>BNJS01001021.1_pt1 | contig 228814 bp, 360 predicted proteins | sample 8540461 | NCBI WGS metagenome assembly BNJS01 (sample SAMD00202454, study PRJDB9452) | human saliva metagenome | isolation source: human saliva | place: Japan | reverse complement strand
GTGTAAGCGAGCACCGCATGTTTGGTGACAAGCATGTTGTTTTGGGTTAATTGCTAGAAACCCTAAAGCACTCTTTGCTATATGATTATAGAGCGAAAGCGGAAACAAGTAGAGTGATGGTCTATGGTTAAATCCTAAGGGACTGTGACAATGGGTGTTTAGCAGCGAAACTGCTTTGTAAAGGTCAAAAAAATTATGTTATAATATATGTACAAGAATTAAGTTTAAGGACGTATATTATGCAGAAATTAGGACAATTAGTTAAATTAAAAAAATACTACACAATTTTTTTGAAAAAGTGATTTTAACGCCAACTGAATTTAAACGATTAGCTTTTTGCGAGAGTTATGCCCTCATGGTTACGTGAAGTTGTTGTTAATTATAATGAATTAGAATATTTATTTGAAGAAGTAAAGAACGAAAATATTGCTAAAAATAAAAACGAAGCATTTGAGATGGTTGTAGAGAATACTGATAAAGATGAACTTGAGAAGGATGTTCTTTTTATTTTCGAAAGGCGAGCTTAGCCTTCAAGATCTATCTATTATGTACGGTGTGTTTCATAAAGATGTTAAGAAATTAGCTATAAGATTACTTGGTGAAGATTTTGTTAATGGTTTATGGAAAGAATCAAAGAAACATAGACAAAGAAAAACAACAGAAATGTTGTATGGTGTTTTCCCATACTAGCGTAATACCTGAGGTTCGTGAGAAACGAATTAAGACAACTATTGAGCGATATGGTGTTGAAAAATGCAATGAAAAACGATGAAATTAAAGAAAAACGATGTCAACTCGCCAATCTGAAAAATAACGGGCATATGTACGCTTGTCAGAAAGTAAATGAAGAAAGATGGCGTACGGATTTTGTTTCATTATTAAGTACTGATGAGAAGTGGCTAAAGGTAATTAATCATCAAGATTTTTTTACTACCATATCACAGAGACTTTTGCTTTTTGGTGATGCCAATACAACTGTCTTACCAATATTTGAGCTGTATGTTGCTTTAATGGTGAGAAAGTTAAATATCCACATGATGTTATTTTTTTAGCCCAAGGATTAAATTTGATAAAAAAATATTAAGGATTTATCTGATAAAGGCTTGGTAGATGCTATTATAGAATTTAATAGTAAATCTGATTTTGAAATTAAAGTTCTTAAATATCTAGATGAACTAAATGTGGATTATGTTGAGAACACAAGGGTCTCAGTTAGGTAATCTGAAATTGATTTTTATATTCCAAGTTTAAAAAGTTGGAATTGAGGTTAATCCGACATATACACATTCTAGTAATGGGTATGCGTTAGGTAGATGTATGAGAGGTCAATCAAAAGATAAGTATTATCATTATTCTAAGTATGAACTAGCGATGGATAAGGGTATTAAACTTATTCAATTATATGAATGGGATTTATGTGGTGATACTTGGGTAAATATCACTAAGCCAAGGCTTAGATCGTTATTATTGGGTTATGATGCTAAGCATTATGCTCGTAAATGTGATTTCAAGGTTGAAACTAGTAAGAAACGTACCCAGAAGTGTCGAGATTTCTTAAATAAGTATCATACGCAAGGATGTGGTCGTGCAAATGGTTATCTTTCTATTTATTCAGATAAATTGTTGATTGGTGTTGCTTCAGTTGTGAAGCATAAAAAGAATATTGAGCTTAAACGTATGTGTTTTTTACCAGGGGTTCAAGTTGTGGGTGGATTATCTAAGGTTATCAAAATGTTTATGGATATACATCCAGGTTTTGACTTAATGAGTTATTCTGATAACAACTTAGGTGATGGTTTAAGTTATAAAGCAGCTGGTGGTGAATTTATTCGCGAAACAGGTCCATCTAAATTATTCGTTAACTTATTCGATCCGACTGATAGGTATTCTTGGATGATAGATACACCTTGGAGTGGTAAATCAGGTGTTCTTAGTAAAATGGGATATGATGGTTCAATGAGTACACGTGAGTTCATTGAAACGAAAATGGAGACACGTAGTGGTCTAAAAAAAGGGTATAACGTAGTTTATACTGCTGGTTCGAAATTGTGGTATTTTAAAAATAATTTATAAGCAGAACGTTCAACGACTATCCCCTTACGGGGGAGTAGAGACGTAAGCAAATGACGTTTTGAAAAATCCAACAACTCATTAAGAGTTGAAGAAATAGTCTGCTCTGTATGGAAACATACAGCATGGTTCTTTGAACCATGGGTTGGTAAGTTGCGTTACCAATTTAACATAAAAGTTAGCTATAACTCGTGCAGGGAAAGGTATATTAGCCTGGTGTAATTGGTGACAATTGCATTCTATAACTTAATTGCTTTTAATTCCTAAAGCCTTGTTAACTAAATCGGAACTTGAAAAAGTAGACGTAAATGTTATGAAAGTAGAAAAAATAACAAGGATGGACTATGGTGAGATAAAAGCCTTATTTAATAAATGAGGTCCTAAGGTCTTTATACAATGGATGTTTAGCAGCGAAAGCCCTAAGTATTATCGTTAGATAGTATATGGGACACGTTCAACGACTATCCCCTTGTGGGGGAGTGAATTAACACTAAGCTGATGTTTATCAGTGAGTAAAGCCGCAAGTTAATGGTGGAAGAAAAATGTTATATCTTAAGGTTTTAAGATAAAGATATAGTCTCATCTCATGTGAAAGCATGAGCAGAATAAGATTCGGGGCTTGTGTTACGGACAAGTTCGAAGGTAATGTCAGACAGTAATTATGCCCACAATTGATATGTGGACGCGAGAAAAACGTAAGCATAACATGGTAATAAATGATCCAAAAGGAGAGCTGCTTCTTAACTTCTATGTTAAAGCAACGGTTAGAGGATATGATGTTATGCAATTCAATTTAATGAATTCAATGAAAACAATGATATACAATCGTGCGAAACGTTTAGCATTGAAAAGATGTTAGTTAGGATGTTGTAAACGGACTAATAACTGATATTGCGACAGTCAGTGATGGCTGAATTAATACTCCGACGTGCGTTTATTTGTACGAAGCTCGGTGAAGTCGTCTTGATGGTGGGGCGGATTTCCTAAAAAAAGTAATATGGTGAATGTAATGTGAACCCTTGTTTTAAAATCAACATTGTTTTGAAATTTTATGTACAAGTTGAGTAATTTGATTGTAGTGAAAGACTTCTTGTAATAGTATATATTGATAGAGAGGGCACCTAAGTTATTTATGTGGATAGCGATATCGGAACGTTTGAAGGTATTTATATTGTAAAAGAATATAAATACTGGCAGCGATGATGTAGTAGTGTTGAAGCCGTGTAATGACGGTGGAGCGAAGGTCATCAGTCAGGTGATATTACTTGATGGAACGCCGTGCAGTGAAAGTTGCATGCACGGTGGAGTGGGGGAAAAGATGGAGATAACATCAAAGTTTTACCTATCACTATCACTTGGACTCGCAGCCATGGCAGCTCGCGAGGGGGATTTTGTAAAATGTGGTGAGTACGTAAACGGTATAGCCGCAGTATTCTTCCCATTGGATGGTGGAGAAGATCCGTTATAGCCGAATGCAGCCAACAACGCATTTAAGCGTGCAGCGTTCGGTATGATTGATTTCTATTTAGAAGAAGAACGAGAATTAAGACGAAAAGCTAGTAGAGAAGGTTGGAACACAAGGCTATTGGAACAAAGAATAGACCAACTTTGGGCTAAAGTTACGCTATACAACTGTTATCAATTATTTACTAGACTTTCTTCTCGTAAGAAGAAAAATCCATATACCGAATTCCAAGCTCGTGCAAAAGCTGGTGAATTTGATAATATGGATGAAGATGAATTCCAACGTTTACAAGACCGATACGAAATCATATCTAGTATTTGGAACGACCAACCCGAATCAGATATGTTAACGTTGTACTTCAGTGCGACCAAGCTGTTAAGTACCAACGGTATTCGTACATTAGTGAAACAACGCAGATGATTCATTAAAGGCTATTGGTGGAGCCGAAAAAATGCTTAGTTCGTGCGAGTTGTTTCGTAGTGAAAAAGCTGCGATATGCATTAGCATAAACTGAATAACTGAAGTGGGGTGACCCGCTCACTAATACTCCGACGTGCATATATTTGTACGAAGCTCGGTGAAGTCGTATCGTGGCTATAACAACGATGCGGGTGTCTATGAAAGCATCATATGGTTAGTATGATTTTATCTGACGAAGATGTGAATGAAAAACTTTTGTAGTTTTGTAAGATTAGTAATGATGGACTAAGTGAACGTCTTATTTTAAAAAAAGGGACTACTTAAGAAAAAAACATCGACCCTAAGTGATGATATAGATGGATAGGTTATTCGGAACAGCGAAAGGTAATAATCGTTTAGATTGTAGTCGAAGGATAATAAGCTACTTAATTATTGCTGAAAAGTAGTGATCGAAGTGATGATAAACCTTGTAATGAGGTGAGGAGTGATGGTCACAAGTCAAAATTGAAAATAACACAAAAATAGATATCTTCGGATGTCTATTTTTCTTTTGTTATCGACAAGTTTTTTTATATTTGTTATAATAGATTTGCATAAAGTAAAATAGATGAGGAGACGAATAAATGAGGGTTGTAAAAAGCGAATCCTTATCCACGGGTGTTAATCACAGGTGGGTTGTAATAGATGAAGAAACAGGTGAAATCCTAGATGACGCACAAGGTTACGGATATAAGTCGAAGCAAAAAGGCGTATAATGCTTATTTTTTTATAAACAAAAGCGAAAAGAAAAATCCTGGGCTTGAAGAATTATATTTAGATATATGTGGTCATCTTTATGAGAACCAGCATATAATTAGAAATTATAACAATATGGAAATAAGTGCGTGGGAAAACGATACTTATGTTAGAACGAGTGATGTTTCGTTACTTATTGAAGGTGATGCGTTTTTAAGTAAGTACGAAGTACGTGATGTTCGCTATGTTCTAGATAATATCGGTGTTTACATAAAGTGACTAAAGTTTAGACGTAAGGTTTAGACTTGCTATTTTTTTGTTTATCACGTGGTATAATATTGTTATAAATTACGTCCACGGACGATAAAAGGAAGGAAAAAGAAATTTATGAGCAAATTTCATAAAACATTATTAGTCGCAACTGTTGTTGCAAGTATTGGTGTTGCGGGTTTTGTGCCATCTGCATTCGCAGAAGATTCAGTAAAAACAGAAGCTACAACTACTAGTAACGTTGATACTAAAGGACCTCTAACATATGATAAAGAGGGTGTAAGTAAAGGTTTCACACTAAATTAACAACGATTACAAAAACAATTAGACAAATCGTTCTTAACTAAAGCGGAAGCTAGTAAGTACCTTGATATGTATAACAAGTATTTCGAAAATGGTATCAAGGAAATCAAAGACGGAGCTTCAGCTGCTGAAATCAATAAGGTTGTAGAAGGTGTTGATAAAGAAGTTGCTAAAACAACTAAAGGCTTTAGTTAAAGATGCTTCTAAAGCATTTACTGATAAGTATGCTACAAATAACACTAATATGACTTCAGTTCAATACAAATCATTTGTTATGCAACTTGATGAGTTAAATAAAGCAGTTGAGAAAGATACTCGTTACGTTAATTTTGATCAACATTTAGATAAATTAACTAAAAATCTATGATGCCGTAGATGTTGCTTCAAAAGGTGACTACACAGCTAACTTCAAAAAAACTTTAGAAGATTTAAAAAGTTAAAGTTACAAATAGTAAAGGTGCTGACAAAGAGAAAGTTTTAGCTGAGATTGATAAATTAGCTAAAGAATTCGAAAAAAGAAGGTACTAATCACAATGTTAACACTTATAATGATAAATTAACAGCGTTAGAAAAAAATCTGTTGATACATTATTAGCATCAGCACCAGCTGCTGATACAAAAAGATAAAGATGCGAAAGCAAAAAGACGCTAAAGCTGAAGGTAAGAAGGGTTTACCATCAACTGGTTCACAGACAGCACTTGTTGCAACTGGAATTGGTGCAGTACTTATTGCTATTGCTGGATTCTTTGGTTTACGTAGACGTAAACAATAGTTATTTTTAATTTTGATGGAACGCCGTGTGCGGTGAAAGTCGCACGCACGGTAACAATCTGTTACAAAAATATTTAATAAAAATTTAATAAATTAGATAATATTTAACAGAAAGCCGTGCTTATCCAGAAATGGGTGAGTATCATAACAAAGGTTAATTGCTTTGAACTCCTAAAGCTCTGTGACCTAAAGAATATTCTGAAAAGATATTTATTATGGTAGCGAAAGCTAGAAATAACAACAGAGATGAACTATGGTGAAATAAAAGCTATTCAGTGATATATGAATTAAATAGTGAACTTATATCAACGGTAGTCCTAAGGTTTATAAACAATGGATGTTTAGCAGCGAAAGTCCTAAGTACTAATGAATATATTAGTATATGGAAGACGTTCAACGACTATCTCCTGATGGGAGAGTACACAAGAAGTCTTGTGGAAAAATCTTTGGTTTGACTGCTTACGAAAGTAAGTAAAAGATTGACATATAGTCTACGCTTGCATGAAAGTGTAAGAGGTCTGCTAGTGATAGTAAGACTGCTATGAAAGTAACGATTCATAGTGAATGAAATAAATTTACTTAAATATAAAAATATTTGACATATCATTCCTTTTATGATATAATATAACTATATTATAAGAAAGGAATAGATAATCTATGAAATTATTAAGAATGAATGAGGTATCTGAAATTACCGGATTGGCACAGTCCACACTAAGACTCATGCACTGTAAAGGTGAACTCGTTCCTGCTAAAAATATCTTCAGGTGGAACAAGATATTATAGTGATGAACAAATTAAAGAGTACATGGGTATTGAGACTGTATCAAAAAGAATTGTTATTGGATATGCTCGAGTATCATCAAGAAAAACAAGAAGATGATTTAGATAAGCAAATTGAAAAACTTAAAAACATACATGTTCGCTAAAGGTTATTCATTTGAGATGATAACTGATACTGGATCAAGTATTAACTACTCTAAAAACGGACTAACTAAATTATTAGAAAGAATCCATAATGGTGAAGTTTCTAAAGTTGTAGTTTTATGCAAAGATAGATTAGTTCGATTCGGATTTGAACTTTTAGAAACTGTATGTAAGTTGAATGATTGTGAAATTGAAATTGTAGATAATACTCCAAAAACAAAATGAAGAAGAACTAGTTAACGATTTGTTAAAGTGGTTAATGTTTTTTTGGTAGTGAACTAAAAAGGTAAAACAATTAAAACTAATAAAAACAATTTGCGGAGGATTTGAAAGATAATACGAGGGGAAGTCGTTAGACTTTTTCCCTACACCAGAACAAGAGAAGATGTTTAGAATGTGTATAGGTTATGCAAGGTTCTCATATAACTATTGTAAAGAATATGATGATAATTATGTTAAAACGCATAATACTAGGTTGAGTGCATTTGATTTAGCTAAGGTTTTAGTAAAACCTCAAATATACCGAAGGTTATGAGTGGATGCAGAGGTTGCCTTCGGATATTGCGAAACAGGCAGCTTCTGATTTTGGAGCTGCTAAGAAAAAAATTCCAAAAAGAATTTACAAAAAATGCTAGTCATACAAAACTACAAGAAAAAACATGACCATAGACAATCTTTCTATTGTGAATATCGACAAACTAAAAATCAAATCAAAAAAAGCGAGTTTACATACCTAAAATTGAGATGTAAAATGAGTAGAAACTTATCGAAAGGTACTAAACTTATAAATCCCAGAATTGTTATGCAATATGGAAAATGGTACTTGTCTGTAAGTTTCGATGTAGAACCCTAAAGAAAAACCAATATTAACTGAAGAAACTGTTGGAATTGATATGGGTTTAAAAAGATTTAATGATTTTAAGTGATGGTACGGTGTATGAAAACATTAACAATGAAGGTAAGATTAAGAAATTGATAAAGAAAAACGTCGTTTAGAAAGTTCGATGTCTCGTAAAAAAAGTTAAAAGCGCTAAAGTTCAATCTAAGAATTTCTATAAAAACGAGAACCAAGTATTATAGAGTTACTAAGAAATTGAATGATATTCGTAAAGATTATAGACATCAGGTTACCTGAGATGTTATTAATAAAAGACCTAAACGAATCGTTTTAGAAGATTTAGATATTAAAGGAATGTTAAAGGATGCAACAAAGGCAAAAGCTATTTCAGGAGCTGCTTGGTATACACTTAGAGTGTACCTTATGTATAAAGCTGAAGAAACTGGTATTGAAGTTGTGATAGCTGACAAATACTTCCCAAGTAGTCAGTTATGTAATTGTTGGTGATATAAAAACAACCAAGTTAAAAGATTTGAATATTAGAACTTGGATATGCCCTAAATGTGGTACAAATCATAATAGAGATTTGAATGCTGCACTGAATCTTAAAGATTATCCAGATAAATATTGTACGAACCTATAATTTAAACTAAAAGTACAATATAAGGTTGCAATACCACCTCAAAACTAGAGACCTTACTATAGGGGTGTCTGTTTCAAGACGTTTTATGGAGACGTAAAACTATTAGCTTGTTTCAGTTGCACAAGGTCAGTGAAAGTTAAGAAAGAAGTATAGATTTAATTAAATATGTTAATATTTAAGTAGATTTATTGTATTGGTGCGGGGCGGGGAAAACTGGAATGTTACCTATCGCCATTGTATATGGTATTGCTGTTACGGCGATGTCATTCTTTACGGATCCAACGATTTCGACATTAACATCTGGACCACCAAGTCAGAACGTTGATATTGGAGGATTCTCTTTCCCAAGACGATTAGGGTGTTCGTATGAACCCTGATTTTCATGATGAAATATCACCTTAAAAGGTTTACAAGCTAGATGGCAAGCGTATAGTCGATCCGAATTTTAAAGAGTCTTTTAGGTAAAGATTTTTTTATCATGAAGATACTGTTTCGACTGTAGGTTGGGCTAGATTCTATTTCGATGGGATTTTCCCAGAGGATACAGCTTATTTAAAACTTGAGATTGTAAACATGGCTACAGACTTCTTGGTTAAAACGTTTTATTTCAAATTTACGAAAAGTTATCTTATGACTTTAGATGGGCGTTCATATTTACTTGATCCTGTACTTGATGAGAAAAATTGTTAAGAATGGTTATTTAGAGGAATTACGACCATTTAAACGAAAAGATGGAACAATTGTTTATAAGAAAGCTAAAACACAATATAAAACAGAAAAAGTACTTAATATTGAGTGGAATCCGTTCAAATCAATGGAAGACACTGATGCAATATTAATGACAAGTGTATCTTATACTGAGAAGAGCAAAATGTTGTTCCTAGTTACTCCTCCACATATGATGGAGTATGCTAAGTTGGTACTGATATTTGTTAAACAGTTAGTAGACTACAACTTTAGTGTGTCTTACTTAACGAAATCTTCTCAAAAACCGTTTATGCGGTGCTTATCCAGAAATGGGTGGGTATCATAACAAGCGTTAATTGCTAAGAGTATCCTAAAGCCTTGTGGACTGAAACGGAATTCGAAAGGATAGATGGAAAAGTTATGAAAATAGAAAAAATCACAAGGATGACCTATGGTGAAACAAAAGCACATGAATGATAGTGTGTCCTAAGGGTTTTAAGAATGGGTTATTTAGCAGCGAAAGTCCTAAAAATTGTTTTAGAAATAATTTATGGAAGACGTTCAACGACTATCTCCTGATGGGAGAGTAAAACCGTAAGCTAACGACGGAAGAAAAATGCTTGGTCTGACTGTCTTGGGGATGCAAGATAAAAGATTGACAAATAGTCTAAACTCATAACGAAAGTGTGAGAGGTCTGCTAGTGATAGTAAGACTGTATTAGGAGTTGCGTCCTAGTATGAACAAGATAGATTTGCTCAAAAAGGTGTTATAAAATGATATTATAAATAATTATAAATTTGAGTAAATTTATTGATTTTTTTGCTTTACAAAAACTAGGTATATGTTGGACGAATTGGGGAACTTACAGTCAGAAGGGCATGGTATTAATAGCTTTGCAAACCCTATTATCAATCGGTTTAGGGCAAGAGCAACAATTTACAATTATTCTTCAGACTTTACAACAATTACGTGATGTATACGGGGATTCTGTTGATAAGATCGCACAAGGTAATACTTCAAATATTGTATTCTTAAATCAACAGACGAAACAATGATAGATACAATGGTTAAAAATGTCAGGGTACGACACATAAAGTGTATCAGGATTCTAAAACAGTTACGAGAGATATGGCGAAGTTGGTTATGCCCACTGAAGGTAAAGTGTCGTATACCAGACTGCAAGAGAAGTACCTGTAATTTCACACAATGATTTTTGCATTTATTAGCCCAAGTAACTCTATAGTATTTAGAGCAGGGATAGTGTAATCTGGAACAGAAATGGTTCAGTATTACCGATGGCATGGTGTTTATTCAAGAATACGATTAAACAACCTGGTAAAGATTATAATTTACAGACTTTACCGACATTATCACAAGCTATGCATTTTGATGTACGTAAAAACCAACCAGACTTTATGAAGATGTTTGATAAACGTCTGGACCAAGCTATTGTAGTGAAAGCTGCATATGATATGTATCAAAGTGCTTATGGTTACAGTGATTACGAAATGCAACAATTAGATCCCTGATAATATGGCTGATGAGATTATGGAAATTATTGCAAATACATTAGCAGAAGATATGCCTGAAAAATATGGTGAAGATATGGATTTAAGCAATTATGAATCTATGTTCGATACAGGTGAATCGGAAGAAAATAAAGAAGTTATGCAAGAAGTTAATAAACTTATGCATGAGAAAAATATGGCTGAAAAAGATTTCAGATTTGCTCAAGGTAAACTAAGACCTATGGATTTAGTAGGTAAAACAGGGTATCAATAGACAGCTAGAAGGTGTGTTTATGAGCGTTTATGGTTCACTTTATTCATAGTTTTGCAGAAGATCCACAGTTTATGGTTAAAAACAGATCGTTATATACTGCAAAAAGGGACGCTTTTAATTAAAAGCACATAGGTGATATTGATGCTATTGAGCAATTTGAAGAAGCAGCTCGTGATGCAAATAGCCGTATATATGATGAGGGTGGCGGCGTTCGTGATATTATTGACGCAAGCTACATTATAATGGATTCGTTCTTTGTACATATGTCTCAACTTAAAAACATGGAAAGACATTTGTGACGGGGATTTTTGATGCGGCTGTCGCAGCTGAAATCGATAACTAAAAATAAAAAAAGCACTAGGGACTGGTCATCTCTGGTGTTTTTCTGTGGACAAAAATGTTAAATATATGTTATTATATTGTTATAGTTATTATAATAAATTTAACAGTAAAGGAGTTTTTAACTAAGATGGAATTAAAAAAATCAAAAACTAAAATGATAGTGCAATCATACCTACAAAAAAATCATGATGCAGCTGGTATGGACCTATATGCATTAGAAGATGTATTTATTGAACCTGGTTGTAAAGCAATTGTACCGACTGGTATTGCGGTTGCTTTACCGAAGGGTACATTTGCACAAGTTGTCGGACGAAGTGGTATTAGTGCTAAGACCGGACTTAATGTTATTACAGGGACTATTGATAATGATTACAGGGGTCCTATTGGAGTAATTGTACAAAATACTAATCCTAATGAGAATTACAGAGTAAACTGGGCATTTGGTACGGATAATTCTAATATAAGCATTGATGTAATGGGTATGAAGCCACATGGTACGTATTTGGTGCGAAAAGGTGATAGAATTGCTCAAATGAGCATCCACGTTCAACCTGAAGTTGAAGTATTAGAAGTGGATGATTTAGATGAGACTAATAGGGGTGAATTAGGGTTTGGCTCAAGTGGGGTGAGATAGTTGGATTTTTATTTTGTATCATGGTAATGTAATAGCAATTGTTGTATTATTTTTATTACTTGTTATAACTGTTATTAGGAAATGGAACTGGTGGGCACAGTTTTTAGTGTTTGGTATTATTCTTATGACACCAGTTTTATTTTATGATTATATGCTTTATCTTATTGGCGTACTTGTATTATTCGAATTATTTTTACTAAAAAGCAAAAGCTCGTGTTGTTTCTATTGAGATTAATAATATGATTGATGAAGTGTTAGAGCGAAATGTATTCTTAGGTGAACCTGCACTGCAAAATAGAGAGCCAAAGGTTGTATTTGAAAATTATGAAAAGAAGTTGGTTCAAAAAGAAGGTAGCGGACCAATTGTCGTACCTGAGGTAGAGGTTAAAAGACTTAAAGCGGGGGTTGAGTACCATTATTGAACCAATTGCTGTGCCTTCAGTGGAAGTTAAGGTTGATACAGCACCAACAGAACTCGAAACGAAAGTCGAATCTAGTTATGCTAATATAACTATAGGCGTATGATTACGGTGAACGTAAAAGAAAAGATTAGAACGAATTCTTAACAAAAGATAGGCGAATTATTTGACAATTGTGATCGTTTAGTGTATACTTGACGTATGATAATAATATGCCGAAAATTCAAAATGAATTTTATATTAAGTAAACGTCGGGTTCAGTTTTATTTTTCTTTAAAATCAATGGCTAAACATTTGTTTAGATTTAAGCTCAAAAATTTAATAATTATCAACTTATAATGTGGTAGAAAATTTATTATATTTTTAAAATTATTTGTTGCACTTTTTATTACATTATGGGTTAGGTATTAGCTGAGCAGGCGTGTTACTGAACTGCTTTGGCTATGTCATAAAAAAATTAATGATAAAAAGGATGGATTTAAATTATGCAAAAAGGGAATAAAACAATTATTGGCGAGAGTTTCTTGTTAGAGAAGCTATTGAGGCGATAAATATTGGACATGTAGAAAACGGTGGATGACGAACTTACTGTTTCAGAGTGTAGGAAATTACGTAACGAAATTTTTGATAAAGCTTTTACTGAAAAGGCTAATAGTGGTAATCAACCCATAACCCCTGCTAAGTTGATGGAAATAATGGACAATATTGCTGAAGAAAAATACGATACGTATGTGTTCGGTGATGATAAGTCAACAAAATAATGAGTTCTATCAAGATTGTATAAATGAATTTATGGATTTAACTGGCGCTACAACAAAAGATGGTAGGGCACGTAATTATGGTCAAGAATTAGTTTTACCTATTTCACTATTCGATCCGAAATTCACGTACCGAGCTGATGTTATGAAGCAAGGTACTGCAATGATGTATGTTAAAGACGCTGATTTAATGAAATATTTTGGTGGTGACTTAACTGTTTTCGATAAAGAATTTGAAAAACATGGCGATATTCAGTTATTTGAACAATCAGTTGAAGGGTATTTACCTGTTGGATTTTTAACGTCACCTGATGATAGAAGTGGTTTGAGTGCCTTAGCTCCATATATCAAAAACACGTGAGTACAATAATGTTAGAAATTGGGTTAATGATATCGATCCAAGTCAAAGAATGTCTGATAAGGGTATTGCTCGAAGTCGTGCTATACTTGAGTATTTAGTTAATAACGGAATTGATTATGAGGTTGTTGCTGACCAAAATAAAAGGGCAAATTAAAGCTAAATTATTAGGTACAAAAATTGAAGTAAGACTTACTGATACTTTAGAGAACGAACATTTTGTTGGACGTATCTCATGAAGGTGGTACAACCATAGCTTATGGTACGAACTATATGATCCTAATACTAAGAAATACGATATGTATAATAATGTAACGCCAGAAGAAGCTGTTGATTTATTACGTTATGCTCGTGGTGAGAATTTACAACGAGAAGACGGTTCTATTGTTGGTGAACGTTCAACTTTTGAAAAAAGCAGGTCGCTACAAAGTTAAAAACCGAAATTAATGGCAGAACAGTTGAAAGATCATATAACGGTGTTGGTGAGTACAACAATGCTTATAAAAACAAGTGATAATTTAAGTGTTATGTATAAAACCTTATGAAAAAGAAGGTGCATATGTACCTGAACACAGCTATGTGCATATTAGAACAAAAAGATAGAGATTCTAATACATTATATTTCGGTGATGAAGAAGTCGCTCGTGCGTTTTTTTGTACAATCTATAGAAGAAGCTAAAGAACACCTTAGATCTCGTATTAATGTTGAAAAACTAGAAGAGATTGCGTTAAATCATGATGATAATTTAGAATTTGACTATGATAATCAATCTGATATCAAAGTTTTACAATCTGATATTATTTTTAAATATTAGAGCTAGTAAAGAAGAAGGTATAGAGTATGATGCACATGCTGCTATTGATGAATACCTAAGAACAGCTGTTGGTGAATTTTGAATTAGATACTGACCCAGAAAGTCCTACTTATAATAAACGTTTTAACCCAGTTAGTAGCTAATTATATGGGTGGTGGATATTCTTATTTTAGAAACATTGATAATATTAGAAGTATGAGTCGTAAGCTTTACGGAATTAATCCTGGTGAAGTTTTTAGACCCAAGCGAATCTTCTGGTGTTGGTCGTCAACTTATTAAGTTCGATAAAGAATCAGCAGTACATATGAAAGATATCGATAATCCATTTGTTCAAAAATGTTTAATGAAATTAAACAAGGTATTTTATCTAATGCTTGTTATGTTAATGATGAAGATATTTTATTTGATGAAAATGGTATAGTTTCACATACAGCTCGACAAGCTAACAAAAAATGATGACTAGAAAACCTAACGGTGAAGTTGTTGCCGATAGTGAAGTAGTTATAAATGGGCAAATAGGGCAAGTATTTGTACCTCAAGAAGATGGTATGATTAGAACTGTTTTTGCTGGACACAGGTAACTATTATGTAGCACCTGGTTATGAAGCATATGTTGTACCCTGATGATGGTTCAGGTCAGACACTTGAAGAAAGAACTCAGATTACGGGTTATGAACAATTAATGGCTGAAAAGTATTCGTTATAGATTACGTAAAGCTATCTTAGTCAAATTAAAGGTCATATTGGTGGAAGCCCTATGAACGTTAATGGTGTTTATAGAAGACTGTATGGTACTCGTCATGATTTAGACTTCTATGAAAGAAGTGTTGAAGACGGATTATCAGATGAATGGCGTAAAGCAATTATATCTTCTGAAGTAGGTCGTGTTAAGTATAGTAATGAGTTAAAAGAAGGTTCAACTATTGACGCGGACTTACTGCTCAATCAACAAATAGAGATTTAAATTATAGAAATGATAATTTTAGAGACCCTTATCAATTAACAGGTAGACGAAATATGTCTATTCTAACTGAAGAAGGAAATGGTTATTTCGATCCGATTATGACTGGTGGTAAAGCTAAGGAACCAAGGTATCGTTAGATTCTTAGTTGAAGGCGCTAAAGTTGATGCGTGACGGACGTATAATTAAGAGTGAAATAGAAAATGATAGAGTGCCTCTTATGAAATTGCCAGAGCTTGAAGAAATGAAATACGATCCATATGATAGACAACAAAATGACTGTTAGTAATATTTTACAAGCAAGTTCAATTACAGATTCTGTTGGTGTAGCTAATATGACAGCTGGTGGTTGGAACTTCGATGACGGTATTGTTATATCAAAAAGAATTTGCTGAGCGTTATCAGTTAGGGGTTCTGATGGGCAAATTACGTGATTTAGTGCCAGGTGATAAACTTTCTGATATGCATGGTAATAAAGGTGTAATTTTCACTCAGAAGTTGACAGAGATATGTCTTATGGTGAGTATAAAGCTGAAAAAAACTTGAAGATATGGTAACACTGTTTAAAGAAAATGAGAACTTAGACATTGTTATGGCTCCGTTTCCAACTGTTTCTAGGTTTAATGGTGGTTCAACTCGTGAGTTAATGAAAAAACTAATGATTTAGTCCTTACTAAAAAATGATGAAAACAAATGTTATTAAAGGTGGAATTGGTCATGCCAAATTTATCGTAACTCATATGGCAGTTGATGCGAAAACCAGTGTATGATGATGATGCAATGGCTGAAGGTAAAGGACGTAAAGCGAGTGGACAGTTAGCTTGGGCGCTTAACGCACAAGGGGTGTACACATATTATGAATGAGTTTTATGGTTCAAATAATCGCTCTTACAAGTTTACCGTGAGATGCTTATAACAATGGTCTTGATATGGATGAAATTGGTAATTTCAGAGAAACATATGAAGAACATAATGGTGAACATCGTAACAGATTTGCGTTTCCTGATTTTGAACTTAAAGAAACAAGTAAAGGTGATAAAATTGTTGATATAGTTGGTACTGAAAACCAAGTTTATAAAAAGAAATAGGTGAAAAACGGTGGATTTATGGAGATTCCGTTTGAACTTAAGTTCTGACTGGTAAAACAATACCTGAATGGGATGGCGCGGAACCATCGATATATAGATGGTACAACTTATAGATTACCAGTTCTTAGTGCAGACGTTCGAAGTGGGCGGAGTTCGCTGATGGTGAACAAGTAATGTTACATGATTATACACATCATTATGTGAATATAATGGAGACTTCACTCACGATATGTTCATGCGCAAGAAGAATTAGCTAGACATGAAACAGAAAAACACCTTTAAAGCTAATAAAGTTAAAGAATACGAAGATTATATCAAAGATGCTCCCTGATTTAGCTCAAAGTTATTTCAAGAGAATTACTGATGATTTAGAAGTTCGTAGATTCTCTGCAAACATATATGATTCGTGATGGTATTATGGCTAACAAATTACCTAACTCAGCTACAGCTGTATGGTTGGGTGACCCTAGATTAGACATTGATACAGTTGTTGTTTCTGGTGAAATTTGTGATAAATTAAACCTTCGTGAGGGAATACAGTTATTTTATGGCGTGACCCGATGTTACGTGATTCTGGTGTACGTGCGTTTACTGTTAAACGATGATAATCTTTGAAAGGTATTGCGATTAATCCAGTTATGGATAAATCATTTGATGGTGACTTTGACGGTGATGCTATTGCATTAGTGAAACCATTGTCAAAAAGAATCAATCAAAGAAGCACGTGAGAAATTATCAGTTAAAGCTAACTTATTAGATTATGGTGTAAAAAGATGATAAAACAGGTTTACACCCACTTATGATGCAAGATAGTTTAGATATGAAAGTATTACAACATACTACGCCTGAAGCTAAAGAGTTCTTTTGATAAGATGACTGAATGGGTTAATAATCTGAAACAGCTCATAAAGAAGGTAAGTTATCAGATGCAGATTTAGATAAGAACAGAACGAAAGCTGTAAAAAGAATTGTCAGGCTATTATAAAGTTGGATTACAACGCGCACACGGTGAAGCTGTTATTACATATGATAATATGGAAGCATCACTTAAAATCTGTACACCATGCTTGTATTGAGACTGGTGCAAAAGGTAGCGTTGGTAAAATGAGACACTATATGAAACACGCTGGATTCTCTGATGGAAAAGAGGATGGTGAATTAGACTTTGACAGATTATTCGATAAGAGTGACACTTTTGCTACAATGCAAGACCATAATGATACTCAGTATGCAACAGCAGCCAAAAACATGGGGTACTGGTACAGCTGGTATAGTTTTCACAAAGAGGTATTGCTGTATTACGTAACAGAGCACCGAAAGAAGTGTTAGAGATGACTTATACTGCTACACAATCTATGTTGCAAGCTAAACACGACCCTATTGAAGCTAGACATAAGTATGAGATGTTAAAAAGGCACAGCTCGTAGCTTCTGGCAAGGATATGAGATGATACCAAGTGGTGAACCAGGTAGTGATGATCGTACTTGGACGATTGCAAAAAGACCATAATGGTAAGCCTATTAGAGCTAGTAAAGAATATTGGGTTGAGTCTATGATTGATTTCTATTCTGGACCCTAATGGTATGAATGTTAAAGTTAATAACGATTGTATTAGAATCATCGCTGATAAACTAGCTGGTGATGATGGTAAGATAAGAAATCTTGAGCGTGAAGCTAAAGAACAACTCGTGCACCAATGGATAGATTAGCGTATGGTGGTGATTTTAAATTAGTTCAACAATTGCCAAAGAAGGTGCGAACTTATTTGCTGGTGAAGGAAATAAAGAATTTGCACCACGTGTTGTTAAGAATAATTTAAAAATTAATGTACGAAGCAGAAAATGCTGGTACATCTGTTGTCTTCAATCCTATTATGAAGAAAGACACACAAGCTCAACCAGTAGCTGAACAACCAGTAGCTGAACAACCAGTAGCTGAACAACCAGTAGCTGAACAACTAGTAGCTGAACAACCAGTAGTTGAACAACCAGTAGCTGAACAACCAGTAGCTGAACAACCAGTAGCTGAACAACCAGTAGCTGAACAACCAGTAGCTGAACAACCAGCAGTAGCTGGAACAACCAGTAGCTGAACAACCAGTAGCTGAACAAGAAGAACTGGTGGTTTCTAACCCTTGGGTTCAAAGTTTAGTGAGTCTACTGTTACGGAAAAATGTAGGTAGAAACAGAGTGGTAAAAGATTTAGTTAATTATGATGAACAACAGGATCGCTTCGATGTCGTTATAGTGGTTTTAATACTCACTATAACGCCTGCGGGCGTATATTATTAATGTTAGGAGGTTTGACATATGACTAAAGATTATGGATTAAAAAGTTTTATAGAAAAATACAGGTTTAACAGAAGAAGAATATTATGATTTAGAAGCGTATTACACAGAATACGGTTCTGATTATGATTTAACAGAAGAGGAAATGGATGAAATGGCTCGTCATTATTTAGCTGAGGATTCAATTTCTAAATAATGACCCTAGAGACGTTAAGTTGGAACCTATGTTCAATATAGATGTAACAAGAGAGGCTGATACAAACATTATATCTCATTTTGAAAAAGGTATGGCTCGATCCAGACAAAAAGAAGTACCAGTTGAGAAACCAGCTGGTGTTACAAAAAGATGAACAAAAACCTAAGAATGTCGTTAAAGATATATTAGGTAATACTCTATGACAACGGGTTATCAAGGTAGGTGAGTAGCATGTTAAATAAGAAAAAGCACCCTAAGAAGTTAAAAACAAGAGAAGATAAAATACAAGAAGAATTAGCTAAGCACGGTTATAACCTGGATGTACACGAAGAGGATAAAAATTACATGATTTTATTGATACAATAAAAGGATTCTGAATTAGATTATACTGATTATATAGCTAGAAATATTAGATAAATATGGGCATGAAAGCCTTGATGTTAAGAAAAAAATAATAATGTATTTAATCAATATTTATTGATACAATGTGTTGAGCCGATACGTCAAGGACTTAGTGCTCAAAATATAGCTAAATCTATTGGTATGTTCGCTGGTTTAGCTTTACTAAATGATGATTTTAGAAGTAATGCGAAATCGATTATTCGTGAAGTGGTTGCACCACACTTAGACGAATATGTTAGAAATAATCCTGATAGTAAGTGGGACCAAACTTTAGAAATAGAATGTTTGAGAGTGGTGAAATACCCTTTAAACTCCTGATTCAGTTGCTGTTATGAAGGTTGGTATGATTAAGAAAGCGTACAAGGATTTACGCGATCCAGAGAAAGATAATAGCAGTTATTGCTGAATATAATAAAGCAAATGAATTATTATATAGACAGGCTGAAGCAGACGGATTAAGTCCAGAGGCAGTAGATACGTCAACTAGAATATTAGTTGGTAGACTTCTTTGAAAAACATCCTGATCAAGCGATGTATTTTCGAAGAATTAGCGTATGGAGATTTACAACGTAGTAAAGATGGGACAAAAACAATATTTGTTGATGGTGAAGTAGTTGAGATGAATGTATGGGGTGGTGAGTTTGAATCAGCTGCTGGTGAAAAATATACAGGTTCATTCACACCAAGGTGACTGCAAGATGCTGAATATCATTCTGATGCAATGTTTAACGATACTTATAAATATTTTGAAAAAGAGGGTGCAAAATGAAGAATCACTTCAGTCACATATTGAAGAAAACAAGACTATCATCTGAACCTAGTATATAAATTTTTAGTTGATAGAAAACACCTAACTTATATGCAAAAACTTATGGCAAAAAGATGATTTACCAGAAGATGTTTTTGGTGAAGTTAGTGTTGATATTTCAAGTTCTATAGCATCTATCTTATCTAATGAGCCGCCTAATAATTATGAAAAAGCATGAACGAAAAAGCTGAACGTGTTGAAACCTGACGTTGATTGGGGTAAAAAGTTCGACAAAAACAAGAAACTATGATATATAAATAGAAAGGCTGAAGAAATCGAGAAGAATGGGAAGGATGACCCTGACTTTGGCTTCGGATTTGGTGGTAGATATGACTAAAAACTTAGGAAATTAGGAAAACGAGCAATTGGTGGGACTGATAAAGAGCAAATATCGCTAGCACTTGGTTCAAGTGAAGCAAGGAGCGCGTTCTTGATTTAGCAGGGCTTACTGAACATGAGCAAGATGATGTTAACACAAGTAAAGCAAGTGTTTCAGAGTTATCTAAAGATGATGTGTTTCATGAAAAGATTGAACAAGAATATGCTAAAAATGGTCGACCAGAAGCTATAAAAAGAAGTGAACGTGCTGTTGAGGTTGGTACGTGGAAAGGTCAGAAACAAATCAGAAAAAGTATACAGACAGCAGGTGTGGTAGAAGTTGCTCAGAAAAGGCAGTCTGACTGAGACTAAAGAGGATGATAATGCACCGTCATGTTGTTAAGAATAGGCTAAGGATTTAGTTTATGATGATGGTGTGAGTGCTGGTGATTATTCGAAAGATTTACTTGATGATTTGTTCTAGGTAGATTATGATGTCAAAAAGATGAATTTTATAAACAAATTGAACAAGCGTTCGATAGAGATGACTTAGTTCTTGGTAGAAAGTTACCACCTATGGAACTAAGAGAACCACAGACAAAAACCACCTAAGGTTAAATTAAATCTCGTTATAAATGATGAGGTGTTATATCCTAGGTGGGGCAACAAAGAGCAGCAAGCTGATGACGACGAAGCTGTATATTTCGACCAAGCTTTTGGTGTGAAATTAATTAGATGGAAATAGCTGAGTAGTAATTACTTGGGATATTTTTAGTTGAAATTTGTTCCAACTTATGTTACAATGGTACAGTAATGGTATTACTAAGTAGTTAATTATGGTAATATTATGATAATAAAAAGCAAAAGAAGGAAGGAAAAATAAAAACATGAATGTAATTATTGAGAAATTTAATAATTTAAAAAACCTGCTAAAATTGGTGTTATTGCTGGGTGCAGCTCTGCATTATATTAGGTGTTGGAGGTCTTGGGTATAATTATCTTGGTGAAAACCACGGGCTTAAAGGACGTAAGGTTGAAGCAATTCCTCAATATATTTTTAGGGGAAAATAAAGACCAAAAACACTGAGCAAAAAGTTGAAGAACTACCAACAGTAGTTGGGAAAGATGGGGTTTACTCATTTGGTGATGATTTCTTCAACTATCGATTAGATAGATTAAAACAAGAAAATGGTGAGATTCATTTTGAAGTTATCATGAAAGGCTAAAGAAGACTTAGGTGGTAAAGTTGTTTGCAGAACCTTCATTTGTAATCCTAGATACTAGAGAAGGACTGTTAAAGTCAGTTGTTGGAACGAGTGATGGAAGTGGTGATTGAGCCCAGATGCTATTAAAAAGGGTGATGAGATTAATATTAAAGGTATCAGCTAAAATTGATAAAGGCTAACTTTAATTCACATCCGAGCGATCGAATGGTAAGGTGTCAATGATTAAACTGGAAGGATAATGAACATGAAAATTTCTGCAAATTATAGTATTAATTATAAATGTTATAGGTATTGCGTTCGGGAATTTACTGTTTATTACTAGATTATAAATCGTTAGGGTTAATTACAATTGAGCTCATATTTTATGCGGGCTGCGATTGTGCTGACTCAAAATGATAATTATGAAAGTGTACCAGATAAAAATCTGGTGAAGATAATGAAGAAGAAACATATGGTGAGAAAAGTTGAAGAATACTTAAATGTAACGTTGAAGAATGATGGTAAGGATATGTACAAAGGTTTTTCTTACAATTTATGATAATATCATAGTATTTGAAACAGTGGATTCTAGACGTTTTGTTATGGAAGGATCAGATATTGAAACAGCTCGTAAAGAAGGGGCGCTTTTAAAGCCAGTGTTAATAATGATGTATTTATTTTTAGTAACGCAAATGACTGTGATTCTTTTATGAATATGGGAAATTAAAAAGTCTACTGAATGTAGCTCTTTTGACATTATTTTCTTATTGTGATATAATGGGCAAGTGTTTTAAGGATGCGATACATCGCCTTGGAGACAATGGTAAAGTCTATGAGTCGCACAAGCGACAGAGCTTTTATCTATATTTACACTATTATATATTTTCGGAGGTAAAGAAATATGAATTTAAGAGGCGAAGGTAGTTTTACAAATAGAGATCTGATTGTTGTATCGTTTGACAATCAAGTTACAAAAGATGGGAAAACACGTTATTTAGACGTACAAATGAACCGTGAAGGGGATTAGTTGGTGAGGAAAAAGATAATACAAATCTACACTTATCATCTAAAGCAGTTAAACAAGCAGATGGTTCAACTCGTTATAATAACTCAGTACCATATCATATGAGTCAATATGATAAATTAAAAGAAGCAGCAGGTGATAATGTTATCAAGCTTGAAAATGGAGCTGAAGTATTTGCTGTTAAGGCATCTTTAACTAAAGGTGGAAAAGGTGGATTAGTTGTTAACACAGCTAAAGAAATGGGACCATCTGAGTTTAAAGTTGATGAAAACATTTTTGAACGTCAACTCAAAAGCACCTGAAAGCCGAAGGCTCGCTGAGGTTGTTGAAAAACCAGCTGAGGAGAAAAACCAGCTCGTACTCGCAGACCTAAAGAAATCGCAACTGAAACACCAGCTGTTGACGGACCTGAATTAGGGTAATTAAACTATTATGAGAAAGCGTTTATGTATCAACGCTAATATAACTTAAGGAATTAGATTTTATGAAAGAAAGTTTTGAACAAAAAAAGGAAAAAGGTTATAGTAAGATTAGAGTTATTTTTGCAACGTTATGTTTTTGTTGTGGTGTATTTTTATTATTACTAAACCCAATTAGAATATTATGCTTTCTAATAAGGTAGATAATATGTACACAGCTGCAAGTGGGATTATCTGCTGAAGAATTTGCTAAAAACGCATAGACCGAAGCTAGTTACGATTATTCGGATGTACAACCTGTATCTATGGAAAAACGTAATTGAAGCAGCGAAAGACCAAGGTTAACGTACCAAGTATTGGGGCTTATTTCTGTACCGGAATTAGGTATAAAGTTATCAATCAACCATGGCGCTACGAATGTTACTATGTTGTATGGTGCTGGTACGATTAAACCACAAAAGATGGGTGAAGGTAATTATGCACTTAGCGAGTCACTCTGTTAATTCATACTGGTGGTGAAAATATGTTATTTTACATCACTGTGGCGTGTCCAAAAAGGCATGAAGGTTTATTTAACAGATGGTGCTAAGGTTTATACATATACAATTGATGAAACGTTTATGGTGAGTCCATCAGACACGTCTTAGATGAGACTAAAGATAGCACAGTAACTTTAATAACATGTGATGTTAGCACATTTAAACGTGTTATCATTAAAGGCAAGCTTTAGACAGTGTGAAATCGATGGATGATACTGATGAATCGGTGCTTAAATCGTTTAATTTGGCAGCGAGGAACATTTTACTAGACAAGAGACGCTTTATAGGCTGTTCCTTTGTCTTTTGTACGTAATTATAGATTGGTTCTAATGTTTTTTCTTCCATTTTAGACACATTGCTGAAATCGAAATACGAATGATCTTTTATTTCATCAGGCATACACGCTGAGTAACATAGTGGTGATCATAATCATGTGGATATTTATAATCAACATGTCCTAATTTTTCTGCACCCTTTGAAATGAGCGTCTTTAGGTGGTTCGGGATAGATGTAGGTGTGGTTTTTACAACGTCGAGTGCTTTTTAATCGCAGCATGATTCTAAATTTGATTTAGTTGATAGAGCAAGTGTTGTAACAGCATATGCTAGTGGTATTTTAGCTTCAGGGAAACCAACTTCACGAGCTGTATTGATTGCAAGGATTGCTGAGTTAACAGAGTGTATATCAGCAAGTCCGATGTCTTCATAAGCAATGATACTTAGTCTCCTACAAATAGATACTAAATCACCTGATTCGATTAATTTCGCAAGATAATGGATACTTGCATCAACATCTGAACCACGGATTGATTTTTGGAATGCAGATAGTAGGTTATAATGACTATCACCGTCTTTATCACCGAAGCTTGATTTTTGCTGTAAGCATTCTTCCATAATTTCTACTGTAACTTCACGCTCTGGTGTTGATTTAACAGCAAGCTCTAATGTATTTAAAAGAGTTCTCCCATCACCATTAATACGAGATGTTAGTAGATTGATTGCACCTTCATCAACGCGCAAAGGTTTATAACCTTCGTTCATAAGTTGCATACATCCTCTACGAGTTAATTCTTTTAGTTCATCTTGTGATAATGGTTTTAACTCGAAGATGTGCGATCTCGATCTCGATGGCAGGGTGTTACTGAGATATATGGATTCTCAGTAGTCGTACCGATAACGATGAATAATCCCTCTTCCATGAATGATAACTAAGAATTCTTGCTTTTGGTTTATCTAGTCTATGGATTTCATCTAGTGCGATAATTAATGGTTCATTTGTTTCTTCAACCATTTTTGCAAATTCTTGAAGTTTTTTCTTATCATCTTTGGTTGCATTGAACATAACAAATGGGATACCCATAGAACCAGATAATGCAGCTGCAATGCTGGTTTTTCCTACACCTGGTGGTGCATATAATATCATTGATGATAGCGTATTTGAATCAACCATTCGTCTTAGGATTTTACCTTCGCCAAGTAGGTGAGATTGTCCGATGATTTTATCAATTGACTTTGGTCTTAATTTGCAGCTAAATTCATAGTAATTGTGTCCTTTCTTTTTGTGATAAAAATAAGAGCCGAATTAACGACTCTCTTAACGACTTAAATAAATTTAAAGACTTGCACAAATGCTCAGTCTCGCGCCTTTCTTTTAAATTTTTGCATATTTCTATCGAAACCGTAGGTTTTAGTTAATATGTTTACCAATCCATCTCATTTGGTCGTTAGAAAAATTGGACAGATTCATTAAAAAGTCTTTTATTTCCGAATAAATCTTCACGCTCAGATGTTGAAAACATGTAGTCCGACTACATCACCATATGAGTCGACAAGTGGTGCTCCACTTGAACCTTTTGATGAGTAAGCTGTTGTGTGCCATAATCCATTAGAACTACTAACAATAGAGCCATTTGCAGTTGAAGCAAAAGGGATACCATCAACGAGAGGGTAACCTAAGATACTGATCTCGAACTACCAGGTTCTTGCTTCATTTTTAACCAAGGATAACTTTCCTTAGTTGTTACAATAGCTAAATCGTCCGCGTCACCTTCTTTGTAGTCTTCTTTGAAAAAATCAACGTCTTCAATAGTTAATTCTTCTAATCTACCGTTACTGATGTATATTTTAGTAGGCGTGTTATGATCTGAGCTAACAACGTGAGCTGCTGTTAATAATTTATTAGGTGCGATGAAATACACCTGAACCATAAGCTGAACTGCCGTCAGCTATTCTGTAGAAACCATGGCAACTGGTGAGCCGTTTAGGTTTGTAGGTTGTAAGGTAAGTCGTTCTTTCATTCGTACATAGTGTGGGGATGTTGTTATAGTCGTAACTAGATGCTGCTGGCTGAATGCTAATAAGCCTGCTAATACTAATTTCATTTAATTTCTTCCTTTCTCAAAAATAGAAGCGTGCCGAAGCACACTTCTTATAAATATTTGATTACATTTTTGTCTGTAACCGGGTGGTTAGCTTTATAGAACAGCCGTTCTGTTATGACATATTTTAGCAATTGTCTTTCTTTTTCGATAAGAAACTTGTGACCCAATGTCTTTAATTTCGTACTTTATCATCTTGCTCTTAGTAAAAAATAATCATAATAAATTTCCATCCTTTCTGTTATTTGTCTACATTAACAGTCGTACGCAACTTTTCTAGCTAAGTTGTTGACAAAATGACTTATATAATTGTATAATAGATGTGTAGGTTTTGCATAGTGTGTTTTTATGATTTTTATAAAACAGCATAAAAGCGTTAGATGAATTTAACGCCAGGGTTAGGACTAGCCTTGTGTGGATTGACGTTCCATCAAAAGCAGGTAGTTTTAACTATTTGCAGTCCACGCCATAATACGCTTAATGCTTGTTGAAAGAACCAGTGATGGTTCTTTAATCTAATTGATCTGGACTGTAGGTTAGTTACCGAACCAAGAGTTTGTAGTAACTTATCCACATCTTTTTGTATAAACTACGGTAACATAAGCACCGTGGTTTTAATTTTTATAATTTCAACTTGAAGTCTATCTCATTTCTACCATCTGGTAACCTCAACAAAAACGGTATAACCGTTCCCGATAATAATTTATCAGGAACGCCGTTTAGGTTAGGGATGAATTTCATTAAGAAATCTCATGTTTTTGCGGTTTACTTAGATAGTTTTCAATAATACCTTCTGGTTTACCCATATTGTTAATCACATCCTATAATAATTGTACTACCTCTTTAGAATATTTTTCTTTATATGAAGTATCATTTTCCAGTTTTAGTGTAAGTTTTATCTAATACTCCTAGATATTTGTTTAAAATCAAGGTTATTAATTAAATAATCTGTACTTCAGTTAATGTATTTAAGTCTTGATTACAGATGAACATAGACCAATCTAACTCAATACCCGTAACTTTCTTACAGATAGCATCTTTTGTTAGATGGGATGTCGTTCACCATAATGCCATGGTGAGCAAGAACTTAGTGACATTTCGTCATGAGCTTGTTCTAGCTATGACCCATAGCTTCTTTAGTCTTCATAGCAGGTGTACTGACATCGATCATTTGTCGCTGTAACCTATATGAACCAGGTGTATTGTCTTTCGCGATGAATACACGGTTATAATGCTGGATGATTTTTGGTTTATTTTTCATCATCGATTGCGAATATGTAGTTCATAGATCCATGAGATGATGCGATAACGTTCTGGAACATATTTAGGTACTTGATTTTATCGAACTCATCCTTAGCTCGTTCTAGGATTGATAAACCTAGTTCTTTTGGAATGGTTTTTCTAAATCCATATCTTTTTGTACCATAGTTGTGTACTTCATGTATTCAACTAGTGCCCAGTCTATGATAGCAGGGTGGTTTAATGATTTACGTATATTTGGTCCAAAAATAACAACCAACAGTACCACCACCACATGCTTCAACATGTGAGTTTTCATAATCATCATTGTTAAATCTCAACACGGTTATTTGAGTCTTTTGAAATGAGTAGATAACTTCAGGTTCAATATCGACGTTAATGTGTTTTGATTGTTCGTCTAGGATTTTTGTTATTTAATGTTTCATCCATGATTGTAAACAGACCATCTGTATTTGTTGAAGGAATTCTAGCTCCTTCATATACTTGGGCTTGTCCGATACGCCATGCAAAGATTTGACCGATGATACGCATTGAGATGATCTTATTATTAGTTCTAATTGAGTTGTCATAAAGCAGTATCACCAGCACCTGAGCAGCATTCATAACTAATTTCGTACCATCACGTTTAGTGTTATATTTACGGCTAAGTTCTAAGTTACCTTCTTTCTTAGCAGCTTTAGTTAAGTCACCAAATTCTCCTTTTTGGTCGTAAATTACACCATATCTGTCATATCCTAAGCCGTCATTATAGAAGGCTTTCATACGACGTAGCATATTAGGGTAAAATGATTTGAAATCTTCATGGTTAACGATACCAACTGAAGTGAATGTATATTTTTGCATTTAACTCCAGTGTCTTTACTGTTACCTTTTTCTTAAATAATACTGGTTCATTTTTACCAATTTCTTTTATAAAGAGATTTCTTTAATGTACTACCAGATTTTTAAGAAATATTTTGATTCGTAATGTGATACCATCAAGTTTGATGGTTTTTAGCTTTTTCAGTTCTATTGGATCAGGATAGATTTCTTTTGCTTTTTCGAAAAAGTTTTACTTCGTTTAAGAAATCTAGTTTATCACTTAGGTATTGGAATAAATTCACTTTTTGACCATGCGTACCACAGTACTTAATTTTAGTAAAACGCAGTTGAGAATTTCTCATCTTTAGTGTAATACATTAAATTACCACTTTACTTTAGGTATTTGATTTAGTACATGTGGCGCTAGGTGTTCAGGTAATACTTTACCACCAAATGGTTGCTGAATTCCGTAATCTTCAATGTAGTGTTTTGAGTCGTTGAAGTTCTTACCTTCAATTGACTTGTAGTAGTTATATACTTCATCGAATGCAGCTCGGACTTCTGGGTTTTTGAACTTACCGTAGAAGAATTTTTTAGCTTCATCAAGTACGTTAACTTGTTCGATACCTAATTCTTCAGCAACATCTTTATGCGGATATAAGAAACTAACTGTTTCATAATCTTTTAATCTACCATAAGGACATAAAATGTTAGCTGCAAATTGAGCTGATGATGAGTCAGGGCGTAATCTGTTGTAACGAACATTGTCTGATCTTATATCGGGTGCATATTCCTGATTACCGTCTTCATCTTCTGGTTTTTGATTGTAGATTAGCTCCGGGTAATCACGAAGTAGTTCTTGTTTTAACTCGAAGTTCGACATATAAACAGGGTCTTGCATTAGTTTTTCTAGGTAAATAACGTCAGAGACGTTATAAGCTAGAAGATCTAATAACTCATCTAAGTTTCTGATTACAGAATTGTTTGTTCCTAGTTTATCTGATTCAAGAATTTGATAACCTTTCATCCCTAATAATCTTTTTAATCCAACCATTGGTTGTGATTCATTAAGATTTGATGCATCTATATGACGACCACTGTATAACATATTGTGTCTAATGTTAGATAGGGGGATTTCGGTAAGAATTTTTGTTTAAATTTGCCAGAAATAGGGTCTTGGATGTAGGGTCAATCTAGACGGCATTGCCTTTTTGAATTGGTCTGAGAATAGCTGATCATTGAATTTTCTAATTTCAGCTGCTGTTACGATATTAAATCCTTCTTCGGGGCTAGATAGTGCTTGAGTTTCATAGAAGAAATATGCAAGCATGGTAGTATCATAATTAGCTGAGTTATAACCAACAATAAACGGATGTTTAGACGGATCATATTCTTCGTCAACATCACATACTAGTCGACCAATTTGTGATAAAAAGTCATCTGACTTAATATTACATATATGGTTCGATGTATAGCACCAATTTGCTGGAACCATAAGGCGGAATGAATCTTTGTTCTTTAGATTGTGTAATTCAACATCACCTTTAAAGATAGGATTTCGAGATTTCTGATTCTTTCAACTAGATATGGGTACCAGTTAAGTGGTCCATATTCATTTTCATAACCTCGTGGATCTTCTAATGAATCCACTAAGTAATATACATAGACTTTATTTTGTTGAGGGTCCCAATAACAATGTGTAAAAACATTGCTAAGGGACTCAACATCATAGTAAAACAAATGTAGTTAGCCATATATATCCTTTCGTGATTTATTGTATTTTTATAGTAGCTTTAGGGAATTTAGAGAATTTCTAAACTTGATGTTTCAGGTGTGGATGGTAAGTCCTCTAAAATGATGTATGGTCGTTGAGTTGAATTACCATATTTGATAGCTCGACCACCGTTTTGATCCCACGCCTCTAAATTCTTGTTGAAGTCGTCAATAAGAATATCCTGGTGTGTTAAATCACGACCAGTAATTCTCTTGCGACTATATATTTTGGTTTTGTGGTAGGTACGAACCTACAAGTCCGGAGCCTTATCGTTTTTAATATTAAGATTTTCTTAAGTCAATATAACTTATCTTCAACATGCTCTATATAGATAGGAGCTGCAACTGAGACAGCTGATACTATATAGATTTGTTCAATATGTGAGAATGCTGGGTTATTAAGAAGCCCGAGATTAGAACCCGGATCATCTTAGAGTCAGCATCACATAGTTTTGAAATAACGTTGACCTGGTGTTTCAAATAACGCAGGTTGCACGTAAGGGTTATAAGGGCGTTCGTCACTTTCAATTTGAGGGTAGGCTTTTCTATCGTAAATAGATAAAAACACCATCCATATCAATCCAAAGTGTACGTACAGTATTATCTTTATGTACAATATTGTTTTCTTTTAAACCATATGTTTCAAATTTCACTAGAATAATAACGGAATTAACGTTACTATTCTAACGCCTTTCTGTCATTATTTTCTATACCTGCGTATAATTCTTTTTGTGAAATGTGCAGTTTGTAATACTTTTGTTGAGCTACCAAATAACTGTTATCTTGCCAGTCGATAAGACTGTATTCAGTTATTAATGGTTCAGGCTTGTTATGGGTTGCAGATATTCTGAATCTATTTTTACAAAGCTTCCCATTTTTCATGCTTGAACATAACTTCGTTTAATCGAAGCTTGAATTGTCTGTTATTTGTAACGCGACCACTAGGTACATTTTTCTCATACCATGCTTTATAAAGAGAGTACAAGAAATCATATGGTACAGTATCCCATACAAGTTGTTCTTGAATTTCTTCAAAGAAACTCGAACTGGATCATTGACTCTTTTATATTCATTAAGCAGTTCTTTAGAAGCTTCTGGATTAGATAATACATAGAAGTTAGAGTGAAGTACTTTGTGAAGTACATATTCTAATACTTCGGTCTATGCATATAATCATCCTTAATATATCTTCTTTCAATACCTTCGAAGTTTTTAGTCATTGGTATGAATAACTGTCTCACGATAGAATGAATCAGATTGGTCACGAACTTGTGGTAATTCATTTAAACATTGAACCATAAATCCGTAATATTGAATGAAACAATAGCTTCATGTTTACGGTCAATATCAATGGTATCATTAGTACATAACCGCTTTAAGTTTAGCTACTTTATTCTAGGTATAGACCAACGTCATTTTCATCGACAATTATGGCATTAGCCTTAATTAAAGGTTCTAATGCGAAACGTTCTGAGAAGTTAGCAAGTGGGATACTGGCATATGAACCTTTACCACAAAGGTTTCTCATAAGTTCACATAATGTACCTTTACCATTGTTACCAACAGTAGAATATAAGAACGCTGCTTTATTCCAGCGAACGTGTGGTCTAATGATTGCACCAAGTATTTCCCTATAATGATTCGACAATAGCTGGATCGTCAGATAATTGTTCATCCAAGACTCAACATCCCATGATGTTTTGTCTTTACTATTGATGATTGTTGGGTTTTTAGGATTTTTGAACGTAGTTGACACGAGATTTAGATAAGAAAATAAAAATCAGGAGTAAAAGGTAATAATTTTTAGTCCTGTAATTAAAAATACCGTTGTTAACGGCTATTAAATCTTTTATCTATTGTTCTAGTTTTTACGTTCCGCTTTTGCTGATAACATTGATTGTAGTTCTTTGAATTCATTATTAGTAATGTTATAGCAATATTTCATAGCTAATTTACGCAACTGAAGTTCATCAATGGTATATAATCCTTCGTTTTTACCTTCGGTGTTGTAAATCGCTAATACGTCTTTCTTTGAGTCCGATAGGTCGCCGACAAAATTAATAACACATATTTTGTGGAATAATAACAAAAATATCAGCTAATTGAGCAGGTGTTATGTTAGGTTTTTGCGGGTACTTTCGGACCTTTTTCTAAACTTATTTTCAATCTCGATTTCTAAGAGAGTCCTAGAATATAAAGTTTGAACTAAATCTAGAGGTTCTGGAGGATTGTTTATATCAATCTCAGATAGATACTGAGTTGTAACTGTCTGAAGTATGATATCAAGGGTTCTAGAATTAGACATGATGTGTCAGGCGACTCCTTTCTTATATTATATATTGTATATTAACTATTATATCATATTTAATAAGGATAATCAAAGCGTGGATATAAAAAGCTAGGACGACTCTGGCGGTTATTACCGCGTTAAGTGGAGTCTTAGATTTTTATACTAGAAAAATAAAATGTGATTTGATTAGAGGGTTATAGTAAAAAGAGGCTACGCATGAAGCGTAGACCTCTGTTTTTAGAATTCTTTTTAATATAATCGATCGAATAAAACGTCAACAGACGTTCGGAGTATTCAATTTATCACGTTTTCAATCGTTGGTGGATTACACCAACCTACGTATATTTTTATTATCTAGGTTATTGTAATATACCAAAGAATATGTTATAATAGAACTATACAAAAAGCAAAATATAATAATATGAAAGGCGTATGAGTAAATTATTAGAATTAGCATTAGAGAGAAGAGGCTACACGAAAGAATTTTTAGATGATATTAACGATGGTTCATATGATAAGTTGTTAGATATTGATGTGTTAGCGAATAGATTATATGAGTTAAAAAAACGAAGGTAAAAATAGTAGTACTTCCAGACTTTGATATGGATGGCATTATGTCAGGAGTCGTTGGATATGTTGGGTTAAGTGAATTAGGATTTAATGTTGAGTTATTTATCCCAGACCCAAGTAAAGGATATGGGTTTTCGAGCTGAAACTATAGACTTATTAGTGGAAAAGACATCCTGGGGCTCAAGTCATATTAACATGTGATAATGGAATTAGCTGTTTCGAAGGCATTACACATGCTAAAAACTTGGTTTAGAAGTTATCGTGACTGATCATCATAAGCAACCTATTGGTAAAAAGTTGATGCTGATATTATTGTAAACCCTATGCGAGTTGATGAGGTGTATAAACACCCAGCAATTTGTGGTGCGTTCACTTTATACCAATGTTTGTATAATTATGCAGAGCAATACACAGAGGGTGTATATTATTTAGAACAAATTGAGAGATTGAAATTATTTTGCTGGTATGGGTACAGTATCCGATATGATGCCGGTAATATATGAGAACCGTATTTTAATTCAAGAAAGTATTAGTTTTTAAGACAACTTTCTACGAATGAAAGTTGGGTTATGAGTGGTTCGAATGTTTATAAAACAATGTTTTAATAATGTTAGAAATCTAGTTTTTATATCTTAAAGAACAAGGTAAGGTACTTAATGTATCAGAACTTAATGAGGATTTCTATGGGTTCCAATTAGCGCCTATGTTTAATAGTATTAAACGACTTGATGGTGATATGAACAAAGCATTTTTGCATTACTTGGTACGAAAAAGTGAGAGTTTAAATTTATTAAGTATTTACTAGAAATGAATGAAAGACGTAAACAAATGGTTGCGGATTATTTCCCTGAGTTAGAAAGTATGGACGGAGACGGATTTATTTATTTATCTGAAGCATCAAGTGGTGTATTAGGGTTACTTGCTATGAAGAAAAATGGAAGAAACAGGTAAAACCAGTAGTTGTTGTTAGATATGACGGCGCGTCTTATCACGGTTCTGGTAGATCACCTGAGTGGTACAAGTTTAACAGCCGTGTTTCAGCCGAAGGTTTTCATATGGGTGGACACGAAGGGCATTTGGTATTGGATTTACTGACATACATGAGCTTAGAAGCTGTGGTGCATTTTTAGGTAAAGACGTTACAGAAGTATATGATAATTTAGAGTTCGATGAGAGTGACGTTCGTATTGCGGATGGTAGTTGGTGAAGACATTGATGTTGATGTAATTGAGCTAATTTATATAGAAAAGCTTGTAGAATCACTTAGACCATTTGGTACGGGATTACCTTTACTTACAACTGGTATTATTTTTGAGTATGACCCTAGTAAAGTGTTTTTATATGGGTACTGAAAAACAACATGTTAAGTTCACATGCGATAAAAGATTTGACTGTAATTTGTTGGAATAGTGCAAATATAGTTAAAAATTAGAAGTAGGTTCGAAAGTTAAAGTAGTTGGTTCATTATCAATGAAATGAATTTAATGATATTAAGACATTAACGTTAATTGGGGGTCTAGTCTAGGTGATAGAGTTTATAAAAAAAGAATATTGTTATTGCGTATCTTGTTTTATTTATATTCTTATCAGGGGTTGCTTCAATAGTAGCCCCTAATAATGCATTAGAATCTACTATAGTTGTTGATTCATTGATGGCTTATTTGATATATAGAGGTCTTTATAAGGATAAGTTAGCAGCGGAGTTTAAAAGTTTTTCTTTTGATAATATTATTTATATGTTAGGGTTAGGTATTGCGACATACCTTTATTTGTTCTAATCTAGGTTACTTCTTGATAAATAGTGGGCTAACACAGGGGCTTGAGACGTATCAGAAGTCGATAAATAGTTCGGTGTAATTGCTAAAATATTACTACCGTAATGGTTGCACCAATATTTGAAGAATTTATGTTCCGAGTTTCGTTACTTAGTGTGGTTGATAGTATAAGACCGAAATTCAAGTATGTGTACGTGATTTTCGTTGCATTCGTATTCGGATCGATACATGGGACGTTATACCATGCTGTAATTGGAACAATTTTCGCACTGATATTAAGTTTCGTATATTTACGATACGAATCAGTGTTAAACACCATTGTGCTGCATATAGTTTATAATGTACTTGCGGTAACTGGTCTTGGTTTATATAAGAATATAAGTTTTGGTATATTATTAATAATAGTAATCACGTGTGTTGCATTGCATAAAAATAAAAAAGCTACTGATTAATCAGTAGCTTTTTAATATTGTATAAATCTCTTTATTATGTGCGTTCTAGTACTTGAGCTAGGTTCTTTGTATAGTTTTTGCTAGATATTTATCTGTAATACCTAATTGAAGACTTATTGTCTTGTTAGGAAGTCCTTTACTTAGCAGGTCGTTCATAAGGAAGATGAACAATGATTTATTTAATGGGTATAATCCCCTTGTAGGTAGAGTCCCTCAATGATGGTTTCGATTTGACTGTCAGTAAAAACCAGTTGTTACTGTGGGTTTTTCGAAAATATCATTTAATGAACTAACAGTATCAGAATATACACTTTCGATATTTCCAAATAATGTTCGTTCTAATAATGCTATTACTGGTTCATTTTTGCAGGTGAGCTATGTAATAGATACATTCGAAGAACGTTCCACTTAAATGATGGTTCATTCTTGAGGAATCAGACCAACCAAGCTTGATTAATGATAATTTACTATTAACATTTGATAGTAATAGATTAGTATCATTATTATTATAAGTAATTGTCATTGCTTTAATTTTTAAGCAGTGAGTCACCTATAGTTGAGAAGTAATATAATTGTTCACCGTTTAACTTATCAGCAGCTAATAGGGTATAGACCAATTGAAACAAGATAGTCGTTTATAAAATTGACAAGAGATTCTTGTTCTTGATGTTTGGTCATATTAGGAAAAATCACCTAGTGCGTCGTCAAGTTTTTCTAGAGCATTTGGATTAAGTCCTTGTCTCTTAATTTCTTTGCTATAGCTTGTGATTTTTGAGATCACATCTTTTCTTTTTCTAAGAAATCAGGTATAGTTAGTTTAAGTTCTGTTTTTGGTATTTGATTTTATAACGAAGCTTTCTTTTTGTTTCGTGATAGAAACCAAATCTAGGGATGTTTTTCATGTGTCCGTGTGAGTTACCTTGTGGGTAAGGTGTTAATTTTGATTGTTGTATATCTTTTAACGAAACATGAGTTGGAACGAGTACTAGTTCGTTATTTTGTGATTTATATATCGTATAGTTTTTAGTCATATTTTCTTAAATCCTCTATAAGTTTATGCATGAAATCGACATTGTATTCGATTGGATAGCTTGTATCAACATTTGCAACAATTTCGTGATCGAAATTTTTGAAATCATTTTCTGACGGGTGGCTTAAATTAGTAGGAGTAAAACCCTGTCTCGGTTTTTGGATACGTTCAGCTTGAGCTTCTGGTGTCACATGAAGTTTAAATATGATTGATTTATCAAAATTAGTAACACATTCTAATTCGTTGTGAAATCTTGCGTCAGTAATAATCACTATTTCAGATAATGAATCGACAATATCTCGTTCAAGTTGTTTGATCCAATATTTAGGGTCTTGTTTTCTACGAATTTCTGTACCGATAGTCTGTAATAATTTTCTCACAGCTGGTGTTCTTGTTGAACCAGTATCACCAAGTGTTGTGTCTTCTAATATGATTAATAAATCTATTAAATCTTTTGTTTCAATGTTTAAGTATTTAATAATTTGATCATACATACCTGCATGGTATAAACCGATAACATCTGTTGCTTCAATTTTAAGTGCTTTTGCAAAAAGAGGTGATCATAGCATCTGGGGCATATTTTTTTAATAATTCGGTTGCGTATGTGTCTTTTCCTGAGTCCATTGGTCCGGAAAATGCGATTATTATTTGTTTATGTTCCATATTTTTTCCTTTTCTTATTTTATTACACCAGTTTCTGTATTTACAGTATACCCTGGTGCTTTTATTTTTCTAGTAGTACGTAGTGATATTGTTCATGTTTTTACTTTTACCTTGTGTGTCGATAGGTAGTAGTTTACCGTTTTTATCGATACCAAACCCATTGCATGTAGATGTAAGATGGTATTTTTACTTGTACTTGTTTCATATATTGGTTTAACGAATAGGTCTAATTCTTTATCAGGGTTATCTTTTTAACCATTTATCTAATTTTGTTTCATAGAACAGCATACCTTCAGGGTTACTTGTGTCAGATTTTTCTCATTAGTTCCTTTGTTTAAGTAACTAGTTGCTGTTACGAGGTTGCTGTATTCATCATTAACTTACTGAGAATTGCCATCCTACAAGATGAGTTCTGTTATTAATCCAGTTTCCATTTAATTTAAAGTTAGCCCAACCGTATGGATCTGTCTGGATTTTTCCAGGTCTTTTGATACCATTTGAACCAGGTTCATGCTTATCCATAAGTCTGATATGTGCACCAGATGGACGATTATTTGAATCAAGTGTTGTTGTCATTATAGCACCACGATCGGTAGCACCACTTTTAATATTGGATTTAGTAGTTTTACTTAGGATTTCAACAAAATGGTTGTTTTCTTGTTTTGGTCTCGATTGTCTTTTTGGACAACTTCTGGTTTATTTTGGTTTTTCTTTATTGATGAACTGACTTATGGCTACAAACCAGAAAAGAATGGTTAGGGTAGCCATAAGTGATAATATTAGTTTTTCAATATATTCACCTCATTATAATATTGTTAATTTATTGATATCTTTTAATCCGTACTGTTTTTCTTTGTACAAATGATTCATTATTTAATTTATTGTATTCATAAATAGATGCTGTAAATTCTATTTTAGCATTAATAGGTATGTTAGCGAATTTTTATATTGCGCTTTTGATACAAGGATGTGGGTATGATTTCAAAAATATTCGTTCTTGGATTTATTTTTAATATTTTTTTACGCATATATTAAACAGGTTATTTCGTTTACCAACTATTGAGGTGCCATCAAATAGCCCAGTGAACCTATAACGATTTTTAGTTTGAACCCGAGAACGCATTATTTTGCACCTCGGTTCATACAGATGATATCATTATAGTTCTCAAGTAGGGTACTAGTATCACTTGTACCGTAACTTATAATATATTCTGATAACATAGCACGAGTTAGTGCAACATAATACATTCTTTTGTTTTTCTTCAGATAGTTCTTTTCGTCTGTTTATATAGAACGACAACGTTATCGAATTCAAGACCTTTTGATCCGTGGATGGTTGATAAGATAATGTTTGAATCAATTTTTGGTTCTTCTTCATCTTTATTTGAGTGAAATAGCGTTTAGATGCAGCTCATATTCTATTAATGTACTTTGGATATTATCTAAATATTGATGCTTAGATATTTGTCTTGCGCTATAGTGGTTAAACCAACCATTAATAGTGAGGTAAGTTCATATCAACCCATTGTTTTAAAGTGATACTCAATGAATGGTACTTCACCTTCAGGGTTAGCGCTATTTTCTAATGTATAAGATAGGATACCATCTGTAACGACTTTTTAGAATATCTTGGGCTGGAATTAATTTCATTTCATTCCATTTGTGTTTTAATGAACATTGAGAACATTGTACTTGATGCACTTCTATCTGACATTAATTTCAGTGGTGTAATATCAGGATATAAGATTTTTAATGATTCTTCAATTGCTAAGATTTCGTTTCGAGGTAAGTTAAGAACGCTACTTTCTCATCATTTCTTAATTTTTTTCATCAATGTAATAACTCATGTTAGTTAAAATATCATGGATGCTTAATCTAATATCTGTTAATTTAGCTACTCTATTGTGTTCTATTTGAACAGTATTTCTAAAATCAACTTCAGAGTAAGGTTGTGGGTTAGATGTCTGTAATCTAAGATTTGCATATTGATTAGTCTCAATATCTGATAACAGCGTATTTGCAAAATCTAAGATGTATTGACTTGAACGATAGTTTATCTCTAATTTATATGCTTTTAAATACATTTGACATTTTCAATAATATTTAATGCTTTTTGGATTAACACCTCTGAACTCATAAAGAGTTTGAGAAGCATCACCTACTAATAAATAAAGTAGTGTTATGTTTTCTAACATAACTTAGTAAGAATATGAAGTCAAAGATTGAATTATCTTGGGTTTCATCAACGATTAAGTGTTCAGTATAGATATCTTCTGGTTCTTTTAACGATAACAGTAGTTGCTGACAGATTATGATTTGTAGCTCAGAGTAGTCTGACCAGTTTTGTTCAGAATATCTATTACTTTATTTGTGTTAAGCTTGATGAAGTTATTCATATTTACAGTAGCTGTGTTACTTTGGACATTAGTTTTCTAAGTAATGATTTGAATGTATTTGCTAGAATATCATTTTTGAAATAGATGTCAATAGTATTTGCTAGTGTTGGGATTGATGATAGTTGTTGTAACGGGAAATTTTCTGTGTAAATTTTATTTACTAGCGATGCAATTGTGAATGAGTTTACATTCTCATTCTTTTCTTTTTATGTTATCAGCAGCTGCGTTGGTAAATGATAATACGGTGATTGAATGTTCATCAATTCCTTTTGATTTTAAGTACGCAATTCGTTGAAAGCAAGGTTGTTGATTTACCTGAACCCGCAACAGCTTGGATAAGAGTCATTGGTTCATTTGATGTAATGGCGGCTTTTGTTGATCTGTGAAGTAAGTCAGGACGATTGATTCATCAGGTTTTTAGTAATGGTGTTAGAGTTAACCTTATTTTGTTCTAGTCCAGTGATTAAATCAAATAACTGAGTATTTAGATTATAATGTGTGATTTCAGGGTGGTTAGCTAATGTGTGATAGATGTTTTTATACATTGATAAGTCTATTTTATGAACATCTAGGTAAAACGCATTTGTTTATGTAAGTTAGACATAAACAGAGACTCGCCTTTATTATATTCAAAAGACCCTTAACAATAGCGTCCATATTATGTTTGCCATCTATTTGCGGTTAAAGTTAATTCATCATATAAAGAATAATCATTAATATATCTGAATAATGTATTTTCATCATATTCGATATTAATTAGTAGTGATTTGATGTGGTTTATCATATCCCATGTGTTATAACCTTCAGTATAATAATGGGTATTATTTTTCATAAATTCTAATGATAATAGATGATTAGTTAAATGAGTTGTGCATTTTGCTACACCTGAATTAACTTTAGTAGATTTAATCTATATCCGACTTTATGGTTATTTTCTGCTTTTGAGTATGTTGTTTTCTTGTTTCAAGTTCGATTTGAGTTACTTCAATATTGAAATAAAGATCATACTCAGTCGTTGATTTTTAATAATACATAATCGTTTATTTCTTTATCAAAATTTTGATTTGATTAAAGAGGTGAATACATCTGGAGTGAATAGGTGTATCTGGAGATTTCTTTAACAACGACATTACCATTTTTATAATCTCTTTTTGTTAGAAAATGTTTTTATATGTTGCTGTATTCGATTTTAAATTTAGATCAGAGTGTAAGTATACCTGCGTTTTTATTTTCGCCTGTAAGACTGCTTGAGAAGTATTTTTGGGTTTAATCAGTGTCATCATTAGACCACCTTTCTTAATTTAATATGCTGTAACCTACCGACTGCTTGGCGGTTGGGTGATTTGCGAAAATATCTTCACATTTGTATAGATTTATGATACAATATCTTTGAGGACATTTTCAACGGAAGGTATTTTTCATGTTAGGTCGTAATCATGTAATTGCAAACGTCTCGACAACTTGTGATAGGTTATGGTTTATATATTAACATGAAGGACAAGTTACCTGACGTTTTATTAAATAATGATGTAGTTAATTATTTTTCATATAATGGTAGTAGTTTTACAGATATGGTATTTACATACTTTTATCATCTATTTTATTTCTTTTTGAGTCATTACTACCAGATATAGATGAACCGAAATCAGTAGCTTGGACGACAGTTTTACTTACCAGTTAAACATAGAGGGTTACTTACATACACGTATGGTTTTTATTGTTACTTTCTGGTCTTTTAAAATAGCCGATATTCATATGGTTAGTGTTAGGTAGTTTTACTATATTTTGGGACAGCTATTCACGAATGGGTGTGTGCTGGTTGTATCCTTTTTAGTAGGTATAAAAGAGTATAATAACGGAGCGCGTGTTAGGTAACATTTTTGGTTATATCGTACCGGACAACCCTAGTGAATATGTTGTAATTACGTTACTGGTTGTATTAGCTGTTGTTTCAGCAGGATTTATGTTATATACATCATTAAAAATAGACACTAATTAGTGTCATATTCGTGTACGTGCATTTAATGTAGTCGTTACCATAGATACTTTCTGTTGTTATCATTTCAGTATCACCATCATATGACACTCAGTTGCAGATGGAACTGATTTAACATTATATGTTTTCATAAGTCTTACACCAAATGCTGTATCAGTGTTTACTGTATAGATATTGTTTTGATTTTTGATATTTTTCAATTTTTCCGTAAGATGCTTGACAGTCTGGGCAAGACGGTCTATGGAAAATCAGAATATGTGATTTTTTATTCTTTTTGTTTTCAGAGAATTTTTGATAATCTTCCTCGTTATTTATGGGATTATATTTTTATCCTTCTTTTTTATCAACAAGAGTTGTTGGTGTGCTGGTATACAGCGTAAGAGGTACCGATAGCGGTTAAACCAAGTACTAATTAGAGCACCAGCCATGAGTTTACTTTTTAACATTTGACTTATTCCCTGTTCTTTTCTTTTTCTGTACCTGTATTTGTATTATATACATTAAATAAGAGTACATTACCTCTTTACTGTCATGCTTTCGATCTGTGCAGGGTATTAGGTCAACAAATACATCATATGTCTTATTTGTGCTTTTTCTGAAACAGTATATTCGTGACCAGTTCGTAATATGTTGCTAGACTAAGCATTTTTCCATAATACTGCTACAATGTGACCTGCGTGATCAAATTCGTAACGAGAATCGTCGTCTTTGAAGTCACTAAGGGTTTTTATTGTAGTTTGTTCTTTTTAGATATTTTCATATAGGAACATATATTCTGGTATATCTTTTGGGTCGACAATTTCGAACTCACTTGCATCAAAAATCGATCATTTTTGGTTTTCATTTTCTGCTAACTTGTTAAACCAAGTTGATATAGAACCTTTAGAGTTCAGCTGGTGGATTCGATCATATTTCTAGTAAATGTAACTGAGTGATTTATTAATATTTCATAGTATCTATCTTCATCTTGCATTTTTGTTTTTAGATTTAAGATCTGGGAAATTGTCGAATAAATCATCCTTATAAAATACCAAATGATACCTTGTCCAGACATAGATGTTTCACCATATATGAATGGTAATTTTAGAAATTCTTCTTTTTAATTCATCAGGGCATGTTTTTTTCAACGTCAAGGATGATAAAGTTATCCCTATATGAGTTTATGTAATAAGTGTTGATTAACAGCGTTGGGTATAGTTTCTATTAATGAGGGTAGAGTAGTTAAGCATTTTTAGTAGGTTCTGTTGCACCGAAAAGTCTTTGATTTTTCGATAAAAACCTTTAATATCCATTGGTCTTTTTATTTTTATCAGATACAGTCCATGCTTCATTGTCTTTTATAGACATGATGAATGGGTGATTATAAAAAGACAAATAGTTCATCCATAATGGATTCATTATTTTAGCTCACTATCTTTTTAATTTACTCATTAACTCAATATTTTTAATAGTATCCACTGTGACGAACACACCTTTTCTTAATTTTATTTCCTCTATTTTGTTTCTCATCTGTATATATTTTTGTCCAGCATTTTTTTCATCAACTACCATAAGATCGCCTGATGGATAATAAAGGCATTTCTTCGAAAACTGTTATTGGTAATTGGTTTTCAATTGTTGGTTCGTTAGTGACACCTATTAGAGTGATACCTTTATCCATTTGTTCTTTACATGACCCACAAGGTGTGTAATCATGTATGATTAATTTCGTGTCTTCATTGACAGTTATTGTTTTGTCTAATGCATTTTTACAGAAAAAGCATGCTGAGACTGTATTTTCGATTTTGTTTCCTGACATATTGAGCCTTCTTTCTTTTTAGTATTTTTAATGGAAAAATAAAGCACAAAGACCGCTTGGATACTTTGTGCTAGGGTCATCAGATAATGACGGTTTTATCTTTATCGTTTATTTAATTAGTACCCACGATTTTGGTTATTTAAAGTAGGTTGCGCTGGTGGTTGAATACCAGCTTGCGTATTTACCGGTTGTTGTTCCCATGGGTTTGAGATTTTTAGGTGGCTCAAATGGGTTAACTACTTGGTTAACTTGATTTGCTTGTCTAACTTGATCCGCAATAACGTCGTTAGTAAATGGGTTAGGGTGCCATAACTTGTTGAGTAACTTGAGCTTGTTGTGGGGCTGCATAAGTTGTTTGCGCTACGTTATTTTGGTTGTTAGCTGGAGCTTGGTCAAATGCTGGGTTACTGTTTAATACAATACCTAATTTTTCTAATTCAGCACTAGCGTCAGATCCGTAGTAACGAATAGGTTCATTTACTAGGATTGCATCTAATGATACACCTGTGTTAGTTGAGTAGTATATGGTCTAAGCATTAATGTAACATCTAATCCGTGAGCTAATTCACCTTTATTCTCGATTTGGTTGTACTCACCAGTTTGTAAGTCTTTTTACATAGATTTTTGGTAAGTGCCCGCGTTGTCTTTACTGAATTGTTGACCACGTTCTTGATGAGTTCTACTTACGAAGAATTTTGCTTTGAGCGTATTGTTCTTCAATAGTGTAACCATTAGGGTCGGTTGGTACGACTTCCGCTTGAGAAATTTGAATTCTAGTGTAAGGTTTAGCGTTAGGTCTTTGACCTCTTTGAGTTGCTTTTAATAGTACTTCAATTAATTCTTTGCCGTCGATTTTAGATGCAATACGTGAGTATACAACTTTTCCTCGTACAAAGAATTTTCTGTTTGGTGTTAATTGATTTGTTTTAATAGTTTCTGTCATGGTTTGATCCTTTCGATGCAGAGATTTTATTCTCTATTTATAGTTTAATTTGATAGTTTACTTTATAGTAGTTTAAAGTCACTGCTCTGATTGACATTAAAGTCACTACCATGTTATAATTGTATCATAAATGGTCTTAACACAACAAATGAGAGGTTAATTTTATGAAGCATAAAATTATAAGTGTTGTGCTGTTTCTTCCTTTCAGTTTTTATTTGCATCATAGGGTATAACGTTGTTTCAAATCAATTATTTGAATTAAAAATAATACCAAATGTTATTTATAAAACAACAGAGGTTAAAAAGTGAACCAAAAGATGAAGGTTCAAAAAGAATCTGAACCTAAAATCAAGTGATTCATCAGGTGATAAAAAGATAATACTAAAGTATCAACGTCACTAAACAACCTGTCGAGTTGCTGACTTATATCAGCATATTCCAAATATGGAATACATGATCGACCAAGGTTGGGTGTATCATATCCAAAAGGTGATACTTTAACATATATTTCTAAGCATAACAGGTGTTGGTGTTGATGAACTTTGCGAATTACAATGGTGTTAGAAATAATCACGAAATTAGTGAAACTGCATATATTCGCGTACCTGTTTTTAAATAAATAGGAAAAATAAAAAGAAGACTTGGGTTTTTAATACCTAAGTCTTCTTTTATTAATGCTTATTATTTTACAGCATCTTTTTAATAATTTACCAGGCTTTTGAATGCAGGTACCTTAGTGCTTGAATTGCTAATTTTTCTCCAGTTTGAGGATTACGCCCAGTGCGAGCTTCTCTTTTCACGTACTTCAAATTTACCAAATCCAACTAAAGTTAAAGATTCACCTTTAGCTAAAGTTGATTCAACAACTTCTGTGAATGCTGATAAAACGCGTTCAGCTTTCAACTTTTTAACTCCTGCTTTTTCCTGATAAATAATTAATTAATTCTTGTTTATTCATTGATAAAACTCCTTTGAAATATTGTTATATAGGTAGTGTATCACATATTGATTTATTTGTAAATACAAAAGTGTGCTACTACGCTATTTTTACTATATATACGTTCGGTTGAAGTAACCAACTGGTTTGACGGGTAGGTTACAAGTTGGTTACAAGTGTTGAAATATCTGTGTTCCTGGGTTATAATTAATAATACGTGATTGAGAAAAAATAGATAGAAAAGGAGAAATAAATGAAGAAAAATACAAAAAGTAATAACATCAACAGCTGTGCTTACGACTTTAGGAATGGGTCTTTCACAATTTGCTGATGCAGAAATTTATACGGTTAAAAAAGGGGATACTCTTTGGGATATAGCTATTAATAATGGAACAAGTGTAGATCAACTTATGAGAGATAACAATCTAACAAGTTCTCTTATTTTTCCAGGGATAAACTTAGTTACGGAACAGTTGTTGCGAAAAGGCTGAGGAAGCTAAGTCTAATGGATTATACTGTGACATTGGGTGACACTTAGGTAAGATTTCTAGAAACATCAGGGGTATCAGTTAATGATTTAGTTCAGTATAATATATCAATCCTAACTTGATTTTCGTAGGGCAAGTTCTTAAGACCAATCGGAACAAGTTAAGGTGGATAATAAGGTGGTAGAAACACCTGAGGTAAAACCCGTATCTCTTGATGTGGTTAGAGAAGTAAACCTAAACCAACGGGTTATGAATGCAACAGTTGCACCTAAACCTGTACCGGAAGTTGTGCAAAAAGAGGTTAAAAAGAAGAGGTAAAACCTGTAGAAACTAAAAGGTTGAAAAGGAAGTACCCAGAAAGTAGAAGAAGTTCAAGTTAAGAAAGAAGAACCGAAACAGGTTGCACCTGTGGTTGAGTGATAAAGCTAGTGCTATTTATAATGCACCTTAGCTCAAATTGGTAAAATCCAAAGATTGTACAACTGCTTGCTAACAAATGCACTTAAATCTGTAGGGTATTAACTTCCATGACTCAATGGCTGGTTACATGAGCTTAGGTACAGTTGTTCCCAGCTTCGGAGAGCTGTACCGGTGACTTAATTTGATTATCCAGATGGTGGACTAGGGTTGCTCATATTGGTGTATATGCTGGTAATGGACAAGCTGTTCACGGTGGATGGCAGGGTAACCAGACTGTTCTTAACACAGCTAATGTCGGACATGGTGCAACGTATATTAGGGTAAGATAATATGATGAGATTACCAACAAAAAGAAACATTGGTTTACTACGAGAGAATAGACGATTGGATTACATCGGAAAAAATAACAGATAACGGGGTTATCCTGGTGTTTAAGAAGGAGCGTTCCCAAGTGATGTGATTGGACTATTTGAAGAAATAAAGGATAAGCTGGATTTCAAGGTGAAAGAATATAGAAAAGAAGACTAACCTTTTGGTTAGTCTTTTTGTTTCTAGTGGGTTTACAAATGCACTTTAAAAATTTGAAAAATTAAAGCGTAAATGTCGGGGTATTTTGTGATATAATTAAGTAAACCTTATTCGTTAAGGATGTTCTCAAGATGTGCTTTTTGGTGCATCTTAATATAAGACTAACCTTTTTGGTTAGTCTTTTGTTAAAGGTTTTAGCTAGTTGAGGGGATTTAGAGGGTTTAGCAAAAACGGAAGGAAATGAATAGTTTTATAAAAATTTTAGTTTACTTGAATAAAGCCTTGTGTTATACTTTTTTAGTATAGAATAAAGGAGGAAATAAATATTTTGGAGTTGACTAACAAGCAGGAAAGGCAACTAGGTCAGACGCAGTGGTTTCATGCTACATTATTGAGACATTTAGAATCCTTAAAAAGGGAATCGATGTTAAATTTAATTTAGGAGTGAACTAGACTTTGGACCCGGTTTCTATATCAGGCCTGACTTTGAACAAGCTAGAAAATTTATTAATAAGCAAGTTGAAGTATTAAATCAAAGCACTTCTAATAATAATAATAATATTTTTGGATTCAGAAGAAGAAGTGGGAATTATAGTAGAATTTTTGTATTTCAAATTTTATAGAAATTTTTAAGAGTCCTGACTATCATTGTCACTATTTTACAAAACATAAAAAGTCAGAGTCAGATTTAGATTTTGCGGAATTTGTCGTTCAAAATCGAAAAATCCATATGAATTACAACACCATTTTTGATTTTATCTATGGTGTTCAGACTGATGACAATCCAACGCAAGTTTTAGCCTCGTTTTTCGTCAGAATGAAATTACAAAAAGAAGAAATGCTTGCTGAGTTTAGAAAACCCTATTCTTTTTAAAACAATTATCCATTCACAACCAATCTTTTTGTGATATAATAAAGATAGAAGGTTTATCAATCAAAAACAGGAGAGGAGTTACAAAAATGGCAGTAGTATCATTGGAAAATAATATTAAAATATATAGTTCAGAATTATCTCATGCACTATTAAAAGTCTCTAATTATAAATTGGATGAGCGTATTGCTCGACTGTTGCAGAAAGTTATGCTCGTAATCTAGATTATTCTAGTCCTGAATTAATGCATGTTGGTGTAACTCGGTTGCTAAAAATCTGATTACAAAGATTAAACGAGAGTATTAATGATTGACTCTTTCAGATAATCATTGATATACTAAGAGCAGTCGAAAACCTTGTTCGTCAAGGATAAGATATTTTAGTACCAAGCCTTATAAGTTAAAGGGACAACATCAAGGTGTACTTTTGGTACATCTTAATATAAAATAGGAGTGACTCAAAAATCGCGATTCCTTAAGAAATAGATTTTTAGTCACTCCTTTAAAATATTCTTTTAATACTACACTAAACTTTCTTCATCAGGCATTTTCCCAGAATCGAACAGTCTTTTAACATAGGCTTTGGCTTTTTGTTTGCATAAATAGGGTATCCTAGTTCTTGATCCAGAGTAGATTCAACAATTACATTGACATCTCCTGTTTTTCTCGTTTATTTCTATCATTCCAGGTGCGTTATTGTTTTCTGGGTAATACCAATACCCTTACTTTTTGAATTAGAAATTTTAACAAATTTTATCATGATTTGATGCATCCTTTTATCTTCATATTTTCATTATACACCTTTTTACATTTATCTTCAATCATTTCTTTGGTAAGACTTTCAGTTATCCTTTTGTTTTTAATATAAAAATAAAGACTAACCGTTTTGGTTAGTCTTTTGTTATGCCTTATGGACGTTCTGTACGAACTTCTCCAGTTTTAGTATTCACCCACACAGTATAAGTTTCTTGTTTTTTTGAACTTTTACGAACTTTAGTCACAGGTACAGTTTTTGTACCAACTTTAACTTTTTAGTTTCACGAACTTTACGTACGAAGATTGTTTTTAGGGTCTTTTACAGTAGTAGGTACTGCTAATAACTCATCACCGATTTGAGAATCAGTTAAATCACTGTACCAACCAAGGTGCTTGATTAGAGTTCCTTGACCGTCAACTAAGTCGATAAAGTCGTCGAACAGTTGTTTAGTTTCGTAAACATCTTCAGTTGTGTTTTCTGTATATTCTTCATCCACAGTCACTGTACGAGTACGAGTTTCTTCTTTCCAAGTTCCGTTATCTGTTGGAGTAGTAGGTTCATCTTTTGGTTGAGTACCTACTGGAGTAGTTGGTTTTTCAACTGGTTTAGCTGGGACTATTGGTTTTGTAGTATCTACAGGTTTAACAGGCTCAGATGGTTTAGTTATATCTACAGGTTTTGTTGGTTCAGTTGGTTTAATTGTGTCAACTGGTTTAGTAGGTGTAACTGGTTTTACAGGTTTAATGCTGTCAGTTGGTTTAGTAGGAACTGTAGGTGTCACAGGTGTAGTTGGTGCTACTTCGGTAGTATTGTATTCAAAGCTTACAGAACCTTTGATAGCGTGAGATTTCACAGTTTTAGCGAATTCCACACGGTCGCTAACAACAGCTGTGTTAGGTAGTCGTTTTACTGACTTAACAGATGGAGCTTGAGTTCCGAAATTTACTTGAATGTCTTTCACTTGACCTTTAGTTAAGTTACCAAAGTTCACAGTTTTAGCTTGAGTTCCGTCAATTGTATATGTTGTTTTTAACTTTCTGAACATCTTCATGAGCAGTAACACGGATTACAGCACCTTGTTCAGTTTCTAGTATGACTGCGCTTACTTTACCAGTTTTTTGAGCTGGTTCAGTAGTCACTTTTACATCATTTTCTGCCTTAACGTTTTGATTGACACTAGCTGTTGTTACTGTAGTTAATGCAGCCGCTGCTAGTAGGTAAGATAAGATTAATTTAGATTTTTCATTTTATTGTTTCTCCTGTTTATGTGATTTATTTATTTGCTATGGTCCTATTATACCATAGTCTTTCCATGTGTTGCAATTAATAATCTAGAGGTTATCACGGTTTGTGACAACCTCTATTATTTTATTCTTTTTATTATGGACGTGTAGTTCTCTCAGTACCTGAGTCTACGTTTACCCATACAGTGTAAGTTTCTTGTTTTTGAACTTTACGAACTTTAGTTACAGGTACAGTTTTTTTGTACCAACTTTAACTTTTTAGTTTCACGAACTTTACGTACGAAGATTGTTTTTAGGATCTTTTACAGTAGCTGGTACAGCTAATAATTTCGTCACCAATTTGTGAGTCAGTTAGATCACTATACCAACTCAAGATGTTTTAATTAGTGTACCTTGACCGTCAACTAAGTCGATAAAGTCGTCGAACAGTTGTTTAGTTTTCGTAAACATCTTCAGTTGTGTTTTCTGTATATTCTTCATCCACAGTCACTGTACGAGTACGAGTTTCTTCTTTCCAAGGATTTTTGTCCACGTGTGGATCAATTGTTTTAGGCTCTGGTCTAGCTGGTTCTTCGACAGGTTTTGGTGCCTCTACTGGTTTAATCTGTTTCGGTAGGTTTCACCTCAACTGGTTTTGCTAGTCTCGGGGTCTTTGTGTTCAACTGTGCCGTCAGGTTTTTAGTTTCAATAACTTCACGTTCTACTGGTTTGTTTTCAGTAGTTTTAACTTCTAATTTCTCTCGAAGTTAATTTGTGGGTGCAGCATCACCTTTTTCCTCATATGTAGTTTTTCCATTAACTACAATAGGGGTTAACAGTACTAGCATCAGCGACAGGGTTTTCTACTCGTCTTGAATGGTTACGATAGTTTGTTTTTACCTGTATTCTTAGGGTGTACCGTCTTTAGGTTTAGCAACTGGAATATCTTTTTAGTATTTTCTGATACAATAGTTGCTATGTATTTTGTTTCGTTATTTTCAGATTTTTCACTGATTTTAACATTTAATACTTTAAGTTCACCTTTTGCTGGTAACTTCACGTCAGTTTTTAGATGTGTTACCAGTTGCTTTAGTGATAACTGTTTCTGAAAACACCTGAGTCTTTAGGCTAGGTCGGCAACAGTTGATTTATCTGTTATTTTACTAGTTTTCTCTGATTTAGAGTAATCAGTGTCTTTAGGTGTTGTTACTTTTTACTTTTTGAGCTGTCACTTTTGCGCTTGAGATGGGGTGAAGAAGATTGACACAGACGCTGTAGTGACAACCAGTACTAGGTGCTAAAAGTCCAGTAAGAACTTTATTCTTTTCATCCAATCTACTAATTCTAGTGTATACGTTTTTCATATTTATCGTATCCTTTCTGTTTTGTAGTATTTTTATTTTATTTTTCGGAGAAAGAATTTGTTTAGAAATCATTTTCTATCTCCAAAAACTACAATCGAGCACGCGCTGCGTGCTGATTGTTGCTCTTCATTACAGCAGCGAAGCTGCTGTGTTTCTTTTTGATAATATTAGTAGAAATTTTGAGCCCATGATTATCTTCTTTTGGATAATTTTAATTCAAAAGTTTATTGAATAAGGTTCAACAATAAAATATAGGTGTTGGATTTTCGTCCAGACTGATTAGTTCGATAATTTTTATTTTCCAAAAATTTTTGGACGACTTTTTCAGTTGTGATATGATATCGTAATCACTTTGAGTCCAATTTTCCTTATTATCAATTGCTTTTTGCCGCTCTAATATATTCATCAACAATGTTAATATATGGTGTTGTAATCTTTTCACTTTTTAGATGATAGATTATCTTCTATATCATATACTATTAGCATAAGTGACGTCCTTTCCTTATTTTATTTTGAGTCAATCTTACGCTCGACTGGTTCACCAGTCTAAGAAAAAGACGTAAATAGTTACGTCTTCAAAGTTAATAGCACAGCATCTTTCAATGATTCTTGTTCGGATGCTTTTCGTTCTAAGTTCGCTAAGAATTTTTCATCAATAGTATCTTTCGTTATGATATTATGTATGAATGTTGTGTGCGTTTGTCCTGTCTATATAGACGTGCATTAGCTTGTTGGTACATTTCTAAACTTGTTGGTATAGAGTACCATATAAGTGTATAACCACCATGTTGGATGTTGATTCCGTAGCCAGTTGATTGAGGTTGGAGTAACATGATGTTTATTTCTTTGTTGTTCCATTGTTGTTGCATAAGTCCTGATTTATCAAAAACTTGGAAGTTAGGGTTGGGTCATACCTTCTTTAAATCCTACTGGGTTAATTTTTCTTTAATGTTTATTAAATCAGCTGTGTAGTGATAGAGGATTAATATATTACCTGAAGAGGTATTTATTATATGTTCTAATGCATCAAGTTTACGCTTGTGTATACTATAATACTCTGGTACTTTTGGTGATTCCCAAAGTTCTCTATCTTTATACAAGAATCCTGATGCTAGTTGGTGTAATTTACCAGCGAGCGTTGCAGCGTTTTGAGCAATAATCGTATCGATATCACCTTCAATAGATGTAATGTCGAATACCTTTTCTCTTTTGAACTTATTGTAGTCTTTCATTTCAAAATCAGACATTTTCGACATATGTGTTCTTTTCTATTAATGGTGGTAGTTTTATTGCTGTATTCTTAACCGAAACAACCCATGGTTTTATTACTTGGTGTATATAATCTTCTGCACCAGGTTTTGGATCCCACTTAACAGGATAACCATTAACAAGAATGTGTGGGCTAGGTGTGAAGTATCTGTTTCTGTATGTTGTTATGTTTTTACCAAGTGATAAACCTTCATCTATTAGGAACATTGGCGCCCATAGGTCCATAAGTCCGTTGGGTTGAGGTGTACCTGTTAGTCCGATTAGTTTCCATATGTGAGGTCTTATTTTCTTTAATGCTTTGAACCTAACTGATGCATGATTTTTAAAGCCTTGTATTTCATCTATGACGACAGTTGGGAAATACCATATAGGTGTGTTCTTAATTAAATCGTGCAATAGATCACGAGATATTATGTATATGGAAGGCGGGTTGTTTTTCTATTTCAGAATATAATGCATGTCTTTTTCTTTTTAGTTAGTTCTTTACCTTTTTCGTTAACAACAAAGGAGATTGTCCGTAAGTTGAATCCCATATTTCATCGGTCCATGTTGATTTGGCTAATAGTTTTTGGTGCAATTATGAGGACGTGGTGGGGTAGTTGCATCTCATTTAATGCTGATAGCGTGGTGAGTGTTTTACCAGTCCCACAGTCCATAAATAAACCAATGGCACGTTGCATCATAATTCTATTTTTACAATATTCTTGGTAATCATGTAATTTTTATCATAACCTCCTTGATCGAAAAACAACTACAGGTTGAACTGTAGTTGCCTAAAATAAAATATAATACTAGAAAAAGGATATCTTTCTTTTGTTACTAGATACCGAGTCAATGCGAATACACATAGTATATTATTAAATTTTTATTTTTAAATATTTTTCTTTAATAATTTTTAACTATGTTACGCATTGCTGCGGTCAATAATCCAATCGGTTGGTTATACCAACCAAATTCTGATTACCATACTTCGATATTCTTTTTAGATAGTATATTTATGAGTTCATTATAAGTCTTTTGATCCCATACTACGTAGTTCTATTAATGATTTATTTTCTGTATTATTATAATTAATTATGTCTCCGATTGTTTTTATATTATTGCTAACAAGTGCGTTATAGCACCTGTACTTAAAATTGAGTTTAATTATATGGTCTGATTCTATTGGTTTTGTTCTCTTCCGGTTTTTCTGTAATTTCGTTACCAATGTTACCCTCTAATTTTATTATAGCATTTTTAATAAAGATATCACCTCTTTATTTTTGATTTCATTTTCTTTATTTATTTGAGATGCTGGTTTAAATAAAATAGGTTGTAATTCATATCTTAATTTTCTAAGAGATGATTGAATTACTTGTCTTATTCTTTCTTTTTTGTTACACCAAATAATGAACCTATTGAATTAAGACTTTGATCCATTTGGTAATTTAAGTATATGATTTTTATTTTTCTCGTTCTGATATTTTAGATCTCGCGTCTTCTAGTAAAAATATCAGTTGATTTAAATCATGAATATTTTCTTCATTATTTGTTAAAAACATCTATGCTAAATATATCTTAATAAATTATAAGGATAACTTAAACCTCGATTCATGTCGATACAAGTATTGTCTATTTTGAATTTAGGGTTTTTGATTTTTGTTATTAATGTATTCCTTATGCCATGAGTTGGTTATTTCAGATAATGTTTTTTTAATTTATTGCTATAACCAACAATGTAATCGAGTGATACACCATAAAAATTCTGCAAATTTTATGTAGGTTTCGACAGTTGCTTTTAATGCATTCTCTTCGTCTTTTTCTACTTTGATACATGTGGCATGTGGAATACCTGATTGCTCGGCTAATTGAACTAATGATAGACCGCGTTCTAATCGTAGTTCTTTAAGTCGATTTTTCCTCATTATTTTCACTTCTTTCGTTTTCAAATTTGGTACGAGAATTAAATTATAATGTTAATTTAATCTCGGACCACATTCTCTATTTCTCAATTGCTTGAGAAAAAGTATATTCTTTTTAATTTCATAATGTAATATTTTGTGCAATAGTTTATTATGAAATTAAAGATTAAGTGTTCTTTATTTTCGGACTATTTTTGTAATAGGTGAGTGAAGCCTATTACAATATTATTTTTGTCCGAAGTATTTATTCTAGCTTATTTCTTTTTATTAGTAAATATTAACCAACAGGGTTGATATTTTTGAAAAATAAGCGTTACAATTTTTCTTTTTCTCATTTAAGAGCAGGTGGAGCGAAGCGACACCGAAAGCAAGCGAGTAAGGGTCCCAAGCGAAGCGCGGGATGACATGCGAAGCTTGTAGCGGTCGTGTCGGCTATGCCGACCGCCGAGGAGAAAAACGTAGTTTTCGATCGAGTGCGTCACGACCCCTTATGCTCTGTATTCTTTTTCCGAACTACCGTAAGTTTGACGAAACGGTTGAGGGAGTAATGTCACAACTTGTACAAAGGAATTTTTCGCTTGTACAAAGGTTATCGGAAACGTAAGTGCCGTATATGTCCGTCTTTGTACAAAGAAAAATGGGGATGACGCACCTTGTACAAAAGCTTGTACAAAAGGTCGGACAGTGTCTGACAGAGGTTATTGATCAAGCTGTGACTTTAATGACGGACACTAGTGTCGCAAGTGTCAGCGCGCGTACAAGTATATTCCCGCAGGAATTTTTGCCGTAATAACGGAACGAAGTGGAGGTATTTCTGCTACAATTTCTGTGTATGAAAGTGTACGGGAATTGTCTCGAATTTAGTGCGAAAATATACTCTCATTATGTCACGTAGTGCGTGACATGCTGGGTAACTTAGGGTATATTTGGGGTATTTTAGGTGCCCCTTTAGGGTACACTATTTACGAAATTAGAGTAGGTATGTGTCCGTAGGTGGTGCAACATGCAGCATTTATTCTTAATTTATGGTTATTTCTTTTTGTATTTTTGTATAGAATTTTTGAACAAAATGGTTCCCCAATAGGGTGACCTAATATGGTACATAAAAGTTCCCTAAATGGTTACTATAAAATTCTTTAATTGGTACTCAAAGTGGGTGAATGGAATGTCTAATGGAATGCTCGATGGATATGGTAGAACAAAAATGGTTCCCCAATAGGTGACCTATATATGGTATATAAAAAGTTCCTAAATGGTTACATAAAATTCCTTTAATTGGTACTCAAAAGTGGGTGAATGGAATGTCTAATGGAATGCTCGATGGGATATGGTAGAACAAAATGGTTCCCCAATAGGTGACCTAATATGAGTACATAAAAAGTTCCCTAAATGGTTACATAAAATTCTTAATTGGTACTCAAAGTGGGTGAATGGAATGTCTAATGGAATGCCTCGATGGGATATGGTAGAACAAAATGGTTCTCAATAGGGTGACCCTAATATGGTACATAAAAAGTTCCCTAAATGGTTGACAAAGGTGGGGCCAATTTGATATACTAAATAGTAAGATCATAATATAATTAAGAGTTTTTACTAGGGCGCCTCGAAGGGGTGCTCCGGTTTTTCTTAGAATGTAAATTTGTTGTTGACATACGTAAACCTATGTGGTATAATACATAAGGAAAGTTATTCTTTTTAGCTGTTTTGTTTCAATTCCTTGTAACACAGGAAGTTGGACTATTCTATTTTTAAACCTTTCGTTTAAGGCTTTGCAATTTTGGTTATTTGATATATTTCCTCCAAAAATATTTTCAGCAAGCCTTATTATTTTTGTATTTTTGATAACCCACACTTTGTTGACAAATGTAGGTTATTTTGGTATAATATATATTATGAGAATCGATGTACAATAGGTTTCTAATAGGGTGATGTCATTAGAGATAGTGATATATTATTAATTCTTTCTTGGTTAGTGCCAAAGGAAGTTACTTACTTTAATCTTGGCACGATATTGTATATTAAATTTTTATTTAGAGGGATTATCTCCTTGTATAAAGAACTAAGTAGGTTGTGGTTCTAGCACTTAGTTTAGTTCTTTAGTCCATAGTGGTTTGTCCACAATTCAATTTTATTAAATTTTTGGTTTTTAGACTGCGTAAGCAGTCTATATAAAATAAGACAAGCGTTAGCTCGTCTTATTTCACCGAATTTCGGTGCTTTTCTTTCCTAGTGTACACTCTTGCATTCTTAGTTTTAGAAGCACCTTTTCGTTTCATATGAAGAAACGATTGCATTTCTTCTTGTGACCCAATTTTGTACTTATACGATGGTTTAATTTTTAGTTTCATGATTGTTTACCTCTTTGATTTATTCTAATTCAGCTTCAATTAAACCTGTTGTAGCTGAGTTTGTAGGTGATATGCAGGTTTTAGATTTGAATGATTCAGGTAATGTTTCAACTTTTTGGATACCATACTCTACATGCTCTTGTAATTTTTGACATGGTTCAATTGCGTAAGTTTTTCACCATGGAAATAAATGATTTCTTTACTAATTTTTCATCGCTTCAGCAATAGTGAAGTATTTTGGTTCTGTTTTTCTGGTTCTGAAACATAAAACACTGATGATGAAATACCAGCTTCTAATGTTTCCATTTTTAAAACAGTTGTTTCTAATAGTGCCATTTCTTCAGTTGTTAGTTCATTAATTGTTGGTTCTGATTTTGTTTCGTAATCAACATATAACCATGTTTCTTTACCTGAAGGTGTTACTATTAACACAGAACCTGTTTGCATATGTATTACTTGTTTTAATTCTGATAGTCATTTTATTATACCTCATTTTTCTATTATTTTATTCAAAGAATACCATCGGCGCGCGAAGCGGGGCTTGTGGGTACAGGAAAACTCAAGAATAAAAAAAAGACAATCTTCACGACTGTCTTAGTAAGGAGGTATATTGTTTTAAGGAGGATAAGCTTCGGGTGGGAATTGAACCTACGCCCTTCCTGACGTATCTGTTTATTTAATTCGATGGCACCAAAGTCATTGAAGTTTATAACAGGTGACGAATTCTGCTTCCACCGATATCAGGCTCTCTACTGCTGAGTTACCGAAACATAATAAAAGAGAGCTAGTTTAAGACTAGCTCAAATAAACTGTATAATTAAAAAATTAATTGAAATCGCTCATACTTGTGTATGAACTCGGCTGGAGTTAATATCTAAATCCTGTACCTCTCAATTCTACAAAGGCATTTTTAGGTCTGACGGGATTCGAACCGCAAGCTTACTTAGTTATATGCGATAACCAAGATTACTGCACATATCTGTGACGTTAACCATTTCGCTACAGACCAAGAGGACAATCAGAACAATCTATGATTGTAGACAATCTCGCGACTGTCTCATTAAGGAGGTATATTTTATTTATGTAAGGATGTTTTCTATTCTAAAAATTTGGCACGAGAGGAGGAATCGAACCCCGTCAAAGGTTTTGAGACCTTCGTTCTACCACTAAACTACTCTCGTATGATGCCCGCCCGACGGGATTCCAAACCCACAATCCAATAGGCATCAGATGATGCATACTACCCTATTGAACACATAGTATATAATACTATGGCGTCTAGCATCTTCTGCCACGGACGTGTTAACGCCGGCGGGACTCGAACCCGCAAATTAATCCGATATTATGCAAGAATCGAATTAATCCCACTTAAAAAGTGAGCCTACCGACTTAGTGAGCAGCGCAAAAACCCAATCGAACAATCTATGATTGTATAGGCTAACCAATTGGCTAGCCTAATAGAGTCCTATGCGAATGGGTTCGCTGGATCTTCTTCTTTAGTAAGACGAGATTCTACTTTATCTTTACTTTCTTTGAACTCAACTGTGTTTACGTTAAGAACCATAGCGAATACTGATTCACCCTCTTTTTCGTACACACTTGAACGTACGTCATATCCTACAGTAACTAATGCACCTTTGTGTAAGTAGTTGAATGGAGTAGAAGCGTAGTCACGTCCAGCTGGTACGAATGCGTCTAATTGAACGTATTGTGAATCACGTTTACCTTCTTTGTTTTTGTAGTTATTTTGAACTGCTAAAGTGAATTTTACTTTCTTAGAACCATCTTTATTGTCTAATACTACTGGTTCAGTTGTTAATCTTCCTTCTGCGATTCCGAAATTTCTTAAGTTTGTCATGATAATGATCTCCTTTATTGTATAAATTTTATTTTAATTGAGTTTATCTCAAGAATCCAACCAGTTAGCCGTGCTAACTCAGTTATCTTTTGATTTTCTCAAAAGACAACCGATTAGTTTCACTAATCCAATCTTAGTTCTTGAATTTCTTCAAGAAAACAGTCTGTGCACTTATGGTGCACTAGTATTGAGTTACTAGAGCGAGCAGGGCGGAACGCACTGCGAGCATATAAAAAGTATAAAAAGACTAACCATAATGAGCTAGTCTTGTTCAATATTATGCCAGTAATTCATCTAGAAGCGGTCTAATCATATTTTTGCGATATAGTTAACTTCATTTTGGTTACTAATGTTTAATAATTTCGTTTCGATATTGATGTAATTTGTTTCTAACATATCTAAAAACAACATCAACTTCAATAATTCTTTTATGATTTTTAAACACAGTGCATTCTATTTTATTGTCGTTGTAGACACAGTATGTTTTGTAAAAATCATTACCAACAATGTTAGTTTTTAACTTATATGAGTTGTCCTTAATTTCGTTTGATAATATTGGGTAAAGGTCCAGTCTTGGTAATTCTATTTTTCATTATATTTTTCTCCTTTTATGGGTATTAGAGTATGTTGGTAAAACTAGATGTTAACCATTATGCTCAGAAAACTCTATCGGGTGGCTTTGCCACCGTAGTAGAGTTTCGAAGTAGTAACAAGATGAATAGGATAAGACGAGCATTTAGCTCGTCTTATATGTTTCTGTGTTTTTGCTTTTTCTTCTTCGATTCTTTGCTTTAGCTAATCTGTCAGCACGTTCGTTTAGTTCAACACCACTGTGTGCTTTTAACTTTTGTGAAAGTTAATTTAACTTGAGCACTAGCGTCGTTAATGAATTTAACGTATTTTTTTGAGTTAGTGTGTTTTTAGCTTTCCATTCACCAGTAGCCCAACTACCGATACCTTGGTAATCGTGGTGGATTTCTAATTCTTTTACGTTATTTTGGATCGCAAGTTGATTGCTCCAATTGCTGCATTTAGTTCACCAGCAACGTTCCAGAATGCTGTAAAGTCAGTGCTTTTGTTGCATTTTTAGGTCGATAGTTTTGTCACCACATACGAACACAACTCCGCTTCCAACGATGTTAGAATTTTTGTCAAAGCTTCCATCAACGTAAAGCGATTGCTTTACTGTAATCAACAGATGAACCGTCTTTAGTTAATGTGTTTTCTGAGTTGTTTGGTTGAGATGGTTCTTGTTTTCTCTGCCTTTTTCTGATTCAACTACTGAATCTACACCTTGGCAGAATGCGACAGCTTCGTTAATGTCTGTGAAGCTTTTGTATTTAGCTCCAGCGAAACCAGTAACTTGTGCTTTACAAGATTCCCAATCAAAAGAATATCCCAGGTGTTTTTCCTACTTTTTACTGCATAAAAATTTTGTCATGATAATAATCTCCTTTAATATTTATATTTTTATTTCATAAATTCTTTCGGTACGCGAGAGCGTACAGCAGCTTTGCAATATGTGCTCACAAGAAAAATAAAGACTAGCAAGTGCTAGTCAATATTACGTAATTTATTTTCTAACATATCGATTAGTTCATCGATATCAGCTTCTTCTAATTCGAATTCTTCGCCTTTGAAGCATACAAATACGTTAGTAGCTCCTGTTTTTAATGTTAGTTCGTTATTAAGTTCAAAAATTCATTTTTATTATACCTCATTTTCTATTATTTTCTTCAAGAACACCTCCGACACATGATACGTGCCTACAAGAGTATTTTTAAGTTTTTATTATATTTCTTTTATGTATTTTATAACAGTTGTTTCAGAGTGGTCTAGCTCAGCTAGTTCGATTGCTGATAGGTAGAATCTGCAACATAAGTTGACTCAAAAAGTTGTCCGTTTTCTAATACGCTTACTACATAGTTTTTCATAATGATGTTCTCCTTTAATGATGATTTATTATTAATTCAAGAACACCCTCGGTGCATGAATAGTGCACCCATTGTGAGTTTGCTCACACCACAAGAAGGACCGAAGGTAATACCGCTCATATATTCTGTTTCGAATATATAAGCAGTATTTTCACACTAAAGTCCCGTAGGAATCAACAGTGCTAACTTCCTCTAAATGTATTCTATCATTTATTGTTGATTTATGTCAATAGACAATCTTAACGACTGTCTTTTTGTGATATGTAATTAGTGAAGTAAAGAGTACGAATTAAGTCGTTACCGCCGAAGATTTTTCCTTCTTGGTGAAGTAACTTGTTAAATAATTCGTTATCCTTTTCGAAATGTTTTGCTATAAATAATGCAATTGCATGACTGCGTGACATTCCAGCTTCACAGTGGATGATAATTTCATCGAAATCATTTTGGGTATAATGGCGTTCTAAAAAAATCTGATAATGTGAATAGCGTCTTCGTCTGTGAATGCAGTTGCGCGAGACTCTCCATTTCGTATATCTTCTGTATTAATGTCGTCGAAATATAAGAACATGATGTCTTGGTATAAACGACGAGTAATATGATTGGTTCTTTCTTTGAATGGTAGGTATTTTTCTCGTGATCTTGGATAGAAATCATGAGAGTTTTACCTGTTGGTTTTGTATTTTCTAGCTTCTTGTTTCGATAATGATTTGATTTTTCATAGTATCAACTCCTTTTTGTTAATTGGTAATTCTTCTTGTATAATTTCTAAAATTTCAATAATTTCACATGCACTGTATTTTACAGGTGCTGGTTTGCCTTTTTAGAAGCTTCCATTATTTCAGCATAAATGTCTTTTTTTAGCTAAACAGGAATTGCTCGTTGATTTCATTTTTGATTTGTTCGATTGTCATGTTGGTATCCCCTTTAATTATTGTTTTTATGCATAAGATTCGTGATACATTGACATGAACTCAGCAACCCATTTGTGTGTTTCAGGTAGAAGGTTAGCTACATATTGGTGACTAAATCCAGCTCTAAAGTAGCTGATAACTTCTAACTCCATCTTTTTGTGGGATTTTTGCTACAATGTCCCAGTCCTCAAGGCAATCAAGTTGGTAGCCTAATCCTTCTAATTTTCCACTTTGTTTTCTTCTGATAATGTAACAAGCTCTATCGTAACTCATATTATATCATTCCTTTCTTATTATTATTATTTTTATTCGAGAACGCCATCGGCGCTGAAGCAGGCTTGTGGAGTACGAAAATTCAGAAATAGACAATCTCAACGACTGTCTTTGAAAGGAGGTATATAATATTATTTATGTAAGGAGGTTTTCTAGTGATCTCATGTCACTCATATAACCAATCGAACAATCTATGATTGTATAGGCTAACCAATTGGCTAGCCCTAATGAGTCCTATGCGAATGGGTTCGCTGGATCTTCTTCTTTAGTAAGACGAGATTCTACTTTTATCTTTACTTTCTTTGAACTCAACTGTGTTTACGTTAAGAACCATAGCGAATACTGATTCACCCTCTTTTTCGTACACACTTGAACGTACGTCATATCCTACAGTAACTAATGCACCTTTGTGTAAGTAGTTGAATGGAGTAGAAGCGTAGTCACGTCCAGCTGGTACGAATGCGTCTAATTGAACGTATTGTGAATCACGTTTACCTTCTTTGTTTTGTAGTTATTTTGAACTGCTAAAAGTGAATTTTACTTTCTTAGAACCATCTTTATTGTCTAATACTACTGGTTCAGTTGTTAATCTTCCTTCTGCGATTCCGAAATTTCTTAAGTTTGTCATGATAATGATCTCCTTTATTGTATAAATTTTATTTTAATTGAGTTTTATCTCAAGAATCCAACCGGTTAGCCGTGCTAACTCAGTTATCTTTTGATTTTCTCAAAAAGACAACCGATTAGTTTCACTAATCCAATCTTAGTTCTTGAAATACATATTGGATGATTATCGTTTTCGCTGTTCAAGTCTTGTTTGACTCTGGGTACTCTGTCCAAATCATTCCAAATAAACTATCTGTGCACTCATGGTGCACTAATATTGAGTTACTAGAGCGAGCGGGGTGGTAACCCTGCGAGCTTGATTAAAGGATAGACAGTCTTAACGACCGTCTTACGTGTTACCTCAACCTTATGGTATAAGCAACTGTCTCTTTCGCATTTACATCCGATTGGTTCTACCAATTACGGTGTGGTGCATAAAAAAAAAAGGCTAACCAATAGGTTAACCTTTGTGTTTTTCCTTAAATTCTCTATCAGGAAATCTAAGGTACGGATCATGCATAGCCCATGCTCTGAATTTATCAGTTTTAAACGTACATAGAATTAGTAAGATGATTGCGTATGGGATAGTTAGAGCGATAGCTGTAGGGGTGAGGTATTAAACCCAACAATACATATACTAAAAACTACTCTTTTGAGCAAAATCCTTTACCGAATTTTTGCGTCGTTTAAACGTCTTATTATTGCAGTGTAAACTGGTATCATAAAGATAGTTGTAATTACTGTTGAAATCACACTTCCGAACATAGTTTTTACTAATAATTTCGCATCTGGATTAACCATAGCGAACATCATTGCGATCACACTCCAGATTAATGCCATCCAGAATGCGTATGCGATATATCCTAAGAAAAATTGTCTTCTGTTCATGCGACCATCAAGGTCGTTCCAATGTTTTATAAATAAGATCATGATAACTCATCTCCTTTACTGTTATTTTTCTTTATTAATGTTGTAAGTTCTCATTTCTTCACGTATACAATCGCGCGTTTCGCGCTAAACCAGGCACATAGCTAACCACGGTAAGAAAAATAACAGCATGCCGAGTCGGGTGCTGTTATGATTTTGCTTTTAATTTGGATCAGACTCGGTGATTGGTACCTCGACCATATCACGAGAAAAGAAGGGATAAAGGTCAAGTCTTTAATTAATCGAATCGCGTGATAGGAAAATATCAGGATCCCGATTTTGTTTAAATGTTTAGTAAAAATAATACCTTTATATTATAACATGCGAGGTGTATTTTGTCAATAATTGTCGTAAAAAAAAATAACCCACTGAAAGTTCAGTGGGTTGAGTATCTCACAATTGAGTACCAATTTTTGAAAGGAGGTACCGTTTTTCAAGGCACGTAACTTATATTACGCATACACATCACATGATTATATTATACCAAAAGCCAGTACGATTTGTCAAGATAAGTATAAGTACAGATGGAGGGTCGAGCACTTATTTTTCGAAAGAGAGGAGTTGATCTGTCTAATGAGAGGTGACTTTCACAACCCATAAGTTATTGTAACGTACTATAGCACAATATAGGACCGAAGTCAATATAAACCATGTAGAAACATGGTTTAAATAGAAAGTCCTAATTTACGTGCTAAACGCACCATTTTTGGTGTGAGTGTAACATACGTATACATATGTGAAATATCCTGTGATTAAAGGTGTTGCGATCATTGCTGCAAAGCCAGCCCATGATAGCATATCGTTCTCAACTTTAACTACACCGTAACCCATTAAGATTACGTTAAAAGCTAAACATAAAGATATTGCATTACGGATACGTTGGTCTAATTTATTAATTTGATTCATTTCGAAAAACCCTCTTTTCGTATTATATTTATCAAAACCACTGACGGCACGCGTTAGCGTGCGATTGATGGTTGATAAGTTTCGATATATGTCGGAGACATCGTTTTACAACCTATTAATAAATAAAAGAGATAGCAAAATGCTATCTTTTATGTTAATTTAACTAATATACTCATGATATTCCTTTTTATGAAAAAATCCGATACGACTTGTTTTTCTGGATTATTTTCTTTTTGTAGTTCTTTTAATTTTTAGCTCTGCTAGGGATTGCCATCCATTTCAGAGTCTCTATCTCAGTAGCTGTTAATTTTTGTCCATGATTGCAATCTCCTTTAATGATAATTTATTTTTAATTCAAGACTACTATCGGCACGCGAAGCGGAGCGAGTGATTACAGGAAAACTTAAGAATAAAAGACTAACCGAATGGTTAATCTTTTAGTGAGCTTTGAAGTTGTATATTGGTTTAACAATTTCATCAACAGTCACTGTGTCTGTTATCGCTTCTAGAATTTCATCAATTGGTTTATAAGCGAATGGTGCTTCATCCAATGTGGATCTCATTAATGCTTGTTGTATAAATCTCAGACATTGTTTCTTTATAGTCTTCTAATGATAGTTGTTCTTTTGCTTTTGATCTTGATAAAATTCGACCAGCTCCATGTGGTGCTGAGAAGTTCCAATCAGCGTTACCTTTACCTGTTGCAAAGATTGAACCGTCACGCATATTGATAGGTATGATTAAACGCTCACCGTTTTGCGCGGATGTTTGCGCCCTTACGGATAATACCATTGTTAATATCAATATAGTTATGCATTGATTCGAATTCATCTACAACCGTGAAATCCATAGCGTCACAAATTCTTTTTAAAATTAGTTGTCTTGAGATTGTTGAATATTCTTGAGCTATTTTAACATCATTCAGATAATTATCTAATTCTTTTTCTATCAAGATATGCTAGTTCAGGATTGATAACGGGTCTTTTCTTAGTTTTTACATAATTTGGGGGTGATATGATTTTTATTATAATCATTCAATGCAGCTTGAGTTTCAGTGGTTCTACCGTTTTGTGTTAGATAATCAATGATTTCTTGATTTATCTTTTTATTTTCAGATAACAATTCTTGTGCGATTTTTGGTAATGTGTTGCGACGATTACACCTAATGCGCGTGAGCCTGTGTGAACAGTTAACCAATGATGGTTATTACTATCAGTACCAAGCTCTATGTAGTGATTTCACCACCCAATGTACCACATGAACGTATAACTCTATCTAATTTTTCACCTTCTAGTGGGAATGATAGACCGTCTAATAATTTATACAACTGTTTTGTGTCAGCTTGTGCTTTATCGTAAATGTTCTGACCAGCAGGAATAAGTTCATTTACAATATTGTCTAATTTTTCAAGATTAATATTTTGTTCTTTAAGCTTGACTGCTCGCATAGAACACCCTAAGTCAACCCCTCGTGATGTTTGGACAGACTTTCCAGTCTTTTCTGTTTTCAGGTAGTTTAATTGTTGTACCGATGGTAGAACCTTTACCTGCGTGAACGTCTGGTATGATTGCAACTGTTGTGTTTTCTGTAATTACTTCGTTTAACATTCCGATAACTTGCCCAATTGCTGTATCTTCAATGTTATGAGTGTATATTTTAGCTTTATTATACTTACCCTGTAATGTTAATTGTGACATATGTTTATATCCTTTCTAGTTTTTTTAATATCCGTTCGAACCGTAAACGGTTTGGTGGAAATTAGAAAGTAGTAGAAAAAAAAAAGACAGTCTTAATGACTGTCTTTAGAAGGAGGTATAATATTGTGTATTTAAGGAGGATAAGTTTCGGGTAGGAATTGAACCTACGACTTCCTGTCGCGTGCCAGGTACTCTAACCACTGAGCTACCGAAACGTAATTAAAAGGGGAACTGACGGGATTTTGTCCACATATATTGTAAAACTATTAGAATAATTAAACTCATTGCACCTAACGATGGTACCTTTTCGTTTTGCAACAGTTCCAAATTCACAATCGAACAATCTATGATTGTATAGGCTAACCAATTGGCTAGCCCTAATGAGTCCTATGCGAATGGGTTCGCTGGATCTTCTTCTTTAGTAAGACGAGATTCTACTTTATCTTTACTTTCTTTGAACTCAACTGTGTTTACGTTAAGAACCATAGCGAATACTGATTCACCCTCTTTTTCGTACACACTTGAACGTACGTCATATCCTACAGTAACTAATGCACCTTTGTGTAAGTAGTTGAATGGAGTAGAAGCGTAGTCACGTCCAGCTGGTACGAATGCGTCTAATTGAACGTATTGTGAATCACGTTTACCTTCTTTGTTTTTGTAGTTATTTTGAATTGCTAAAGTGAATTTTACTTTCTTAGAACCATCTTTATTGTCTAATACTACTGGTTCAGTTGTTAATCTTCCTTCTGCGATTCCGAAATTTCTTAAGTTTGTCATGATAATGATCTCCTTTATTGTATAAATTTTATTTTAATTGAGTTTATCTCAAGAATCCAACCGGTTAGCTCGTGCTAACTCAGTTATCTTTTTGATTTTTCTCAAAAAGACAACCGATTAGTTTCACTAATCCAATCTTAGTTCTTGAATTTCTTCAAGAAAACAGTCTGTGCACTTATGGTGCACTAGTATTAGTTACTAGAGCGAGCAGGGCGGAACGCACTGCGAGCTTTTATTTATGGTTAAAAAGAGATAATCATCTAGATTATCTCCATATATTACTTTAGCTCTTATGCTGTTAGTAATTGTCTCTTTCATATTTACTTTCGATTAGCTTTGCTAATTTAATTAGTCTAATCTTTCGAAAACAGCGTCTATTCCGAATTCTATTCTATCGACCATTTCCTGAACCTCTAGTAGAACGATATGGTTATTATTATCCATAAGTGGGTCTCCAACTGTAACTAAGTTACCATTAATACCCATAGAGAATGCTCTGTATCCGTCTGTGTTTTGGTTCTTTTAGTGTCATATTAAATTCTGAGTCAATTTCTTTTAATTCAATTGTGATTACAACATGGTTTTCTTCTTTAGTTAATTTTCCGTTAACTGGTTTTTATGATTTCTGTTAGTTTCTCAATTAATTCGTCAGTTATTTTTCTATCTCGAATTAAGTCAACTGTTGCATCACCTGTGATTTGAATTTTATCAATTTGAAGATAATCTGCTTCCATCATAACGAAGTCTTTATCATATTTGTATTCAAATATATCTTCGTGGTATTCTACAGCAACAGGTGTAGTGTTTTTAATTCAGCGTAAATTGTTGTATCGAAGTCAGTACCTTTTGGTAAGAAATCACGCACTGTAATTACATCATCAGCAGTTTGTATTCTTACTGAAATTTCACGCATGCCTTCGTCATTTTTCGTAGTTACCGATTTGTCCTAATACGCGTCCTTTGATTGTTTCAATGTTGTTCATAATGTTATACCTCTTTTCTAATATTTTTATTCAAGAAAACCCTCGGTACGCAGGGCGTACCAGTTAGTGATCGCGAATGTGAAGTAAAAAGACAGTCTTAACGACTGCCTTAGAAAGGAGATATATAATTTTTATGTGAGGTTTTCCAGTGATCTCTAATCACTCAAAGAACCAACCGTACAATCTACGATTGTAAAAAGACCAACCAAAAGGTTAGTCCTGTACATACGCTACAAATTCAACGTCTAAAACATCTGTGAATAAGTTGTATGCTTGTTCCCATGCTTTTGTTTAAGCTTTCTGCGTAAACTGTTGCGATTCCGTCGTTTGTGTAAACTCTATATTCTTTCTCATTTTATTATACCTCGTTTTTCTATTATTTTTCAAGAAACTACCGGCGTGCTGCAAGCACGCGATTATAACGAACGCATGTTCGCTCACAAGAATAAAAAGGAGCGGGCACCCTGGAGAAGGATGCCCTTTATGAAAAATATTTACAAAAACAATTTAACATTGCCCTAAACGATAATTATATTATACAATATTGGTGCGTATATTGTCAATATGTATCACATGAGTACCTTACGGAAGGTACTCTAGAAAGGGACTTTTAACAACAAAAATACGGTGTTGTTATTGTATATTTATATTATAGCACGGATTTGGTCTTAAATCAAGTACTATTTTTATGTTTCAATTATGTCAACTGAAATAAATTCATATCGAAAAATAGTTTATTTTTGAAAATTTTGATATTTTTACCATAGTAAAAATCTCGTATATTAATACAGATTTTTAATGAATTTTCGGTAAAAATATTATAAAAAGGGTGTCGTAAAGTATTGAAAAATAGTGGGGTAAATAATTGTTCGTAATATACGAACTTGAAATTAATTTTAGCTTAAATGTTCGGATGTAACAGATAGCGATGTGAGTTTTTACCTTGGTTGAGAAAAAGTCTTGATTTAACACATTGACACAGGTTTTTTTCGGGAATTTTTAGAGAACTAAAGTATTAAATATCTTTTATTTCATAACAATTTTTGGGGAAATGTGAGTAGGGTATGGAAATTAATCGCTTTCATGTTTTCATACTTGTTACAAAATATCATAACCACATGGGTTACTAAGCATTACTCAAAAATGAGTAAACTATAGTTTTAGTTTACATAATCTTACCGAATGTGTAATTTAGGTTCAAAATTGCTGTTTTTCACATAACTTAATAATATACCACACTTAAGGTTTTTGTCAATAGGTGCTTTTTGAAAACGAACTGCATTACGATTTTCAAGAATTTTTAAATAACGTTTAGAGCACCATGTGAGTAAGCGATTTTTGAATGTATCAAAAACGTGTATCAAAAACTGATACATGGAAAAATTGTAAAAACTGACCTTACACCATGGTGGGGAAGGGAGGTAACGTTTTCAGCAATGTATCAATATGTATCAAAAACGCTGAAGGTCAAAATAGGTCAAAATTGATACATATTGATACATCGTAAACGCACTTGCTAAGCCAAAAGGTCCATTTTGGCATTTTTGATGTATCAATTTCTTTTAAGACAAAAAGTGATACATCAGAAACTCTTGGGCTCAATCGATTTTGCTCAAAATGTAAACGCTTAGATCAAAATGTATCACTTTTTCAACTAGCTCTTATACAGATACGTACTATTATTAGTACTATTAAAGCATGATTACATTAACGTTGTAAACGGTTAAATAAATTGTCAGAATTGTTTGTGAAAAACTCACACAATTTTTCGTAGTAAAAAGTTCAAAAAGTTGATACATTTGATACAAAAATTTTCCGAGTCGTTATGATAGACGTTATCAGTTGGTGAAAAACATTGCTAAATTTTTGTTACTATGGTATAATAAATATATAACTAAATAAATTGAAAGGGAGATGCTAATGTTTTGGAAAAAAACTTGGTGTAGGAAAAAAGCGACTGAATATTTAACGAATGTTAAATCTCTTCTTTCAGCGCATGTAGATGAAAGTACTGATTTCGATACAGAGATAGTTATTGATTACTTAAATAAACAATCCATGTCATTTGTTGCTGATTTAACAGGTATACATGTTCATAAGTTATATTCTATTAAGTCAGGTAAATGTCATGTGAGACAACTTAGTGTTAAACAATATAAAGCAATAATGCATTTAATTGATCTTATGCGAAAAGACGACGGAACGTACAGGATTTTCAGAAAAACACATGGTGGTCGTTATATAGGTGAGGGTGATTATTATGAAGTCTAAGTGGCTGAGAATCGTCACACGAAATGTTGTTGGTGTTGCTTGTGGTTTAATGCTTGGTTTATCTGTAACACAAGCTACTCAAGTGTTTATTGCACAACCTGTTAAGGTGTCAGGTTTATCAATGAGTCCGACAATATATGACGGTGAGTCAATGGTTGCAATAAAACCTTTGAAAAGTAAACTAAAACGTGGGGATATTGTTGTCTTACATTCACCTGATGATTATAATAAACTCCTTATAAAAAGAGTTATTGCGTTACCGGGTGAGAATTTCAAATATGATGGTAAGAACTTAGTTATTAACGACAATGCTTATCAAGAAGAATATTTGAAACATCTAAATGGTGATTTTGATAAGGTGAGTCTAGACGGACTTATCGAGAAGAAAATCATAAAACAATATGAAACAAATGACAAAGGACAGAAGGTTATACCACCTGGTTATGTTTTCGTATTGGGTGATAATAGACGTAATTCTCACGATGGTGATGATTTCGGATTAGTTAGAATAGATGATGTAGTAGCACCTGCATTTACATGGGATGAAGTTAAGAATACAGCGTTGATGCGAAATAAATAATTGCATATGAAACACACATTTGTTAACCTACTATAATTAATAATAGGATGGTATCTAATATGCAAGATGTTGTTAAAAAAAGAAGCATTGCAGCTTATGGGTGTACTTAGTTTCATATTCATATCTGTGCTTCTTAGTAGCTTTTATAGGTTTAAAAATTGTTTTTATTCTTACCAATAATTGTTTTAGTGGTTTTATCATTTAGAAGTGATAGTTTACTATATAAGATTACAAGTGTTACAGCTTATATCGTTACATTACTTGCTGAATATTTGAACTCAGCATATATAGGGTTTTATAGTACCGTAGTATGTGTACTTTTAATATCAGCTGTGTTTTATATGTATAGTGGTGAAACATTTTTAAGTAATGATAAAGATGACTATACGGATGTTTTTAAAAGAGCGATTGTAGTTGCTGTTGGTATATTTACGGTATGCGTTAGTTCTGTACTGTATGGTGCCTTCAGTGGTTTATTTTCTGGAACATTTTTAGAAAAAGGTTTTGCTATGCAGGTGCTATATTTGGTATAGTGATTTTAGTAGCTAAGGTAGTACAACTTGCGGCAGAAGATAAACAAGTAAAAGTTGGACTTGAGCAAAAACTAACAGTTGAACAAATCCGTATGCTTAAAGAAAGAAAAACAAGAAGCAGAAGAAAAGAGCGAAAAGAAATGAACTATTGATTAAATTCATGTCAATATGGTTGGTTATTATTGATTTTTCTATATTTGGTTATGTATTTAGTAAGAATGACCAAGGTTTCGGGTATGTCATGTTCTTAATTACATTGACAGTTTTATTCGTTACATTTTTCCCCGAAAATGGTCAGGATTCGGTATATAACTTAATTTATAGTAAATTAAGACCGTTCCAATCAGTTGCGTTTTTAATTTTGATAGTAGCTCATGAGAATAAATTTAATATTGGAATGTTTTTATTTAACATTAATAGTAATTGCTCATATCGTATGGGTATTAGGTTACATTAATTTAAAAACATTCTTTGTTATAAGTATTTTGATTTATTTCGTACCTTTAATAGGTTACAAATCAAATCCATTTGTTCTAATAGATGAACATAGACCGAATAGTGCGTTCTGTGATTATGGAAAAAAAGAACGGTAGAGGTAAAAGATGAATTAGGTAAAATAGAGAGTAATCTATTTTCGTTAGATTAGAAAAAGTAGGAGGCATAAGCGTTGAGGAAAAACATGTTAAAGTGACAATTCCTGAAAAAGACCAAGCAGTTATGCTGTGGTGCAGGAGCAAATGAATATGAGTTATTCAATAAGAACACTTATAAAAAGACATATTGTAGAAAATGGCGGTGAACTAGTTGATGTAACTTGAGAATCACTGGATTCGTTAGTTGGTAGAGTGGTTACTAAACCAACTGTAGGGCTAGACGAGAAACCGAAGGTGCGTCGGTAGACCAGCTAAAAAGAAAGTAGTGAGACAAAAACTGAAGAGACGAAAAATTCATGAGCCTAAAGTAGAAGAACCGAAGGTTACTGAACCAGCTGTAAAACCAGTTGAAACATCTAAGGTTGAAACAAAACCTGAAGTACCGAAAGTTGAAACACCAAAAGAGGAGCTAGATTATAGTGGTTCATTTGATTTCAGTGGTGACTTCGGTGCGGGTGACATGGATATAAGTGATATGTTAAATATATAGAAAGGATTGATAATAAATGGTTACATATAAAGTTATAGCAGGATTAGATATTGGAAATGGGTATGTAAAAGGCGCACTTGTTAGTGATGATGGTTATACAGAGGTTGATATCCCATCAGGGGTAACACTCATGACAAGAGGTGTCGCGGTACCAGCGCGTGATATTGATGCGAAGGAAGAATTAGATGATGTGTTTAATAACTTAGACGTATCATTCATAACACCTATGATACCAGATGGATATAGGCGTTTATTTGGTAATAGAGGACTTAGTGCGGGTAATGGATCGTTTGAGGAATTTGATGTAGTTGGAAAATAGAAGTAAAGCACAACAACCGTTATCGAAAAATCTTAGTACTTGGGTCTATTGCAGGTAAAGTTCTTCGTGATTATGTTTTTAAAAACGATAAGTTACCTGAGGCAACAGATGTGCTAAGTATTGAGGTCGTGTGTGCGTTAGCATTACCGATCACAGAGTATATGATGTATAGAACAAGTTATGCTCAGGAGTTTACGAATAATGTACATACAGTTACAGTTCATAATTTTGAAACACCTGTTACTTGTAAAATCGCGTTCAAGAGCGTTCAAGTTATTGCAGAGGGTGCGTCAGCTCAATACGCGATAAACGCACGTGGTATTAAACTCATTGAGCATATGATGAAAGATGTATCTCGTTTTGGGATTGATTTTCAAGGTATTACAGCTCAGGATTTCTTAAATGCGAGAAACACTATTGGCGTTGACATCGGTGAGGGAACAGTTAACTTCCCAGTATTTACTAATGGTAAATTCAATACAGATGCATCGATTACGTTAAATAGTGGTTATGGGACAGTGTTAAATAATGCACTAAGGGCGATGCAGGAGCAGAATTTCAGTGGTGGATTTACTTCTAGAAAACAATTAGGTGCTTATTTACAAGAGGGTGTTAACCCACTTAAGAGAGCACATTATAATAGAGTAAAAACAATATGTTGATGAAGAGATTGTATTTTTCGCACGAAGTGTTGCTGAAAAATTCGGACAATTATTGTACCATGTTGGTGCGTCAACTGATGTTGTTTATGTTTATGGTGGGGGTAGTGGTCCTGTTCGTGAAATCTTACATGAACAACTTGTTCTAAAAAGTTCGTGAAGTTATGGGTAGTGATACTCCCTATTGTTATGTATTTAGATAGTGAGTATTCTCGTAACTTAAATAGAGAGGGTCTTAGAATCGCAGCTGAAGCAATCAATGCGGCACTAAGCAAAAAGTAAGAGGTTAAATCGTATGAAGAAAAAAACAAAACAAAGGATAAAGAAAATAACTAAATACACAGCTGTAACGACGTTATGTTCTGGCGTTTTGTTATTTTCTGGTATTATAGTATACGTGGCTCATGAGGTATCAACTTTACCAAAGGTTGATACCGAACTTTTTAAAAATTTTGAAGGTAGTAAAATTTTAGATCAAGATGGTAATGTAATTTGGCAAAATACTGAAAAATTAATGAGTCAAGCTACATATGATGAGCTACCCGAGCTTTTATCGTAATGGACTTATTGCAGTTGAGGATAAGGACTTCTGGACGAATAAAGGGTTTTCTTATAGAGCAGTTGCGAATACCTTAATAGGTGGCGCCCTGTCACGTGTTTCTTCTAGCTATGTTGCAAGAGGTGGTTCAACACTTGAGCAACAACTTATAAAAACGTCGTGTACGAAGGTGGTACTAAGTATAATGTAATTGATCGTAAGATCGGTGAATGGTTTTTATCCCGTCAGATGGATGAAAACTACAGCAAAAAAGATGTTCTAACAATGTATGCGAATAGTTTAGAATTTGCTGAAAATACAGTTGGTATTAAAAAAGCAGCTGAGGTTTATTTCGGAAAAACATTTGATAAATACTCTGAGATAAATGCTGAAATGCGTCACAAATTGCGTACTTAGTAGGGTTAGGTCAAGCACCAAGTGGTTATAATCTTTACACTAACCCTGAAAAACGGTATTGCAAGACGTAATGTTGTTTTAGGTGTACTTTTAGAAAAAGGACTTGTATCACAAGAAGTTTACGAAGGTGCTATTAAGCATGATATTGTTAAGACACTTCAACCAAGATATTCTGTATCGGAATCACAACGTAAAAAGAACCAACAATATAAATCTTATACAGATGGTGTTTTAGCGGAGATGAAACAACTGGTTATGATGTGAACAAAACATCATTAACCATTGAAACATTTTTAGATACTAAGCTTTACAAAAAAGTTGTTGATGAAGTTAATAACATGAAGTACTTAGATAGTAAGCAACAAATAGGTGTGAGTGTTATTGATAAAGATGGGATAGTAAAAGCTATGGTTGGTGGTAGAGGTGCTGGTGATGATTGGAACAGAGCTATGCAAAATACTCGTTCTAGTGGTTCATCTATGAAGCCTTTTACCGCATATGGACCGCTTCTGCAATACTTTGGTGATAAGTATAACACGACATCTATGTTTTCTACTGATAATTATAGGTATCCTGGAACGAATAGTATTATGTACAACTGGGGTCAACTTATATATGGGAATAAGTCAGTACAAGAGTCACTTAGATTATCACTTAACACGCCTGTTGCAAGAATCGATGATGAAATACTTGGTTCAACACGTATGAAGACATTCTTATTAGGTGTTGGACTTGATGTTAAAGATACTTATTCATCAGTTGATGGTATCGGTCTTAACATATCGACCTTGCAAGCAGCAGCAGCATATAATGTGATAAATAATAAGGGTGTTTATACACGACCTAGATTTGTTAGTAAGATAAAATTCCCAGATGATAGTGAGAAAAACATTGAACCCGAAACGAAACAAGCCATGAATGAAAGCGTTGCTTATGTTTTAGCACAAATCCTAAGAGGCGTTCCGCAAAGTGGTTCAACAGCACCTTTAGCACATATTAGTGAGTATAAAGGGTATGGTGGTAAAACAGGTACAGTAGCATTTGATGCAAATGTTCGTCCACCAGCACCATACGGGCAAGGTGGATCAGATGCGTGGTATGATTCATTTACGAACGGTGGTTATAGCATAGCTATTTGGACAGGTTACGATAGTCCGAATACTAGCCCACAGATACCAGATACGTATAAAGAATTTACGGTATTAGGTAAAAATTTACAGCAACTTCTTAATGGTAGTCGCTCTGTTGGTGATTGGAGTAAGCCACAAGGTGTTCAGCATCTGTGGGGTAGCGATCTCAATGCCTGCATTATAAGGTTACTGATTCGAAGGATATTGCAGTTAATACGAATGTCGCTGTTCGAAAAATCGAACAAAGACCTACGGTTAAAAAGTTAGAGAATGCTGAGAAGGTTGATTCGAAATGGAAAAGAAAATCTGAGCAAATATTGAAGAAATTATATGACGCTTGGTTTAAAATAATTCTATAATTGATGAGTATGATATTCAATCAGAGTCGACTTACGTTAGTACGAGGTGATAAGGATGAAAAAACTGAGTAGGAAGCAAAGAAAAAGACGTAATAGACGAATTATTGCGGGGTGTTTTGCGATTTTCGTTACGTTTATTGTTATGGTTTTCATCTTTATTGGTAATAAATATAGTGATACTAAGAAGTGAACAAGTACGTTTTAGGTCAAAGTCAAGCTGAATTGCCACCTTCGTTTATTCAAAATCGGTAAGGATAAGAACTCAAAGAAAAACTTTGAAGTATATGATAATTCTGCGAAAAGACGTGTTGTCTGTTCTTCGCAGAATGGACGACACAGATTGAGTCACACTTAGAAGGGTCGAAGTTCTGAAAAACACCTGAGATAATGGTTCTGTGTGATAGATTACTCCATTATAGAGATGTTTTGAAATTCGAACAGACTGCTTATAGCGAGGTTAACAATCAATTTTATCACAGCTTATACAGAAGCAGCTTAAGTACCAACTTGATAAGAAATACGAAGACGATATAGCGTGGCTTGATAGGTTGAATAAAAATATCTCGGGTGAGTATGAAATGTATGATAAGTTCTATAATGAATTTGTTGCAAACATATGGTTCGATTGATGGTTCTAAATTTGTTGTGAATGTTGATGTATTTGACTTTAACACCACTCAGAACCGAAGCTGGTAAGTTAACCCATTTTCCAGATATTAAGAGACTGTATAATTTACTTGGTGATAGTTCATCTGTTATTAAAGGAAACGAAGTTCGAAAAGAGTTTAACGAGTGGCAAAAATGTTAAGTCACGATTTGAAAAATTAAAAAGGGTCATATACTAAAGTTTCTGATGTTAAGACTTATAAAGAGGTTAAAGCACAAGACTGGCTTTGTAGAAGGTGAGTTCCTAAATTGCAGATGATTCTAAAGTACTTTCTGTTCTTTATTATGCGACTAAGCTTAAAGATACTCGATTATGTAGGAAGTGGTGTTAAAACCAGTTGTTATAATGGATTGAGTATTGATAAGGAAGCTAAAAGAAAAGTATGAAAAAGAAGAAAAAGAAAAAGAAGAGAAATTAAAGCGTGAGGAGGAAGAGCGTCCTAAGAAGGAAAAGAAGCTGAAGAAAGACGTAATAAAGCGAAGAAGACGCTGGTGTAGAGCTAGAAGACGCAAGGGAGCGTAATCGTGAAAATCGTGATAAAGATGTTAAGCAACAATCTTTTCTTTTTGCCCAAATTCTACATTTTTGTGATATCAAATATTTGTGATATTATAGGAAAGAAACGGAGATGCTTTTTATGGGGAAAAGAAATCTAGTAGTGAGGCTACTTTTTTGTTACAGTAGTTCCAACATTTGTTATACGTCACTCACATTAACCCTCAAGTTGAGGGTCAAAGTGAGGGCAAAATGACGGTCAAAAAGATTATCCATATTGAAAACCGGACTTATACGTTGGAAAACATTAGAATTTATTGCAATCAACACAGACCAAAATCTCCTATCAATTAGTGCGATAGTGGTGGAAATAGTGCATTTAGATACGTCACGGTAATGGTAGCGATTGTAAGTGAAGTCGATTATGTCCGAGGATGGTAGTGATCCAGGGACTCGGCGCCAGACGACACGGACGAGCTTCTGCTGCTGTAATTATAATGGAGCACTATGATGGGTCTCATTATGTTGGTACTGGCAACTTTGTCGGACCGAGAACTATCCTACGGTTGCTCATAACTTTTTAGAAGCAATTATCGGATAATACTATGAATAAATTAAAGTCAGTTAGGATTGTTATTGGTGCCCATCAGCCCAAATGTATGGTACTAGGATAATCCCACATCAGGTAGCAACATATAAGATTGATAAGAGCAAAATAGCGATTTAATCAAAACGGATTTAGTATGTCAGGTTCAAGACTGATGATAAGATAGTATGGCAAATGATGATAGTTGCTATCCAAGTGGATTTTCCGTGAACTTGCTGCAGTAAACAGGGTCTTAAGAACAATGAGTTACACCAGACTGCACCATTATCGAGATGGATGGTATGACCAACAATTCAGCTCGTTGTTGTTAACGGGTATCCAGGTAATTATGACGTTGGTGATAAGGATGCGGTGGGTTGTGCAATTATACAACATGTGTTGTACAGAGTAGCGAGTAATATTAGAAATATTTACCTCAAGTGCATAATCATCCTGGTCGTATATTTAGTTATCATAATACAAGCCTTGCAGCGAGGGTCATCGGTTCTAATGATAAGGGCAATGTTGTTGGGTACATATAATTTCTCAACAACGGGTGGTGATTCACCTGCAGAAGAAGGTCGTGCTGGTGGTAAAGTTATATTCGAAAACACACAGAGACTGGCTTGTTGGATTACTTAATTCTAATAAAACAGCCAGCCGGTTGTTAATGTCATGGGTAGATCTGAGAGGTTTTATTATGATACTAATGGTGAACTAGTTCGCAACGTGGATAAAGCAATTGACGGGAAGATTTACAGACATTTAATAAACTGCGTAGCATCGGTTGTTGGTAATGGCAGACATCTAAAGTATATGTTACAAACGAATTGATGATAGGGTAATACCATCTCAAGGCGTGAAGTGGGTTAGCAGACTGGTGAACCATTTAGATAATGGTAAAAAAGAATATGATAAAGAATCAGTAATATTTAAGCGTGATTGGTTATTAGTTTCTTATAACGGTGTTACAGATGGACGAGATTTGAACTGTTGAGGCTAAAGAAGAAATGGTGATATAGAGATTATTGAGATGTATCGCCTAATTGGTGCTGCACTGATAGACGTGAGCTTATAGAGTTATTGGTGAGTTAGAACGAGATACAGCTTCGTGACATGCTGACTGCTGACTTTAATCAATCGCGTTTCAGGTGACGCTTTTGCGTGAAAGTTGAAGACCCAAGAAAACCGACTTGATGCTGGGTTGAAAGAAGCGAAAAGATATGAACGCGAAGACAGATCGTTGATGATAAGAAGGTATATGTAATCAATCAGAGATTGATAAGTTAGTTTCTGTACTTAATCCGTTTAGCAAGAGATAAAATGATACTTATACGAAAATATAAGACGTTTAAAGATACTGAAAAGAGCGGGCTGAATAAAGCGAACGACGTGCGTAATTATTTCACAAGTGCCCGCCAAGTCGACAAGAGATGCTAAGAAATCAGCAGTAGATGCTATGAAAAAGCCAAGAATGATTTGAGAGATGCGTTGTTCAATGTGGAACGATTTACGAATGATAGAAGCATAATGTTTAAATCAAAAGAGGTTAATGATAAGTTAGCTGATATAGAAGTTGAAACGAAAAGCGCTGGAAGCAGCTGTCAAGGGATTAGAAGCTGGGGTGGAATATTCTAATCTAGAACCACTTAAAGCGAAAATTGGTGAACTAGATACTTTTGTTGAGAACGTACCGAAGGGTACTTTATACCGAGACGAGTCGTCGTAATTATGATACGGTTGAAGCTAGTTCTAAGAATGTTCTTAAACAAGCTAATGATTTAGTTAATTCGAAACCAGTTAAGTCTGATCAAGCTCGTGCTGATAGGATGGCAAATGACGTTACAGCGAGTCGTACGAAATTAGAAGAAGCTCGTAAGAACCTTTGTTAGTGATGAGCCAGCGATAAAGCACTTAAAGACAAGGTTGTTAGTTTAGTTGATAAATTATCAAAGTTAAGTACGGAAATGGTTTTGAAATCGTAACAAAAGATGAAAACAAAGAGTTAGAAACGACTGCTACTTGGTACATTTCAGGTTGACGCACCCTGATTATAAAACGAAACTAGCTAGCATTACTGTAAGAGCGATTTTGATAGGGTGTTTACTAAAATGATTGAGAATTAGAGAAAGCCAGCACGTTGTCTGACAAAATTGAGCAATAATGGGAGATTGTGAAGAATAAAAATAAAACACCGTTTACTGTTAAGTGACATTGATGACAATAACATGGAAACAAGGTAAGCAGACTATTGTAACTGAAGGTCGTGATGGCGAGGTTGAGATTACTGTCAAGAAATGGAAGAAAGATGGTGTTAGAAGAACTGCTAACAACAGGGTGTTATCAACTCCGATTCAGCAAGTGGTCTGTCGTGGCATGGTTTACAGGAAGTGATACTGATGTGGTAGAAGAAGATGTCAAGACACAACAGAATACGTTAATGATGACGAGATGGATGCTGGTACCTAGAGGGTAACTAAGGGTGAGAACGGTCAAGAAAATTATTAAAACGATAAGGGTAACCTCAAAAACGGGCGACGTGTTGGTTTACCAGAGATTAAAAGAGGAAATTATAAAACAACCTGTTAAAGAGATTGTACATGTTGGTACTGTGGTTCTGATAAAGTAGTTGAAAAGAGTAGATGTACCGTTTACACCAAGAAAGTTGAAGATGACACTTAAAGTTGGTCAGAGAGAATTATAACTCAAGGTATTAACGGACAAAAGAGAAATTACTGTTGTAGACAATCAGTGGTAAGCGAGTTGGTGAACTGACTGTTACTGAAAAAGCGATTAGAGATGGTTGAGAAAGTTATTCACGTTGGTGTTTTAGATAGTAAACAAGAAGTTGAAACAGTAGATGTTCCATTTACGATAGAAGAAATTGATGATGATAACTTAGAAGTTGGTAAAACCGAAACGTATCGCGAAGGTAAAGTTGGTAAGAAAGAAATTATTAAGACTATAAAGTAATTAAAGGTCAAGTTGTAGGCGAACCAGTTGTTACTGAGAAAGTGGTGACACATGCTGTTAATAAGGTAGTTCGCGTTGGTACTAAGGGTGCTGAAACTGAGGTTAGTACTAAGGATTTACCATTGAAACGAAAATATATTTACGATGGTTCGATGCTTAAAGGTGAAAGTGGTTGAGTCTGAAGGTAAAGTAGGTAAAGTTGAAGTAACTAAGATTTATACTCTTAGAAAAGGTAAGAGAGTCGGTGAACCTCAGAGTTGTTGAAAAAGTTATAGAAGAAAAAGTTGATAAAGTTGTTAGAGTTGGTATTTTGGTTAAGAAAGATGAGCCAAAGGTTGAAACACCTAAGGTTGAGGTCTAAAGTTGATACTCCGAAAGATACACCTCATGAGCAAACTCTAAAGCTGAAGTTCCAAAGGTTGAAGTTCCAAAGGTTGAAGTTCCAAAGGTTGAAGTTCCAAAGGTTGAAGTTCCAAAGGTTGAGGTTCCAAAGGTTGAGGTTCCAAAGGCTTGAGGTTCCAAAGGTTGAGGTTCCAAAGGTTGAGGTTCCAAAGCTGAGGTTCCAAAGGTTGAAGTTCCAAAGGCTGAGGTTCAAAGGCTGAGGTTCCAAAGGCTGAAGTTCCAAAGGTTGAGGTTCCAAAGGTTGAAGCTACTGAAGGTTGAAGTACCGAAGGTTGAAGTACCGAAGGAATCGCCAAAAGTTGAGACCCGAAGGATTACACCTCGTGAGCAACCTAAAGCTGAAGTTCCAAAAGTTGAAGCTCCAAAAGAGCAGCCGAAAGCTGAGGCTCTGAAGGATGTCCTCAAGAGCAACCTAAAGAGGGTCCAAGAGTTGATACACCAAAAAGAACAACCTAAAGAGACTCCAAAAGAGCAGCCGAAGGTCGAGGATCCAAAAGGGTGGTGTAGATAAACCTAAGGTTATTGAGAAAAAGTGCGTGATATTATCGATCCGACATTACCAAAAAGGTCAGACTAAGGTATTATCGGAAGGACGAGACGGTAAAGCTGTGGACGCAAATTATTGATGGTAAAAAAGTTGATGTTATTACATCAGAGCCGATTGATAAGGTTGTAATCAAAGGTGGTAAGGAACTGCCGAATACAGGTTCTACTGAAACGTATGCTGGGTTATTGTCACTAATGGCGTTCTTAGGTGGTGCAATGTCGCTTAGAAATAGGAAGTACGTAGAAAAAACCCAACCATATGGTTGGGATTAGTAGAATTCAGCACCGAAAGATTGAATTTCAATATGGGCGGTAGACATAGTTTTTGTGGTACAAGAATGTCTCAAAAGTTGCGTGCGATTTTTGCAACAAATTTACGATTTTCACGTAAACGTAGAATAAGTAGCCATCTGTTATGAAATAGAATTCATCTTCTTTTGCTGCTCTTTTGTTCGGAAAACGCGATAACAGTTTTTAGCTACCATTGACAGTGTCGTCTGGTTGATTAGCTTCTTTATTGTTTATTGCTAAGAACTGTTTTAAATTCTTCGTTTTCAAGTGTTAGTTATTTGCTTTCAATATTGCTGTTAACGCTGGATAAAGATGACATAATTGATACCTCTGTTTTTCTAAAAATTTTTATTTCTTCAGAATACATTCGGTTACGCATGCGTAACTAGATAAAGCACTTATGGGACGTGGGTCCCATGTGCGTTACTTTCTTAATTAGTGAAGCTTCACTATTCAAAACAAGTTTGGATGGTGCTTTAATAACAGGTTTCGGTATTTCAATCTCACCCTTGTTATTGACTCCTTTTACCATACGGGTTGTATGCGTTTTCTTTATGTTTAATGTAATCGAGTTCACTTCTGAAACTAAATGTTACAGAAGAATGCGGGCGTAATTTAGTTATAAGCGATTCTTTTATCTGAAAGGAAGTGTGATATAACATTTACGTAAATATTATAGAAGAAAGGAAAACTTTATGAAGAAAAATATAAAGAAAGTCGGAATGATAGGTCTTGTAGGGATTATGGCAACAATACCCATTCCGACATATGTATACAATAATATTAATGTAGAAGCAGCTCGTAATCACGATGGTGTTTGTCAGATTGAAACCAAAAATGGTGAGTTTAGTTTTAATACTAATAGCACGACAGTTAGGGCACAAAAACCATTGGATCTATTATTGGTTATGGATGGAAGTGGTTCGATAAACGACGACAAAGCAAAAAGATGTTTCAAATATATACTCACTTCTAAAAACGTTACCTGATGATACGAAAGTTTCTATAGCAATATATGGTACGAATAGAGCAACTTCTTACGAGAGTGAGGGTCCTGCTTATGAGGCAGGTCCGATGGCAGCAGCCCAAGCTTTAGCTTTAATTCAGCCACTTGCGGATAATTTTGCTCCTCTACCAGATGATTTGATGCGTGTAATTAGGGATAAAGGTTTAGGAAACGGCGGTAATCATAGACCCTTATGAGACGTGGTTTGCTAGTAATTTAAGACCAGATGCCGTTCATTCTATTTTGCAGATTACCGATGAATGGGTTGATTATGAGGAAATAGATTATTCATTTGCAGAATGGGCTAAGAAGAATGCGAAGACATTCATGAGTGTAATTATGTATCCTAATACAAATACAACTTCATATAGACAAATGCAAAATGCAGGACATCCCTAACATTTATGTCACTGGAAGTAAAGATATAAATACAATTACACGCGAGGTGAATGAGCAGTTCAAAAAAATACAGCAACTGAAACTGTGAGTAAAACCAAAAACAACAATCAACGTAACACCTGAGCAAGGCTTAACACTTAAAGAAGTTAAGTTGGTTAGTCCAGATGGTAAAGAAGAGAATTTAGCTATTACCGGTAATAAGGTCAATTTAGAAAAGATTTACCGCAAGACGGTAAAATGGGCTGTAAAAGTAAAAGCAGAAGGGCTAGTGCATGAAACTAAAAAGTTCGTGCTACAGCCAGCATTGCAGCAAAGAAGTTGGTAAAACTGAGCTAGTATTCGAAGGTTGTCAAGATTCAGTAGCTGGAACTAAGGAAGAAAAAGAGAATGTAAATATTCCGTTCGAAACTAAGTATGAGGATACTGACACATTACCAGCTGGTGAAACTAAGGTTAAACAAGAAGGTGTTGTTGGTACGAAAGAGATTAAACGTGTATGGAAAACGATTAACGGTGAAAAACAAGGTAATCCTACTGTTACAGAATCTATTATTAAACAAAAGGTTGATAAAAATTATATTACGCGGTACTCAGCAGAAGAGAACTGTTTATTACCGTATATTAGATGCGGCTGGTAAGGTAATTAAAGATAACACTAAAGTGAGTGATGGTTATAAGGGTGCTAAGTACAATGTTACTAAACCAACACTTGCTGGATATGAGATTGAACTTAAAGCTGGAATGCAAGAAAGTGGTACACTAGAAGGAAAAGACGTTATTGTGGACTACGTAGCGTACAAGTTGGGACAAGGTGTTAAAGCTAGATATGTTGACGAGACAGGTGTTGAGCTGAAGGGTGAAATGTTAGTTCAAAAAGCGGGTCTTAGAAATGGTGCTAAGTATAGTGTTGCACCTGAACCAGTTCTTGAAAAAGGTGGACTTAAATATATTTACAAAGAGCTTAAACAAGGTTCAGCTGTTGCTAGTGGTGTAGTTTCAGATAATGAACAAGTGGTTACATTTGTTTATAAAAAGGCTGAAGGGAAGTCCGTAAAAGCTGAGTTCCTTAAAAAGGATACAGTAATTAAGTTACTTGAAGACTTAATTATTAAACCAGCTGGTACTCAAGTTGCTACACCATGGACTAGCACACATAAGAATGAACTTGTTAAGGATAACTTAGTTTATGTAATTGATGGTAAAGTACCTGTTGAGCAAGGTAAGGTTACAGAAATGGAACAAGTTCTTAAGTATAACTATGTACCTAAGCTTGGTAAAGGGGTTAATGTACGTTATGTTTACAATAATAGTGAGCTAAGACCAACACTTGGGTTAATCAAAGATGGTTTACAAGTTGGTACAGCATGGGTTCTAGTCATGTGAATGAGATTGTAAAAGACGGATTAACGTATGTTTTGGATATTAAGAACTTACCAACTGAGAGTGGACGAGTAACAGTCGATTCTCAAGAAGTGGTTTACAAGTACGTACCTAAGTTAGGGTAAAAGGTGCTTAAAGTATATGGCTGGAGATAAAGCTATTAAGGATGAACTTGAATTAGTTAAAGACGGTATACAAGTTGGTACTGAATGGAAGTCAGAACAGGTGAAAGAGATTGAAAAAGATGGTTTAGTATATGAATTAGAGACTAAGAGCCCACCCTACAGAGAACGGGCGAGTAACAGCCGATTCTCAAGAGGTTGTTTACAAGTATGTTCCAAGATCGGACAGCCTATAAAAGTTAAGTACATGTCGGGTAATAAAGAAATCAGTGACCTTGAGGTTGTAACAGAAGGTAAGCAGGTTGGTGCTAAGTACGAGAAGGAAGTAACTCGTGAGATTACTAGAGAAATTAGATGAAACTAAGGTTACGAAAGGTGAGGAACCTAAAATTAGTGAACCGAAGGTTGATGCACCTAAAAATGAGAAACCAAAGGTTGAGTCTCCTAAAGAGCAACCTAAGTCTAATAAGGAAGAAATTAAACCTGTAACAGATGAGGTTAAAAAGGACGAACCTAAAGAAGGTATTATTGAACTTGATAGTAAATCTGAAATTAATGGAAGGAAGTTCAGTGGTTTAGTAACAATCATGAACAAGTTTATGTAGCTAAATACGAAATGGTTAAATCTAAAACGGTAGCTGTTACATTTGTAGACGAAGATGGTAAAGAGTTACAAGGTAAAGTAGATTTAGTTAAGGAAGATCAACAAGTGGGTACTGAATTTATGTACGAACCGAAAGAAATTGAAAAAGATAGTATCAAATATACTATTGAAAAAAATTACTTTATCAGGAAAAGATGTTAAAGAAATAAAAGGTAAATCAACTGGGGAAGCTGTGCTTTATACAGTTCATTACAAGAAAGTACCTGAGAAGAAATTACTGTTACCACAGACGGGTAGTGAAAGTACTAATGCTGCAATCATGCGTTCGGAATGATGCTACTGGTGTATTAGGATTTAGACGATATAAAGAAAGATAGAAAAATACTTGATTTAACTTTGACGAGATGTTAAAAATAAATAAAGTGGTTGATTTTTAGAAGGATAAATAAAAACCATTGACAGTAATTTGTTACCATGGTATAATAGTATTAACAAGTAAAGTTATTTTTACAAAACAATATATTTAAATAAGAAAGGGTCTGGTGACAACACTAGGATAAGGAAATTAAATTATGAAAATCAAAAATTAGATTAAGTGTGGCAGCAGCCGAACATTATGTTTGGTAGTGCAACAGCATTAGCTGCTGAGGGTGGATCCATGGAAAAAGCCGCTGATGAATATTTATAGCAACAAAACCAAAAGATGAAGTTGTTAAGCCGAAAGAAGAAACAGCTAAACCTAAAGATGAGGCTGCAAAACCAAAAGACGAGATGGCTAAACCAAAGATGAAGCTAAAAACCAGTTATCGATGAAGAGTATGTAAGACAAAATATTGATACACCAACTGGAAAAGAAGAAAAAGCTCGTGAAGATGCTACCAAGACAAAGCAGAAGTTAAATAAAGAAGAACTTAAAAACAAGATATGGCTAAAAAGTACAACCTGAAGGAAAAAGGAAAAACCAGCACCAAAAGTTTTACCAAGAACTTCAGCTGTAAAATAATAAGTCATTAATAAACTAAACTTTTTCATATGTTAGAAGGAACGGACGTAAGTTCGTTCTAGTGGTAAATTAAATTTTATGTTATTAACCATGTTTAAATTATAAAGTGGTTTTTGGACATATAGTATAAAAATATTTTAAACTGATGTCGTACCAACTTATACAGTATTTTTAATTACGAATGGGAAATGTATTAAACATAGTGTATTAGTGGTTAATAATTTTTAGCATAAAAATCTATTGACTTATTATGATTATATGAGATAATAATTGTAATATACATAGAAGGAGTTATAGCAATGACAAGAATAATATTAACTGTAGGTTGTGTAGGTAAGACTTATTTAGATAATAACTATGTAAATGTGTATGATTTTGATAAAACATACTTTGGATTATAAATATGATAAAACGGGGTATGAACACTTATCCAACGAAGAGTTTAAAAGTTTACCTGGTAGGATAATAAAAGATGATTGGTTTGAACGTTATATGGAGGACTGGTGTAAAGTAATTAACTCAGGAAAATATGATGTTGTTACTGGTTGGTTGCAGGATGACTGTGTAGATTATCTTGTAGCTAAAGGGTATGAGCTTGAAGTAGTGTATAGTTGATGTGGGTGATAATGAGGAAGTTTATAAAGAGCGTGCTATCTCTCGTGGGAATAGTCAGCGTTATTGGGAAAAACTTAAGAGGCTATTATGATGTTACATTAAGTAACTATTTAACTAGGACTGATGTGAAATGTGTTGTGTTTGACCAACCATATTATTTAAGTGATTATTTATTATTTACTGGGATTATGTTAGAAAATAGCGTGGGGCATAAAGTGACTTATGTAGAAAGACTTTCAAAATATTTATTTGAAGCTTTTTGATGGAAATTTACCAAAGATGTATATTCCATTTTATGCTCAGTTGGTACTACAGCGGTAACAGGTAAGTTTGAGATAACTAATGAGATGGTGCATGATGCGTGGGCTATGGCGACAGCATTTAAAACTGATTTTGATTACCACAGATCTTTATTACCATACGCTAATTTAAGTAATGATGTGCAAGATTTGGATACAGTCTATACTGAGAAATTAAATAATATAGCACATTACTTGACTGCGTTAAAATGATATGGTACAAAAATTAATATGAAGGTTGTAAATACAAAGAAATCCTGGTCTAGGTTAGAATTAACTAAGATGTTATATCAATCTTTTATAGGAACACTAGCTGATAAATGCTATAGAGATAGGTTGGATATTGTGTTTTAGTTTATTAGCTGATAAGTTATTAGTGGAAAAGATAACGATTTTATTTGGTGTCAATGATGCTTTTTGGGTTGTATTATCTCTAACGTATTATGCGGCAAAAACTCTTTAACTGCCACGTTACTGAGATTGTTGGAAGAGCATGGTTTAGAAGTAGAATCCAAAAAGTAGTTAAGAACCACATTTATATATTTTACATGATGTTACTCCTATGGCTTTTTAGGTTCTTGGGTATTTTTACCCTGATTTACTAAGCTTGTTAGGTGTTGCTGGGGATGATTTCAATGTATATACCTTTATTTTAGGATATCGATAATATCGATATTGGTATTTGCACCTTTGGTCGGTTTTTATCCCTGCTTTATTACAGGAGTAGGGTAAAACCAAAGAGGCTGCTGCATTAGACCACTTGAATGCGTGGTGTATGTTAATTGGTATTTTTATTACAACTCATATCTTCCACTATGGTGAAATGTAGCTTTTGCAGTTAATATGTTTTCATAACGGTATTCCTTTATATTATTTCTTATGGAAAACGCCTATTAAAGGTTTCTTTGGTAAAGGTTTTGAGTTCTCTTGGTTAGAGGTAACTAGAGCTTGGGGTTTAATGAAGTGGGAAGTACTTAGAAAGTTAGCTCCAAGGTTAGCAAGTATTTTTAGGGGTTATGATGATGATAGACGTAAACCTGTATATGTAGGTAAAAGTATTGGGTGCTGAATTTATTCATGTTTGTAGATGGCTGGGTATCTTCTTTAAGTGATTTATTGAATACGCATATTTCAAGGAATATAGGTTTAGGAGAAAAGAACCCTAACAAAGATAATGAATATTTGTACAAGAAAGCTATTATTGGTATTTTGGTAAGTTTAGTTGTAATCTATGTTTTAGTGAGGTATTGTTTGTGTTCTTACCTCACGATATTTATGAAGGGTTGATAAATAAATACATCTATTTAATAGTGTTTTTGAATTTATGTTCAATTTACGTTGTTATATGTACTTTTTCAGTTGCTAGAACATATAAACCCTAAGTTAAATGGTGTTTTTACAGGTTAGTTATTTGTTACCGAGTATATTTCTATGTCCGTTATTAGTATGGTATTTCTTATATGTGTTAGATTTAGGATTAGTTTCTATATTTTTAGATGCAGCTATAGTTGGTTTATTACAATATATATATTTTCAATTATGTTTAAAAGGCGATTGTTAAAGCTAAATTAAATATTTATGGTAAGTAGGGGTTGAGCGAAGTCTGATCCTTGCTTTTTCTGAAATTAATGATAAAACGAATGTAACTAAAAAATAAGCTTTGAATTCTTTTTGAATAAGCTAAAGATACGCTTTTCATTAGAGGTGAAATTTATTTACAATTTAGTGCTATTTATGGTATATTATTCCTAACAGTTCGGTTAGAACCGAAACAAAAATATTAAAGAAAGTGAGGAATTTTTGCATGCCATGCCAAAAATCTATTTCAGCGTTTTTTGGTTCAGGATTTATGTTAGCAATGATGTCTCTATCTGCTTTAGGTAGTGCAGCACCAGCTGTAGCTCATGCTCGTAATGAAATGAAGAAAACGTCTGAGAATACGAGAACTGTTACATTAGCTGGTTCTGAAAATGGCGCATTAACTTTTGGTGATTCTACTGATGCTAAGAAGAAATTCAACATTGGTGAAGAAGTTACTTTAAATGTTAAACCAAAAGACGGTTATTCAGTAGAACAAATTTATGTCGTAGATAGTAATCAAGAATTAGTTGATTCAAAAACAAGATGCTGAATGAAGTTAAGTTCACAATGCCAGACTCATGATGTAAAAAGTGTATTCGAATTTCAAATCGGGTGCAAAATGCTATCCGAGGTCCTACTAAATATACGAAAGGGAATGTTCCAATTACTAAAGACGATGGTTCAGAGTTAAGTTTTAATGAAAAACGATTATTCTGAGGGGTCTAAATTTGATTTAAAATGTTAAAATTTAAAGATGGTCATGTTCCTGTTTCGATTTTTATTAAAAAGACGGTGAAAGGTAATGTTTTAAAAGACGTTAAGATGTCAAAACGGTGATTCAATTAATATTCTGTTGAAAAAGCACCTAAGTTATTAGATGTTTTTGTTATGACAACTGATATTAAAAACTTGAGTGTCAGAGAAATCAGATTCTAATTATCAGGTGAAGACTTGACTTATGATGGTTTAAAAAGAAACTTAATAAGATTGATAAATCTAAAGTTCTAATCTGAAAGACCCAGAACGTGTTGGTTTTGTTTGTTGTAAAACACACAATGTTCGATGAGTCGGTTACTTACTGAGAAAGATAGATTTCACTGATTTATAAAGATGCATCTGATATTAAAACTTATGATATGAAAAAGAAAATAAGTGCTTTTATTAGGTCAGGGTTTCAGAAGAAACTTTTTAGTTTATGATGTTTCAAATGACAGTGATTACTATGTAACTTATGTGCGTCCTTTTTGATGGTAGTAAGGTTAACTCTGTTGAAATGGCAGAGAATAATATTGCTGGTTATTTAGTAAAATGACATTCATTATGATATGGAAAGTGGATTAACATATTCCTAAAAAGTATTTCGATAATTATAAACAACATAATAAAGAAGCAACTGTTGATAATTTAAGCCCAGTTCAAATGCAATTCATGGAAAGACGAAAAAGGCGATCGTAAATTACCTGTACGTGTTAACATGCATGCTGATGGTAATTTCTCTTCAGATTTAGTGAGTTCTGAGGTATTAAATACTAGAATTGATGAAGAAAAACTAACTGTTAAATTACCGAAAAAGTCTCTCTTAGTGATGTTTTTAGTTGTAGCTAACGGGATACCAGTAGCAAATTCAACTTTTTATATGTGTCTGATGGAGTTTTAACAATTGCTCAAAAATCAGCAACATATGGTACGGTTGATATTTATTATGAGATGGTAGTAAGTTAATTTTCTATTTTGGGTCTAAATTTGATGACAGATTAACTCAATACGGGCAAAAAGATGAGTATTCAAAAATTGAACCAAATACTTTAATACCCTACGGCATATGCTGTTGGCGTTGGTGATTTGTCATATAATGCAGGTAATGCTAGATTTTCAAGTGATGTTAATATTGGTGATATTTTTACTTTAACTGAGTTATTCATACCCTAAACCATCAGCGGTTGAAAAATGCGTCTTCTACAGGTGCTTATCCTTCGGGTGTGTGGGGGTGTATGGGGTACTACGTCGAGTGGTGACCTGCATCTACAGCATCAGTTCTTAATTGGATTGTTGGTAGAGGTGGATCACAACCAGGACATGTTGTTGAACCTCCATCAAAATGGTTCAAATAATTCAGTTGAAATCTTCGGACACACTTATTTCTTTTTCACCAACAGGTGAAATGTGGAGCAGGAACAGGTGTCGCGCATACTCGTGGTATGGAATTTAATGGTGAAACGTTGACTGGTTCTAGTGGATCAGTTACGCTTAATTCTAGTGGTATGATTACAGTTGGGTGTTATCATATTGCGGTTAATGGTGAATCAAATGTGATTGTACGTGGTGGAGATGGTAGACCATATGACAGTCGTCACAATGTATCTTCGTGTTGCAGATATTCAAGTTGGACCAGATGGTGAGTGGATACGTAGTATTCGGTATGTATTTACCGATGTATGGTTCACAATCAGGTGGTGGTTTCTTTAAAATGACTGCCCAAATCCCTCCTCGTAAAGGTGATTATAGAGTTAGAAAAATCATTTGAATCTGAAATCAAATTATTACAATAAACAAGCTACGTTTACTATGACACCTATTAATATTGCCAACCAAGGTGTTGTTACAAAAAACTGTTAATGGTGATGGTGAAATTTCTATTTGAAGATTTAATGGCTGGTCAGTATGTCCTTACTGAATCTGCTGGTAATGGATTTGAACCAACAATGTCACAAACAGTTACTGTTGTTGCTGGTCAAAAAGGATATTCAGCTCCAAGCTCTAACGTAAGTAACAGGGCAAAAACGCGGTAACTTCAATTTACAAAAAGATACTGGTGATAATTACATCAGTGGTAAAAAACAAAAACTATTCATTAGCTGGCGCTCAGTATGAGTTAGTGCTTAAGAACGATAATTCTCTTAAGTATACATTAACGACAAATGAACAAGGTCAAGCTAGTTTACAAAATATTGAACGAGGAATATACTCTTTCGTGAAGTTAGTGCATCAAGAGGATATGCTTTAAATACCAAGGTGAAGATGTTTATGTACGTGATGAAACAAATGGGAAACAGACTCGTGATAACCCACGATATGACCCAGTTTACATGATACTTGAAAAAGTAGATAAAGAACGTAATAAATTAAATGCGGGTCAATATGGACCACAAGGTAATGCATCATTAGTTGGTGCGGTATTTACTCTAACATTATATGAAGAAAATAATTTAACTGAGGCTCAGATCAAAGCTGGTCAAGGTACTAAATTATGGTCTGTAGATCTAACTTCAAAAGAAGTTGGTGGAAAAGCAGTTGTTAGAACTGATGATAAATCCTATATGAGTAATTTTGTACCATACAAAAACCGATGCAGCTAGTCTGGATAATTTATTCGATGTACAAGCTGGTAGATTAAAAATAGCAGGTGGTAGCATTTGCTGTTGTTGAGAAAACTGCACCAACTGGATATCTAGTTGATGGAGTTCAATTTAACGGTAAGTCAATGTATGTTAAGAATGTTGATGTTAGCTCTACACAAGGAACTCGTGTGACAGTGGAGCAACCAACTAACGAAACTGTTAAGGCTACTGAAGATAAGAAAACACCAGGTAGACTTAGATTCAACAAGAAAGATGCTGATAGTCACGTATTGTTCCACAAGGATGCTGAGATGAAGACAACAACATTTGATGTCTATAATAAATCTAAGAATCCGATTGTATATGACGGTCGTGAATACGCTGTGGACTGCTAAAGCAACAACAGTTACAGTAGATCCTACAACACTTGTTGCTTCGTTACGTAACGAACTGCCATATGGTGAGTACGAAGTTGTAGAGGCTTCTACACATGAGTCGTATCATAAGTCAGCTCCAACACAAAGAGCTACATTAGATGATGCTCACAGAGATATGGACTTAACGTTCGAAAACCAAGTTAAACGTGGTTCTATTGAAATTAAGAAACATGATGCTGATATTGATAGTACAACTCACAAGGATGCTATTTTACAAGCAACATATACTATTAAGAACAAATCTAAAAATCCTGTGTTCGTAAAAGGGCAATGGTATGCGAAAGATGCTGTTGTAGCAACAGTGACAACAGATGCATCTAGTAAAACTGTTAAGGTTGATGATTTACCAGTTGGTACATACTTAGTTGAAGAAACTGAACTCACAATACATATCACCTAGGTGGATATGACAGAGATAACACAACTAAGTTCTCTGAAACAGTACATATTACTCCAGCTAAATTAGAAGTTAGACTTACAACAATTAAAGGTGAGAACGAAACAATCGCACCTGAGAACTTTGTAAAACGTGGTTCTATTAAAGTAGAAAAACACGATAACCAAACTAACAACATTACACCTCAAGGGGACGCTAAGCTTAAAGCTACGTTCAACGTTGTTAACAAGTCAGCTAATGCTATTTGGTACTACACTGGAACAGATCGTACTAAAGGTAAGCTCGTTAAACCAAATGAGGTAGTTGATACTATTACAACTGATGATAAGACTCGTATTGCGACAATTACTAACTTACCTGTTGGTACATATGAAGTAATTGAAACAGCTGCAAGTGAATCTTATGATATTAATCTTACAGACGTACTGTAAAAGTGACGGCTGAAAAACTTGACCACTTATTAAATAACGCTAACCAAGGGTCTAATGATGCAGCAGCAGAATATTGTTAAACGTGGTGGTGTACAAGTTAAGAAAATAGATAATGATTTTGTTAGAAATGAATGGGCTAGGTGATGCAGGATCTGCAGGTGCTGAGTTCACAATCATTAACCGCTCAGCTGAAGCTGTGTACAACAAAAGCAACAGGTCAAAAATATGATGTAGGTGCAACAGTTGCCGTGATTCGTGCGAATGATAAAGGTGTTGCAGCAAGTGGATTAGATACATTACCAATCGGTACTTATGAGATTTACGAAAGTAAAGCTCCAACTGGATATTTACTAAATGAAAAATGGCGTAAGACATTTACAGTGAGACCTGCAAATGCTGGTACATTTATTCAATTTATACAAATTCCAGAAAAAGCTAACCACAACATTGACCAAAATAATGCTAATGATAAATTAGCTATTGCGGACAAAAGTAATCCGTGGGGATGTGCGTGTTCATAAATTTGACCACGACAGAAACACAACTGATCCTAAAGATGATAGTAAATTACCACAAGGTGATGACATTAGAGGGTGCTAAATTAGAAGTTATTAACAAATCACCACACCATGTGTTCTACAATGGAAAAGAATACACTCCAAAATGATGTGATTGATGTGTTAACTACAGATGTTAAAGGTGATGCTGGTGCGAAGAACTTACCATATGGTACTTATATGATTCGTGAAAAATCAGCTCCAACTGGATACTTAGTAAATTCAGATTGACAACTACATTTAGTATCCGTGAAAATGGTAAAGTTGTAGAAGCTAACAGCGAAACAACAGCTCCATTAAACGAAAAAAGTAATTCGTGGATTTGTTAAAGTTCAAAAAGTAGATAAAGAAAGAACTACTAACCGTAATGAAAAACCAAGGTGATGCTACATTGAAGAGGTGCGGTTATTAGCGTAATCAATGAATCTAAAGAAGCTCTTTATGTAAATGGTAAATGGCATGCTAAAGGTGAAGTTGTTGCGACAATGACAACTAATGATAAAGGTATTGCCGTCCTTGATAACAATGCTTCATTACCTTATGGTTCATATAGTCTGAAAGAAACTAAAGCTTCTGAAGGATATTTACTGAACGATAAATGGAAAGTTAATTTCCAAATCCGTGAAGATAATAAAGTTGTTGACGTTACTTCTCAAGTGTTAGAACAACAAGTTATCCGTGGTGATGTTGAAGTTATTAAACAAGACCTTGAGTTAAAGTAAATCTGAAGCTATTGCTGGTAAAGACCACAATGGCGCAAATGGTGAAGCTGCTTCACTAAACGGTATTACATTCGAAGTTAGAAATGCAAGTGCTAAATCAGTTAATATTGCTGGTAAATTCGTAAATCCAGGTGAAGTAGTAACTACATTAGTAACTAAATGGAATGCTGAGCGTAAAGCAATATATGGTAGAAAACTACTGGTAAATACTTACCATACGGGACATATACTGTTCAAGAGATTGCTACTAATAACTCTTACGTATTAACAGACGATGCTCAAACGTACATTTACTATCAGAAAAGATGGTGAAGTTGTTAAAAGCCGATAAAGAAAATAAACCACTAGTATTCAAAAACCAAGTGGTTCGTTCAGATTTCGAGTTCGTTAAGATCGTAGATACAACTAGTGAAAGATTACACACAGTGTTTACATTAACGAATGTTACTACAGGTGAACGCCATGTTATCGTAACTGATAAGAATGGTGAATACTACACTGATAGTACTAAAGGATTTGAACACGATAAAGAAACTAATGCGAACGACGGTTTATTAGCTAAGATTGATGCTAAAGAAATGATTTACATGAAAGATGTTAAGAACGGAACTGGTACTTGGTTCGGAAATGCTGAAGACGGAAGAAAAGCGACTCCTAATAATAAATTAGGTGCATTACCATTCGGTAAATATAAACTTCAAGAGGTTAGAACTGATACTAATACAGGATTAGCATTACAAAGTTTCGAGTTCTATGTATACAGACATGAACGTACTGTTCATGGTGGAACAGTAACTGACGATAGAGTTCCTCCTAAAGTTGGTACTCAAGCGTTAGACAAAGAAACTAATGATCACGTAGGTCAAGCGCAAGGCAAACGTATTATCACTGACCGAGTTAAATACCAAGGTGCTCGTATGTATAAAGAATACACTGTTGAGGGTACTTTAATGAATGCTGAAACAGGGGCTCCAATTTTAGTTGGTGGTAAACCAGTTAAGGCTAAGAAAACATTCAAAGCTGAACAAACAGATGGATATGTTGATATTGAGTTCGTTATCGAAGATGCGTCAGTTCTATTAGGAACTAAGACAGTTGCATTTGAGGACCTATTAGAGGGGCGAAATCAGTAGCGTCTCACGCAGATATTAACGATGAAGACCAAAGTGTTTATTATCCAAAAGTTAAAAACTAGCGCAAGTGATAAAGCTACAAATGATAGAATTACAACACACGGTGGTAAACAAATCTTTGTAGATACAGTTAAATACACTAACTTATTACCAGGTAAAGAATATACTGTTAGGGAACATTAATGGATAAAGAAACTAAAAACCATTAATGGTTGATGGTAAAACCTGTAACAAGCGAAAACTAAGTTTAAACCAGAGAAAAAAGATGGTGAAGTTAAACTTGAGTTCGAAGTTGAGACTAAAGAATTAAGCGGAAAAACAAATTGTTGTATTTGAAAAGAGTTGAATACGGTGGTAAAGTTGTTGGGGTTCATGAAGACATTGAAGATGTTGAACAAACAGTTAACGTACCAGGGCTTAAAACAAATGCATCAAGCAAAACTACAGGTTCACAAATGGCTCCTGCTAAAGATAAAGAAGTAATTGTGGACAAAGTAACGTACAAAAACCTAATTGTTGGTAAAGAATATACTATCAAAGGTAAACTAATGAACAAAGCAACAGGTCAACCAATTGAAGTGCAGAAGCATCTAAGACATTTGTTGCAGATAAGAAAGATGGATTTGTTGAATTAGAATTCGTAGTAGATGCTTCTAAACTAGCTGGTGAAACAGTGGTTGCGTTCGAAAGATTAGGGTTCAACAAGATTGATATTGCGTTCCACGAAGATATTGAAGATAATGATCAATCTGTAAATATTCCTAAAAGTTGGAACTAAAGCGCAAGGTAAAAGAAACTGGAAACAACATTGTTCCAGCTGTTGGTAACCAAGTAATTATCGATACATTAGAATACAAAAACCTAATTGTTGGTAAAGAGTATACTGTCGAAGGTAAATTAATGGATAAAAACAACAGGTAAAGAGTTGATTAGTTGATGGTAAACCAGTTGTTGGTAAAACAAACATTCACACCAAAAGCTAAAGATGGTAAAAGTGGAAATCGAATTCACTGTTCCAGCTGAGAAATTAGCAGGTACATCTCTAGTAGTGTTCGAAGATGTGTTACACGGTGGTAAACTAGTTGGATTCCACCACGATATTAATGATGAAGAACAAACAGTTAACATCCCACATATCGGAACAACAGCTAAGAACAAAGATACTAATACTCACAGTAAATGCTGGTAAGAAACAAACTATTGTAGATACAGTTAGATACAAAAACTTAGTTGTTGGTAAAGAATACACAATGACTGGACAACTTATGAAGAAAAGTTAATGATGGAAAACCATCTCAAAGTAGGTAAAGAAGTTACTGTTAAGTTCACTCCGAAAGAAAAAGATGGAAGTATTGATTTAACATTCGAGGTTGATTTAGATGAATTAGCTGGTGAAACAGTAGTTGCGTTCGAAACATTAAAAGAAGGAAAAGTTACGATTGCAGTTCACCATGATATTAACGATGAAGATCAATCAGTTAACATTCCGAAACTTAAAACAAATGCTAGTGATAAAACAACAGGTACTCAGCAAGTAGCTGATACTAAAGAACGAGTTATTGTCGATAAAAGTAACTTACCACAACTTACGAGTTGGTGAAACTTATACAGTTGAGGGTGTTCTTATGGACAAAGAAACTGGTAAACCATTATTAGTTGATGGTAATGAGGTTAAAGCGACTAAAGAGTTCCAACCAACTGAAAAAGATGGTGTTGTTGAATTAGAATTTGTTATTCCAGAAACAGCGCTTCAAGGTAAAACATTAGTTGTATTCGAAGATTTATTACAAGATGGTGAAAGTTGGTACACATAGTGATATCAATGATGAAGACCAAAAGTGTACATGTTCTGAAAGTTGGAACAACAGCAACTGCCGCTGATGGAAAAAAACTAAAGAACTTGGTAGCAGCACCAGAAACTAAACTTAAAGACTTTGTTAAGTATGAAAACTTAAAAAGTTGGTGAAAAAAGCTACGTAGAAGGTCGTGTTCACGATAAATCTACAGGTGAAGTACTTAAAGATGCGAACGGTAAAGAAATTGTTGTTCGTACTGAGTTCGGAACCTAAGACAGCAAATGGTGTTCTTGAAATGGAATTACATTAGATACAAGTAACTTAGTTGATAAAGAACTAGTTGTTACTGAGAAAGTATTTAATGCTAAGGGTGTTCTAATTGGTGAACACTTTGACCTGAGCGATAAAGGTCAGACTGTTAAGGTTTTACCAAAACCAGAAATAGTTAAACCCTAATACAGGTGTAGATTCTATGGCTGGTATTATTGCTATGATTTCAGTTATGGCAATGGTTATCAGGGGTTGCGTTCATTGTTTTAGCAAGAAGACGTAACATTTAATAAAAAGAAAAATGGCTCAGGGGTTATCCTGGGTCATTTTTATGTTATAATATGGAAAGAAAGTAGGTGACGATTTGTTAATAATAATGATTTTTAAGCGTTTTGGGTATCTCGTGTCTTGGTTTTTCTTATTTTTGGTAAGACGCGCCATGGATGAGAACGTTGGTCGACACGATGTTTATGGTATTGTTGTTGGATTATTGTTTCTGATGATAATATTTATGATGCGTGGCAATGGTTTTATCTATTTGGTTAAGCTTGATTGTATATGTTGGTTTTGCACCGTTCTTTGCGTTTTATATTGTTAGGTGTATTGGTGAATCTAATGGTGTTTCTGATAGTAAAGAAATGTTATGGATTGTTTTTGTTATGAGTTTACTATCTGCAACATTTTTCCCCAAGTTATTTTTACTTTGATTCCACTTATTGTTTTTGCAAAGTTATGTTGGACTTAATAAGCGAGGTGTTATTGGCGGTATATTTGGATTCATATTTCTTAATTATGTTTTTCTAGGGGTTGTGCAGCCGAGTTGAATTTGACTAAAAAAACCGAAACAGGTTGAAACAAAAGTTGATGAAAAGCATGATGATATAATGACTTACAAGCATAATACTGAACCGAAGGTGAGTGAGGGCTGAGAAGAAATATCAAAAAGATAAGGCTGAACTTTCTGAGAAATTAAAAAGCGATCCCAGATGACGATACGAAATTTGGTTATAGATTTGTTTACGATAATTATGGTAAAACTAGTTTTCATTTAGAAGACGGGTTCGTTAGGTCTGGTAAGATTAATATTGAAACAATTGACGCAGACCATGAGAAATTGTTTACCAACTTTTGGTTATGTGATTTCTGAGAAAAACAAGTTTTGTGAAGGATTATATGACTAAAAAAAGCTGATGACAAGCAGTTTTTAACGAATTTGATTAATAGTAGTTTAACCGCTGAACTTAAAGATTATGTGGGGAAACGATTTGAGTTACGACTTGTTAAAGATATTAGTTATAAGCATGTTGGAACGAGTGCTGGTGAGATTAATATAGTTGTTGAGAATAACGGACAGTATGCGAACCTTAATAAGGTATTAGAGCGTCTTTACACGAATGGTCTTTTTGATGATATTAATAATGTGAAGCTGGTTGTTTCTATAACTGATGAAACAGGTGTTCATAATAACTATGCGGTCTACATTAATGGAAAGTTAACGAAGTTTAGTAAAAAGGATTGATTCTTTTGCGGGGATGTGCTATAATATATTTGGTTGAGGGATGTTTTTCGTTGGATAAGAGGAGGCAAGTTTTTAAACACACTCTGTTTTCAGGGTGTATTTTTCTTTTATTAGTGTATTTTATTGTAATGTGATATAATATTGTTTGTAAAGACATATTTTTAGATATGTTTAATTCTAATTATACCAAGTGGTTTTGTTGATAAAATCACGTAAATAAATATGAGAGGGAATTTTGTTTTGGATTTTAAGAATTACAATAAACAAGAAAAAAATTTTCTATAAGAAAATATAAAAAGTGTAGGTGCTGCATCTGCGTTAATTGGGGCTTTATTTTTAGTCGGCGGTACTGCGGTGTATGCAAGTGACGAGCAATCGCCTAACATTACGAATATTAGTACTGTAGAGAAGCAAGTAGCAAAAGACAGTGAACCTACTGCAGAGAAGCAAGTAGCAAAAAGACAGTGAACCTACTGTAGAGAAGGCTGACAGTAGCAAAAAGACAGGAACCTACTGTAGAAGCAAGTAGCAAAAAGACAGTGAACCTACTGTAGAGAAGCAAGTAGCAAAAGACAGTGAACCTACTGTAGAGAAGCAAGTAGCAAAAGACAGTGAACCTACTGTAGAGAAGCAAGTAGCAAAAGACAGTGAACCTACTGTAGAGAAGCAAGTAGCAAAAGACAGTGAACCTACTGTAGAGAAGGCAAGGAATCAGCAAAAAGATAGTGAACCTACTGTAGAGAAGCAAGTAGCAAAAAGACAGTGAACCTACTGTAGAGAAGCAAGTAGCAAAGACAGTGAACCTACTGCAGAGAAGCAAGTAGCAAAAGACAGTGAACCTGTTCGTTCGAAACGAAGTAAGCGTGATGTGTCAAGAAATAATATTGGTATCATTAATGTGCCATATGATTATGACAATCGTATATCTATGGACGGTTCGAATTTAACTGAGGTTAGTCGTATTGATTATTCAACTCGAATAACCCAGCGTCTGAGCGTGAAAATGAAAAAAAGGTATATATAATAATCAAATTGAAAGTATTGAGGAAATCCCAGCTAATGATAAAGGTGCTCATAGATATAGAGTTAAACTTAAAGATGGACTTGTTATACCTAGTGGTGGTAAGATTGTTTTAGCTACATTGGGCGGAGGTAGCCCGACTTCGACTTCTTTAATTAAAGGGTCAGATACTATTGGTTCTATTAGCGAGCTCGATTATAATTATAGAGAACCCTAATTCTATGGGGAGTAGACTAAAAATACAACAACAGTTGATGAATATATTTCAACATTTGAAGGAATGACAAAGGAGCAACAAAATGTTAAAAGCATTAGTATTACGTTTTAATTCAGAGTTTTCTAAGCTGAATAATAATAGGGTTATTGAATTTGAACTAGAAAAAAGACTTCAAAATTGTTGATTTATCATTAATTAGACGTAGTGAGCAGGATAGTGGTAAATCTATTTTTAGATAGTAAGGGTGTTGCTCATAAATTGACTAAGATATTAAAAATCATATATTATGAATCCATATGATTCTAAAATAATACCGATAGATGATGTTGAAAATTATATTACAACTTTGTTTCCACCTAGAGCTACTAGGGTTTCTAATGATATGTCTATGTTATTTGTTAATGATGAATTATATAGTGATGTGCCGTTATTTTGATTCAGTGCGAACCCCTCATCTAAGTATGTTTAGGGTATTAAATCATGATTCAATTTCAGATAAAAGTTGCTTCTATAGGTGATACTTTTAAAATTTGAATTACCAGAAAAATTCATTATTTGCGACTTCTAAGTATTCAGTGGGCGATATTGTTACATTATCTGGTAATGATAATGTGTTAGCAGAAAAAAACTATAAGTGGAAGTCGTTTTACTGATACTGATGAATATGTAACTGTAAATGAGCCTAAGACTAGTGATTCTGAAAATCGTATTATTAAGGCTCGATTTAAATTAGTGGAGAAAAACAGATCGAAGTTATAAATGGGAGTTACTCGATAATATTTCTTTTGGCAAATGAGGTTTTTGAAATGTATACCTCTGGCACATTAACACCTGTTGCTTTAAGGCATGATTGGGTTTTCACGTTTTGGTGAAGAGAAGTTAAAACAGTTTTTAAGTGGTGATGAGCGTTATGTTGATAAATATCTCAATAATGGTGAATTATCGGGTACGATGACATCTAATATAAATGGTGTTGAAAAATATAGAGTCATATAAAGGCTCTATTACTAAAAACACTAATTTAGTTACTGGTGAAAACACAACGGGTACAGTTAAAGTTATTCATAAAACTGACACGGGTACAGTTTTTACGTGAAGAAACTGTTGCGCAAAATCAACCATGGTATAAAACCGTTAAATATAGATCCATCTAATAATTTCACAGGTTATGTGTTTAAGTCTAGTTCTGCTGCATTATTTACTATTGTTGGTTCAGGTGATAAGGTAATTGAATTAATTTATACTCAACCAAAAACGGTTACAAAAGAGATACCACCTAAGGTTACTTATGTTGTTGATAATTCTAAAGACGGTACATATCGTAATGAGGTAGTTGGTAAACCGAGTATTACAACAACGACTACTACGTATGTTTATAATGAAACAACACGTACAGCTTCAGAAAAAAACGACTGAGACGGTAACAGATGGTAAGCCTACCGTGGTTACATTGGGGTCAAAAACCCTACGAAAGAAGTTACTTATCAAAATTTTAATACTCGGTATGTAGTTGATGAAACACGTACGGCTGGTGAAAAAGTAACTGAAACACAAGGTGTTCGTGGTAGTACAACGATTGAAACAACTTATTCTGTTAATACAGAAACGGGGGTTGTTACACCAACTAAGGGTCAACCTGTAGTTACTGCACCTAAAGATGAGGTGATTAAAGTTGGTACTAAACCAGTGATTCAGACGACGGTGATTTCGAAAAATACGTTTTATCAAGAAGATCGCGATGCAGCGTTTGAAAGTAAGACTACTTTATCAGAGGGGCATGATGGTTCTACTACTACGACGACTACTTACACTTTGAATGAGCAAAATGGAGAAGTGACATCTAGTACTAAGACTGAGACTGTCGAAAAAGAAGATAAAATTGTAAAAGTCGGTAGTGTTCGTACAGAGAATGAAACTTTACCTAAGACGGTTCGTTATCAAGGTAATTCTGATATTGATTTTGGAAAGAAAGAACTTCAAGTAGAAGGACAAGATGGTGAGATTTTAGTTAAGTATATTTATACTGTATCTCCGATAGACGGTAGCTTGTCGAACCCTGTTCGTTCAGCGACAGACGGAGATGTTGGTGGTATGCTTCCAGACATTTACTGGGTAGGAAATAAGAAAGAAGATAGAAAAGAAACACCTATTATAACTCGTTACGAAGCTGGACCCCGAGAAGCCGTTTGGTGAAGAAGAGGTTGTTTCTCAGGTGTATTAGGAGTTCATACTACAAACCACTTTATATACAGTTAATGAGACTACAGGTGAACTAAGTGACCCTAGGGTATCTGAAACAGATGTTCCAATGGAACCTAAAGTTATTAAAGTAGGAACTAAAGAAAAGGTTGTTACTAAAGTTCTTGAACCTGAGGTAGAGTATGTTAAAGACCCAACAAGAGAAAAAGGTAGTGAAAAATATAGTTACTCCTGGACCAAAAGGTTCTGAAGTTACTACAACTACTTATACAGTAGATCCTAAGACTGGTAAAGTGACTGAGAACGTAGGTAAACCAGTTGTTACACCAGCAGGTAAAACTATTGTTAAAGTTGGTACAAAAGAAAAAAAGTGGTTACTAAAGTTCTTGAACCTGAGGTAGAGTATGTTAAAGACCCAACAAGAGAAAAAAGGTAGTGAAAATATAGTTACTCCTGGACCAAAAGGTTCTGAAGTTACTACAACTACTTATACAGTAGATCCTAAGACTGGTAAAGTGACTGAGAACGTAGGTAAACCAGTTGTTACACCAGCAGGTAAAACTATTGTTAAAGTTGGTACAAAAAGAAAAAGTGGTTACTAAAGTTCTTGAACCTGAGGTAGAGTATGTTAAAGACCCAACAAGAGAAAAAGGTAGTGAAAATATAGTTACTCCTGGACCAAAAGGTTCTGAAGTTACTACAACTACTTATACAGTAGATCCTAAGACTGGTAAAGTGACTGAGAACGTAGGTAAACCAGTTGTTACACCAGCAGGTAAAACTATTGTTAAAGTTGGTACAAAAGAAAAAAATTGAACGCATAGAAGATTCTGAGAAAATTATCGAAAGACGTACAACTTATGATGTACATCCCTAAAACAGGTGAAATAAGTAGTCAAGTGACTGCTAGAATCATCAAACGAATTGATAAAACACCTACTGCGGAACTCAAAGTTGAGGCATCGACAGGTGCTTCTGCAGCTAAGGGTTTAGGGCCGGTGGTTCAGGAAAAAGTATTACCTAATACAGGTGCTGATACAACAAATACAGCAGGTTTAGGATTTGGTGTTATTGCTAGACGCAGTTATGGTAAAAACAACGTCGTAAATTAGGTAAGAGACAAATATAGAATAGATATTAAAAACCGATTGTAATTAGCAGTCGGTTTTTAATATTTGACAAAAATATGAAAATTTATGTTATAATTATTTAATAATATATTAAAAAAATTAATGGTGGTATTTTTATGGAAAATGGAAAAAGAAGTATGATAGTCTTAACGTCAGGTGCAGTTTTGGTAACTGGCGTGTATTATGTGCAAAAAGTAATTTGTTAAAAATCTAAGCTGAATAAAAGCGAAGATTCTTTGTTGCATGACGATATATCCAATAATGAAAGTAGATTGAAAAGACGAAAAACGGACGCATAATGACGTGCCGTATTTATTGGATAAAAAAATTTAGAAAAAATGGATGTAGTTGAACGTTATGATGCATCAAGTGTAAGAGTTGATTTGAAAACTATTCGTGAAATGAATGATGAGAAAGGCGACAGTCTGCACAGCCTGAGAATCCAGTAGCAGTAATAGGTGAGAAAGGCGACAGTCCTGCACAGCCTGAGAATCCAGTAGCAGTAATAAGTGAGAAAGGCGACAGTCTCGTACAGCCTGAGAATCCAGTAGCAGTAATAAGTGAGAAAGGGCGACAGTCTCTGTACAGCCTGAGAATCCAGTAGCAGTAATAAGTGAGAAAGGCGACAGTCTCTGCACAGCCTGAGAATCCAGTAGCAGTAATAGTGAGAAAGGCGACAGTCTCGTCACAGCCTGAGAATCCAGTAGCAGTAATAAGTGAGAAAGGCGACAGTCTCGGTACAGCCTGAGAATCCAGTAGCAGTAATAAGTGAGAAAGGGCGACAGTCTCGTACAGCCTGAGAATCCAGTAGCAGTAATATGAGAAAGGCGACGTCTCAGCAGCCTGAGAATCCAGTAGCAGTAAGAGAAAGGCGACAGTCTCTGTACAGCCTGAGAATCCAGTAGCAGTAATAAGTGAGAAAGGCGACAGTCTCTGTACAGCCTGAGAATCCAGTAGCAGTAATAGTGAGAAAGGCGACAGTCTCGTACAGCCTGAGAATCCAGCAGTACAAGTGGAGAAAGGCGACAGTCTCGTACAGCCTGAGAATCCAGTAGCAGTAATAAGTGAGAAAAGGCGACAGTCCTGTACAGCCTGAGAATCCAGTAGCAGTAATAAGTGAGAAAGGGGCGACAGTCTCGTATACAGCCTGAGAATCCAGTAGCAGTAATAGTGAGAAAGGCGACGAGTCTCATGTACAGCCTGAGAATCCAGTAGCAGCTAATAGTGAGAAAGGGCGACAGTCTCGTACAGCCTGAGAATCCAGTAGCAGTAATAAGTGAGAAAGGCGACAGTCTCTGCACAGCCTGAGAATCCAGTAGCAGTAATGGTGAGAAAGGCGACAGTCTCGTACAGCCTGAGAATCCAGTAGCAGTAATAAGTGAGAAAGGCGACAGTCTCGTACAGCCTGAGAATCCAGTAGCGGTAATAAGTGAGAAAGGCGACAGTCTCGTACAGCCTGAGAATCCAGTAGCGGTAATAAGTGAGAAAGGCGACAGTCTCGTACAGCCTGAGAATCCAGTAGCGGTAATAAGTGAGAAAGGGCGACAGTCTCTGTACAGCCTGAGAATCCAGTAGCAGTAATAAGTGAGAAAGGCGACAGTCTCGTACAGCCTGAGAATCCAGTAGCAGTAATAAGTGAGAAAGGCGACAGTCTCGTACAGCCTGAGAATCCAGTAGCAGTAATAAGTGAGAAAGGCGACAGTCTCGTACAGCCTGAGAAATCGGCTTTTATTTTAATTAAAAACTAGAATTGAAAAGATAGATATTGAACCACCTTATGTAAGAATGCCAGATATGAAGTTAGCAGAAGGTGAAACAAGAGATTCTTTTCCTGGTGTTAAAGGCGTGCTTGAAAGAGAGTTGGAAGAGTATGTAGCTAATGATGGTACTGTTTATTTAACTAAAGTTTTGGGTGAGAAAAATCGACCCTATTGTACGAGTACATAGATATGGTACTTTAAAGAAAGGTGAAATTCCTGGTAAAATAGGGGTGTATAATGTTTATGAGCATTTCCCAAATACAGACTTTTTCAGCTTTAAAATTGGATGTAAAATCGTCAGCTGAAGAAATTAGAAAAACTTTCTAGTGAGGAATTATATTCAAAAGCAAAAGGTGATTATTCAAATACTTTACATGAAGTGACAAAGCCTGGTTTATATATTCCGTATGCTGCACCTGTGTCTGATTCGGTTATTGATGGTATTAATAGTGGTGTATATTTTAATCATAAATTATTAGGGTGAAGAGATGTTGAAATTGGTTAATGAAGAGAGAGTTAGGGGTTGGTCAAAAACCGTTGTTATGGTCTGATTCGTTGGCTAATTATGAAACTAAGAAGTGAAGAATTGGCTTCGAATGGAAATATTAGATTTTTTTAATGAAAAAGAATGAATCTATGCCTCATACAAGAGATAATTCTGGTAAAAAATGGTGGACTGTTTTTTTGATGGAACAAAATATGCAAATACTCTTGCTGGGGAAAAATACAGCAGCTTATAATATGAAGAAGAATATATATTCATTATTTAGTGAAAAAGTATATAGCAGAAACTTTGTTTACTCAGTGGAAAAATTCACCACATCATTATGAAAATATTATCTATGATAAGTATACTCATTTTGGTTTTTATATTCAGATTTCTAAATTTTGAGAGATGATAAAGACAATGTTAATTATCATTTTAAAAGGAATTGAAGGTGTTCAGTTGTTTGGAAATTCTCGTTTCGTGGATTAATACTTTTGATGCTTTACTTTTATGATTTTTGTGCTATAATTGACAAGTAATATTGATTTAAATTAAAGAAAGAGAGGTCATATTAATTTATGATATTTAAGAATAAACAAGAAAGATTTGGAATAAGAAAATATAAAAAGTATAGGTGCGACATCTGCTATGATTGGTGCTGTATTTTTTCTTCTTTCAGGTGGTAATGGGGTTGCTTTAGCTAATGAAACGCAACCAGCTGTTGAAACAGAGACTAGTACTTTAGCAAATGAACCTAAAGTAGAAACTGAGTCTAAACCAGCAAATGAACCTAAAGTAGAAACTGAGTCTAAAACCAGCAAAATGAACCTAAAGTAGAAACTGAGTCTAAAACCAGCAAATGAACCTAAAGTAGAAACTGAGTCTCAAAACCAGCAAAATGAACCTAAAAGTAGAAACTGAGTCTAAACCAGCAAATGAACCTAAAGTAGAAACTGAGTCTAAACCAGCAAATGAACCTAAAGTAGAAACTGAGTCTAAACCAGCAAATGAACCTAAAGTAGAAACTGAGTCTAAACCAGCAAATGAACCTAAAGTAGAAACTGAGTCTAAACCAGCAAATGAACCTAAAACTGTAACGGAGGAAGTATCGATTGAGTCTTCAGGTGAATTAACTTCTGTGATAAGATCTAGACGAGGGAAAAGAGATGTGTCTAATATGAAGTTCATCCGACACATGGTAGATTGATTAAGAAAAGATCCGTCGATTAAAGAAGGATCTCTATATGAAGACGGAACGTATGTTATAAAGAAAATTGGTGATAAGGGATTAGAAATTCGTAATTCTAATCAAGGAGTTGAATCAATGTTTTATTACGATGTGTCCGAACTGTCGAAGATTAAAAAAATTGAAGTTGAAGGTGATATAATTGCAGATCGATTTGAAATAATTGCTTCGGATGATGGTTTTGCGCCGACTTCGATAGATTTGACAGGTTTGACGCTCTCAGATCAGGCTGAAATACCATTATTGGCATATTTGAACAATAGTCTTGAGCGCGTAACGTTTGATCCAAGATTTACTTTGAGTAAAGTGATACCTATGACACGAATGTTTGATGGTGCAACAAAATTGAAAATTAACTAATGAACAAGTTAGTCAGTTGCTGAGAAATACTGCATTTGATACTAGAGTATTTTACAATGGTCCTATATTTAGAAAAGTTGGTATAGAGAGGTTAGATCTCATCATCGTTTGATAATTCGAAATTGACTATGACCAATGTTCAACCGTTTACTGTAGTTGAGGGTGATGGTAGTTATACTTATACTAAATCTGTCTTCAAAAGATATTATTGGTTTAAAAAGAAGTTGTATTTGGTGATAAGTTTGATTTTAATAATTATAGTCGTAAGAATACTCCTGACGCTTTCTTTAGACACAGATCTATCGAAAGTTGAACGTGTGACATTCGCTGGTAACAAAACCAGAAATGACAAATTCGTTAAAGACTGGCTGACTGATGTTCAAACTCTGAACGATGAAAGTAAGAAAGGTCTATATAGAGACGGTCAATATGTCAAACCAATTACAGAAGCAATCTCAGATGCTGACATGACTTATGAAGACGGAGTGTATACTCTCGGACCAATCGTGAACGTCAGACCTACTAAACCTGAAGATACTTCGTGACTGAGGTGATACTTCTGAAGATTCAATATGATGAAGATCCTAATCAAGAGCCGGGATATGAAAATCGAGTGGAAGGTGTAGCAGGTTCGAAAATTACAACAACAACTTACGAATGGGATGAATCTTCGAGATCGTATCAACCTAGAATTCTTGAACCAGTGATTCGACAAGCTAAAAATACTATAATCACTAAAGGTACGAAACCGACGACCGAGATTGTCACATCTCGAGATTTCGCGACTAGATACGTAGCAGATCCAGAACGTGCAGCTGGTGAAAAATTTGTTGAGTCTGATGGTATCGGTAGTATTATGATGACTACTACGACGTACTCGGTGAATGCTGAGACGGGTGTTGTGACTCCGACGAAAGGTCAACCTCGTGTTGCGCCATCATTTGACAAGGTCGTGAAAGTTGGGACAAAATCAACGACTCAGACAACAGTTATACCGAAAGGTACGGTCTATCAAGAAGATCGTGACGCGGAGTTTGAAAGCAGAACTACTTTATCAGAAGGTCATGACGGTTCTACGACTGTCACGACTACTTATACTCTGAATGAGCAGAATGGAGAAGTGACTCCGAAGACTGAAACTATGACAGTCGAAAAAGAAGATAAAATCATTAAAGTCGGTAATAGAAAGACTGAAATAACGACTGAGCCACTTAAGACAATCTATGTTGGTGACGAGTCTATAGAGTTTGAGAAGAAGAATGAAATTGATGCTGGTACACCAAAGATGCATACAAGTGCACTTTCCGATACGACGTGGATTCAATGACTGGGGCGTTGACGAATCCAAGAGAAGAAGAGTTTAGTGACATCGTCGAAGTTTCGAGAAAAATCGCAGTTGGTAATAAGAAAGTTGTCACAGAGCAGATTCGTGTGACTAATCGATATGTCGGAAATGAGGAAAAAGAACGCGGTTATAGCAATATGATCGAGCAAGGTCGAGACGGTTTAAGAACTATAACCACGATCTATACTGTTAACGAGAAAAACTGGAGATCTTTCAAATCCTACGTCTACAGAAACATCAACTCCGATGACTAGAAATGTTTACGTAGTTGGTGCTAAACCTACGATAACATATCTTAAAGAGCAAAACAAAATCGTGAAGTATACTACAAGAGTCAAAGTCGATGAAGACACTGGAAGTCTTACTGAGATGACGTCTATAGAAACTATCTCTGAAGATGGAGCTAAAGACAAAGTTGTTACAGAAGTTATTGAACCAACAGTAACTTATACTGGAGATAAAACAAAACCAGTAGGTTCTGAGAATGTAACAGAAGCTGGAGCAAAAAGGTTCTAAAGTTACAACAACTACGTACACAGTTAACGAAAAAAACTGGAGAAGTAATCGCACACGTTGGTGAACCAGTAATTACAAAAGCAGGTACAACAGTAGTTAAAGTTGGTGCCCAAGACAAAGTTACTTACAAAAGACAAGGTAACGATGTTGTTAAGGTTACAACAAGTTATGAAGTAGATTCTAAGACTGGTAAACTTACTGAGAAAACAACTGAGTCAGTACATGCTAAAAGATGGTGCTAAAGATAAAGTTGTTACAGAAGTTATTGAACCAGCAGTAATATGGAGATAAAACAAAACCAGTGGTTCCTGAGAATGTAACAAGCTGGACAAAGTTCATAGAGTTACAACAACTACGTCACGACTGGAGAAGTAATCGCACGTTGGTGAACCAGTAATTACAAAAGCAGGTATGAAGTTTAAAGTTGGTGCCCAAGACAAAAGTTACTTACACGATGTATGATATATATATATACAAGCAAGTTGAAGTAGATTCTAAGACTGGTAAACTTACTGAGAAAACGAACGTCAGTACATGCTAAAGATGGTGCTAAAGATAAAGTTATCGAAGTTATTGAACCAACAGTAACTTATACAGAATAAAACAAAACCAGAAGGTTCTGAGAATGTAGCAGAACTTGGTGCAAAAGGTTCTAAAAGTCACAACAACTATGTACACTAATTAATCACTGGAGAAATCCCCGCACGTTGAGTGAAACCCGTAATTACAAAAGAGTACAACAGTAGTTAAAGTTGGTGCCCAAGACAAAGTTACTCCACAAAACAAGGTAACGATGTTGTTAAGGTTACAACAGGTTATGAAGTAGATTCTAAGACTGGCAAACTTACCAGAAAACAACTGAGTCAGTACATGCTAAAGATGGTAGCTAAAGATAAAGTTGTTACAGAAGTTATTGAACCAACAGTAACTTATACTGGAGATAAAAACAAAAACCAGTAGGTTCTGAGAATGTAACAGAACTTGGTGCAAGAGTTCTAAAAGTCACAACAACTGTGCACACTTAATGAATACTGGAAGCAAATCCCCACGTTGCGTGACGAACCGTAATTACAAAAGTAAGGTACAACAGTAGTTAAAGTTGGTGCCCAAGACAGTTACACAAAAACAAAGGTAACGATTGGTAAGGTTACAACAAGTTGTAAGTAGATTCTAAGACTGGTAAACTTACTGAGAAAACAACTGAGTCAGTACGTACAAAGATGGAACCATTTGATTGACTATGGATGGTGATGGTATATCGCAAGGCATGTATTCATTCTGTAGATGAAAATAGGGGCTGTAACGTCTACTAGTGATGTAAATTAGTGAAAATTTGAAGTTGAAAAATCTGATCAAGAGTTTAAAGAAAGGGCTTTACCACAATATCAACAGTATCTGTTTGTAGTGCATGCAGTCTACGTATAGAGGCAACCCTCGAGAATGAGATAGAATCGATAAGAATCAGAAGATCATATTGATAACCGACTACAAATTGATCAGTTTTTCTTATAATTTTGTTCAAAATGTGATATAATGAATTGGAATTATAGAAACGAGCTGTACTATGAAAAATTTAGATAAAATGTTATGGTAAATTTCGTAAGACAAACATATCGAGTTGGATGTCTTGCTTTTCTGGATTTCTTTTGATAGTTAGCGGTATGAGTGCGCACTGCTGCTATCATAATGTGGTTTCGGATATTGTTGCAACTGATGTTCATTCTGAAAGAAGCAAAGTGAGTGTTGCAATGACTTGTACTACTTTTGATAGTAATGGTTCTAAGCAGGTTGCTTCTGGTAGTGGTGTATTTGTTGCACCTAATGTTATGGTAACAGTTGCACATAATTAGTTTAGATAAAAATGAAGCTGGGACAAGTTTTGTTTCGAAACGTGGCAACAGTGCAACAAGTTATGTTGTTATAGAATTCTGAGTCAGCAAACGTGAAATAATACGTCAAGTGGGTATGCGATATTATACCTAAAATATTCATTATAATGATAAAGAGTTTTGTTACATCGTATTCAGGTGATTTAGCAGCTGTTGTTACAGAAAAGCCAGTAGAAGCTATGACAAATGGTGAAAAGATCATGCAAGTTAGGTACGAGCGTCAGGGTGATAAAATAACGTTCATACCCAGATGATTTTTCATCTAAGAGGTTGTCTGAAAGGAGTAAGGCTAGCTTGTTAATGGTAAAATGTATAAAGTTAGTGGTACTTTAAATAGTTTAGATACAGCTACGGGAAGTGGTGCTCACAATAAGGCGTCGAGCGGGTCCACGTGGTACACTAATGCACGTGCGAGGTGATGACATCCAGCATGGTGCTGATTATGACGTTCGCACAGATTGGACGAATCAAGATGATTGAAGAACCATGGTATCAAAGTTGGTTTCGTAAATGGTAGTGATAAGTATTATGATGATAACTCACAAAGCGGTTGCAAACGCTGAACGTACATGATGGTGCAAAGTATAGATTTGATGCTAATGGGCATTGGGACACTGCTGTCAGGTGTCAGAAAGGAAAGATAGTTCTTCGTATTAAGGATTTAATGGTTCGAAATTATGAAAATAGTATTTGGGGGAATATTGGAACGCTGTCAATTTTAATTTCAAGCGACATAATGATGTTAAAGTTATTATTTCTAAAAAGCAGATGCGGTACATTGTCAAATGATAGGTCAGAATTTAATAATTCGGAATAATTCGTCATAAGTTACGTAATAATTATCTTTAGAGTAATATTTGTTTGATGGCATTATTCGTGCTGATAAATTTTGGGCGTATGTGTTTCTGGGCAAGTTAAGACGGTGGTGTGAATTTTACCGAAAATGGATGATAAGGTGAAGCATACACCAAATGGTGACGTAATTTCGGTGCCACTACTATTAGAACACCTGACGGTAGTGGTTCAGGAACATATCGATAATGATAGTTCTTACCGTACTCATACTGCTGAAATTTGAAGATGGTAAAGTTACAGAAAAAGCCAAAAGGAAATAGCGATAAAATCAGCATCTAGCATTACTAAATGGGAGTGTTTTCACAGTTCAGACAGTGTGAAAAAGATGATTCAGTCGTTGGTTTACAGCGACATGCTTGCTAAGTTACGTGAAGCAGTGATGATGTTAAAAGTAGCTGATGAGTTAAAGGTGTACCGACTGTAATAATGGTGATAAAAGTATCTGTTTATGGATATCCAGATGGTAGAATGGGACCTATTATTGATACGACTGTGACAGATGTTGTTGATCGTGGTGCTGGCTTAACTGGTATTGGTTACTACAGGAACTAAGCCGGAGTGCGTCTGGTGGTGGACTTTATAATGATAGAGGTGAGATTATGGGTGTGCATCAGAGCGGGGTTGTGACCAACGTGGTGGTGGGATGATCTTTCTAAAGAGCAGCTTGATTGCGTTCCGTTCATATGTGAACGAGTAAACCCAAGCACCTGTTTATAAAAAGTAGCTGAACAGAAGAGGATCCTAAAGGGTTGAAACGAAGGTTAATTATACATTAGATAAAAATCCATATCCTAATTGTTGATGAAATCAAAGATAGGGTACCCAGATTAGAAAAGACGCAGGTCTTGTTAAGGCGTTAGAAAGCTAATATGCGTAAAAGGACGACGACGAATGGGTTAAAGAGCTCGTTTGAAGGTTGAAAAACTTATGAACGAAGACTGGCGTTGTTTCATAAAGTGCTGAGTCATGAAGCTAATGGTAAAAGATGGTTGGAGATACTTTAGAACATGGACGAATTACTTGACGCAAATAGTGGTGGGTACAACTGGAAATACCTTATATGTTAGATATATTTCTAATTTGAGTATCTGGTGGTGTGATTGTCTTATTATACTGATGAAAATTTACCTTATGTTAAAGGTCGGATTGAAGATATGTCACGAAATGCGGATAAGAATAACGTAGCAATTGTTCGTTGGGTTCCAAATAAGATTAAGAATGAGGTTGGATTTTCATTACCACTGGATATTCTTGATTTTTGAAGAAAAGTGTGATCGGCGGACCACGTGTGTATATTAGATATGAAGGTGATGTTTCAAAAGAAACCGAACATGGTGGAAGTTTTTAGTAGTAATATTTATATTGGTACAAAGCCTGAAATAACTGAAGAAGTTATTAGAAAACGTGGTGTTAAGTATGTGCGTAACGGGGGTCTCAATAAATTAGGACTTAAAGAACGTGTCATAAAAGAGGGGTCTGATGAGATAAAACGTATTACGAAATTTTATATTTTACTAGCAAATTGGATAAAGAAAAACCAGTTAAAGGGCGTTCATATGGGTTATTTAATACAAAAGGGACAACAGCACCAAGTGTTGAAAACGGTGGTGTTAAGGTTGAAGAAATTGTTACTTATACTACTTTAGAAGACAAAATAATAGAGGTCTGACACCTGCTGATAAAGTGACTGAACAAATTCTTGAACTGGAGATAGAAGTACATAAGTGACCCGACTCGTGAGCGAGGTACTAGTAACGTAGTTACACTTGGTTCGAAAGGTAAATCCGTTACGACAATTACGTATACAGTTGATCCAAAAACAGGTGAAGTAGTTGAGAATGCAGGGTACGTCAGTTATTACACCAGCAGGTAAAACGATTCTTAAAGTTGGTACAAAAGAAAAAGTGGTTACTAAAGTTCTTGAGCCCGAAGTTGAATATGTGCGTGATGATACCCGTAAAAAAGGTACTCTTAATGAGGTAATTCCTGGGACAAAAGGTTCTGAGAAAGTTACAACAACATATACTGTAAATCCGAAAACAGGTGATGTAACTGAGGTTGTTGGCAAACCGGTTATTACACCAGCTGGAAAAACAATTATTAAGGTAGGAACGCAAGAAGAAATCGTAACAGAACCTATTGAACCAACTATCACATATGTTGGTAATGGTACTAGAGCCTACGGTAGCGAACATGTTGTCAAAAAGGTACACCCAGGTTATAAGAAAAAAATTACTGAGTATGATCTCTAATTCTAAGACAGGAGTAGTAACACCGAAAGAGCGTGTAGAAATAGTTGCACCAAGAGCCGGAACTGTTATAACAGTCGGTACGAAACCTAAGTTGATTATTGTTAAACGAGGTACTGAAACGTATGAGGTTCGAACTGAGTATACAGTTGATTCGAAAACAGGTAGGCTGGCCGAAAAAGTAACTGAGAAATTGTTATATAAAGTCGGTGATGATATTAGTGTGGAAATACCTGAAGGACATGGTGTGTTGAGTGGCAATGGAATTGATGAAAATGGTAATCTGATTGCATCACCAGTGGTTAAGATTCCTGAGTACACTGGTGTTATTAGTGGAAATGGATTGAATGGCGTGGGTGGTGTAATTGTGCCACTAGTTGTAGACATTCCAGAGTGCAAAGGTGTACTAAGTGGTAATGGACTTGACGGAGATGGTAACATTATTGAGTCACCTGTTGTTGAAGCACCTGAGTATACTGGGGTATTGAGTGGCAATGGATTAGACGGTGGCGGTGGAATGATAGAATCACCAGTTGTGAATATTCCTGAGTATAAAGGTGATATAAGTGCAATGATAATAACGTTAAAAAGGATTTACCTAAAGTGGTGAGCGTACCTCAAGGTAAAAGGTGAAAAGTATTACCTAATACAGGATCGGAAGGAAACCATGCAGGCTTAGGGACTTGGTGTAATTGTCGTTGGTGCAGTGATGGTTAAACAACGTCGTAAACTTGGTAAACGACAATAAAAATAAGAGATGTAGGAATTCTACATCTCTTTTTAGTTTTTCTATTCTTTTTCCATCTTAGGGTGAGTTGAGAACCATTCGCTCTTTTAAAGGGATTTGCAATATACATTCCTTTAGAATCGTTAGGAGTGTCCTCAACAACACTATTACCACTTATTTTTCTAAAGCTGATATTAACCCAGTGGGTTACGTGTAGAGTCTAACAGCTGTTGCATCAGCTTGATATTCACGTTGTCTTGAGATTGCTAGATTAATCATCGGTGCGATTATCAAGCTAAGTAGTAATCCAACTATAGCAAATGCTGATGCTCGCTTGATTATTATTGTTATTATTTCTTGATTCAAGTGTTAGTTGAACAATGATTGAAATGACAGCACCAAGTGCTACAGCTATTGTCTGGAGTCTTATATCATAATTTCTGATATGAGCCATCTCGTGAGCAATTACCGCTTCTAGTTCCTCGCGGTTTAATGTGTTAAGTAAACCACGAGTTACAGCGAACAGCTGCATTTTTAGGTGACGGACCAGTGGCAAATGCGTTACAACCATCTGATTCAATTATATAAATCTTAGGTACAGGTACATTTGCGACCATTGCCATGTCTTCAACAACGTTTTTCAACATATAATCAGTGTTTTTATCAATAGGTGTTGCATTGTTCATACTCATAACAACATCGGTACTTTGTCTAATTATTATTAGAATGTAAATCGCACCGAACGAAAGTTGCGGCGATTGTTCCGATTATTGGATCATGCATTAAATAGTAACCAGCACCAGCCCCAACAAGTAGAAAAAGAATAAAGTATAGTGTAACTACTAGAATAGTTTTTCTTTTATTACTTTTGATCTGATTGTAAAGCATGATTAGAACTCGACTTTCGGTACTTCCTTAACGCTTTCTGGTACAACAATTAGCTCAGCTAATTTGAAACCAAAGATTTTCGCTATAATATTAGTAGGAATGATTGTACCTTTTTGTATTATATGCTGCGACTGTTGAGTTATAAAGTTGTCTTGAATAAGATACTTTATTTTCAGTATTTGTAAGTTCTTCTTGTAATTTCAAGAAGTTAGTGTTCGCTTTAAGATCTGGATAACTTTCAGCTAAAGCAAAGATTTGTGGAAGCTGTTTAGACATTTCGGTTAGACAGTTCCATCTGAGTATTAAGATCAGATGCATTTACGATTTGTTGTCTAAGTTCTACAACTTTTTGCCAGAGTTTCACTTTCGTGCTTAGTATAACCTTTAACTGTGTTTACAAGGTTAGGGATCAAATCGTTACGACGTTGCAGCTGAACGTCGATCTGAGATGCTGCCTCTTGAGTTTGGACTCTACTTTGAACAAGTCCGTTGTACATAAGTCTATTATTGCTAGCACAACAAGTGCTATAATTAAGATTATTAAATTTGTCGACATAATTTTTGTTTCCTTTCTTAAATTAAGTTATATCAACATTTATATCATGAATTAGACTAAAAAATAAAGACAGTAACGTGATTTGTTACCGTCTTTTTATCCCTAAACATAGGTCTTCTTTTTGTTTCTTGAAATAAGTTTCCATTTTATACTTATCTATTGGATAATTTAGTCCGTAATAGTTGAACACTTCTTGATAAGGTGCTGAATCTATGCTTATTTTTAGTTAGTTTTTTTCTTCAGATTTTTGAACCGTAGGTGTTCCATACCGTGTTTAGTACAAAAATATTCTTGCTCGGTGAAGTCTTCAAGTTCGCCTTCGAACATTGGAACAATATTTTCTGGGTAATTATCTAAGTGGATTTTTAGGGATGCATTAATAGGTCCGTTTTCGGATGTTACAAAGACGCTCGCATTTTAGTTCTGTTTTTCTGTTTAGAGCGAGTGCCCAACCTGAGTATAGATAGCAAAAGTTGTTGTAACTTTTGTTTAGATATTGGTTCATAGGTTAGAAAATAATTTGCAATATCTGATACATTTTTAACATGGTTTTTCTCCTGATTGTTAGCACTGAGATACTCTACGTTTTAAGTTCTCAAGCGCTAATGCTAATATTTTACGTGATGGGGTTCTATCGATTCGAAATCGTTAGGGGTCGTTTCGATATTTATCACCTTAATTTCTTTTTCTTTTGATACGAATATGTGCAACGATATTGTCGTTATCATTATTCGTATCGATTGTTATGTGAAGCCTCACCATTTAAAACAAGTTTAGATAGTGCTTCAATAACAGGTTCGGTGTTCCAACCTCGTCCTTGTTATTGACTCCTTTTCTCACCATACGGTTTAAGCCTGAGTTCTCTTTACGTTTAACGCAATGAGTTCACTTCTTAAACTAATTAAGTGTGACAAGGTGCAGGTGCTCCTCTTAGCGACCTGAGGGACTTTTGCCTCAAGCACTAACCTTTTCGTCTCTGAAACGGGTTTTAAAATATGTCTTATCCAATAACGGGCTCCTATGTTATAAGATGCGTTTAAATCTGCATTATAGAATTTACCACTCGTGAATTGAACAATACTATATGGGGTATCTTTGCTAATCTTTTCACCTCTTTTAACAGTTCCTGAACCGTCAAAAAGCGAGTTTACTAGTGTTTCGAGCAGATACTCTTTGAAATTCTTAAACCGTGTCTATGAGCTGTCATTCCAAGTACAGAATATATACGTTTATATCGCCAGAAATGAGCTCTTTTTCACGGCATGTTTTCCTTTAAATTCTAGGAATTCTAATACAAACGTATCAACCCCGTGTTCATATCCGAATTCAAAAGATTGCTCGTGCTGTTTTATCAGCAATGTCTTGAAAATCCCAGATACTCGTTTCCAAAGTTTTGTATGTTCCCTCTACGTTGATTTCTCTTGATTCGTCCTATTTGAGTATCTAAACGGTCGTGTTCTTCGCTAAAAATGTATGAACTTTCTAGCGTGAATCGTACCGTCGGCACTCATAATTGAACAAGTTGCGTCAGTACCTATTCCTAGGTCTATTGCACAAATCTTTTTAATATCATCTTGATCAATTAAGAGAACACTTTCTTTATAAGAAAAACTCAGCGTAGAAACGTCTACCTCTTCTTTTAATAATTGGAACATTCTGTTTCTTATTTGCTAGATTTTTCCTTATAATAGTTACAATCAGAGGTTTTTAATCCGTATGTTTCATAAATCCAATCATTATTTTTGAAAACTTTAAGTTCTATAGTTTTGTTCTCAGGATTAAAATTTTTAAAAAAGACCATCTTTATAATAAGCAGGGTAATTATAATGTTTATTGCTTAAACGCGGGGGTTGTGGTATTTTCCCACCGGTTCCCTCTAGTTTAAGTTTTTCCTCTTCCCAGTTTTCTAAGTTACTACGATACGAAGAGACTATACCTATTGCATTTGCAACAATAGCTCTACGTAGATAGCATGGAAATTTATGAAATTCTTTATCAAAACTATAAACAGCTTGATTATCTTTTGTCGAATGGATAAGTTTTTCAACATAATTATTTCTTTTGATTACTGAATTCAAAAGTCTTTCATTTCATCCCAATGTGGTTTTACAATAGGAATAACAAAACTAAGAGCTTCTCGATAAATAAGTATTGAATTTTCTAGAGCTTTTAAATCACCACTTAATTTAATAGAGTAACTAGATACTATTTGCATATTGACAGTCTCCTTTCTGTGTGGTATACTTAAATAGAAAGAGATTTAGTTATAACATCTTTCTTAATTTATATTATAACATATTTTAATACAATTAGCAAGGAGAACTAAGCAATGATTGATAAAAACCAACATGCAATATTTGATTTAGAATATCACTTAGTTATAGTTACTAAATACAGGCATCCCGTACTAACTGAAGAGGTTAAGAATCGACTGATAAGTCACACGTACAGACTTTTTGAATCTAACTTTGAATGTCAAGTACTAAAATCAATACAGATAAAAGACCATGTTCACATTTTATTTTAGAGCTAAACCACAAGTACAACTTAGTAAACTTATGAACACTTATAAGACCGTTACGTCAAGATTACTCAGAAAAGAATTTTTCTGATTTTTCTATCTGAGTATTATTGGAAGCCATACTTTTTGGTCTAGGTCTTATTTTTGTCGGTGGCGTTTCAGAACGTTCGCATAAGCTTGTATCTAATTATATACAAAAATCAAGATATTAAATAACCTTTGTTTACTCCATCCAAAATTCATTTGGGTGGAGAATTCGTGAGACGCTATTTAATGTTATTCCTCCTGTTCTTGTAGTAGTTTATGGCACTGTACGTCTTGTGTAAGACTTGCGATTCCAAGCTTTTGTGTAATCCTCTTCAGATACGCCTTTTTTTCATTTATAATATTATTTTGCAATTTTTACATATTTGTTTCGAAGCAGGGAAGTATTCGTCTACGAATTCTTCTGCTTTTTGTTAATAGATTCGCAATGTTGTCATCAATCATCTCAAATACTGTTGCATTATCTATTTCAACTGTGCATATAATAAATTTAGTTCTGTTAGTTGTTGTGAAATGTACGAAATCATTGTCATTTTCGTTACCAATTGAACTAGACTGACGGGCTGTAATTTCACACTCTTCATACATGTTTAGTAAGTGAAATTCAGCGAATTGTTCCGTTAATTCTTTTAAAAATTTTTGATCTTTTTGAGTTATTATTGTTGAAATTTTTCCATAATTTTTTTATCCTTTGTTTTGTAATATGAGAGAAGGCAGGGGTAGTTAACCCCGCCTATCATGAATCGAAATAATTATTAGTTATGTTATTATTATAACATATTTTGTAACGATTGTCTAGTGTTACCAACTACTTGATGAGCCACCGCCATCGAAACCACCACCTGACCAAGCGTCTGATGATGAACTACTGTAAGAACTGTCGTTATAGCGATCAAGTCGTTCATTTGTCCATGATGGGTTTTGGATAAAGTGTCTGTCACCTGGGCGAAGCTTATCATCACCTTCGTAAAAGTAGTCGCTTCGTTTTTAGACAATCTTCGTTAAATGCATCTATTAAATCAGGCGACCAGGAATCATTTGGTACAAATTCAGGATCACTTGGATAAAGCTTGTTGCTAAGGTCTGTGTAACTATAATTGCTACGACTTGCGTTAAAAGATAGCCCAGTAGGTGAAGATATCATCTTTTGACCAGTTGGTATTTCTGAACAATCTATCTGATGGGTAAAGTTTATCTGGTCCATCATAATCCTTATCGCTACGACGCTCTAGGTCTTTTTACGACGAGCTTTCCATGCTGCAAAACTACCCCAAGTAAACCAACTATAGTAGCAAGCCCATACTTAATGTGACGACTTTTTGTTCGTCTGCTTTTTCATTTCTTCAATTTCACTAGCAGGTTTTTAATATAATTTTACTATCTATTTGAGTTATGATTTTGTAAACAGCTGAGTCGTAATCAGCCCTGCGCATGTCTGATAGAGTGCTGTTTAATATATGTTTTATATCTTCGTCCGTTAGTTCATCACGGATGTTGTTAGATGTTTCTATTCTGGAATTTGTGGTCATTAACTGCAATAAGAAGTAGAGCACCACGGTTAGTATCAGAATATCCAATTTGCCATTTTTAGCAATTTTGTTACTAAGACTTTCAATTGGTTCACCTTCAAGTGAGTCTATAACTGCCACTCCGAGTTGCATTCCGTCCATATCTCGATGTTTTTTTGTTGAACAAGATTAGTTTATTGGTGGTATCTGTTTTAATGTGGTCACCTGGATCATAAAAGTCCGTACTGAGGTTTATCTGGGATGTGTACTTCAGCATGAGCTAGACCTTGCGGAATGAGTAGTGACATCAGGATAAGTAATAAAAGCTTTATTTTCCTCATAATATTTTTTTCCTTACAATTTAGTATATTTTCTGCGAGATTCGTCTTTGCGAACTCGTTCAATGATTTCTTTTTAATTGTCTTTTTCGGTCTTAGCCGGTTCGAATTCGATACTATCAACATTATCTACTTTTTATAATATATTTACCATCTTCTTTACGAGAATTACGAACAGCTTTAATTACAAAGTGAGCTATTACAATAATTGGACCGAATGTGAACATTAAAAGTCATTAGGGGTTATTAGTATTATTAATATAATTGTTCCCATATTATTTCACCCACTTGTACGCAGGGTTACCTATGACCTTCTTTTGATGTATTTTTGATACGATTTCTGATTCCGACATGATGAACGTATCATTCATGAGGTATGCGATTGAACGTAATAGGGCTCAGTTTCTTCTTTATCAAGTGAGTCGAAATAACGCATAAAAACATATGGGTCGTGAGTTATTGTATCGTTGAATAGTCCACTGTTACTTTCAAATGTTAAAACAATAGAGGATTCGCTGTGGTCTGGATGTAAGACTTCAGTGTTAACAAGGTAGAAATCATATATCTGAGAGTTCTTTTTAGCTTTATTTAGAAGTGCTGTTCGTGTGATGTACCGTATTGAGTCGAGTAGTATCATATACATCCCGAAGAACAACATGAATAAGAAAAATTAGCCTTTGTAAATAGGTCTGGTATTTTTTGTTACAAATGGTACTGCGAGAGTTATACCAAGTGCTATTAAGATGTTTTTAGCATGGTCGTCGCCCTCGACGTTTATGCATATCTTGGATTATTTGGAATTTAAAATTCATAAAAATATATCCTTTCTAAATTTTTAATCCTATAGCACTGAATTGAACGTGCTCTAAGCTGACCACAGATAGGATAGGTTGATATTATAGTTCAAGTAGGCTAGTAAAGCTACTTGTTGCTATAACATCTTCTGAGAAATCGATTGTGTTTTCATCGATTTCTTCTTTTGTTTGGACAATTTCAAGTTCTGTGATGTCACAGAACTCTTTCAGTGTCATTGCTGCTTTTTCTTTTTAGTAAAATTGCTGGGATGATTAACTGGCTAGATTTCTCATCAGGTAGGTGTCTACCTAGGTTCATATTTGTTAATATGAATTTGTTACCAGCTGTTGTACCAAGTGTTACTGGTTCAGTTTTCATCTTACAAGTAAATTTTAACTCATCTAGCTTAATGATTTCTTTACGATTTTGTTGTGTGCGTGTTTAGGAACCAACAAATAGGGGTAAATGTTGCAGCATAACCTGAATTAAAAAGGTTGCATCGTAAAGATGTAATTACTTTCTCTTGGTTTTTAACAAGCATTGATTCAGCTGCATAACCATGTTTATTTAGTCTAGTTATATCACCACTGTAGACGATGTTGTTATCATCTTCTGAGTAGAATCCGACATGATGACCTTCAACTGATTTAGCGTGTAAATCAAGGGTCGGCTTGTTGGTTCCAGTAGATACCAACTTGGATTGGTTCGTCTGTTTTATCAGATAGTGTTATAGATGAGAACATAGGGTATGGACCTGTAAAGGATTTGCCAGATGTTGGCATCTTGATATCAACATGACTTTCAGGGTTTAAAAAATACTTTTTGTTGAGTATTTCTGTATCTATTTTTAAGCTCATTAGTAATTTGTAATTCTATTTTGAAAGCTTTGATGTACTTGTCGCTATCCGGTGTGTGAGTAGATTCTTTTACAAATGTACGACCATTTCGCACTTTAAAAAGCACGAATGTATTTACCTTCTTCACGTAATCTATATTCACGAACGAAATTGAATGTTTTAATAAGTTGGTACGTAGATAGTTTACTAAAGTCAGTGTTGTCTTTTTCTAAGACTGTGTACTGAGTGTGATCTACGTGCATTGTTTCAGATAGACGTTTTATTTTGTTAATGATTGGGCGAGTATCTTTACAATGTTTTCTTATAATTAGCCATAACTTTTTATTTGGTCTAAAATGTTTAGCTAAGTTTTCTAGCCCGAAAATTATCAGCATATCCCTTGGATGAGTTTAGTAATTTTTACCAGTGTTTCTTTTTGTAGAACATTCAAGATTTAGTTCGAATATTCTTAGGGTTAGCAGCACCTTTTATAAGCATTGTGCGGTCAGTAACTAAGCAGTTAAGCTGACGTAAGAATAGGTGAGGGTCATTTGAGGACGTAACCCTCGCGACAAGCGTGCATGATTTGAAGTTCTTTGTTACCAGTTACTGTTTTCGATATTGTAGTATGATAATACTTCAAGCATTGCAGAAATGTCACCTGAAGTTAGAGCTAGCGGTTCGTTAACAAGTGTTTCTATTTTTCAGCAACAACTTTTTGGTTCAACAATTTGATTTTTATGAAGTTTTTAGTAATGTAATCGAAGACATGTTCGCTTATTTCATCTGGTTCGTACTCACCATGCGTTAAGTAGTGAACAATCCTTTCCACAACAACTTCGTTCCAAGATTTACCCAAACGTTCTTCGAACGACTTATAGAACGCCCTGTTAGCGTTAGCTACATCGAAACCATATTTAGAAAAGGATTCTTTCTTTTACCACATTATCAACAGGAATTAGTGGTTCAATCATAACACCTTTCTTTAATAAGTTCGATTGTGTTTTTCAACATTTGCGTCACTATGGTTGATATGATTTTTGTTCAACATTTTTAAGGTAAGTTAATTCCATATACATTATAAAGAGTATTCATTTATTTGCCTCCGATTATTGTTAATTTTTATTCGAAAAGAAAAAGCCCAGTAAGAACCAGACTTTTTCTAAATGTAATATATGTAGGGTGTAAACTATACCCTATACGCTGCGCACACGCATAATAAATAATCTACATAGCAAGTAGAAAAAGCGAAGAGTAACAATTTTCCATATATTCCTTTAAGTAAAAAGGAACTCTTTTATGCTTTTTAATAAGTCGCGAAAAGTATGTCTCCTTGATCTTCTAATATTACTTACAAAGGAACTTTTTATGCGAAATATTTACTTATGTAATAATTATATCATATTTGTACGTCAGAATCAAGTAAAAATATGCACAGCAGCGTGAATTTCGTCACGTTTTACTGATCTGAAATGAGGTATTAAAGCTATACCGAATTCAGTTCTTTGGATATATGTTTTACGCATTGGTATACGTAAGTATGACAGTTGTGACTTAAGTGCTTCTTGTAATTTTTGAGTAGTGTTACCATCTTGTTGCCAGATGAATCCTGAATCGTATGTTTCGGGTTCGATCCAAGGGCAACCACGTATAGCTAAAGTAGTAGGTATAGAATCCTTTGAAGTGGTTAGACTTAATTAGGGCGCTTTATTTTGCACCATTTCGTTGCAGTAAGTGTTTCAAGATTTTCTATATCGAATTCTTCTTTAATTAGTTCTATTGTTTTTCATTGTCTTTATCTCCATGTATTATTAAGTCATCACGACCGTATGATTTGTACACCCAGTCTCTAAGGTCTGCACCGAATGCGAACGGATTGTTCGATGTTGGGTGAGGTATTATTTTTATAAATACGTTAATTGCAATAAATGTTGCAATTTTCACATGACCAGTTTCTGGTGGGAATACTAAAGCAAGAACAGCACCTGTTAAGAAGTAGGTGAACGATACTTGGATTAGCATGATTAATTGTAATTTCATAGTTCTAACCTCTGTGATGTTCGTTAACAACATATTCGATATCGTTTTGATCGATATAGATTGTATCATTATGCATGTGTCCTGTGATACTGAAATCAGTCGGATCGTTATTTTCGAAAGAATTTTTTTCGGTCTGATATATTGGAAGAAACGGGTCAGTGATTGTTAGTAGTTCGTCATTGTGACCGAACGTTAATTTGATATGCGTTTCTGTTCTATTGTCTTTTGTAACTTTTACCGGGCGATAGTCTATGAACGTTAGTTCGACTTGTTCATCGTTCATCGCAGCTTTTTGTATGAGCATCCCAGAAATTATTTTGATGGGATTATAAACACAGACTATAAGTACGAATATACAGAAACCGATGAGAAAAGAGGTGATCTGTGTCGAAACGATAATTGTCCGAAAATTACTTAACGCAGTTTTGAACCGACGATATAATGGAATGTATGCATCTTGCCCGAATATTAGTATTCCTGATGTAATGATTGTAGGTACGAATCCAATTAGGGACAAGAAGCTATTTGTTTTAAATCTTAATTTTTGCATGTTTTTACCATCCTATTGTTAGTTATTCTAATATTTTATCACAAGATGGTAAAAATATTCAACAGACCGACAGAAATGTCGGTCAGATTGCTAGAATTCGGTAGACAACCGGCACAATCGTTGTGCAAGGGTGAGGTGCAGGGTGGATAGGGATAGAGTTAGAGAAAAATAACACACAGAATAATCTGTGTGTTTTAAATGTTTATATCAACTCGCAAGATTGATGTGGCTTTTTGAGCCCTCTGCTTTTTCAGAGATTTGACTATGCATGTAACGAACTGAGTTAGTCAGTTATCGCTTTCAATCCGCATTCACTTCGGATTTACTCTCTTAACAGAGACAGCCAATTATACCCACAGTACGAATCGAACGTACTCTAAGCCCACCAGGGGTGAGAGGTGTCTTTATGTATTTATATTATAACATAATTTTTGGTTTCGAAGTCAATGATTGCTGGGTGTTACGCAATGATTTCTCGAATAGCAACTAGCTTACTATGTTTTTTCGACTGTTTCTTTTTATTTTCATAATTTCATTACGAATTTCTGAAATAGGTATATCGGTAAGTTTACATTCTGTAGGATTCTTCAATAGCAATTGTTTCATCATGGCTAGGTGTTAGTACACAAGTTTTAATATTAAAAGAGTGTTTTTGTTAACTTTACGTGTTTCTTTTGTTATCAGAAATACCGCTAATTTCATTTACAATGTGAATTTCTGAGATCGAAATTTTTGTTATGAAGTTCTGTAAGAGTTACGCAATTATATTGACTAGAGTAAAAATCGTTTATATGTAGTATGATTTACAGTGTTAGCGTTTATAATGTTGGGTCCACCGGCATTTGAGATATAGGTATTATAGCCGAGTTCCATTAATGTTTTTAATGAGATTGAAATGATTTCTAATTATCTTAGGGTCATGGCATTCTCTTGTTAGAAAAACATTAACCATATCTGGGTCTTTAATAGACGCGTAGATAAGATTTGTAGTACCTTTAACTAATGTTTCGTTCTGAAATATGGAGTACGTTAAGAGTACGATCGTAATGAATTTCAGGGTCGATATCTGCTAGGACTTCTGTTAATTTCTTGATATTTTCGTCAATTTCTTGCCATACTTCTTCAGTTCTATTTTAGGTCTATTCATGGTTTTTTTCTCCTTGTATGATGGTTAATTATTTTCGCTCAATAATTTTCCAATAGGTATTATTTTTGCTATTTTTCAGAACAATTTGTTGTACACGTGTTATTTCATTATGAATTTCTGAGATAGGTACATTTGATAGTTGACAGATCATAGTTTTCAATAATATCTGCCGTATTTTCTTCGTCGAGTTTCTATGTATCTGTTAGTAGAAAATTCCACACCATCAATATCTATCGTGTTTATGCGTTCAGAGTAGTTCGTAAATTGATTAACGATGTTAATACGCATATCAACTTTGTTATCAGGTGATTCATATATGGAAGCGCGTAGGTGATGATGGACATAACGATTTTGATATTGAGGTCTTGTATGTGGTGCTCTATAATGACATCACCAAAATAGTTGATCATAACTTTGTTCCGTTAGTAATTCTAGTAGTTTTAAAGCGATTTTCTAGTTGTTTCGGATTTTCACAGAACTCTTTAATAAAGTGTTTATTTCTCCAAGATTAGCACATTGTGTTTTTGTATAATGTATCGTCAGATCTGTTAGCAAAATTCGCCTGTGATTTTTAGAAATCCAAAGGTAGGATTGTACATGACTTCGGGGTTCATGTGTTTTAGAACCTGTTTTAACTTTTTCGATATTATCATGGATTTCTTTTTCAATAGGTTGTTTTAGTTTTTCGTATTCTAATTCTTTTTGTAATTTTTGATTTGCTCTTCTAATTTTGTTCTCTCGTTCATTTTCTTAGCTCCTTATGTTTTTCAGACATCAATCGATAGTCGTTCCGACTTTCGCTTTAGATGTAGTATTAGAAAAAATCAGAAACCGATTGGTTTCTGATTGTCTGGGTAATTGAAAATTGATTTGGAATCGCTCATAATAAGTTTATGAACTCGATGATGCTTTTTGTATTACTAATTGCGTATCTCCCAAACATACGCTCAGACCATTTAAACATTTCAACTGTTTTAGGTAATGACATTTAACATACCTCCCAAACTAATATAGTTTGCAATAACTTTTCTTATTGTTTTTAGAGTAATATGATTTAACATACCTCCCAAACACCTACAGTTGGTTGTCCGTTAGTAGTGTCGTTTTTAGAGTAATATGATTTAACATACCTCCCAAACCTCAAATGGAAAGGGAGGTGTAAAAACTGTATGATTAAAATTTTTATTTGGAATCGCCCTGAAAAAATTCAGAACTTGGTATGTTAAACTTTTTGAATTACCAATTATTCAACCGATAGTCGTTCCGACTTTTTGTCAAGGGTGGTGGCAGGTGATTAAAAACTAGGTTCAGAAAAATGTGTCTTATTTGATAATTTGGTGTTATATTTGATACTTACATTAGTGTTGCATTTGGTAATAATATGTGATATAATTTTTAGTACAGATTAATTAATGTAAAAGGAGAAAAATTATATGGCAAGATTATTAACACTTAAAAAGCTTGAAGTGGTTTTGAAAAACACAACTTAAAAACAAATGGCTGATGAGACATTAATACCGTATAATACGCTTAAAAACTATTCATCAGGGAAAACAGCACTTGATAGCATTCCATATCGATATTTAGAAAAATCAGTGATTATGATAATGCGAAAAGTTATGAATGTTTTTCCAGTAAGTCATTTTATTGTTAGCTCAGATGTTTTTGATAAAACTTGTAAAAGAATGTAGAAAAGATTATAATCCTTATTACGAGTATTTACATTGTTCTGAAACATTTGATAAACGTAGGAGTGATGGACCAAGGCGTAATGGTATTGATGATAAAAATATACTATTTTTATTGACTCGGATATATTTGTTTATTGTAAAACATAGAATCCCAATGGGTTCGTCTCTAATGGATAGACTACCAACAATTTTTTTCTATTGGTTTAGCTATGGGGGTTAGAGTTATTATCTCGTGATAATAAATATATAAATCAAGATGAAGTTGTAATATCTAGTAGTATAGATTTATCAGATCTTGATTATGATTCAGTTTTGAAAAAACCTCGAATTAGAACCAGAATACGAATTACCCAAGTTAGATAAAGTAGTTAATGGGGTATTACTAAAAGAATTAGTAGCACATTTAGAATTCATTAAAGCTATGTGTTCGTTGAGTGATAGGGTGGATGAAAACGTTAGTAATATTGATAATGTAACACCAGATAGTTTTTAAGTAAAAGATAAGCGAAATCCTTATCTTTTTCTTCGAGTAATAGCCGATAGTCGTTCCGACTTTTCGTTCAGGATGTAACCGAAATAGTTAGAGTGGTATTCAGAAAAAAATCAGAAACCAATTAGGTTTCTGATTGTAACTGTATAATTAATAAAAATTATTTGGAATCGCCCTATGGAAAAACCACGAACTCGGTATGTTAATCTTTTTAAACCACTTTAAACACACCCGATAGTCGTTCCGACTTTTCGTTCAGGGTAGGGACCGAAATAGTTAGAGTGGTATTCAGAAAAAATCAGAAACCGATTAGGTTTCTGATTGCCTATGTAATTGAAAAAAATTATTTGAATCGCTCTGTGCTACACAGAACTCGACACAGGATTATACCGTATGTCTCCCAAAGATGATACTTTGTCACCATAGCGCTTATTGTGTTTTGTATATTAAGAACTAACATACCTCCCAAACACGGTCTGCCCTGTCAAAATTTGAAATATGTTTTTTTTTGTAGTATTCAAAATTTAGATACCTCCCAAACTGAAATATGGTATTCACCCTACAAATTAATATTTCCTCCCGACCCATAAGGGAGGCGGAGGTGTATTTTCTGTGTATTTAAAAATTTATTTGGAATCGCTCATGGAAAAACCACGAACTCGGTATGTCAATTCGTACTAACTAAGCAGCAAAACCTTTCAAGCTTGTGCTATTTACTGAAGCAGAAATACCAATCAACTTAAGAATAGTCGCATTTGGTGTTAATTTCGTTGTAACTAGGTTCAGTAATTCCGCTAATACTAGACATTGGTCATGTAATCCTAGTTTCGCAAAAGCGTTCTTTATACTTAATGTCTTGTAATTCATCAAATTTGTTTTTTTATTGATTTTATTCACAATATCTTCTTGCATTTTAGCAATAATCGCATCATACACTAACATATTATCTTCCGTAGTAATTGATTTCATACATCACCTTTATTACGGTTAGCTTTCTGCCAGTTAATGTAGCTAAAGATTGTTTTTAGTCTACGTGTAGTATCGTAATCGAATGTGATTTGCAGAGCTGAACGGTAGGTGATGTAATTGTTAGTTTTACCACCTAAGTATACAGGAAGTCCGTCTAAAATAACACGTGAGTAAGTGTATAATTTTTATGTAAGATTTTAACATCTGATAATTTTTCATTATCTTTATGCGGAATTGTTACTAATGCGTGTTCAATTAAATCGTCTTGTGATTTGATGCTATTTACTTTATAAATTGGGACTGGTACCAAGTAAGTATTTGTTACTTCTTCTTTGGTGAAGTTAATTTGTACTCACTAAAGTATAGTAAGCAATAGCAATACTTGAGTATCCACCGTATTTAGTGACATCTAGCATACGACCGTCTTTAGTTTTGATAGGGTAATAAACGCCGGGTTTAGCTTTTATTTGCTTTTATAAATAGTAGCATCGAACAACTTACCAGTTTTTTTGTGCTGCACGTTTATTTATATACATGAGTATTGTTAAGCTCACGGTCAACTGTTTTAATTGTGTGATCAACAACCCAAGCGTCTTTTATTGCATAGTAGAATAGAGTGTTAAGTGAATATTTACGGTTATCTTCTGAACTTTCAATAAAAATTTCTTGGATTTGCTGTAAATTTAACATCATCACATTACCAACAACAATAGATAGATATGCGTCATGCGCACTATGTAAGTCATTTAGTTCACGTATTTTAATAATTTGTTCTTTATTTTTGGGATTTACGGTTACACTCTTTAATCTTTCCATAGTTTTGTTTTAAATGTGAACATTTTTCTGCTTTTAGGGTAGCAGATTCTTGAACTTGGATTAATTTTTAGCAAGTAATTTACCAACAGCTTTATTTGATTGTGAAGTTTCAACAAGCTGTCTTGCAATAAATCCAGTAAGTTCATCTTCTGTAAAATCCAGTTAGTACGAACTAGGCGATTATATTTTTCATCAGTAATAAGTTTAGCTTCTTTTAGAACAGCCCATAAGGTTTTGTTATTTTCTTGAACAATTGGGTTTAATGGGTAGTTAATATCTTTGTCTGCATTGGCTTTTTGATATACTAATACGATATTGTTCATACTATCATCTTTAGTCTTAGATTGCGGGTAAATGTGATCAATGTTGTAATCACCTGTAGTACCAATATGTTCTTTATTGATGTTTTTACCTGTGTATAAACATTTACCAAGTTGTGCGTAGTACAAATAAAGTTTTTAGATTTTAAGTTACTTGGTGTTTCTGCTTTTAGTGATGCATGTAGTGCTTTAATATCAATATCTAAAACCTTTAACGTCTTTGATTTTACTATATAATTTAAGTAAAGTTAGATATCTAGAATCATTTTCCACTTTAGGTGCTTGATTTGTTCTAGTAGTTTCAATGAATACTTTTGTTGGTTCTGAACCGATTTCTTTCTTAAGTCTTTCATTGATCTTAATAGTCTGCCAGATGGCACGTTTAATACTTGGTGATACGTATAAGTTATCTAAAAATCTTAGGTGTGATTTCTTCGATAGCTTTTTGATTGTTTAGCATTGATTTCATCAATTTGAGTCATGAAATCATATTTATTCGATAAGATTTCCATTAAGATTGTTAGAGTTTCTTAGGGGTATCGATGATATTTAAATATTCTCCAGTTTCTGTGTCTAGAAACATTTTTAGAGTGGATTTCGTTAAGAATTCACGACTAAATGCTGACCAGTCTTTGAATTTTAGTTTCAAGATATTATTGATTTCTTCTTCAGTATAAACACCAGGGTAGTGTGATTCAATGTTACCACGTACTAAGTGTTTTGCATCGCCATAAACTGTTAACCAGTAAATCATGTTTTCTACGTGTTCTTTGTTAAATTTATCACCTAATAGGTTAGTAAATTCGAAACGAGCTTTCATGTTGCTTTTTACGATGTTATCAATACCAGTAATCTCAGCGTCTTTATCGATTAACTTTTTACTTACTAATAACTTTTTTTAATTTTGTTTTTAGTAACAGTAGTCTTTTTGTGATAAGCATAATTCATCAATAATGATGTCACGAATTTCTGGTGTAATTCTTTCACCGTCAAAACGGATTGCATTAAGTTCATTGAATACCATATATTCTGAGTAAAGTAGTGATTCTTTTTGGAATTACTTTTTCGTTTTCTAAATAACTACAGTTATTAGTTAGGTTAGTGATAAATAATTCTGCTGTTTTAGTTTCGTCAATTACTTCGTGGTAGTTCCATGGTGTTACTGGTGTTTTTTTCTTGTCCAGGTTTTCTAACTGACCAAGCGAATTCACCGTGGTTGTTAAGTGGTCCAACAAAGTAAGGGATTTTTGAATTCAAAGATTTTAATTAATCTGTCAATTACTTCTTCTGTTAAGAATTCGTAGTATTCTTTAGCATTATCTAGAATAGCAATTAATTCTTCTTTGTGGATTTGATAAGGGATAACCCGTTATCGTTAGTTCTAAGCATAGGTAAGAATGTACCTAAATCAAGTTCTGTGATAATCGCTTCTTGTTCTTTTGTCGTTGTTAATTTTTCAAGTTCTGATTTTAAGAATTTCTTGAAGCTTTCATAGTCACAAGATTTATCATGACTTGATCTGCGAGTGTAGTGAACGTAGTTAGTTAATTTCTTCTCGTCTTTAAGCATGATGTGGTGATATAATTCTTTACGTTCTTTTCTATTTAATGTAGATTCAGACATGATTAGCTTTTTAAGGCGTTTAATGTCATTTTTATGTTTATTATAAGTTTCTACTTTTTGATGCTGAAAGACTAAGCCTCGTCTTTTTAATTTCTGATAAGATGATAGCATCATAAACTAATTTAATTTTTATCTAGTAATTCGATGTTATCACCAATAGCACTTTCATATTCGTGGCGAACTTCATCATAGATTTTATTTTTTTAAATGAAATAGATTTTACAGAACTATCTAATTCTTTATATTCAGGTAAGTCGTAAATTTTCTCAAGAGCAACATTACCACCAAAGATTAATCTGAAGATTTCTTGTAATCGTTTATTGTCAGTTAGTTCTTTGAATGCTTTTGCTTTTATTCGTTGTGTTGTCTTTTCTTAGACAGATTTCAATAGCGTTGTTTAAATCAACTGTTAAGTTTAATGTGTTTAATAATTCTTGTAAAAGCTACTTCACGGTATCATTTGTGAAATTTTGACCAACAAATAAGTGATGTCCACGACTTTTCATGATGTGATGAAGAGCAAGATATACTTTTTCTAATATCAGGTTTTACTTCTGATTTCATTGCTTCACGTAAATGATATGTAGTAGGGTATTGTTTATTAAAATGTTTATCTGTATAAAATTCGTCAGCAAATAATGCGTGTTTTGTATTTACTTTTTTTATCTTCGAGATGGTATTTACTTTCTTGAAGACGAAGTAAAAAATTCGGATCAACTTTTAGCAATTTCTTTTTCAAATTCATCACGTAGTAATTGTAATCTCCAGTTACGTCTGTCAAGACGTCTTCTTTGATTTCTAAAAAGTCTTCTTTCTTCGGCAGTTTTAGCTTCTTCGAAAAGTTCAACTCCGATAAGTCGTTTGTTATTAATATTTAATACATTGTAAGATGGGTCAGTTGCAGCCCACCCAATACTGTTAGTTCCGATGTTAAGTCCTAAGTACCAATTTTTTTCATAATTTTTGTATCCTTTCTTTTTAATCAATTACGCAATCGATAGTCGTTCTGACTGTTGGTTAAGTGTGCGGTAAAGATATCCTTTGTGTTTCTAGAAAAAAATCAGAAACCGATTAGGTTTCTGATTGTCTATGTAATTGAAAATTGATTTGGAATCGCCTAAGGTGTAACCTTAAACTCGGTATGTGGTTATATCCCCCAAAAACCTCCCAAAATGAAATACTAGGGTATCAAAAATTTTTTTGAACAATATGGTTTAACATACCTCCCAAATGTGAGATCACAAATGAAGTTTTATGTTTAATAATATTAAAAACTAACAAGGTATAATACTGTGTAATTAAAAAAATTGATTTGGAATTGCCTTTGAAGAATTCAAAACTCGGCATGTTAATCAAATTACCAAATATCCGGCCGATAGTCGTTTCGACTTTTCGTTCAGGGTGGTTACGAGATAGTTAGTGTGGAAGTTATGCACCCAAAATTTTTATAATTTCAGGTGCAAATCTTAGTTAAGCTAATAGTTTATTAAAAATGAATCAAAAAGTTTTTAATACTGTAATACTCAGAGGTATCGTAACGAATTGCTCCACGTTGTAAGAAGACTTCGTTAACACATGGCATATAAACCAATGTAAAATCAACGTTGATATCATTTGTTTCAAAGAAGTCGTGAAGTTCGTCCTTATTGTCTGAAACAACTTTATGCTCAAAGATAAGTTCTTCTTCGTATTCTTCATCTTCATTATAGAAGCTGAATGTTGCATTCATAGGCGTTATTTCGTTTAGATAATCGATGATTTTCTCATCTTCGATTGAGGCTGGGTAATCCGTATTAAATGCTGCCCAGAATGGGCAAATAGATAATGTTTTAGAATTTTTATCAATGTAGAACTCGATTGTATAGTTGAATCCATTTTGAGTCGTATAATTCATATTTTTCAATTAACTCGTCTAATTTATTGGCGAATGTTTTTGAAGCCAGTGATTATTCTGTCGTATTCTGGGTTTTGTTTTTATTTTGATCATGTTTTTCTCCTTTTTGGTAAATAAATGCACCCAAAAATTGTATACTTTTGGGTGCAATATTTGATTAATAGTTATTTACTAAATTAATTACAAATTCACTGATTGTTTCGTGATTGTTATCTGTAGTTTCATCTATTGATATTTTTTTATTTTATTACCTTCATGAGCTACATTATAATGAATAAAAAAACAGGATCATACTCCTGGTGACTACTCACAAGATTCCAATCCTCAGTCTGATATTCCAAAAAGTCAATAAAAATTAAGATAATCTATTTTTTTTATTAATGTAAGTTCTGTATTATCTAATTCTTGAATTACATAGTAATAGTTGTGAATTGCGTCTTCACATTTTTCAATTAGTTCTTCTAATTCTTGAGTAGTTACTTTGGTTAATTTGTCAGTTGGCATAGTAATATTCTCCTTTAGTTTATATATTTTATTTCAAGATTACGTCCGATAGTCGTTTTCGACTATAGTGTGAATAAAAAATGGAAACCTAATCGGTTTCCACATATTTAATAACATCATCAATCAGTTTATAAGCACCTTTGTCGTACTCAATGTAGTATAAATTATTGAACGTATCTAGCTTAATGTATTTCTTAATATTATCAGGTAAAGATTGTACGAATTTTTCTGTCTCCCCGTATGATAAACCCCATAGTTCAGGGATGTTTTTCGAAGTATTCGTACTGTTCACCCGTGAAACGGACCTTTCCATCCAGAAGTTATGGATGAATCTTTTATGGTCGTTTTTGTATCTTTTTAGCAACCCATTGTTCATTTTTAAACAATTCTAGAACGTCACGGACTAATGATTCTATTGAATCCGAGTAATAATGTTTTTCTACGACCTTTGTATTTAAACGTTAGATAAAAGCATTGTTGTCACTTCCTTTTGTGAATTCTATATTGTTAATTCGCATTGTATCTTCGTTAACATCAATAATCAGTTTATAAACATTTTCTAAACAATTCGGTTCGAATGTTGAGAAAAAAATAAGCTCTATTGTTGCGGATTTCGTTCCAATATCTAGGTACTGAATGTCGTTTAGGATTAGTGAGTCGATTACGTACGATAATCCGTTGATTTTACCTTTTGGTTCTTAAGAATTTCGGTTAAGAAATCTTTAACGGTATTGTTTGGTGATATTCTAATCATTTGTTCTAAGATTTCTGTATAGATATTTGTTAAGATTTTGTATAAGTCTTCTAAATCAGATGTTAGGGAATTTAGTTCCGATATTTGCTCAGGGATGGTTTTGTGTGCGAGCAGGGGATTTTGGGTAAAACCGTAGACAGTTATACTCAGAATGTTTTGCTGTAGTTCACGGATATCTGTTGTTAATTTGTGATAGACTAATTCCATTGCATCTTTTTGCACTTAATTTTTCTATGTTCATATTTTACCTCATAAATTGAATTAACTGTATAATTGAAAATTGATTTGGAATCGCCCTCGGTGTAGCCGAGAACTCGACATGTGCTTTTTAAAGTAATGTCTCCCCAAACGCGCTAAGTTGTTCGATATTCATGGTGTTGTTAACACCTCCTTTAATAGGATGAGGTATATCAATGATTGATATAGTTATATTTAAAAGTAGCATCAGCCTGTCATGATTTGAATTATAATCAAATGTTTCTTTTTACAAATAGTTTTATATCTTTGATCATATCTTTTAAATCATTATGTATTTGAATGTCATCATATTCTTTTATTTGCTTCTATTGCTATTTTTCGATTGTCTCGAAAAATATTTCTCAATTTGTATTTAACTTCACCATTTAGATAAACATTAATTCTTATTGTTAAATTATAATTGTCAATAACTAAAGACATTCCGTTATTGATGTATCTTTTTATTGTGAATGTTAATTGCCTATCATTACAATATTTACCATTATACAATGACATCATTGAGTTCATTACTGTTTTATTAACAATCATTTCTGTTCTTTTAATTTTTAGCCATTTTTGTACCTCTATTTTTAATTTGATTTTTACCAAAAAGTGGTACAATACACAATAGGTTCAACAATAGGTAAAAGTTACTATGTATTTGTGGAATTAATATTTAAAAAGCTTTAATTATTAGGTGTTTTATGTGTTTTTAAATATATTTTTTATTTTTTAAGAGCTAGGTATGAGTCTAACTCCTTTTTCAAATTGATTCTAATAGGTTTTGTATGATATAATAATTATACAAAATGATTGTATTGAAAGGAATTAAAGAAAATGAATGATAAAACTGTAACGTTTATTTATCAAAGTTTACAACAACTACGTGATGTATACGGAGATGCTGTTGATAAAACTTGTTCAAAAATAATCGTGTATTATTAGAATCTAAATAATGATAGAAGCACCATAAGGTGCTTTTTATTCTTCAGGATATTCCTCATCATAATTATGTTTCACAATGATATCTCGGATAACATTGTCTTCATCGATATCGAACACAAGTTCAGCGACAACTATTTCATCATCATCTTCTTCGTACATAAAGATAAACAGATCGTTATCGTCGAAATCATCTGAGACTTCCATTCCGATATCAAGTTGGTAGATGTTTTTCTTGAAAATTTCTGAAACAATATCACCTAAGAAGTCGACTTTATTGTAATTTTCGAGCATTTCTGCTAGGTAATCGTAAATACGATAGTTAGGTGTTCTTTCCATTATTTCTTCTAGGATTTCACGGTATATGCTTTTTAGCAATTTGTTCTAATTGTTGAGCTTGTTGTAATTTATTTTTAGTATCATACTATTTTTACTCCTATGTATTTTCAGAAATTCTGTTTTCGTCAATAGTTTTAGAAAAGTTACTACTTTCTAGTTTGACTTTTATCGTTTTTCGTGTGTTACTTTTGAACTCAAGGTTGTCTTTTTAGCAAGAAACCAGAGTTCTTTTCGTTAGTTTTAACGAATTACCAGTGTATTCAACATTATAGTTTTTGTTATAGTATCTTCACTGTAAGCTAGTCCGATTAATTTACCACCAGTAGCTGTTAAACTGATTGCTAAGATTACTGATAGGATTGTTCCGATAAGTTTTTCTAAGAAAGAATAGTTTTAATCCCATGATGATAAGTATTACTGCTGCGACAAGGATCAATGTCCGGAACAGGTGAGGGTAAAGTCGGTTAATGAGTTCTTGATTAAGTCTTGCATTTGTTTTACCTCCTATCTAACTTACTTTATAATTTATATCTGTAACAATATTGTTTTCGAATTTAATTGATAGTGTATGTAGTTCACTACAGTCGTCTTCGAAATGTATGTACCAGGAAGGTCGGTCGATGAAGAAGTCGGGTACTTTTTGTTCCGATATCAAGTGTGTATATTTGTTTTTCGCTAAAAATCTGAAAAGTAATTCTGTGATATATGTGATTTCATAGATGTTCTCAGCAACGCTTAATAAGAATGAACGGATCTCTCTATTTTTAGCCATTTTGGTCAGGTCGGCTAGTACTTCTTTTGTAACGCAAGTGTTTCTTCTTCGAGCCCGTATTTTGTTGATTTTGTTTTCTGTGATTTTTGAACCTTAGATTTATTGTATCTTCGAAACCACTGTTCGCTATATAATCTATTTTAAAAAGATAATCATGTTCATCGATTTTAATTTTTTTCAAGATTGTATGAAAAAAATAGCCCATATCATCAAATAAACTACTAGAAGCAAAATTGTCATTTATTTTATCTATGTTTTTTTCTAGTTCGTTTTCTAAATATTTGAATTCTTTTGTATTTATATTAAACGTTTTGATATTGAGTTTTTCAAATCATTTAAAAAGGTTGAACGGGCTATTTTTGCAGCATCTTGTGTTATTGCTAACAACTCTAGTAAGTTTTGATTTAGTTCCATTGTGATATATCCTTTCTTTTTATTCGTAATTTGATTCAATATTTTTCTATAATGTTATTATCATTGATGTCGAATGTTAGTTTACAAGTTGTTATCTCGCCGTCGTGGTCGATATAGCTGTAAGAAAATTCGTTACGAAAAATCATCTGGCACTTTTGTTCCGATGTCATATTTGTAGATTTCTGAACTATAAGCCGATTTAACAAGTCTTGAGAACCAAGTTGTGCATCGTTGTCGTTCTAAAAGGTTTAGTAAGAAAATGCGAAACTTCGTAGTTGGGTGTGATATCGTTAAGTTCGTTCAGAATTTCTTTTTTTGTAATGATTGTAGTTCGGATTCTAGTTTGAGCATTTGTTCTATTTTTGTTCCATAATTTTATTTTACCTCATATTTAATGTCTTCTATGATTTTGTTTTTATTGTAAAAATCAATCTGCAACAGGCTAATTGATCGTGTCTTATACGGAAATGATATGAGACCGTATTAGGAAAATCGTTAGGAACCTCAGAACCAATATTTAATGTAAAATTTTAGTTCATGGATTTTATCTAAAAAGGGTAGTGAAGGACGAGGGTGTCGATTTGATCCTCTAACAGGTCATTTAGAAAATCAATAATAGTTCCGTTGGTTGCTTTTACTGATCATTTCTCGCAAAACACGTCTTTGTAATTTATGTGCCATAGATTCTATTTCTTGTAGTTTTATTATGGTTTTCTTTCATATCTCCTGTATGCTTAGTCGTCTAATTCGTCTTCAAGTTCAGTATAGAATTCTTCCATTTCTTTTAGGTTAAGATAATCGTTTGCTGCTTGTAAAGTAGTACAGATTTCATCGGAGATGTTTTTCTTCTCTGTGATTTTCATAGCTCTTTCGGTATATTTTAGTTGCATTCTGTTATATTCGACATAGCATTCTTTAGCTTGTTTTAATAGGTTTTGAATATCGTCATCTATCATGTTGAAGATTTCTACACCTTCTGATTCCACAGTACAGATAACATATTTTGTTTTGCTTGTTGTAGTCATGTTGATGCAATCTTCTGAGTCATATAGTTCAGCCGATAATCTGATAGGGATTTCTATTTGTTTCCAATGCACGTGACATGCGTGCTTTTTCAAGTTCCTGTATGATTAATTCAGCTTCTTGTTGTTCGGGTGTTTTCTTTCTTGTGAATGATTTTTATTATTCTTTTTCATATGTTTTTTTCTTCTATTTTTGTTCCATATTGTTTTTGAGTTATATTGAATATTTTCTATGATGTTATCACCGTTTATTTCAAAGATTAAATCGCAAAATCCATCTTTATCATAGTCAGTGCTATAGTAATAACTAAATTCTTCATCGAAATCTTTTTGGTACTTTCGTTCCGATGTTTAGTTCATATAATTTCAATTCGTGAATTGAATCTAAAAAGCTTGTTTAGTCTTGGCACATCATATTGGTTTTCTAATAGTTCGATTAAAAAAATCAATAATAGCCCCGTCGGTTGCTTTACGAATCATTTTTTTGTAAAGCACGTTTTTTTGTGTTTCGTGTATTTTTATTTCTAAGTCGTGTAATTCTTTAATTTCTTGTTTCATCATTTTTCTCCTGGTGTTTTAATCATTGACTTCAGCTTTAAATATAAATTTAAAAATGTTTTTCTTTATCATTTTCAACATAATAGTATTCACCAATACCTAATTCGAATTTATCGTCCACGGTAGTGTTTTCATTTTCGTTGAAGTCTTCAGGTTCAGGATAAAGCCCAATAGTTGTATTTGAAGCTTTTGTAATATATTTGTTGAACAATTCTTCGTATTTCAAGCTTTCTTTCTCAGGTAATTCCAATAAGTCGATTTCATTATCTTCTGTATAATAAACCCATGGGATAAGCTCACCTTTTGCGCGTACATTTAATGTTTCTGTGCTATAATCGATTTCGCCTTGGATGTCCATAGTTAATTCGACAGTTTTGTTCAGTGTTTCGTCAAAGTATTCAATGCGAATCCAATCGGGCGTATATCCGATTTTTGTTTTTCCTGATAAGCATAATTTCATTTTTTTTTAATCCTTCCTATGGTTGTAACAGTTCTTTAATTTTGTTTTTCATTTCATTTTCTATCTTCTCGTAATAACATGCTTTTTATCATCAAGAAAGCTTGGGAGAGTACGATGGATGATTGCTACGTCTTTGGCTGTATGGTAGGTGAATATTGTTTCTTTTTAGTTTTTGAAATTCGTCTTCTGTTAAAACAGATTCACGCATGGTTCTGTAATGCAGCTCATGGAGTTTATGATCGTTGTTCCAAAATTCGTAATAACCCGAAATATCTTTTTTCAAGTAGTAACATATGTAAGTTCCTTCACCTCTACCTAACAAGTAGGTAGGGCGGCCGCAATTATCGTGGAAAAATTCTTTTTAATCATTTGGTTCACCTTCTGGGCTTAATAGTTCAGCAATTTCTGTGCGGATTTGATCTGTGATTCTTTCATAGTACTCGAATAATTCATCGTTTTTAAATCTTGAATATCTTGCAGCAAGGTTCCAAGCAGATAGGGCTGCGTAGTATTCGTACATTTTATAAATAAATTTTTATAATTTCTTCATCTGTCATAACGAAGTCACGGAGCATGTCGTATATTTTATCAGGTTCGTATAATCTGTAACCTCCGAATGTATCAATTGTGTTGATATATCCCTTTTTATCTTTGTAAATTAATTCGTATTCATCTTTAGTTTCTAGTAAATAAACTAATCCGTAACCATAATTACTTTCACCAAGTAGGGTAACAATTTTCGTGATCTAGTTTGGTTTTTCTTTTGGTAGCATATGATGTAGTCCTTTCTAATTGTTTAATATAATTCTTTTCGACTTATATACATTTCGAGTTTAAATTCTTCTTCATATTCTATTCCGTTTTCATTGATATATTCTAAATTTAAAAATGGTGCTGTATATTCTGTTGATTTTCTTTTCGGTATCAGTCCATCCATTTTTTTATTTTTAGCTTTTTAAATATTTATTTAAAAATTCTTCTGGCATTTCATTTTTCATCTAAATACACGTTTAACGTTTTCATAATGAAATAACATGCAGCTTTTTTTGTCGGTTTTGTTAAATGTGCGAATCTATTTCTTTCCATAATGAAAAATCCTTTCTATTATTGTAAAAATAGCTCAGCGCAGATTTGCGCTCGGCTTGACAATCGTTTAGAAATATGATATAATATTATTAATATCATAAAAATAAGAGTTTTTGTGCGGGGTAACGTTGCGACGTTATCCCAATTTTTATTTTTAAATATGTCATTTAAATTTTTATGTATTTTTTTCTAATTGTTTTGATCAATGCATTAGCAGCTGGTTCATTTTTCAAATAATCAAGCGATGTTCTATTATTTATTGTACCATTTGTAGAAATAGTAATAGATTGTGCTATGATTGGGTAAGATGTGAGTATTTCATCAAGTTTACAAGATTCTTTTTGTTGATAATGGGTAATCGTAAGAAATGTCACGGTTTAGACTAGAATAACGTCCTTTGAAAGTGAAACCATCTGTTAATGAATCATATGAATAAATGTGGTCAAGCGATCTTACTGTATTGGCGTTTATTCTAGCGTGATATTTTCTACGAATTCTTCATCGTTAAGGGTATTATCATAATATACTTCTCAAAGTAATACTTGATGCCTTCACTGTCACTACCAATATAATTATAAGTAATATTGTTGTTATCAATACTTTCCTTAGGAGTTTGGATTTTAAAAGCGAAATAACTTGTGAACGGAATTGTTTCAATAGTTTCTTCTTTTGTTGTATATGTTTCTTTGACATATTTACGTTTTATAATATGTTATGTTATATCTAATAACAGAACCTTCGTCTTCAACAACACATTGGATATTGTCGGTATTTGAATCATTAAATAGCTCAATAGCTTTCTTTAAAGCCTGTTGTGATAAGTTCAATTCCTTCTTTTTGAAGAACGATATACTTTACCTTCGGATTTTTTTCTAGGAATTTGGGTAGGGTAATTTGGTTCGATAAAAAAATTTGTTTAATAGTTCCATAATTTTTCGTATCCTTTCTTTATTTTTATACTTATAGCACGAGTCGAACGTGCTCTAAGTCCACCAGGAATGAGTTATGATAATAATTTGTCTAATTCGTTATGTATTTTTTTCAATTAAGTCTTTATAATAGTCATATACATCTTTGTTCTGGATTAGATCACTTGGGGGTTGGTTGTAACATGACTTCCTCCGCGATAACTCATTTCCATTGCTTCTTTTGCAGTATAAAACGTACGCATTAGTTCGTGGAATTTCCATTTTTCTGAGTCAGTTAGAGTACATACTTTGAAGATTTTATCGAAATCATCATAGTAGCTGAATCGAAGTCCATTAACTTCACCTGTATCGTAATGAGTGTGTGTGGTGATATCAGATTTGTTTTCGATTGAATGTATCAATATATCCACCTGACCAGTACCAATCGCATTCGAATTCACCTTTTTTTCTAAGTAATATTTTTACTTTATTTTCATCCATTCCAAAGCAGGTAATAGGTTCTACCTAGGATATGAGATTTTTTTCTTTTCAAGTACTTCTTTTAAAAGTAATGTGTAATGTGTGTATATCTTCGAAGTCGTTGATTAAACGTAAGATATAAGTTTCGTTTTTACTATACGGATCAAGTTCTAGTGATATTTGAGTATTTTTTTACCGACATTTAATCCGACATCTTTTCCGACATTTTTTTGATGTCGGTTTTTAAGATCAATTAATTTATTACATTTATCAGAGTTAATTCGTATGTTACGTATTTTGGTGTCGATTTAATATATTCGGGTAGTGAAATTTCGTTATTTATATACTTGTTGTAATGTTCCATAATTTTTTTATATCCTTTTCTAATATTGATTATAGTTGTAACCATTCGATAATATATTTTTGTGCTTTTTGATATACCCATCGGATGGATGTTCTTTAAGGAAATATGTTTTTCCATCTTTTGTAATTTTTGATGTATTCTATGTGGTTAGGGTACATGTGTTCAGCTCCTGGTAACAATTCAGACATCTCATATTCAATTAATGATGCTGCATATTTAGAGATATTGTGGATATTGTAGTTCGTATATTCATCAAAATAGATGTTAATGAATGGTGATAAGCTATTTTGATATATCTTTTGATATAACTTTGTTTTCGAGATATTTCCTAAGTTCATTTGATTTTATTATAAATATCTTGAATAACGGTTAAGAAAAGATATTACATGGGTAAAAGTCACCTTTATGAAATGTTCTTTTTCTGTAAATATGTTTAGAAAGTTCTTGGAAATTACCTTTTACTATGATTTTCGAATTCATTCTCTAAGTTCATTTTTATATCCTTTCTAATTATCTAATACCACTTTTTATTCATTAGTTCACGAATATTAAGATTATATCTTAGTTTTACCTTCAAATATTCTTTTTAACCCATCATCTAAACACGCTCCGAACTCTTCTTCTAAATCGTTACGGTCAAATTCCTCAAGAAATTCGTTAACAATCTTTCAATTGTATCTTCTTTGAACGTATCATATTCTTGAAATCAGGATCGTTTAGGAATTTTTCTACGGCTTGCCTTGTTGTTAATCCGTATTCGTCTTTAATTTCATCAATGATGCCCATATGTTCTTCGTAAAGAAGTTCACCTTCAGACCATGTGCGATAGATTGTTAGTTTACCATCTAGTTCAGTTTTAGTAAATTCTAATAGTTCTTTTTTTTAGTATATTTTCTGTAAGTAGCATAATTATTTAATCCTTTCTTATTTTTAAATATTTCGTGAATTTCACGGTTCATTTTTCGAACCATGATAGGTAAAGCATTTGTTATTGTTTTCGTTTTTTTCATATAATCAGATGTGAATGTATTACTAATCGCACCTTTTTTTAGTAATGATGATAGTGTCGTAAATTACAGCATAGTTATTAAAGAAGTTCGCTCAATCGCCCATATTCTTTATCTGATAAGGGCGAATTGTAAGAAATGTTACGATTGTTTCTAAAAGTAATGTCCTTTCCAAGTAAGCTCTTTGGTTCTTGGGTCTAAAGAATAGATTTGGTCTAGAGATTCTAATGTATTAGCATTTAGTTCTTCATGATATTTCTTAGAGAACTCATCATCATTGGCATGTGTTATTTCAGGTACTTCTTTTAGGTAGTACTTAATTCCGTCTCTGTCTTCTCCTACATAGTAATATTTAGTATTATCTTTGATTAGTTCTTCTTTTGGAGTTTGAACTTTGAAACGGATTTTACTTGTGAATCTAACTGTTTGTGTTGATGCATCGTCTAATTTTTTTACGATTATAGTAGGTAATGTTGTACTGAAGGTAGATTCCATTATCTACAACACCGTATGAGATGTAATCAGTATGTGTATAATTGTATGTACCAATGGCTTTTTCTAAACCAGTTGTAATGAAGTCAATTGCAGTTTCTTCTGAAATAAAAGATTTACCATCAGATTTTTCTAAGAAGTCAGGTGAGTGATATTTGGTTAGATAGGTATTTGTGTAGTAGTTCCATGGGTGTATCCTTTCTGAGTTATTTTAACGTGAGAATGAGTTGTTATTCGTCTGAGAGGGGAAGTTCCCCGCGAGGTGATATTATAACTTTTTCTTTTACGTTATTAAATTCGATATTTACGTTACTAAATGCAATATCAATGTTTCGCAGCTTGCTGTTTGTAACATCAATGGTTTGTAAATTACATATAATGTTATTTCCATCATTTTGGAAAGATTTAATCCAAGGTAGTATCGTTGAGTGTTCTTTCATCCAATCAATTAATATGCCATAAGCATTTTCGAAGTTTGCAGCTTTATCTGAAAAATATTTCAACATTATTTTGGTTCTTTAAGGTTATTTTAATAGGTTTTGTTTTTGTCTATTTTTCTTAAACATTATTATATCCTTTTCTGCATTATTAATATTCCTATTGTATGAATCGAGACATACATTGAACTCACCAGAGATAGGTTAATGGGTTTTTAAATTTCATTAATCGTAAATTTCGAAAATGTTTGATATTCATCATTTATTTTCAAAGCAATTGTAACATCATATATAAATGGGTCTATTGGATCTTTTACGTACCAGTAGATTAAGTTTTTCCATATCGTTATAGTAAATGCAGTATGTATTTACGTATTCTTTGTATGATTTCTAAAAAAAGTAGTTTCGACGCTTTTGCACTCATTTCTAGTTCTTTTTCCACCTAGTGATTCCAAATAGGTAGTTATATCATTAATGGATATACCTTCAACTTCTGGTTCAGGTTGCATTTCAAAAGAACATAGCTCAATGGGTTCATTATTCTCTAGAACGTAAACTGTAATTGTAGTAATGTTTGATTTAACTTCGTTATAAAGTTCAAGTTCAGCTTTATTGTATTTGTTATAATTTTCGACTTCTTTTTCCGAGTGATTTAACAAGATTTTTATTTTATAACTCAGGTAGTTCGAATGATTGTCCATGAAGAGTGTCTAGTAGGGTGATAAGATGCTTACTTTTTGCTTTTTCGAAATCTAAGAAAATTTCTTGTAATTTATTCATGGTTTTCTCTAATCAATTAATTGTTCACTAATAATTCGTTCCGAAACACCGTACTTATAGCTTAGCAGTTGAACTTTTCTTTTAGCCCACCTGTTAGTTTAGTATAGTCTTCTGTACATTCTTTTTAGGCGCTAGGAATTCGTTAGCAAATTCAGCTTAGATTAAAGTGAATTTCTGTATTGATGTTTTTAGAAGACATGATAAAAATTTCTGTTTCTTTTTATTGGTTCCATCGGTAACCATTTTAGGTATAAAAGAACGTAACCAAGTAGTTCAGTTTTTACGTGACGTCTTTCCTCTGAGTTCATAGTAGCGTTCACGACGATATTTACTGAGTTTTTGTCCAGTGTGTACGAAACCGTAAATGAAGCCGTCGTCTTTTTGGAAGATGTGACATGTCGGAATAACGCACGTTAATCCCGATATTTCTTATTGCTTGAGCTAAGTCACGGTTTGTACTTTTTAGTGACAAAGGGTGGTGCGATTTCTCGCACCAGGTGTACAATTTTTTCGTAATCCATGTGTGATTTTCCTTTCTATTGGAATAACCCGTAATATTTTTAAATTCATTGATAGTTTTTCAGGGTTTTCTGAATTATTTTTATATTCTTTATTAATTTTTTTAGAAAAACCTGATATTTCTTTCTTATCATCTTCCGAAAATTTCAATTAATAATCCATTTCGTTCTAATGTTGTTGAAATGTTATGACATGCTTGTAATTCAACTTCAGTTAATTTATTGAATATTGTGTCTTTGGGGTTCAGAGAATAATAAATAATATCTTTTACAAGCATTGAATTTATGAAAAGTTTAGATTCATCTTCTGAGTTTTTAAGTATGAAATGTTCTAAAAATTTATAAAGAGTTTTTGTTATACGTATTTCTAATGCTTTTACTATCGCTAGGGTCACACCCAAGAAGTATTAATTTGTTTTTACGGATTCATTATCTCGAACATCTTCTATCAATATTTCTTCAAAAATTTCTTCTAATTTACTTTTTCTCTTTTGGGTTTGGGTGATTTATGTTCTGTTTTTGTCAAGGACATATATTATATATGAGTGAAGGTATTTAGTTGCTTCGTCAGGTCTAACTAACTATTATCCATTTCCCTTGTTTATTAGTTTTCTAGATTGACTCTTAATTTATTTTGTGATATTTATTGTATAAATCAATTCCACTTTGAATGTCTTTTATAATTTTTCCAGAATCCTCGAATTTTACGTAATATTTCACTAATATATCTAATTTACTTAGTATGATTTCACTGTCTTGTAATTCTCGTATTTGTCTTGTTTGTTCGTCAAATTTCTTTTCATATTCTTTTATTTTCTTATAATCAACAACTTCCATATTAATAAACACCTTTCTTAACTATATTTTTCGTAAAATGACTTGCGGTCTAACAGTGTAATCATTGCTTTTTCAGTTCGATATCCATATTGTTCATATAGTCTTCAGCGATTACTCTGATTTTCTTTTCTTTTGTCATAAACTTTAACCATTGCACCTATTAACGGTGGTGTATCAAAATGGTCGGGGTAAGCTCCATAGATACATACCAACATATTTACCGTTAGTATTTGCTCTTCTTTCTAATTGTATGAAGAAACCATTAGTGTCTACAATCCAAGGGTGATCTTTTCAGTTTAGGATTATCATATCTATGTTGTAGATTTTTGAGTAATAGTTCTAGAATATCTTTATCTATTGGATTTTCTATTTGTAAATCGAAGTCCTTTAGGTCAATGTATGTCATTTTTATATCCTTTCTGGTTATTTTAATATTCCTATAGCACGAATCGAGACGTACTCTTTGTCCACCAGGAATAGAGTTAGGTCTGTCGACAGTTAGTCGACACTTGGTAGTGATTCCTGTAATCGTTCTAAGATTGTCAGAATATCACTTGCAGTATATCTTGCTTCAAGTTGCTCACCATTTCTAGTTGATTCTATTATTTCTTTTTAGAAATGGTTCTTTTTCATGCGTTATAGCTGATTCGAATTCTTTAGCTATTCGAGTCTTCAGTGACACCGACATGTGCTGCAATATGGTTAAACATATTTACGTGTAAATTATCCATTTTTTTACTAATCCTTTCTATAGTTATAGTATACACCTTTATTAGCTTTACTGTTAAGTAATTCTAATATTTTAAATTCGTGAATTTTTCCAACAATACGTTCTGTCATAGATAGGTCGTAATGGTCGGTATGGAAATGATCCTCCAAAGCCATATCGTTTTCACGTTCGTTAAACGCCTCTAGGTGTAATTTCAGAGATTCTGTAAATTGATTCAATTTCTTTTCTGACATTTTGATTAATTTATCATTTAGTTCAGAAAGTAGGGTAAGTGATATCACCACCATTTTTCGTTATAATCGTAAACGATGGAGTTATATTCTTTTAATGTAATTTCTGTTGGCTCCATATTGTTCAATCCTTTCTATAAGTATTTTTCACGAACCCATTCTTGTAAGATTTCGTTAGCATATGGTTCAAAATCGATTTCATCAGTTGTTTCTAAGTTACCATAAGCATTAAATCTAATATATTGGTCGCTCCATGACTGAATTTTTACCGAAATAAGTCATTAGCGCAACATCATAAGGTGATCTGTCAGCTAAAAACGTTTCGAAAAATTCTTCATCAAAAATCGAACCATTCGTTTATTTCGATTTCACTTGGGTTATCAATTTCGTTATAGATTTCTGATAACGAATAGTCACTAAGTGTTTGGCTGATTTCATAAATGATTTCTAGAATAGGGTTAAATGAATCGTATTCTCTAAAAAGTTCACCAAAAATATCTTTAAGGTGATATTCACGTAATTCGTAAGTGTAACCATCAACACTAAATTCAACGTAATCCAATGTATCAATGATTTCAGGTTGAGTACTCTCGTTACATTCTCTTAGTTCGTCTTCTTTATTAATTTTATAAAACATAAGTTAATTCCTTTCTAAAACTCTCCGTAATAAAATGCGTCACGGTCCATGCTTACGAAGTAAGGGTCTTTGTCTTTAATTCGTTTAGCTACGAGACGCGGTATTTCAACGATTTTGAAATTATGCATTTCAATAATTGTTTTCGTAGTTATATTCATCTAGCTCCAGGATCTCTGGATCATTTGTTACTTCCATAATTCCTATGGCAACATCACGGATAGCTTTTTCGTAACTAGGGTAGACGAAGCCTACGCGAAGTAGACCCGCACAAAGGTCATAAACACCGTAATATTTTTATACATCATGCTTATCACCACCTGATTTTTGGTCTAGATACCTCTTGATGCTATTTGTGATTACTTTTTTTGGTGCTTTGTATTTTTGCAGCGATAGTATCGATTGCATTGTAATCTAGCTTGCCATATGATAAAAAGTCGCTATAGACTTGTTCTAGTTGGTGCTAGAAGTTCTGCCGCAAAGTGATACAGGGTTTCGTTTATCTTGATGTTTTCTTCGTTACTCTCATCAAGTTTTAAGTAATAAGCATGATTTGGATTAACGTTGTTAGTAGGTAAATACAGTAAGATATACCCCTAATAGTTCTCTGATAACATAGCGCTTAGAATTCGGTTCAAGTATTGTATTAACAAAGATAACAGGATTACCTTTTTCAATAAATACACAACCACGGATAAATCCGAAGATAGGTGGTAAATGCTGTATTTCGGATTCACGGGTATCGATCCTATTGAACCTACGGCTTTTCTAATATCTTTTTATTATGTTGTCTAGTTCAAGGGGTGGGTAAAGTTTTTCGTACTTTTGTTACAGATTTTTGATAATTATCCATAAAAATTTCTCCTTATATATGATTTTTAAGTCTTCATCGCACTACTCGGAGTCGCTCCGACTGTGGCGTTAAGCCGTGAGCGAAGGGTTGTAAAAAATAACCAGACATTCAATCGAGAATCTGGTTTAACTTTTTCTAATGTACTAATGTATTTTTCAGTTGGAATACTTTAGGTTACAATATTCGTAATCTAGATATTTTTCGGGTTTTATTTCCAGGAAGTTAAATATTTGTTTAATATCTAGTTCATTTTTAATTCTAAATTCCATAATTGCTTCCGAATATGGGAATTGTTCAGAATTTAGAATATCATTAATTTTTGGATTACTTCTAAAAAGAATCTTTACAGCATACCTCCAGGTATATCAATCATTGATATAGTTGTGGATTAATTCGTCAGAAAGCAGAGTATAGACTTCATTTACAAAAAGGTACTTCTTTACGAAGCTTGTTGATTTCATCTTTGCTAGCTAAAAGTAGTCATCAAATGTTTCAATTATAAGTACTTTGCCTATATGGTCATAGTCGAAACAGTAAGTGTCTGTAAGTAGAGTATAATTGTGGATATTCCTGAAAAATTCTGGTTCGAAATGTACTGGCAAATCATTTTACAGTAAAACTAGTTGCTTTAATGTATGTGTTTGCTACCATATGTAACGACTGACCAGCTGGTGTAAGATAGGGTAGTTGTCTATTACTGTACGTTCCGATTTCACTACTAAGTCTTTAGTTGGTACGAAATCAGTTAAAAGCTTCTGTTATGATTTCTTTTATTTTAATAATAGTTTCGACTGAGATTTCCTTGCGTCTTCGAATACAAATTGGATTGGATCAATTTGTAACGATAGTTCGTTCTTATAGTCTGAGAAGATAAAGGCGGTTTCGAAACCATTATTAGTGTGATAGCTCTGCAATGAAAATTTGAACAATATCGGTAATGGCTTTTTCAAGTTTTTAAGATTCTTTGTTACGTACTTTATTTTTCTGTGTTTATCATTAACGTACTCTTTTTGTACTTAATTGTTCATAATTTTTGTATTGTTTTATTTAAAAACAATCAGAAGTCAATTTGACTTCTGATTGACTGTATAATTGAAAATTTATTTGGAATCGCCTAATATATGAATATTAAACTCGGCAAATAATCTAAATTATAAACCTCCCAAAACTTATGTGCTTTATTTTTCTGCGTTTATCATTAGTTTTTCACTTCAGTTTGCGTCTAGGTAGAATTTATTGAATTTTTGCTGACATGTTGATAAATTCAGGAACCATATTTTTACTATATCTACGAACAACTAATTTATGAGGCGGGTGGGTTAGTAGTGCACTAACTGATACACCCTATAAAGTATAGCTAATTTTTCTAAAGTAGTTTCGTCCCAGATTACATCGTGACTTTCTATTTCATCATATTTATCAACCGTTGTTCCTAAGTAAGTTGCAACTTGAGTTATTGTGAGATTCGCTTTTTCTTCGTGTTGATCTTAATTGTGTCATAATAGATTTCCTTTCGTTTATGATATTTTCTGTGAATTTGCTTCAGTACATTAGTTTCCAAATGTTCATTGAACTTTACTTTTGAGTCTTCTAAAAAGAGATTCAAGAGATGCACTATAGTCCTTCAAATAGGAATGTATTTTTTGAATGTTCCGATTGCACCGATTATATGCTTGTCTGGTATCAACGACCACGTTTAACAGATAATGATGTCCGTATGTTGGTGAAGTAATTTGCTCCGTTATCATGTTCTAGAAACCATTTGATGTCTGATATTTCTGCATAATTTGGAATGAATTCAGGATGTGTGAATTTTGTTTTACTTAGTGACCTGGTTTCGCTTCGCATATATTCTAAATCGTTCCAATTGTATATCTCTTCTGCGTGTTTTAAGATTTCCTGTGTAGTTTCTGATTCTTTTGCCATTTCCCAAGTAATTTTGTTTCCTATTATCTGAGAATTTAATTTGCAGCTTTGAATAATTCTTCTAAATTTTTACTTTGTCTGTCGAAAACTGTAATCCCATAGGTGTTTAACATCAGAAATACGGATGAAACAATGGAACTCTTCTGTTTTTAGAAGTTGTGAAAATATACAGATTTTTCGTTCAGATATGGAACCAATGGGTATTTGTATATTTTCTTTTTTGATACGTTTTAAAGTCTTGGAAAAAGGTTTTTGTTTTATCTTTTAGCCAATCTAGCATTTCTTTGTCTTTTTCGTTCATGTATCCTTTCTTGTGGGGTTAAAAACAAAACCCGTCAGGTAACTACCCACAGGCTTCGATTTAGCGAATGTAATTCCTAAACCCTAATTTAATTATAATTTGATTTAGAGTAATATTGTCAGTAATATTCTTCAGGTATAGGTGGTAAGTCGTTATCTTTTGATAAAGGTTTTGTTACGTCTTTTGTAAAATCTACGTTAAGATTATTGAAAAATTCCAATGTTGACTGGGGCGCTTCATCGGGTTTTTATTCGTTCGGCCAAAAATATGATATCCATCACCATGAGTTTCAGTACAAGAAAATGTTCAATGTTTTTCTTGGATTTTTATATTGTGCACGTTCTATCTACAACTGGTATTCCGATTTCTCTTGAGTTGAAGTTGATTTGCGCAATGAGTTTATCATTTGAGAACAGATAAAATTTATTATAGTCAACGTGGCAACGAGTTTTCATTAAGCAGTCTAGGTTTAGAGTAAGCTGAAGTAACGTTGTCCACTGTAAGGTCAGTATCAGCTAAAAATGATTCTATGATTGGCTCAACATTTTTTTTAAGATCGTATAGCGATTTGTTGTTTAATCTTTCTTCAACGATACAATCTTTCATACAGACATATGGACTATGAATGCCTTTATCGACAATTCGGCCAACTAAGATGGAACGGTAGGTCGGTATGAGTTTTTAATTTATTAAGAGTTAGACCTAGTTCAACTTTTTGAGTTATCTCTTGTTTCGATAATATTGAACAGACCAATCGCATCGTGATTTTCGTAGTGAAGTGCGAACTGAGAGCTAACGATGTTTTCTTTGCTTTGCAGTTCACGTTGTTTTTCTTTGAAGTTACGAATAGATGCTGCGATAGTTGGTACGTCCAGTTAGATCGTAAGTGCTGATTTTTCATCAACAAGTGCATTTACGAAGTCAACGACTTTTAGGTTTGAATGGAAGTTGTGAGTTTCTTTTATCATGACGTGCTTCAAGTTTTGCAAAAGCCTTTATTAATGATCAATTCGTATTTTTGGCGTTTAGTGCCAGTTTGTCTTTCGTTTGGGAATTTCACTTCTGTAAAAATCCGCTTCGTCTTCTTTGAAATCCATTTCAACATCACTTAGAAATCTATCTTCGAGATATTTGATTCCTTTCCCAATATAGATTTCATATTTTTCTAAAAACATCTTCGGTTGATTCAATTTTAATATCCAATGAATGTGGGTATTCTAATTTCTCAAGAAGGTCCATTATTTTTGTTTTTAATTCATATGCTTTAATTAGAGTGATGCGACTTGGCTCTTCTTGAAGTTCAATAGTTAATAATCCGAAAGTATCAAGTTTAAAGATTTCAGATGATAATCTAACTGAAAATGTCAGTTTTAAAACTTATATTCTTTTGATAATTTTTTTAAGACCGATAATAAGGTCTTGAATTTTTGTTTTTCCATAGTAATTTCCTTTCTTTTTGTTATGTAATTTTCGTTCAAAACAATCGGACGAACAGTCCAGGTTGGAGGAGTAGGATAGAGTTATAAAAAATAGACAAGAACCTAGTTCTTGTCATTAATGTGTTTATTAAATTCAATATAAAAATCATCTTCTAGTATATATATTTTCATAGTTGTAAACATATGCTGGATAAAGAGGTGGGTTATCTTTAGTTTTTTTCAAGATAATCATCTACAAGGTAAGGATTACCTGTTGCAGATGTTGTATAAACATCTGTAGCTGATATAAAAAGTTAAGATTAATTCAGAATGACCTTGACTATATTCTTTTTCCAACATTGATACTAGAAAGTTGTAATTTAATTTTTACACCTTGCCCTTTGAATTATAGGTATCATTTTGAATTTTTACGCAGTTTATAAAATGCGTAAAGTAATCCCAACATAGGAATTCCTGATAATATCAGGGAACACCATTGCTGAGAATATACTGCTATATTCTTTGTTCGCAATGGTAATAAATACCCTAGTAATCCTATTGTGAAAAATGGGATTAAGGTTGTTAATAGTATTACAATTAAAAGATAGAGTTAATTTCTTAGCTTGAGTAGGTAATAAGATTAGTTTTTTTAGGTTCGTTCATAGAGGTTCCTTTCTAGTAAGATTTATGTTCAATAACGTCAGCACGAGTTACGATGCCGTTCTCGTTCCATTCTATGTGTAATCTTTTGCGTAAGATGAACCATCTGCTGCTATGACATAACATCTTTTTAAACCAAAGATCCGTTTGGGTGTTCTTCAAGGAATGAGTGGGGTAGTTTGTCGCCTTTTTAATATTTTTAAAGGTTACATTTTGTTTTGCTGTACCTAGAGGGGCTGGTGCGACTTTTTCAACGTGTACTGGTTTATTTAGGCGTGATAGCGCATACAGTTACTAATATTAAAAGCACCTAGAAAAACAGTTATTTTTGTTAATTGGTATCAATATGAAAAAGTAAAGCACCGACTAAGTAACCAAGCGCTCTAAATAGTTGGTCCTTTATTAGGTAATGAATGCAGAGTCCAATTAAGCAAATGATTATGATCATAAATATAGTGAAACTTGAACCGAATGTGAAAACAGCACTTGTGTATTCAGCTGTAATTTTACCATCAGCTCTAATTTTGTGATTTCGTAAAAACAAGTCTCTAAGAGTTCCGTACTCCATTGTATGGTACGTGAATGATAGTCCAAAGAAAGATCAGAGCTACATCTAAGTAATTTCTTATGGTTATTTTTCATCTTGATTTTTCCTTTCTGATATTTTTATTAAGTACTATATATTATACTATTTTTTTACAAATATTGTAAACAAAAGTGGTTGTCTTAGCGTAGTTTTGTATTAATGATAATGATTTATTTAGTTTTTAATATATGGTATTGTGTGTTTTTAATTGATTATTAATTTTTATACTACTCCTATAATTTTTATTAAAAGTTTTAAAATATTTATTTACAAATTCTTCTTTTTGTGTTATAATTAATTATATAAATAGAAAGGAGAATTTTAATGTTCACTAAATCTCAAATTATGAAACAAGGTAATTTACAGAAACAGGGGAAATAGCGAAAATGCTAGGTATTTCTATACCTACTGTCATTAGATATTGCGAGCAAGGTATTATTAGGCACATAAAGAACCAATATGGACACAGACGTATAGAAGCTAGTGATTTCTTTGATTATCTATTATCTATAGGTCAAGGTATTGATGACTCTGAGCAAAAATAAACATGATGTTATTTACGCTAGGGTTTTCAACACATAAACAAGCTGAGCGTGGTGATTTGAGACCGTCAGATAGAAACTGTTAAATTATTCGCTATAGACCATAATGTTCGCAACCTTTTTAATTAAGAAAGATGTTGGGTCAGGGGCTGAATGATAACAGAAAGAATTTGAAATCACTAATAGAGCTTTGATTCAACAAGGGAAAGTCAATAGAATTTTTTATTAATTCTAAAGATAGACTTACTCGTTTTGGGTTTAATTATATTAAACAAATTTGTGATTTCCATCAGGTTAAAAATAATTATTGTTTCCAGACTGCGAAAGATAAAAAGGTCTGAGTCTGAAGAACTAGTTGAAGATATCATAGTATTGATGCATTCATCTTCAAGTTTAAAAACATAAGATTAAGGAGGTGTTGAAAGAAGATGACAAAAGAAAGTTAAGAAACGCGTATAAAGATCGTTCAAATATCATAACATTGACTGAAAGACATATTATAAAAGAAAACCATTCTTTTTAATAGATATGATGAACTCTCATTTAAAGCTAAAAATTTATACAACGCTACATTATACGTTCAAAGACAGTCATTCTTTGATCGTGATGTTAAATTTGCTAACTACTATGATGTAAACAAAGAGTTCACAGATAACAATCAATTTGATTATAAAGAATTACCAGCAAAGGTTTCTCAACAGATTCAGATGCTCGTAGATAAGAGCTTTTAAATCATATTTCGCTTTACTCAAAAAGAAGAATAAAGGTGAGTACGATAAACCTGTTAAGATACCAAAAATATTTACATAAAACAAAAGGACGCTTTGTTGTTCCCTATCCTAAGGATGCAATTAGCCTAAAAACCGATGGTTTCGTTAAGTTATCAAAAACAGGTATTTCTATTCCAACAAAGGTTGATAAAGATTCAATCGTTGGCGTTCGAATTGTACCTAAAAAGGAAACCACTATGTAATTGAAGTTCTTTTATGATGTTGTAAAACAAGAGGTCGAAACTGATTACTCTAGGGTTGCATTTATTGATCCAGGGACTTAATAATTTAATGACCATTACATCTAATGTGTTCAATCCCATTATATATAATGGTGGGACTGTTAAATCAATTAATCAACTAGCTAATAAAGACGTTTCTAAAAGACAGTCAAAGAGACCAAGTTGGAAACCTAACGCACTGAACAAAGAATAAAGATAGAATACAACAGTTCTTCTTCCTAGACTTGAAAGTGATAACTCAAAACTAACAAAAATCAATTTGGAGTAAAAGAGCTAATAGAATTAATGATTATTTTCAGAAAATAACATCTGATTTAATGAATCATTTAGTTTCGAACGACGTTAAAACTGTAGTATTCGGTCATAACAAAGGTCAGAAACAAGACATTAACTTAGGGTGAAATAACTAATCAAAAAATTTCGTGAACATACCATTTACTAAATTGATATCCATGCTGTCTTACAAATGTTTACTAGCTGGTATTAACTTTGTAATTAACGAGGAATCGTATACTAGTTTATGCAGTTTCGTTGATAGAGAAGAAATTTGAAACATGAAGCATATGCTGGTGATAGAATTGAACGTGGTTTTATTCAGAACTTCATCAGGTTTTTATTAATAAATGCTGATGTTAATGGTTCGTTGAATATTGGACGTAAATATCTAGAATCTATTGATGAATATACCGATAAATTACATACAGAATTATTGAACCATATGGTTAACCCTAAGATAAGAACAATAATAGTATAAAATGTAAAAGCATGATGGGATTTCATCCTGGATTGTATAGAGGGTAGTCGCAGTCGCCTCAATCCTGTTTATTACGATTTTAGCTAATCCGCTGATAAAAATAAATGGAAAACAAATTTTTTATAAATTTGGAAAAACTCAAAAGCGTTAAGCTTTTTAGTTAACTAGTTATTTTTTCATCTTTTTCCTTTCTGTTAGTATTGTTATATACTATATATTATAATATTTTTGCAAATATTGTAAACAGAAGTGGATATTTTAGCATAATTTTGTACTAATAATAGTGATTCATTTAGCTCACCATATAAGTCATTGAGTGTATCTTTGAAATCTTTTGAAAAAGAAGGGTATTCAGTGCAAATTTTGTCTAAGATTTCCTTGTCATTTAATTTTTCTCAATATATTCTATATATTCTGTAAAATAAAAATTATTAAATAAAAAGGTGTGTTATGTCGTCCATATTTGTTATACCTAAAGCGCTTTTTGTTTTGCAGTATGTTTCCATTATTACTGTGCTAGATATTGTTGAATCACCTTTTAGAATACTTATTTCATTGTTGCCATAAAGCCCTATTGTTTTGTAATGTTTTTTTGGATTATTAAATTAATGGGGGTTTTTCGAGTTGAGTTTCCTTAAAAGCCTTGTTTATTAAATTATTACGCAATTTGATAAAGTATTTAATTCTTTCAGTAGAGTGTATCAATTTTTCGTTTCGAAAATTCTTTATTGAAATTTATCATAATTGCTTGGATAAACGGAAGTGATTGTTCAACATTCATAGTAATTTTGTAAATTTTTCGAATTGTGATTTAATTTGATTAAGGTAGTTTAATAAATTTTTGAAATTGTTAATTAATAATCTTTTATCTTCTTCGTTATTTAAAAATTTCATTATTAATTTTTCTAATTTTTTAGGTCTATCATTTTAGGGCTCCTTTTTCGTTTTAGTATTTGTGCATAAAACTAGTATTATACGAACAATTTAAATTTATTGATTTAGAGGGGTTTACGACCCTCTTTCGATTCTAATTAATTTTACATGTTTTTGTAATTTTCGATTTGTTCCAAGAATTTTGATTCAGGCTCACGCTCGATGTAATCTTTGTGGAGTTCACCGTTCCAGATTGAAATTATTTCTAATTCTTTTTGTCAACAATTGTTCCGGATTTCCTGTACCCTGCGTAAACAATATTTTTTTCTAAATGGTTCATCGAAAAATATTTTTATCAAGTTTGATTTCTTGGTAATGGAATTCATCTTCATTTGGTACGAGTGTTTTTATGCATAATAAAGCCTGTGATTCCAAGGTACGATTCCTCAAAACCTTTTGTTCCAACTGCTCTATAAACAAGCGTACGTTTATTTTCTTTTACAAGCTGCATATAATCAATTTAGTATATGCATCAATAGGTGTATATTTGTTTTTAACGAATAAAAACCTTGGATAACCATTTTCGTTACGTAAGTTGTAATAAGCTTGTGGTTTTTCAGAGCTTCATCTGGGTCGAATGTTACCTCGAGAGAACCTTTTAGTTCGTAATTTGATAATATATTTCTGAACGTATTCAGTGCTTTTTAGCGAACCGAAATGGATAGATTTAGGGATGTCAAAAAGTGCCAAAGATTCCGGTTTTAATGGGATTGACATGTTTTTCTTGTCTTGTGTTTTCCATGTATAGTCTATCATTTTTTCAGTAAATTTTATTCCTAAATGACGTTCTAAAGACGCTACATCAAGGTTTCCAATTCTAATCATATATCCTTTCTATATTTTTGTATAACCATAACAGGAATCGAACCTGTTCTTAGTTCACCAGAAATGGTTTTATTATAATTAATTATCACCTAAATAGTTACTGAATAGGTTTAATCTTTTCAGACATATATTTAGTTTGGCGAGATGTTTCTTTTTATAATTTTTAGTTTATGGTGTGGTAATCCTGAGCTAAATTCGTAACGGATGGTAAAAGGAGTAAGGATTTTATCCCCTTCAACTATATTATCACCCTTGAGTCTTGCTCATTTGATTTTTGTTGTGAATAAACATATTTAGCATATGGTTTTGGTCACGCTCTTGTCCGAGTTTAATGTCTTTTGGATTGACCATAAAATATATTTCAAAATTGTCAATTGGTCAATTTTACCGAAATGATGATCCATGTATTTTTGATGTTATTAAATACTTCTTCTGTTAAATGTTCTGTTTTGTCAAAAGTTAATATAATAGGATGAACGTAAATTTTAACATCATTTGAATTTGGTTTGTATTTAAAAATCAACGGTCATTGAATTGCTTAGATATTCATTGTCATCGTATTTGTTTAAAAATTTCATAAGTATTGCGTTCACAAATAGTCCTTAATGTATCGAATACGTTTAACACATATCGGATAGCCTCTTCTGTTTCATAGTCTTTATCTCTAATAAGTGGTGGGATATAGTTGTTTATTTTCCATTATTTTTCTCCATTCTGTATCCGTATAGGTAAATATTATTTATTAATCTTTTCGGGTTTGTACTAGATTTAATATATTTACGAATAATATTATCAAATTCAAATTCTGATACATCAGTATATGCTCAATCGTAACATAATTCTGCAATATTATAATCTGAATTAAGAGCTTCATCTATTGTAAGTCTAAGATTTTCTGGTAAAATCTCATCAAAATTACATTCATAAATGTGTTTTATCGTTTATTTTTGACAATATGAATCAATAAAAATAATCTACAGGGAGATTGTAAAGTAGATAATTTGCATCATCGTAATCTAAAGACTCAGGTCTTGTTTTATAGATTTCATGTACTTGATCATAGTAAGTTCTTTGTCGGTAATTATTGTCTAAATTATATTCATAATCTGAATTACGCCTTTTTTTCTTTTTCGAAGAAATAAGGTAAGCTTTCACCGATTCGGTCTATTTTGTTGATTAAACGATTTAGTCTATCTTTTTCTTTAGTTTTAGATTGGATGAAGGCTTCAGCGTCAAATATGCGACCAAATAATAGTAAATCTTTTATTTGACTATCATAATTTGATTTATAAATTTCGCGTTCTTTTAGGATAAAATAAACGGAATTTTCCGTTTCTTTGAATATGAAATTTTTCCACTTTATGTGTTTACATAATTCATTATGGGACTTTGGTACCTGGTAAAATGTCAGAAACATCTAGTGTGATAATTTCAGGCGTATCGATGACCTGATCGTTTATGATGTTTGTAACAAGATAAATTTTTCAGTTTTGTTTAATTCTATAATTTTATGGTATTTCATCACCTCATTAATTTGTTAATCTTCGAATATATATAGGTATTCGTCACGATATGCTGATGGATTATCTAACAGATATTGAATTTCTTTTAGCAGATTTACTAAGTAAGTCTTTACATAACTTGCTATGAAGCTCGGTAACGCTTTGTTTATTAATTGTTTCAACATTTTCAGGAATTCTTCCTTGCCGTATTTATTATATTCTGATAATAACGAGATGTCGTAAACAAAGTCACTAAAAGCTATTTTCTATAATTTTATAAAGATTTATACTGATGTTTTTCTTAACATACTGTTCTCTGTTATGTTTTTCGTAATTGCCATAATGTCAAAGAGTTGTAAACATCGTGTAATTCTTTTGGTGTAAATGTTGTTTTCAGGATGTCACCGTCTATTGTATAAGGTACTCTGTTGTATTCAATATATTCCATAATATCACCTACTTGTTATTATATAGTCTAATTTTTCTTGGATATATTAAGCGTTCTCAGGTGTGCCTTTTACGTATAGATAACTATCGATTCCAAATTGGACAATAACATCTTGTTCGTTCCAATAATTGAAAGCTTCTTTTTACATAATTAGTGAAAGCTTTTTGATCAGAACAACCTCCGGCTTGGCATTTTGCAAATCAATATCTGTAAGTTGAATAGCTCCGTCTTTCGATAAGCAGCTTTTTGTTGCTTGTTCGATAAATTCAGGGTCTAATAAAGCCGCGTTTATTTTTCTCATCTAGTTGTTTCGCATAAGTTTTTCGTTTTAACTCCTTTTCTGTTTCTTGGTTTTCTAAATTTTTAAGAATTGTTCTTTGATTGTCATTACTTTGTATCCTTTCTGTTTTTAATTATCAATCATAGCGACAATTTTTCTCTGTCGTCACTTTTTGTAAATTAGTTTAACAAAACACGCTTAGTTCTTCTGGATCAATCATTGCATAGCCCAAGTCATTGATTATAGCGTCTGTTTTGCCTGCATCAGTAAATATGATTTCAATGCCTTCAGCGTCAAATGCAAGTTTACCATTTTTGAGTTCTAATTCTAGTTTTACTGAAAGGTCATATTTGTTTGATAATGTTGTTAGGGTTGTTTTAATAATTCTTGATGTTTATTCATTTTTATGTCCTTTCTTAATTTAATCTTCAAATGGATACTTGAAAATATCTAATTTATCATTATTATATTGAAGTATAGTGACATTTATTGTGAAATCTTTTATCTGAGAGATGAGTTTTTGGATAGCACTAATTAATGATTCAATGTTTGTTTTTCATCTGCTGAAATACAAAAAGTTTTTGTGTTAATAGTAGTTTGTCCATGTTCGATTTCTATTTCTGTTCTTATTGATATATCGTATTTTTCTGATATTTTTCTAATCCAATTAGTAGTTTTTATATTGCTCCATAGTTTTTCCTTCTTATTTTAAGTATTCTAACGCAATTTTCCATCTTGATATTTGAGAATTCATACTGTTCATGAGTCTAAATCTAATAAGATTATCTCGATCAGTATCTTCTTCAGTATCGTAAATCTCATAAAGATATGCATTTTCTATAATTGTATCAAAATGATAGTATAATTGTTCATTTACATAACTTAATGCTAAGTAATAAGTATCATTATGTTGGTGGTAGATTTTAGCGTCTTCTATAATATCGTTAATATTATTCTTTACGAAATCTTTTAGTTTTTGTAATTAGTATTTCTAATTTATTTGTTACAGATTCGATTGTTTGATTGAGTTGTGTCTGTAACATTTCTCGCAATTCATCTTTTGATAAATCTTTGATATCTTCTACTCGAAAAATCATAAATTTGAATTGTATAATCTAAAGACCATGCATCATCTATTAAAAATATGAGGATTTTCATTTTCATCAAAAATAAATTGATACGAAATATTCCATATCATGCGGATCGTTGCGATAGGAATATAATTCATCTAAAATATGTTCAAAATTTCTTTCTAATAATTTATATTTCATCTTTCGGCTCCAATTTTTAAAGTATTTTTCTAGTTCATATTGAAATGATACATAATCATATGTTAAAAATTTTAGCAATTTGGTCTGAGGGATATTCATCAACAATATATGCATAAAATAATTCATCTTTAAGCTCGATATATATAATGTATAATTTTCATTTTCGAATTCTAGTGAATTACTATTATTATCATATGTTTCGTTGAAACCATGCTTTCTTGCGATAGTAAATATTCTTGGGTATTCTTTTTCATTGTTTTTCTCCTTTAATATAATCATAGCACGAATCGAACGTGCTCGTTACCCATCAGGGATGATTGGATTGTTTTATTTAACAGTATGTATTAGAAATGCACTTTTTAATAGTTAATTTACCATTTCCTGAACAAATGTTAACTGATGTTACGTTACTCGAAACAGTAGTTGTATAGTGAAGCTTATTATCATATTCTTTTTCAGAATCAGAGTAATCGTTCCAATCATTAATTTCATTTTTGATAAAATTTAATAATTCTTTTCTTTCATCTTTTGTGATAATTAAAACTCGTTTGTTAAGTGTATCGAAAATTTCAGTAACACTAAAACTCCCTTCTGTTTCATATTCTTCTATTAAGTTTTTATTTCTTCGTATTCCATTGGTATAATCCTTTTCTATTCAGATGTTATTTTGTCGTAAATTTGTTCTGGTAACTCTTTTTGCTACAAGTGGGTATTCACGACTTCTTAAGTAGATTTTAGAATAATTAATATCATAATATTCTATGAGTATAATATCATAAGCATTTATACAAAAATAATGACCCTGAATAGTCTTTTTAATTTAATAAATTTCATAATTTTTACCTCAACTTATTTCTTAACATTCCAGTTACAACACAACATAGCGTCACGTTTTAACTCAGTATTTTTCCATTTGTTAAGTAACCAACGAGTGTCAAAACGTTTATTTGTAATGATTGCATATCCGTTAATGGTTTTACGAATTTCAACATCAATAGGTGAATTGTCTTTGCGCTCTGTGTTTTCGTAACAAGTTTTAACGTCTTCTACAAATTCTTTTACAGATTCTTTAATATCTGCGTTGGGGATTGGATCGAAGTCAAATAACCATTTAAGATTTTTCGAATCATCAGCGTTACCTTTTAATGCTGCAATTGATGCAACTTTTTGTGGTAAGCTTGATATGTCGAATTCACCATCAATCATTTTGTGCTGTAATGCTTTAAATGTTTTTTTGAATTACTCGAGGGTTTTACAGATATATACATTCTGCACAACTCCCCAGTAACACCTTTTTCTACGAATGCTTTAAAAGTCGGGTAGTAATTCAGCATATGATTTGCTTGAGATGAATGAATTAGTTCGTTCTTTTGAATCCATCAATATGTTTATTATCTTTGTTGCGACTTTTGAATAAAAATAACGTGAATTGTTTTATTTTTCTTCCATATTTTTCACCTCCTGTTAAAATAAACATTGTTCCATAATATATTTCCCATCAAGGGTTTTATAGTAACTCATATCTGTAAAATGACCTTTGCTCAATTTCACTAAAAAGATAAAGGAGAAAAATTCGTCATAGATGTAAATATCAAAATATTTCTCATCATATAACGAAATGTTCCTTCAGAATCTTCAAAATCAATGCAATATCATTTTTCAGTAAGGTTTTCCGATAACTTGTCTAAAAATTCGTTCAAATAATGTTCCATAGTGATTTTCCTTTCTTTATTTAAGCTCTGAAAAGCAATCGGAATGGAACATTCAGAATATTGCGTTCAGGATTAAAGGCTTGATAAAATAAATTGCCATTCTTTCTGAATGATTGGAACTGAGTCTAACAACCTAACAGCCAAAATGTCGTTTCGTGATGTAATTTATGTTTGAGTCGAAAATTTGATATTGATAAGATGTATTATGAGCATCAGTTAATGAATATTCACATTTATCATTAAAACTAACATAATAACGCTCTACCTTAGGTGCTGTTGATATTTTTCGATAATCGTTTCTAGATTATCAACAACAATTTGGAGTATATTTCGGTCCAAATAAGTCAAATCAGCATGGAGTTTATTTAGTCCATGCGTGATTTTATCAGCGACGTATTTTTGTAGTTCAACTTTTGTGAAAGTTGATAGCTCATTTGGTACAAAAATCAAAGATTTGATATTTGTATGGTGAACTTTCGGACGTGCTGATTTTTATATTTCAAAGTGGCACCTTCATCGAATACGTGTAAGTAGTGGATGTTGGTGCTATTTGTTTTAGATATTTCGTAAATTTCTTCTACGATAGTTGTTATGTTTTCTCTAAGCATTTTTACCCTTATCTTTTGTATGATTTTACGTCATCAGCAAATTCTCTGAAGTATTCTTCGTCTTCATCTAGCATTTCTAGAAATTCTCTTGCTGTATAGTATGAAGATTTGTCCCAAAGTTCGTTGAACTCATCATCTGCATCGAATTCGTGACATCGTTCGATAATTTTATCATCAATTAGATTCAGTAAGTCGGTGATATATTCTTCAAAAATCCGTTTCTTTGTCATAATCAGGAAAAATCAATTTCGACAAAAAGGCAGCTTTCTTTTTGGTGCATTAATGTCGAAGTAAACTCAGTTGCTTCTTTATTTTTCATTTAATAATTCTGTGATTGATAGGTCACTGTATTCAGTTCTAAAGAAACATTCTTCGATATGTGAACCTAGGTCGTCGATTAATGTGGCAATATAATTTTCGACTATGATGTAGATTAATTGATCTGTGTTCATAGGTGTATAATCGTCTAGGGCTGTGTTTGAATTGTGGAACGTAATTGTTCCATCTTTGATTTGTTCTATAATTTCGTGAAACGGTTGGTTCATGTGTTTTTCTTTCCTTTCTTGTGGTCCTTTACTTATTACTCTGCTGAAGTTTTTCGAAGAAACGTTTTTGCTTCTTTATGTTCATAAGGTTTTATTATATAAAAAAGGTGAGTGATGTGTTACGAGGTGAGCGTATTCTTCATCATCATTGTATTCAAGAGCAGTCATAAGCTGTTTTTGACTTTTAATTAGTTCTAAGAAGTCGTCAATATATTTTGTAAAAATCAGTTGTTTCAGTGTGTTCTGGTATTTTAATTTTGACAAGAAGTTTTATATGTTTTGGTGATTCGATGTGGAATCTTAGCTCAACAATATTTACATTTTCTTTTAATAAATCTTCAATGTTAATTTACGACCATTTTCGGTTGCGAAACGAATGTCGTGAATATACTTATTAAAAGGCTACCAAATAAGTTTGTGAGTAAACCATGCTACTAATTGGGATAAGTTGTGACAGATTTTTTTGGGTCATATATTTGTACGATACCGCTTAAATAAGGAATTATAGGTTTTTCGTACTTAATTTGATCCATAATTTGGCTAAATGTTTGTTTCATGGTTAGAGTTTTTCCCTTCTTATTTTCTCAGGACCGTATATTCTTATATTTTTAGCAAAGTCTTTAAAGAATTTTTTCATCCTCTACTAGGTTTTGCTGATACAAGTCCTGGTGCACAGTGTGAATAATATTTTTGCATATTTTTGAATTTATATTCTGCATTAAATTCTTCACAACGTGCGATAATATGTTTATTAATAAGGTTTAGTAAATTATTAGTATATTCTGTGTAGTCTGTGTTTTCATCATATTCAGGGATATCTAAATCGATAAAAAAATATCATTTCTGTTAGGTGCATAGATATTAAAATAAAATGAATCTGATTCAACATTTTCTTTCAATAGTTCGTTAAGCGACATATGATGAATGTCGGTACGGAAATGAAGAATATCAGAATCTGCTCCTAATTTTTCGATTAATTCAGTCACATAATTGTAAATAATAACGCAAGTCAGTTGGTTCATGTTAATTTTTCCTTTCTTAATTTTTGATCTATATGTTTTTACGCTTTCTGCGAAGACTTCCAAGTATTGTCGGTTGCCATTTGGTTTGTATAAAACATCAGTGGCATTATCTTTATCATAACGAATATATAATTCTTTATATTGCTTATTTAAATCGAAATTAATACATTGGTGTATGATTTCAGAATCGATGTAATCTAATAAATTATTAATATATGTTTTTTAAAAACATGTGTTTTTATTATATATCGGAAAATCAATATCAATTAGACAAGAGCTAACCCTATTAGCGAATATATCAAAACATATTCCAGTTGCTTCTAGTTTTATCGTCTATTGTTTTTGCCGATTGATACGTATCCTTGTTAGTTTTAAAATCAAAACTAACGTTAAATGAGTTTAAATCCATGAGTAAATTGATAATATAATCTTTGGTTATAATATAAATCAATTGATTTATATTATCTGGAATATATTCATCAAAAGACTGTACGTGAATTATGGAATTTAATCGTTCCATTTTTAATTTGTTCAACAATTTCTTCAAGTGATTGGTTCATAATATACTTTCATCTCTCTTATTGAATTACATCAAGAAATTCTAGGTTTATTCTGATAAAATCCTTGATAATTCTAATGAGTCTGACATATAGTTTATGAAGTCATTAGCATTGATATCTTCGTAATTATTTAGGTTATTAATAGTTTTATATTTATCTAAATATAGTTTGATTAATTTGTTAGGCAGTATTAGATTACGAGTTAGATAGCTAACAGTACCTATAAGCTATATCGTTTTAGTTCGTCATGGTGACCCTAATATCACTTTACAAATATCAAAAAGCATGACCGTATCTATTTTTGGTCACTATCTAAATCGATTGAGTAGTAAACTGCAAGTTTTTCTAATGGGATTTTTGTAATCATCATTTTAACTCTAGTTCGAGAAAATCTTGATTCTCAACACTCTAATACAACCGGGTTATATTTGTATAATTCTTTAATTCTCATCTGGTTTCACCTCAAGTAATTTTTTTCCATAAATAGCTGGTTTAAAAATATTTTATTAGATTCTGCAATAGATTTTATTTCATCATCTGTTAACTTTTCACCGTAGATATACGGTTCAAGTTCATCAATAGGCTTTTCGATTATCTCAAATGGACTCATGCAGTATAAGTCAGCAAAGCTTATCGATTAGTCCAAATGATATATTTTGAATATCATCTGATTCGATATTGTTATAACTTTGTTCTGACAGCTCTAAATATGTTTGCAACTTGAATAGGTTGTAACTTAGATTTTTAGTCTTAGTTCTTTTAATTTTTTTCCATAATTTTTAGTATCCTTTTCTTATAATAAATTCCTGTAGCATGAATCGAGACATGCTTTAAGTTCACTAGAAACAGGGTGGTTGATTTTTAATTAATCATCTTTTCTGTTATATTTTTCGTTCTTCTATTAATCCAGCTTTACGCAAATTACGTTCAACTTGGTTATAATTTTTATAAACATATAAGAATTGTTTTGTTGTGAATTCGTCATGTTTTCCGATAACTTCTTCTACGTCCTTGTTTGTGACTTCCACACTATCTTTAAAAAGCGTAAAAAATATAAATCTTCAAGTCCATTTATAACTTTTTTTATTTTCTTTAATTCAGTTCATAATGATTAAGTGCTGTTTATTTTATTTTGTCTTTTTTTCCCCTTTTGGCTTGCTTTTGTAGCCCAACTTTTTATGTGCCGCTTGCTCCGTTTTATAACTATAACCATTTGCGTCATCTAGAATTTCACCTCTTTCCTCATCGACGATAACATAATGTGGTTCGTAGTGTTTAGATAATTTAGCACTTTTAGTGAGGATATAATTTACCATAGATTCGTTCTCCTTTCAGTTTATCTGCAAATTCTTTGTAGAATAATTCATCTTCATCTAGAATTTCAGAAACTCACGAGCTGTAAATCTTGAAGATTTATCCCATAATTGGTCGAATTCATCATCTGCATCAAAAATCATAACAACGATCAACAATTCTATCATCAATTAAAGCGAATAAGTTATTGATATATTCTTCAAAAATCTTTGTTGTCATCATATTGGCAGGAAATCTATCTCGACCATTATGTCACTACAGCGTGGACCAGCAATATCAAAATAAAATCCAGTAGATTTAGTGTTGTTTTTAAGTAGTCTTTCTATTGGTGCATCGCCGTCATTATTAGTTCTGAATTCTAAATCATTTTACATATCCGTCAAATTCTTCGATTGTGGAATATGTATAATTCTCAACAACGATATAGATTAATTGATCAATATTTTTCTGGTGAATATTCTTCAAATAATGTATCTGAATAAGAGAATTTAATTTCTTCATTTTTAATTTGTTCTATAATTTCCTTAAATGATTGTTTCATTTTTGTGTTACCTTTCTTGTGATGATTTTATTGCGTTTTTCAATTAGTCTATATAACGCATCAGGTGCTGTGGTATTAAATCGTCCATATGGTTGATTTATGTTTTATTATATCTTTTTCTATTGTTAGTTCACATGTATATGGTTTGTCTTCATAATATATACTAAAGATGTATGATTTACCTGTTTTTTTACACGTTTAGTATAGCTACCGACACAATGCTTCATATACATACCTTCTTTTTGTAATTTGTATTCGGAATTTAGTGGGTTTATTTTTAAAGTGTCTTTTAATTTTATTATCAAGATCTTTCCATTTTTCTTTTAATTTGTATTCTTTTTATCTAATTTTGATAATATTTTTACCATAATATTCTTCTAAAAACATGGTTGTGGTATTTAATTAACTCATTTAATGTTTTTGAAATTTACATCCATTTTCTTTTTCATATCATATGCTATTTCATACACATCTATAATAAACTGTTTGCTATCTGTATTAAGTTTTAGTTTATCTTTCGCGTAAGCATATATAATATCAGGTGTTGTAAATTTGAGATCAAAATGTGTTTTTACGATAAACTTTTGTACCATTCTAGAATTTTAATAAATGATTTTTATTTAAATCTTTTATTAAATTTCTGAAGAATAATATTTCATGATATGTGAGCTTATTTAAATTCATATATTCTTTTTAATTTTGTAATATTTTTTTCCATTTTGTTAGTAGGAATTCGTTACGCGTATTATGCTGTATGACATCATTGTGTGTAAATGATTTGTGATATATATGCTTATATTTTAATTTTTCTTTATATAAATCATTAATTATTCGGAAAGTTTTTGTTTTTTTAATAATGGTGATTCGTTTGGGTTAATGTAGTCAATTTCATCAGGAAATGATAATGGTATATATTTGTTTTTACTTTTTAAAATGTTGAACAATATGGCATGTCTCATAAAAGAGGATTCGTGTTGTATCGCGATAGTGTTGACATTCTGGAGAAATAGCAACAAATTTACCATTCGGTGTGATGCCAATGACGTCCAGTTTTTTTCGATTGTTAAATAATTTTCTTTAAATTTATAAATTATTTGATGAATAGATAATCTTATTTTTGAGGTAATCAATATTAGTCAGTAATGACACTAGTGATTTATTGAATATGTTTGTATACATTGTTTTGATTGCATCTACATCATCATTTTTAGAATTTTATTATTTTGTGAGTCATAGTATATTATATAACTACCATAAGGTGTTATGTTGTATGCAGCATCTTCTAAATACTTTTTAAGTTCATTGACATCGAGCATGTTTCGTGTTCCTTTTCTTGTATATTAAAATTCCTGTAGCACGAATCGAGACGTACTCTATGTTCACCAGAAACAGGACAATGGTTTATTTGTATTTTTGCTAAGAAATCTTCTTTCGCTAACCCTAAGTCTTTAGCGACTTGTTCGAAGTCTGACTGGATAGCTTTCTTGTCTTCTTCTGGTCCTTTATATTCCAATAGTTTTCTTGGACCAAGAAAAACTGAATAATTCTAAAATATGTTTAAATATATTACTTATCATTGTTTTCACCTAGATCTTTTAATGTTAGTTTTTCTTCGATTTTGTTTTTTTGGATTTTTTTAACAACGTCTTTAATTTCGTTAAGAGTTGTTTCAGTTTTCTTTGCTGCCAATTTTTTGCATAATATTTTTCGTTTTCTTTTCGAATAATTATTGTTCTGTTATCACTGAGAAGTGTTTTATTCTCTTTTTAAATCATATTTTAAAAAGGATTTTGCCATCACCTTCTGTGATTAAGATGTTATAATGTTGGTTTAATGATTCTAGTGTTTTTATATTCTGGTTTAATATAATATGTTATTAATACTGCTAGTAATGGTAGTACAATACATGACGTATTGAACAATATGTTTACTTTAGGTTTTTCTTCTGAGATTTTGAAAATCTCTGAAATTATACCAAGAATTATTATTGGTATGCATATTGCAATAAGATAAATAAACCAATTAGGTGCTGTAAAGTTTTTGATTATGAATTGTTCTAAATTACTCATGATTTTTCACCTTTAAATCGCTAAATCAAATTTTAATTGAGGGTGTGCAATATTCGTAATCAATTAGCTCAAAAATCTTCTGGCTTAATATCATAAAAAGTTAGTTTTAGGTTTACAGTTTAGAACCAATTTCGGTGTACATTCTTTACTTGTACAGGGATAATAATTCGTTAGCTTGTTCGAACTGATTGTCGTAGATATGCAGGTTGTTAACGAAGTAACAGAATTTACCAATTTTCCAACCAAAATGACAAGCGATCATCATTTGTAGTGCTACATATTGCATTGAATTAATATGGTGCGCTACAAAGCATATCGTTACTTCTTTGAGTTAAGGTACAGTCTAAATATATTTTTGTCATTCATCTTACGCACATCGAACATAACGTTATATGCACAGGGTAATAATCCGTTAGTTTCTTCAAATGCGTTATAATCCCATAGGAAATAACATTTCGTCTATTCCATGGATTTTTTTCTAAACCTTCTAAGATTTTATCGATAATTTTATGTTCTTTAACTACAGCACCGTATCTTTTTACCGATTGTGCCAGTATTTTCAACTTCCCATGGGCTCCAGTATTTTACATTGTATTTATTTTCTAAAAATACTAAGTTCATTACTTTGGTCTTGATAAATCCAGAAGATTTCTTTGATAGCTGATTTGATTGGGATTTGTCTAAGTGTTGTGATGAGGGAATTCACCTTTTTGATAAATCATATGTGTCACATACTTGTGTTACATATTTAGAGTTAGCTTTCTCACCATTACTATAAACGGGACGAGCGTCACCGCTCATAACGCCGTTTTTCTAATATGTTTTCTATATTTCTTTTGAGTATTTCATCTGCTTTTATTCATTTGTTCTTTCCTTTCTTTAGAATTGATATCTTTCTACCTTACTAATAGCTATTGCTATAGGTATAATTGCTTTTTCTGATAGTTTACGAACAATAATTCTTTTTATCGAATCTGTTATAACTGTATTTTTCAAAACCTTCTTCATGAATTATTTGTTTTATAAAGCTTTATCTCAGTAAGTCATCTGGAAGCAACAAGCTTGTTGCGTGTTGTTTACCAAGGAAACTTTGAAGGAATGTATTCAAGCCTGTAAACCCGTCGTCTTCTTGTTTTGTAGTTTTTGATAATGTTTTTACGAATTCGTATGCGATTAAGAATCGCTTTGTATCCTCATTATTACAGCTATTGATGATTATATTATTATCTTCGATTTTGCTTTCATATCGATACATGGGTTCTTCTTTTTATTTCAAATGGTGTAAATTCTTTTTATGAATTTTCTTATATCAACATATTCACCATTTGTTACTTCAAAATTTGAAATATCTATGTTGTAGTTGTTCTAAGATAATTGGATTTGCTATCTCTATATATTTCATGATTTCACCTCGTAGATTTTAAAATATTGATTTGGTAACAAGTCTTTTAATACTTTGTTTTGTTCCATGAATTTTCTATGATATTTAATTTGATTCGATGGTGTAATCAAATCTGGATTTATGCGATATATAATTGGGTATTTTAGTGCATTTATATTTTGGTAAACATATTCAACTTTCATATCACCTGATAAGATTGGTTTCATGATATTTGGTTTGATCTTATCAAAAATCATCGCAAAGGGTATAACATATATTTCACCAACTTTCTTTAATGTCTGTCTGAGATAACGATATGTCCATTTTTCTGTTACGAGTACGTTATCGGCATTTAAGATTAAATCTTTTAGGTATTCTATATTGAATATTTTCCTATAATCAAATGCATCATCATCTGTTTGTAAACGACCTTCTAGGTTAATCGGAAGATAATCAAGTTCATCTTCTAATAATGCATCCACTGAATTGTAAACAGAAATATCATAATCTGTGACAAATGTACCAGAATTTCTTTGAAGTTTAATGAAATCACCGAATGTTAGTTCTGTTTGTTTAAAAACCCTGCAGAGCATTTATGATTATATCAACATCTGGGTAATCATCATTATATTCATGAAGATTGAAATTGATTTTATTTTCTTTTATCACGTATTTCAATTGTTTCAAATTCTTTTTCGTACCATGGTTTCTTGTTCATTTTTTTCTTCAAGTTGTTCGATTAGTGCGTCATAATTTCGTTCTGATCTAATAACTCTTGCTTTTTCCGTCAGTTGCAATAAATTTAAAAACTTATCATACATACATCCTTTCTATGATTTTCATCAATAAAAACTAGTGTAGTCTGTGTGAATGGTATTATCAAGTTCCGATATTGCTTTTCTCAATCTATCATCGTCTGATAATACTTCTTTATCTACATTGCGTTTTTCATTTCGTTTTTGAGTTTGTCTAGATGTTCTAATGCATATTCTCTGTCAACTGCGATATCATAATAGTCGAAGTGCATTAAGTTCTCTGCATTATAATCATGGTAGTCTCCTTTAATTTTTGTAAGCTCATAGTTGTTATTAATGCTTTCAATTTTGTAAATAGCTTTGACTATATAATTCGAGCTTGCTTCCGCATCAACAAAGTCAAAAATAGCTTGAAGTGTTCTATTTTGTAATCTGTCTCTAATGTTATTGATAGTTTTATTTTTATAATTTTCCGTTAATGGTTTTTGAAGAACTACTCAATGTTGTGTTTAAAGGGACCAATAACCTATACCTCTAATTTTTAGAGTCACTTGATATTTATTTTTATCTTTAGTGATAAGTGGTTCTAGGATGTTGAAATTTTTTCTTTATTAATTCTACCGTAATCAAAAACTTCGAGTAAAGTCGTGGGGCAATTGGCACCTTTTTCTGATAATAGTTGTAGATAAATGAAATCTTTTAAGTCTTCTTTATGTTCTGTGGAAATTATTACTGTTCCATATGCGTCTGATTGATTTGCCATAATTTTTGTATCCTTTCTTATTTTTTTATTATTTCTGTAGCACGAGTTGAACGTGCTTAAAAACCCACCGAGGACAGATTATTTTTGTTTTAGTTGTAATTGATGTTTATTTTTGATAGATCTTTCGTAATTTTCGTAACCGTGATATCCGTCATAAATGTCGTAACATTCTACTTCATATTTATCTTCTGAGTCTAATTCTCTTTCTAACGATAAAGCATTATTTAAAATAAATGCGTTACAGTCTTTGCAACAAATTACGATTTGATCTGTTTCATAATTGTAGTATTTTGGTGAATATGTACTATATACTTCCCACGTTCCGCCAACTTGATTACCAAAGTATGAACAATAAGTTTCACCAATTTCTTGTAAATATTTCTTAAAAATCTACTGAGATTTCAATATCTCTAGGGTTTTAAGTCTGGATTTTCTTGTAACATATCTTCGATAATTTGTTCATCAGTACCTTCATTTAGCCAGATGCTCTCATATAATCCTGAGAAAATACCCAGTTCAGTTAAATTGATAAGTAGGGTATTACCTTCTTTCATGAATTTACTGTTATGTGGAATATCGATATCTTCAATTGGTGTTTCTAAGGCTTCATTATCATGGAATTCTGAACCGCATGAATATACTTCACCGTCAAAACCGTGAAATTCCCATTCGTTAAATAGTTCTTTTTATACTTGAATGTGGTACTTCTTTTTGTAATTTATCTAGTGAATTTATAAAGTCGTCTAATGAATATCCATGTTCCATAAGCCATTCATATTGATATCTTTCGTATGATGTTAATGTCTTCATATTTTTTTGTATCCTTTCTGTATTATAAATTGAGTAAGTGAACTACCACGACCTTAGTTATACTTAGAGGTCATGGCTTCTTGGGAAGAGTGCACAGTTTCGCTATAAGTTCACCATATAGATCATCTTATAACCAGAGCTTCACTTATTTACCAAGCTAACCCCGTGGTCCCCACGGTTATAATATTGTGGTTTAAGAAATCATTTCTAAACCTTTGTTTCTAATATTAATAGCTACATTAATATCACGGTCGTGATGGGTATGACAGTTAGAGCAAGTCCATTCACGTATGTTCAATGCTTTTTTACCGTCATTATGATGGCAGTGAGAACAAATCTGACTAGATGGGAACCATTGTTCAATTTGAACAACTAATTTACCATTACGCTCAGCTTTGTATTCCAGCATGTTTATAAATTTTTGACCATCCAACATCAGCTATTGATTTAGATAATTTATGATTTTTCATTAAGTTCTTAACTTTCAGAGTTTCTAATGCGATATAATCATGGTTTTTGATTATTTCAGTAGAAACTTTATGTAGATTATCTGAACGTTTATTCTTAATCTTGTTATGTATTTTAGCTACTTTTACGTCGTTGTTTCTGATAATTCTTACATTCACGTAATGGTTTCTTATAAACTATTTCAACACAGCTTCCATCTTCATTGTAAATACGTTCTTTAACATTTTGTTCGAAACGTCTACTTAGGATTTTTGTTCTTTACGTAGCTTACGTTGTAGTTCATTGAAATGTTTTGGGTTTTCGTATTTTTATCATCAGATGTAATAGCTAAATGTGTTAATCCTAAGTCAATACCAACTGCATTATCTTTAGATAGTACATGTTTTTCTTGATTATCAGGAACTTCGAATAAAATAGATGCTGTATAATGACCACTTGACACTTGTTCTATTGTAACGGATTTAATTATGCCCTCGATAGGTCTGTGTACTTTGATTTTAATACCAGGTTTAAAACTTTGGTAAAATTAATCTGTTATTTTCAATGCGTATATTATTGTTGTTGTTATTGGTCGTATAACTGAGTCTAGAACGTGATTTCTTTTTTATATGTTGGTTTTTGGAAAATGATCTTTGTTCTTTTTATAATTACGAAATGCTTGTTGTAAATGCATTTGGCTGTTGCATAATGCGAATGAATCTACTTCTTTTAAAAAAGGGTATTCATCTTTGTATTTAGCAGGTGTCTTTAATAAGTTGTTATTATAAAAATCACTTAACATAAGGTTATAAATAAGCCTCGCACAACCAACTGTTTTATGGATTAATATGATTTGGTTTTCATCAGGATAAATCTTACATTTTAACAGCTGTTAACATACTTTTTCACCTTGCTTTTAAAATGTAGTCCTTAACAATATCTATTTGTGTTGAACTCTGTAGAACTTACATAAAACCTTTTAGTCCAGAAATATTCTTTCCATAGTTTTAATTTTATACTAGGAAAATTCTTTTTAATTAATCGTGAACTAGTTTGATTTAGCTGCGTTTTATGTATTTGTTTTAAGTTAGTTGATGGACTTATTGATAGAATAGTGTAACATGATCACTATCGTGGTTCCATTCTATTATTTCGACTTCATGTGATAAAACCAATTGTTTCAAAAATACTTTTTAATTCGTTCAGATATAGTACCATCAATGACATTACGTCTGTATTTAACTACTAGAACTAAATGTAATGTAATACTATATACTGAGTGTTGTGTTTTACGATACATTCTTTTTCACCTCAGTTATTAATTTATTATATACTGATTATATCATAAATTATAATTATTGTAAAGCAATAACAAAAATTCATCCACGACTTATAGAGTCATGGAATCCTTTTTATGTTTAGTTGAAAATTTAATTGTAATTACCTAAGGGGTGTGCCAAAGACTCGACTGAATACCCCCAATCTTAATAGTAATTTTGAAATTTTTCAGATTAATGTATATATATATCTTATAAATTTTTAAAAAAATTATTGTAGTAATCAAAATTTTTCAGTTTAGGTTTATTATTATCATGATATACTAAATCTTTTGGAGTATAATAGTTTTTGTTCATGATTTGTACCGACTAATTTTAGTTTTGTCATTACAAAATCGTCTTGTTTTTCACGGTGTCTAACTCAGGATGTAGTTGAATTATATCCATAATTGTTTCGAAATGATGTGCAAAGTTAGTTTTATATATTTTGCCAGTTGTTTTATCAATAATATAATTATCAAATGGCGGAATGTCTAAAAATGCGTTTTTAGATATTTTTTGAATTCGTCTGTTTTTACAACTTTATCAAATATAATATTTATGTAATTTGCTATATTGAATTCCTCAGTACAACCATGTTCTTTCACAATTGTTTCCATTATATCCTCAAGAAATTCATCGGATACATATTCCATAATATCTTGCACAGCTTTTTGTATGTAAAACGTTTCTTTAGTATTTCCAAAATTGTTGAGTTGTTTATTCATATACATATTTATCATTAATCTTGTTAAATAAAAATGGGTTGTAGTTAAAATATACCTGTTCTGTCATGGTTTAACTTCTTTTCTCTTTCTTATATTTAGATTATCCTGGTATTCGTTTGGGGTTTTCATGACTTCACCTCTTAGTAAACTAATTCTTCTAAATCTTCTAAATCCATCTGAGTTAGAAGTTCTTTATATTCTGTTTTTAGATAAATTTCGTTCAGAAAGCTTACCAAGGATTCTACTCGCCATATAATAAACTTGTGATAACAAGAATCTCTCAGGGTTTTCGAAAATAGCTTCAGGTTCCATTCCTAAAACGTCACTTTCGATAAAAATCATCCCAAAAATGCATGAATATAGTTAATACTTTTTTGTCTATTGAAAGTTAGCGTACCATTAGTAAGATACGAGTCCAGTACGTTATATGCTGATAATTTTAGTTCAGAATCTTCGTTCTCGTCAAGCCATTCTAATATATGGTCAACAGTAAATTCAACTAATGAACGTTGTTCATATGGTTTATAGTATTCGGTACTTGTAATTAGATTAACAGCTTGGTTGATTAATAATTCTTGTTTATTTAGATTACGAGTTTTGTAGACAAATGCATTTTCTAATTGTCTACTGATAGTAAGTAAATCGTCTTGGGATAATTGATTCCAAGGTTTATTTAAGATTTGTTCTAGTAATTCTTCTTTAACATTATTGAATTCAATTTTTGTAGTCATGATTTTTGTATCCTTTCTTTTTGTTTTTATTCCTATAGCAGAACCCGCAGTGCTCTATGCTCGCCAGAGTTTAGTATCTTGATATTGTTAGAGTAAAATGTGGATTTAATTTTACCCAGAATAACATAATCAGACATGTCAAAATAATCGTGTTTTATGTCTCGCATATGCTCATCAACAATAGCATTATATTTTTCAACCATAAGTAAAACTGAATATGACATTCCCATATACGAATAGTTTACGGTTTGATATGTTGCAGAAAATAATGAACAGTAAGGGCTTCTTCTCGATTTAATAAATTATGTGAAAAGTTAAGACTTTTTGAATAATGAACATAAGGGTCGTTTTTATTTATTTCAATGTTGTTTTTTTATAATGTCGTTCCATACTGTTTCATCGATTGCTTTTATTAGCCCATCTAAATCAGGTATAATGGTATCATTGAATAAGAATTCTTCTTTCATCATAAATGTTAGCATTTCAAAGGATTTAACGTATTTTTGCGAATGTTTCAAAATAATCATAGTTCCCAAATAGTTGGAACCAATATTCTTCGTTGGTTCTATTGTCTGTTAATGATAACATAAAATCTAGTTGACATTTCGTACCTCCTTAGTGATTTCTTTTGCACGTTCTAGAGCTAATTTTTGATTAAATCTTCTAGTTTAATTTTTATATCTATTAGCAATAATTTTGCAATTCTTGTAGTTCTTTTTGATTAAAGGTAATTTCAATATTTTCCATAACTTACCGCCTTATTTACGAATAATAATTGTTTTTAGTTTTTTAGTGCGTCTTTTTCTATTGATTTTACGAGTTTTATCTTTAGGGTAAATTTCAACTTCGATAGATACCTCGTGGGTTGGTGTTTCATCAGTTGGTACATCTTTTTTCTTAAGAAGCATTTCAGCTTTCTGGGCAGCTTTTTGAGCTGAACTTAACAGTCGTTAGTGCAGCTTTATATCCGTATTTTTGAGCATCATTTTTGATCTTTTCAACACTAATTTTAGAGATTTCGTTATTTAATTTTGATTTGATTGCAGTTATGTCCATTTTGTTTTCCTCATTTCTTATTTTGGTTTTGTAAAACCTATTTTTCTCTTTGCGTCTAATAATTCTTTTTACGGTACATTTCGATATTTTTTTAATTTTCGAAATAATCGAATTTAGTACTAAATTCTTGTGATAAAGTAGGTTTAGCATAATATTGTTTTATCTTGTCTTGAGATCATATTTTTACTTCGATTTCTCGTCCTTTTGACTTAAAGGTGATTGGTCTAGTATCCACAGCATGAAATTTTGTTTCAACATGAGCCGATACTGTATCATCTTTTTAGATTGATTATTAGCCTTAATGTATATTTATTATTTTTCTTCAATTAAGTGGATACTTCTGTTATCGAAATTTAGGGTATGTATTTCTAGTTTAGAATCTTGAATTTTTCTTTAATTTCAAGATATTGGTTCTTGAATCTAATTAATTTTCCTGTAACGATATAATATCCGATAATTTATCTTTATAATTGTCTAAATTAAAGTCAGGTATGATATGTAATATTGTATTATCCGATATTACGTTAATTGAACATACAGATAAATCTTCTGCTTGTACGATTTTTAAATCATGTGGTTCTAAAGTAAGATTCACTAATGCGTGATAAGTCTTTTTCTTATAACATCTAGTGATTTTAATTTTTCAAGATCATGATTTATTAAATCTAGTTTTTAAGTAAAATTTCTTTTTTTCTTTTCGTAAATGTTTTTTTCTTGTATCATTTTAATATCCTTTTCATATATTGTTTTTATGCCATTTAAAAGATATCACGTTTTATTCTAGCTTGATTGATCTTTTGATAATCATGAGCCATAAAGTCTGTGTATTTTTAACATTGCGTAGCGATGTAGACCAAGCGTTGTATGTTATCATTTGTCCACGTGCGAATTTAGTTTCTACGTTTTTCTCTGTAAATACACTAAGTACTTTTTACTAACCTTCATTTTCGTAACACCATTTTGATATAATCCATCAGGTACATTGACTAATGCATTTTTATACATATTTTTAACCATTTTGTAGTTAGCTTTTATTTCTGGAAGTAAAAGTTGTGAAATCTTATAGGGTATTTGATATACTTCTTTTTACCATTTAGGTCAATGGTTTTTATGAAAACATTAGTCTTCATGATGGGGCTCCTTTCGCTGGTAATTTTTAATCAGATTTTTGCTCCGATATTTTTCTTAACTGCTATCGACTCACAGGGTGAGTGGGATTATCGTGAAAAATAAATATGATTCAACGTAATTTTATTATATCACTTATAAGGACAAATTAATGTCCTTATTTAGTAACTAAATCTAGGTATTGCTCTTTGATTAATTCGTTCGAAAGTTTGTTATGACAAGGGGTCTAAACAACGTAGTCCATTACGAGCTGTAATGTACGCTGCATCTGTTGAACGAATATGCTCGTTTAATGTTTCGTCAGAAAAACCTTGAATATAAATATATAACGTCTTCTATAAGATCTTTTTCGTCATAATTTAGTTCCGAAATTCCGTTCAGTCTTGTCAACGTTTTGTTATTTTTGGAATTTGTTGTAGACCGACTTAAGTGTTGGTCCTTTGTGCCATGCTTCAAAACCTCAGTAGACAACGGTTTATCATCTAGCGCTAATGTATATGCATGGGTTAAGTATAATATAGACTGTAAAACGTAATAGGCAATATCAGGTATGAGTTCGATAAATGTAGTTAACTGAGTCTTTAATCTTCTTTTTCCATATTCGTTTTTCCTCGTTTGGTACAATAACTTCGTGGTCGTAAAAACACTTTCGGTGTAGTAATTTCGTTGATTATATCTCGGTATATAGTATCATCCTAATTACTTTTTGTAGTTACCTATAACTATTTAGTTTAATTAGGTCAGGATGATCTTTTAATAGTTGTTCAGGATTGGTTCCTTTATTTAGATTATAAAGTGTTATTGATTCTTCTTTTACCTGTTGACATGTCAATAGTTTGACCGTTTGTTATTAATCCTTTAATATCATTTAGTGTATAAGTATGAATTAATTTGCGTTTTAATTTAATGTAATTATTAATTTCTAAAAAGTGTGAATAATCCATCTTTTTAAAAGCGATTAAATGATTTTTCTAAAAATATTTGCACCGAAAAATGATACGATTGCAAATATTAAACAAATAGCGGTTGCCATTATAGGTATTTTATTACTAACTGCATTTTAGGAAAAATAATAGACCAAATGTAGTGGTAGTTATTTTTCCAATGGCTATTAAGAATTTTGTTTTTATAATGTTTTAATGATTGTTCCATTAGTTGCCCTTTCGTTAGAGTTCATAGATCCATTGGATATGGTTTTGTAATAAACTGAAACCTGATTTTTAGACAGTAAATTTTATTTTTCTCAAATTCACCAGGGTTCATTTTTCTTAATTTTGTTTTTCAATGATTGGTAATTTTTTTCTAGGATTTTCTTATCACTTGTAAAAACATGATATGATGATTTCATCGACAATTTTATTATTATTATCATATTGGTTTGGTTCAGCAACCCTAAGTATAATCAGTTATTTCACTGAAGTATTCTGCATATAGGTTTGCTATATCTACTAACATACTTGGTCTATCGATATCAAAATGCAACCACACGTTCTTTCATAAATTCGTCTAAGTATGATAGTTCATTTTTGATATCTTCAGGGCTTAACCATAGTTTTTCGTTTAATCCAGAATAGATTCCTATTTTGTTTTAAGTTAAGTTTAATACCATATGTGATATAATTCTTCATTATTGCACTCTGTTATTAATTTAATTAGTTCTAATTTCACTTTGAATTTTGTTTTAAATATTTTTAAGTAATTTTGGTTCGAGTTCGTCTAAGACATCTATGAACTCAACGTCTTCGATAAGGTCGTACTCATCAGTACCCATCATATAATAAAGTGAGATGTTTACGTATTTTTGAATTCAGCGTATTTGTAATTTCAATTGTTTGCCATTCATCTTTTGCTGTGAATGCAAATTTATTTTTATCAAGTAGTTTTACGAATTTAATTTCTGTCATAATTTTTCCTTTCTAAGCTTGAATTATTAGTATTTCTTTTTTTAAAATCAATAGATAACGAATTAATAGCACTTAACCATTCTTTTATTTTTTTCGATGATATGGGTTTTGTAAGATCTGGGTATGATATGATTTTACAAATTTCATCTAAAAACCTCTTTTTAGATGTTGTAAAATTGTGCTATCAACTAAGTAATAAACGTTAAAAGCTTAGTTCGAATTTATTAGATTCATTGTATAAAAAGTTGGTCTAAACTTGTTATATAAGGTAATTCTTCAAATAGTGGTTCAAGTATTGATTCGTGTATATAATCTGAAGTACTTCGGTTCTTATATTCTTTTTCAAGTAGTTCAATATTTTGTTCAAGTTTACTTTTTGTTTCATTATCGATAGGGTATGTTTTTGAACGTACGTCCTTGCTCTTCAAATAGTTTTTCGTATTTATTTTTTTGAACAATAGTTCATCAGCAAGAATGTATTCTTTTTATTGAAAAGTCAGGTATCAATTTTGTTTTATAAAGTATTGTGAGCATGGTTCTTCTCCTTATTTAAGTTCAACAAGTCGTTTTGGAATGACTTTTTAGGCTTTCTGTGAACGATAATTTCTTTACACCTATAATATCATCTTTGTGTAGCTTATAGTCACCATCGATAGATGTGATTTTTAAATTATCGTTTACGAAGTCTTTTAGTTTTGTAATTGATGTAAGTTGTGTATTTGGTTTTGATATTATATCTTTTTCCTATTTTCGATTTGCATTTTTTTCTCCTTTTTAGTAATGTAAGTATACCTATAGCACGAGTTGAACGTGCTCTAGCTGACCGCAGATAGGTTGTTATTTTTCTAACTTCCATTGGAAGTAGTATGAGTTGTTAATTTTATTGTTTTCTACTTCGTAGAACAGGATGTACTTGTCTTTTAGATTAAGAACAACACGATAGACGAATTTTTGTTCGTAATTTCTATTGAAGTAATCAATAATTTTTTTCTATATCTTTTATTAAAAATATTTTTGGAATGCTTTATGGAAGACGTAGCTTTTACGATTAGTGAATTTTTAAGAAATCGACCAATGTGGTTTTTGTTGATTAATATATTATCGTATTGTTCTACAAATGCGTCCATATCGCCAATGGATTTTTGAATAGTTGCATTGATATGGATTGTACGTACTACTTTTATAGTCTAATGTGATATTGATTGTGAATAGTGCATCCTCATCGTCAAAGTCGTAGTCGATATTGTATAATTTTATACTTTCTTTTTGAATACACTTGGCCCATCAGCGACATTGTGTAGTTTTTATTTTTATATATAATACACGGTAAATCTCGTCAAGTTGGTCTTTTTGTGACATATAGCATATTGTCACTAAGGTGATCTAATGCTTTTTCAAAGCTAAGTTCGTTATTTTCTTCTCGTTTCATTAGTTCAACGAAATCAACGTAGTTAATTAAATTTCTGTTCATTGTTAGCCCTCCGGTGTTATCATTATTATTGAACCAAGTTCATCATCATAGTAGTAATACTCTTGGTCGAGTTGTTCTATTACTCTTATCGCGAGTTCTTCGTAGTTTATGCTTTTTGTAGATTTCTGGATATTTGGTTTTAAGTTTTTCATGATATCTGACAAATATCCATTTTTCATTTCGTAACTAATACAGTCACCGGTTGATTCGAAGATTGTAATTGGGTCGTTTTTGCCAAGACGAGTATTTTTGTGAAATGGTTGGTAAGCCTTGATGCAAGTTTTTGATGATTTTTCTTAGTTTTTTTCTAAGTTAGTATATTGCTGCATATTTTACCATCCGCAACTAGTTGTTAGTACAAATCCTGACAGTGGGTCGTAGTAGTGTGCACTTTCATCCCAAGAATTGATTAATGCACTAGCTAGGCTTTCGTAATCAATATGTTCATAAAGGGATGGTGCGCCATTGTAATCAGGTGAGTGTAGTAGAGTACCAGCCGTCTTCAACTTCGTATTTAGCAAAAATCTTCAGGTGAGTTATACAGGTAGATATCTTCTGTAGTCCAATCACCGTCAGGGTCGGACAATATTCTAACAATCTTTTTGTAGTATTTGGGTACTTTTTGTAGTTCTATAAGTGATTTAAAATGTTCGTAGTTGTACATATTAGGTGACTTCCTTTCTTATTTTTAGTAAATTCGCCAGTTGCGATTCTTTCATTTAAGTCTGATGGGATATAGTAATAGTCGAAATAGATATCTTCGAACTTATCAGCAAGTTCAATAGCGTTTTCTAGTGAATTTTCTAAATCTGAAAATGCAAAATCTTCACATTTAATTGAAACTCTTTCAATAGCCCAAGATAATTCCGCAATGAACTTGTCTGTATAAATTTCTCCGAATTTTTTTCTTCAATTTTTTTCCTAAAACATAGTTCGTGGAAGAATAGACCATCTCATTATTGATTACGATTGTATTGATTGTACCTATAAATTTTTTGTAAAACGTATGATTTCATAATTTTTGTATCCTTTCTTTATTGGTTTTTGAATAATTTCTTATATTCAGATGCAATATCTTCTTTTTGACATAATGCTGAATTTTACCATTACTCATTGCTTTTTCGCCATGTGGTATCTTCATGTAATCTATCGATTAACGAGAAATCTGATCTGTTCATGATTTCATCAAATAAATCATTGATAAAACCTACTTATCTCTTGATCTATTTCATGATTACCAAAGACAAATTCACGAGGTGTGTATTTGCCTTCTTCTTGATTTAGATGTACCTGTTTTATTGTTGGACCGTAATGCCATGCTTCGAAATCTGCATTGAATAGATATTCTGGGTAATCATTTTTGTTTTGATATGTACCGATATAAAAAAAGCAAATAGGAAGTAAAGATTAATTTGTAATCACAAAGGTGTGATATCAGGTTCTTTATAGAACAGATGATTTACTAAGTTATCTACATTATTGAAATAATATTTTACGCATGCGTTTTTCACTTCGTCCATACCCAAATTTTATATGTAAAGTCGCACATGAATTCATTGAAATCATAATAAACTTTTGATCCCATAAGTCCTAAAAGCTTCTTTTTAATTTATCTTGATTACCAAGCATTTCTTGATAAGTTTCTTTTTCATGTTCATTTGATGATATTTCATTTCTTAATAATTCAAGAAATTCATTAAAATGATTTAGTGCGTATTCAGCACTATAAGCTTTCACTGCTGAAAACATCATATTCTCGGCAATTTTTCTGCGTTAAACGGATGGACTGATTCACCACATGTTGTTAATTTAGTATCGGTATCTTTTGTATTTTGAGAGGTAATAACCAATTGTTATATTATTATCATCATATTCATTAATCTCAAAATATGCACCAAAAAGTTTCTTTTCTTAGTTTTTCTTGTAATTTTGTAATTTCTTTTTAGTCTCGGTGCTAATGAGCTATTTTTACTATGCACCATTGTTAACGGGTTGGTGAAGAACCATTCCATGTTGTTTTTGAATGTTAAATAACCATTACCGCTTAATTGTACTCTTATTTTTATAATAAGTATCTGATTCATCATATTTACAAGATTTTAGAATATCATCGATATAATGTATGGGATAGTCAAGAAAGTTATTAGTGTTGGGTAAGTCATTAATGGTTGCAGTATAAAATGCATTCTTTTCAGAAATCATTTGTAAATATAAGAAGTCTCTTAAAAATTTCTTTTTCTCGTGCGTATATTTCAACATAGCCATCAACATAAGTAATATTTGTATCCATAATTTTTTTGTATCCTTTCTGTATTTTGTTATACCTATAGCAGAACCCGCCATACTCTAAGTCCACCAGGGATAAGTCGGTACATAAAATTTAATTAGCATTTGTGCTCGTAGTCTTAAATTTAAGAACAGTGGACTCATTGTACTGACCGAAATCTTCTTCAAGTGATAGAAGACTATCATTAATTGAAACTTTGATAATAATGATTTCTTCATCTTTTTCCATATATAGATATTCTTCTTCGATATCTTCATCAAGTTCGTTGTTTAGCATTTCGATAAGGTTTTTGCATACATTCATTGAAATATTCACTGCGGTGAATAGTGCTTCCGTTTAGAATTTCTATTTTTGATTCGTTAGGAATGCAATCATCTAATAATTCATCAAATGTTGCGGTATCATCTACGATACGTTCTAGTGTTAGTGATAGCGTTACGGTAGCGTCGTTTCTAATTTGTGGGATTTCAATATCTTCGTTTTCGACTTCAATAACGTCTTGTCCAGTTCCGAAATCATACGTATCCCATGGGATACTGATTTCAACATCGTCGAATTTTGTGGTTTGATTATCACCGACAATTACTTCACTGTCAATTTTTGCACCTTTCTTAAATAAAATAAGCGTATCATATACAAAAACCTTCATCAAGAGGGAATCCAACTACTAGTATAGTTTTGTCAAATGATGAACCTATTGGATCTTCTACGAAATCCCAATCCACATAATCATCATATAGGTTTTCAATATGAAGTACTGGGTTGGAAATTCTGAATTTCCAGTACCCATAGTCTAAAAGTATCACCTTTTTAAATTTTTTTATCGAAAAATAAAGCTAATTGTTCATTTGTTAATTTTTAATTCCATAGTTTTTACCTCATTTTAATCGAATTCATGTTCTTCACAGGCTTCTATATCCATCATCGAATCCACGATTGTATTCTGATTCAGCATAAGTATTTTTCTAGGTAGATGCTGATATCTTCAAAGTCAAGTGAATGCTCTAGTTTACTTAGAAGGTCTTCAAAACCTGATTTAGTTATTTTTTTATATCGCCCTGAACGCACACTGTCTTGGAGAGCGTTCATTATGAAATCGAATTCGGGGTAAGGTGAATTTATTTCATAATATTTTAGAAAAATTTTTCCATATTTTTCTCCTAACTTTTTAACCCAGAGTAAAGCACTCTTTGGTAAACTCTTAATTCTCTAACGCATTCTTCGATATCAATTAAAGCGTCATGGTTAGATGATTTATTTTCTTTAACCATTTGGCCAAAGTCTGAATTAATTGTTGAGAATGCACGTCTGATTGAACTAACGTCTAATACTGAATGATATAATTTAGCTGCTGATTTGGGTAAATGCCTTCGAACGACTTCGTAGTCGAATTGTACATTATTACCAGCAAGTAATACTTGATAACCTTCGCATTTATCTAAAACCCAATGTAATTCGTTATCAATTTGCGTAACTGGTGTTGTAAGGCTAGGGTTTCCTAATTTGTTCAAAAGACCAGTCGATGTGTGCATGTTTTTAACGTAATCATTCATTGAGTTGTACAGAGTATGCAACTCATCTCTAGTATAATTCACATAGTAATTTTTAGCAACTAATTCCTTTGTGATTGTGTGATCATATAATTTGAATGCAATTTTGCAGCATTTTGTTATCTCGTGGTACTGAATTACCGTCTTCGTAGTTAAGACCAGTTGTTTCAGTATCCACGAATAGATATAATGTTTTCTTCATGATTTTTTTCTCCTTTAATATTGTATTCGCATGGCAGTTGAGATTTCACTAACTTCATTATTTTCATTAAACTCGATACATAGGTATAAAGACTCAAGCATTAGAATTGTTTAGAAAAATAAGCTTCGAATTCTACTTGATTATTTAAACCAACTGCATAATCAGTTATAATATCATCATTATAATCTAGTAAAAGTATTTACATCCAGCTTAGGAAACCATATGAGATATATTGGTCAATTAATTCTCTAAAATTTGGAATATATTGTCTGTGATCAAATAAAATCTTTTTGTAAAAATCGTAAAACAGTTTCGTTAGTGATTTCACTTAGCAAATCATTGGTGAATAAATCGTATTTTGATTCTAATTCCAACTCAATGTCACGAATTGATGCAATATGTTCATTAAATTTCATAGTAATATTTCCTTTTCTTATCGGACTATTTTTCTGTCCGCATTTACTTTAACATCAATCGGCGACTAGTCGCGAAATTGATAGTAAATGAAAAAGCTGAATCCACAAGGAGTCAGCTACCAACACATAATATATTCACGTGATGATTCTTTAATTTTTAAAACGATATTGTTAAATCAAGTCTCTTTAGTGATTCAATATCGTAAGGTGATAATTTTTACATTTATTGGGAAATTCAATATTCTTAGAGTCTAGTATTTCTAATGTATTTTTATCTAAGGTTATTATATTTGATGTTAATGTTTTTTGTTGTTATGTAGGGGATTGAGTCTAATCCATAAAGTACTGTGTCAACAGGGTGTTCTGATTTATTTTCTATTTTAATGATATATTCATTATCAAATGAACTCATTTGAACTTTCAGTACGTTATCTTTATTTTTTTAAATTGGTGTGGTTTTTATATTTTTCATATTCTTTATGTTTCACATATGTTTCAACACAAATGTATATACCTATAGCAAGTAAAGTTAATGCTATAATATTGATCAAATAAAGTCACCGTCCTTAAGAATTATAATTCAGGTTCACTGTCTTTTGAACTTGAGTCTTTTTGCTTCTTGGAACAATTCTCCAATACTCATTTTACTATATCTATCTTTATCACTTTCATGGATTTTTCTTTTGAATGATAAGGTTGATATTTTTCTAGAAGAGTTTCTTGCTTAGTAAGTATGTCCGCAACACGACTACGGTCTACTGGATCTTTTTGGATTAAATGGTTTTTGAAGTCGGGTAGGGTTGTACTAAACCTTTTGATTCAGCAAATTCATTTATTTTATTGAATAACGAAATTACACCATTATGAGCACGTGTTCTTTTTCTGTCAAGTGCGTCGAATAATAATTCTTTATCCTGAGGTGAACCATCGACTTCATTGATTTCATCTGTTTTCTTATCGAATTCATTTCTGTGTACTGATATATTCAGGGATATAATTAAATCTGTCAGTCCAGTTAGCAAATTCAGAGGGTCACTGTAGTTTAATTTTGTAATTTCAGTTAAACATTTTTTTAAATGCTTGTGTGTCAAAACCATGAAGTTCTTCCATGTATTTCTTATAAGCTGATTCATAGTTATCTTCACCTAAAAGCAGGTAGTACGATATCATCGTACAACTCGTTTTGAAGGTCAACTGAGTGTTTCATTTCAACTTGGATTTTTATCAATGATACTCATTCTAATTCACTCCTTTAACAGCATTTTTAGCCATAGCTCTTACATGATTGCAAAATCGCGTACTAATCTAGGGTAGTGGCAATCTTCGAAAAGAGTGTATCCTAATTTTTGGTTAACTGATTTTGCAATTTGAACCATTTTCGTATTTGGAAGTGTAGGTGTTAGCATGTATGCTAAATACAACGGGGTTTAAGATACCTTTGGTATCAGATTTAATTGCTTGTATTAATTTTTTTTCTTGCATATAAGTTCTCCGTTTCTTTAATTATTTTTTTACAAAACACCCCACGAAACGTGAGGTGTAAGTGTAGAGTATTTGTATATTTACAATTATTATTATACCATATTATAGATTTTAGACAAAAAAATTACTTTTTGATTTTTTTGTAATAAGAAAGAGGCTCCATTAGTTCTGCTAAAACCTTGATGTTCATGTTTTCTTCTACATAAGGTACTTCAATATTTCTTCCGAAATATTCAGTTTTATAAAATATTCTGATAAAAGGGCGAGTACCTTTCGTTAAAATGCGCTGTAGCATGTAGTTCATGAATTTCTGGATATAATAATTTTTAGTTCACCGAACATATTCGGCAATACTTTTACGTATATAATTATCCATCTCGGATCTCATTAGTTTAGACCAAGATAGATATTGTTCTAATGTACTTTTTCCCATAGTTATTCCAATCCTTTCAAAGTAATTCGAACTAAAAAAAGGAGTGGTCGGTTTCCGACACATCTCCTTTTAGTTAATTTAGTAAGCAAATGTCTATCGCTACACCGTGGTGTAGTTAAGTTCTATATTTATCATATAATTTTGCTCTATCCAATAGATCTTTTTATATCTTCAGTGAGTTTCAGCTCATAACTTGTTGGTTTTTAAAATCAAATTTTGTTCTGTCTACCTGGTTTGTATTTAAGCAGTATACATTTAAATAACCTGGTTTAAAAATTCTGTATTTCAACTAGTAATTTTTCACCGTGTAGTGAAACTCGCATATTATGTCCACGTTTTACACCCTCAACAATTTGTTTACTGATACCGTCTAATGATATATGCATTATATTTTCTATTTTTCCCATCTTTTTCCTTATTAATTTTTTTATAATCTAATTTATATAATATGAATGATAGTAGGGGTATCCAAAGGATTCCAGTTACGCCAATCATAGGTCAGGTTTTGAAAAAGATGTACATTTTAACATCATTGTCTTCAACAATGTAGCAGCGGTGTGAGTTACCACTCATAATACTTTCGTATTCTAGTGCTGATTTTTGATAATTTCGATTGTCTTTTGGAAAAATATCGATATAGTCGTGTGGTATATATAGCGTACGATTATCTACAGATATAATTTTATGATCTAAATCAGAGTCTATTGTTTTGTAATCAAGTGTTGAACCACTTTCGATATTAGATAGTTCAATATCAAGTGTGAATGGTGGTTCTTCGTATTTTTATCTTTTCGTTTCGTTTTTATTTTAAATGTTTTATTGATATTAGCTCGAAATCATCTGTTAAAAACGAGTTTAATTTATCGTTTTTTTAATTTGATGATGAAATTTAAAACTAATAAATATCTATCATTTTAGATTTGAAATAGACTAATCCTTCATTACGGATTGTATCTCGTAATAAATCTCTTGTTTCTGTTATTGAAACCAATTTACTTGCAGCTCCTTTCTTTTTAACAATTTTATATATAAGATAATTATACCATAGTTGAGCTGCAAAATCTAGGTTGCATTTGAGTAAAAAGAAAAACCACAGTTTTTACGACTGTGGTTAGTGACTAGGGTTATAATATAAACGTTCAAGTTCTGAGTTGTAGTTTTTTTGAACACTGAATTTATCTGTTCAATTGTATCCCTATCTTCTGGGTAGTTTTTAGACCAATGATTTTTCAATTTGATTAGCATTGGTATATCAATTTCATAGATTTTTTTGACTCGTTAGTTTTGAAATAATCTTTTATGTTATTTCTAAACCAGTCATCTAGTTCGTAATTTTTTTGCCATCTTGCTAGTTCTGTAAAAGTAACATTGTATCGTTCTACCACGAGTTCCTTCTTCGTAGTAACCATCGTGAATCAACGTATTCTTCTGTTAGAACCGCTTCGATTTTTGGACTTTTTCAATATAAGATCTTAATCCCATGATTTTTTTCTCCTTTCTGATATTGTATTTTTCCAAAAAAGAAAACGCCGAAAGTTGCATGACTCCCTCAGCGTTTTTCACAATTATCTATTATAGTTTATTATTTAATTTTTGTCAATAAAAAGTAGTTTTGTTTTTTGCGAGTAACCTGATGTTACTATTGTGGAAAGTGTTTGTTGCTTAAATCGTTACAGCGCAAAACAAAACTTGGATACAAAAAAATTAAAGGTAGCTTGGCTTTCGCTACCTTTGAACAAAAATAAAAATGGACTTTTATGTTATTCAAAAATAGTGATTGTTTTTGGATTAACTTACACTCAGGTGTTAAATAAAATTGGTATATTCTAGCTCACACTTTACAAGTGAGGTAATGAACTACTCCATCTGTGTTTCACAGGTGGGATTTTTGTAACCTCCGAATGGATATTACTCGCATATTCATTGATGCGACCATCACCTATATAATATTTTTAAAGAATATTAATTAGGTTTTGCATGTATTTTTTTAAATGTTTAAAAAGATAAAGATGGTGATTTGAAGCAATTATATTTAGTAGAGTTGTAATCATTATTAGCACCATCTTTATCAATTGAACCCAGAGTCATGCTCGGCTGAGTTCTACGACTTGCCAGTTCGTACTTGTTCGGCGTGATCCTTCGCTAGATGGGACCGGTCGCTCGCATCGTTTTAAAGACTCAGGTGGGCTAGCGTCCGCTGTCGAGTCAGGCAAAGTTGTTATAAAATTATTATAACTAAATTTGTTAGAATGGCAAGTCTAAATTAGACTTGTGTCTTTATATTCGTTCGACGGTGATTCACCGTAGGTATGGATATCGTCTAAACAAGTGAGATATTATTACGTCCATTAGCAGGGCTACCCCATATGTATCAGATGGACTATATCCGTAAGGACTATTTGATTCACAGATGCCATATTCATATTGTTTATCTTTTACAACAATATCTTTCTCAAGTCGGATTTCAAAACCACCACCAGAACCATGTACACTATTATATAAACCAAAAGCTGAACCAGCTTTTATGATAAATGGTTTTCGGTCATGAATTGCCATGATTGCATCCCAGTCGTCTGATTCTAGTGCAGCTGTTAACTGAGTACCTTCTAGTGAATCTTCATATTCGAATAATTCTGAATAGACTTGGTTTAGGAATTCATTTTCCGAGTGGTTTTTGTGATTTTCAAATACATCTATATGGTTTTATAGCCTTGAGTTTCTAGTAACCAACCAAGTTCAGTTTCCAATAGAGCTTCATTAAGTTCATCTATTGTTGTTTCATCATCTTCTAAATATGATTTATACTCATTCCATCTATACATTTTATCATAGTCATCGTCCCAATTGTCTCCAAAAATGATATGAAGATCGTCTGGACTAGAGTTACCAAGTAATGTATCGATATTTGAATCATAATCAACATTATCTCTGATTAAATCATAAAGTTCATCTTGAACTTCATCAAAATCTAATTTTTCGAGATTTAGCGTATTCTTTATTGATTTTATAAAAACACATCTGGATACGCAAAGCCAATCTTTTCTTCTAAGTACCAGTGAACGGCTGCATTTATAGATATATCAGGCTCTTTATTTTTTTAAAATTTTTAGCCATAGTTTCTGAGCTTAATTGGTCGTTGTAATCAAAATATTCTGAATAAAGTAATTTGACCACTATGATTGGTCCAAAACTCACCACATGTTTTTAAGTATTCAATAAAAGTCTTGTTCGTTAATTGTGTTTGTCATAATTTTTTATATCCTTTCTAGTTATATATAATAATCGATTGGTTTAATTCCAGCATCTTTTTAGGTCTTCGTTGGGTTTATTCATATCTTTTATGATGTTGAACGATTCACCGGTTTCTTGGACAAATTCAAGTAAAAGTGTACCCAGGGTAGGAAATTCCACCATATTCCGAATCGTCATCTTCAAGTTTTGTTACTAAGATAGAGTAACCTTCACAATGAGTTTCATATAAGAATTTGTGAATATTTTCTTTTTAATCTAAAGAAGTCCGGTTGCGATACTTTATCATAATCTACGAATTCTACTTGTGCTAGCAATTTATTACTAATAGTTATTTTGAAAAACACCGTTTTGGACATGCATTGTACCGTAATCTAACATATCTAAGTTGATATAAAAGTGATTTGATGTTATCTAACTTAATATCTGTATTTTTGAATTAAGCTTTTGATGACATTCTCAAAATATTGTTTATCATTAGTTACCTTAGATGTTGTAAAAGGTCTTGTTTTAATATATTCCATAGGTATTTCTGTAAAATTTGCCATATCAACTTCTCTGAATAATGCATAAGCTGGTGAGGTCACTTATGAATTTTAATTTATTCAATCTATCGATATAATAATCGTCTTTGCATACATAGTATTCGAATAGTGAATAAACACCTGTTAATTCGTTATTATTATAATGGAATCCGAAATTTAATGGGACTTACCATATTACAACTGATATAGTCTTTTATATTCTCACGGATTTTTCTAATATCTTTTTATAATTTCTGTTACAGTGGGTGACGTGGTTTTTGGGATTTTTATTGTCGATAAATGAGTTTAGGAAATCAATGATTTCAGTATTTTTCTTTGAAGTATTCTTCTTTATCATCATGATCTTTTTCAAAGTAATTTTTACCTCTGCCTAATGATAATGTGTAGTATTGTTCTTCTTTTTCGTAATCACAAAGAAAATTTAACTTTGTTTGATTGTCTATTTTCTCTTATAGGTTCATAAGAGTCGTCAAATAAGTTATAGATAGTCCCTTCTTTTGACGAAACACTGAAGGCATATTCTAGATTAACAGGAGTATTTTGTTTTTGTTAATAGTTCTCTCATCTCATCAAGTAGCTTACAAATCATCAGTGCTGTAAAATCTTCAGCATCAGTGTGAATGTAAAATTCTGTATAATAGCTATGTAGGTTAAATGATGATGGTGATAACTCAACATCTAAAAATCCGTCAAAGTTATATTCTTCCGATAAGGCTTTTAAGCCAGTTAAAAAGTTATATGTAATTTCTTTCATTTTTGTATCCTTTCTTGTATGGGTGATTAGTCGTATTGTCCAATTGAGAGTTCGTCGTGATGTGGCAATATTCTTTCATATACGATATTTTTCTTCGAAGTCTTCTTCACCATTATCCCACGAAACTTCGTAGCAAGCATGAGAATAAGAAATATCATTTCTTCTTCTTCGATATCGAATTCAGCTCTGAATTTTAATTTTTTTAAGTGTATCACGAAGTTTATTTTGTCTAGGTGTTTCGTATTCGAATTCTTCAAATGGGTAAGAAAAGAACCAACGGGCATTTTCTTTAAATGACCATCGACCGATACCACATAGTGCAATACTAACGGAACATGAACCATCTTCGTCCATGTGCACATCGTGTTTACCATATAGTGCTTGAATTACTTTTTCGTATGAAAATGTACCTTCAGTATGTATTGTATATTGAGGGAAGTCCGAAAAATTCGGTACTATATGTTGTGTCTTTTTCTGATAAGATTTTTAAGGTAAATAAAACCTTCTAAATCGTCCTTACTTGGTGCATAGATAGTCACTGAAACCCATGTCGTTGTTTCATTTGCCATAGTTTTTGTATCCTTTCATAGTTATTTTAGTATACCTATAGTACGAATCGAGACGTACTCTAAGTCCACCAGGAATAGATTGTCGTATAATTAATACTCAAGTTTTAATTTCTTGAAACTTAATATTTCAGACTCTTGTGCTATTTCACTTTCAAGTGTTTTTATAAATTGAGTCAATTCTTCTAATTTTATATTCTTAAATTCACCAGAAAAGTATTCTTTACTTGTTTGAGACTCAAGTGATCGATGCTCTACGTTGTGTTGAATGTTTTTACAAAGTATATTTTTTCGTTGGTGTTTTTTTAAAGGGGGTCACTTGTTTCATAGTTATGTGCAAATGCAATGTTAATAGTATTGTTTTTCATTTATTGTTAATGTATGTTGTGAAATAAATGAAAACATTTACTGTTTGAAATAAGTGTAGTCTTTTTATGTGTATTTAATTCGTTTTAAATTGGAACCAACCTCTATGTACATCCCCGGATTCGCTTCTGATAATTGTCTTATTATATTTGCTTTTTAATGCCAATAGTTCGAAATTTTCGAGTAGCGTTGTTAGGATATAGTCAGCATCTTGAATGCTATCTAAATCTTCTATTTGATATATCGGAGCTGAAAGTTTATTTTACCGTCTTTGATTTCAGGTGTATTTCAATACAATAGTCTAGAACTCTTTGGTCAACTGCGATAGGTATATTGATTTTATTAAATTTATCAGTTAATTGTTCGATTTTATTTTCGATTGATGATTTGATAGTATTATAATTTTCAGCAATAGCAATTTCTTGATCAATTTTGTTTTAATTCTTCGTGTAGCTTTGCTCTTTTTGTATAAATGTTCCATAATTTGACATCCTTTCTTTAATTTTTTTAAACGTACTTAGTTTAACTAAGTGTGAATTAGAAAAAGACTAATGATTTAACTTGTTTTAATACGTCATAGAGATTATTTATTTCAACATCACTAATAGTACATGTTAGTTTTTCAAAACGACTAGTATAATCAGAAATATCAGTGTATTTGATATCAAATTCAATATTGTCGACTGTTTTTGAATAGTGTTTTTCGATATCGTGATTATAAGATATTGTTGTTTGAATTTCTAAATCGACGGTATCTTCATTTTGAAATTTCCACATTTACATATAATGAAACAACAAATGGTTCTGAAAAATCTGTTTTGGATGGTATCTGAAAGATGTAAGTACTAAAGTATTATCAAAAGAATGAATTGCTATAATTATATTCATAATCATCTAATAACGGTTTCTTATTTTTTTATTCTTAATTTTATTATTAATTATATTGTGATTTTCAATCGCTTTGTCTAATTCTTCTAGAGTTTGGTGTAATTCTTTTGAAATGTTTATAATGTAATGTTACTTCATCGTTGGAATCATAATTACTGTAATCAAATTCTGATTTTTCAGTTATTAACAATTCATTACCTTTTCAAAAATAATAAACTTTAATAGTTGACATACTTTGTAAAAGTGATTCTAGCTCTTTTACTTTTAGCCTTAATTGTGGTGATTGTTTTTCTTTATTTTGTTCAGCTTCTATTTTTCTATTTAATGAAGCTAATTGTTCTTCTAACTGTTCTTTTCATTTTTAGTAATTTTCTCATATTTATATCCTTTCTATATTTAATATACCTATAGTACGAATCGAGACGTACTCTGAATCCACCAGGAATAGGTTAGCGTTAATGTGTTTAACAACTTTGGCAATAGCTAATTATCGGCTCGTAAATAACAATATCTTCGATAATATCAAGTAGGCTATCAACATTAGTGTCGAAATCTAGGCTATTTTCGTTGGTAAATCTTGCTATAAGATCTATAGATAATTGTTTAAACTTAGATTCACCTTTGTCTTCTAAATAATATCTAATGATTTCGTCGTTTGAAACGTGATCTGCGTAACCTTGTTCTTGTCTTAGTTTTTTCGACATTGATTTCATACATAAAAACAGAAAAAAACTTCACTATAGTGAAGCTTTCCGTTTTCATCCATAATAAATTTATTCGAGTTCTTTAAGAATTCAATGAATTGTTGTTCCATACTTATCCACCCATATTTACATTAGTAAAGATAAAACTAGCATTATGAGCACCGTAGTCGCATACTAGAGTATCTTCATAGTTATGGAATCTTTTATAATGTGATTCAACGTTTGAATATTTCTCTAACCAATCTTCCATGGCGTTAAATGCTTCGTCAAAAGTATCAACCTCTGCTATAACGTCTCTTTCAGTTCTATGATAACCACGAACTTTAAGTATTACTTGGATTGGTTTTTGTTCATTGATTTTTCTTGTACATAATTTTAGTATCCTTTCTAATATATAATTTCTAATATATTTTTGAACCGACCTTTACGAAACAAAAAGTCGGAACAATTATCAGGTAACAATCCGAACGCATGAGCGTTTATACCCATTCGTAATTAAGTGCGTTCTTTAGAACAGTGCAGCAATCGTTAGTTAAAACTAGATTCGTATAGAAAACTCTAGTTAGTGCAGGTACAATTTTTGGTGCAATATTTTTACATAATCCAGGGTATGTTTCTGTAACATACTGTGATTCGGCTGAGAATTTACCAACGGTTTTAACAATTAATGTTACATCTGTGTTTAGGGTTATTATTTAGCTCAATTCGAAGTGAAAGTGATTGCTCTAAATACTTACCATCATTTGATTTATATTTGTACGTTTTATGTTTTTCGTAAAAGCCATCGGTGATGGTCTCAGCTGACTTAACATCAAATGGTATTTTTGAATAGCTTTGCGATATTACTTTCTAATATAATATCTTCTTTTTGTAATGTGCTTAATATATTTTGTGTCATGAATTGTCTCCAGTTTATAAAAAAATAAAGCTGTAGTCAAATTGACGTACAGCTTTTTGTTGCGTTATGTTATTCCCAATCGAACTTATCATCACCAAAAAGCAAGAATTAACTTACCAATAGGTGATAAGATCATAAGTAGGAAAAATACGCCAAATTAATGATTTATTAAAACCTTTTTCCCTAGGCGGTTTAGTAACCCAAATGCGAACCATATTCCGACAAATGGGAAGAATACTAACAGCATTACCCAACCACTTCTATAAAATGTTTTATAGTATAAAAACTATTGTAGAACGGAATTAGCCCTTCCACAGTTCAATATCCATTTTACGGAAAATGAAGTAGTTGGTAATTAGTCCTAGAAAAACATTCCTAGAACTATCATGAATAATTGATAAGTACTTATAAAACTAGTTGTAGAGTCCATCATAGTGAACACATCCTTTTGTAAGAATTTTATAAGTCAATTATACAATATTGTTATATTTTTGCAAGATTTTGTATAAGTTATCTCGTGTTTTTGGGGCTTTTATAGAATTCGTCAAGTAATTTTTTTACGTTGCCTATTATCTAGTGCGAATAAGTTTTGTCCGTTTAATTGGATGAAACCAAAGCTATCAATAAATTTATTGATATGTTTTGATGTGAGTTGGACTGAAACTATACGCTTCAAAATACTCGTACAATTTTATAGTCTTTAATTTCTAAAACAGGTGTGTCGTAACTAAACAACACATCTGTTTCTCCAGTTTCTACAGAATGGCAGTTATTACATACTGTTCTTAATTTAGGTGTCATTCTTTTTCTCCTTTTGGGTTTTTATATAGTAGGGTAGACGATATTTGATAATCTACCATTTTCGACCATTAGTTTTAATTCTTTTAACTTATCGTTTTAAGTTAATTTTTGAACAAAACAACTCGATCATTTTCTTTTAATAATTTTTCAGGCACCACGTCACCAATAGTTAGCTCATGTAACTTAGATGTGAAACAAAAATCGATTAGGCTTGCGTTTTCGCTATTTAAATTGTCAATAGTTTCAGCAATAGCTGTTTTGATTTTTGATTTTGATGGGTTTCCAAGAGACCATCTAAGTTCTTTTTAAGCGCTTTTTAGTTGTGAGGTACTGATATTGTTATAAGTTAATAGTTCTGATATTGAATAGTTCATTTTAATAAACCTCCGTGATTATATTATTGAATTTTCTAATAATCCAATCGGTCACATTTTTGTGACCTGAATATTAATTGACAAAAACGTTTCGATAGGTTAAAATTAGTAATATAAGTAAATAAAAAAATCTAAAGAAAGATGGTCATTAATGTTATGAGAAAATTTATAATATCAACGTTATTTGGTCTTGGTTTAACATTGGGTATAACATCAGTCTGCAAATGCTGGTAATACAATGTTCATAGCTGACACACCGGTCAAGAAACAATAGCATATTACGGATCAGATGTCGCACCAAGTGGTTCAATAACTAGTAACGGATATGTTTATACATATACTGGTAAAACAGTTAGTATGAATGGTTTAACATCGTACTGGTATTCGGTTAAGAAAATGGAACAACCTGTTGTTCAATATACACCACAAGTTATGTACCAACAGCCCGTTACAACACAATATACTCAGCCTGTAGTGTATGAACAACCTGTAGCTACACCTGTGAAACAAGAGGTGAGTAGTGGTGTAACCGAGGTCAAAGCTGAAACTAAGACAGAAGAGCTGAAGAGGTAAAACCTGAGGTTAAAAAGGAAGAAGAAATCTGATGAACAGAAATCGGATAAAGAGAAGTTAGCGAAAAGAGATGTTAACACTGAGACTAAACCGATTGTTCATGCCGAAGGGTTAAAAATAACCAACCGAAACAATTACCTGAATCAGCAATTGTACGATATGGTTACTACTTTATGATAGGTTTAATTCTAATAATTATTGGGTGTATGTTTTAGTGCATATAAATTTATATAAAAAATAAAAAGACAGTCTAATATAGACTGTCTTTTTGTTTTTGAAAATTTTATAAACAGGTGAACTTGCTTCGTTTTTATTACTATGAAAAAATGCATTATCATCATCATCATTTTTAGTTTATTTTATCTTAATTCATTGTTTTTTTATTTATTTATAAGGAGGTGATGTAAATGTCTAACCAATAAAGCATTTTACATCTCGTTCATATATTTAGTCTTCTGACTTCTTATTTTTTTATTTTACATTCCATTTGTATGTCACCCGTAACCTAAAAGGAGATAGGTTAGTTTATGTTCATGTGCAGGGTTGTACAGAATTGCACTGTACTTATACTAGTAACCCCATAAAGGCGTGGTCGTAATTTGACTTGTCTCTTATCACACGATAAGAATATCATATCATATATGACGGCGGTTTTCAAGAATAAATTCTATCCAACAATCTACGACCACAAAATAGTTTTCATTTTTAAAATCATCAATATGAGATATTTTCAGATTTACGGAACGACTTTCGGTACGCGTTAGCGTACATACACACACCTACAATCGCAGGTGTGTGACAGGAGTTTCATGCCAAAAACTCACTAGTGTATTTACAGATTAATTAATGGATATAAGCAGCATACACTAAGCTGGCAATATACCTAAAGGAGAAAAAAATTAACTGATGGTTTAACATCTTCGTACAGTCTTTACGGTGCATAATTGACAGAGAGATCATATGTAAGAAAGAAATGACCGTACAGGTAGGTTAATAAACAACCAAAAGGAAAAATATATAGTTCCTGTATAATTAAAAGTTTATTTGGAATCGCTTAGAATTATTATTCTGAACTCGATATGTAGTTTTAGAACCCCCATATCTCCCAAATATGTGATAGGAAATCAATCAGGTCTACCTAAAGACCAATTAGTTCATTATTTAGTCCGATTGGACCAATTAAACATTCGACGAAACTGTTGTTTCGTAATTTTTATATCAACTGAAATAAATTCATATCGAAAAATAGTTTATTTTTGAAAATTTTGATATTTTTACCATAGTAAAAATCTCGTATAATAATACAGATTTTTTAATGAATTTTCAGTAAAAAAATATTATAAAAAGGTGTCGTAAAAAGTATTGAAAATAGTGGGGTAAATAATTGTTCGTAATATACGAACTTGAAATTAATTTTAGCTTAAATGTTCGGATGTAACAGATAGCGATGTGAGTTTTGCCCTTGGTTGAGAAAAAGTCTCGTATTTAACACATTGACACAGGTTTTTAGGGGATTTTGGAGAACTAAAGTATTAAATATCTTTTTATTTCATAATGATTGTTTGGGAAATGTGAGTAGGGTATGGAAATTAATCGCTTTCATGTTTTCATAGTTGTTACAAATGTTGTAACGGCATAGGTTACTAAGTTGTTACTCAAAATGAGTAAACCATGGTTTTAGTTTACATAATCTTACCGAATGTGTAATTTAGGTTCAAAATTGCTGTTTTTCACATAACTTAATAATATACCACACTTAAGGTTTTTGTCAATAGGTGCTTTTTGAAAACGAACTGCATTACGATTTTCAAGAATTTTAAATAACGTTTAGAGCACCATGTGAGTAAGCGATTTTTTGAATGTATCAAAAACGTGTATCAAAAACTGATACATGGAAAAATTGTAAAACTGACCTTACACCATGGTGGGGAAGGGAGGTAACGTTTTTCAGCAATGTATCAATATGTATCAAAAACGCTGAAGGTCAAAAATAGGTCAAAATTGATACATATTGATACATCGTAAACTGCACTTGCTAAGCCAAAAGGTCCATTTTGGCATTTTTGATGTATCAATTTTTAAGACAAAAGTGATACATCAGAAATCCCTGAGGGCTCAATCGATTTGCTCAAAATGTAAACGCTTGAATCAAAAATGTATCACTTTTTTTCAACTAGCTCTTATACAGAAAAATACGTACTATATTAGTACTATTAAAGCATGATTACATTAACGTTGTAAACGGTTAAATAAATTGTCAGAATTGTTTGTGAAAAACTCACACAATTTTTCGTAGTAAAAAAAGTTCAAAAAAAGTTGATACATTTGATACAAAATTTTCCGAGTCGTTATGATAGACGTTATCAGTTGGTGAAATTAGATATTGTTTAATAAATATGTTATAATAAGATGATAATTATATGAGAAAGGAGTTAGTGTTTTATTGTGGTTTTAAAACGTAAAAAGTAAAGGGTTAGTGATAGCTGGTTCATTTTTGATCAGCATGTCTTTATTTAGTGGTGGATATTTCGTTTACGACTATAGTTCACAGACTAAAGGGCGTAATGATAATGTAGCTCTTGCTGATAAAAGTAGCAAATGGTATTAAAAATTATCCACCTGTTAATTTCGAAGATAGGTCGAGAAAAGATGGTAATCAAGGCGGTTCGTCGGATGAGGCAGTTAACTCAAGGTGTTGATTTTTAATTATCTTAAATCTATTAACAATGATGCAACACGTTGGATATATTTACCTGGAACGAATTTGAACCAAGTTGTAATGCAAGAACCAAATGTAGGAGAATATTTCTATGAAAGACATAGTATGTATGGCGGTTATAGATTAGAGGGTGAATTGTTTACACCTGCTATACCAGAGGGTTCTACAACCGGGCAATTATTAGTATTTGGGCGTTATATGCATGCTGTTTATGGTGATTATATGTTCGCTAAAGTTACAGACATGGTATAGAAACCCAGAGACAGCTAATAAATATAAGTATATTTATGTATATGAAAAAGGTAAAAGCATATAGATATAGAGTGTATTCAGCTAAGGCGACTGTTGAGACAGATACTGTGTATAGTGTACCTAGACCACTTGGTACAAGTTTATATCAAGAATATGTGGATAAGCTTAAAACAGAAGCGGATTGGACTGTAGGCGAAGCACCAGATGTAAATACTCCGACTTTAGTTTTATCGACATGTAATGGACCGATAAATTCCGAATTTCGTTACTACGTTTCATTTGTTTTAGATGAGGTGTACGATAATGTATAACGATTATGTTGGGAGAATTATTGATTACTTAATGAGAAAAGGGTTCAGACGAGATTTTGAAGTGCTTGATTTTCATGTGTTTTATAAAGATATGTCTGAAGATAAACGAAAAGTGGTATGCTTCGATTTGGATCTAACATATTGTGTGCTAATATTTGAAGACGATGAAGCTGAGTGTGTGGCGAAAAAACTACTATATGTAAACTAACGAATACTGATGACGATGTAGTTCAATTAATGGCGTTTGTAGGTGATAGTTATGTTTCAGAGAATAATTAGAAGAAATAGGGTTATATTGGAGTTCTATGATAATTACACGTTGCAGGAGATTTGCAAAAAGTAAAGTTATAGGTGAGATTGATCTTATTTTTGCAACAAAAAAGTGAGAGATATGGAACGAGATATTAGGGTGTGGTATAGAGCGAGAAGGGTATGATTTTTGAAATACCTTTCTGGTAAATTACGTAGCACCGATTGTTATGAAGTTTATAAATAAGGATGGTTAAAAGTGTGAGATTTAAAATATATGAACAAGAAACTATAATTAGGTACGATGTACAGGATAAAAAGACTTATATCTATAGTAATTATCCAGTTGACGTAAGGCGATTTCTTAATTTAGAAGGAACTGGCGTTACTATAATATCAAAAGATACTGACGAAGACGGTAATGTAACGGCTGTGGACTGTGTTCTTAACGAAGGTTATAATCTATCAAGAAAACCTAGTAAGAAACGTGTAATGAGTGATGAACAAAGAGCTGAAGCAGCTGCGACGTTTAGCTAAATATAGGGATGGTGGTAGTGATGAGTAAAAGGCTTACACTAAGACTTGATGATGATACATATGAAAGAGTTAGTTACTGGGCTAAGCGTAGAACCAACGGTTCGATGAACCAATATATAGTTGATGCGATTGATCATATGATTGCGTATGAAAATCGTGATTATGATTTACCAACGCTTGAACAACAAAGATTAAAATCAATTAATAGATAGTATTAAAGTATTAAAGTATAAATGTAGCATCACTTGAGAACGTGACAGTACATGGTTTTGATAGTTTACTTAATTTAACTCGTGGTGATAACTATCTATTAGATGAAGAGGATGGTGACATTTAATGAGAAGTTTATCCGATGAAGCATTGGATTTTTCAATAAAGATTCAGCAAGAACGATGGCTAGATTCCGTGCGTCACAAAGTTATAGGTATGAGACGACTCGTGATACGAATAAACTAGATGAAATGATGGAAGATAGCGTTAGACTTGCTAGAAAGCGTCGTAGTTATTATGATGCTAATAATAAAGCTAATTTAGTTTATCTATATGATGATAAGGAAGATACATATCGACCAATAACAGATTACTATATATATGATGATAAGGTTTATACAGAGGTTGATGATTTGAAATCGGACTTAGGCATCACGGGTGAAGAGACAGATGGTCCGTTTAAAGAGTTCGGAGATGGTAAGGATTCATATGATGATTTAATGGAGATGTCTATTGCAGCTGATATGAACAGTTCAAGTACTACTAGCACTAGTGGTGATGAGGACAGATGGTCCATTTGATGAAAAATGAGACAGATACTGAACCTAACGAAGGTGACGATGAAAGTGGCGAATCTACTGGGGGTACTGATAGTGATGATACTACCCGAGAAACTACCCAAGAAACTACCCAAGAAAACTACCCAGAAACTACCCAGAAACTACCCAGAAACTACCCAAGAAAAATTTTTGATGAGAATAGTGAGTCAGAAAATAATGAAGGTGCGAGGTGAGTCTGGGGGTACTAAAGAAGAAAAATAGTGGGGTAGCAGATCCACCTGCTATTGTAAAAGAGAGGCGACAGTTATCAAAAATTCAAAGATGCACTACAAGAGCTTGACTATGGTAACCGCACGACTAGACCAACTGTTGACCAAGATTTATTTTGAAACGTTTAAGACTTATTATGGGCTTGATAATTATGGTGTGAAAGAGGCTATGGATGGACTTATGATTGCGTTATTATCGCATGCGTATAAGCTAGAAGAAACAGATGCATCGAAACATTTATTTAATAAAATCCTATTCGAATTAGGTGGTACAGCAGAGCTTGAGAAGAATGATAAGGAATCATATGGTGAGTTTAATGAGAAGTTGGATAAAGTGGTGGACCTTATGGGGCAACTAATTCCTTCAATAAGTCTTCAATGGATGGGTTACAACTTACTATGCTTAGGTTCTGGCTTGACCATTTCAGCGTAAATGGTACTGATATTGCTCGTGATGAGAAAAAACTTAGTGGATTCACGTTAAATGGTGATGAATATATAGAACGACTTATGGAGACTGTTAGAGACTGATCAGCATAATAGATTTACGAGAAAAATTAAGCGAAGAACATAGAAAAGAAATAGCGTTAATTAAATAATTGACAAATTTATGGTAAATATGTTTATAATAAATCGGTAACGAATTGATAATAAAATAAACATTGAAAAGGAGACGATAACCGAATGATAGGTATATTAACTGAAAAACCATCAGCTGCTCGAAATTTCGCAAAAGGCACTTGGTGGTAATAAAAGGTAGATACAACGGTGAAGAGTATGTGATTGTAAATGCGGTCGGGCATATTTATGAGTATGTTGATCCGGATCAGCACGTACATCCGTCACTTGCAGCTAAGTATAAATCATGGTCTATGAGTTACTTACCATGGCGAGCTGAAGATTTTGGATGGAAGAAGAAATTAAAACCGAAAGTATCTAAAGTAGCTAGTGATATAAAAAAATACATTATCTAAAATGTAGTGAAATAGTAATTGCAACGGACGTTGATCTAACGAGGTGAAGGTCTTTGTTTTAGTAATTGAAATATTAGATGAATTGAATTTAATTGGTAATAAAAGGTTTACTAGGATGTACTTCATAGATGAATCAGAAGTTGAAATACAAAAGGCATTTACTGGACGAAAACAAATTGGTAACCCATTAGTGTTTCCTGAGTACTTAAAGGGGTTAACTCGTGCTAAATATGATTACCTAACAATGCAGTTTACACGTATTGCAACAACTTATGGTTATAATAAAACAGTACTTCGTCAAGGTAGGCTTAAGTCAGCCATGACTAAGATTGTTGGTGAACAACTTGAAGCGATAGCTAATTATAGAGAAAGTACCTTTCTATGAAGCACGATTTAAAAGATGAAAATGGTAATGTTTTAAAGACCCTAACGCAAGTATGTACCCAACGAAAGAGCAGGTGCCGTTAGCAACGCTACCGATGAAATCGAAGATTATTATTGATAGTACTGTAATAAAAACATCAGCACCACCTAAGTTACTTGACTTAGCTGGACTTTCAGGGGATATTAGCGGATAAAGGTGTTAAACCAAAAGAAGTGCTTAATGTTTATCAGAAAATGTATGAGGCGCAAATTGTATCATACCCTAGAACAGAAGATAACTTCATATCACCTGAGCAGTTTAATGAACTATTACCACTGGTTGATCGTATTGCAGATGTTGTGGGTGTTGATAAAGGGTTACTACTTCATAAAACACCGAGAAAAACACATGTTAAAGTGGGTGGTGCTTTCACGGGGCTAATAGACCAGGTAAAAATGTACCGATGTCACTTTCAACATTAGAAACGACTTATGGTAAAGTTGGTGCTCAAATTTATGAGATACTTGCCAAAAACTATCTTTGCGATGCTTGCGCTAGATTATGAGTACGAGCAACAGAAAGCACATTTAGAACTATGTCCAACGTATGTTGCGACAGCAAATACGCCAAAAATATGGTTTTTAAAGCGATATTCAATAATGATGACGATGATGAATCACTTAGTGGTAAATCTATTGGTTACGAGGCTAGCAGATTTGTACATGAAGGGTTCCCACCGAAACCAACACAACCTAGTGTTAAGTGGCTTATGAAACAACTTGATAAGCATGATGTTGGAACAGGGGCTACAAGAACGAGTACTTTAGCTGACGTAACATCTGGTAAAACAGCACTTATGAAAGATACGCGTGGTAAACTTAGTCTTACAGATTCAGGTGAGCGAAGTTATATGTTTACTTCCTGGTACCGAGATTGGTGACTTAACAATGACGGAACGACTGTTTTACTAACATGAAGCGTGTTGAAAAAGGTGAAGCGACACCTGAACAAGTTATTAGTGAAGTGGCTAGATTGGTACTTCATGATATAAAAAGTAATGGAAGAAAAATTCTAAGAAAATTAAAGATAAATTAGGAGTTAAGACAGATATGGCATATGAAACAAAAGAAAAATATGAAGGGACTTGGAAAGGTAAGCAAGTATCATTTACTAGAAAATGGCGTACACATAGATTCACAGATGATGAATGTGCAAGATTATGTAATGGTGAAAAGATTCAGGTTGAATTAATGTCTAAAAATAATACACCATATAAAATCGAAGGTGAGTTACAGGAACAATCATTTACTAATGACAGTGGTAAGAAGATTAATTTTGTTGGATTTAAGGACTTAGGTTTTGTTCAAAATGATTCAGTACCAGTATCTTGGTGTAATCATAGGTTTACTGAGGATGAAAGAATTCTTTTAGAAGGCGGTAAGGAAGTGTATATCGAGAGGTTTCGTTTCAAGTAAAGGTAACACTTTTTAACGCTACAGTTTCTTATGGAACTAATCCTGAAAACAGGACGTAAAGGAATCATTCCTAAGTTTTAATTAAAATTTATAGAAAGTCACGTTTAGTGGCTTTCTTTTTGATATTGGTACCAAATATGTTATAATGGTTTTTGAAAATTCTATTGAAGAAAGGAGTTATTTCTGATTTATGGCAAAAAAGTTTTATAAAATACCCACAGCATTAGATAAAAATGCATTGGATATGGAAATTACATTACAGAATAAAAGAGGGTGTTGGTTTAAAAGCCGTTAACACTTAAGGTTATTTCATGTTATATCGTTAGTGCATTTATGCTTATATTTATGGTTATGAAGTCGTTTATGGTTAATTCCAGTCACTTTTCACTTATACCATTTGTTATAGTATGGATATGGCTTACATATTTATTAGTAGGTAATACTAAGACTGGGGATTTAGCATATACTAAAGTTATCGCAGCGTTTCGTTATTTCGGTCGAGCTAATAGGTACTGCGTGACTAGGAAACAACGTTCTGCTAAGCCGTTTTATTATCTAATGGGTATTCGAGACATAGATGAGCAATCTGGATTAATTGAGTTCTTAGATGGTTCGTTCGGATCTATGTACCGTGTTGTTGGATCAGCTTCAGCGTTGTTATTTGAGGATGACAAAGAAGCTATTTTGGATAGGGTTGATAACTTTTATAGAAAAATGGGATTTGATGTTGAGATTATAAAAATCACAACAAAAGAGTCTCAAAAGATTTATCATCAAGCTGCGTATTTAAAAGAGCAGTATGATAATTTACAAAATAGGGACCCTGAGTTATTACAATTACAAGAAGAAAAATTCCAAATACTTAAACACCATGTTGGTGAACAATATAGGTCGATACATCAGTATATGATACTTAAGGCGGATAATGCTGAAAGTTTAAGGGTTGCAGTCAACTTATTATTAGCAGAAGTTGAAAGTTCAACATTAATGATTAAACAATGCACACATCTTGTTGGATATGATATTGACCAAATGATGGAAAGTATATATAGGAACAGTAGAGTCGTTACGGCTCTATTTTTATGCGCATTTAGTTAATCGCTTTACTGTAAATGCAGATATGATATAATATGGTTATACTATGCATATAGTGATTACAAATAAATAATATAAAAAGAAAAGGAGTTCAATATTTTGGGTTTTTCAAGAAAAATAAAGAAGAAAAAGAACAAGATAATCTTAAAGATATAACTATGAAAATTTCCCTTTCTTAGATAGAGCGAGACCGAAAGAGCGTTATGTGTTTCATTCTGATTATTTTGACGTTGATGGTGGTTGTGGTACTATTATGACATTTATTCACCGCGAAGGGGCGAATGATGGGTTCCCTGCATTCTGGGGTGTTAATATGATTCCAGGTGGTTTAGATGCAGACATTACTACGATATTATTTGAACAGACACGTCGAAAAAACAGATTCTTGGATTGCGACTAACCAAAAGTAGGACTGAGCGTGTTGCTAAGTCCAATGAAAGTGAGCAAGAAAAAGGTGGAACTAAGATGAATAAACAAAAGGTTCAGATGGAAAAATGCGGACCTAGAAATTGTTGCTTCAGAACTTCATGATGGGGCAGCATATTTACATGTTCATTTTAGATTGATGGTTAAAGCACCTACATTGGAAAAAAATTAGACGCGCTGTTGATAAAATTAAAACGTCTTTATGTGGATAGGTTTAAAAACATTAAATATAGAACATTACCCAGGTGAACAGCGTAGAGAGTTATCATCTTTATGGAAAAATAATGCGATGAAGCGAGGTCGTGGGTATTATTTCACTTCGACTGAGTATGCTGGTAATTATAATTTGGTTACCAATGGTTTATCTGATTATGATGGTGAATTTGTTGGTTCAATGACAGGGATGTAAACAACTCAGCTGTATTATTCAATGTTGATGGATATGACCATCATGTTGTTGTTGCTAATGATAATTTTCACCATGGTTTGAACAGAGTTTATGTTTCAGATTTATGGGGTAGTAAGTTAGGACAAAGTGTTTTGTTAAATAATGGACGTGTTGTACATATTGTTTTGGACGGGGTTAATCTTGATGATATTAGTCCGAAGCTTGATAATATAACAGCTCGTATCAATATGCAACGCGGGGATGTTAATATGTTCGAGATGTTTGGTGATACGGAAAGTGAACTTTCTATATTTGCGAGCCAAATGGAGAAGATTAAGTTAATGGCTGAGCAAGCCTTTGAAACAACACCAAATGACCGAAGTATTATTCGTGGGTCTTTAGAGGAGATTCTTACTAAGTTCTATATAAGTGAAGGGATGTGGGCAGAGAATGCTAAAGAAAACCGTGATTCATTACGTGTTGTCGGCATTCCTCACTTTGAGGTTCCGACTTTGGACCGATTTACAATTTATTTAGATACAAGACATAAAGCATTGCTTAATGCTGTTGCTCAAGATACTGAGCTTTTACATGCATATAACGTACTTCGTTCGATTTTTAAATCAATGCTTAGTAATAATGGGGATTTATTTAACCAGATTACGAACCAAGAGATTGATAAGGTAATTGATAAGCCACGTGTTATTTATGACTTTTCTGCGTTAATGTTACGTGGTGAAGGTATTGCGATGGCACAGCTTGTTAATATTATTGGTTATGCTGTTGGTAACTTAGGTTATGGTGATACTGTGGTTATCCATGGTGTTGAGAGAATTAAAGAGTGAATCAGTTAAGAAATACATGGTTACTCAGTTCGAGCATTTATTCCAAAAAGGTGGGCGTGTAGCTTATCTTTACAATAGCATTGATAAGATGATAAAAGATAGAGCGTTTAACGAGTTTGACAAAAGCTAATTATACAGTGTTGGGTAATATGACAGAAAAATGTACTTACTGATTATCAAAAAGTTTAGGTCAGACTATTTCTCCTGACTTAGCGTCTTTACTTACAAGACGTGGTGAGAACATTTGTTATATTAGGCGCGATTACGATAATGTTATTTTCAGGCAAGACTTATCCTTAGGTTTAGGATTAAATCTAGATAAGAGTAGGAAGAAAAAACGTCGATGTAGGGGAGGTGTTTAATTGTGTTTTCTAGGATAAAAACATGGTTTGTACCCTTGCTTACATTACTGGCAGTTGTGGGGTTAGGGGTATTCCTAACATTTAATGGACCAACTGCTGATTTAGATAGTAGGTCGAATAATAGTAACTCGATACATGCGAATGCGGCTGAGGATGAAGCGAAAGAAATGTCGTTTTATAAATTAGCATCAGCTGGTTCTGTGCTTTTTAATAAAGAGTTAGCACCTCAGAGTGATGAGGCTAAAGGTCTTGGTCAATTTCAATCGCAAAAGTAACGCCGGTGTTACGGGTGGTCTTTTTAGGATTTGGTGACGGTAATAAAACAAAAGGGCTTACTGGATTTTTAATTCTTTACTATCAAGTTCTTCGGCATCTATGTCTTATGATAGTATTGGTGCGGTTGAGAATAAAGCACAAGGTAGTAACAATCTTAAAACACAAGGGTATATTTATTTAGGTGCATCACTTAAAGACTTAGGGCTTGACTCTACTGATACAGACGGTGGATTAGGATTTGGTCGTTACTTAGTGGGTATTCCGGTAATTTTGAGTGTTTTTACTAAGTTATTTAGTAACGGTATTTTTACAGTAACGGCGACTATTCTTAAGTGGTTTAATCCATTTGCGTTGTTTTACACAGCAGCGACTATGCTAGTGCTAAGTACAAGTGGCTTTTTAGGTGGCGAAAGTATGCCAGGTTGGATGAACAGTATTGCTCCGTTGTTTACGAATTTATACTTAGGTATGAAAGATATCGGACTTTACTTTACAATACCTGTTTCAGTAGCATTAATGTTAGCAGGGTTTTTATTATTTAAGAAATCACCTGGTGGTGAAGGTGCTAGGGTAGACTTAAGAAAAATAATTCTTAGATTATTATTTATATTCTTCGGTATTCTATTTTAGGTTCAACTTATACGATGTCTTTAGATATGATGTCTAGTTATAGTGCAAATAATCCCGCTGGTGATTTAATCAATAAAACATTTATTGATTTTTAAAAGCGTGGGCACAAGATAATAGGTTAGATTTAGCTGGACATAGAATCAGTTATGATGTGGGTGAAGGTGCAGCTAAAGGTGATACTATTAATATGACTACAGCTATTACTGGTGACGTTAATAACAGAACTGGTAAAAATATGGGTGAACTTTCTACAGTGATGTCTACCATGATGCGTTACATGAGTTCTGAGAAATATTATGCGTCAGACTTTGAAACAGTATGTTAAGAGTAAGATGATTGGTGACAAAGATATTGGTGAAAAATTTAAAAATATAAAGATGCTGATGGTATTAGAGATATTGAAGATTTAAACAATGATCCGTTCTTTGGTACTTTTGGTGGAGGTTTATATTTTGATGGTGACCAAGTATGGAACACTGGTGGTAGATTTGATAGTAAAGATAGTAGAGTTACTATGTCGGCTATCGCATATGTATAATTATTTATCTACGAAGTTCGATAAAAACTAACTTGGTTGTATTCTCAAATGAGAAGGCTTCAAAGTGGACTTGTAAAGAGAACACCATTTATCAGTAAACTTAGTTGGATCTAGGGTTCCAATCATTCTTTATATGGTTAGATTTAATCATGTCAATGTTGGTACTTATTGTTATAGGATTCTATTATGCAATAGGGTATTTTTAATTAATAATATATCTAGGATGATGCAAATCGTATTAGCAGTTCCGTTCTGCAGCTGTCGGTATGCTTAGTCAGATAGCTAAGGTTGTTGGTTATACTGCGGTTATGATAGCTGAAGTATTAATATCAATGTTGGTGTATTCAGTAGCTGTTTCAGTTATTATGGATTTCAATAACATATTAACTGGTGTTGTTAGACCGTTAGTTGATACAATTCCTGTAGTCGGACATATTATTTCGATTCTTTTAATAATTATTAAAGTAATTCTTTTTATTCTGGTTTTACAGTTAAGGGCTATTAGAATTAGAGGTCATATTGTTAAAGCATTTTAGTGACGCTACTACAAGTAATTGATAAATTCTTCCTAGGAGACTAATGGTGGAAGCAGTGGTGTTGACACTGGAAGTAGAACTCAGGAGCTGGAACTGTTGCAGGACTTGGTGCTGGATTCATCTACAGCAGCAGGTTTAGGTGCAGGTTCTAAATTAATGAATGAGTGCGCGTAAAAGCGGCCGGGTGGAGTTGGCGGTCAATCTGATGGTACTATACGTGGTATAGCGACTGGTACTGGAGGTAAAAGGAGATCCTGAGTGGAGCAGGTGGACCTGGTGACCCTAACGATCCTAATAACCCTGGTGGTGGCGGTATTTATGGTGTGGATGGTGCTCAAGGTGAATTAGGCAGTGGTACGCCATTACTAACAAGTTCGGGGGATGGACCTGATAATGATAAAGATGAACGTGAACTGGGTACAGGTGTGTTATCAAAAGATTCATTAGGGTGAAGGTGAAAAACCTACTGTTGGTGAGAAAAATTGATGCCGCTAAAAACTAAAGCATGAAGCTACAAAAGATGCTGTTAGTGGTGTTCGTAAATTAGCACAAGGTGGTGCTAAAGTTGCCGGTGCTGTTTCTACAGGTAATGCAGCAGTTGGTCTTTCTGGTGCAAAAGATATTGTTAGTGGGGCTAAGGATATCAAAGGTGATATGGATAAAAATTCTGAAGCTAATCAGAAATTGGATGGTGCAAGAAATGATAGCCCTGGCAGTAGATCAAGCAGGGCAAATGCCACTTCATTCCCTGTCAGCGACATATCATAGTGGTACTGGTAATATTTCTTATGATGGAAAATCGGAAAGCTTCAATCGTGATAATGTAGTTGGTAAAACATCAGAAGGTACACCAGTTTATAGAACGAATGATGGTCAACTTATACAAATAGATAAAGCGACAGCAAGTATGACAGCTGATGGTAGAACACCACCTCCACCTCCAAATGGAACACCATTTGATTTACCAGCATCATTACCGACGATTAATCCAGGTGTGGGAACAAGTGGTTCATCCCCAAGCGCTGTTACAGGTGATTCTTCAGGTGGAACTACAGGTATGGCTTCACGAGGTCCGTCATCGAATGGCGGTTCGGGAGGATCAACAACAATTAACGCTAATAGTACATCTAACGCTAGTGATAATTCAACGAATACAACAGCGGGTGGTAAACAAACACTAGGTGGTAAAGTTGCGGGAGCTGTTAGTAAAGCAACATCACTTGCGACAGCTGGTCAATCAGCAGTTAGTGCCAAAGGTACAACTAATCAATCTAAGGTTGTAAATAATGCAAGTACTACTTTAGGTGCTACAAGTAGTAGAACAACTAATGATATTAGTGCCGGTGTTGGTGATATTTTAATGGGTAGAACCGGTAAGTATAACCAAAATAATGTTAAACAAGTTGCAAATGAAAAAGTAAGTAACAATAATACTAAAGTTAATAGAGGTGGTGCTGTTGCTACAAGTAATAGAAATACTAAACCTCAGCAACGAAGACAGCAACAAAAAGCTCAAACCCAGCAAGTTAAACAGCGAGATACTACAGCGGTTGCGGCTAAAACATTAGGTACTAAAGTTCGTAATGCAGTAGGTGTGTATAGACAACAAAAAGTACAACGTAAATTAAATACGGTGAAAAAGTGTTCATGCTAAATCTGAAATAAGAAATATAGCAGTCCATCAGTTGAAACCTACACAGAGTGGTGTTGTAAACCGAAGTGATAAAAGAAGATTCAGGAGACTGGATTTAATATAAGAACAACAGTTTTGGGTATTTTATTCAAAACTGTTGTTCTATTTTCATAAATGTGATATAATAATTTCATGGATAATGTACATACATATATCCGTTGATAATCTAAATTAGGTCGAATGATACCACAAAGTTCGATTTGATTCTATTGTTTATAGCTGAGTTCTATACTCAGACTTTCTTAGAAAGGAGATACCGGTATAATGAATTCATATGTGTTAAATTTATTAACGCACCCGATGTCCTGGGACTTAAGTACCTTCTTACAAAATGCTAAGACACAATTTCAAACTTGGGGTGGTTATTTATTAGCTGTTCTAGGTATTTTAATGATTATTGTAGGTCTTATAAATTAGGGACTGGGTTAATGTCAGACCGTAAAGAGGTTGAATGGGTGAAAGTTATTGCTTTATTATTAATCGGTGGTGTACTTGCTGTTTCAGGTGTTAACGTAATTACGAACATCGCAGATGGTGGTTCAGCTACTATTAAAGACTTAGGTGGAACGATTTTACTGTTCTTACGATAGTGTTATAATTAAAGAAGATAATAAATCACTTAATTAGTAGTGAGAGGTAGGTTTTGGTGGTGGAACCTACCTTTTCTTTAGGTGAATTGAAAGAAAAATTAATGAAAGGGGACTTTTTATTTCTTATGTTATTTAAAAAGGAAATTAGGTGACCATAATGGTATTGAAAGATTCACAACAACATTTAGTGCTATGTCGGTTTCGTTAGTTCTAATATTATCAGCGGGATTGTATAATCAATTTACGAAAGATAGTGCGGTTTTTAGCTGAGAAAGCAATTTATAATAAAGAAGTTAGTACAAGTAAGACGAATACTAAAGCTTTCAGTTGAGAATGTTTTTGTTAATAAAGAGAAAACAAAAATCTTTTGTTTTATTAAAAATTCTCTGATATACTTAAAGTATCAACACAGCTACAGATTATCAATTATTTATGACTGAAGCTAAGGTGAGTGGTAATAGTTATACAAGGTATAGTAAAGCCGGGTGCCAGCATTTATGTTTTCGGACGGACTGGTTATATGGGAATTTATTTAACTCAAGAGTCAGGGTTTAAACCACAAGTATATGATATGATTATTAGGGCAAATGCTGAGTTAGTGACAAAAGCCGATGTCAGCAGAACTGAAGATAATAAAAAACGAGATGCTTCATTTTCGAAATATGACCAAGCACAATTTTTCTTTAATCCTGGTGCAACGTCAGCAACTGTAACGGATGCATTGGATCCAGATAAACTAGATGTTGAGGAATTATACAAGAAGTTAGTAGTGGGTCCTGAAGAGGCTAAAATTAAAGAAGAGTTGACTAAATCACTTAAACAATTAGGTACGGATTTAGCTACGATTAATGAGTACTGATCGTCGTTTAATGTCACTAGTATTGATGGCAAGCATGTTACTGAGTCTAAGAGACCTAAGGATATTGAAGGTGACAAGGTTGTCGAAGAAGATGGTAAATTAAGGCTTGAAACTAAGTATGTTTATCCAACTGGATTTAATTTTGATTGGCAGAAAAAAATCAGTGGTTGATGGATTTATCGATGATATAAAAACCAAAAGGTAAGTCGACAGTTGAGTGGCTTGGCGATGTAAGAAGTCAAAAAGAGAAAAAGAAGATAGTAGTTTCTTAAAATATGGATTGGTTCTTATCAGATGGTACGTCAATTAAGAGTCTAGCTCTTAGAAATAATGATATTAGTGTTGTTAAAGATGCCACTACTACTATTACTCAACTAACACAAAACTGGCAAAAATATCAACAAGATAAACGTAAATATCAGACTCAAGATTTAAGTAAACTTATTGATTTAGAAGTTACATTACAAAACGTTAAAAGCCAACTATACTTTGAATACAGATGATAACGTACTTAAAAATGTATCGTTAGAAAGGGGATGCTAGAGTTTGAGTGAAGAAAAGATAAAAGAACACCTTCATCTAGTGGTTTAGCTACTCAAGATGATTCGAATCGGTCAGTGTCAAAGGCTGGTTTTGATGATGAGTCGGTACAAAAAACTAGAGATGATGATGCTAGTAAGAAGGCTTCACAGAAAAGTGGAAATAACGAAAGTTTAGATGAAGATAAGAAAAGTGATGGATTAAAGAAAACAAAACGAGCAGCTGAGATGGGTGCTCAAGCAGGGTGATGCTGGGGTTAAGGCATTTAATTTATTAACTACTATAAATTTTTAAAAAATATGTTATCAATGGGTGCGTCAGCGTTATCTAATTTGTGGGGTGCTGTAGTTCAAGCTGTTGCGGCTTGGTTACTAATGCTGTTGCGACAGTTGCAGCTGCGGTCGGTACTACATTCACGGCGGCAGCTACAGGTATGGCTGCGGTTGGTACTTTTATAGTCGGTGGTATTGCTTATATTGGAGCTGCTTTTATAGGTGGTGGTGGATCTAATGGTGTGCGTGATGGTGATGCGCATGATTGCGGTGATGCGGTTAAAGCCGCCACCTCATCTATAAAGTTCGATGCAACTGATTTCAATGCAGCTCAGGAGCAAGTTGCAAAACAGATATATTCTGTGTTTAAAGAAGTTGGGTATACGAATGCCCATGTAGCGGGTGTGCTAGGTAACGCTAATGCTGAATCACGACTAGACCCAACGACGATCGAGGGTGTTTTAGACGAACCGTTCCAAGTTGGACCAAAAACACAAGCTGCTTATAATAATATGAAAGATCACTTCTATAATGTATTGCAGCCAGCTTATGCTAAACAAGGTGTTTCATTAGATGTGGCAACGTATCAAAAATGGTGGTGACTGGTCAGTCGGTGTTGGTTTATTCCAAATGACAGGAACGAGGGAAAAACAATTAGGTAGTTTTGCAAAAATAAATAATCTTGATGTATTTGACCTTAAAACTCAGTTAGCTTTTGCATTAGGGTCCTGATAAAGCGGGTGTTAATAAGAAAAAAACGATCCGGAATGGGTTGTTAATTTCGGGAGAAAAATATCCAGTTTCAAGTCCTGAGGAAGCGGCTGGTGAGTGGGCATGGCACTACGAAGGTAACCGTACTATGGCTGTTGGTGAGAGAGCACAATGGTGCAGCTGGATGGTTTGTTAAATTAAATGAAATGCAAGTTGATGCTAACTATGCAAATTCAGTTCTTGAATTAGCTAAAAACAATTAAATCAGCAGCTGGTGATAATGGTGCAGTGCGGCATTACACAATTGTTATAGTGCCCAAAATTATGATAATTCATCAATTGCAGCAGCAGCGTTAAGTATAGCTTGGCATAAACAAGAAGATAGTATTACGAATGATGGTACGCCATTGTATCAACGTTTACATGAAGCTATATTCCCAGGGATCCTTATTTCCAAAGTTGTGATAGAGTGTAGCTACAGGTGTTCGTTGGGCTGGAGCGGATGATGATTTCCCACCAGGAGCAACAGGTACGCAAGCTATTTATTTAAGATCTTCAGATAAATGGGAAAAAGTGGATACATGGGTTCCAAGTACAACATCATGGGAAGAGGCTAATAAAGCTGCTTAAACCGGGTGATATATTAGTCAATGAAGGACAACATATATTTCTATTGGATCGGTAAAGAATTTATTGAGGAAACATTTAAAAGCAACAGGTGAGCCTACTGTTGGTAGTGATGGTTTTCACCTTATACTATAGTGCATAGTTCTATTGGAGCCCCACCAGAAGGTCGAAATGCTGCAGGGGCATCATGAGAGTCACGCTTCATTCCCGTCACGTTCACCAGGTGTTGATTCATACCCAGGTAAGACGGGTTCAGGTTTTCATTTATATGTATGAAGCATATAGAAGTAAACATAAAGAACCAAGTTCTAAATATGCTAATTTAGAGGGTGGTAAGAACCCTAGTACAAATGGTGGTTCACCAAGTGATGTGATCAAGAGTAAGTAGATGAGAAAGAGTAGGTGTGTATGTAATGCATCTATTCTTTTTACTTGTACAATCTTTACACTTATGTTATAATGTTTATAACATGTTTTATAATAAAAATGGTTGAAAGGAAGTTGATATTTAATGGTTCAAAAGGACGATAAAGAACGAATTGTAGTATTAGTTAAACCTGATATGAAAAAAATATTTAAATAATATGTCCAATGAATATGGTATGTCAGTTAGTAGTTATATTAATATGCTTCTTGCTGATGATAGAATAAGAAGACAACAAAGCTGGTTGTGTTCAGTGTGGCTCTAAGGTAGGTGAATGTTGTGAATAAATTTGCTAAAATTGGGGTACTTGTTGGTACTTTTGTTGTACTTGCTGGTGACGTGTATTATGTTCAACATAATGCTAAAAGCACATCTGAACAAAGTGTTGTGTTAGACGGGAAAAATAAATGATTTACAAAATGAGCTTAAAAAGTTATCTGAGTCGAAAGAAGAGACCAAAAGAAACTATTGAAGTTAAATTACTGAGTTAATGCGGGTAAAAGAGGTTGCTGATTTACAAAATAATTATGCTAAATTAAATACGAAGTCTAAAGATAGAAATATTGAGGATAACGCAGATAAGTTACGTAAGTTTTTACAAAAGATACTTCAAATGCAGGTGTGCCTTGGTTATACATAAATAAGGATTATATTCAAGGTAAAATTAGAGCCTAATTGGGGAGTTTGTGACAACTTATGGTTTTAATCCAGGTAAGGTTGATACTTTATGGATAAATAAAGATAAAACTAATGGTGATATATATGCTTATACAACAGCTATATAGATTCAGAGACTGGATTGTTCTCACAAATTAAAAAGGTAACGACGAATAACACAAGTAAATTAATTGGTACTAATAATCAGGATACTCGTAGTGAAGATCAAAAAGCAGCAGCTGATAGAAAAGCAGGAGGTAACTAATTATGAGAAAATATTTATTATATATTGTATGTGGATCTCTTGTTTTAGTTGTTAGTTTAGGTTCTTTCTTTTACGGTAATTATAACAATAAAATTGGGAAGAAAAAATATTGAAGTAAGTACACTACAGAATAAAGTAAATGCCACTAAAACAATCGGATTCACTAAAAAGTTCAAGCAATTATTTCAAATGAAAATGGATTATCACAAGAGATTAACTAAAAGATAAAGAAATTCTTGAAAAATTTTATGTCTGATGTATTCGATTGGTCTCAGTTATAAGCAATATGAAGAAAAACGAGCTAAAATCATGGCTCAATATAATTTAAAAGAAGATTCAACATTTATGAAAGTGTTTATGCCGAAGGTGGTAAACGAAAAATATGAATGGTAAAGATTATAACAGAATTGATATTAACGGTTATAACTTGAAAATACCAAGATATGAAAGTACACGTTACAAAAATTAATACAACTGAGTATTCATATTTCGTTGAAGTAAATGTTGTTGCGAAATCTGAAAAACGAAGGTACAGCTGTTGGTCGTACAATCTTTGAAGCAACAATTAATGCAGACGGTAATATTAAAGATATTAAAGCAACTCTAGTAACAGGAGTAGATTAAATGTTTAAACGAAAAAGATAAAGCGAAAAAAATCTAAAAAAGACCTATATTAAAAACCTATGCTGAAATCTTTTTGCAAAGATCTTGTTTAAAAAGCACAAGGTCTTTTGCTTGGATTTTAGTTGATGGATGGTTAACACTTGGTATATCTATGTATGTAGTACCAAATGCGATGCGATCTATAGCATCAGCTGAGAGTATTAAGTATGGGATGGATTGGGAGATTAAAGTAATGTACTGGCTTGCGCTAGTATTTTTCTTCTTAATCTTCTTAGCCGTTATGTTAGGGTATGCAGTGTTATAAATTAAGAAAAATTAGTATTTGTGGTATTTGATAGAATTGAAGAACAAATACGTGAAAGCAATTAAAAACAAAGAATGGAGATTGAAAAAGATGGGAAAAATCGGTAAAGACGATAAACAATAGTGCTATTGTTAGCTTACTTATGCAAAAAAGAAATTTAAGAGTTGAGCCTTATAAAGGACAAGTTGTGGGTCAGGTGTATATGCAGACAGCGAACTTACAATTTCATTCACGTGCTGAAAATTATAGACCATATTTAGCACTAAGTGGACGTGTTGAGAAATTATTAGGTGACTTCCGCAAGGTGTTACTGAACTTAAATTTGATACAGCAGACCAACCTAAATTCATCAGTGTTTATGACTTTTGCACAGGATGAATTACAGGAATTAGTTGGTAAGGTTTATATACTTCAACTTTTTGAAGTACCAGATGAGTTAACTGATCAAAAATACTTATTTTGAAATTGATATGGATGCTGGAGTATCGGTGGTTTACTTCATTAGAAGATGACGTACCGGTTGTTTTAGCAAATGTTATTGATATTAACAATATGGTGTTAACAAGAGATAACACTGGTTATAATTTAGCTGAGTACTTCGGTAAACAATCTGAAGCAACATATAAAAACGAATTTAGTAAATTTATTAAGACACCTGAGGTTGAGGTTGATTTAGAACTTTCAGCTGATGAGGAAGCCAAAGAAGTTAAGTCATTAGGTTTAGCAAAAGAAGATGCTGCATTCACTGATGAATTCGTAGCTGAAAGTAATTTAGTAAATGGAACACCTAAGTTCGAAAAAGAATCTAAAGAAATTATCTTTGGTGAAGAGAAAAATCTGAAAAAGAAGAAACAGAAGCTGATCGCGAAGCACAGGCTGAAGTAGATAGATTCGATAGTATTTTCGCTAATATGTTAGCTGGTATTAAATCTAGTAAAGCAAGAATTTGAAGAAAAACAAAAAGTAGAACGTGTAGTTCAACATGTTGAAACAGTCGAAAAAGAAGATAAGAAAAACGAGGCTAAACAATTAGTTTCTGAGGTTCGTACTGATAGTGTTGAACGAGATTATGTGTAATAAAAGAAATAACTAAGATTAGGTAGGGTAGATAAATGTTAGGTTTTTAGATAAAACGAATGGTTTATAGTAAGCAAAAAGTATTACGTGACATTGTGTCACAAATTCAGGTGGAAGAAAAACTTATAAAGATAAAAAAATATGAAGATTTAAAAACTTAGTTATGTAAAAACTCGGTAAAGATAAAGGGTGAGATGGTGAGGAGACTTGCTATCTTATCGGTTATAGTGGAAAAATGAACTGGGACTTTCAGTTTGCTGATGAGCAATTTGAAGGAGCTTTTAGTTCTTATAAATAAAGGACTTGCTGAGATGAAAACAGGTGAGGGTAAGACATTAATGTCTATTTTCGCTATTAGTGAACTAGCGTTAGCTTATGATCAAGTACATGTTGTTACAGCGAATGAATATCTTGCAGAACGTGACGAGAAATACTTATCAAAGGTTTATAAATCAATTGGATTAACGTCTGGTTTTAACTCAGCTAAAATGAATAGAGCCGAAAAACAAAGAGTGTATAAACAAAATATAGTTTATAGTACTGCTAGTGAATTTGGTTTTGATTATTTACGTGATAGAATGGTAGTTTATACAAGTGATAGAGTTGTTCATTATGATTATGATAATATCGCAACTGTTATTGATGAGATAGACTCAATTCTTATCGATGAAGCTAGAACACCGTTAATTCTTGCTCAAAAATAAAGAGGAAGGTGTTTATTTATTAGATAAGATGATTAAGTTCACTGAGTTATTAGACAAAGATGATTATGAAGTGGATTATAGAAATAATGCGGTATGGCTAACAAATGCTGGTTATGATAAATTCAAAGAGCATATGGGTTCTGATATAGATAGAGCCTCTGTTGTACATTGGTTATATCAAGGCTCTGCAAAGCTAGATTTGTACAGCAATATGATATAGATTATGTGTTAAAACCAAATGCCGAGGGTGTTTTAGAGGTATGCTTAGTCGATAAGAATACAGGGCGTACAATGGAAGGACGTCGTTATTCTAACGGGTTACACCAAGCGCTTGAGGTACTGCACGAAGATAAAGGTGTTCATGTTGCTAGTGATAACACAACATCAGCTAGTGTTACGGTTCAGAATTATTTTTAGATTATATAAACATATTTCAGGTATGATAGGTACGGCACTTAGTGATGCGAAAAGAATTTAAAGAGGTTTATGATTTAGATGTATATGTTATACCAACCCATAAGCCGTTTATTAGAGAAGATATCGCACCGAAATATTACATTGACAGTAATTCTAAATTATCTGTTGGGCTTACCCAAGTGATTGAACTAAGTCGTAAAGATAAGTTAAATCCGATTCTAATCGGTACATCTAATTTGGAACATTCACTTGTTATTAGTGAGTTCCTTACAAATCAAGGATATGAACACGTGGTTCTTAATGCGAAACAAGATGCTTGAAGAAGCTCGTATTATCCAAGAAGCTAGTAACGAGGGTCGAATAACTGTCGCAACGAATATGGCTGGTCGTGGTAGTGATATTATTGTTGATAAAGGTTTTGAACTTGTGGTAGTTAATATGGATATTAATGAAAGTAAACGTATTGACCAACAATTACTAGGTAGAACGGGACGACAAGGGGCTAAAGGAACGACTTATACATTAGTTGGACTGGATGATTATTTATTCAAGAGATACACTAATGAGTTTATGAAGAACTTAATGGAAAGAAAAGGTGACTTTAGAGGTAAAGAAATTGATTCTAAGTATACTAATTTATTAAATCGACATGTTCTCGATACTGTTGCTACAGTTGAAGGTTTACACTCATCTGCAAGAAAAGCAGACTATTAGATATGATAGTGTTCTTAATTTACATAGTAAAATGTTCTATGAGAAAAGAGATTATATTCTAACATTAGTTGATGATGATTTAATATTGAAGTATATTCATGAATTAATTAATGATGAAAAATGTTCTTGAACATTTAGAGGAAAATGGAACAAATTCAAGGTAGAGGGTGTTGCTCCTACATTACGTGCTGTGTTACTTGCAGCGTTCGATGTGAGTTGGATACATCATATGGAAAAAACTTGATGCTCTTAAAAGCGGGTATTCATTATAGAGCTTACGGTGGTGATAATCCATTAGTTCAATACCATGAAGAAGCCGCTAAACTTTATGATGAGTTGGATTCAGATATTGTAAGAATATTTGGTGAGCGTTTAGTATTACTTAGAAAATATGAAACAGAGAATGTTGAGCAAATATTCCATTCTGATGTAACGATAATAAGATAGGGTAGGTGTTTGAGTTGTTAAAGAATTATTATTATAAATTTTTCATGGAAATTATATACAAGAGTATTGTTATTTATTATAGGTTATAGTTTTATGTTTTTACGTTATTGGACGTATAATTTCTAAAACTATTAACGTACATTTAGTTAGAAAGGAATTTTTATTAATGAATTATTTAAAAGATAAAGAGATTTTTAAAAGAATATCATTCACGTTCATGATGTGCTTGTTGTTTTTATGTTATTGGGAGGATACCACTCCTTTAGCAAGCACACATAAAGGTAACATAATTGTTGAGAACATGCTTCAATTAACAGCTGGAACGTCACAGTTAAGCTTTATTTATGCTTGGTGTTGGTCCTTATATTACGGTAAGTATTATCGTTCAATTACTTAGTGTTTTTGAGTCGTTACCGTTTTACAAATGGAAAGAATCTGGTCCAGCTGGACAAGAGAAGCTTAAGAAGTTCACTTATATTCTTACATTTATAACTGCGTTATTACAAGCCAGTGTTATCACAGTTACTTTACCATCACTTGAGGCTATGGGTATTCTTAAGAGTTCAGGTTGGTTCGTAACGTCGTTACTACTTATTATACTAGCTGGTGGTTCATTATTCGTTGCGTTTTTAGCAGAACGAATTAATGAAAAAGGTATCGGATCAGGTGTAACAATGTTTATTGTTACGGGTATTGCTGTAAGATTACCTGAATCAATTATTTTAAAAACACGTGATTTAATTAATCATTTTAGTACTGGATTTATGTGGGAAGTATATTGCAGTTATGGTTGGTATACTTGCTTTAATTGCTATTTTAATTGTAGCTTTATATATGGAGCGACGTGTTTTATGTTTATCCGTCAGCGTATTCGATTGATGATAAATTACATTACATTCCAATTAAAAATACTAGCAAGTAGTATTTTACCTGTAATTATCGTAGGGTAGTGTTTTCAGGGTTAATAAACCAACTTGAAACTTATGGTGGTTTTAATTTTTCTGGAACATTTTGACTTAACAAGATATAGAGGTATTATTTTGTACGGACTTGCGACATGGTTATTTACTTATTGGTATAATTACGTACAACTAAATCCATTTGATATTGAAAAAACAACTTAAACACAGTAATTTCTATATGAAAGATGTAGCACCAAATGATATGGCAAAAGTTATTAACAATAATATTATTAAGGCTTCGCATTTAGGGTGCACCATTCCTAGCGTTTATAGTGGTGTTACCACTTGTTCTTACTAAGTTGTTTAATATCGGTGAAATTTCGTACTTTATGAGTACTAGTTTAATTTTATTAATAAGTGGTTCTATTGAGTTCTTTTAAGCAGGTTCACGGGTTATATGTTAGTAGAACTTATAATGAGTTATTAGGAGGTAAGTAATAATGTTAATATGGTTATTAATAGTGGAAGTATTATTGATTTTACTTGGTTGTGTTATCATTTATTCGCTTCAGCTCAGAATCAGACATTAGGTAATGCCTGGTGCACAAGTTAGTGACAGGGTACTTTGAAATTCGTTAGGTCTGTTGTATATTTTATTTTATTTTAATTATTATATTTAATATCTTATATCAAGTTTTACGATAATGAGTAGAGTCGGTAGCTTTTGGCTATCGACTTTTTTTGTTGGTTGTGGTAAAATGGATATGTTAATTTGTAATAGGTGGTGATTGTAATTGGGTTTAAAACAAGATATTGTAATTGTAAATCAGTTTAGTATTCCACTTCCTGACGGTAGTGGTACGCGGTCATAAGCCGAGTGGATATATTTTTAGGGTTATATGGCAGGGATGATGCAGCTGAAACATTAACACCCGTTAAGTATAATTCAGCTGACGATTTTATAAAAGATATATGTTAAGAGACGAAGCGACTGAGACATCTGATACTGTTCCTGAAGTGAAACGAAAGATGAAAACGAGCTGAGATGTATGGTGGTAAGTCTTTTTGAGTAAAAATGATATTTCATTATCGCATAAAGATTTTATTACGTAAATCTAAAGCAATCCAAGATGCTTTTGAAAGCGGTAAGACCGTTTTAAAAACAATTCTTTCATTTAATGAAGAATATCTTAGGAAACACGGTCTTTTAGATGATGAGTTCGAACATACAGCTCGTGGTGATTGGCGAGGTAATTTGGATCAACTTAAGCTTAGACGTGCTATTATGAATGGATTAGACAGAATGGATTATGACGACTTAGAGTACGTTGGCGTTATTCAAATAGATACTGATAATGTACATTGTCACTTAGCTATGGTTGATAAAGGCGTTGGTGTACTTGCAAAAGACGGTACCCAAAAAGGGAAGATAAGTGAGCGAAATAAGTTACAACTTAGACGTGGGATTGATATGAGTCTCGATAGAGAACGAACTGTTCAATTTATGGCAAGCAATGCTTATCAAGATAAACGTAACGTTAAGTGTTTTTGTTAAGAAGTTCACTCATAATATGATGGATAAGAATGGTTTTTGGGCAGTTTTTACTTGCGTGTTTACCTGAGGATGAGTCGTTATGGCGATATGGTACGAATAGACACGAAATGCGTAAGGCTAATTATATTGCTGGACTTTTTGTAGAAGAAGTGTTCAAAAGGGGTGACTCAGGGTATGATAATGCTTTACGTGGCATAGGGCAATATGCACTGGAGCGTAAAGATAGAGAAAATCTTTCTGAGGGTGAGTATCGTCAGTTAATAGCGAATGGTCGTAATAAGTTAGTTGAAGATGCTGTTAATGGTGTGTATAGTGTGTTTAAAAAGTATACCAAAAGAAGAACGAGTTGTTAGAACACCGACGCTTGATGTTATGAGTATGGACTATTCTAGTTTATATGCGGCTCGTGAGTCGGATCCTTTGATTGAATTTGGGTTTAAACTTAGGTCTTATAAATCAAGGCTTGACAGACATAAAGCTGAAACAACTAAGTATCGTGATGCTAAAGCGTACTATAAGTCACAACCTAATTCATCTGTGAGTTCGCGTGTACTTTATAAATTTTATGACGTTGAAGAGGAATATAATGCAAAAATGTATGTCTAAATACCAACATTTTCTAAAAATTTGTACCTAATAAAGAGAGTTATGAAGAAGAATTTGATGAAATACTTGATTATCAACGAAAAATATGATAGTTTAAAAAATATGATTAATGATAAGACTTTTTCTAGATTTAGATCTGATAAAGCAGCTGAGGATTATGGTATGGAGGTTTACGGACAAGCTGGTGGTAAGCTTTGGAAAAATAATAAACCCGTGCTTAAGGGAAGACTTGCTAAGATGTCTGAAAATATATTAGATAAAACTCAAGCATTTCGGGATAAATTAGAATTAGATGGACTTACGATGGATAAGCAGGGTATTAGAAAAGAACCTCGTTATGATTTTGATGATGTTAAGGCTCTTGATATGCATCACTTGGTTTTATGACTGGGCTTATGATACATGTATCGACACGTAATGTTAATAATTTTGTTAGGATGGCAAATAGGAGATATAATGCATATAATGATGCTAAAAATTATCTTGAGTCCACTGGGCAAGGTGCGATCGTAGAATATCTACCAAGTGCTGATATAGAGTATATGAAACAATATGCTGATAGATTATCTGAGACAGGTACACTTGAAGCTAAAAGACCAACTGGTTCGCAATACAAAAGAAGTAAGACTGTATCACTTGATACAGATTATGAATCAAATTTGGAAGAAATGGTTAAATCTGTTGTCAGATCATTATAACAACAAAGACCTGTTAAACAGGTTTTTGTTGTTTTTTTTCTTAAAGTATGGTAAAATGGTACTGTCAATAAATTCAAGAGAAAGGAGCGAGGTATCGTTGTTAGATAAGGACAAAGCTTTAGAGTTGATAACAGATAATCCTGATTATCCAATGCTATCACAGTATACAAAAAGTTGTAACTAAAATGAACCGACCGGTTATTGGGCGTGAAAAACGAGATGCGACGAGTACTGTCTTCATTCGAACGACCTGAGATATCGAACGTTATTTTTACTAGGGGACGCTGGTTCTGGTAAAGGGCATACACCTGACACTATTATTGCGGTGGATGATGAACGTGAATATATTAAATTCGGTGATCTTAGGGTAGGTGACTATGTTTTCGATGAATACGGTAGTGCTACACAAGTACTTGGCGTTTATCCTCAAGGGTTGCTACCTACATATGACGTTGTTTTTGAAGACGGAAGTAGTGTTGTTGTAAACGGCGAGCATTTATGGGCTTATCAATTTGCTGATTATGAAATCGAAACTGAACTTATGGTTGACACAACCGATAAGTTAAGGTCACTTGATTGATAAAGGTCAATGTATTTATGTACCTGATAATGGTGTTATTAAGCGTTCAATATCTGAACTGCAAGATGCACAAAATGCTAGGTTCGAGTGGTTAAGTTCAATTGTCAAGAAGAATAAAGTTATCGAAGATGGTAATTTTTATTTCCTAATTGATGAAGATGATATGGATAAAGCAAGATCGGTACTTTTATGAATTTGGTATTAAAACATAAGATGTGCTTTATGGGTAATCGAAAATTGGCTATTTATTTTACTAGATCGTTGTAATACATGGCTTGATTTATTAACAGGGACTTATTTTTAAATCAACTGCGACAGCTACAAGAATTGTGAGCATAAACCCAAGAAATAGAGGAGGAGATCATTTTGTATAATGGTCGATAATCCGAGTCATTTGTATCAAGTGGGGTATGAACACATTGTTACTCATAATACGACATTAGTTAGTGGACTTGCCCTACAAGACCCGAAAGGTAGACTTTATATGGAGGTTGACCTATCGAAGATGGTTGCAGGTGCGAAGGATGCTAACGAGATGGGTGCTTTCTTAAAGCAATTGGCCGATGAAGTAGAAGATATAGGTAAGGTGTTTAAAACAGAGTGGTATTATTCATGGATGAGATTCACCAAATCATGAAATTATCTGATATTGCAAATGGAAGCATTAAAACCAATTTTAAAGCGAACTCAGGTATTCGGGGTATTCGAATAATTTGTGCAACAACTTACGGGGAATTTGACCAATATATTGCTGGTAACCAAGCCTTGGTTGAACGTTTACAACGTATTAACTTAACACAACCCGGTGAAGAAGTCACTGTTAACATTCTTAAAGGTATGGTTGATAGATATATTCCTGGTACGGTTGTAGACCCGATTGTATTTAAACAAATATTTGAGTTTACTAATAGATATATTCCTGCTAACTCACAACCTCGTAAGTCTTTAGATTTATTGGATGGTATGGATTGGTGAACACCGTCTTACTGGTGTTGACATTGATTCCAAGCTTATTGGTGAGATGCTTTATAGGTCTCAAGGTGTTAGGGTTACGTTAAATGTTGACCCGATGACTATTCGTGAAAGATTAGATGCTAAAGTATATGCCCAAGGTATGGCGACACAAATTATAGAAGATAGTTTACAGAACTGTTTAGCTGGTTTGAATAACCCAGATAAACCCATGTCGACATTGTTATTTACAGGTTCGACAGGGGTTGGTAAAATGGTTGCCAATGATGTTTTAGTTCCAATACCAAGTGGTAAATGGGTAAAACATGGTGACTTAAAACCAGGTGATTTAGTGTTTTAACCGTAGGGGTGAACCTATTAAAATTATTAGTGTTCATTCGCATGAGAACGTGGATATGTACAAGGTGACGTTAAAAGACGGACGAAACGTAGTTGTTGGCGGTGAGCATTTATGGACTGTATTTACGAAGAACAGTCGTAAAGACAGAGATGGTAAAACCTTAACTACAGTGGATTTATATAAATCTGGAGTTACAAAAGAACGCCACGGTAAAGTTGTTACGAAGTGGTGGATCGATAAGAATAAAATGCGTTTCATATGAGTTAAATAATCATCCAAATGTAGATTTTATGCAACTGGTAGAGCTTGATAGCCGAAGGTGATAGTTCATTATTTAGTTCTGATTATTTGTTGAAAAACGAGTCTAATAGATTGCTTTTTATTACAAGGGTTATTTGATACAAAATGGTTTTATTTCAGATGATAAACGTTGTAGTATAGGTTATGAATCAAATGATCATTCATTAATGAAACAAATGGCGACCTTTAGTTCGAAGTTTAGGTTTTGGTTGTTTTATTAAAAATGAAGATGACTTATATAGACTGAATGTTAAAGCAAGTATTGATGATAAATTAAAAATTCTTTTAAGCTAGATGATAAATTAGAGAAGATTAAATCACATATTGATGATACAGGTGGTACCAATTATGATTTTTGTTGGTATTGAGAGTATTGAATATGTAGGTGTCGATAGTGCACAATGTATTTATGTTGATGATCCTGAACATTTATATTTAATCGATGATTATATTGTTACGCATAATACGGAGATATCAAAACGATTAGCTGATATTTTTATTTGAAGACCCAAGATCGTTTATACGATTTGATATGACAGAATATTCTCAACTCGAGTAGTGTTGAGCGTTTTAGGGATGAGGTTACTCGTAGAGTATGGGAGCGACCAAGTTTTCTGTACTATTATTTGACGAGATTGAAAAAGCCTGTGGTGACGTTACGAGGATGTTATTACAAATTACCGATGACGCACGTTTAATTAACAGACATAATAGAGATTTCGTTTAAAAACTGTTATATTTTAATTACAACGAATGCTGGGGCTGAGATATATGAAGACAGTAGCTCACTATATGAAATCCGATACCGGTGAGAATAATAAAGGATTAATGAGCTGATGCCTATTATTAAGGGAGTCATTACGCACTACAATGGGTGAAAATAACTCCCACCAGAGCTATTGGGTCGTTTAACCGCGATAGTTCCGTTCCAGCCGTTATCTGAAAATACTAAATATAAGATTGCGACAGCTAAAGTTAAGAAATTACAGAAACTTGTGTATGATAAACACGGGTTACT
>BNJS01000414.1_pt1 | contig 229609 bp, 269 predicted proteins | sample 8540461 | NCBI WGS metagenome assembly BNJS01 (sample SAMD00202454, study PRJDB9452) | human saliva metagenome | isolation source: human saliva | place: Japan | reverse complement strand
TCAAACAAGACTTCAATATGCTCACTGATAAAACTAATAGGCACAAAAATATAATGCTCTGGATGTTCTTCCTGTTCTCTAAGATACTCCAATACATCTGGTTTAATCCAAGGAATACCAATATCACTTTCGCTCTGCCAAGTGTTGGTATATTGCTCTGGTTTCAAGCCTAATTTCTCAGCAATTAACTTGCTATTTTCGAAAATCTGGTCGATATAGGGATCACCAAAATCCAAGGCAAAAATGGGCACACTGTGAGCAGAAAAGATGACTTTAAAGCTATCCTGTTTCACCTTTTCTTTTAAAATTTTAGCAATTTCAGCTGTCCAATAGTTTAATAGTGCTTCTTCTTGATACCAGTCCTTAATAACTAAAAACTGAATTTGTTTGCTTTCCAGAAACTTTTCGTACCCCATGACAGAGTAAAAGGAATAGTGTGGCTCCAAAATCAAGCAAATACACTTTTCAATTCCATCTGCTTCCATTTGCCGAATCACATCTGGAATAAAGGGGGTTGAAAATTTATTGGCAAAATAGACACTATAATCATTTCCTAATCTAGCTTCTACCAAGGCAACTTCTTCACGGGTAATTTTTTGAAGTGGAGTTCCTCCAATTCGAACATAATTATCATAAAGTGTTTGAATCTCGTGATCTTGAGGTCGAACTCCACGACGAATGTTGGTAAAAAAGTCGGCTACTCCTTCAAAGGTAATCTCTTCTGGTGAACCAAATGTCATCATTAAAATTGCTTTTTTCATCTCTGCATCCTTGTGATATTTTTATCTTTTTTATTGTATCACTAAAGAAGCCATAAGTAAACGCTAACATAAGGATTTTATCTCCCTTCCGACTTTTGTTTTTCTCTTCTTTCTATGATACAATGGTTTTAAAAGAAGGAAAAAAGGAGTTATGATGAAATATCCAACATTACTAGAGCGTTTTTTAACTTATGTTAAGGTTAACACACGTTCAGACGAAAATTCTACTACTACACCAAGCACTCAGAGTCAAGTAGACTTTGCGACTAATATCCTCATCCCAGAAATGAAACGTGTCGGTTTGCAAAATGTCTATTATTTGCCAAACGGTTTTGCTATCGGTACACTTCCAGCTAACGATCCAAGTTTAACTCGCAAGATTGGTTTTATCTCCCACATGGATACGGCTGATTTTAATGCTGAAGGTGTTAACCCTCAAGTTATTGAAAACTATGATGGGGGAGTTATAGAGCTTGGGAATTCTGGTTTCAAACTTGATCCTGCAGATTTCAAGAGCTTAGAGAAATATCATGGGCAAACATTGATTACTACTGATGGCACTACCCTTCTCGGCGCTGATGACAAATCTGGTATCGCCGAAATCATGACAGCTATCGAATACTTAACTGCTCATCCTGAGATTAAACACTGCGAAATCCGTGTCGGCTTTGGACCTGATGAAGAGATTGGTGTCGGTGCCAATAAATTTGATGCAGAAGACTTCGATGTCGACTTTGCTTATACAGTTGACGGTGGACCTCTTGGTGAACTTCAGTATGAAACCTTCTCTGCTGCAGGTGCTGAACTTCATTTCCAAGGTCGTAATGTTCACCCAGGAACAGCTAAAGGACAAATGGTTAACGCCCTTCAGTTAGCGATTGATTTCCACAACCAACTCCCAGCTGGTGACCGCCCTGAATTGACTGAGGGCTATCAAGGTTTCTACCATCTCATGGATGTATCTGGTAGTGTTGAGGAAGCGCGTGCTAGCTATATCATTCGTGACTTCGAAAAAGAAACCTTTGAAGCGCGTAAAGCTACTATGCAAGCTATCGCTGATAAGATGAACCAAGAACTTGCTAGCAATCGTGTAACCTTGACTTTGACAGACCAGTATTACAACATGAAGGAAGTCATTGAAAAGGATATGACACCAGTAACCATTGCCAAAGAGGTTATGGAAGACCTTGATATCACACCTATTATCGAGCCTATCCGTGGAGGAACAGATGGTTCTAAAGATTTCCTTTATGGGAATTCCAACGCCAAATATCTTCGCTGGTGGTGAAAAACATGCATGGCCGTTTTGAATACGTTAGCCTACAAACCATGGAACGTGCAGTTGATACCATCATTGGTATCGTATCTTACAAAGACTAAAAAAAAGACGAGGTAGCTAAGCTACTTCGTCTTTTTTTAGTCTGCGACTTTTTCTGTTGTTTCAGAAGTATTCTCTGTTGTTGTCTGCACTGAGCTAGCTTCTACTTGCTCATCAGTACTTGCTTGACCTGGTGTAGCTTGTTTTGTTTCAACAGGTGTTTCTTGACTTGGCGTTGCTTTAGATCTAAGCTCTTGGTTTAATGAAACAATTTCTTGAGCGACCGTTAGCAAAGAGCTTGCTTGTCCTTTACTTGCTGCACTTAACTTGTCAAACAGAGCATCTACCTTTTCAAAGTCCGCATCAGAACCATTATTCATTTCCAAATAAGTATGGAGAGCAATGACTCCGTTATAGAGTTTTTGGTAAAGAGCTAAAACCTCTGGGTCTTGTTTCGAATTATCACGTTCATTTTGGATTGTTAGTGAAATACGTTTCAAAAGATCTTGAACCTGTGTATTTAATTCATCAAGGTCTGCGTCTTCTTTCTCCAAAGCAACCTTCAGATTTTTCACTTCGTCAGAGAGTGAAGCTTTAACCCCTCCTCATTGACTTGATTCACTAATTCTTCAGCTTTTGTTAGTAACTCTTCTACTTTCCCTTTTTAAGACATGATTACTTTTGTTCCTCAGGTTTGAGATCATCATACAAACCTTTCAAGAACTCATAGACTGCAGTTTTAGCACTATGTCCATCCACTTTTTCTGTATCTAAGATTGTTTCAGAAGTCTTGCTTGCAACTGCCTCATTTTTCAGTGCTTCCTCTACTTCCAGTTTTGTTTGATAGATTTCTGGGAAGAGTTTGTTCAAGTCAGTTGCCTTAAGGAAGGATTGTGACTGATAAAGTGTCCACGTTAGGTTGGCAACTTTATTTCTAAGAGTGTCATTTAAGCGACCGTCAGATAGATGTTGGTAGAAATACTTGATGTATTCTACTGTTGTAACTCCAGTACGGTCATTAAAATCTTGCAAAGCTTGTAACTTAGCTTCAACTGCATCTAAACCTGCTTCATCTTGGGCTAGTTTATTTTCTTGAAGCTGAGTCAATAAATCCTTCTTAGGAAGTCCATAAGCATCTGTGTCTAAGGTATTAATCTTATCTACTAAAGCTTGATATTTCTTGTCTAAAGGACTGATTTCAGTTGGTTTGACACTTGAGTCAATGTGAATATACTGCTTATCAAACAAATCCAAAGCTGCCAAATAACCTGCAGTAGAGTTGGTTGATAGCTTCTTCATATTCTCAGAAAATTGCCCCAAAGCAAGTTCAATCTGTCTTTGAAGAATTGGTTTATCTTTATAAACTTCGCGACTTTCTGCCAAGAGTTGATCAATCTTATACTGGACTGCTTTTTCATCAAAAGCACCAGGTTGGTAAGTTGACTGTAATGCAGGAATTTTGTTTTTCAAAGCGACTTCATAACCTTTAGTTTGAACCTTGATGTAGTGGTTGTGATCACCATGAGGGATAACAAAGCTACCATTTTCAACCTGCAAGCTATAAGGAGAAACACCATCACGTAGAGCAGTTGTATAGAGTTCGTTTAGGAAATCAAGCACTGCATCACCAGTTTGAAGCGGAATACGAACGTGTTCCTTACGAACGGCGTAAGGGTGAATGTGAGTTGGGTCATAAGCCTGGTCTGGATTACCAAATACAAAGAATCCATTTGAAATTCTAATAGCCTCAAGAGGAACGCCATATGTTTTAGAAATATAAGCTATTTTTTCTTCATCGCTGGCATCTCGAGAGAAACTTTCAACCGTCTTGGCAAGAGGTTTAACAGGTTCTGTCTGCTGATGGCCATGAAGATGGTCTTGTGCAGCCTTAATCTGCTCTGCTGATAAATCTTTCTTAAAGAAATAATGGGCATGGTCTCCATGTGAAACTACAAAAACCTTGCTCATCTTCACTAATCACTCGATCAGCATAGCAAAGCCATGATCGTGGTCTTCACCGTGATGGTGATCATGCCCGTCTTCATCATGGTGATCATCTGATGGATTAGGTTTAACTTCGGTTTTACCTTTCAAGTGTTCCTGAGCTTCTTTAATCTGTTGGGCCGTCAAATCTTTCTTGTAAAAAAATAATGAGCATGGTCTCCATGTGAAACTACAAAACCTTGCTCATCTTCACTTATCACTCGGTCAGCATCGAAACCGTGATCGTGGTCTTCACCATGGTGGTGATCATGCCCGTCTTCATCATGGTGCTCATCTGATGGATTAGGTTTAACTTCGGTTTTTACCTTTCAAGTGTTCCTGGGCTTCTTTAATCTGTTGAGCCGTCAAATCTTTCTTGTAAAAATAATGATTGTGGTCTCCATGTGAAACTACGAAACCTTGGTCGTCCTCGCTAATCACTCGATCAATAGCAAAGCCATGATCGTGGTCTTCACCGTGTCGATGATTAGCATGATCGTGGTCATGGTCTTCTTCGTGTTGATGATCAACATCTTCGTGATCATGGTCGTGATCATGGTCTTCGTTTGGTTTACTTGGAGTTTCTACAGGATTTGATGGTGTTACTAGACCTGAAAGTGGTATCAAGCGTGCAATCTTTTGCTCCAAAGCAGATAAACTAGTATAAGGGATGAAATGGTAATGATTTCCATGAGGGATAGCAACTCCGTTAGGCGTACGACTGGTAATTTTAGCCGGGTCAAATACCAAACCATCAGATTCTTTATAGCGTTGACTAACTGGTAAAGCGTAAAGCTGTTCTAGAAGTTTTTGAAGATTATTTTCTTCTTGTACTGGATTGCTTGTAGCTGGTTTCTCTACTTGATGACTTGGTTCAACACTTGGAATCGGTTTGTAGTCTGTTAAACTTTGTTGACTTCCTCTTCCAGCAAGGTAAGCTTGAGCGGCAGCCAATTCACTTGAAGATAGAGCACTCTTAGGAACGTAATGATAATGGCCACCATGAGGAACGATATAAGCGTCACCTGTATCTTCAATAATATCTGCAGCATTAAAGACGTAACCGTCATCAGTTGTATATCGACCTTGTGCTCTGGCAGCAATAACTTCATTACTTGTACTGCTACTATCTGATGTGTGTTCTTGTTTTTGTTTCTCGATTTGGTCTTTGGTACGAATATTATCTGCGTGACTAGCATCCTTCAGATAGACATAATATTTGCCATCCACCTTGATGATATAGCCACCTTTAATCTCATTGACAATATCTCCATCACTTAGATGATAGTTTGGATCCTTCATGACCAATTCTTCACTAAAGATGGCATCAAAAGGCACCTTACCATTGTAGAAATGGAAATGGTCACCGTGGGAAGTCACATAGCCTTGATCTGTAATCTTAGTAACAATCTGTTCAGCTTCTATTCCTTCTTTTTTGTTAACTTGATCAGGTGTCAGATTTTCATTCTTTTTAGCATCAGACTCTTTCCCATCAACATAGGATACACGATTATTTAATTTGTTCTCAGGCACTTGGTGTTGATTTAAAGCGTAAGCGCAGACACTTAAGGCAAGGACCACTGCAGATCCTGCTAGATATTTTTTATTAATTTTCATAAACTCCTCATTTCAATTCTTCAGCTAAAATAGCTATATTGTCTTCTAAATTTTCCAAGTAGGACTTATCGTTTTGTGGGTCGGCCTCTAAAGGATTGAGTGTTTTAAGAGTCACACCTGTTGATTTGACAAGTGTATCAGCAACTTTAGACGAAGCATTGCTCTCTGTAAAGATAGTTTTGACCTTATAATTCTTTACAAATTCTTGAATTTCGGTTAACTGTCTCGGGCTTGGTTCTTGGTCTGGTGAAATACCAGCTATTCCAAGTTGATTTAATCCAAAGCGTTTTAGCTAAATATGAAAAAAAGCTGTGTGTTGAGTTACAAAATTTCTTTGACTGACTTTTTCAAAAATGGGTTGGTATTTCTTGGTCAAACCATGAGCTTTGGCACTAAAACTTTGTGCGTTTTTCTGATAAGTATCCTTATTAGCGCTGTCTAGTTCGGATAACTTATCAGCGATAATCTGTGCTTCTTCAGCAACCTTTTCAGGATCAAGCCAAGTATGAGGATCATACAAGGTCTTCTCATCAATCCCGTCTCCAGCTTTGCATATCCTCTAATCCAGGCACGCGCTCCAAAGGTCATACCTTCTGATGCTTCTAAGACCTTTACCTTTAGACTTTTTGCAGGCTTGGGATCCAAACTTCCCGCCCATGACTCCAAAGGTATGAGAATGATAAACGAAAAACATCGGCATCATAAATGGCTGCAATGTCATTCGCCGAAGGCTCAAAGGAATGAATACCGGAACTCGACTGAATCATCCGAACATCATTTAAATCCCCAGAAATTTCTTTGACCATAGCATAGACAGGATAAAAACTAGTCACAATCTTCATTCCCTTAGTTTCATTACGATTATCTTGACTAGCCTTTTTGTCCACATGCTCCCTAAAAATGAGAACAAAGAAGGCCAGTATGAACCATAGGATACTTCTTTTTTCATAACAACTCCTTAACTAGTATTTAACCATTTAATTAACTAGTAAATAGTTTACTCCTAAAAACTTAAAATGTCAATATTTTTGATGGATTTTCATGAAAAAAGTGAGAACTAGATTTCATTTTCAGTTCTCACTAGTCATCTTTATCATTTGACTTTTAATTCTTTTCGTTTGTTATAGGCTTACTATTTTTTTAGCAAGACTAAAGAGATTTTTCAGCCTGAGCCATAATACCATTGTTATCCATAGTACCTAGTGTTAGATTATTTCGTAAACCAGCCAAGGTTTCGCTAGCATTGGATTTCACTCCTTCATCTGTCACATTCTTTAATAACTCTTCTGCTTCTTGTAGTTTAGCTTCTACCTTTTCAGTTTCAATCTGTGGTTCTTCCTCTGGAGATTCTTCTGGTTCATCAGCTGGATTAGTATCCTCTGGCTTTTCCATTTGCGGTTTCTCCTCAAGAGTTTTTTCATCTTCAGTTTTTTCTGTCTGAGGTTTCTCCTCATTTGGTTTTTCATTATTCGAATGGTCATGTTGTCCATTTTGGTTTCTTAGAACATGGTCACTTGCATTTCCCCAACCACTATCCGAATGCGGACGCTCGCTTGGATGCTCGACATAGTACTTCACAGTCGCAAAAAGATCTTCGAGCGCATATCCCTTAGGAGCTTCGTAAAGCCCTTCATCAAACCATTCAAACTTGATATTATGGTAATGATCAAAGTGAGGGATAATCAAGTTACCATTTTTGACATCAACTGCATACTGTAGATTGTAAGGCATGCGATCTAGCGGTACCTTCTTCTCAGCTTTTACCCTATTATAGATAGCTTCTGCCCCTTTTGAGATAGCTTCTGCCCCTTTTGCTTCCGATTTTGTTGAGTTCTGATTATCAGTCGAAGGAGGCGTCAACCTCTTCTCTTTGGTATAAGCCTGAGCAGTTGCCCTCTCAGCTTCAGACAAACTATCCTTACCTATCCAGTGACTATGTCCCATATGTGGAGTTACATAGGCATCCCCCTCATCACTGATAATATCATGGGCATCAAAGATGTAGCCATCCGATGTTGTGTACTTATCTGCTAGCTGGGCTACACGAACTTCATAGTCACTATACTCGATTTGTGAGTTTGGCTTACCCAGACGTTCTGGATGACTAATCGGTGCAATAAATTTAAGCAAATCATCTACAAAGGCTACCTTGTTTACATGTTCATCATTTAATCTTTCTAGCAATTGATCTAAAATCTGGAAGTCAGATAGCCGTCCCTTATTTTCAAGTAAGTTCCTATGCGTTTGCTCCAACAAACTATAAGCCTTATCATAGAATTCCTGATCTCTAGGAGCTATTGTGCTTTTCTTCTCCGCTAAGGTATGAGATGGTGTAGCCACCTTATTTAGTTTTTTCTCAAAAGCTATAAGATTCTCTTTAGACAAATCCTTACTCAAGACATAACGTGATACTCCTTTATCTTCAAGGACATAACCCTGACCAATTTTTCTGACTACTTGCTTGGTAAGTTCCTCATTAGAATGATTTTCAGGAATAGGAACTGGAGTTGGTTGCGGATTTGAAACTGGTTGAGGAAGAGGTTTTATCGTAAGATTCGGCTGTAAACTAGTAGCTCTAGGAACGGAAACAATTTTTTGATTTCCAACTGGAATTATCCGTGAAATCTTTTCTTCCAAAGCTGACATTTGACTATAAGGGATAAAATGATAGTGATCCCCATGAGGTACTGCTACCCCATTTGCTGTTTTTTTCGTGATTTGGGCAGGGTCAAAGAGTAAACCATCGGATTCCACATGACGTTGGCTGAGTGGCAAGGCGTAAAGTTGTTTCAAAAGACTAGATACATCTTCACTTGGACTTGCTTGATAACTATTATCCACTTGTGGGCTAACACTTGGGGTCCATCTTCTAGTATTTGCCTCAACATTGCTTTGATTCGTTTGTCTATATGTACTACTATTCGAAGCATCTGATGAGCTGCTAGAAGAATTTGTTGACGGTCGATACCCAACTGAGCTTGTTTGACCACCTTTAGCGGATAAGAAGGCTTGAGCAGCAGCTAATTCACTGGCTGACAAGTCACTCTTTGGAATATAGTGGAAATGATTGCCATGTGGAACGATGTAAGCATCACCAATGTCCTCAATAATATCACTAGCATTAAAAACATATCCATCATCCGTCGTATAACGTCCCTGAGTTCTTGCTAGAGCGACTTCATTACTAACCTTTACTCCACCACCATGCCCATGTTCTTGCTTCTGACGATTGATTTCATCCTTACTTCGTATATTCTCTGTATGGGATGCATCCTTTAGGTATACATAATAGCGACCATCAACCTTAATGACATAGCCACCCTTGACTTCGTTGACAATATCCTCATTTCGAAGTTGATAGTTCGAATCCTTCATCAAGAGTTCTTCGCTAATAATAGCGTCATAAGGAACCTTACCATTAAAGTAATGATAATGGTCTCCATGTGAAGTTACATAGCCTTGATCGGTAATCTTAACGACTATCTGTTCTGCATTGATTCCTTCTCGCTGACTAACTTCATCTGGCGTCAAATTTTCGGTCTTAGTACTAGCCTGATTTCCATCTATATAAGCCACACGATTAGACTCTTTACTGGTCTGCCTTGTTTGGTAACGCCCTAATTCATAACTTGAAAGGCTTAAGGCTATAAAGAGCTACGGAACCAAGAACATACTTTTTATTGATTTTCATCTAAACACACTTTCTATTTTTACTACTAAATATAAGATTTAGGCAACACTATAAGTTTTGTGTTATTAACCAGTTAAGTTTATAAATAGAAATATTTATAAAAACAATTAAAAAATGTTCTAATCCTCTTTTATAGGTTTCTAGTATTGTTTTAGCCAAATATATTGGATTCATAAACTTAATCATTTAATTAACTAGTAAATATTCTACTCCTTAACATTTAAGATGTCAAGTTATAAATTCACTTTTTTTCCAAAAATTTTTACTAAAAGGAAAAAGCATCCCTAAAAGATGCTTTCTTATAAACTACCAATGTTGATTTCCGGAAAGTTTTTCTGAAGAATTTTCCAAAATTCTTCTAATTGCTCTTCTACTCTATTGGTATTTCTAATAGTCAAGCTATGCTTTTTAGAACTATCCTTTCGAGTGTATACAAACTGATAAACTTTGCTAAAACGGCTAAAACTTGTACGAACTAAATAGATCCTCCACACATCTCTAAGATCAAGAGCTTGGGTTCCTTTGTAATAAGTAATGAGATGATTCTTATACAAAATAACTTTCAAGTCCTGGTCGTAAAAATCAGCTTGAGTATCAAGCAGTTCGAGATTTTCGTCTAATTCAGGGTACAGACGATACAGCTCTTTGAACGAATCAACTGTTTTCTTTCGTATGATAAAGGCTGCGACTAAAGTCATTAATCCCCATGCCGGAAAAAATCACAATACCAAAAATATAGCTCAAACTATCTCTAGAATATTCACTGAGACTGAGATAGATTCTTGTATTCATATTACGAGCAACAACTGATTTAGCAGGAAGAATAGAGCTAATAAATTCATCAAGATTTATAATCTTGGTGTTCTTCGAAGTATTGACAAAATTGGTATTAGTGAGGGGTTCTAACTGTATACCTGTGAGAGTTCCAGGATTATCAGCAAGACTTTCTGCGTTCTCAAGAAGTTTATTAATCGACTCATCTTTCACTTTAGACTCAACTACAGCAAACTTTCCTTCACCTTCCTTGCTATATTGCACAATATAAACAACAGTTCCACCATCAACTTCACCAACAGGTTCAGGATAGATACCGTAGACTGACATAGTAACTTCTTTTCCAGTATCAGTTGTATCTGCAAACCTCTCTGTAGGCTTCTTGTGCATTTGACCTAAGAATCCTGAAATAGAAGCAATCGCAAAGAATACTAGCGAAAGTATCAGTACAGAAATAAAACCCTTATTTCTTTTTTCTTTAAACATGATTTTCTCCTTTAATCTCTTATTGAAATTATACCAGACTTTAAGTTTATATCTCATCTCTAATCCTTGCTTTTTTTCTAAGATTTTAACAAAATAAAAAGCTCGAATTTTCATTCGAACTTCAATTTTTATTTTCTTGCAGCTTTTTCATCTTCTTCGAGTTGTTTGACCAGTTGTTCAATGCCGTCAAATTTCACCATATCTCGGATACGATCTAACCAATAGACGGTCACTGTTTCGCCATAAATATCTTCATCAAAATCAAAGATATTCACTTCAAAACGCTCTTCCTCTCCATCGAAGGTCACGTTCTTTCCGACACTGGCCATTCCTCGATAGAGTTTTCTCTTGATTTCGATATCAACAGTATAGACACCATCTGCTGGCATATAAGTGCGGTCCAAAAGCACGAGATTTGCAGTAGGATATCCAATTGTTCGACCACGAGCATTGCCATGTACGACTATTCCTCTTGTTGGAAGTGGGCTACCAAGTAATTGACCAGCCTCTTTCACATTCCCTTCTAGGATAGCTTGTCGAATACGTGTAGAGCTAATCTTTCCTTTTTCATCTTCTACAGCAGGAACTACAACTACTTCTCCATCAAAGATTTCTTTTAAATCTTCTGCTGATTTTCTATCAGAACCTAAACTATAGTCAAATCCAACTACAATGGTATCTGCTTTAACTTCTTTGACAAAAGTATCTACAAACTCTTGAGCTGTCATATTAGCGATACGACTTGAGAAGTCCATTAAATAAAGATTTTCGACACCAGCTCGTTTAAACTTGCGTTCACGTTCTTCTGCATTCAGGATATGAAGTAAATTTTCTGGTGAATAGGGTTTTTAAGGTTAACTTTTGGTGATTCATGAAAGGTAATTAGAGCAACGCTTAATCTCTTCTTAGCAGCAATTTCACCAGCAATACTAAATAATTTTTTTGATGTCCTAGATGAATCCCATCAAAAATATCCTAAATACAAGGACTGTTGGGACCTGGTGTTGCAATGTCTTTTTCAGTTTTTAATAGGTATTGTTACAATCATAGTCATATTATACCAGAAAAGAAGAAGGCATTCAAAAATATTACGAATTTAAAAAAGACTATAGGCTACTTTTTCACTTCTTTTTCTCAGTTGTTCCAGACTTTCGATATGATATTTGTCCATGACTTTTGGTAGGTTATCAATGATATCAGGACAGGCATAAGGATTCGTAAAGTTAGCTGTACCGACTCCTATTGCTGAGGCACCAGCTAAGTACATTTCTATTGTAGCTTCAGCTGAATCAACTCCTCCCATGCCAATGATTGGCAGATTAGTTGTTTGAGCTACTTGACGGATTAGTTTAAGAGCTACCGGAAAGACTGCAGGCCCAGACATTCCACCAGTACCCATTTGGCAATGATTGGCTTTTCTAGTTTTTGAGGTCAAAAGCGCATACCAACAAGGGTATTGATCATAGTGAGACCACTAGCTCCAGCATCTTCTACTGCTTTTGCGATGGTCACGATATCAGTTACACTCGGTGTCAATTTAACGTAAACTGGCACATCTGATGCCCCTACGGCTGCTTTTACCACATCATAAGCTAAATCTGGGTCTTGCCCAATCAAAAGTCCGTGATTCCCATGATCGACGTTTGGACAAGAAATATTGAGCTCAATGGCTTTCACGTTAGGTGCCTTGGAAATACCACTAGAAACTGCTGCGTATTCTTGCTTTGAGAATCCAGCAACATTGGCAATGATTGGAAGATTCGGATACTCTCTTTGTAACCAAGGTAATTTTTCAGAGAGAACGGCATCTAGTCCTGGATTTTGTAGACCAATGGCATTCAGCATACCAGCAGGTGTTTCTGCCACTCGTGGAGTAGGATTACCAAAGCGTGGTTCAAGGGTTGTAGCCTTAATCATGATAGAGCCCAAGAGGTCCAAATCATAGTATTTGGCATATTCTTGACCGAATCCAAAACAGCCTGAAGCAGGAATGATAGGATTCTTTAATTCTAAGCCTGGTAGAGAGACTTGTAATCGATTTGTAGTCATGACACTCTCCTTATAAAACAACAGTTCCTGTTTTAAATACAGGCCCATCTTCACACACACGTTGACTAACTGTATCACTATCTGGTACTTTCAATACGCAAGCGTAGCAAGCCCCCATGCCACAGGCCATACGAGATTCTAGAGATAGATAAGCTCTTGGATGGTCATAGAAGGTTTGATTGATATATTTCATCATACCAGGTGCACCGCAAGAGTAGATGGCATCAAATTCAGTGTCAAATTCCTTAATCACTACCGATACATTTCCTTTAATACCATAAGATCCATCATCAGTCGTTACAAAGACCTGACTAAATCTGGATAATTCATCTTCCAAAATAACAGCATCTTTAGTAGCGAATCCTAAAACAGTTGTTATTTCAACACCACGCTCATGCAGTTGTTTAGCTACTTCAAGTAATGGGGGCACTCCTATTCCACCACCAACTAGAAGAACCTTGCAATAGTCGTCTAGCTCAGATAAATCGAAACCATTTCCTTGAGGGCCCATGACGTCTATGCTATCACCTGTTTTTAAGCTTGAAAAGATTGCTGTCCCTGCTCCTTCAACTCGATAGATAAGTCTGCATTGCTTAGTCGCCTTATCTATTGATGAGATTGAAATTGGACGACGTAAGAGATGGGCATCATCAGGTACACGCAAATGAAGAAATTGGCCCGCTTTCATAGCTTCGACCATTTCTCCTTCAAGTACAAGCTCAAAGATTGCTGGCGCGATTTCCTCCTGAGATACTACTCTCATAACTTCCAAGCGAATTGCACCCATTCGTTTTTTACAATTTGGATTCATAACTTTTCCTCCTTAAATTTTAAGGGGATCAGATAAAGAAAAACCTTGCACTTGCAAGGTTTCAGTTAAGATATTTACACAAAAGTAGCAAATAAGCACTTGCTTACTTGTTTCCATTGTAGCTTCTTTTCTCTGACACCTTGTGAGTCTCTCTGGACTGCCCTTAAAGGTTAAATTTTCACTAGTATACTGTATCAAACCTAAAAAGTCAAGTAAAAATAGGTGAGGTATCAGTTCATAAAAGTTGCTTATTTTTGTGAAGAAAGAATCTTTTCTAATTTTTGATAATCTTTAACACTGTCGATTTCATAGATAGAGTTTTCTTCCAACTCTTCTACATATACATCTAGTTCTTTGATATTATCTTTGACCATGTTATCCCAGTAGAGGTCCACAAACTCGCCACTTGCATATGCCTTGTCAATAAAGCCAACAATTTTCTCAGCTGTTGGAGCATCCCAGAATGATACACCACTCAAGATGCGTCCATTTTTGCTATCGACAATAATATCTTGAACTTTGTAATCATCTCCATAAACTAGGAACCACTCATTATCACAATCTTCACGATAAACACTGAAGTAGGTTGAACGTTCGATATCATTACGGAACATATTCTTGAAAAGATAGTTATCCGCATCGATAACGTAGCTGTTAGCCAATTCTTCTTTTACCAAGTAAAGAGAGTAAAAGTTATTGTAATCAGCATACTTATCGTTGAAGACCAAACGAACCCCGTACTTTTCCTTAAGATAGTCGAATTGTTCTTTTAAATAACCTACAACGATGATAATGTCATCAATTCCACGTTCTTTTAAAAATTCGATTTGATATTCAACTAAAGGTTTTTCATTAACCTTGACCAAGGCTTTGGGAGTATTTTCTGTCATGGGTCTCAAACGAGTTCCCAATCCCGCTGCTAAGATAATCGCTTTCACGCGTTTTCTCCTTTATTCTTTAATAATAATATAAACACCAGCCATTACGATAAGTGAAGTAATGATGGTCAGTAAATTAAGGGACGAACCCAAGAAAATTGCTGCAAATAAAACAGTCCATACTACATAACTCACATTTAGACCAGTTGCTTTTGCTGGCTGCAATCGATTAATAGCAATATAGTAGGCTAGATAAGAAATCATATTACATGCTGCAAAGACAATTAATAGACCAAACAATTGGCCATTTGCCACTTCTGCAAACGAATGATGCGAGAAGAGAACAATAACGAGATAGGACAAGAAAGGATGTGACTTGTCGTATCAAGAGTGCTTCGAGTTCACTGAGTTCACTTTCCATAGCAAAATGAGCTCAGAACACTTTCACTTCCCCAAGCAAGCGCACAAATCAAAGCACAGAGTATTCCGATATAGAAGGAATTAACCTGTTCAACCTTGTAAGTCTGAGCAATAATGCCTGCAATGATTAATAAAAATTCCAAATACTGTATTTTTTTGAAATCTTTGTGCTTTAAAAAAAGAAAAAAAGGCAAGCAAGACTGAAACTAGCAGGATAAATAGCTGAAACTGAGGATGCTAAATGAACTACCGATATACTTTGACCGCATAGAGATTGGCCTGCATGCCCAATTGGCCCAGCCAATAGTGCTCCGATAATAACACTGACATTTCGAATGTTCAAGAAGATTGAAAAAAACGTACTTTCCTTCTTTAACTAGAAGATATCCTAGCAAGATAAAAAAATACTCAGAAAGTCGTGTGCTGCTGCTACTACAAAAGGGCGATAAAGTCTGTAAATATTGAAAAGATATAAGCACTAATCGTTAATCCTAATCCCCAGAAGACACCTGAAAGTAGACCAAAAAGAAACTCCATTTTTTTAGTTTTCATCTAAATCTCCTTCAGACTCTAATTCTTTTTACAGCTCTATTGTAACGAGAGATTCCATAATCTCCAAAATCTGCACCATTTTCTTCTTTGTAAATGGTCCAAAGGCTCCAAATAATGTCTTGCAATATTTTATAAATACGAATCTTCTCACGAGAAACTGGTGTCTGTTCGCTCTCGTAATATGACTAAGAAGTCTTCTTCGTCTGGAGTAAATTCAGACTCTAGAAAGAGTGCTGCAAGATCCCACATTGGGATCATTCATGGAAGAATATTCCCAATCAATCAGATAAAGATGTCCGTCTGGTGCCTTCAATAAAGTTTTTCAGGAACCAAATCAATATGACAAGATTTTCTTTCTCAATTCCGATTTGTTCAAGCTCTTCTTTCAGAGAAAAATACTGACTTTTCTGACAGCTTCATAGTTTGGATAGGGAAATCTCCCTTGAATCAATGATTCATATTTTTTTGATTTCCTCAAAAGGAGCAAACTCTCCTCTTAGTTCTTTACCAGACGCATGGATTGTTTGTAGAATTGGGAGCAATCTTTATCAAATTTAGTTTTTAATGGTAGTTGAATCAAGTGTTTCAGCATTTTTCGATGTACTGATTTGACCTTGATACCTGCTTCAATATCAAAAAAGATAATTTTCTACATCTAATTTTAAATCTTTCAACAATTCAAGATTGTACTTTTCATTCTGGCGGTCGATTAATTTATCAGTACCTTTACCGAAAAACTTAACGATGTATTGGTTTGAGGATGTTTTAACCAAATAGTTCTGATTGGTCATCCCACCCAACTGTTCAACGCTCTGAATTTCTTCGTCACCAGATAATAAAGAAGCAATCTTTTCTTTAACGATTTCTTTCACAATCATCCTCCATTAGACTTCCCACTTAAATACTGTCTTGAAGGCAGTATTAAGGTCTGTTGCAAAAACTCGATGAATATCCTTAATCTCTCTTACTGGTTCTTCTAGATAAATGATATTCTTCAAACGATTGGCAAACTTCTTAATCTCCATCATTTGGATAGCATTTTCAAAGTCAACTCTTCCAGAACGAGAAGACCCAACCAATAACAAGCCTTTTTCCAATGAATCACGAGTATTGATATTAACTTTATACTCACTAACACCCATCATCAAAATGGTACCTTGTGGTTTAATGTAGCGAATCAAGTCATTAATAGCAGGTCCACATCCATCACCACCACAGCATTCGAAACCATGGTCAAAACTAAGATCCTCTGGAATGCTATCAGTAATATAGAGCTCTTTTGCAAATGAGAATAATTCTAATTTCTCCCAATGACGTCCGATAACAATAATCTCTGCTTCAGGCAAAGTGTAGTTGATAATATTGGCCATGACAAAAGCTAAACTTCCATCACCAATGACAGCGATGCGTTGACGTCTGCTGTGAGATACCGTCATGAAACGATTCATAGCATGCATGCCAACACTGACAAACTCTGTAATGGCAGCAACTGTGTCTTCGATATCTTCGTAAGCTACTACACGATCCTTAGGCAGAGAAACGAATTCTCGCATAAATCCATCATAACCACTTGAAAGGAAATATGTTCCAGTCATGTAATTTTCGTAGAATTCCTCATCACTTTGCATAGGTGGTTGATTTGGAATCATAACAACCTTCTGACCAACTTTGTAGGTACCTGTTGGATCAGAAATGACTGTACCACAAGACTCGTGAATCATAGCCATTGGTAGTTTTTTCGCTAAAATTTTTGGATCGCGTTTACCTTGGTAGTAACGTTGATCCGCGTGACAAACCGCCATGTAATTTGGTCGGATGAGGATATGATTCTCTTGATCAATTTCTTCTTCCTGATATTTAATATTAATAAACTTTGGTTTTGTCAGTTGATAAATTTGATTAATCATGTCTCTAGTCTTTCTCAATCATGCTTTTAGCAATCTTCAAGTCTGTAACTGTTGTAATTTTAAGGTTTGAGTATTCACCTTTTGCTAAGGCTACATCTTTACCCTTAATGACAAAGATTTTACATGCATCTGTTAAAATTTCTTTTTCCTCTGCTGATAAAGAACCATACAAATCAATGAAGTCTTTACAACGGAAGGTTTGAGGAGTTTGCCCTTGATAGAGATGAGCACGATTTGGAATATCTGTGATAAACTGACCGTTTGTACTTTCAACAATGGTATCCACAGCTTCAACTACTGTATCAACAGCATCATGATTTTGTGCAAGAGCAATGTTATCTTGAATCATTCGAAGTGTGATAAAAGGACGAACTGAGTCATGAGTGACCACGATATCATCTTCTGTGATTGGACGGTAAGCATCAATAGCTTCAATAATCTTTTCAATACTAGAATTACGATCCGCCCCACCTTTTGTGATGATGATACGGTCCTTGTGGAGTGGAAGGAATTTTTCAACTAAATCTTCTGCGTGTGTCACCCAGTCTCCGTGAACTCCAACCACAATCTTTTCGATACTTGGCTCTAAGACAAATTTTTCAATTGTATGAATCAAGATTGGGCGATCTCCCAACTCAAGAAATTGTTTGGGTAGATTACTAATACCCATGCGCGTGCCGGTTCCACCTGCTAAAATTCCAGCGTAAATCATATCGATTCTCCTTTAGTTTGTTCTAAAAACTCATTCTTTACCATTATATCATAATCTAGCATTATCTTGAAATAAATACTAGTTCTCTCCATTTAGAAACTGATGGCGAGAGCACTTTAGGTTTTGAACATTAAAAAATTTAATCCTTGCATTCTTATTTCTCGATTAAAATAGAGTTCTTCAGAATAATATAGAAAGCTTAAAGAAACCTTAAATCATTGGTTGATATGTATAGAGAACCTGAAATTTTAATTAGACTTTTCCAATTAAAATTGATAAAATAAAATGGAAAATAAAAGAAAAGGAAGCTAAACTACCGCCATGATGAATATGCAAAACATGATGCGTCAAGCTCAAAAACTTCAAAAACAAATGGAGCAAAGCCAAGCTGAATTGGCTGCCACAGAATTTGTTGGGACTTCTGCTCAAAACCTTGTAACTGCTACCTTAACAGGTGATAAAAAAGTCGTAAAAATTGATTTCGATCCTGCAGTTGTGGATGCTGAAGATATTGAAACACTTTCAGATATGACTGTTCAAGCGCTCAATGCTGCTCTTGAACAAATTGATGAAACTACTAAAAAGAAACTTGGAGCATTTGCTGGTAAGTTACCATTTTAATTATATTCTCAAAAAGAGGCTGGTTTACAGCCTCTTTTAATTGATGTTAATAAGCAAAGAACTCAGTTGCTTTATTTAGCAATAAGTCACTATATTCAGGGTCTTCCTGAGCAGTTACTAGTTCTTCTTTTATTCTTTCCAAGTCGTCCGTAATCATTCCGTCAACACCTAGGTGAAAAGACTTATTAAATGATTCCGAACTATTGATTGTCCATACATAGAGTTTTTGCTCAGTATTCCATAGTTTCGTCACAAAGTATTCATCTAAAGTAGAATACTCCATTGTGTAGCCTGTAGCAACCGTTCTAGGAAAAACAGAATTATAGGGAAGAATAAAGTAGACAGGAATATCCTTGTCATACTCTCTCACTTTTTCAATAACCTTATAATCCAAGGATTGCATTTGATGACCATAAACCTTAATTTTTGCACCGTATTTGTCTAGAAAATGTTCCATCATCTGCGGGCTATCTTTGTGGCTGGTCTTAATCTCAATGAGAAGTTTCTGATGCAGTTCATTTGCACGAGTCAGATAATCATCGAAACTTGAAATCTTTGTCTCATAACCATTCTCATGAATGTCAATCTGCTTTAACTCTTCTAAGGTCAAATCTTGTGGTGTTTTATTGATACCAGCTAAGCCTTTAAGATTAGCATCGTGCATCATAACAAATTGACCATCTTTAGTCTCCTGGATATCCATCTCGATTAAATCTGGTTTTAACTGCGCTGTCTTTTCTAAGGATTCTACTGTATTTTGGACACCATTTCCATTCGATACACCACGGTGTGAAATCACAAGCGGTGGATTGACTACTGGAGCTTCCAGATAATTATAGCCTTCAATCGCAAAGAAAATACTTGCACAAACCATGACCCCCCATCTCATGATATGGTCCTTCTCTCGCCTTGGCATAATGTCAAGCTCTTCTCCCGTTAAGAAGGACGTAAATTTCACAAGGAAATAGGTCAGTGCCATATAGTGGAAATTCTTGATAAGAACGAAGTTGCAAATAGCAAGGAGTAGAGATTCTCTCTGAGTAAGGCTATCCACTATATACTGGATTGATAGTAAAGGGATGAGAGGAAGATAGAAGAATAGATTGGTTTTTACAATAATTAAGAATAAATGCCAAGCATAAAACCAAAAGAAATTCTTAGTTTTATCCAAACTATAAATGATCGCTTCCTTGACCGTCATCTTTTCATAAAAAACCTTTGGTAGAGTGAACATCAAGCGAACAGAAACATAGAAGAATAAGAGAGATAAGATAATAATGGCTACCCACCACATCCAGTACTTATCTTCCATGTAGGTTTGAATAAACTCTGGTATTACGATTTTATTGAAATAATAAATCTTAAATATCTTCCTGATAAAGGAAATAGCATTGCTACAAATAAAAAGATAAACAAAGCTTTTGAAATAGTCATCTTCTTCATAAAAGCAAGGCTTTCACGAAATACTTTTCGACTATATTCTATAAGAGTCCTTTTTTCGTGATATAGGAGGTGGCGAGCTCCAATAAAGAGAATACTAAGTTGAAAATAGGCTACCAGTAGATTGATGGCTATTAAGATTACAAAGCCAAGACTGACTATAGGTGCGTTTTTTATAATTTCAAAAATATTGTTGTAGGAAATAAACAAATATCCAGTCTGACTTAGCAAAAATCCAGCTATCACTGAGTTTAATGGCAACCAGATATAGTCAACCAACATAAAGATTAGAAAGAATAGAAAGAGGATTTTATCTAGATTTAGGTAAATCTTTTTAAAACCCAATTTTTTCGGTTTTTCAGGTTTCATAAAAACTCCTAATCAAAAAGCTGTGATAGATCTAAGGCACCAAATGGATTAGAACTGAGACTACTCTGAGAATTGAGTAACAGTCTACTCTCATCTGACTCCAGAAAAGCTTCATACACTCGAGCAGTCATACGAGCATCCTCTAAACTATTATGAGATTGCCCTTTAAACCCTAGAAAACTTGCTACAGTTTGTAATTTTAGATTAGAGATTCCATGCAAATCAGAACTACGTCGCTCAAGTGCTTCGTTATAGAGATCAACTAAATATTGTTCTCGATAGTCTAAACCATGTTCTAGTAAAATCGGTAAATCACTCTTTGCAGCATTGTATCCAACAAGTGGCAAGTTGCCAACGAAATCTTGAAACTTTTGGAGGACTTCTTCTACCTTTGGGGCATCTTTAAGAGTCTCCGAAGTAATACCAGTCAAACCATTGATAAAACTTTTCAAAGGAACATCAGTGTAGACATAAGAGTCAAACGCTCCTACTTCTTCACCGTCTTTAAAATGTACCGCTGATACTTGAATCAAATGAGTCTTATCCTGGTGTTTGTTAAATTCTAAATCAAATGAGATATAATCTCTTACTGTTTCCATCTTATCGTACCTAATTAGTTTGTAAAAAGAAACCACCTGGTCTATTTATAGAAACCAAGCAGTTTTTTCTTATTTTCCAAATAAGCGAGCAAAGAAGCCTTTCTTCGATGCTTGAACTTCTTGCTTAGCTTGATCCAACTCCAACTGAAGTGTTTCTTGATCCTTCATAGCTTGAAGAGTTAACTGTTGTTGTTGGTCCAATTGCTTATCTTTTTCAGCGATTTGGCGGTCTTTGACACGCATCTGTTCATCTTTTTCAGCCAGTTGCTTATCTTTAGCTTTCAATTGCTCATAAAGACGAATAATTTCAGCGTTCTTTTCATCAACAAGAATTTCCATGAGTTCTCGTTGCTTAACTTCATCACTAACCGGTTCATCTTCAAAGATAGTCTTTTTGTAGATTTCTTCAAGTTTGATCAATCCACTGCGAGTAACAACAGTAACACCCTTGTCGTTTTTTGTAATATCTTCTTCTGGTAATTCTTTGACACGATTATTGATTGCTTGTCGGGATAGTCCCAAGACCTCAGCAATCTCACTGACAGTCATTTCAATACTCATAATACCCTCTATTTCTCTAGCTTTTCTTAAATTAAATCTTATCATAAGTAAGCAAAACTGTCAAATAACACTGTATTTTCAATGGTTTTTTAAGACATAAAATGTAAAAACTATTTATTGGCTAATATTTTAAAAAGATGAGAGCATATCATCTTTAGACTAGTAGATAAAAATCGTTTATTCAGTATAATTTTAAGAGAAAACCTTCCTTGGTTTGTAGAGATGATCACGTTTCTCCATAATAGCAAGTAGCTTCTCACCTTCGAAAGCGGCAACTTCTTTCTCGCTACACTCTAACTCAATAAAACGACCATAACGGACTTCATCTGCCTGCTCAGGAGTCAATTTTACTTTTACTAAATCACCTGTCCCAATCTCGAGCGGATGGAGAAAATCTAATTCACCAGCCTCTACTTTATGGGCAATTTCTTCTAAGGTCAAGGAATCTTCTAACTGTAAACCAGCCGCACTAGTCCGTGTAAGATGAGACATATGGGCTGCATAACCCAACTTTTGACCAAGGTCCACCGACAAGGTCCGGATATAGGTTCCCTTGCTGCATTTGACTCGGAAGGTAAAACTCGCAAGTTTATCCTCGTAGGAAATGGGACTGGTTCTTTCAAAAACTATAAATGGTCACCTGACGTTCTGGACGTTCGACTTCCTGACCAGCACGCGCATACTCATAGAGCTTTACGACCATTGACCTTGACAGCTGAGTACATTGGTGGGAATTTGAGTGATATGCCCTGTCAGACTGGCAATGGCTTCATCGACAAGCTTTTTCATCCAGTGGAGACAAAACAGGGAGTTTCTGCGACAACTTCCCCACTAGCATCCTCGGTCGTTGTAGAATATCCCAGAGTGATTTCCCCCTCATAGACCTTGCCCTCATCCTGCATGAACTCTACCATGCGAGTTGCCTTCCCTACAGCAATGGGTAAAACGCCCACAACATCCGGATCCAAGGTCCCACCATGGCCGATTTTTCTTTAGTTCCTAAAAATCTTACGCAATTTAAAAAAACCGCATCATGCGAGGTCATCCCTGCTTCTTTTTCTTAAGTTGATAATACCGTTCATGTGTTTTTCTCACTCCTCCTTCAGAGCATCAAACTTTGCTTTCATAGTTGGATTTTTACGAGTCAATTTTTTAACGGAAACATCGTCCAACTTATTGTTTGCAAGGCGGAGTTGGTTTTCTGATGTTGTTAGGAATTTCTTGACTTCTTCCATCCGTTTGATAGCCTTGTCGATTTCGTCAATAGCCTTGCCGAAGTTGACAGATGCTGAATTGTAGTTCTTGGCAAAGGCAACCTTAAATGCATCCAGGTCTTCTTCAAAGTGAGTAATATCAATATTTTGTTCTCGGATAAGTGCTAATTCTTGCTTGTATTTAAGAGAGTTAAGAGCCGCATTACGCAAGAGCCCAATCAGTTGGATAAAGAACTGAGGACGCACCACATACATCTTCTCATACTCGTGGCTAACATCGACAATCCCTGTGTTGAAGTAATCGTTATCAGCTTCAAGCATACTTACCAAAACCGCATATTCACAGTTCTTTTCTCGACGGTCCTTATCCAACTCCTTGTAAAAGTCTGCATTCTTATGCTTTTTCTCAGTTCCATCCGCTTCATTTTTCATCTCAAACATGATGGAAATGAATTCCAGCCCGTTTTCATCAAAGTCACGGAAGATAAAGTCCCCTTTAGACCCACGTGCAGAGACCTTGTTGTCCTTTTCAAAATAGGCATTAGGGAAGGCAAAGCTACGAACCTTGTTAAACTCACTCTCCGCATACTGCTCCAGACTTTCCCCAATTGCCTTGGTTGATTGTTGGGCCTTGAAATTCTTGTAAAACTCAACTTGCTCATTGGCTGCCTTAAGCTGGGCCTCATAGTTTTGTTTCACCGAAGTCAGAGAAAGCTCGTTTTCTTTTTCTTGTAAAAGGAGCTGATTTTTGACCTGGTCTCTTTCTTTCTCTAGATTAGACAGTGTCTTTTGCAGTTGATTCTCATGCTCCAAGCGTAAGGTAGCTAGCTGATTCTCCAGTGCTTGAACTTCTTTTTCCTTCTCTAACAGACTTTGACTAGCACTTTGCTCTACTTCCTTTTTGGCCAATTCTTTTTCGGTATCAAAGTTCTGAATTTGACTTTGAAGCAGGGCAATTTCTTGGTCTTTTTGCGCTAGTTTTATCTGCTGTTCATTCATGGCTTTTTGCTCAGCCAAGGCCAGCTCTTGCTTCATGCGTTCATGCAATTCCTTATCAAACTCCACAGTTCGAACTTGAGAAATCAGCTCTGCATATTGGCTTTCATTAACTGTAAAAACTTCCCCACAATTTGGACATTTAATTTCGTTCATGATTTTCCTCTGTATTTAACATTACTACATTCATTATAGCATGGAAAAACAAAAAGAAAAAGTTGGAATCAATCCAACTTTTAGTCTACGTATGTATCTTCGTTCTTGTTTAAGAAGGCATAAGGCAATCCCATCAGTAGACCACCACCGATAAAGTTACCAATAAAGGTTACACCCCAGTGACGAAGAATATTTCCAATACCGAAGTTTGCGATTGAATCAGCAGCAACACTGAACTTCACAATTGCAAATGAAGCAAAGTTTGCGGCGATGTGCTCATTTGTTAAGAATACAAACATGTAAATGGCTGATAGAACCAACCAAAGTTTTGCTCCACCATCCTTAACTAAAAACAAATGAAAAGAATGGCGATGTTTACAAAGATATTAGCTAGAATACCTTCAAGTAAAACTAGTTCATTAGAGCGTCCCAACTTCATTTCTACAACTCCAGAAATAAAGCTATCGTGTGTTAGATTAGCGTAAGCTGCTGAATGAGCAAATCCCCAACCAGCGATAAGCGCACCAATTAAGTTAAAGAAAGTACAATATAGAAGAATTTCAGCTGTTTTTCTCCAGCTAATTTTTTTCAAAAAACTACCCGCTGTTAAGAACATCATGTTTGACGTTACCAACTCAGCATTCAAGAAGACAATATAAGCTAGTCCCCAAGCGAAAAACAAACGGGAAAAGGAAGCGTCCACTACCTGGTGCAATCTTATTGATCAAATCAGCACCTACAGCTCCTGCTGCTGTACTGAAGGTAAGGAAAGCACCTGCAAACATTGAACGAATTGCATATTTGAATTTACTTTGACTGTAAAGACTTTCCTTTTTCTTACAAGCAAATTCGATTTTTGAAATAAATTCTGATGAGACCATATAAACTCCTAAAACTTTTATTTGTGAATATTATAACATAAAAATCAACTTTATGGAAAGGCTTTCTGAAATTTTTAAAAAAATTAAAACCTATGATTCTAAGATACGGATCTTGATATTGTATTTTTTTGTTTCATTCTTTAAGTTATTGACTAGTTGATCATTCTCTTTTGATTTTCCAAAGAAAAAGGCTAGAGCTTTTCCGCTCTTTTGTTCAATACACATAAAATATCTAGCACCATTCAATTTAACACTTGGAATAAAATGGACCTCAATCTTTTTAATATAATTGAGTGGTATAATGCGCTTTCTAAAAAAACATAAGCATTATGGATATAAAAATCTTCCCTTAGCAATATGAAACAGGGGCAAAAAAAGTTTCCACCACTTTGACGCACAATGACATAACGACGCCATAGAATCAGTAAAAGAAGGAAGGAAATAAAGTAAATAGCAAAAGCCAAAACCGAGCTTTTCATCATCAATTTTATCCCAATCAAAAAATAATCTATCATAATTAAACCCCTTTTTCTACCTTATTATACTACTTTTTGTTTGAGCTTCTAGGGTTCATGGACAAAGAAAAAGACTGAACAAAGTTCAGCCCTTTTTACGAATGGTTGATAAGATATCTTTATCTAGTCAAATCAATACGTTGACCAATTTTACCTATGATAATCGCACCAACAATTAGTGAAGCGAATTCTCCGATACCAGTAGTGAACCATGTAAAGAAGAATGGTGCTTCTGCTACAATGTTCAATTCAGCAGCAATGGTGATCATTGAAATTGAAAAATAGAATTGAAAAAGAAGAAATGATCTTTTCGAATCAATCCATTAAAAAGATAGTCTTTACTATATTTACTGAACAACCAAACTCCTAAGCTTAGGAAGACAAGAGTTGATCCTCCACCTACAGCGACATCAATGAGTCCAAAACTGAAAAAATTAGCAATCATACATCCAAGCGTAACACCAATAATGTACTTAGGATTGTAAAAAGCTAGAAATTCATCATTTCAGAAATACGGAATTGGTAAGCTCCATAGCTAATGGCATTGAGTGGTGGTGTAATAGTCAAAACAACATAAATTGCTGCGACAATGGCAATATCTGCCAAATCGCGGACAGTAAGTTTTTTCATATTTTCTCCTTTAGCGGCTATCCCGCGTCTAATATGCTTGGTGAAAGAAGTTAAGCACCAAGGGTTGAGCAAGACAACTTTACAAGTATAGCACATTTTTCAGCTTTATGCTATACTAATCTTATGAAAACATATATTAAAAAATTCTTTGATAACGAGATTTTATCCTATCTATTTTTCGGAGTTGCGACTACCGTAGTATCAATATTTGTCCGCATCGTCATCTTTTATCTTACTCACCAAGAGTTAGTTGCGACTGCCTTGGGAAATATTGCTGGAATCCTATTTGCGTTTTTTACAAATGACACATTTGTATTTAAGCAAGAAAGAAAAAACTGGTTTAATCGATTAATTAAATTTACCTCTGCAAGACTTATCACCTTTTTATTAGATCTTCTACTAACTTTTATTTTTGTGACAAGCTTCCCTCAAATCATTGGTTACTTTGTTGGAAATGATATTAATACAATTAATACAGTTGAAATATTTATTGCACAGGTTACGATGGTTGTTCTCAACTACGTTTTTTTAGTAAGCTTTTTCGTATTTAAAAAAATAAGCACTTTTTCTTGCAAATAATATAAATTTACGATATAATCTAGTCTGAAAAAAATTTGATAAAATTTTTGAAAGGAAAAAGATTATGTTAAAAGGATCTTAAAAAATTTCTTACTCCGTGGCAATGTTGTTGACCTTGCTGTCGGTGTGATTATCGCTACTGCTTTTTGGTGCTATCATTACTTCATTTCGTTAATGATATCATCACTCCACTTCTATTGAACCCAGCCTTGGAAGCTGCGAAAGTACAAAAACATTGCTGAACTTGCATGGAATGGTGTTACATATGGTAAATTCTTGAGCGCTGTCATCAACTTTGTAGTTGTTGGTACTGTTCTCTTCTTCATGGTTAAAGGTATTGAAAAAAAGCTCAAAAACCTTCGTAAGAAAGAAGAAGTTGCTGAAGAAGCTCCAGCTGGTCCAACTGAATTGGAAGTTCTTCAAGAAATCAAAGCACTTCTTGAAAAAAATAAAAGATTTAAAAAGGATTTAGATATCGTCTAAATCCTTTTTTTCTTCCTCTTTTATATTGGTTTTTAGTCTTGAGTAAAACTCCTATTTTTGATATAATGATGACAGTTTCCACCCTTAGTGTAATGGATATCACGTAAGATTCCGGTTCTTGAGATGGGGGTTCGATTCCCTCAGGGTGGATAGATATAAACGAAAAAGCAACGGTTGACGTTGCTTTTTTATTATTAAACTTTTTCCGACAATTCTTCCCACTCTAGCATAGCTTCTTCCTGGCGCTGACTAATCTTATCTAGTTCTGCTTGTAATTGCATGAGTTCATCTGCATCATTGGTTGTATGCATTTGTTCAGAAATAGCTTGGGCTTGATTTTCTAATTCTTCGATTTCTGCCTCAAGACTTTCAATTTGTCTCATCAGCTTACGAACTTCTTTTTGACTCTCTTTTTGGGCTTGGTAGTCATTAACAGGAGAAACCTCTTTTTCTTGGCTATAAGTTTCCGCTTCTTCCTCTTGACTAGTTGCCAACTCTGCTTTTTTCTCAACATAATAGTCATAATCACCCAAATAGACGGTCGAACCATTTTCGGACAATTCCAGAACATGTGTAGCAACACGATTGATAAAATAACGGTCGTGACTGACAAATAGAAGAGTCCCATCAAAGTCAATCAAGGCATTTTCTAGCACTTCCTTGCTATCGATATCTAAGTGGTTTGTTGGCTCATCGAGGATCAGAAAGTTATTGTTTTCCATGGAAAGTTTAGCCAGCAACAAGCGAGCTTTTTCTCCACCTGAAAGCATACCAACTGATTTCTTAACATCGTCACCAGAGAAAAGAAAGGCACCTAGGCGATTACGGATTTCAACTTCTGGCGTTAATTTAAAATCATTCCAGAGTTCATCTAGAACAGTATTACTTGGTGTAAGCTTGCTTTGTGTTTGATCATAGTAGCCAACTTCGACATTGGCACCGAAACGCTTCTCACCCTTTATAAAAGGAATCTGATCAACAATAGACTTGATAAAGGTTGTCTTTCCAATCCCATTCGGACCTACAACTGCTACAGCATTCATCTTACGAAGGTCGAGGTTAATAGGCTCTGATATGATTTCCCCATCATAGCCAATAGCAGAATTTCTCGACTGTCAAAACAAGATTCCCAGATGTTTTTATTAGAGCGAAAGGTCATATTGGCTGATTTATTCCCAGCTTCAGGCTTATCTAAACGCTCCATCTTTTCCAGTTGTTTACGTCGAGATTGGGCACGTTTGGTTGTCGATGCTCGAACGAGATTTCGGTTAACAAAGTCTTCTAAAGCAGCAATTTCCTTCTGTTGCTTTTTCGTAGTTCTTAGCTTCAGTCAGTAACTTCTGCTCTTTCTGCTCCACAAAGCTTGAGTAGTTCCCTACGTATCTATCTAAAGAATGTTTGGTTAAGTCGAGCGTTATGGTTGCTACCTTATCGAGGAAATAACGGTCGTGACTAACAATTAACAAGGCACCACTGTAATTAACCAGATAGTTTTTCTAACCAGGAAATGGTTTCAATATCCAGGTGGTTTAGTCGGCTCGTCCAAAAACCAAGAGATTTGGGTTTTTCAAGGAGCATTTTTGGCTAGGGCTAATCTTGTATTTTGACCTCCAGAAAGCTCAGCAATTTTCATCTGCCACATAGACTCATCAAACTTAAAAACCATTTAAAAATGGTGCGAACATCCGCTTCATAGGTAAATCCTCCAGCCTGACGGAATTCTTCTGATAAACGATCGTAGTCGGACATGAGCTTATCAAGTTCTACACCAGTCTTTTCACCCATGTCTAGCTCCATCTGGTGAAGCTGTTTCTCTGTAGTACGTAAAGTCATCAAAGACATGCAAAGCATCTCGTCATAGATAGTATTTTCTGATTCAAATCGACTATCCTGTGCTAAGTAAGAAAAGGGAAATGTCTTTTTTTCTTATTAATCTCACCAGAAGTTGGCTCTTCTTCCCCGACTAATATCTTTTAATAGCGTCGACTTACCTGCTCCATTTTTTTCCCAACGAGAGCAATACGATCTCTCTCATCTACTTGTAGATTAATATTTTCAAATAGAACATCGCCTGCAAAAGAACGTTCGATTTTATTAGCTTGTAAAATAATCATGTACCTATTTTACTATCTTTTTCTGTTTTTAACAATTCAAATAAAAAAAGTTCGAGCTTTAAACTCGAACTTTTAGATATTAATAACCGATACCACCACGGAATGTACGTGCCATATCTTTTAAGTTATAGTTCTTAGAAGATGTGTCGATTGTCCATTTACCGTCTTTCTTGGTCATCTTGATTTCGTATCCTTCTTTTTGCATATTATCGCTAGTATCAAGAGGAGTTGAATCAAATTGACTTGGTGCATTTTCTAAAATGTACTTCTCACCAGCTTTCATAGCTTCTGAGTAGCTACTGTATTTACCTTTGTTTTCGTCGTAGAATTTACGGCTCAATTCATAAACATTTAAGTTATCCAAGTCGATTGTTTCTGGTCTTACATAGACAACTGCATAGTCTGGTAAATAAGTTTTTACTTTGTAATCAACTTTTGCTCGTTTTGCATTTGCTTTGATATATGCTTCTGCAAATGTACGAAGTTCAGAATCAGAAGGTTTGTAGTTGTAGAATCCTTTACCGAATGACTCGATGAATTTCTTGATAAATTCTTCTCTATCAGCCTTCACGTCATTTGTGATCACATCAGAATCGTTTGAAGATTTTTTGTCATCTGATTTTTTGTCGTCTGATTTTTTATCATCTTTCTTTTCGTCTGATTTTTTATCATCTTTCTTTTCATCAGATTTCTTATCATCTGATTTCTTGTTGTCTGATTTTTTATCTTCAAGTGCGACGATTTGAGTTTTATCATTAGTAAAGCTTACGTTTGATGCACCACCAGTATTTTCACCATCTAGGTAAACAGCATCAACATATTTTTTCATAGCTTCTTTTTGCTTCATCAATATTGTCTTCGTATTGACTTGGATCAACCTTGATAGCTACGTCATTTTTTTACCTTTTTTTGATTTTCTTTTTACATCATCGTAAAAAGCTTGGGGCAAAGTGAAGTTCATATTTTGCATCTTTATCAACTTCATAAACTACATAACCAGCAACACTCTTGCCTTTAGAGATGCTATCTCCGTATGACATGAATTTAGTTTTACTGTCTGACTCATAAATTTGAATTGGTTCAACTTTTTTTCGTCTTTTTTTCGTTATAAAGCGTGATATCATGGCTAGTAAAACTAAACTGTTTATCACGATTGTTTTTTTAATCTCAACTTGAAGTGCAAGGTAGTGTGAATTTGAATCTTCATCTTTAGGGAAGTACATACATACCGTCTTTAACAGAAACTTCAAAGTTTGAATTAGATGCAGTACCATTGTCACTTGCTTTTTTTACTATTTCCACAAGCTACCAATGCTAAAGCAGTTAAAAACTAAAGCTGAATGCTTAAGAACTTTTTTTCATAATAGAAAAACTCCTTTTTATTATTTACTATATTGTACCATATAGTCAAATAATTTTCAAACTAAAAAAGGAAATCGCTTTTAAAAAAATATTGTAAATTTGTTTATAATATAATAAATTTCTCACTCATTCTATGATTAAAATGAAACTTTTAAAATTCATATATAGTGAGTCATGCTAACGTTTTACTAAAACTTTAAAAAATGCTATAATGTAAACGGTTAATACTAATAACAAATAAGGAGAATTTCAATGACTTATCAAGAAAACTTCCAAAAATGGGCTGATTTTGCTGATCTACCAGATTACCTTCGTCGTGATTTGGAAAGCATGGATGAAAAAACAAAAGAAGACGCCTTTTACACAAACCTTGAATTCGGTACTGCTGGTATGCGTGGATTGATTGGTGCTGGTACAAACCGCATTAACATCTATGTAGTTCGTCAAGCTACTGAAGGTTTGGCTCGTTTGATTGAGTCAAAAGGTGGAAACGAAAAAGAACGTGGTGTAGCAATTGCCTACGATAGCCGTCACTTCTCACCTGAGTTTGCCTTTGAATCTGCGGCAGTTCTTGCAAAACATGGTATCAAATCTTACGTATTTGAAAGCCTCCGTCCAACTCCAGAACTCTCATTTGCAGTTCGTCACCTCAACTGTTTCGCAGGTATCATGATTACTGCCAGTCACAACCCTGCTCCATTTAACGGTTACAAGGTTTACGGAGAAGACGGTGGACAAATGCCTCCACACGATGCAGACGCTTTGACTACTTATATTCGTGCTATCGAAAATCCATTCGCTGTGGAAGTTGCTGATGTCGAAGCTGAAAAAGCTTCTGGCTTGATTGAAGTTATCGGCGAAGCTGTTGATGCAGAATACCTTAAAGAAGTTAAAGACGTAAACATCAACCCAACCTTGATTGAAGAATTCGGTAAAGACATGAAGATTGTCTACACACCACTTCATGGTACGGGTGAAATGTTGGCTCGTCGTGCTCTTGCTCAAGCAGGATTTGACTCTGTTCAGGTCGTTGAGGCTCAAGCAACTCCAGACCCAGACTTCTCAACTGTAAAATCACCAAACCCAGAAAGCCAAGCAGCCTTTGCCCTTGCTGAAGAGCTTGGTCGTCAAGTAGGCGCTGATGTTCTTGTCGCAACTGACCCTGACGCTGACCGTGTTGGTGTTGAAGTTCTTCAAAAAGATGGTAGCTACCTCAACCTTTCAGGGAACCAAATCGGTGCTATCATGGCTAAGTACATATTGGAAGCCCACAAAAATGCTGGTACTCTTCCAGAAAATGCAGCCCTTTGCAAATCTATCGTATCAACTGACTTGGTAACGAAGATTGCTAAAAGCTACGGCGCAACTATGTTCAACGTCTTGACCGGTTTTAAATTTATTGCTGAAAAGATTCAAGAATTCGAAGAAAAACACAATCACACTTACATGATGGGATTTGAAGAAAGCTTCGGTTACTTGATCAAACCATTCGTACGTGATAAAGATGCTATCCAAGCCGTTCTTGTTGTTGCTGAACTTGCTGCCTACTACCGTTCACGCGGTTTGACACTTGCTGACGGTATCGAAGAAATCTACAAAGAATACGGCTACTACGCAGAAAAGACAATCTCTGTTACCCTTTCAGGTGTCGATGGTGCTGAACAAATCAAAGCGATTATGGCTAAATTCCGCAACAATGCTCCAAAAGAATGGAACGCAACAGAAATCACAGTCGTAGAAGACTTTCAAAGGCTCAAACTGCTACTGCCGCTGATGGTACTGTTACAGACTTGACTACTCCTCCAAGTGATGTCTTGAAATACACACTTGCTGACGGTTCATGGATTGCAGTTCGCCCTTCAGGTACAGAACCAAAAATCAAGTTCTACATTGCAGTTGTTGGTGAAAGCAATCGAAGATTCACAAGCTAAAGATTGCTAATATCGAAGCTGAAATCAATGCCTTTTGTAAAATAAACACTATAAAAGATGAGACCAACCAATCTCATCTTTTTTTCGTATCAAATCTAAGCAATTTTAGAAACTTTATGGCATACTAGACTTATCAATGAAAGCGAGGTAATCTCATGGAACAATTTTTAGAAAACATTAAAGACCTTGAAGTCACTACAGTTGCGCGTGCACAAGAAGCTCTTGATAAAAAAGAAACTGCTACGTTCTTTATCGGCCGCAAAACTTGCCCTTACTGCCGTAAATTTGCTGGTACATTGGCTGGTGTCGTTGCCGAAACAAAAGCACACATCTATTTCATCAATAGTGAAGAACCAAGTCAACTAGATGCATTGCAAGACTTCCGATCACGTTACGAAATCCCAACTGTACCAGGTTTTGTTCATGTTGAGAATGGTGAGATTAAGGTTCGTTGCGACTCTTCAATGTCAGCTCAAGAAATCAAAGAATTTGCAGGATTGTAAAAAACCACTCGTCGAGTGGTTTTTGTATAGTCTAAATTACTTTTTTTCAAGCAAATCTTGTATCATTCTATGAAGTTCTTCTATCTTTTCCGATTGTTTCTCTAGTAATATTCTTTGAGTTATTAATTCATCTTGGAGTTTATCAAGTTTTATCTGCTCATCTGGATTATCCTTTAAAAAAAAGTTTGTCAAGGAACTCGTTAACATTCCTATTGTGCCAATACCAACAAGCATTAGTAAAACAGCTAACCACTTCCCAAAAATCGACGCAGGAATAATATCTCCATAACCAACAGTCGTTACAGTTACAAGAGCCCACCAAAGACTATCTGAGAAAGATTTTTCTTCAACAACAGATAAAATCGAACTACCTACCAGTACAATAAAGGAATTGAGATAGAAAATATAAAGTAAGCCATTTGTTCGTAAGAGTTTTCCAACCTTCTTTTCCAACTTGCCAGTCAATCCAACGACTCTTAAAAGACGAGTTAGTTTCAGTAATTTTGTCAACCTTGCTAAGCGGAAGATACGTCCTAATCGAAATACAGTAAAAATAGCATTTAAAGGAAGGATAGCTAACAAGTCGAATATATTTTCAAGTATAAATCTCCATTTTTCTTTACTTGAAAAGAACCGCCAGCCATAATCTACCACAAAAACAAACCAAATTAGTAAATCAATAATACTGTAGGGTGGATTGTCCAAATCAATCATCTCAGCAAATCCAAGCATGACAAGGACAACGGATATTAATGCAAATATGATAATCGTCGTGTCATAGTAATCCTTTAATAACCATTTTCTCTTCACACTGCTACTCCTTTAGTTTTTTTAATCATTATACCACACTAAAACCCTGATAAAGTACAAAACAAAAGAAGGCACTCGCCTTCTTTTTAGATATCTGTCAATGGTGTTGCAGTGTCTGGAGACGTATCGTAAACTTGAAAATCCACTCCTACTCCTAAATCTGCTTGAGCTAGCTGATTGACCATGGTCATGTGGGCTAGCTCTTTAATGTTATTCTCTTTAGATAGATGTCCTAGGTAAATCTTCTTGGTACGATTACCTAGTGTGCGAATCATAGCATCTGCACCATCTTCATTCGAGAGGTGACCAAGGTCAGACAAGATACGTTGCTTGAGTCGCCAAGCATAAGATCCAGCTCGCAGGATTTCAACATCATGATTAGACTCAATCAAGTAACCATCTGCATTCTCGACAATGCCAGCCATACGGTCACTAACATAGCCTGTATCCGTCAGCATAACAAAGCTCTTGTCATCCTTCATAAAACGGTAGAATTGGGGAGCAACTGCATCATGGCTAACTCCAAAACTCTCAATGTCGATATCTCCAAATGTTTTGGTTTTCCCCATTTCAAAGATATGCTTTTGTGAAGAGTCAACTTTACCTAGATACTTACTATTTTCCATAGCTTGCCAGGTCTTTTCATTGGCGTAAAGATCCATGCCATACTTACGAGCTAAAACTCCAACACCATGTATATGATCAGCATGCTCATGCGTAATCAAAATAGCATCCAAATCTTCTGGCTTACGGTTAATCTCAGCCAATAAGCTTGTGATTTTTTTTCCAGATAATCCTGCGTCTACTAAAATCTTTTTCTTAGGGGTTTCTAGATAGAAGGAATTACCACTAGAACCCGATGCTAAAATACTGTATTTAAAGCCTTTTTCACTCATTCTAGTCTTCTACTTCATCCTCCCAAACTTCTTCTTTTACAGCATCCTTATCATAAGGAAGAACAATGGTAAAGGTAGAACCCTTGCCGTATTCACTCTTAGCCCAGATAAATCCATTGTGTTGCTTGATGATTTCTTTTGCTATAGCTAGACCTAAACCAGTCCCACCTTGAGCACGGCTTCTTGCCTTATCAACTCTATAGAAACGGTCAAAAATCTTCGGTAAATCTTCTTTAGGAATTCCCAATCCTTGATCGGAAATAGATAGAATCATTTGATCGTCAGTTGTTTTCATAGAAACAGTGATTTTCCCACCATCAGGAGAATACTTGATGGCATTGTTAAGAATATTATCGATTACCTGAGTCATCTTGTCTGTATCAATTTCAATCCAGACCGATGTAATGGGATAATCACGAACCAACTCGTATTTCTTTTCTTGATCCTGGGCTCGTATCTTATCGAAACGGTTTAGGATAAACGTAATGAAAGCTGTAAAGTTAATCAATTCAACATCTAAATGGCTAGTTGCATTATCAATACGCGAAAGATGCAAGAGGTCCGTCACCATTCGCATCATACGGTTGGTCTCATCTAAAGATACTTTGATAAAATCAGGAGCAACAGGTTCATATAATGCACCCTCATCCAAGGCCTCTAGGTAAGATTTTACACTGGTCAATGGAGTTCGCAATTCATGACTAACGTTGGAAACGAAAAGCCTTCTCTCGCGTTCTTCCTTCTCTTGTTCAGTCGTATCATGTAGAACTGCTACCAAACCAGAGATAAAGCCAGACTCTCTACGAATCAAGGCAAAACGCACACGCAAACTAATATACTCCCCATTTACATTTTGGGAATAAATCATCATTTCAGGACTTTGTGTAATTAAGTCTCTAAGCTCGTACTCATCTTCAATCTTGAGCAACTCTAAAATGTTTTGATTGAGCGCGTCATCACTTTCAACTCCAAGTTGTCTTTTAGCCATATCGTTAATCATAGTGATTTGACCGCGACGATTTGTTGCAAGAACCCCATCAGTCATGTATGATAGGATACTATGCAATCTTTTACTTTCCTGCTCTAAGTTTTCCTGCGTCAGACGAATAACTTCTGACAAATCATTTAAGTTATTCGTGATATTAGTGATTTCACTATTCCCCTGCATATCCAGTACTTGAGAATAATCACCAGCAATTAAATCTTTAATCTTTTGATTTAACTGTTTGAGTCGGATATTATCTCTACGGCCTTCAAGCAAGAGAAAGCTAACAAGCATGATAAAACCAAGTAATATGAGTACAAAGACGAAATCCCTGGTTAAAATTGTTTGTCTAATTATATCAATCATTATTTCTCATATAATAACCCACACCACGACGAGTTAAGATATATTCAGGTCTACTTGGTGTGTCTTCAATCTTCTCACGTAGACGTCTAATGGTAACATCGACAGTACGAACATCACCAAAATAATCATAACCCCAAACAGTCTCAAGGAGATGTTCACGGGTAATAACTTGACCAAGATGAGAAGCTAAGTGATGCAACAACTCAAACTCTCTGTGAGTTAAGTCCAATTCTTCTCCATATTTTTTTGGCTACATAAGCATCTGGAAGAATCTCTAAATCCCCTAATTTTGAAGACTTTTGCAATTTAGTATCTTCCTCTTGGTTATCTACTGCAAACTAACTCCGTACGACGAAGAAGAGCCTTACACGCGCTTGTAGCTCACGGTTTGAAAAATGGCTTTGGTCACATAATCATCCGCACCAAGTTCAAGACCAATAACCTTATCAAACTCACTATCTTTTGCTGAAAGCATGATAATTGGAACACTACTTGTCTTTACGAATTGTTTTAGCCACTTCTAGACCATCAATTTCTGGAAGCATCAAATCCAAGAATAATAATATCTGGTTTCTCAGCTTCAAACAATTCGATGGCTTCACGTCCATTAAAAGGCTGTAACAACCTCATAACCTTCCTTGGTCATATTAAACTTAATAATATCTGAGATTGGTTTTTCATCATCTACAATCAATATTTTTTTCATATAGTCACCTTTTTCCTTATATCAATTATACCAAAAAAATGCAAAGAAGGCACGAAAGACTGGTATTGTCCTATCTTTTTATATATGCTTGCCAAATCTTTTTGTTGAGGTTTTGCTAGCGGATAGAGGTCAAACTCTTCAGGAGTCAACCAAACTACCTCTTTATCACTATATTCTTTGCTATCAACTACTTGCCCCGCTAGAATTCGTACATGCCACTTTCGATGGCTAAAGATATGTTTCACTTCTTCGAAATCACTATTCTGCCATTCAACTTCTAAATCATAATCCTGCTCAAAACTTTCTTGCGGTGATGGCCCAAGTTGCATGAAAGGTTCAGCAACCTGATTAAAGAGATTTAGTTCTCCGTCGTTTGAAAATTCATCTACCTCAATCAAGGGGAAATGCCAAAATCCAGCAAGTAACTTTTTCACTTTCATTCTTTTTCTAGTAAAAACTGTCCTTTAGTCATTTTTGAACAACTAAAAGCATTTAGATAAATAGGGAACTGGTTTTTTCTTTGGTGCTTTAATGGGATAAACATCCATTGTTCCATTTTGATAGGCTGCACTAAAATCTTTAACTGGACTATCTTCTGGCCTCGGATTAACGGGTGCCTCAATATCTGAACCCAAATCCATCAAAGGCTTGATTGAAAATCACCTGGACGTTCTGGATCAATCAAAGATTTCCATCATGGCTTGAAAATATCTTGCGATTACTTGGATTTCCAATGTCATGATTGACTTCAAAGAGACGAGCCAAAACACGCATGACATTTCCATCAACTGCAGGTTGGGGAAGATTAAAAGCAATACTTGAAATAGCGCCAGCTGTATAGGGACCAATTCCCTTCATACTTGAAATACCTTCGTAAGTTGAAGGAAATTTCTCCATTAAAACTCATTCATAATCTGTTGAGCTGCAGTTTGCATATTTGCGAACACGAGAATAATATCCAAGACCTTCCCATGCCTTTTAATAAACGTTCTTCAGGTGCATTTGCTAAACTCTCTACAGTCGGAAACCATTCTAAAAAACGTTCATAATAAGGAATGACTGTATCAACTCTGGTCTGCTGCAACATAATTTCAGATACCCAGATATGATAAGGATTCTTGCTTCGCCTCCAGGGTAAAGTCCCGCTTATTTTCATCATACCAGGCTAAAAGTTTTTTTGACGGAAAGAGAGAATCTTTCTCCTCTTCCCACATGGATCACGTCATATTTCTCCAAATCTAACATATATCTAGTATAGCATATCCTTTATAGGATACTCAAAAAAATGAAAAATTGTCCTTGTTTTAGTATCGACTCTCTTATCATGCCTGACTATCAGACATACTCTCACTCTTTCTGTTATTTTCCATGATTTTTTTGATATAATGACTTTTTAAATGAATCTTTAAAGGAGATATCCATGCGTTTTAATCAATTTAGTTATTATCCCGTTACACCCCAACAAGCTTTACAAGAATTATCTGAGCTTGGATTTAAGTTTGATCTTTCAGCTTCAGAAAAAGAACAGTTTGAAGCTTTTTTTGTTAGAACTTGTTTTCTTTCAATTATAAAAATACGGATTATCCCTCACTACTTTAGCAGTTGATAAAGAAACAGATTTACTCACTTTCTTCAATTCAGACCGTGAATTGACAGCAGAAATTTTCTATACTGTTGCATTCCAATTACTTGGATTCAGTTACTTAGTAGACTTTGAAGATGGTCTTGCTTTTCACAAAGAAACAGCATTTCCGATTGTTTACGGAGATTTAATCGACAATCTCTACCAGCTTTTAAATACACGCACTAAAAAAGGGAACACCCTTATCGATCAGTTAGTTAGTGATGGTCTTATCCCTGAGAACAATGATTACCACTACTTCAATGGCAAAAGTTTGGCAACTTTCTCAACTAACAATGTCATTCGTGAAGTAGTCTATGTAGAGACTTGTGTTGATTCTGATAGAGATGGACTGCCTGATCTCATTAAGGTGAGCATAATCCGACCAACATACAATGGGAAGATTCCAGCTGTTATGACTGCAAGTCCATACCATCAAGGAACCAATGATAAGGCAAGCGATAAAGCTCTTTACAAAATGGAAGCTGAACTAGAAGTCAAGGAACCACATGAAATTACGTTAGAAAAGCCAATCCTAGACTTGGTTGAACCAGTTGGTGATGCTGAACTCGTTTCTGAAGCTGAAGAAAAACTCACTCATATCAATAGCAGCTACACATTAACGACTACTTCCTTCCCAAGAGGATTTGCCAATATCTACGTATCAGGTCTTGGTACCAAAGATTCTCAAGGTCTAAATGACCAACGGAGATTACCGACAAGTTGAAGCCTATAAAAATGTTATCGATTGGCTAAATGGTCGTTGTCGTGCCTTTACAGACCATAGTCGTAAACGTCAAGTCAAAGCTGATTGGTCAAATGGTAAAGTGGCAACTACTGGTCTTTCTTACCTAGGAACAATGTCTAACGGTCTTGCTACTACAGGAGTTGATGGTTTAGAGGTCATTATTGCTGAAGCAGGTATTTCTTCATGGTACAACTATTACCGTGAAAATGGTCTTGTGACAAGCCCAGGTGGCTATCCTGGAGAGGACTTCGATTCATTAGATGAATTAACTTATTCTCGTAATCTCTTAGCTGGTGACTTTATTCGTGGAAACGAGGCTCATAAAACTTCCATTGAAAAACTCAAGAAAAATCTTGACCGTAAAACTGGAGATTATAACCAATTTTGGCATGACAGAAACTACCTTCTCAATGCTCAAAAGGTTAAGGCTGAAGTTGTCTTTACTCACGGTTCACAAGACTGGAATGTAAAACCACTTCATGTCTATCAAATGTTCAATGCTCTTCCAAGTCATATTAATAAACATCTCTTTTACCATAACGGTGCCCATGTTTATATGAACAACTGGCAGTCAATTGATTTTCGTGAATCTATGAATGCCCTTTTGACGCAGAAATTATTGGGTCAAAGCACTGACTACCAACTTCCAAGAATCGTTTGGCAAGACAATACTGCTCCTCAAACCTGGCTGTCACTTGAAGATTTTGGAAATCAAACTGACCATAAAACTTTCTCTTTAGGTACTGAAGAAGCTGTCATTCAAAATCACTACCAAAGTTCTGACTTCGAACGTTTTGGAAAAACCTACCAAACCTTTAATAATGAACTCTATCAAGGTAAGGTCAATCAGGTTACCATAGACCTGCCAGTGACAGAAGACCTTCATCTTAATGGGCGTGTTAAACTGAACCTTCGTCTCAAGTCAAGTACAAACAAAGGCTTACTTTCTGCTCAACTTCTCGAACTTGGTCAAAAGAAATACTTACAACCATATCCAGGTGTTTTGGCTGCTCGTACAATCGATAACGGTCGTTACCACATGCTGGAAAACCTTTGCGAACTACCATTTAGCCCAACTGCACAGCGAGTTATTACCAAAGGCTACCTCAATCTCCAAAACCGTCATGATTTATTGAAAATTGAAGTAGTTAAGCCAGATGAATGGATGGAATTCCAATTTGAACTCCAACCAACAATTTACAAACTAAAAAAAGACGATACAATCCGACTCGTTCTTTATACTACTGACTTTGAGATTACTATCCGTGACAATACAGACTATCAATTAACTGTGGACCTTTCGCAATCAAGTCTAGAAATTCCTTATCAAAAGTAGTAAGTTAATCAGAAAACCCGTGATATTATTATCACGGGTTTTTTATTCTTATTTTTTTTCTTCGGCTTGTTTTTTCATTCTCGCAAGTCTCAATGAACGATTGGGATTGAGGCGATTAAAAAGTTCTTCTAATTTCTTTTCATTCCAGACATCTGCTGCAGAAACAAAATTTCCGTCAGCATCTCGGAAAGATATTGGTTTATCACCCATAGCTATCTCCTAGTCTACAAATTCAAACTCAAATTTTCCAATACGAACAAGGTCGCCGTCCTTAGCACCACGAGCACGAAGAGCTTCATCAACTCCCATACCACGCAACTGACGCGCAAACTTCATGACAGACTCATCACGGTCAAAATTCGTCATATTAAAGAGTTTCATGAGTTTTTCACCTGACAGTACCCAAGTTGCATCGTCGTCACGACCAATCTCAAATGGTTTTTCTTCTTCATCAAAGCCATAATATGCTTCTTCTTCCATTTCTGATTCGTCATAAAGAAGGAATTCTGGCGTTTTATCAAGTAGCTCAGCCGTTGCGTCTAATAGAGGTGCAAGACCTTGCTTAGTCAAACCTGAAATCGGGAAGATTGGCGGTAATTCTTCAAATTCATCATAATTAGCAGCCAATTTTTTCTTGAACTCTTCAAGATTTTCTTGACTTTCAGGCATATCCATCTTATTGGCAACAATAATCTGTGGACGCTCCATCAGACGAAGATTGTAAGATTCAAGTTCCTTGTTGATTGCTAGATAGTCCTCGTAAGGATCACGTCCTTCACTAGCTGACATGTCAATAATATGTAGGATAACACGAGTACGCTCGATATGGCGCAAGAACTGAGTCCCTAGTCCAACACCTTGGCTAGCACCTTCAATCAATCCAGGAAGGTCTGCTACTGCAAATGAATCCCCTGACTGGGTACGAACCATCCCAAGATTAGGAACAATTGTTGTAAAATGGTAAGCTCCAATTTTTGGTTTCGCAGAAGTGATGACACTAAGTAGAGTTGATTTACCGACAGATGGGAAACCAACCAAACCTACATCAGCAAGAATCTTAAGTTCTAACTGTAATTCACGTTCTTGACCAGGTTCTCCATTTTCTGAGATTTCTGGCGCAGGATTTTTAGGTGTTGCAAAACGGATATTTCCACGTCCACCACGTCCTCCATGAGCTACAATAAACTCTTGACCATTCTCAATCAAATCAGTGATGACTTTCCCAGTCTCCGCATCACGTACAGTTGTCCCTTGAGGTACACGGACAATCAAGTCTTCTGCCCCTCGACCATGCATTCCTTTTGTCATCCCTTTTTCACCTGATTGGGCCTTGAAATGACGATTGTAACGGAAGTCCATAAGGGTACGCAAGCCTTCGTCTACAACGAAAACAACGTTACCACCACGTCCTCCATCACCACCCCAAGGTCCTCCGTTAGGGACATATTTTTCACGACGAAAGGCAACCATGCCATCGCCACCATTACCAGCCTTTACTTTAATCTTGGCTGTGTCTAAAAACATACTCATATTCTTTTCTCACTTTAAAAAGGGCTGGGAAAATCCCAGTCACCAACTAATACCATTTGATCCTCTAACCAGTATTTTAAAATCTACTGAATACACCAATTGCAGTCGCAAAAATACCGGCTAAAGTAACAAACAACATGATTAATACGACAAACATTGTAAGTTTTTCAAAGAATGTTTTTTTACGTTTACCATTATCACCGAATGCCATGTTTTCTCCTTTACTCTAATTCATAATTCTTAAAATTCATTTGATACAGGAGCAATTGCCCACAAAATTAAGTAAGCAACAATGCCTGCCCCATAACAGAAAGCTAAAACTCCCCAAATAACACGAACAATTGTAGGGTCAATATCAAAATAATGTGCTACTCCTGCGCAGACTCCACCAAGTTTTTGATCTCTACCACTTCTCATCAATTTCTTTTTCATCGTTTTTTTCCTTTCATCGAAAGAATTTAATCATCAAGTATTTTCTTAAATTTCTTAATTGTTTTCTAGATGCCTTAAGCATTCGCTTCGAACCTTTAACTGGCATAGTAACAGCCTGTTGCGGAATATAGAAGACTGTCTTTAAAATACGTTTTGTAACAGGTTCGTCAGCCCCTGTTTCCTTGGCAAAATTATTTGAAATAATGACGTCTAGATAAAATTCATGGACTCTTCTACCAAAATTCTCAGCAGAAATTTCATATAATTTTTCAGCCAAGTGTTTTTCATCCATTGACGGTGTAGCAAGTAAAGCCTCAATAATCGCTCCTGCCAAGTCTCTTTCCTCATAATAAAGAGTTCCGAACATTTTATCATTGATGAGATTATCCAAATAAGGATTACCATGGGCAATAACAGGTGTCTTACTAGCTAAACTTTCCAGATAAGTCAGTCCCTGAGTTTCACTTGTAGAAGCCGATATGAAGAAATCAGCTGCCTTATAATAGAGTGCCGTCTCATTTGGCGGAATCATACCTGTAAAGATAACAGAATCTTGAATTTTTAAATCTTCTGCTTGCTCCTTAAGGTTGTCTAAATAAGGTCCATCTCCAGCTACAACCAGTTTAACATTTGGTTCTTCTTTTAGGACATCTGGTAAAGCTGCAAGAACTGCTTGAATATTCTTCTCGTAAGAGACTCGAGAAAGACTTAGAAGCATCTTTTCGTCTTTCTTGATACCTAGTTTATCCCTTAAGTCACTAATGTGTTCAGGACCAATTTCAGGGCGTTCAAATTTTGCAAGTTCAATTCCAGTAGGAATGACACGCTTTTCAACTTTTACCTTATAGTCAGATAAAAGGTCGCGCACAATTTCACTCGGGCAAATAACCCCATCAACGTCATGAAGAAATCCTCTCACAAGATACTTGACCATACCTGGACGAATCAACATACCCTTAGCAATATAGTGGACATAATCCTCATACTGGGTATGATAGGTATGAATGACTGGGATTTTCAGTTCACGAGCAATCCATATTCCCAATAAACCAAGAGAAAACTCTGTCTGGGTATGAATAATGTCTAACTGATATTGTTTCGCAATCTCAAGAGCTTTTGTAAATCCACGGTAAGCAAAACGACGATCTTTAAAGGCAAAGAAAGGAACACTAGGAATACGAATAATCTGCCAGTCTTCATAACGATTGACATCCTTATCGGTTGTCGTGAAGATAAAGACTGCATGCCCTTGCTTTTCAAGCTCTGTTTTTAAGGTTCGAATACTGGTTGCAACACCCGAAACCTGTGGGAAATAAGTATCTGTAAATAATCCAATTCGCATATACTACCTCATTTTTTTCCTAAAGCCGCTTGCTCCCGATAGAATTTTAGCCAGATTTCTAAGAGATGCTCTTCTGAATATTCTCTTGAAATAGCCTTGGCCTTTTCTTTTAACTCTTTCAAAGCTTCTGGATGCTCTCGATATTCCAAAATGGCTTCTTTCATTTCTTCTACATCGGTGGTTGGTCTGTAATTTCCTTCTAGAATCACCTTATAAAGATCTAAGTCCCGAAGCATAATGGGAGCTTCACAACTCGCAGCTTCTAAAATAGTCATCGGAAAGAGCTCGTTATAGCTAGGAAGTAAGAACAAATCTGCCAAAGCATACAGTTCTCTCATCCGTTCTGGCTCAACAATTCCAGGGAAAATCAGATTCTCTGGAGGATTATCCATGATTTTTTTATAGCGTTCATAACCATCTGTAATCCCACCAAATGAGAAGCCTCCAGCCCAAATAAAGGTGATATCCGGTATTTCCTCAGCAAGTGTAATGAAATCATCAATCCCTTTACGCTTTTGAACCTGCCCAGCCCCTACTACTACAAATTGATTTTCGTTCAATCCCATGTCACTTCGAAGTTTGCTTACTTCTTCTTCAGGAAGTGAATGCCATTTTTCTTTGTTAACAAAGTTAGGGATGTAGGTCACCTTTTCACGAGGAATACCAGCTGCAACCAAATCTTCGATAAAAGTAGGATTAACCACAACTAAATGTTCCATACGGTCATAAAAAGAAAACACATAGCGTTTAACAATTCCTTTTAAGAAGAACGGAATTTTCAAACTGCCCTCTAAGGTATCAGGTAAGAAGTGGACATAACCAATTCTACGACCTGAACGCTTCTTTTGAAAAGTTGACAGATAATAAGGAAGGTCGATTGTATGAAAATGAGTAACATCAGCTTCTACAGGAAGATTCTCCGTTACAATTAGTTGGTCTTTCGCATCACGTTTCAAAAGTTGCACAAGTTCACGGTAAGCTCCGGAAACACCTTGGCCTGCTACCTTTTCACTTGAACTTAGCATATTGATGCGTAATTTCTCTTTTTCCATACTATCCATTATATCATTTTCTTGAAAGAAAATCAGCAAATTAAAAGAGAGATAGCATAAAAGCTAGGGAATTTCCTAACACTTAGACTATTTCTCTTTTTATATGATTCTATTTAATACCTAAAGCGATACGTGCATAGCGACTCATTTTTTCAACCGTCCAAGCTGGATACCAAACTAATTTTACTTCAACATTAGTAACCTCTGGGACATCTGTCATAGCATCATAGATTTGATCGGTCAAGAGGTCGGCCAAAGGACAACCCATAGTCGTCAAGGTCATATCGATCTCAGTATCACCGGTATCACCATCAAATCGAATCTCATAAATTAGCCCTAGGTTAACGATATCAATTCCTAATTCTGGGTCGATAACTTCTTCTAAAGCCGTCAAAATCCGTGTTTTGATGTTTTCAATTTGCTCTTCTGTGTAAGCCATATTCAGTCTCCTATAACCTAATCTTCGATAAAGTCACGAAGAGGTTTGCTTCTACTTGGTTGGCGAAGTTTTCTCAACGCTTTTGCCTCAATCTGACGGATACGCTCACGAGTGACGTTAAAGACTTTACCCACATCTTCTAACGTACGCATTTTACCATCATCGAGTCCAAAACGAAGACGAAGAACATTTTCTTCTCTATCAGTCAAGGTATCTAGAACTTCATCCAACTGCTCACGCAAAACGATGCGAGTTGTGTAGTCAACTGGATTTTCAATCACTTCATCTTCGATAAAGTCTCCAAGGTGGCTATCATCTTCTTCACCAATAGGCGTTTCTAGAGAAACTGGTTCTTGCGCAATCTTAAGAATTTCACGAACTTTATCAGGTGTCATATCCATACGTTCTGCAATTTGTTCAGGAGTAGGATCTTGTCCCAACTCTTGAAGAAGATTACGTTGTTCACGAACAAGCTTATTGATTGTTTCCACCATGTGAACCGGAATACGGATGGTACGGGCTTGGTCAGCAATGGCACGGGTAATAGCCTGACGGATCCACCAAGTTGCGTAAGTTGAGAATTTGAACCCTTTAGAGTAGTCAAATTTATCAACGGCTTTCATAAGCCCCATGTTACCTTCTTGGATTAAGTCAAGGAATTGCATTCCACGTCCAACATAGCGTTTCGCGATAGACACAACCAAACGAAGGTTAGCTTCTGCTAGACGTTGCTTCGCTTCAACATCGCCTGCTTCAACAGCAAGGGCCAACTCTTTTTCTTCTTCGTTTGTAAGAAGAGGTACAACCCCAATTTCTTTCAAATACATGCGAACAGGATCGTTAACCTTGGCAGATGTAGAACCAATTAAGTCCTCATCACTTAGTTCCGGTTCTTCCTCTGTACTTAGAACACGTTCACTTGGATTTCCTTCGTTATCCGTGATTGCAATACCTGCATCTTGAATACGTTGCAAAAGATTTTCAATCCCTTCAACATCAAGAGCAAAAGGAATTACAAGGACATTGTTGATTTCGTCATCTGTCGCAGTACCAGTTTTCTTATGGTTACGAATAAACTCAGCGACTTGGACATCAAAAGTTGTTACTTCTTTTTGTTTTTTTGCCATTCTTACTCCATTCTTCTTTTTTGGGCAATTAAGCGTTCAAGCTCTTCTAAAGCAGTTTCTGTATCACCTACATGACTAGCTTCCTGAACCTTCTTTTTGATTTGCAAGTTTTGTTGATTCAACAGAGCACGATTTCTCGACTCTTCCACTTCTTTTAACTCTTCTGGAGACATTTCAGAAGGTAAATCCAGGCTAACACCTGGTACCAGGCATTTTCAACTTCTCTAGTCTGATTTGCTAAATCTTCAGAAGATATCGAACCATTATCAATCAAGAGTCCATACAAGGTCTGAAACTCTGGAGTTTCAAATACAAAATCATCTCTCAAACGATAATCATTGAGCACCAAAGGATGTTCCATCATACGATAAAGAATATGTGCTTCAGCTCTCATGACTGCCGTCAATTGTTTAGAAACCGACATAGTAATTGGTGTCGGATTAACGACCTGTTTCACTTTTTCTTGTCTTTGTCTGACACGACTTTCGTTGATAATGTGCTCAACTTGTTGATAATCAAAAGATGGTAAATGATCCGTCAACAAATGAATATAGGTGTTCTGAGCTGTGATAGAAGGTTCTTTAACGATAAGAGGTGCAATTTTCTCGATAAAATCAATCTGTGCTTGGAGATTTTCACTATTACTTGGTTTGTAATGATGAATATAAAACTCAATCGGACTGATTCGAGTATTGTATAAAAGATAAGCCAAATCCTCTGGAGAATTCTTTTGTAAATACTCATCAGGATCCATTGCATCAGGAATCTGGACTACTTGTACAGGTAGATCTTTAAGCTCGTCCAAAGCTTTAGCAGTTGCTGCTTGTCCTGCCTTATCACCATCATAAGTGATAATCACTTTTTTTGTAAAGCGTTTGAGATGCTCAACGTGTTCAGCAGTCAAGGCTGTTCCCATGGAAGCGACAGCATTTTCAATACCAGCACGGTAGGCTGCAATGACATCCATAAAGCCTTCCATCAGATAAATTTCAGGAGCCTTACCAGATCCTTTTTTTACCCTATCCAAATGATATAATTCGTAACTCTTATTAAAAATTGCCGTCGCGCGACTATTTTTATACTTGGCAGTTTGAGAATCCCTCTCTTGCCAAACACGACCAGAAAAAGCAATTACCTTACCTTTATCATTAGAGAGTGGAAATATAATCCGGTTATGGAAGGTATCAAAGAATTGATTACTCTCGGAAAGATAAAACAGACCTGAATCCAGCAAGTCCTTATCGCTATAATCATCAGCTAAACGTTGGTAGAGATAAGAACGTTCAGCAGGGGCTAAACCAATCATAAAATGTTTAATGACATCATCGGTCAAACCACGTTTATAGAGATAGTTTCTTGCTTCCTCACCCATTTGTTGTCATGAGAATAGCATGATAAAAGCGTGCAGCCTTATCATGCATCTCATAAAGATTTTGATGAGGGGACGTATGTTGAGCAGTATTGTGAACAGGAGTTTCAAGATGCATCCCAAGACGTTCGCCTAGAATCCTCACGGCATCGGCAAAGGTTACTTGTTGATATTCTTCAATGAATTTAAAGACATCTCCAGAACGGCCACAACCAAAACAGTGGTAAAACTGCTTATCTTCAACTACGTTAAAGGAAGGGGTCTTTTCACCATGAAAAGGACAGAGCCCTAAAAAGTTCCGTCCAGATTTTTGTAAGGAAATTACTTCTCCTATGATTTCGACAATATTGGTATTGTTTTTGATTTCTTCGATGACTCTCTTGTCAACCATAGACAATACCTCCATTTTATCACAGTTTACTTTATATAGTATAGCTTATTTCTGAAAAAAAGTAAACCATTTCATACCTTTTACATGCTTCTATTTCATATATTTCCACCTATCATGTAAAAGTGGATCTTCTGAGAAAAAAATTCTAATACTTGTTAAAAAAAATGGAAAGCTGGTCATAGCTGTAACGGTCTGACTGATAGGATCCGTGTCCTTAGCTGGGTAACTATCCTCTGTTAGTCCCTGATTATCATAATATCTTGCTCGTAAATAGTCAATATCTCATATTTCTTAACTTTAATACATTCTAAGTTTCCAAAACAGGGCTAACTTCATTGAGCTAACCCTATTTTGAAACTATGTTATGAAGTTCTATAATTCAAATTTGAATGAAACTAACAATCTTTTACTTGCTTCAGTCATAAGTCACTTCTATTTTAAACTCAATCCTTATATCCGATACATTCTTAATTCTAATCTTGAAATCTTTCTTTGAAGCAAACGAAAAAAGTGCATTTTGAGGTGGATCCATGATAATACCTTCGAGATCGACACCAATGCCATTATGAGGATTCTCTAACATCGTTACATCCCAGCTTTGTGTTTTTTCATTGTAATCATAGGTTTCAATCCGAGAATCCTTAATATTATATCCAATTCCTTTTTCAGGTTCAAACCAATCATCGCCTCGCAAAAGCTTTATCTTTCCATCTGTAGTAACGGGAATTACCCTCACATGAATGATAGAATCCAAACTCTTGGAGTGTCCTCTGACTGTTACACTTGTTTCTTCATTTGGGAGTAAAATAATCGTATCTCTTTTAAAGACACTTCTCAAGACTAATATAACTGGTAGTGTTAATAGCAAAATGATTAAAATCATTAAATTTGATTTTTTCATTTTATCTTCCTCGCTTCTTAGCTTTGTAATCATTGATTTCATCTTGTATCATGTCAGAATCTCCAGAATTATCAAGGTATGATCTGTTCGGGATATCTTTAATGATTGACCACACTCCTACTTCTTTATTATTTAGAACAGACCATACCTGCGCTAGTTCAGCAGCTGATTTCAAATAGGTATCCAATCTATTATTTTAGTTAACTTTTAATAACTGATAAAAACTTAATACTCTTCACAGATAACTTCGATATCTTTATCTGAAATACTCATATCAGACTCTAGTATAAAATTCTTAATATTTTTTATTTGCTTATTCGTCAGAAACTCAGCTTGAAATTCAATAATGAAGTCAACCTTATCTTCATTCCCTGAAATGATAATGATAGCATCTTCAATATATTCTCCCAAAAATATTCGTTTCAAATGCAGATATCCAGTTGTGGGAGTGGTGAAATATTCCTTCCAATTTATAGTCTCTGAATAGTCCATATCTACATGCTTATAAAAAAAGTGAGAACGGTCTATTTGATGTCTAGCAACCAAAAATTTCAACAATCTATCTATCACAACTAATTCAGTTATAGCTATTCTCAGTTCAATACCTAACATAATCTCATTCCTATATAAATAACTTAAAGACTGGGTTATTAGTCCGTGTCTTACTAGGGCTTCATCTCAGATTCCTCAGATGCTGTATACTTGTACTTGTTTAGATCTCGATGAAGTGGCATTATTCAATGATATAAACATTAAATTTTTTTCTTCTACCACCAACTATGTATATCTCAACACCTTCATCCCACCACAAAAACAGTGTCAGATAAAAATCTCTAAAAAAATATTTTTTTAGAAATTTCATCATTGATAAAAAGATACTTTGCATTATTTATAAAAAAATATTAATGCTATCTGGGATTATATAGTCAGGACGCTCAAGACGATCAGCTAGTGCATCCCAATTACCATCTTGAAGATCATCAATATTAAAACCTTCCGCTAATATCTGTACAGCATCTTTTTCACTCTGTACTGTTTTTCCATCAATATTTAGATTAAAATAACCAGAGAATTTGAATATTAAGTATATTTTCTCTAATTTTGTTATTTTTTTATAAACATTCACCTTATTTTACCTTATAAATTGTTCTCAATGCTTAGTTATGTAATACAAACCAGTTTCTCGTTCTTTGATTCTTTGGATGATTTATCTATAAAACATCATTATCCTGCCAAAAGAACTGAGCATCCTTTAAATCAAGATGTTCTATCTGAATATCACGACAAACAATTGTCATTTGCAGCAAACCAATATCAACTATACACTTCACAAAGTCAGGATTCCCCTCATAAATTTGTAAAGAAATTTCTTGACCATGATGATGTAATTCTTCTCTAGTCATATTTTTAACGTATTGATCTTTTCTCCACTGAATATCTAAAGCATCATTGCTATACTCTACTTTGGCGCATACTAAAAACTTAATTTCCCAGTATTTTTCTTTGTTATGGTAATCTTCTATGCACAAAGAAACTTCATCTCCAAAATAGGATATCTTTAAATCTAGTATCCCCATTTCCCAATAATCTATTGCTGCAATCTCTTTTTGTTTAGTTATTAAATTAAATAGTAACATAACTCCCTCCTTACCATTTATCCCCAAATAAATTCCTCAGAAATTTATAGATGACTATTTTCATAAATGTCGCTAAACTCCCCCAAAGGTTCAACCTAATACCAAGTCACCGTCTATCTTGCAGATTGCCGTCCCCAATGTATTCTAACCAGGCATCAAAAGTGGGGAAAACTTCTTTTTGTTCCCATCCTATATCAGCAAAGTCATGGATGATATGCACCAAACTGTTATCATCTTAAAAACAAGCGACATCATCATTATCACCTCTCCTTGCAAATGGATATAATCTTCTGTGATAATGGCTATCTACAATTCTTTCATCTGTCACACGGTTCAAAACACAGTTTACGAATACTTATTCCAATAGCTACTTTTAAACTGCAGGTTTAATGGCTCCCACCTACTAGGCTAGTAAACCAATCATCATAAAATTGTTTCTGTTCTGCGACACTGACACAGTTTAAGTTTGGTTTATCTTGGTCAAAAATCTCATAAACATTGTCTAAACTGGCTTGTTTTCCCATTTCTAAGAAATAGGCTTTTTCTCCTCCAAAATTCATCTGCATCGGAGATGGAAATACACACTTGTCAGCTCCATTACATTGTAGAATCCCGCCTTCTTTCTCCAAATCCAGACGATAGTTCATAAGCGCCTCAAAGAAAGAGTCGGCTTCATAGCGTTTAAAACCCGAATCTCTATCAATATCAAGAATACATAATTCTTCGCTATCTCTAATAAAAATCTGATAAGTTTCGCATTATTCGAATGATTGTTGGGGAACTTTGTGCCTATTGAACAGTAAAAGCACTTGAATCAATTTCAAGTGTTCTTTATTTGATAATTCTAATTTGCTAATTGTTTATTGTCTTAAGATCTTATAACTCTTTGATTTCTATGGATTTGCAAACTATATTATATCCATCATAACCATCAAGATATAAAGAAAAATGTTTTAATTCTTGACGCTTGTTCATTTCTTCAAAAAGATTCCTGTTGGCTTCCATTAACTGTAGTATAATTGATGAATTAAATATTTCTAAAACTTTATCATAAGCTTCGATTGTGTTTGCCGAAAACAATGCGTTCGTCTTTGAAAAATAGTGGACTTCTTGAAAGATCAATTCAACTTCTGAATAGATATCATCACAGTCATATCCCTTTAAATTGATACAAATAGTTGTACCTGAAAAAGTTATTTTAGGTAACTCAGACAGAAGTGAAGAAAACATTGGAAGAGTATATATAGTTTTATTTTCCATTATTCGTACCCCCTCTAGGTCTTACAGTAGAAATAGTTAGTTTATTACGTAGCAACTTCTCATACATAGTCAAGTTCTGTCCCCAAAAAAGACATCCAAGAGAAATCCTTAAAGATCCGTAAACATCAATAGTATCGTATTGATTAACGTTTTGAGGCAACTGACTTTGTCAGATTGCAGAACAATTTCGTATAAAAGCAACATCTGAGTGCTCATCTGTATGAAGTGTAAAATACTTAATAAATTCAATGGAAGCTATTCATGTTAGGCTAAACAATTTTCATCACCTTAAAGTGCCCCTCTGGATAATTGCCTTGGTAACCAACTGGAATGTACCCTCCCTCATAAATTAAAAGTAAATCATCATGAAATGCAGACTCTATCCCGAAATCGTCTTGCAATAATTTATAGTTTCTAAGAGTACTTAAATCAAATAAAATCGAATCTATGCATGTCTGTGGCAAAAAATTTCTCTGTAGGTATTCTTTTAATATAGGGTCAATAGATTTACGAAAATAGGCCGAATTTTCATTCCAGATTTTTCCTATTCCAGTTCTAACTTCACCTTTGTTCTTAAGTAAAAATTCACTTCGAAATTCCCAAACAAGCTCTTCCCATTCACTAGATTCTATATGTTGCAATCCTTCAGTCCTATCTAATATTTCTATCTCAAAGGGAATTTCCATATTACCCTCTCTAAAAGACTCAAGAATATACTTCATATCCATATATTTTTCTTTCATTTAGAAAAAACCTCATTTCTTTTTAGGTAACAACATTCTACCTGGTAAATTATTTCTGGAAAATGATTCCGTCGCTAATAATCTGGTTCAGCTCTCATAGCAAAAATTGATTTTATAATGACTTATAAAAACTCAATACTTAGTAATAAATTACACGTTTTTTTGTTGTTCTTCGATCCGTTATGATAACAGTTTAGCTACACTTTACTCATTCTACTGTTTCATTATCCTGCCAAAAGAACTGGGCATCCTTTAACTCGAGATGTTCTATCTGAATATTACGGCAAACAATTGTTAGATCCATAATACCTAGATCAATTCTGCACTCTACAAAATTTTTATCTTTAGCATGTGGAGTTAACATGAAATTTTGTGCGGAATAACCAAGTTGAGTCTTTTTCAAACTTTTGACATTATAATCTCGCCAATTCTTCCATGGAGCATCTGTTGTATACTCTACTTTGCCACATAAAAGGAAGGTTACGCGCCAATATTTTTCTTGATTATCCTCATACTCAATAACAGTTTCATCCCCAAAATAGGACACATAAAAATTGTAAATAGGTGCATCCCAATAATTTGTTGAATCTAATTCTTTTTGTTTTTGTTCAATATTCATATCTCTATTTATTAATATTCATTCATACTTATCCTACGAAATATAGGCATCTGGACTTCTTTTGTTAACAATAAAACTTAGTGGCACAATCTCTACATCCCCAAGATTGTCAACTGAGTATCGTTGACTACCATTTTTAAACCAGCGTTCTAGAACGACATCATAGAGCATGAAGTGGGATTTTTCTTTAATCCAAGCTTCATCAATCCCATAAGGCTTTAAATACTCTAGTACTTCGTTGGGATCTGTTAGCTGAAAACTTGGTAAACCTTTAGTCGAGCTAAAACTATAGGAACTTTTTAAATGTAGCTCTAAATCAGATTCTTTTCCACTCTTCACTTCTATATTATAACCAATTAACCCGTAAGCTAATGATTGATCAGATTCCGAAATTTCAATAGTTTGTTTGAGCATCTTATCTCTATAATCATAGTCAATAAAAAGATATCTACCATTAGGTAACGATCGTCTATATTCAATTAGAAATGTTTCTTCAATACCTACATACACTAATATAGTTTCAATCTCAGATAAGTCTGATTCAAGAATCATACCAACTATAATATTCTTATCGCGATATGATTCACCTCCGTCAACGGCTTTACTAAAATCAGCGAGACCAGGTAAAATACCACTTTTTACCTCTGCATAGTTCATCTCTAAAAAGACATTACTTAAAGATTCATACACTCCTTTATAATAATACCTTTGATAGACACGATACAGACCAAACAAAGTTAGAAAACCTACTACAGTTATGAGTACAATTTTTAAAAATTTTTTTCATCTACTTTTTTTCCTTACCTAGAACTTATATACTCTTTGCTGTCAAAATATATTTTTAAACGTCTTATTTTAAAGACGAGATAACATTCAGACGATACAATCTTTTTTTAGAAATTTTATATCTCTAGGTACCATTTCCTTAGAATCATTATACTATAAAATCTTAGACGGTGACAATAAGACTAGTTTTTGACAAACTCCCTCTAATACAAAAAAACCTAGAAGTAGAAATCCTACTTCTAGGTTTTTAATGATACATGTTTTAAAAATTATCTACTCAAACAACTGATAGTAATCAGAAATTTTCATCTTGGCTTTTTCATCCTTATTCAAATCTTGGATGATTTGCCCATCTTTCATAACAATCAAGCGATTTCCATACTTGAGAGCATCTTCCATATGGTGAGTAATCATCAAAGCTGTTAGATGGTCCTTGTTGATAAAGTCATTTGTCAATTCCATCAAGGCAACACTTGTTTTAGGGTCAAGAGCAGCTGTGTGTTCATCCAGTAAAAGGAGCTCTGGACGTTTTAAGGTTGCCATTAAGAGGCTCAAGGCCTGTCTTTGTCCACCAGATAAGAACTCAATCGGTGTATCCAGGTGTTTTTCTAGCCCATTACCAACCTTTTCAATGGTTGCTTGAAATTCTTCCTTGTAAGCCGAGAGTCTTCTTGGAAAGAGTCCACGTTTTTCTCCACGAAACTTTGCAATCAAGAGATTTTCAGCAACTGTCATACGGGGGGCAGTTCCCATTTTTGGATCCTGAAAGACACGTGAGAGATACTTGGCACGCTTTTCAGGACTGAAATGAGTCACATCCTCTCCCATGATACGGATACTACCACTAGTCAAGGGCAGAGTTCCTGCAATGCTATTAAAGAGCGTTGACTTTCCTGCTCCATTTCCACCCAAAATTGTAATGAAGTCGTGTTCATAAATATCAAGCGAAACATCGTTTAGGATAATTTTTTCCTCGTCAAAGCCATTTTTCACAATTTTTGTGGCATTTTTTAATTCTACAATTGCTGTCATTTGCTTAATTTGACTCCTTTCAAGTATTTATCCTTAAGGGTTGGAATTACCAAGCAAGTAGCCAGGATAAGAGCGCTGTATAGACGGAGGTAACTAGTATTAAAGCCAAGAGCAATGACTCCCCATACTAGGAATTGGTAGCTAATAGAACCAACGACAATAGTAACTAAACGTTCTGCTAGGGTCAAACTCTTAAAGAGTACTTCTCCGATAATCAAGCTAGCAAGCCCAACTACGATAACTCCGATACCACGAGAAACATCCGCATAGCCTTCTTGTTGCGCAATTAATGCACCTGCGAGAGCAATAACCCCATTTGATAAAATCAGACCCATAAGCTCCATACGTCCTGTATTGATACCAAAACTACGAGCCATATCTGGATTATCTCCTGTTGCGATATAAGCTTGTCCCAATTTAGTATCTAGGAAGAAAAGCATAAGAAGGATAACCAAAGTCACAAAAATCAAGCCTGTAAATAATTGATTAACCTCAGATGAGAAAGGAAGAACGTCCTGAATTTGTTTGGTTCCTAAGAGCCCAAGGTTTGCGCGTCCCATAATCATGAGCATGATAGAATGGCAAGAAGTCATCACCAAAATACCAGACAAGAGTGTTGGAATCTTTCCTTTCGTGTAAAGAAGACCAGTCGCTAAACCTGCAAGACAGCCTGCACCAACAGCTACTAAGGTAGCAAGAAAAGGATTGACTCCTTGTGTAATTAGAGTTACTGCTACCGCTCCACCAAGTGGAAAGGAACCCTCGGTTGTCATATCTGGAAAGTTGAGGATTCGAAAGGTCATAAAGATTCCCAAACCTAGAATAGCCCAGACAAATCCTTGTGAAATTATCGATACTATCATGTTACATTCATTTCCTTCTTTTAAAAATTGGAGGAGATGTCTCCAACTCCTCCTTCATTCTTATTCGATTACTTGACCAGCTTCTTTAAGAACTGATTCTGGAATAGTGATTCCAAGTTCTTGAGCTAGTTTTTTGTTGATAACTGATTTACCAGTTGAGAAGACATTGACTGGAGTGTCAGCAGGTTTTTCACCCTTTAAGACTTTAGCGATCATCTTACCAGTAGCCACACCAAGATCGTGTTGATCAACAACCACTGATGCCAAACCACCCGCTTCTACCATGGCAGTCGCACTTGGGTAGATTGGTTTTTTAGCTGTTTGGTTACTTGATACTACAGTTGAGAATGCTGACGCAATAGTGTTATCAATTGGAACCCAAATTGCATCCACTTTACCAGTCATAACGTTCACTGTTGAAGCAATTTCGTTCGTTGAAGGTACTGCAAAAGTTTCTACTTTCAAACCAGCTTTTTCAGCGTAAGCTTTGAATTCTTCTACTTGTGATTTTGAGTTATCTTCACTACTTGAGTAAAGAGCTCCAACAGTCTTAACATCAGGAGTCAATGTTTTAATCAATTTAACCTGTTGTTCAGCAGGGTTATGGTCAGATACCCCAGTGATGTTTCCGCCTGGTTTTTTTCCAAGTTTTTGTACAAGGTTAGCTCCAACTGGGTCTGTAATAGCTGCCATGATAACAGGAAGGTCTTTTTGTTGCACTTGCTAGACCTTGAGCTGCAGGTGTCGCAATTCCGACAACAACATCATTTCCATTTGACACCAATTGTTTACTCATTGTGGCAACCTTACTTTTGGTCACCTTCTGAATTCATAAAGTCGATTTTAACTTGGTCGCCTTTATAGCCTTCTTCAGCAAGCCCATCTTGGATACCTTTTGTAGATCAAGTCGAGTGATGGGTGGCTAACGAACTGTAGAACACCAACCTTAGCAGTTTTGTTAGCTGTCTCGGTTTTAGTATCTTGTTTCGTTAAGTTAGAGTAGACCAAGCTTCCTCCAACTACAACTGCTAGCGCTGCGATAATACCAATTAATCGTTTATTCATATCTATTTCTCCTTATTTCACTTAAACTTAGTAATGTTCATTACACTTTCAATATAACTTTACCAAGCGTCGCCATCGTTTGATTTCCATCATTTTTTCCTCCCCATAGAAAAAGTCCTCACACAAAAAACTTGTGTGAGGACGTCGATGCGCGGTGCCACCTCAATTATAGGAACTATTCCTATCGCTCTTACTCGCTTCACGAGTTGCACTATAAGGTGTGCTCACCGAATTCTTATGATTTCAAATTCTTAATAACATTCAGCCCAATTTTCATCATCTCCATTTATCTGTTTCCACCAACCACAGACTCTCTATAAAACTTTAATGATTACTTTCTGAATGCTTAAATTATATCATTTTACTAAAAACTTGTCAAGGCTTTTTTTATGAATTATTTTTTTACAAATTATAAAAAAATTCTTACAGTTTTTAAAAAAATATAGCTTGTATTAACCTGAATTACGTAATCCTGTAGCAATTCCGTTAATAGTCGTATGAATTAATCTTTCTTCATCTGAGGATAGTTCACCTCGACGTTGACGCTTAATCAACTCCAACTGGATAAAGTTCAGAATGTTGAAATAAGGCATACGATAGTTTAGACTATCTTTCAAGTATGTATTTTCTGCCAAGAGTTCTTCATGACCTTCGATGGCCAAGATAACGTTCTTGGTCAATTGCCATTCATCTAAGATAGTATAGAAGACTGCTTGTACTTCTTCACTTTCACATAGTTTAGCGTACTCAAAAGCAATGTTCATGTTAGATTTTGACAAACCATGTCTACGTTAGAGAGAAGAGACTGGAAGAATGGCCAGTTTTGATACATTTCTCTAAGCGTTTCGATATTCTTAGGATCTTGATCGATAAATTCCTTAAAGCTTGAACCCACTCCATACCAACCTGGGAACATGACACGACTTTGTGACCATGAGAATACCCAAGGAATAGCACGTAGACCACCAATTTCAGTAATCGTTTTACGAGCTGCTGGACGAGAACCGATATTGAAACTTGAGATAGCCTTGATTGGACTAGATTCGAAGAAATAATCATAGAAATGTTCATTTCCAAATACGAGCTCACGGTAGATATCGTAACTGCGTTCCACCACTTGATCCATGATAGCTTCATATCGATTTGATGTATTAGTATCGCTCTTCTTCTGCGTAATCATACGGTTGATAGCCGCTGATACCAACATTTCCAAGTTATAGTAGGCTGCATCCTTGTTTCCGTATTTATTTCCGATAACTTCACCTTGTTCAGTTAATCGAATACGGTCCTTGATTGATTTGAGTGGTTGAGAAGCTATGGCGTCATAAGTAGGGCCACCACCACGACCAACAGTACCACCACGACCGTGGAAGAAGGTTACTTTGACTCCAAATTCATCACCGATAGCGGTTAATTGTTGTTGAGCTTTGTATAGAGTCCAACAAGATGATAGATAACCACCATCCTTATTACTATCAGAGTACCCTAGCATGATTTCTTGATAATTATCTTTTGAAGCAATCCACTTCTTAGCAAGCGGTAAAGAGAAATACTTTCTCATAGTTTCTTCAGAATGATCTAAGTCCTCAATTGTTTCAAAGAGAGGAACAATCTGAACACGAGCTTTTTCAGCATCTACAAGACCTACTTCTTTGAGCATGATGGCTAATTCTAACATATCAGACACGCTAGTTGCATGTGAGATGATTGTTTGACGAATGACGTCTTCTCCCAAACGATCTTTTAATTCACGTGCAGTTTGGAAAATAGCCAATTCTTTTTCGAGTAGTTCAGACTTCTCAGCATGAGTTGCTGACAAGATTCGAGGATCTTCTAACAATTCATGTAAAAGCAACTCGCACTTCTCATTTTCCGAAAGATCGCTATAATGGTCATTAATTCCAGCAGATGCTAACAATTCAGCAACACAGGCTTCATGAACACTTGAGTCTTGTCGCATATCGATAGATGCCAGGAAGAATCCGAATACTTCGACTGCTTCTAAAAGCTCTGCAAACTCACCAGTGAGCAAAGCCTCTGCTTTATTCTCAAGTAATGAATCCTTAATAATATAAAGGTCTTTCTTGAACTCTTCAACTGTTTCGTAGTAAGGAGGACGATCATCTGCTAATTCTTGAATGGCTCCCGAGAGTCGATTGCTGATATAGTCAGTGATTTCTCCTTGTTGATGCCCTTGAGCACCAAGGAGACGTTCAACATGATGTCGTTCATCTGCTGATGAACCAACAAGAGCCCACTCTTTTAAATTCAAAAGCGTTTGAATTAATTTAGATTGGATAAAGTGAAAAGCACGACGGTAAGGTTCTTTTTCACGGAAGACAGATGTGTCACGAGATTGCGCAGCCATTTCTTCAACAGCCTTGCTTGTCTTGGATAAATTAGTAGAAAGAGAGAAAGTACGATAGAGACTAGAAATCTTGCTGATATAGTAGTTGAAGATGACTTCGCTTTGAATGGTTGCTGAACGCATGAGAGTTTCAGCAGTTACAAATGGATTTCCATCTCGGTCTCCACCAATCCACATTCCCATAGTAATAGGTTTGGCTTGTTTTAGGTCAATTCCTTGTTCTTTCGCAAGACGCTTATACTCTAACATTAGATTAGGTACAGCTTGTAGGAAAGAACTATTGTAATATTCCATCACGTTTGTGATTTCATTCGTTACTTTTAGTTTCTTCTCACGAATCATATCCGTCTGCATGATAATCTCAATGTAACGACGAAGATCATTGTGCCATTTTTCCTCGTTAATAAGACCCATTTTAACATCACGGTATTTACGCAAGAGTGTATGAATATGTGTGGTCAAATCCAACATACTCTTCCGTTGCACTTGTGTTGGGTGGGCTGTTAATACTGGAACAACGTTAAGATGTTCAAGAATTTCAGCGGCATTTTCTTTTTCAGCGACCATTTCAATGGTTGTTGATAATTTACCGAGATAATCTTGGCCAATATTATTTAGATGGTTGATTTCGTATGCCAAGTCAACATCTTCAGAAATATTAATCAAAAGTGGCAAAATAGAGAAATATCTAGAAATGTAGACCATTTCATCATTGGTAAGACCTCTTACTACTTTATCCAAACCTTGATAGTCTAATTTTGATGATAGCTTCTTCAACTGCATAATCTTGTCAAAAGTCTCAGCAGGAAGCATATTTTTCGTGATGTCTTCAAGTAAATCAGTCAAGATTTGAACTTCTTCTTGGACGACAGTTTTGTTTCTATTATTTTCTAGTTTTTGAAGAGACATATTTTTCTCCTTGTCACTTTTTCTTAGAGCTGTGATTCGTATTCACTATAAAGTTTCGCACGTTTTTCACTAGCATCAATATTTAACACAAAGGCGATGGCTACAGATAGAACTAGGAGACTATTTCCCCCTTGAGAAAGGAATGGGAAGGTTACACCTGTTGAAGGTATCAATCCTGAAATTCCGCCGATATTGACAAATACCTGAATCAAAATCATTCCACCGATACCAATGGCTACCATTGAGTTAAATGGATCTTTTGCTCGAACCCCCACCAAGATGATGCGAAGGATTAGGAAGAACAAGAGAGCTAAATAAGACTAGCACCAACAAACCCAAACTCTTCAATCACAATTGAGAAAACAAAGTCTGTATGAGCCTCTGGTAGATAACCGCGCTTCTCAATAGAATTTCCTAATCCTAACCCAAACCATCCTCCATTAACCATAGCGTAGTATGAATTCACTAACTGGTGTCCTGCACCGGCAACATCATCAAATGGATTAAAGAAGGCACTGAATCGCTTAGCTACATATCCAAATACTGGAATTTTAGAAACCTTATCAACACCGATCACTTTAATAGTTGTCAATGTTACAGTGGCTAGAGTTGTAAGTATAGCAAGAATCGTTGCAAACCATCGATGCGCTATTCCACTAATTGAGTACATCAGTAATGATACCAAAAATAGGATAGTAGCATTTCCAAGGTCAGGGAAAATAGCCAAGCTACCAATCATGACCAGAAGTACAAAACGCCAGTCATTAAACGATCTTGGGAACCATTGGTTTTGAGTTAGAACTTGGAAATCATATACGCCAATCTCTTCTTGTTGTTTTGAAAAACGTTGAGCCAAGTACCAAATGATGATAATTTTCAAGTATTCCGCAGGCTGAACAGTAATAGGTCCTACTTTGATCCAACCGTAAGCACCGTTGATGGGAATCCCAATCAAACGAGCTAAAGCTAGTAACACTAACTCAGCAAACATAACGATAAATAACAAACGTTCGTTTCGAAGAAAACCAAGTTTCAGCTTATAGATTACTGCAATAAGCAACAAACTAACAATCCAAAACAAGCCCTGATTTCGAACTAATTGAAAGGCGCTCTTACCCTCCTGAATCAAGGATGCACTCGTTGTCGAATATACCACTATCAATCCCAGAACGGATAAGAGAATATAGGGTACTAAAATAGAGTAATTCAACAGGTGCCTTTTACTAATTTTCATATTTCACCATCTACTAAATTTTTAATTTTCTATTCATTCTAGTTTTACATGCTATTATACCACTTTTTAGACTAGAAAAAAACTCTTATCCGTTAAAGCCTAGAATTTAAGCTTTTAGAATTCACAAACATTTATTTATATTTTTGACTTTAGCTAAGAAAATTTCAAAAAAACTCTACCTTTCAAGAGTAGAAAGATAGAGTTTTTATCTTTAGTTTGAAGATGTTGTTGTCGTTTCAGCTGCAGTTGTTGTCGTTTCAGTTGCTGCTGATGTAGTTGTTGTTTGAGTTGTTGTATCACTTTGAATGTACTGAGTAAAGATATTTTGGAAGGCTTGATCTTTAACCTTGATATTTGCCGCCTGCAACTCTTTACTAATTACACCTTGAACAAAAGTAGCATCATTTTGTTTTTGAGTCAGGATAACTGTCTTCAATTTTTCTTTATAATCTTCCCAGTTAGAAGATTTTTCTGTTTTCTTGGTCAATTTCACAATATAGAAACTGTTTGAATAAGCTTGTGTACCTGGAGCTGTGATCACATCAGAGATTCCATCAACATTAAGGGCAAAGGCTGCTTTTTTAACAACGTCTGGCAATTCTGTTGATGCAGAGTCAAAAGTGATTTCTCCACCATTTGCTTTTGTCTTTTCGTCAGTTGAATTATCTTTAGCCAATTGTGCGAAGTCAGCACCAGATTCTTTAGCTTTAGCAAGAACTTCTTTAGCCTTATCTTCACTATCAAGTTTAATAATTTGCGCAGTTACTTCTGGTGTGTACTCATCGTAAGCTTTTTTGTAGTTCTCATCCGTCAATTCAGCTTCTGCAGCTTTTTTAACAGCATACTCAACCAATTTACTTGTACGAATTTGAGCCTTACGACTTTCAGCTGTCATACCAGCACGAGAAAGAACGATTTGATAGCTATCACCATATTTTTTCTGCTCTTCAGCCACAGCATCTTCTACTTCTTTATCACTCACTTCAGATCCATATTGCTTTTCAAAGACTTTCTGAATCGTCATATTGAGCAAGATTTGTTGTGCAGTTGGGTTGTTTTTCACTTCTTCATAAAATTGGTGCTCAGTGATGACATCACCCTTCATACTGATGAGGTCAGCTCCTTGAGAGCTATTTGAACAAGCAGCCAAAGTAGCTACTGATAACAAAGTGATGGCACCAGCCAATAATTTTTTCTTCATGTTTACTCCTTTTTCTTAAAACGGTCAAAAATTTCTCTAGACCAACTCAATCATTATACCATATTTTATAGCAGATAACTTAAATAAGACTAAAAATAGTAGCTTTTAAATTTTTAACGACTCAATTTTTTTCATTCCAAAAAGAACCTGAACAATCGTTCAAGTCCTTTGTTTGTCTTGTATTTTTTTAGTGACGTCCTTTGTAAGTCAAGCCTGCTAGACCAAGACTTGCAAGAAGGAAGCCTGCAAATTCAAGAATTGAATTTTGTTCTCCAGTGTTTGGAAGAGCTGGAGTTTCTGTTTTCGAAACAGGTTTGTCAGCTTTAGTGTTTGAATCTTGCCCAACAGGTTTTACAGGAGCTGTTGGAGCAGTATCCGAATTAGTTTGTGGTTTGGTCTCTGGCGTAACTTCTGGTTTTGGTGTCTCTGAAGGCTTAGGTTCTGGCTTAACTTCTGGTTTTGGTGTCTCTGAAGGCTTAGGTTCCGGTTTCACTTCTGGTTTCGGAGTCTCTGAAGGCTTAGGTTCTGGTTTTACTTCTGGTTTTGGTGTCTCTGAAGGTTTTGTTTCCGGTTTTACTTCCGGTTTTGGTGTATCTGATGGTTTAGTTTCCGGTTTTACTTCTGGTTTTGGTGTTTCTGAAGGCTTAGGTTCTGGCTTAACTTCTGGTTTTGAAGTATCAGAAGGTTTCGGTGCCGGTTTTACTTCTGGTTTTGAAGTATCAGAAGGTTTAGGTTCTGGTTTTACTTCTGGTTTTGGTGTATCAGAAGGCTTGGCATCCGCATCTAATTTCTTATAGTCTAAATGAAAACCTTTATAACCATCTGGATCACCGTGGAAATTCCTAGCTACTATATCGTAGGTCGCCTCATAGTTTGGCAGACGGCTACTCTTTGAGGTCACCTCGTAACCATCAATATCTTTATAAACATTGACCGTTTCGCCAGGGTTTATAACCCCAGTTTTTTTAGCAGTGATTTCTTCCCCCGTCTCTCCATCATAATAAGAGATACGGTATTTTAACGGCTCTTTCTGTTCTTCAGCTTTTACAACAGCAACCCCAAAAATAGGTGTATCAATCAAAGCTGGCGCAACAACACCAAGAGCTGCAACAGAGAGCAAAGAAATACCAAGTTTGGTCACTTTATTCGTTTTCATCATTTCCTCCTTAGGAATGTAGAATTGCTTTTTAAGGTATGTAAATACTACAAAAAACCTAATTTTTTGATTTAGTATTTCGTAAAGTTCTCCTCAACCACTTGAGAGACAAGGGTTTTGGTGTATCGCCTAAGGACCGTTAAACGATACACTTAAAAAACAAAAAAATACAAATCCAACACAGGCTTAAAACCTTGTTAAATTCGTATTTTCTGAAATATTCACATTGTTATTTTGAATGTTTCGCCAAACGGTCGTTAATCGAAACATATTTACGCCTTCATTGTAGCATTTTATCTGGTTTTTAGCAAGAATTTTGCGAAACTTTTTTGCGATTATTGGCAACCTTGTTTCGTTCCAAGACTTTATAGATGGTTGAGGTCGAAATTCGTTCTGTTTTTGCTATTGTTCTGATGCTTGATTCCCCTGCCAAATACTGCTCAATAATTCTCTCTTCCTTATCTCTTGACATTCGCTTGGCACCTAGTTTGACACCATTTTCCTTGGCTTTACGAAGTCCTTCACGGGTACGAAATCGTAAATTTTCCAGCTCGCTTTCTGCCACAAAACCTAAAATGACACAAAGTAACCTACCAATGAGCGAGTCAGTTTCCAATTTTTCATGCAGGCTAATGAGCTGGATTTGATGTTCGTTGAGCTGTTCGATTATTTTCAGCAATTTAAACATGGAGCGCGTAAGCCTATCAAGCTTGTAAATGGTGAAAGTGACTTGCATTCCTTTTTTAGAAAGCGTTTGAGCCAATTTTAGAGCCTTTTCGAATTCTGGACGTGCATTGTTGGAACCAGATTCACGTTCGATAAAAAGCTGGTCACAATGCTTGAGAGCATCGATTTGCACCTCTAAGCCCAAATCTTGCTTATGAGTTGAAACGCGTGCATAGCCAATATTGATGATGTTTTGAGACATAAAAATCCTCCTATTACTTGATACAGGAGGATTGTACTATTTTTTAATTTATTCCATTTCTGGCAAAGTTACATTTTCCACATTCTTTCTTAGCATCAAGATTCCATCTCCAAGAGGAACTAGACTAGCTGTTAATCCCGGATTGTTTAGAGTTGCATCAAATAGTCTTTGCAAACCACGATAAATGGTTCGTTGCCCGCGTCGGACTTCCATAATATCCTTAGCAATGTCTCCACCTTGGAAAATATCATCCAAGACAACTACTCCACCAACCTCAAGGTGTTTTAGGATTTCTGGCAAAAATACGATGTATTTGGATTTTGCAGAATCCATAAAAACAAAATCATAGGTCTCTGTCAATGTTGACAAAACGTCTACCGCATCGCCTTCCAAAAGAGTGATTTGTTGGCGATTATCAAACTTGGCGAAATTTTCCTTGGCAAAACCAATCATTTCAGGATTCCGATCAATGGTTGTTATTTTTGCATTTGGAGCGTGATTTGCCATTAAAAGAGCTGAAAATCCAATTGCCGTTCCAATTTCTAAAATATTTTTTGGTTGAATTGTTTCCATTAGGAAACGGAAATAAGCGACTGTTTCATGAGGAATGATAGGAATATTCTCCTTGCGAGCAAAGTTTTCTAGTTCTTTTAAAGAACCAGTCACCTGCTCTTGTCTGTGGCGCATAAATTCCACAATCTCATCCTTAACAACAGGCCGTCGCATGTTATGGTTAGCATTTTTACTGTATGACTCAACCATTTTATGCTAATCCTAATTTTTCAACAAGGGCTTCAAACTCATCCAAACGACGTTCAAAGACTGCAAAGGCATCATTAAGATAGTCTTCTTTTTCCATATCAACACCAGCTTTTCGCATGATATTTAGAGGATAGTCTGACTTCCCAGCCTTGAGGTAATCAATATAACGGTCACGATCATCTTGACTACCGTGAACAATCTTTTCAGCCAAGGCTGAAGCTGCTGCAAAGCCTGTTGAATATTGATACACATAGTAATTATAGTAGAAATGAGGGATACGAGCCCACTCGTACTGAATTTGAGGATTGTCTTCCTTGCTCAAACCATAATATTCTTGGTTCAAGTCAGCATAGAGATTGTTTAAGAACTCGCTTGTCAAGACTTCACCATTTTGATCGGCTTGGTGAATAGCATGTTCAAATTCAGCAAATTGAGTTTGGCGGAACACTGTTCCACGGAAACCATCCAAGAAGTTATTGAGAATAGCAAAGCGTGTTGCGTCATCTTGAACTTCTTGCAATAATTTTTTTCAGTTAAGATATTTTCATTGGTTGTTGAAGCAATTTCTGCCAAGAAGATTGAGTAATCTCCGTATACATAAGGTTGTGTTTCACGCGTGTAGCTAGAATGCATACTGTGACCTGTCTCATGTACCAGAGTAAATAGATTATCGAGATTATCTTGCCAGTTAAGAAGCATAAAGGCGTTAGTATCGTAGGAACCACCAGAGTATGCACCTGAACGCTTGCCTTGGTTTTCATAGACATCAATCCAACGCTCACTGAAGGCACGTTTAACACGGCTCAAGTAGTCGTCACCTAAAACTGCCAAAGCTTCTTCTGCTTTCTTCAAAGCTTCCTCATAAGTAAAGCTGTATTCTACTGAAGATAAGGGAGTATAAACATCGTACATCTTAAGATCTGGAATACCTAAAATCTTCGAACGTAGATTTAGATAACGATGCAATAACGGCAAATGCTTTCGAACAGCAGACACTAAGTTGTCATAAACACTTTCAGGTACAAAATTGGCTGCAAGAGCTGCTTCACGCGCACTCTTATAGTTACGAACCTTAGCGCGATAGTTTTGCACTTTGACATTGGTCTGTAGTGTTTTAGCGTAAGTGTGCTGATATTGCTCATAGGTAGAGTATAGGGCTTCATAAGCTCCACGACGAACTTCACGATTTTTAGATTCTACCAAGCGCATATAGACGCCGTGCGACAATTGTACTTCATTTCCATCTTCATCTTTAACAAATGGAAAGACGATATCTGCATTATCTAAAATAGCAAAGGTTTCACTAGCAGCACCGAAGATTTCACCAGCACCCGCCAACAACTCTTCTTCACGTTGTGAAAGGACATGATCCTTATTTTGCAATAGTTTATCAAAGAAGTGTTTATAAGGCTGGAGTTTTGGTTCTTCTGCTAAAAAGTTTTGATACTGCTCTTCAGTAATTGCCATAAATTCTGGCTCATAGAAAGAAAAGACTTGATCTAGTTGACTGTATAGAGTCATTGCCTTTGCATAATATTCTTGATATTTAGCAACTCGTGTATCCTGGTCGTTTTTCATATGAGCGTAGACATAGAGTTTTTCAAGACGACGGCTCAAATCCAAATAACGCTCTGTAATATTTAATAGGCTCTCTGCGCTATCCAAAAGATGCCCTTCAAGACTAGCTGCTTGTTTTGTATCTTCCGTTAGTAGGGCTAGTTCTTCTTCCCATTTTTGGTCTGTTTCAAAGATAGTGGACAAATCCCATGTATCTTTTTCATTGATTTCATTTCGTTGTAATACCATAAATTTCCTCCATCCTTTCTATTTTACCATATTTTTCGAGAAATACTGCTGATAAAAGGCAGGTGGATAGAGCTTTTGTTGTTGATTTTGTGAATTCAGTTCATAATAAGCCTGAAAGCTTCGATAATAATCATATAGATTTTGACTTATCTGACAAAAATGACCATGTTCTATCGGCCTTACTTGGGGATACCAGTCCTGTTTTTTTAGATTTAAAAGATTTTCTCCTCTCAAGTAAGCTTGGGCTTGTTGTTTCATCCAATAGGGATTTTGATAGTAGAGTTGTTTTTGAATGAAACGACAAATGTTTTTGTCCTGTTCAACTGAAAAAGTAATAAGAGCTTGTTGCTTATATGGACTACGTAAAATTTCTAGGAGATTTCCTTTGCCATAAGAAAATTCCTTGAGCTGATAATGGAGTTTTCCTTTCAAATCTTGGTGAAGGAGGTACTTGAGCCTCAAAACTTGTTTTTTATGATCTAACTCCCAAAGATAAAATCCCATATTATTACTAAAGTAAAGAAAATCTCTCTGAAGTTGAGTTATTCGCTCTTTTAGCCAGAGCTTTTCTCCTAGTAGCCAAAGAACTTGAATTCCCAAACTTCTATAACCATTGCTTCTCTCCCCTAAAAGTTCGCAAGAAATGGGACTACACTGAATTTCTAGAGCTATTTTCTTGTTGATAAAGATATCTGCGATTTGCTTCAGTTCAGGTATGGGATATTCCATCTCTACTTCAGCATCTTTCTTAACCCAATTAAAAAGTGCCACCTTATTTTCCAAATGTTCTGGCCCTTCATTCTCATGATAAAAACCACAACTTTTTAAACTTTCATGCGCAAAATGGGTTCTTACATTTTTCCCTTTTTTCAAGCGAACACTTGTTCCGCAAGCTGGACAATAATAAGCTTGTTTCTTTACTTCATTCTCTAATGCGTTGATTAAATGACCTTTTTTATCTCTAGCTAAAAACATAAACTCTCCTTTTCTAATCCATTCGAAAAGAAAGAGAAGAAAAAGGCTGACCAACTCAACCTTTTTCACATTTAATTTTCAACTATTTCATATGTTTTCGAATATATTTCCGTAACATGGGAATAAGATTCTGTATTTGATCTTGCTTTATCACCATTACACCATATTCCTGACAACGATGACTGTAAACGGGGTTAATCTTGCCTGAGCAAACAATTATTTTCAAGCAATTATCACCTGCAAAATGATTGGCATAAACTTCAAGTTCGTTAATAGCTTCAACTGCTAGATCAGTCATTTTACAAGAAATGAAAACTACAGAGTGACCTTTACGAAGAATAACATCAATCTCATTTTGAACATTATCAGCCTCAGGGAAAACCCCATTCCAGTCAATTTCAGTACCAATCATACATTCATCAAAATACTTCGACTCAAGGGCTAATAAATAGATATACAATTCTAAAATATGCCCTTTTGTTCGACATAACAGATGTGCTTCTGGTGTTGGGAATGTATAAGTGACAGTATCTGTTGTTTCCTCTTCTACTTTTAATAAATTAGCTTTTGTGAACAAAGGAATCAAGCTACTGGGGTAAGAATAAATTTTTCCATTACTCTCCAAAACTTTTGCTGTTTCAGCGTGAAAATCATTTGTTTTTGCCAGTGCAAAGAATTGGGTAATCTGATACCATTTTTCAGGATTTTCGATAACATATTTGGCCAATTTTTTTATAGCTAGCACTTGCTTATTAGAATGCTGAGGCCTTCTTGATTTAAGGACTTTTCCACCACGTAAAGCTATCAATTGTTCAATGGATAAACTAGGAATCTCTAACTGTTTATCATAAATCTTATTCCTTTCCCAGGAATACTGCTTTCCTTGTTCAACATCCATAGCAATAATGGGAATACCTTTCTCCAAACCATACTGATATAGAACTATTGCTAATAGATTATCTCCACCAAAAACATCGATGGTCACAGTCTCAAAATCATTGATAAATACGTCTAATTCCTGGCAGATATTTTCTAGGTGGAATTGTCGAAAATGTACTTGTATTAAGTGTGGAACTTGTTCCATTAGAAAATGCTTCAAGGATAGCTTTTCTTCCTCAGCAATTTTTTTTGTAGAAAGGTATAAAATCTCATCACAATCACTGACAAAAGCTTGGTAGACATTTTTCTCAATGGTATGACGATCGTATAGTTCAATTAAAAGACTAGTCATCTTAAGACCTCCTAGACAAAAAAGTCTGAAAGAATAGTGGTCGATCAGAATCGTTTTAAAACTATCACAATTCTGTTTAATTTCATCGACTTCTCCTACTTCTAGTATAGCATAAATTGATATTTCCCCTTTCTTATTAGGGTAACAAATAAGGAATAGAAAACGACCGCTCTCTATTCCTTTTATTCATTTATTTTACTTTTTTAGCCAACATGGTCGCAAAACGTAGTTGGATACGATTTCCGTTTTCATCACGACGGTGCAAATGACCTGGATTTTCATTGTACTTGATCAATTCCCAGTCCTTGTAGTAATTTGCCAACTCACCCTCTTTGAAGGTAAATGGGAAGTTGACTGAGCAAGGATAATCCTCTGTATCCATAGCACACACAATCAAATTATAGCCACCGATAGAAGTTTGTTCCTGCATATTTTTGATAATAGCCGGAATCCGATCTGCTTGTAAAAACATGAGAACAACAGTCGATACGATAAAATCATAAGTTTGTCCAATACTAGCTGAATTGATATCGTAGAGACCTACAGGCATTTCTAAGTCTTCTTGCTCTACAATGCTTTGCAAGATTTCAAGAGATAGCTCATTTTGATCTACAGCTGTAACATCGAATCCATGCTGAGCAAGAAAGAGGGCATTTCTTCCTTGACCACATCCTAGGTCTAGTACCTTACATGGTTTTACTGTATCCATAGCTTCTAAAACTTCCGAATGAACTGGATTAGTATTGTATTTCTTGGGGAAATAATCCTCTGCTTTACAATAAATTCCAAGTACCATTCCACATCATCTGTGGCAGCTTCTACTCTGTGCCAAGCTTGAGGTTGGGCCATAGGATTCTCAGCACCTGCTTTAAAAAGATGCTCAGCTATAACATCTCCCTCTTCGGTCAACTCAATAAATTTAAGAATCCCTTTTAGAACGGTAATCTTGCCCCATGTTCCAACCTTAGTATTGTGTTTCTTTTGAACAGCTTCTGGCATGGTGTCTTTATTCCAGACAGGCATGCGTTTGTAAGCAACTAGTTTTTCCATTTTATATAACCCTTCTATCGATGGTTGACAGCTTTCATGACACGCGCAATATCACGATCTTGCTCACGACGTTTGATAGACTCTCGTTTGTCATAGTCGTGTTTCCCTTTTGCAAGTCCTAAAAGGAGCTTGGCATAGCCATCTTTGATATAAACTTTAAGAGGAACCAGGGTCATCCCTGTCCCTTTAGTTTCTTGCTCTAATTTCTGGATCTGTTTTTTATGAAGGAGGAGTTTGCGACGACGTTCTGGTTCTTGATTCCAGATATTGCCCTCTTCATAAGGAGCGATATGAACATTGCTCAGCCAAACTTCCCCATTTTTCACTTGGGCAAAACCGTCTTTCAGATTGATGCGAGCTGCTCGAACACTCTTAATTTCAGTTCCTGTCAGGACCATTCCTGCTTCTAGCGTATCTACGATTGTATAATCGTGATGCGCCTTTTTATTTTGCGCGACGACCTTTCCCTCGCCCTTTGCCATGCTTGGCTCCTTTCTTTGCTACTTCTTTGTAAAAAGGTTTCTTCCCCTTTTTCTTCTTGTCTTTTGGAGAATGCTTGCGCTTATCACCTAAGCGACCAGATTTTCTCTTGTCTTCTTTCTTATCCGAACGACGCCCTCTATCCTTACGACCAGAGCCTTTCAGACCTTTCTCAATGACATCAAATTCACTTGGAATAAAGGAGAAATCGATCTCACCAGTCATCTTATCCGCTCTTTCGACACGAATACGGATCTGTTGTCCCACTCGGAAGGTAATTCCTGATTTCTCCCCACGGAGGGTTAAATCGCGTTCATTAAAGTGGTAAAATTCAGGTAGATTGGTAATGTGAATCAATCCCTCAACTGTATTTGGTAATTCAACAAAAAGACCAAATTTGACGATACTTGAAACAACTGCATCATACTCTTCGCCAACATACTCTTCCATGTACTCAGCTTTTTTCATAGCTTCGACTTCCCGCTCTGCCTCGATAGCACGGCGCTCACGGTTTGAAGATTGAGTCGCAATCTCAGGAATGACCTGTTCAAATGATCTGCTACATCCTTAGAACGTCCATAGTCACGAATCATCCGGTGAACAAGAAGGTCAGGATAACGACGAATCGGGCTGGTAAAGTGAGTGTAGTAGTTTGCAGCTAATCCATAGTGACCGTGATTATGCTCAGAATAACGAGCCTGCTGCATGGAACGCAGAAGCATCATGGACAATACATCCGCATATGGTTCTCCTTCAACAGCACTCATGATGTCTTGAAGGGCTTCCTGACTTATCTCACTGGCAGTCCCATAGATTCGCAAGCCAAAACTAGAAGCGTAATCAATAAACTTCTGAACTTTCTCAGCTTTAGGTTCCTCATGGATACGATAGATGAAAGGTAAATCGAGCTTGCTAAAATGCTCAGCAACTGTTTCATTAGCAATCAGCATAAAGGACTCAATCATACGTTCAGCAACGCCACGATGACGAAGTACGATATCAACTGGCTTGCCTTTTTTATCTACCAAAATCTTAGCTTCATTGGTATCAAAATTTAAAGCACCACGCTTCATTCGCATACTTTCCAAAGTCTCATGGAGCTTGGCCATAAGTTCGATACTAGGAACAATTTTCTTATACTCTCGTCTCTTCTCCTCGTCACCTGCTAGGATGTCATTGACATCACTATAAGTCATACGGAAACTTGTCTTGATAACAGTCTGTGTAATCGTATAATTACGAACACGACCATTTTTATCAATTTCCATAATAGCAGATTGAGTCAAGCGGTCCACTTGAGGGTTAAGAGAACAGATTCCGTTTGAGAGGCGCTCTGGCAGCATTGGAACTACACGGTCTGTCACATAGACAGAGGTCGCACGATTGAGAGCTTCCTTGTCAAGAGCAGAACCCTCTGTCACATAGTAGGAGACGTCGGCAATATGAACACCTAGTTCGATATTTCCATTTTTCAATGGTTTGATATGAACTGCGTCATCTAAGTCTTTTGCATCCGCTCCATCAATGGTAAAGGTAATTTGATCTCTTAAGTCCAGACGACCTTCCATATCCTTCTCTGATGGTGCATCCGGAACACTCTCCGCTTCTTTAAGAACAGCCTCTGGAAACTCAGATACAATATCCATTGATTCCAAGACCTCGAGGACATCAATCCCTGCATCTGTAGAATGTCCAACCACATCTAAGACACTGGCAACAAAGAAATCGTGTTTCTTTACTTGGGTACTTATCAATAAAGACCTTGAGAACTTCTGTACCGTCTAATTGAATAGCTGGCTTCTTAACGTAGATTGGTTGACTAATCTTTTGATTTTTTGAACGGATATAACCCGCATACTTAGGCTTTTCCTCATCAAGAACAATTTGACCAACTACCGTCGTCAAACTGTGTTCTAAAATATCGATAATCTTTGCTTCAGCTGCAGTTCCTTTTTGGCGATCCGCAACCATCTTGATTACAATTTCAACAGTATCGCCATCAATGGCATAGTTAACATCATTTTTCCCTACAAAAAGGTCATCTTCTTCCCCTTCTAGGCTTACAAAACCAAAGCCATTTTTGTGGGCATGAAAAGTTCCTTTAAGAGTAATCTCGTGTTTCTTCTTTTGGTCCAAGGTGAGACTACCATCTTCTTCAAAGCGAATTTGGTGCTTCCTTTCCATCAGCGACAAGGTTTTAATGAGCTCTCGAAAGTCCTTGGAACCATCCATTCCAAGAGCTTGAGCTAAGTCATTTACAGTGACTCGTCCCTTTTCTTTTAAATATTCTTTTATTCTATCTTTCATGTTTTCTTTCTAGATTATTAAAATTTTTCTTTTTGGCGTAAAACCTTATTTCTTTCAAAAATAAAAATAGGCAAGACCTAGTCTCGCCCATTATTTTCTTATCTACTTGATAATACCGTCAATGCTAAGGCAATGGCTAGCCAGAAAAAGACTAAGATTCCTGTCAAACGTTGCATTACGGCTTCAAAACCACGCGCTTTGCTACGTTCAAACAAATCACCTGAGCTGGCATCAAATACATTGCTAGATTGATTTTTAGTTGGTTGCATAAAAATTGCAATCACAATCACAACAGATAATACTAATAAAATGGTTAATAATAGGTTATACATATCAAACTCCTTAAAATCCCTATTATTTTACCATAATTTCTACTTAGATTCAAGATGTAGAGTCACTTTTCTTTCTTTGGGACAATACTTTAAGACTTCAATCTTATCTGGATGTGTTTTAGAGTTCTTACTGGTTAGATAATTCATGCTGCCACAAGAGGAGCATTTTAGATTAATTTTTACACGCACTAGATTTTTTGTATTTGATACTATTTCAATCTAAGATGACTTGAACAAACAATACCAAAATTCTCCTTCCTAACAAAGTTAATTTATAGACACATTTCATCAAGCAACTGAACTACTTGAGCTATCAGCTGTTCTTGATTTCCATTATTATCTAGACTGTGACTAGCCAGACTAATTTTTCTTTCTAAAGGCCATTGAGAGTTTAAACGAGATTCGGCTGCTTCTTTTGAAATTTGGTCCCGTTTCATTAATCGATCCAATTGGACATCACGATTTACATAGACTAACCAAGTTTCGTCAAACCATGAAGCATAGTTCTGCTCAAAAAGCAGGGGAATATCCATGAAAAAGAGAGCTTCTGTCTGATTCAACTGATTTCGTAATGCAGCTAACTCCTCACGAATAATTTCTCCTTGGGTCCTCTTAGACCATTCCTGCTCTTCAGGATTTGAAAAAATAAGACTAGCAAGAATGGGGCGATTCAGTTCACCATTTTCAAGAAGGATTTTCTCCCCAAAATGCTCCACTAAAACCTGATAGAGTCGTCCACCTGGTTTTTGTAGTTGGTGGACGACTGCATCCGCATCTACAACTTGAAACCCTTTTTGTCTTAAAAATTCTGTAACAGTGGACTTACCTGACGCAATACCACCGGTGATTCCGATTATTTTTCCCATCACTTTCTCCTTTGACACTTAGGACAAAAGTGGGTTCCACGACCACCTAATTGAATTTTTTCGATGATGGTTTCACAACGCGAACAAGCTTGACCCGCCTTGTCGTATACTTGATGGAATTCCTGCATGGTGCCATCTTCTCCAAATGCATTGGTATAAGTGCGAATTGTTGAACCACCCTTTTCAACCGCCTGACCTAAAACATTGATCGTTTCATCATGGACTTTTCTAGCCTCTTGTGCTGTTAAACTATTAGATGTTCTTGAAGGATGGACTTTCGCTCTCCAAAGAACTTCATCAACATAGATATTTCCCAATCCTGCAACCAAAGTCTGGTCGAGAAGATATGATTTGATTGGTTTTTTAGATTTTTTCAAGGCAAGTTTAAAACTCCCTAAATCAAAATCCTTCTCAGTCGGTTCCGGACCAAGTTTTTTTGAAATAAAGTAAGAATCCAAGAGTTCGGGTGCTAACAGTTCCAAGGTACCAAATTTACGGACATCCTCATAGACTAAAGTTCCGCCATCCTCAAAATGAATCAACACATGGGCGTGTTTACGTTCTGGCACTTGGTCTGGATAATAAAAATACTTGCCTTCCATTCTCAAGTGAGAGATTAAAACTTTGTCGGATAAATAGAAAAGCAAATACTTGCCACGACGTCCCATTGTTTGAATGACTTGACCGGGCATTTCCTTCTGAAATTCATCCAAATCAGTTTTAATCATCTTGGGGTAACGAATGTCGATGTTTGAAATCTTCTTGCCCAGAATCAATTTTTCTAGACCTCGCCGAACTGTTTCTACCTCAGGTAATTCAGGCATAATCCCTCCTTCTCTAAAAACAAGAAGCAGGCTACTGCCCACCTCTTCTTAATATTCTTTTTCGTTGTAACCAAAATCGGCAAGATCTAATTTCTTATCGCGCCAATTTTTCTTAACCTTGACCCATGTTTCTAGGAAGACCTTGTCTCCTAGCATAAGTTCAATATCTTTTCGAGCCATGGTACCAATTTTCTTGAGCATGGCACCGCCTTTACCGATGATAATCCCTTTTTGGCTGTCACGCTCGACCATAATGGTTGCTCGGATATGAACCTTGTCGGTCTCTTCATCTCGTTTCATAGAATCAACCACTACTGCAACTGAGTGTGGAATTTCCTCACGCGTTAAGTGAAGAACTTTCTCACGAATCATTTCTGAAACCAAGAAGCGCTCTGGGTGGTCTGTAATTTGATCTGACGGGAAATATTGGAAACCTTCTTCTAAGTTTTCGCTCAAAATATCGATCAAACGCGAAACATTATTTCCTGTAGAGCTGAAATTGGTACAATTTCCTTAAAGTCCATCTGATTACGGAAATCATCGATTTGAGCCAAGAGTTGATCTGGATGCACCTTGTCAATCTTGTTTACCACGAGAATGACTGGTACGTTAGCAGCCTTGAGGCGTTCGATAATCATATCGTCCCCCTTCCCTCGTGGCTCGTCTGCTGGAACCATGAAGAGAACCGTGTCGACTTCACGAAGAGTGCTATAGGCTGATTCTACCATGAAATCTCCAAGAGCTGTCTTAGGTTTGTGAATCCCTGGGGTATCGATAAAGACAATCTGTTCCTTATCGGTCGTGTAGATTCCCATAATCTTGTTGCGCGTTGTCTGCGCCTTATCACTCATGATGGCAATTTTTTGCCCCATGACGTGGTTCAAAAAAGTTGACTTCCCAACGTTGGGACGTCCTAAAATGGCTACAAATCCTGATTTAAATGTCATAGTTACCTCTATAATGTTTAAAATAGTAAATCCCAAATCCTAGGGATGAAAATGATAAGTCCAGTCACTGCAGCAAATAAAGACACAACAAGAACTGCACCTGCAGCCATGTCTTTAGCCTTCTTTGCAAGCATATCGAAGTGATAATGGCTAGCCAAATCCACTACATTTTCAATAGCAGAATTCAAAATCTCAAAAGCAATTACTAAAAAAATGCTTAATAGGAGAAAGAGCCATTCAATTCTAGAAACTTGAAAAACAATGCCTGCAAGTAGAACTAAGACAGAAGTCACTGCATGCTTTCTCATATTACGCTCTTCTTTTATGGCAGTAAAAATACCTGTCAGGGCAAAATCTAAACTTGAGAGCAAGTCACGATTCTTCCATTTTCGTTTATTGTCTTGTGAGTCCATAGGCTGTTAAAATTTCTTCTTGTAAACCGAACATCTCCGCTTCTTCTTCCGGAGTGTAGTGATCATAACCGTTTATGTGTAAAAAACCGTGCACAGCTAAAAAGCCCATTTCACGTTCGAAACTATGACCGTACTCTTCAGCTTGCTCATGCGCTTTATCAATTGAAATGAATAACTCGCCGATATAAGAATCAAATTCTGACATCATTTCTGCTAAGTCAGGATCTTCTGCCAAATCCTCTTCGTCAAAGGTAATCTCTAACTCGGGCTTGTATTCAAGACTGATGACATCAGTTGGACGATCTGTATCTCGATACTCTAAATTGAGTTCATGACTGCGTTCATTGGTCACAAAAGTGACTGCCATCTCCTTGTCTTCTTTTCCAATCTTTTTAGCAGCAAATTCCAAAATTTCTTGTGTTTGCTTTAAAATTTCTTTAGAAACCTGACCAGTTTCATCTACCATTTCAATATACATGCGTTTCTCGATTCTCTTTACTTGGCTTTATTATACCATATTTCTATGATTTTATTCTACCTTTTTGATATAATACTATGGAATACATTCATAAGGAGAGAACCATGTCATTTGATGGATTTTTTTTACACCACATGGTTGAGGAATTGCGAGCTGAACTACTAAACGGTCGCATTCAAAAAATTAATCAACCTTTTGATCAAGAATTGGTCTTACAAATCCGTAGCAATCGCCAAAGTCATCGTCTGCTCCTTTCTGCTCATCCTGTTTTTGGACGCATTCAGTTGACAGAAACGACCTTTGAAAACCCTGCTCAACCTTCTACTTTTATCATGGTTTTGAGGAAATATTTACAGGGTGCTGTTATCGAGTCTATCGAGCAGATTGAAAACGATCGAATCGTTGAAATCACTGTTTCTAACAAGAATGAGATTGGAGACAATATCCAAGCCACCCTCATCATTGAGATTATGGGTAAACATAGTAATATCCTCCTTGTCGATAAAAGTAGCCACAAGATTCTTGAAGTTATAAAGCATATTGGCTTTTCACAAAATAGTTACCGAACACTCCTACCTGGTGCTACCTATATAGCTCCACCAAGTACAGAAGCTCGAAACCCCTTTACCATCAAGGATGAAAAACTTTTTGAAATCCTACAAACACAGGAATTGACAGCTAAAAATCTTCAAGGCCTCTTCCAAGGTTTAGGCCGTGATACGGCATTTGAATTAGAAAATTTATTAACTGATGATAGACTTTCCAATTTCCGTAAATTTTTTAATCAAGAAACAAACCCATGCTTAACGGATAAGTCTTTTTCTTGTGTCCCTTTTTCAACTAAAATTGAAGGACATTTTTCAAGCTTATCTCAACTTCTTGATGTTTTTTACAAAGATAAGGCAGAACGTGATCGTGTCAAACAGCAGGCTAGTGAACTCATTCGTCGTGTTGAAAATGAACTACAAAAAAATCGCCAAAAACTGAAGAAACAAGAAAAAGAACTTCAAGCTACCGAAAACGCTGAAGAATTCCGTCAAAAAGGCGAGTTACTAACGACTTTCCTTCATCAAGTTCCAAACGACCAAGACCAAGTCATCTTAGATAACTACTACACCAATCAACCTATCACAATTTCTCTCGATAAAGCTTTAACACCAAACCAAAATGCTCAAAAATACTTCAAACGTTATCAGAAGTTAAAAGAGGCTGTCAAATATCTGACTGAACTAATTGAAGAAACCAAGGCTACCATTCTTTATCTGGAAAGCGTCGAAACAGTCCTCAACCAAGCTGGACTAGATGAAATTGCTGAAATTCGTGAAGAATTAATTCAAACAGGCTTTATTAGAAGACGCCAACGCGAGAAAATTCAAAAGCGTAAAAAGCCAGAAAAATATCTGGCTAGCGATGGTAAAACCATTATTCTCGTTGGCCGAAACAATCTTCAAAACGAAGAGTTGACCTTTAAAATAGCACGCAAAGAGGAACTTTGGTTCCATGCTAAGGATATACCAGGAAGCCACGTTGTCATCTCAGGAAATCTGAATCCTTCTGACGAAGTCAAGACGGATGCTGCAGAACTAGCTGCCTACTATTCGAAAGGACGTCTTTCTAATCTCGTTCAAGTTGATATGATTGAGGTTAAAAAACTCAATAAACCAACTGGTGGGAAACCTGGATTTGTGACTTATACAGGTCAAAAAACGCTTCGTGTCACACCTGATTCTGAGAAAATTGAATCCATGAAGTTGTAATATCAGTCTTATTTTAAAAATATTATTACTTCACTTTTATACAAAAAATAGGAGGGGAGCTCAATGCTACGGCATATTAAACCAACTATAACTATTATATTCGGAGCTGCTATCTTCGCCTTCGGACTTACTTATTTTGTTGTTCCACATCACTTGTTCGAAGGTGGAGCAACAGGGATAACCTTGATTACCTACTATCTCTTTAATATCCCTATTTCGCTGATGAATATCTTGATTAATATCCCTCTCTTCCTACTAGCTTGGAAAATATTTGGACTAAGATCACTATATTCCAGTCTACTTGGAACCATTGCCGTCTCCGTCTGGTTAGCTATCTTTGAGAAGATTCCTCTTCAGTTTAACCTTGAAGGTGATTTGGTTGTGGTTGCTTTAGTAGCTGGTGTCCTCCTAGGTGTTGGACTTGGTGTTATTTTCAATGCGGGTGGAACAACTGGTGGTACTGATATTGTCGCTCGTATCCTTAATAAATACACCAATATCTCTGTTGGAAAATTGCTTTTTGGACTTGATTTTCTGATTCTAATGTTGATTTTAATCATCTTCCAAGACCTACGTCTTGTAACCTATACTCTTTTGTTTGACTTTATTATCTCAAGAGTCATTGACTTGATCGGTGAGGGAGGCTATGCAGGCAAAGGATTTATGATTATCACTCAAAAACCGATGGAATTAGCCGATAAAATTAACGAAGAACTCGGTCGTGGTGTTACCTTTATCTCAGGACAAGGCTACTATAGCAAAAAGGACTTAAAGATTATTTACTGTATTGTCGCAAGAAATGAAATTGTCAAGATGAAAGAAATGATTCATACAGTTGATCCGATGGCCTTTATCACAATCACGGAAGCTCACGAAATCCTTGGAGAAGGGTTTACTTTCCCAGCAAGAGACGAGGTTTCTTAACCTTAAAATAAAAAAAGTAACTTCAATAGTTGAAGTTACTTTTTTTTATTGTCATATCATCAATTATTTTTCTGCAGTAAGTGCAGCCATTGTGATGTAGTTGTAAGGTTTATTGAAGTGTGGCAAGAAGAATAGGTCTGTCAATGCTAATTTGTCAATTGTAACGTGTTCTTGAATAGCAAGTGAGAACATGTGAATTCCCATGCTAATTGCTGAATCACGAGATACCATTTGAGCACCAAGGATTTCACGGCTGTCTTTATCAAAGACGATCTTGATAGCTACTTCATAGTTGTCATGCTTCATAAATTCTGGTTTTTGAAGGTCGTTAAATCCAGTTTCAGTTGCGTTGTAACCAGCAGCTTTTGCTTTTTCAAGTGTCAAACCAGTTGAAACCATGTGAAGACCATAGATTGAGATACCGTTTGATCCTTGAACACCGATTCCTTCAAGCTCATGTCCACAAGCATTGTAAGCACCTACGATACCAGTACGAACAGCGTTTGATGCAAGAGCGATGTAGCTAGTGTCTTTACGAGCGTTGTCATAAACAGTCGCACAGTCACCAACTGCATATACACCTGGGATAGATGTTTCTTGTTTCTTGTCAACAAGGAAAGCACCGTTACGGAAGAGTTCGATCTTACCATCAGCAAGTGCAGTGTTTGGACGGAAACCAACTGCAAGAACAACCATATCCACATCAAATGTTTCTTTGTCAGTGATCAAGCGTTCAACTTTTCCTTCACCTTCGATAGCTTTAACAGTTTGACCAAGTGCCAAACGGATGTTGTGGTCTTCCAAGTTTTTAGCCATCATTTGTGTGAAGTCTTTGTCATAGTATCCGTTCAATACAGTATCAACGATATCAACAAGTACAACTTCTTTTCCAAGACGTTCGAAAGCTTCAGCAAGCTCAACACCGATGTAACCACCACCTACAACAGCGATACGCTCAAGGTGTTTGCTCTTGTCAGCAAGTTTGTTGATAACTTCTTCTGCGTTTTGGTACAATTTAACGAATTGTACGTTTTCAAGAGTTGCTTTGAACTCACGGTTACCTTTAACGATTTCAACGCCTTCGATTGGTGGCAAGATTGGAGTTGAACCAGTAGCAAATCAATTTATCATAAGATTCTTTGTGTTCTTTACCTTCTACTTCTGCAGTTACAACTTTGTTGTCGTAGTCAATTGAAAGAACTGGTGAGTTCATATAAACTTTAGCACCTTTTGCTTCCAATTTTTCTTTATCAGAGTAGAACAATCCTTCAGCGCCGTCGATTTGTTCACCAATCCAAAGAGCCATTCCACATCCAAGGAATGAAATGTTTGAGTTTTGGTCAAATACAACGATTTCGTTTTCGTTTCCAAAGTTGTCCAACATAGTGTTGATACATGCAGTTCCAGCGTGGTTAGCACCCACGACTACGATTTTACTCATAAGATAAATCCTACCTTTATTTTTTTATTTACCTCTCAAGTATACCATTATCTGTTAACGTTTTCAAGACTTTTGACCAGTTTGATATTATTTAAGAAAGTTTTTGAAAGATATATCAATTTGTTTTTCAAAGAGTCCTCATTGATTTGGAGCTGTTTTTAATTTTTTAAGCATATTTCTTGACTTTTTGTAAAAAATGATTTGTGAAAACGCTGACTTTATGATATTCTATTTATATGGAAATAAATTATAAATTCTTAATTTCTTTTTAAATTAAGATTTGTAGCTATTTCCGAGTGATTTGAAGGGAGTTGATTCTTTGCCTCTTAGTTCATCATCTGAGCGATTAATGGGAACTATGATTACTATTTCCTTAGTACATGAACAAGCCGATAATCTTCTCCGTCAAGCTTTTGATTTGCTCAAGGAACTTGAATTCCGCTTCAATGCTAACAGTACTGAATCTGAATTAATGGAAATTAACTATCAGGCAGGTATTGCCCCAGTTAAAGTCCACCCTGATTTGTTTGAACTGATTTCATTAGGTCTAGAACACAGTCTAGCACCTAAAAGCCATCTCAATATTGGTATAGGGCCTTTGGTTCAAACTTGGCGTATTGGTTTTTCCGATGCAAAGGTTGCAAGCCCTAAAGAAATTGCTTCAGTCTTACCACTAATAGACCCTCATTTTATTAAACTCGATTCAGTCAATTCTAAGGTTTTCCTAGAAAAAAAGGGAATGAAAATTGACTTAGGATGTTTAGCAAAGGGGTACAGTGCAGATAAGGTTGCAGCTTTCTTAAAAGAAAACGGCGTCACTTCTGCTCTTATCAATCTTGGAGGAAACATCCTCACAATTGGGAACAACCAATCAAAAGATGGACGTTCGTGGCAAATCGGCATTCAAGATCCAAATAATCCACGCGGTAATCACCTGATGACCTTGTCTATTACTGGAAATCAGTTGTTACATCTGGGATTTATGAACGGCATCTTGAGATCAATGGCAAGGATTATCATCACATTTTCGATAGTGAAACAGGCTATCCTATTGAAACGGATTTAGCTAGTTTAACCATTATATCTGACCGCTCTGTTGATGGCGAGATATGGACCACACGATTATTTGGCGAACGTAGCGCCTCTATTATGTGGCAAGTCGAAAATATTGATGGTATCGAAGCCATCCTCATTGACAAAGATGGACGCTTAGCTTGTTCATCTGGTATCCAACGATAAATAATTAATAATGCAAAAAGAGAAAGGAAAGCCCATGCTTAAACTTATTGCTATTGTAGGAACTAACTCAAAACGTTCCACAAACCGCCAACTGCTTCAATATATGCAGAAACACTTTGCTGATAAAGCAGAAATCGAATTGGTAGAAATTAAAGATCTACCTGTATTTAACAAACCAGCTGACAAGCAAATCCCAGCTGAAGCTACGGAAATCGCTGCTAAAATCGAAGCTGCTGATGGAGTTATTATCGGTACTCCAGAATACGACCACTCAATCCCAGCTGTTCTTATGAGCGCTCTTGCTTGGATCTCATATGGTGTATTCCCGCTTTTGAACAAACCTGTCATGATTACAGGTGCTTCATATGGCACACTCGGTTCATCACGTGCTCAATTGCAACTTCGTCAAATTCTTAATGCTCCTGAAATCAAAGCAAATGTTCTCCCAGATGAATTCTTGCTTTCACATTCTCTTCAAGCATTTGATCAAAATGGTGACTTGGTAGATCTTGATGTCATCAAGAAATTGGATGCCATCTTTGATGACTTCCGTATCTTTGTTAAAGTTACTGAGAAATTGCGTAACGCACAAGATCTTCTTCGCAAAGATGCTGAAGATTTTGATTGGGAAATTTGTAAGATAGGAGATCGAAAGAATGAAATTTGTTGGACTTGTTGGATCAAACTACGATCAATCATATAACCGCAAACTCTTGGAGTTCATCCGCCGTCAGTTTAAATTTAAATTTGAACTAGAAGTTTTGGAAATCGATGAAGTTCCAATGTTTAACCAAGACGAAAAATGGGACGAGAGCTTCCAGTTGCGCCTTCTTTACAACAAAATCACTCGAGCTGATGGTGTGATTATTGCTACTCCAGAGCACAACCACACTATTTCTGCTTCACTTAAGTCAGTCCTTGAATGGCTTTCATACGAAGTTCATCCATTTGAAAACAAACCAGTTATGATTGTGGGTGCTTCATACTACGATCAAGGAACTTCACGTGCTCAAGTTCACCTTCGTAAAATTCTTGATGCACCAGGAGTAAATGCCTACACATTACCAGGTAATGAGTTCCTTCTTGGAAAAGCCAAAGAAGCTTTTGATGCAAAAGGAAATATTATTAACGAAGGAACTGTTAAATTCCTTGAAACTTGCTTAGATAACTTTGTCAAATACGTAGGAGTCGTATCTAATTTGAAAAAACCAAAACCAATTGAACCAGAAGACTTAGATTGTGGAAAACCAATTGCCACAACTATTACAGAAGTTGACCCTGATGATCCAGAATGGGTAGAAAAAGTTGCAGAAATCACAGGAGCTGTTTCAGGTGATACATACGTTAAACTTGACCATGGTATCCTTACAGTTAACCAAATCGATATGTTCTTGAAAGCTATGCCTTTTGAGTTGACATATGCTGATGACAACAACCAATTCCTATACTACAACAACGCTCATCAAGATCCAGAAACAATGTTTGCGAAACGTGTGCCACCTCAATCTGGTAGCCGTATGTCAACAGTTCACGGATCACTTCCACCTGCACGTATGAAGAACGTTGAGTGGGTTATCGGTACACTTCGCAATGGCAACCAAGAATACGTACGTACAATTGTTCCTGGTTCACCTGCAGGTGTTATCAATACTCACAACTACCAAGCTATGTACTATCCTGATGGATCATATGCTGGTATTAATGAAATCGTCTTTAACTTCCAACCATGGCTTGACTGGTACTTGAAAGAAACTGGTCAACGTTTGGTAGGAGGTAGCGGACCATTTGCTCCTGCTGGAGGTCATGGTGATGCAGATGCTACTTCTGGTGCATCTGACGCTGGAGGACATGGTGATGGTGGCCACGGAGCTGCTGATGCTACTTCTGGTGCAAGTAACTAATAACTAACAAAAAGGAACCATTTTGGGTTCCTTTTTTTATAATAGAAATCTCGGTTCGCACACACAAACCGAGAATTTTTTTTTTATGAACTCGGATCATCAAGACTACGGCCATGTAAACCCTTTTTCGCGTTGTACCTGACGAAGTTTTTTTCAGGAGTCACATCATTTCCATCTTCATCTACGATTTTGATTCCTTCAATGTGGTGACGTACTGAACGACGATAGCCTTCGATATATTCCTCACGTAGTTTAGCTTGTTCTACTTTTTTTCCTCTGCAGTCAAGCCTTCTGTTTTTTTCTTTTTTTAGCGAGTTCATTAATACGAGCGATTTTTTTTCTGGTGTCATATTTGGACCTCCAATTTATTTTGTATTGAGAAGATTAAAAGCAGCCACTGTTTTTTTGCTTTTATTGACAAGTTCAGTAAGGATAGCTAAACGGTTGTTCTTCACATCAACATCTTCTGCCATAACCATGGTATTGTCAAAGAAAGCATCAATAACTGGGCTAAGGCCAAATAGTTGATCTAATTTATCACTTGCTGAACCTTTCAATTCAAGACTTTCTACTGCTTGAGCTAATTCTTTTTTTCCTGGTCATTTTCAAAGAGACTACCATCAACTTTTACTGAACCTTCTGCCTTTTTCTGCTAGGGTTAAAGGCACGAGATAATGACTCAACTGATGATTTGTAATCTTCAGTTTTTCGCAGCTTCTGAAAGAGCTTCTGCTGCTTCAATCATATCAGAAACAACAAAGTTTGAACTTGCCAGAACAGCTTCTTTAATATCTTTTGCAGTAGAACCCATCATCTTATCAACACGAGCTTTGATGAAGTTAAGCACTTCTTCTTGGTTATCGTAAGTTAAACTATCAAACGATAAAGCATAAAGACTCGCAATCAACTCGTCCATTGGAATATTCCATCCAAAGTCTTCTAAGATTCGAACAATTCCTTGTGTTGCACGTCGAAGAGCATATGGATCGTTTGAACCTGATGGAATCAAGCCGACCGAGAAGAAAGATAAGAGAGTATCTAATTTATCAGCTAGTGCAAGGATAGCACCAACTTTAGACTCAGGAAGGGCTCCGTCAGCTGAATCTGGAAGATAGTGCTCGCGAATGGCTTGCGCAACTGTAGGATTTTCACCAGTAAGCAGAGCATACTTCTCACCCATGATTCCTTGAAGCTCATCAAATTCACCAACCATACCGGTTAAGAGGTCAAATTTATAAATGGCTGCAGCACGAGCAAGATCAATAGATTCATCAACTGATAGACCAGCTTTTTCAGCTAGCAGGATAGCAATTTGTCCTGTACGAATCATGTGTTCACGAAGTGAACCAATCTTTTCATGGAAGGTTACGTGTGAAAGTTTAGCAACTAAATCTTCAATCTTGAGTTTTTGGTCTTCACGCCAGAAGAATTCTCCATCTTCCAAGCGGGCAACCAAAACTTTCTCATTTCCTCGAATGACATTTTCCAAGTGTTCAGCATTTCCGTTACGAACTGAAATGAAGTTTGGTTTTAGATTTCCATCAAGATCACGGACAACAAAATAACGTTGATGAGTTTCCATTGAAGTAACCAAAACTTCTTCTGGAACTTCTAGGTATTTAGGATCAAAATTACCCATAAAAGCGGTTGGATATTCGACCAAGTTTAAGACTTCGTTTAAAAGTCCTTCATCAATCTGTACTTGAACGCCTTGTTCTGCTTCAATTTCCTTGATTTGTTCACGAATCATATTTCACGTTCAATGCTATCAGCAATGACATAGACTTTGCGTAAGTCTTCTTCGTAACTATCAGCATGACGGATCTCTACTTCATGACCAAGGAAACGGTGTCCGCGGCTGACTCTGCCTGAATGAATATCTAGGAAATCTAGGTCAAGAGCTTCATCATCTAAAAGCACTGTCAAAGTGTGGACTGGACGGATGTATTCAAAGGTATTGTTTGCCCAGTGCATGCTGACAGGGAAACTTAAGCTAGCCAAGACTTCTGGAATTCCAGTCAGAACTTCTTCCGCTGGTTTTCCAGCTTCATGCTTGGTTACGTAGACGTATTCTTCACCCTTGATTTCACGGAATTCAATGTCATCTACAGTCAAGCCTTTTCCACGGACAAACCCTTGGGCAGCTTTAGAGAAATTTCCTTCTGCATCCAAAGCAATTTTCTTAGAAGGTCCTTTAAAATCTTCAGTCAAATCTGTTTGCTGATCTGCTAAACCAAGTACACGAACAGCCAAACGACGTGGTGTTGAAAAGGTTTGAATCCCTTCATATGAAAGGCGGTTGTCATCCAAGAAGGCTGCCATTTTTTCACCTAGTTGTTTTTCACTTGGTGTGACAACGTAGGCTGGTAACTCTTCGAGTCCTAGTTCTACTAATAAGTTTTTTGTCATGTTTTTTCCTTTACACAATCAATTATTTTTCTTCAACAAGACCTTTAGTAGTGGGGGACGCAAGCAAACCTTCAGTTTCATTGCTAACTGCCAAGCCTTAAGTCTCGTCAGTTCCCCAATCGGATAAGAAACTTCTTATCCGACTTTCACTACAGCGTTCTTGTTTTATTTAGCGACCTACGGTCGAATTTCAGTCATTTATTCCCGTAATTCTGTCTATTCTTCCTCTTCTGCGAGGAGTTTGGCGCGGGTGGCTTCATCTAGAAGTGGGTAACCGAGTTTCTTACGTTCTGCGACGAAGGTTTTGGCTACGACACGGGCCAAGTTACGGATGCGGGCAATGTAACCGGCACGTTCTGTAACTGATACCGCTCCACGAGCATCAAGCAAGTTGAAGGTATGTGAACATTTCAAAACGTAGTCATAGGCCGGGTGAACAAGTCCCAATTCCAAAGCACGTCCTGCTTCTTTTTCAAATTTTTCGAAGTTTTCAAGAAGCATATCTTGATCAGAAACTTCAAAGCTGTATTTTGAATGCTCATATTCTGGTTGAAGGAAGATTTCTCCGTATTTAACACCTGGAGCCCACTCAATATCGTAAACAGAATCTACTTCTTGGATATAAGAAGCCAAACGCTCTAAACCATAAGTAACTTCAGCTGTAACAGGACCAGTTGCCAAGCCACCGACTTGTTGGAAGTATGTGAACTGAGTAATTTCCATCCCATCAAGCCACACTTCCCAACCAAGACCAGCAGAACCAGTTGATGGGTTTTCCCAGTTATCTTCAACGAAACGAATATCGTGTTCCAAAGGATTAATACCCAATTTCTCCAACGACTCAAGGTAGAGCTCTTGGATGTTTGAAGGTGATGGTTTCATAACCACTTGGAATTGATGGTGTTGGTAGAGACGGTTTGGGTTTTCCCCGTAACGACCGTCCGCTGGACGACGTGATGGCTCTACATAGGCTGCGTTCCATGGTTCAGGACCAATAGCACGTAGGAAAGTGTAAGGGCTCATGGTTCCTGCACCCTTTTCGTTATCATAAGCCTGCATCAGCATACAACCCTGATCATTCCAGTATTGTTGCAAAGTAAGGATGATTTCCTGGAAAGTCAATTTTTTAGACATATTTTACTCCTTTTTCTATATGATTGTGTCCGACTCAAGATACAAAAAGAACCGTGTCTTTGCTCCTAAGTCTGTGACCTAGGGGCGTCAGAAACGCGGTTCCACCCTAATTTATTACTTCATTATTTTTAAAAAATATACCAAAAGCGCCACACTTATCTCTCGACCACCTGACTCCCACTACCACAGGCTCGCTTCGGATCTACTGATAAGATATTCTTTCTTGCCATCTATTATAACAAAATGAAATTAAAAAAAGTAAATTTTTTTCATAAGAAATCTCTACTAATTCACCTAAATTGAAATACTAATCTGACGTTGTTCCCTTTCTTGCCCCTTTTTGAACAAAAAGAAAAACCGCTACTCCTAAGAATAGCGGTTTAATCATGTTTTTAAGCTACAAATGTAGTCGCTCTATTATTTAAGAGTAACTGAAGCTCCAGCTTCTTCCAATTTAGCTTTGATTTCTTCAGCTTCTGCAGTTGCAACGCCTTCTTTAACAAGTGCTGGTGCACCGTCAACAAGTTCTTTAGCTTCTTTAAGTCCAAGACCAGTGATTTCACGTACAACTTTGATAACGCCAACTTTTTTGTCACCAGCAGCTGTCAATTCAACGTCAAATGAGTCTTTAGCAGCACCAGCGTCAGCAGCACCAGCTGCAGCAACAGCTACAGGAGCAGCTGCAGTTACACCAAATTCTTCTTCGATAGCTTTTACAAGGTCGTTCAATTCAAGGATTGAAGCTTCTTTAATTTCAGCAATAATGTTTTCAATGTTCAATGCCATTGTTATTTCCTCCAAATAAGTTTATATTTTAATTTTTATATTTTTTGTAGCTAGGCTACGCTGCGTAGCTTAAGATTAAGCTGCGTCTTCTTTGTTGTCTGCAACCGCTTTGACTGCAAGAGCAACGTTGCGCACTGGCGCTTGAAGTACAGAAAGGAGCATAGAAAGAAGTCCTTCGCGGTTTGGAAGAGTTGCAAGAGCAAGGATCTCTTCTTTTGATGCGACAGCGCCTTCGATTGCACCACCTTTGATTTCAAGTGCTTCAGCGTTTTTAGCAAAGTCGTTCAAGATTTTCGCTGGTGCGATAACATCTTCGTTAGAAAATGCTACTGCAGATGGTCCAATAAAAACAGATGCAAGATCTTCAAGACCAGCTTTTTCAGCTGCACGACGTAAGATTGAGTTTTTAATAACTTTGTACTCAACTTCGCTTCCACGAAGCTCACGACGAAGAACTGTATCTTGTTCAACTGTCAAACCACGAGCGTCTACAACGACGATTGATGCAGCAGCTTTCATTTTCTCAGCTACTACGTCAACTAGTTCCGCTTTCTTAGCAATAATTGCTTCACTCATTAGTGTGTTCACCTCCGTAATTATTTTGCTTGGGGAATTTTTCCAAAAGAAAAACGCGCCCAAACCTAGACACGAAAGTACAATACGCTTCTTTTTACATGATACGTTTTGTCCTCGGTAGGATATTTATGAGTCTAGCTCCCCTACTGTCTTAGGCAGTTTTTTCAAACCGTTTATTAGTTTAACATACTTGAGAATATAAAGCAAGAGTTTTCTACTGTTTTTTAAAAAAAATTTCTTTTTTGTTTTAGATTGAAATGTACATGTGACTAGAGTTTTTATACTTGACATGTCTGTTTTTTTATTGTACTATACAACTGTATATACACATAAAAAGGAGTTATTATGAATACACAAAAGAAAACCCAATTCATGACTTTAACCGCATTGCTAACTGCTATCGCTATTTTGATTCCCTTGGCGATGCCCTTCAAGATTGTTATTCCACCCGCTTCTTACACTCTAGGAAGCCATGTGGCCATCTTTATCGCTATGTTCCTTTCTCCTTGGATGGCAATCTTTGTCATTATAGCTTCTAGCCTAGGATTCCTCATGGCAGGTTATCCAATTGTTATTGTACTTCGAGCTTTCTCCCATATCTTTTTCGGCACTTTGGGAGCCTTCTATTTGCAAAAACATCCTCAAACCTTAGATAATCCAAAATCCTCTTTGATTTTTAACTTTGTACTTGGTTTAGTACACGCTATTGCCGAAGTCTTTGCTTGTATTATCTTCTATGCTAGTACAGGAACAGACCTAAAAAGTATGTTCTATGTTCTCTTTGTATTGGTTGGTTTTGGAACTATTGTTCATAGTATGATAGACTATTACTTAGCATTAGCTGTTTATAAAGCATTGAAAAAACGTCGTTAAGCGTTAAGAAAGAAGAATATGACAAAAAATCGAAAAGAAGCACTTCTACAACTCTTAAAAGAAGCTCAAAAACCTCAAAACGGAAAAAGCTTAGCAGAACATTTTCATGTCACTCGCCAGATTATCGTTCAGGACATTGCAGTTCTTCGTGCAGACGGTGCTCCTATCTTATCAACCAATCGTGGCTATATTTATAAAGAAAGCAAAACCAATCCGTATGTTCACAAGCTGTTTAAAGTAAAGCACGAGATGGAAGAAATCGGTCAAGAACTTCTAGCTATCGTCGATAATGGGGGACGTGTTCAGAATACCTTGATTGATCATCCTGTCTACGGGGAAATTGAAACCTTGCTCAAACTCTCTTGTCGCCGTGACGTTCAGCATTTTAGAGCAAGTCGAACGGTCTGACTTTAGACCACTTTCTGAATTAACAGATGGCGTCCACTATCACCTAGTCGAAGCTGAAAACGAACAAGACCTCCTCTATATTGAGAAGGCCTTGGACAAGTTAGGGTATTTGGTAAAGGATTAAAAAGTTCTTTTTTCCCATCCGTCTTCTGTACGGTGACGGTAGAAAAATTCAGACTTGTCTGGAGCTTCCATCATCTCCATCAAAGGTAACATATCATAAGCCAGATCCAAATATGGAATCTGGTCTTTTTCTACCCAGGACACTTCTCCTTCTTCAGATGATTGTAGAGTACCAGTAAACTCAGTCGCCTTGTAACAAAAGACAATATAACGCTCACCTGTATCTAAGGGCCAATTTTTAATGCCGACAAGTTGAGGATTTTGAATCGTCAGACCTGTTTCCTCGTATATTTCACGGATAACTGACTCTGCAAAAGCCTCTCCGTCTTCGACATGTCCTCCTGGAAAGGCATAGCCAGACCAATGGTTGCTTTCGGGTGATCGATATTGCATAACCACGCGCTGCTTTTCTAGATCTTCAATCATACAAATATTGGTAAGAATGGTTAATTGTGCTCGAGACATAGGACTCACTTTCTAATCTCTAATTTTCTATCTTATACTTAACTTTAGATTTCATAATCAAGGGATTAACTAAGTCATGATATTCATGAATTTCATGGAGTAAGGAACCTCTGATGATTCTGATTTCATTATTTTCTTTATTAACGTAGTAGTCTAAATTGATAGGCATAGATGAATCTGGAACCATGGAGAAAAAGAAAAATATCACGAACCAGATTATGAGAGCAAAGAATCCGCTGAGAGCTTGAAAAATCAAATGATGCCATTGAAAGATTCTTGTTTTATAAAAGATGGTCCATGGATGGATAAATAGGGTTAAGCAGAGACCAAAAAACCAGATATTCCACAAAACTGGGGTAAAAGCTAAACCAAATAAACCTAGGACAAAATGAATTAAGGCAAATACCAAGAACAGTAGGTAAAGAATCCTAAATATAGTTAGATGTTTTCTCATGATTGACTCCTTTTCTTTTCAATAAATTTCATAAACAAAATCGTTAAAGCAGCTACAGTAAAAAAGATTAGATAGGTTGCTATAGGGAACCAAATATAGCGGTGATCTAAGGACAAGAGAGAAGGTAAAATCCCTTTACTGTTTTTTCCGCTAATTCCAATAAAGAGATGGACTATTAAACCGATACTATTAAGATAGATAAATAATTCTGCATATCTTTTTATTGTCATCCTTGCCCCAGACAAGTCTAAGAACCAATAGTCAAATAATCGATATACCAGACAAAAAAGATTTATATATAGCGGAAAACTATAGTTGATATCTCTGTAGGGCGACGGAATAGGAAGACTTTCAAAAACTAGATTCAAACTTAGTCCTATTGGTAGGATAATTCCGAGAACCGAGAAGAATCCTAAAAATTTATGAGAATCTAGCCAAAGATGAAAACTTTCTTTCATTGAGAGATTCTTTTTTGTATTTGAATTTCTTTTATTCTTTCTCATTTGAGTGAATTTTCCCTATTTTCTTCTTTTCCCTTTTTCTTTTCAATATACTTGGAAATTAAAATAATCAAAGTAGCCACTAAGAAGAAGGTTATATAAGTAAGAATTGGAAACCAGATGTAGCGGTGGTCTATGGTTAGCAAGGAAGGAATATTCTTTCTGTTTCGACTCGATATTCCAAAAAACAAGTGAAACAACAGACCTACTCCATTTAGGTACAAGAATGGTTCTACAAAATCATGTACTGTCAGCATTCCATCAAAAGTATCTCTAAAAACACCGTGATAAAGCATGTTCACTAAGAATACAAGATTCATATAAAGTGGAAAGACATAATTGAGGTTTTGATAGGATTTTGGAACAAGAGTTGTCCCGAGCAACAAATAGATTATCCCACAAGCTGAGAAGAAAAAAATACTACTATCTAATAGAAAAGCTATTTTTGAATGCTGTAGCAACCACAATTTTACTTTATCCAGCCAGCTCATTTTTCGATTTGGCTTATGGGACTTTTTTGATTTTTTCTCTTTTTTATTATCTTGTTTCATGATAGTTTTTTAACTTCTTCTGCTACTTTTTGGAGATGTTTTTGTCTAGTTGAATTGGTATTTACTTCTCGTCCTAGCTCTCCTAAGATACACACGCGCTTAGTTTTAATCCCACAGTGATTCAAGACCGCATTTTTCAAAACAGAGATACCATAGCTATCTGGAATGTTGATAGGACCCGAAAAGATTTTGTACCACCAAGTGGGCGCCATGGAGGTTGCGTAAATACTGGCTGTTTTCCCTTTTAATAACTTTTTAAACTGCTTGCCTCTAAGGTAATTCCAGATAAAACTCCCCTGATCATTAGCAGAGTATGCAATTCCCGGTGTAAAGACCCGGTCGATCCAGCCCTTCATAAGGCTCGGCATACTACTCCACCAGATGGGATAAACAAAGATCAGGTGATCCGCCCACTGGATTAATTCCTGAGAACGAAGGATAAAAGAATCTTCTTCCATACGTTTTCGATAGCCATAACGTAAAACAGGATCAAAGTCCTCTTCATTAAGGTTGATGACTTCAAGTTCATTGCGATTTAAGTCAATATTTTCTACAATGGTTTGAAAAACGGCTTGGCAGTAGCTTTCCTTATCAGGGTGTCCATTGATGACTAAAATCTTCATTCTTCTCTCCTATCTAATCCAACGCCTTGACTTCCAGCATCATATCACGTATTTGAGCTGCTAACTCGAAATCAAGCACTTCGACGGCTTCTTGCATTTGTTAAAAATCAATATACTATTTCATAAACAATTAATTTTTGTCAGCCGAAAATATTTTTAGCAAAAACTCCCTTAGTTTATCATCCTCAATATAAACCATTTGCCCGTATACTGCTCTTGTTAATAAAATATAATAAGCATTTTTGACAAAATCGTCAATATTCTCTACCCCTTTTTTAGCAGCTGTATCAAAAGAATTATCTTTATTTACTTTTATACATTTTTCTGTCTCATCTAGATAGATATCTTTACCAATATAAATTGATGCGAAATCTATATCAAATCCATGAATATCATAAACATTTCCAACTTCTGTTGATTTATTTGCATAATTTCTAAAACTTTTCTCCATCCATACTCCATTTTAATGAATCTCCATTGGAATTAATTTTTATGAATTCATAATCATTTGCTTTTTTTTACAGGTTTGCAGTACCCAGCCAAACAAAGTGATTTCTTTTCAGGAAATCTAAATTGCTTCTCTGATACATATTTTACCCATTCCTCTATATTTGAGGCAATTTCTAAAAATAGTCTACTTCTCCTATTTTATTTTTTTATAATAATTTATGAATTTATCATCTAATTTTTTTATGGTAGATACCTAATAATTCTTTAATAAAAAGTAACAAAATTCCTCTGCAAATTTTTTTCAGATTTACCATTTAAAAATTCTTAGTTGCGCTTTCCAATGTATATTCACAAATATTATCTTTATCTATTTCTGGTTCTTTTTAATTGTTCTTTTTCTTTATTCTTATCTTTATCATTAAATATTTCTTTAATATCAATATCATCAACTTTTTCTTAAACGTTGGGAGTCATCATAAGAAATTATTAGATGTGATTTAGTAAATTTCTTTTTTTGATAAAATGTAAAACGGAAGGGTATTTTAATCCCTTAATTTTTTCTTCAGTTGTGTACTCTTTTTTTCCTTTCCGATAATTTCATTTAATCTTTTTAGAATATCCGTATCATTTTTTTGCCCTGTGGGATAAACTAACCCTTCAATTAATCTAGTTGTTCGTTGGGCCTCATCAATAATAATATAATCGTACTCAGTATTAGTTTCTGATAATTGATTAAAAAGTAACAATGTCAATGCCATTATCATCAGGTTTCAATCCGTAACTTGTTAAAATTTTTTTAAAACGATCTCTATGTGTATTTTTTACAAAAACTGCAATTTTGTTTTCTTTGTTTTTCAATTTTAAACGAGCAATAAGATGTAATAATAGGACAGTTTTTCCCAGTTCCAGCCCCACCTTTTAATAAGATGAATGTGCTTATCATTTGATTCTAAAATATTATTTAAAAATAGAATTTTTGATTTTTTTGTAAGTTCAAAGAATGGACTTTCTGCAAACAAACTTGAAGTTACTCGCTTTAAATTTGGTTTATCATCAATTAAATTTATTTTCCTGTAAAAAAATTTAAGAATATTATTGATTACATCTTTTTTTCAACAACTTCTCTTAATGCTTGATATTTTTCCAGATTCATTACCTCTATCTTTGTTTGCAAGTAATTTTCCAACGTAATCACCATCTTTATTCATGTTTACAAAAATTTAAAAAAATTAAATTCTTCTATAAAATGTTAATATCAAAATTTTTTTCGATATAATTTAAATTTTTGAGATATATTCTCTCCATAAAAAAAGTTATATACTCACCATTTATAAATTCTTTAAAAAAACGTTTTCATAATTTTTCTTTTTTTTAACTTTTTCACTATGCTCTTTAGTTCTCCTACTCACATTAATAGTTTGACCTATATAATAATACCTTCTTCCATCACTTTGAATAGGGGATATATAAATATAAATCAAAGGAAAATCAGATAGTGCTCTAAAATCTTCATCAGAAATATCAGGAATTATTTCTTTATCGAGCTTTGCATGAACATAATTAAATATGGGATTATTTTTTGGATATTCACCCCAGCGTGGAAATTTATTATTTTCTGTATTTGTCATTCGTTCTCTCACATTTAATCCAAAGCCTTGACTTCCAGCATCATATCACGTATCTGGGCTGCCAGTTCAAAGTCAAGCACTTCGACGGCTTCTTGCATTTGTTTTTCCAGTTTCTTTACCAGTTCTTTACGTTCTTGTTTGTTAAGGCTATTGATATCGACTTCCTTGTCCTCTTCCTTAGCAACTACCTTGGTTACAGAAATCAGGTCACGGATTTCTTTCTTAATCGTTTGTGGAATAATGCCGTGCTCTTCATTATAGGCCATCTGGATTTTACGACGACGGGCCGTTTCATCAATGGCACGTTGCATAGACTGAGTCATAGTGTCAGCATACATGATGACATGCCCTTCGCTATTACGGGCAGCACGACCGATAGTCTGAATAAGTCCACGCTCATTACGAAGGAAACCTTCCTTATCAGCATCAAGAATAGCAACTAAACTTACTTCAGGTACGTCAATCCCTTCACGAAGGAGGTTAATCCCGACTAAGACATCAAAGACTCCTAAACGCAGATCACGGATAATCTCTGTCCGCTCTAAAGTCTTGATATCCGAGTGCATGTATTTGACTTTGATCCCCATTTCCTTGAAGTAATCGGTCAAGTCTTCTGCCATTTTCTTGGTCAAGGTTGTAATAAAGGTACGTTGGTTCTTTTCAACACGGGCATTGATTTCACCTAAAAGGTCATCAATCTGTCCCATAGTTGGACGGACTTCAACTTCTGGGTCCAAAAGACCTGTTGGACGGATGATTTGCTCAATCACAGTGTCGGTTTGTTCCATCTCATAATCACCAGGTGTCGCTGACACATAGACAATTTGGTGAACGTGACTTTCAAACTCTTCCCGACGAAGAGGACGGTTGTCTAGGGCAGAAGGCAAACGGAAACCATAATTAACCAACATTTCCTTGCGAGAACGGTCACCATTGTACATGCCCTTAATCTGTCCCATGGTCATATGGCTCTCATCAATCATAATCAGGAAATCATCTGGAAAGAAATCAAGAAGTGTATAAGGAGGTTCTCCCTCACTTCGTCCATCCATGTGACGCGAGTAGTTTTCGACACCATTGGTATAACCCATCTCACGTAGCATCTCAATATCATACTCTGTACGCTGTTTCAAACGCTGAGCTTCGAGGAGCTTACCTTCCTTCTCAAAAATAGCTAACTGCTCCTCCAACTCAGCCTCAATCTTAGCAATAGCTACTTCCATGTGGTCATCATTGGTCACGAAGTGAGTCGCCGGGAAAATCGCCAAATGATCCACTTCGCCCAGAACTTGCCCTGTCAGAGCTTCGACTTCACGGATACGGTCAATCTCATCACCGAAGAACTCAACACGAAAGGCATGCTCATCACGAGAGGCTGGGAAAATCTCCACCACATCCCCACGTACACGAAATGTACCACGTTGGAAGTCGATGTCATTGCGCTCAAACTGAATGTCCACCAAATCGTTCAGCAGTTTATCTCGAGAAATCTCAAGACCTGGGCGCAGGCTCACCACGCTATCAGCGTATTCTTTAGGAGATCCCAAACCATAGATACAAGACACAGATGCTACAATGATAACGTCATTACGCTCCAATAAAGCTGATGTTGCTGAGTGGCGAAGCTTGTCAATTTCATCATTGACTGAACTGTCTTTTTCTATATAAGTATCGCTTGAAGGTACATAGGCTTCTGGCTGGTAATAATCATAGTAAGATACGAAGTACTCAACAGCATTTTCAGGGAAAAATTCCTTGAACTCCCCATAGAGCTGTCCCGCTAGGGTTTTATTGTGGGCAATCACTAGAGTTGGTTTATTGACTTGGGCAATGACTTGACTCATAGTGTAGGTCTTTCCTGTACCAGTCGCCCCCATCAAGATTTGAGCCTTTTCTCCACCCTCGATATTATCCACCAACTGTTCAATGGCCTGCGGTTGGTCCCCAGACGGTTGGTATTTGGATACTAGTTTAAATTTGTTGTCTGTAATTCGATTTATCATAATAGCCTCATATACATTTTCTATCCTTCTATTTTACCATAAAAAGGAAAGAGTTTCTGTTTCTCAACAGACTACCTTACCTTGTTATGTGTTATGTGTTATATCTTCTAACATCAAAATATAAAATGTTTGCCGTTTTCAATTTTTTCTGCTATAATTTGAAAATACCCTGAAAGGAGACATCACATGAAGAAAAAAATTCTAGCTTGTTTGCTTATTTTATTTCCTATTCTTTCATTAGGAATAGTAAAAGCTGACACAGAAAAAACCAAGTATGTTATCGCCAGTGACTCATCTTTTGCGCCATTTGTTTTCCAGGACTCAAGCAATCAATACACTGGTATCGATATGGATCTAATCAAGGCAATCGCTGAAGACCAAGGTTTTGAAATCGAGATTACCAATCCAGGTTTTGATGCTGCTATTAACGCAGTCCAATCTGGACAAGCAGACGGTATCATTGCAGGTATGTCAGTGACTGATGCTCGTAAAGAAACCTTTGATTTCTCTGATTCTTACTATACAGCAAATACTATTCTTGGTGTTAAAGAATCAAGTACCATTTCTTCTTATGAAGATTTGAACGGTAAGACTGTAGGTGTGAAAAATGGTACTGCTTCACAAACCTTCCTAACAGAAAATCAAAGTAAGTACGGTTACAAGATCAAAACTTTTTCAGATGCTGCATCTATGTATGATAGCTTAAACACTGGTTCAATTGATGCCGTTATGGACGACGAACCTGTTATTAAATACTCTATTAGTCAAGGACAAAAGTTAAAAACACCAATCGCAGGTACACCAATTGGTGAAACTGCCTTTGCTGTTAAAAAAGGAAGCAATCCAGAATTGCTAGAGAAATTCAACAAAGGGCTTGCAAACCTTAAGGCAAATGGAGAATTCCAAAAAATCCTTGATAAGTATCTAGCTAGCGATTCTACTACTACAAGTTCATCTGCTGATGAAACAACTATTTGGGGATTGTTGAAAAACAACTACAAACAACTTCTCAGCGGACTCGGAATTACTCTCTCATTAGCACTTATTTCATTTGTAATTGCGATTTTCATTGGAATTATCTTCGGTATTTAGTGTCAGCCCTTATAAATCACTCCGTTTGATTTCAGAGATTTTCGTTGACGTTATCCGTGGTATTCCACTCATGATTCTTGCAGCCTTCATTTTCTGGGGCATTCCTAACTTTATCGAATCTCTTACAGGTCAACAAAGTCCAATCAACGACTTTGTCGCTGGTACAATTGCCCTCTCCCTAAACTCAGCTGCCTACATTGCTGAAATTGTTCGTGGTGGTATCAAGGCCGTGCCTGTTGGACAAATGGAAGCCAGTCGAAGCCTAGGTATTTCATATGGAAAAACCATGCGTAAGATTGTCTTGCCACAAGCAACTAAGCTCATGCTTCCAAACTTTGTCAACCAATTTGTTATTGCTTTGAAAGATACAACGATCGTATCTGCAATCGGTCTGGTAGAACTCTTCCAAACTGGTAAGATTATCATTGCTCGTAACTACCAAAGTTTCAAAATGTATGCAATTCTCGCAGTCTTCTACCTTGTGATTATCACTCTTCTAACTAGATTAGCGAAACGCTTAGAAAAGAGGATTCAATAATGGCAAAATTAAAAATTGATGTTCATAACTTACATAAACAATATGGTAAAAACAAAGTCCTTAAAGGAATTTCAGCGAAATTCTATGAAGGAGATGTTGTTTGTATCATTGGACCTTCTGGTTCAGGTAAGTCAACTTTCTTGCGTAGCTTAAATCTCCTCGAAGAAGGAACAAAAGGAAGCATCACAGTTAATGGCTATGATTTGACGGATAAATCTACCAACGTAGACCATGTTCGTGAAAATATCGGAATGGTGTTCCAGCACTTCAATCTCTTTCCACATATGACCGTATTGGAAAATATCACTTTCGCTCCTGTAGAACATAAGTTAATGACTAAGGCTGAAGCTGAAAAATTGGGTATGGAACTCCTTGAAAAAGTCGGGCTTGCTGACAAGGCCAATGCCAATCCTGAAAGTCTATCCGGTGGTCAAAAACAACGTGTGGCTATCGCTCGCGGTTTAGCAATGAACCCTGATATCATGCTCTTTGACGAACCAACTTCTGCCCTTGACCCTGAGATGGTTGGTGATGTTCTGAACGTTATGAAAGAGTTGGCTGAACAAGGCATGACTATGATCATCGTAACCCACGAAATGGGATTTGCCCGTAAGGTTGCCAATCGAGTTATCTTTACAGCAGACGGTGAATTCCTAGAAGATGGTTCCCCTGATCAAATCTTTGACAACCCACAACACCCTCGTCTAAAAGAATTTTTGGACAAGGTTCTCAATGCTTAAAAAACTGCAAGGTAAACCTTGCAGTTTTTTTCTCACTTGTATTGGAATTTTGGATTTTTTAGAAAATTATGATAAAATAAAGGGTATGAAAATGGGGATTCCTCATGCCTAGGATATCTAGGAAAGTAAATAGAAATTAGGTAGCTGGATGTCATCTAAAGTTATTGTTACAATTTTTGGTGCTAGTGGAGATTTGGCTAAACGTAAGCTTTACCCTTCACTCTTTAGACTTTATAAATCAGGTAATCTTTCTGATCATTTTGCTGTTATTGGAACTGCTCGTAGACCTTGGAGTAAGGAATATTTCGAATCTGTTGTTGTCGAATCTATTTTAGACTTGGCAGATAGCGCAGAAGAGGCTCAAGCATTTGCTAGTCATTTTTACTATCAAAGTCACGATGTTAATGACACTGAGCACTATATCGAATTGCGCAAGCTTCAGGCTGAGTTAAATGAAAAGTATCAAACTGAACACAACAAGCTCTTCTTCCTCTCAATGGCACCACAATTCTTCGGTACCATCGCCAAACACCTCAAGTCTGAGCAAATCGTTGACGGTAAGGGCTTTGAACGTTTGATTGTTGAGAAACCTTTTGGAACCGACTATGAGACTGCAAGCAAACTAAACGAAGAGCTTCTAGCTACTTTTAACGAAGAGCAAATCTATCGTATCGACCACTATCTTGGTAAGGAAATGATTCAAAGCATATTGCCATTCGTTTTGCCAATATGATCTTTGAAAATGTTTGGAATCGGGAACATATTGATAATGTGCAAATTACCTTTGCAGAACGTCTAGGTGTTGAAGAGCGTGGTGGCTACTATGATGAGTCTGGTGCCCTTCGAGACATGGTTCAAAACCACACACTTCAGCTGCTGTCACTCCTTGCTATGGACAAGCCTGCAAGCTTTACAAAGGATGACATTCGCGCAGAGAAAATCAAGGTCTTCAAGAACCTTTACCACCCTACAGATGAGGAACTTAAAGAGCACTTCATCCGTGGTCAGTATCGTTCTGGAAAAGTTGATGGCATGAAGTACATTTCTTACCGCAGCGAACCAAATGTCAACCCAGAATCAATGACAGAAACCTTCGCTTCAGGTGCCTTCTTTGTTGAGAGTGACCGTTTCCGTGGTGTTCCATTCTTCTTCCGTACAGGTAAACGAATGACTGAAAAGGGAACGCATGTCAATATCGTCTTTAAGCAAATGGATTCAATCTTTGGAGAACCACTAGCACCGAATGTGCTTACCATCTACATCCAACCGACGGAAGGATTCTCTCTTAGCCTTAACGGTAAAGAAGTTGGAGAAGAGTTCAAACTTGCACATAACTCGCTTGACTATCGAACAGATGCGACTGCAACAGGTGCTTCACCAGACCCATATGAAAAACTGATCTATGATGTTTTGAACAATAACTCAACAAACTTTAGCCACTGGGATGAAGTGAGTGCATCATGGAAATTGATTGACCGTATCGAAAAGCTTTGGGCTGAAAACGGTGCTCCACTTCATGACTACAAGGCTGGTAGCATGGGACCTCAAGCTAGTTTTGATCTCCTTGAAAAATATGGTGCCAAATGGACATGGCAACCAGATATCGCCTATCGTAAAGATGGTCGTTTAGAATAATCAAAAACAATCCTGCAAGAATTCTTGCAGGATTTTCTTTTATATCAAACCTTCTAGAAGGCCCTTCATAAAGTTTTCAGAGTTAAACTCACCGATATCATCGATTTTTTCACCAAAACCAATCAACTTAACAGGAATATTAAGTTCCTCACGGATAGCAAGAACAACACCACCTCGGGCAGTCCCGTCAATTTTTGTTAAGACTATTCCTGTGACAGGCGTAATTTTAGAGAACTCTTTAGCTTGTACAAGAGCGTTTTGTCCTGTTGAGGCGTCAAGTGCTAGGAAGGTTTCATGCGGAGCTTCTGGCACGACACGTTTAATGATACGACCAATCTTTTCCAACTCTGCCATCAGGTTTTCTTTGTTTTGTAAACGTCCAGCTGTATCAATCATGAGAATATCAATACCTTCTGCTACTGCACGCTCCATCCCATCAAAGACAACGCTAGCTGGATCTGCTTTCTCAGGACCAGTAACAACAGGAACATCTACACGGCGACCCCACTCAGCTAACTGGGCAACTGCACCAGCACGGAAGGTATCAGCAGCAACAAGCATAACCTTTTTACCAGCTTGTTTGTAACGGTGTGCCAATTTACCGATAGAGGTCGTTTTCCCGACACCATTAACTCCTACAAAGAGCATGACAGTCAAACCATCTTGGAAGTTAATGCTTTCATTGTATTGCCCATCTTTTTCGTAAAGCTCCACCAATTTTTTTCGATGATAACACGACGAAGGGCTTCTGGTTTCTTGGCATTTTTCAAGTTTGGCTTCATAGCGCAATTCTTCGGTAAGATTTGAAGCTACCTGTACGCCAACGTCACTCATGATCAAGAGTTCTTCTAGCTCTTCAAAGAAATCTTCATCGACTGAGCGGAAATTAGCAAAGAAGGCATTCAAACGTGCCCCAAATCCCGTACGAGTTTTCTTGAGACTGCGATCATACTTTTCCTGTACAGTCTCTTCAACCAGAGGAGTTTCTTCGATTACTAGATTTTCTTTCACTTCCTCAGTGATTTCCGGCTCTGTTTCGTTTGATTGAGGTTGAACAGTTTCTTCCTCGTCACTATCATTTGAAGGGATCTCTTCAACAGGAGCCGATTCCACTTGAGGAATTTCTACCTCTTCAACTTGGTTTAGTTCTTCTTGAGGAATGTCAACTTCATTAAGAGGTTCAGTGATAGCTTTTTCTACAACCTCTACTTCAGGTGAGTCTTCATTTGTTTCTTCCTGAGGTTCTGCAGGTAAGATAGCTTCTTCTGGTTCTGCCACTACAGCATTATCAGATTCCGATGCCTCTTTTTGCTCATTATCATCCGATAAGTCGATATTTTCCAAAGCTTCTTTAACAACTTCTTCGATTTTTGGTTCTTCTATTTTTCCAAATAAACGGTCAAATAATCCCATTCTTTAATTCTCCTTCAGTACATATTTTTCAATTGCCCAGGCGACAGCTTCTTCGTCATTAGTCATTGGTGTTACCACATTTGCCACAGCCTTAACTGCTGGAACAGCATTTTGCATAGCGACACCGAGACCGGCCCACTCAATCATCGAAAGGTCATTAGCCTCATCTCCGCAAGCCATGACTTGGCTTCGGTCAATTCCCAGGTGTTCAATTAGTTTAGATAATCCTGTTGCCTTATGAACGTTCTTTGGTGACCATTCTAATAAGAGTTCACGTGATTTAAAAATTTCATATTGGTCGTATAATTCTGGTGAAATCTTTTGAATAGCCGCATCCAAAGGTTCCTGAGGAAAGGCAGTCACACATTTATTGTATGTTAGCTGACTAGACAAATCTTCAAAAGCAGTTGGAACAAAAGTCAGAGCCGGGTTAAACTGAGCATATAAACTTTCTTGGTCAGACTGAATCTGGTAAACTGTTCCTTCTGAAATTGCATCTAAGGGGATTCTCAATTTTTCAGTTTCTTCATAAATACGTGTCACATCATCAATTGAAAAGACTGTCTTATCAAGAATCTCACCTGTATTTTTCTGAACCAATCCGCCGTTGAATGTGATGGTATATTCGTCATCATGGCCGTCTGTTCCGAGCTCTTTGAGGAAGAAATCCATAGCCTTTAGGGGACGTCCAGTTGTTAGGACTACCTTGACTCCTTGTTCACGCGCAGCTTTCAACGTTGCCTTGGTACGATCTGTTAATTTTTTGTCTGTCGTCAGCAAGGTTCCATCCAAGTCTAGGGCAATTAATTTAATATCTGCCATTACAATTCCTCCATATAAGCGATAACTGATTGGTCTTTGTGGTGTCCAATAACTGTTTCGGATAGTTCTAAAATCTCTGGACGTGCATTTTCAGGTGCGACCGGATGTCCTACAACCTGCATCATATGAAGGTCATTGAGATTATCTCCAAAAGCCATCACTTGATCCATGTTTAGATTTAATTTCTTAGCTAATTCGATAATCGCAACTCCCTTATCAACATAATCTAGAACAATATCGATGGATTCAAAACCAGTAGTCATAGCCTTAACACCAGGCACATGTTCATTGACCCAAGCTTCTCCTACTTCTACTGTCTCTTCTGTGAAGTTGGTTGTGAATTTGAAAATCTCATCATTAATATCTTCAAGGCTAGCTACTTTTTGGATATTTTCATTGTAATGATGGCTAAACATAAGATAGGTCTCATCCACCGTATCAAGCACATAACAAGCCTCTTTACCAGTCAAAAGCATCTTCTTCTCTTCAAAATATGGTGAAGTTTTTAGTTTTTCAAAAGTTGACAGGTAAAAATCACGTGGCATGGTTGCTTCATAGAGGTCTTGTCCATGAAAGCGAACGAGACTCCCATTTTCAGCAATGAAGATAATCTCATCTTTGACATCCGCAAAATGCTTTTCAAGCGACAAGAGTCCACGTCCCGATGCAACAGCAAAATAAATTCCTCGTTTTTTATATGAAGAGAGAAGAGCTTTTAAGCGCTCCATATCAAATTGGCCCGCTTCATCTAGAAAGTCCCGTCCATATCAGTTGCGACTAGTTTAATCATAAATACTTATATTCTCCAGTTATAAATCTATCTTCTATTATACCATAGAAAAAGTAAATAGCGCCTAATCCATACGAGATTAGACGCCTATATAAAATAAGTTTCGTTTATTCCTTAGTTCAAAGTTCTCTTATCCATATTTGGCAAAGAGAGCTTAAACTTAATAATACAGAGTCGAATCACAAAACCGACAATTGAGAGAATAATAAAGGCAGTAATTCTTGGAAAATGGAGGACAAAGGCCAACCAGTAATAAATAACTCCAATTACGAAAGATAGAAGGGCATAGATGTCTTCTTTTAGAACACTTGGAACTTCATTGATCAGGAGGTCTCGGATAATACCACCACCTGCTCCCGTTAAACAGGCCAAAATCCCTGCAGACATCAAATTCAATTTACTATCAGCTAAAGCTGTAGCTCCAATTAGAGAGAAGATAATTAAGCCAATGGAATCAAATATGAGATAGGCTTCTCTCAACCACTTATAGAACTTTTTATCATGACTCGCATTGGCCTGTTTTGAAGTCACAAAGACATACATGATAACCGCTACAAGGATAGAGACATAAATCGGTCCAGGATCTGCGAGAGCGGAAGGAAAACGACTGATAATAGAATCTCTTAAAATCCCTCCACCTACTGCGGTTACAATTGCCAATAAACTAATGCCAAAAATATCTAAACGTTTACCAAATCCTTTGATAGCTCCTGACGCCGCAAAGGCTATAGTCCCAATATAATTACAAATCATTAGGAATAGGTCAAAATCCATGTAAGCTCCTCAATTTATTTTTGTAACCTTTCTGACTTCTTGAAGGTCATTCTACATGCTCTAGCTTGAAATGTTATATTGAAAACAAACTAAGCATCCATATTTTCTAAATCTTTTAGTTTAACAGAGACAATCTTAGAAATACCAGATTCTTGCATAGTTACTCCATAAATAGAGTCTGCAGCTGCCATGGTTCCCTACGGTGGGTAACAACGATAAACTGGCTATCCTTGTCAAATCGATTGAGATAATCTCCAAAGCGTTTAACGTTAGCTTCATCAAGTGCAGCCTCTACCTCATCCAAAATAACAAATGGAATGGTCTTGACACGAATGATTGAGAAGAGTAACGCCAATGCTGACAAGGCCTTCTCTCCACCACTCATGAGGTTGAGGGATTGGATTTTCTTACCTGGTGGTTGCACAGAGATTTCAACACCCGCTGTCAATAAATCTCCCTCGGTCAGGATTAGGTCCGCTTGACCACCACCAAACATCTGCTTGAAGGTCACTTTGAAGGATTCACGAATAGCTTCAAAGGTTGATTTAAACCGTTCCTTCACTTCATCATTCATCTCTGTAATGGTTTCAAGAAGTAAGTTTTTAGCAGAAAGAATGTCATCTCGTTGAGTATTTAAGAAGTCCAAACGTTCATGCACTTCATCAAACTGTTCAATGGCATCCAGATTGACTGGACCAAGTGAACGAATCGATTTTTCCAAATCCTTGACCTCTTGTTCAGCGACAGCCAAATCTTCTAAGGGATTGGCTTGTTCTAAAGCTTCCGTATAACTAATCTGGTATTCTTCAGTCAGTTGACCTTGAAGATAGCGAAGGCGGTCCGTAATCTTCTCTTTGGTTGCTTCTGCACGTGTTTGCTTACGAATCCATTCTTCATTTTGCTGACGAGCTTGCTCTAAATGACTAGCAATATCATCCAATTGACCTTCGATATCATCTAGTTCAAACTGCTTACGAATAAGCCCTTGTTGAATTTCTTCCTTCTGACTCTTGGCTTCTGCTTCCTGCTTGGCCAAAAGTTCTGTATCAACCTTTTCAAGATTGTCTACCTTTTCTTGTAAAAGACGTTCAATCTCTTCTTGCTCCATATCAAGGTATTCAAGCTCTTTGTTAATCCGTTCAATATCTGCAACTTCGTAACGTTTTCGCCCTATCATTTCAGTTTTGAGAAGACGTTCTTGGGACAGTTTTTCCTGTAAGTTTTGGTAACGTTCTTGAATCGCATTTTTATTGGACTTGATTTCTTCAATCTCAGACTCCAGCTTTTGCTTTTCAGTTGCGATGATTGAGAGATGTTCTTGGCATTTTTCTTTTTCAGCTTGCCAATCTCCACCTCTGAGATTGTTTAATTCTTTTTCCTGAAGTTCTAACAGTGTTTCGAGTTCTTCGACTTGTTGGGAAGTTTGTTGATAAGCAAGATACAAGCCTTGCTCTTCTATTCGAGCTTGCTCTCCCTGGGATTTAATAGTTTCCAAAGTTTGACTAAGTTCATTCAAGGCTACTTGAACTGACTTCAGATTTTCTTCCTCTTGACGAAGAAGCTTTTCTTCTTTAGCAATCTCTTTTTGCAATTGCTCCAATTCAGGCTTGATGAAAATACTGTTATTTTGACGATTGGCACCACCAGCATAAGAACCACCTGTACGCAATTCTGTACCATCGAGTGTTACCATTCGAACTTGATAACGCACCTTACGAGCTGCATCACGCGCATGCTCTACCGTATCAAAGATTGCTGTTGTAGCTAGCAAGTTTTTAAATATAGCTTCATGCTTGGCATCAAAAGTAACCAATTCATCTGCCATTCCAAGAAAACCTGGACTTGCAGCAATCACATCTTGATTCTGATCTGAAATGCTACGAGCCTTAATAGTTGTCAAAGGTAGGAAAGTCGCACGACCAGCTCGGTTTCGCTTAAGGAAATCAATAGCTTTGGTAGCTGCCTGTTCATCTTCAACGATGATATGTTGGCTACTTGCCCCGAGGGCAATTTCAAGAGCTGTTTGATAACGAACATCAAAAGTTAAATGTTCACTGACCGCTCCGACAATACCGCCCAGGCGATCTTTTTCTTGTAGAACACTTTTAACACCCGCATAGAAATTACTATGGTTTTTAAGAATGTTTTCCAGACTTTGCGCCTTGGCCTGCTTGTTTTTCAGACTATCCAAACGGTCAAAAAGTTGATTTTGCTGACTTTGATAAGCCTGCTTTTGTTCTTCTTCCTGTTTAGCATGCGTCTGATAGTCAGCAAGTAAGTTCTGTACTTCTTCTTTAGCTGATTTAAGGGCAAGCTCTTGTTCACTAGCCTTGGACTTGGCAGAAGCCAATTGTTCCTTCAAGGATTCTAATTGTTCTTCTTGCTTTTGAGTCTGTTGGCGACTATTTTCAAGGTCATTTTCAATCCGTATCAGTTGGTTAGAGACATCCGCTTCTTCCTGCAAAAAGCAACGAAGCGTTCACGTAGCTGCTCAATCATTTGATCTGGATCATCAGAAAAAGCTAATAATTCTGCTTCTAAACGATTGAGCTCCTTGGTATTGACCGCTAAATTTTCTTCTAACTGACTGAGATTTGCTTCTTTTTCTTCCTTCTCTTGAATAAGAGCATTTCTCTTTTCGTCCAAACTAGCCAAACGTGCCTGAGCTTCTTGTTGATTGAGAGCGACTTGCTCAGTTTCCAGTTTTGACAGGGCTAACTTACGCTCTAATTCACTGATTAGACCAGTCAAATCCATCAGTGTGGACTGGTCTTTTGACATTTCAGCTTGCAAATCATGACGTTTCTTTTTGAGAGTTTGATTTTCTTCTTCTAACTCTTCACGTTTCTGATAGTAGCTCGTCAAAAGTTCTTGAACTTGGTTTAATTCTTCTTCTGTTAGATCCAATTCAGCTTTACTGGCTTGAATTTGTGCAACCAAAACGTCCAAGTAAATCGCCTTACGCTGACCATCTAATTCTATAAATTTACGAGCTGTAGTTGCTTGCTTTTCTAAGGGCTTGATTTGATTATCTAGCTCATAAATGATATCTTCCAAACGGTCTAGATTGTCTTGAGTTTGTTGGAGCTTGCTTTCCGTCTCTTTGCGACGAGTCTTATACTTCAAGACTCCGGCAGCTTCTTCAAAAATAGCCCGACGTTCTTCAGGTTTAGAATTAAATTTCTTCAACCTTTCCTTGGGAAATAATAGAGAAGGAATCGCGCCCAAGCCCAGTATCTAAGAAAAGATCATGTATATCACGAAGACGGACTTTTTTGCCGTCAATCTTGTACTCGCTATCTCCCGTACGATAAATGTGACGCTCTACCTTAATTTCCTGGCCTGCATCCTTGATAAAGCCGTCCTGGTTATCTAGGGTAACAACCACAGAAGCATAGTTTAAAGGTTTTCTACTTTCTGTTCCTGCAAAGATAACATCAGGCATCTTTCCACCACGTAAGCTTTTTACACTAGATTCACCAAGTGCCCAACGCAGACTTTCCGTGATGTTTGATTTTCCAGAACCATTAGGTCCTACAACTGCTGTTACTCCTTGGTCAAATACAACCTTGGTCTTGTCAGCAAAGGACTTAAACCCCTGAATCTCAATTTCCTTTAAATACATGAATCCAGCCCTTCCTCAACTGCATTTTTCGCGGCTTCCTGCTCTGCTAATTTTTTTGAACGTCCTTGACCAGTTCCAAGACTTTTCCCTTCAACAAGGACTTCCACCTCAAACATCTTATCATGCGCAGGTCCATTTTCCGAAATCACCTGATAACGGATATCAACGTCCCCATTGACTTGAAGCAATTCCTGGAGGTGAGTCTTGTAGTCTTTAATCATTTCAAAATCACCGGCTTCTACTTTTGGTATCATGACTTGATAGATAAAATCCTTCACTCTAGCCAGATCCTTGTCTAAAAGAAGAGCACCCAAAAAGGCTTCGAAGGCATCTCCCAAGATGGTATCACGATTGCGACCTCCTGATTTTTCTTCTCCTTTGCCTAGCTTGATAAACTGATCAAACTGGCAATCACGGGCAAAACCAGCCAAACTCTCCTCACGGACAATCATAGCACGAAGTTTAGATAAATCACCTTCTGGTTTTTTAGGATATTTCTTGTACAGATATTCTGAAATCAATAATTGCAGAACAGCGTCTCCTAAAAATTCCAAGCGTTCATTGTGTGAAATTTTTAAGAGGCGGTGCTCGTTTGCATAACTAGTGTGAGTAAAAGCTGTTTCAAGTAATTGTTTATCTGAAAAAACAAGCTCAAAACGTTGCTCTAACACGGTTTCTAATTCTTTCATAAGAACCTCTTTCTAAAACATTATAATACACTCCATTATACCAAAAAAAGGATTCATAGTCAGAAAATAACCCTTAAAACGACTTTTTCTCACTTATCTCTAAAATCAATCCATTACTAGCAGTCTAGCCTATTTTTTGGTATAATAAACCTTATGGAAATTGAAAAAACCAATCGAATGAATGCTCTGTTTGAATTTTATGCAGCCCTTTTGACTGATAAGCAGATGAACTATATTGAACTCTACTATGCAGATGACTATAGTTTGGCTGAAATCGCTGAAGAGTTCGGTGTCAGTCGCCAGGCTGTTTATGACAATATCAAACGTACAGAAAAAATACTGGAAGATTATGAAATGAAGCTTCATATGTATTCTGACTACATTGTTCGCAGTCAGATTTTTGATCAAATTTTGGAGCGTTATCCAGAAGATGCTTTTCTACAAGAGCAAATTGAGATTTTAACTAGTATCGACAATCGGGAGTAATCATGGAAAATCTTGTCATCTATAAAGGAATACCCTGTAAATTATTAGCTGCAGAGGAACCATTTCCTAGTCGGCTACAGATTATCTCGCCCAATGATATCTCCAAAGCCATGCAAATAGGTTTTAGTTGTTGGGGATACCCAAATGAAATCATGAAAGAAGTCACACCCGAAGAACTAGAGTGTTTGCAACATTTCGGACGGTTTCCACTGAATTGAAAAAATAGGAGAAAAATATGGCATTTGAAAATTTAACAGAACGTTTGCAGAACGTCTTTAAAAATCTACGTAAAAAAGGAAAAATTACCGAGAGCGATATCCAAGAAGCAACCAAGGAAATTCGTCTGGCTCTTTTAGAAGCCGACGTTGCTTTGCCAGTGGTTAAGGACTTTATCAAGAAAGTTCGTGAACGTGCCATTGGGCACGAAGTCATTGATACCCTCAACCCAGCTCAACAAATCATCAAGATTGTTAATGAAGAGTTGACGGAAGTTCTTGGTTCTGATACAGCTGAGATTATCAAGTCTCCAAAAATCCCAACCATTATCATGATGGTCGGTTTGCAAGGGGCTGGTAAAACAACCTTCGCTGGAAAACTTGCTAACAAACTCAAAAAGGAAGAGGATGCTCGTCCTCTGATGATTGCGGCCGACATCTATCGTCCTGCTGCTATTGACCAGCTTAAAACACTAGGACAACAAATTGATGTTCCTGTCTTTGCTCTTGGAACTGAAGTTCCTGCAGTGGAGATTGTTCGCCAAGGTTTGGAGCAAGCTAAAGCCAACCATAACGACTATGTCTTGATTGATACGGCTGGTCGTTTACAAATCGACGAGCTTCTCATGAATGAGCTTCGTGATGTTAAAGCTCTTGCTCAACCAAATGAAATCCTTCTCGTCATCGATGCCATGATCGGTCAAGAAGCTGCTAACGTTGCGCGAGAATTTAACGCTCAATTAGAAGTTACCGGTGTCATCCTTACCAAGATTGACGGGGACACTCGTGGTGGTGCTGCCCTTTCTGTTCGTCATATCACAGGAAAACCAATCAAGTTCACTGGTACTGGTGAAAAGATTACCGATATTGAAACTTTCCACCCTGACCGCATGGCCAGCCGTATTCTCGGTATGGGAGATATGCTGACTCTGATTGAGAAAGCTTCCCAAGAATACGATGAGCAAAAAGCCCTTGAAATGGCTGAAAAGATGCGGGAAAACACCTTTGATTTCAATGATTTCATCGATCAGCTGGATCAGGTACAAAATATGGGGCCAATGGAAGATTTGCTCAAGATGATTCCTGGTATGGCCAACAATCCTGCCCTTCAAAATATGAAGGTGGATGAAAAACAAATTGCTCGCAAACGTGCCATCGTCTCATCTATGACTCCTGAAGAACGTGAAAATCCAGATTTGCTTACTCCAAGTCGTCGTCGTCGTATCGCAGCTGGTTCTGGTAATACCTTTATCGATGTCAACAAGTTCATCAAAGACTTTAACCAAGCTAAACAACTCATGCAAGGTGTCATGTCTGGTGACATGAACAAGATGATGAAGCAAATGGGCATCAACCCTAACAACCTTCCTAAAAACATGCCTGGTGGCATGGATATGTCAGCTCTTGAAGGTATGATGGGACAAGGTGGTATGCCCGATATGTCTGCTCTGGGAGGAGCCGGAATGCCTGATATGAGCCAGATGCTTGGTGGAGGTCTCAAAGGTAAAATCGGTGAATTTGCCATGAAGCAATCCATGAAACGCATGGCCAACAAAATGAAAAAGGCTAAGAAAAAACGCAAATAAAAAGGACTCAATTGAGTCCTTTTTTTCTAATTATCTATAAAGAAACTTTCTGGTGAAATAACTGCTGACTGACTAATTGTCGAAGCTTCGATTAAACGGTCCTTTGTCGCATCAGATTCACCGTTATTTGAGTAGGCAGGATTGCCAGCAGGAATCAATACATATGAGAGAGGCCCATAAGGATTAGATTCTTCTAAGTTCAATGTCAAAAGAGGTAACTCTGGATTTTTACGAAAGGCAGTTACTTGGAATGTTCCTTGTTTACCCTTATGGTGTTTTATTTCTTTACTTGTAATTGTAACAGTTTCTCCGCTACTATTAGTCCAATTCCCTTCAATGCTAGATACATCTCCAGCAAAAACAGAAGAAATATCAGCTTTTAATGTTGATTGTACTTCTTTTGTAACATCATCCTTATCTTTACTAGTATTCTGTTTAAAGTCGTTCCAAGTCACTTGCTTAAAATCAACTTTCTCAGATGAAATACCTAAAACTTCTGCTGGTTCATTCCCTTGAAACTGTTTAAAATCTTTCTTCACAATTTCTTCTAATTTGCCATCTTTTAATTGATAAGAGGTTGCTTCCCAGTTTGGATCAGTACCTTGACCAGCTAAATACTGTAACGTTCCGTCTTTGTAAATCGTTAGACTACTTCGCATTGACCCACCACCAGTACCCGCTCCTTTAAGAAAAACTGGCTTCCCATCTTTCAATGTGTATATAGCTAGGATAAACTCTGAATCACCAATTAGAAGTTCCTGGGTTTTATCATTGTTAATGTCATAAAAAGCATATTTTTTCGTCTGCCCATTTTCTTTTATCTGGGCTATGTAATTCATAACCATAGTCTCTTCAGCTTCTGTTCCCTCAACTGCTGATTTGAGTGAATCATTACCGTTAGTGGACAACTTCTCAAATTTTTCAATAATCGAAGCATATTTTTCCTCTGGTTTTAACTCAATTTCAGTAGTTGATGTAGTGCTTATTTCGCTTGTTTGAGATGTTAATTCTGTTTTTTCTGCTTTTCCTGAACATGCAGTCAATAAAAGTACAGAACCAAATAAAACTAAGAAACCTACCTTATTTGTCATAAAAACTCCTTTAAAAATTATTTCACCAAATATCTATTTACAATCCCAAAAATCTTCTTACTCTCTATAGTAAGAAGGTTTTAATAAATTAATAATAATGATTATGTCTTCTTAAACTCTTAAATTTTTTTAGATAAGAAGTTGCTTCAGCAGTATTTAGACGAATATCTTCTAATTGTCTGATATGTATGGTTTGCAAATAATTATTATATCGAAGTAATTCAATCATCCTCTTACTATTAATATACTGTTGTTTCTGTAATTGTAGCATCTCTGCTTGATAGGCTAACTGAGTCGCTTTGTATTGAGTATCATCATATAAATTGACCAATTCTTTTTATATTATCAGCCTTAGAATTTTCAAGAGAAACAATAAAAAAATCCACAGCATCTATAAAATAATAATTTTTAGGATACCAATCTTTACCAAATACGAATAAAGCCTTTGCTGCTTCTGTTCGCTCGAGTTCACACTGAGCTTTTATTCTAGTAATTTCTTTGTTTTTCTCGATTTGACGATTATATTCCTCAATATTCTTTTCATTATTCTTTATACGCATACGATTTTCTTCATCAATTAAATTATTAGTAAACTCAATCCATTTTGGGTAAAATTTATTACCGAGATACAAAGAAACAGTCAACATTATTACTAATAAAATACCATATACGATTGTACCCAAGATGTCAAGACTTAACAATGACTTAACAACTATTTCAATAATATTAGCAGGTGTTGTTATAACTATGAAAACTGATACTAGGATACCTAGATTAGCCCATACATTTTTAGGTTGTCTCATCTTTCTTTGAATCATCGCAACTAGAAAAGCACTCGCTAATAAATTATTAAAAAGTTCGCCAATGTTACCCTCACCCCAAAGAGCTAAAAACAAAAATTTTATAATATTTCCAACTGTTCCCATTAAAACAGCGTAAAATAACCACTTTAAAAATCTTTCTGAAATTGGTTTTGATCCATCACCAAATGAATCAACTAATTCTTCTTGGGTAAGAATAACCTTTCTTCTAGAATTTTCAAGATCATTCAACTCGATTTCTTTTTCATAAATAAATGTAAGTCCTTGACGTACCATGTAAAGATTATTCAATAATTGCGTTCTATTATCCATTTTATATTCTGTTAAATTTTTCTATATTATTAAGAAAAATAAAGCAACAAGTGCTTTATTTTTCCCACCACCACTTATATCTCATCCTACTTGGCTTAGTAGCTACTTTAGATACTCTACCAGTTTCTTGAAAAATGTATTCCGCCAAAACTCCTATAGCTACAAAGAGTATCATTATAAATTTCAATAGGTATGATAAAAGTACTTTTACATCTTTCATATTTCACCCTTTACGTTTTCTAATTTCACCAAGTAAATAAATACCTGACAGTATTACAGCCCCAACTAACCCAAATAAGCTTTCTTGTTCACCCGTCTCCGGCAGTGTTTTTGCTCGCTCTACTCGTGAATAAATTGGCTTACTTGATACTTGTTGCTGACTTGTGTAGGCTTGACCATTAACAGTAACATTGCCTTTGTCATCAATAGTGACTGCCTTATTATCGTCAAGCGCTCTGTTCAAACTGTTAATGTCAAATTCAGGAAGTTCATCAGCAATTGGTGCTCCATTAGGAATAGCAACAATTGTTCCGTCAGGCAATGTTGCAATGACGTTATCTTTTGCTTTTTCTTCCAAATCTTGAAGTTTGTCAAATTTTTCTTGAATTGCATTAAGTTTAGCTTGTTCAACATCAAGTGTTGATTTGATTGTTTCAACAAGAGATTTAGCGTTTTGAGCTTTAGTTTCAGCGTTTTTAAGTGCTTCTTGTTTTTCAGCCAATGTAGTTTTAGCTTTAGCCAATTTAATTGGTGCTTCAACGTAACCTTTTAGTTCTTCAGCAAGAGCTTTAGCTTCTTCAACCAAACGGTCTTTTTCTTCAACCAATTTAGCCTTTTGTGCTTGAAGTTCTTCAAGTTTCTTTTCTTGAGTACGAAGTTCTACTTTAGCATCGCTGTAGTTTTGAACTTTGATTTCTTGAACACGTTTAGCTGATTCAAGAGCTGATTTAGCATCATCAAGAGCTTGTTTTTTAGAAGCAAGGTCAGCTGAGAAGTTATCAACTGCTTTTTGAGCTTCAGCTTGACGTTTTTGTGCATTGTCAAGAGCAAGTTTTGCAAGGCGCAAATTGTTTTCAGCAATAGTAGTTTGGATTGGTGTAGCAGTAGCATCAGCCAATGTCTTTTCTGCTGAAGTTTTAAGGTCTAAAGCGTTAGCATAGTCAGTTGATGCTTGTTTAAGAGCATCATTTGCTTTTTCTGAAGCGGTTTGAGCTTGTTCTTTTTCAGCTTTAGCATCTTCGTATGCTTTCTGAATAGCTTCAGCATTTGTTGGGTTAGTAACAACTGTTCCCTTTTTATCAAAAGCGAATACTAACCAGTAATCACCGTTGATGTTTGCGACATCGATACCAACATTGTTACCAAATACTAGATTATTTCGTAAATGTCCCCATTTTGAAGGTGCATCTGCAAATGATGATGACATCAAGGCTTGGATTGTAGCTTCTTTCAAATCATACATGTTTTGTACATCTGATTTTGAACCTAGACGAACAAGGTTTTCAGCAGTTGGACCATCTGCAAGGGAAATGTGTCCATGAACAAGTGGGTTTTGACCACGTTTTTCGTATGCACGAGCACGTTTTGATGCTAATTCAATACCTTCTTTAGTAACATTTGAGTTTGATGACGTGCTTAGTTGCTCACGAATTTGTTTCAATCCTTGAACATACAAGTGAGAAATTTCTTCTTTTTGTTCTTGAGTTAAATTGTCGATGTCAACAGGTTGATTTTTAGCGTTTTTACCAATTGAAACTTTTGTGTCTTCAATAGCTTTAGCACCAGAGTCAGTCATGAAATCTGAGTCGCCTGAAGCTTTATCTTCTTTGAATTGAGTCAAATCTGGAATTTTGACAATATCAACGCTATCTAGAGCTTTTGTAGCTTTATCAAGTTTATCTTCAGCTTGAGAAAGTTTTGTTGTAGCACCATTAGCTTTTGTAGTAGCTGATTCAAGGTTGCCTTTAGCATCATTAACTAAAGTTGTTTTAGCGTCAACGTCGTTTTGAGCGTTATCAATAGCTTCTTGACGTTTTTTGTCAGCTTTCTTAGCATCAGTTAATGCTGTTTCTGCAAGAGCGACATTTTTTTCAGCACCCTTAGTTTCAGCTTTAGCTTGCTCAAGTTTATCTTCAGCTTGAGCAAGTCCAGTTCCTGAAATTGCATCTTTAGCAGATTGAACTTGAGTTTCTTTAGCAGAAACATCAGCATTAGCATCTTTAAGTGCTTGTTCAGCGTTAGATACTTCTGTTTTAGAGCTGTTTACAGCTTCAGTTTGAGTTTCAATGTTTGAATCAGCAGTAGCTGTTTCTTTAGTGTTGGCTTCTTGGTCAGAAAGATTAGCTTTTTTGGCCGCTTTATTAGTTTCAATGTTTGCAGGCGTAGCCTTAGAAGCAACTTCTTCAGCATGTTTAACAGCTTCAGTAGCATTAGCTACGTCTGTTTGAGCGTCAGACACTTGTTTGTTAGCTTCATCAGCTTTAGCTTGAGCTTCAGTAAGTTGTTCTTTAGTTTGTTTTACAACTTTCTTTTGAGCATCAAGAATTGGTTTGACGTCTGATGATTTTTCAATAGTTGGCTTTTCAACAAGAGCTGGTTCATTTACACTTGTTGTCGTATCTACATCAGTGTTAGCTTCTTGAGCTAATGCAGGAATAGCAGCTGATGCAAGTCCAATAACTGCTGTAGTTGTCAGAATTTGCAATTTCTTCATCAATTTCTCCTTTAATCACTTATTGAGTGATTTTTTATAGTTTCATTATATTATTTTATCATTTTTCAGTGTAATATTCAATACTTAATATCATTTTAAGTGTAATTTATGCTACTTATTATTTATAATTTTTATCTTTACAATATAAAGTGAAGGTAAAAAAATATGAATCAAAAATAACTTACAAACATTTATTGCAAAAAGAATAAGATACTTACGCCTTACAAAAGGATTAAGTCAAGAGAAACTATCTGAATTGGCAGGATTGGGTTCTAAAACATATTCATAACATCGAAAATGAGAAATATAATTTTCAAATACAAACACTGAATAAAAATTCTAACTGCTCTTGAAGTAAATGAAAGAACTTTTTTTAACTTTGATTTCCCAATCCAAAGTAAAGAAATTGAAAACATCATCAGTCAACTTGAACAGCTTCCAGAGCCACAAAAAACAGATATAATAGATGCAATATCGACTTTATTAAACAATATAAATAACCATTAAAAAAACGCAAATAAAAAGGACTCAGTTGAGTCCTTTTTTTGTTTAGTTGTTTCGAAGTTTTTCCAAAGTCTCTTTAAAGATAGTTGGAATATCAGCAGTAAATTCCAGAGTCTCACCTGTTCTTGGATGAGTAAATCCAAGCGTCTTGGCATGGAGAAATTGCCCATGTCCCTTTAGGGTTTTACGAGGACCGTATACCTCATCACCAGCGACAGGATGACCGATATAAGCCATGTGCACACGGATTTGATGAGTTCGTCCTGTTTCCAGTTGCAACTCTAATAAAGAATAGTCACCAAAACGTTCTAAGACTTGGAAACGTGTCACTGCTGGTTTCCCTTTAGCGGTAACAGCTTGTTTCTTGCGGTCTTTTTCACTACGTCCGATTGGCGCTTCAATGACTCCACGATCATTTGGGAGATTACCGTGAACAATAGCCCAATACTTACGAAGAGACTTCTTATCTTTCAATTCTTGAGCCAGTGCCATATGCGCTTCATCATTTTTAGCAATCATCAATAGGCCTGACGTATCCTTATCAATACGATGGACAATCCCTGGACGCAATACACCATTGATGCCTGATAGGTCCTTGATATGGTACATGAGGGCATTAACCAAGGTACCACTGGTATGACCAGTACTTGGATGAACAACCATTCCTTGAGGTTTGTTAACTACTGCTACATCCTCATCTTGATAAATGATTTCTAATGGAATATCTTCAGCAACATACTCTAAAACTTCTGGTTCTGGAACTTGATAAGTGATTACATCCCCTTCTTGAACCGAGTACTTAGCTTTTTTTAACTGACCATTGACCAAGACCTGACCAGACTTGATTTGTTCATTAGCGAGACTACGGGATAGTTCTGTCAAATCTGACAAAGCCTTATCTAAGCGTGCCCCACCGGTTTCAATTTTAATTTCCATTCATTTCCTCTTTTAGCATTGCAAGCAATAACACAACTACTCCTACAGTCAGATAACTATCTGCTACATTGAAAATCGCGAAATTGATAAAGTCTAAGTGGAACATATCCACGACAAATCCTTGACTGATGCGATCGATAAAGTTTCCAAGACCACCTGCAATAATCAAAATCAATCCAAAGACTGTCCAGGAGGAATCCTCTATATGCTTATGTAGATACCAGATAGCTCCAACCATGACTACCAGGGTAATCACTGCAAAAAACCACTGTTGATCTTGAAGCATCGAAAAGGCAGCTCCTCTATTTTGCAGATAGGTTAAACTAACTAGATTTGGGATCCATGACTTGATTTCACCAAGAGCAATATTCTGAACGACATAAGCCTTTACCAATTGATCTAATACAATCAAGGCTACTATAATCCCTGCTACTATTCCTCTTTTTTTCATGCTTTCCTCTTCTGATCAAATACTCTTGCATAACCTCTACGAATAAAGTTCCTGCTTGGCTCAATTCTACCTCTTCACGTTTCACATAAACCATGCGATTATTGAGATTATCATTTAATGGAATAACCGTAATTCCGTTAACGCTATCGCTATCTAAGAATCCAGAACCAGTCGCATAAGCATTTGTTCTTTCAAGAATTCCATTTAAAGTAGCGCGGTCTGTTACGTTAAACATCTGAGAGCTGGCACTTGTATCCACAAAGTTTTCTGAGTAATAGAGATATTCATCCTTTTCTTGTGTGAATCGAACTGTTGGCAAATCAGCTAAATCTTCCATGACCAACTCTTTCTTCTTGGCTAAAGGATGTCCTTCACGCAGATAGATATGCGTCTGGAAAGGAATCAACTCAATCACTTCAAGCCCTAACTTTTCAACTCGTTGCATGATTCCCTTTTGGTTTTGATTGTTAAGATAAATAATCCCAATCTCACTATGACCTTGGGCTACTTCATCCAAAATCTGAACAGTTGTAGATTCAAAAATACGGAAATTTTTATAGTCTGGGTATCGTTGAGAAAAAGTTGTGATAGTCGGTGGCAAGAAATCATAGTGCTGGCTGGCTATTGAAAACTCATCCTTTTCCTCTTCAGGATTGGCATACTGGTTCTGGAAAATATCAAATCCTTTAACCAACTCTTGGGCCTTTTCATAAAATTCCATTCCTCGGCGAGTAAGAAAGGTACCCGAACTAGTTCTGCGGAAAATCTTGAATCCTAGCTCTTTCTCCAAGTCTCTTACAGAAATAGATAGACTGGGTTGGCTAACGTACATTTTCTCAGCCGCTTCACGAAAAGTACCACTATTTGCAATAGCAACAACGTAGCGTAATTGTTGAATATTCATGATTTCTCCTTCGATTTCTATCTTATCATTATACCATAAATCAAGCCTATCCAACAAAGGAAAATCATGAGACAGTTACTTCTAAAAAAGGAAACAAAAAACACCTTTAAAGCTAGACCCAAAATCCAACTAAAAAGGAGTGTTACCAAATGCGATTATTTAGCTGCTGCGTAAAGCTCGTCTACTTTGTTCCAGTTGATAACTGAGAAGAAAGCTTTGATGTAGTCAGGACGAACGTTGCGGTATTTCACGTAGTAGGCATGTTCCCAAACGTCCAAGCCCAAGATTGGTTTTTTACCTTCTGAGATTGGTGTGTCTTGGTTTGCTGTTGAAGTCACTTCAAGCTTACCTTCTTTGTTAACAACCAACCATGCCCATCCAGAACCGAAACGAGTTGTTGCTGCCGCAGTAAAGGCTGCTTGGAATTCTTCGAATGAACCAAATGTTGCATCGATTGCTGCTGCAAGTTCTGCTGAAGGAGCTGTTTTTTCAGGAGTCATCAATTCCCAGAAAAGAGCATGGTTCAAGTGTCCACCACCGTTGTTGATAAGCGCTTGACGGATATCAGCTGGGATAGATTCTACGTCAGCAAGTAATGCTTCAAGGTCTTCACCAATTTCAGGGTGTTTTTCAAGAGCTGCATTTGCATTATTGACATAAGCTTGGTGGTGCTTGTCATGGTGCAAGTGCATTGTTTCAGCATCGATGTATGGTTCCAATGCATCGTAAGCGTATGGAAGATCTGGTAAGATAATAGCCATCTGTAATACCTCTTTTTCTTTTTATATAAAAATGATAACGCAAACAACCTGTTTTTTCAAGTTTTTGCTCAATTTGACTGGCTTGCAATCTGCAATAATGCCTTCTCAAACAGGTAGCCTTTCTCGTAAACTCCTGTCTTAATTTGGTAATCTGCTTGGATGAGATAACGAATAGAATCCTGCAAGAAATGTAAGGACAAACCTCGTGTGTCACGGAGGGCAAACTTGATTTGATAGGGATTAGGATTGCGACCAAGATAGTGACCTAAACTACTGACCATCTGGGATTCTGTTTGACCAGACTCTTGTAAAATTTTTACCTGTGTATAGAGTCTGAACTGCCCCAGCATAATGGCAATCAGTTTAATCTCATCTTCACCCTGTAAGGTCAAATCTTTAACTAAATCTCGTGCCTGATCAATTTTCTTAGTTAATATTAATTGGGTCAAATCAAAAATATTATCCTGCAAAGTCTTTGGAATGGCTTCAACAATATCTTCTTCTGTTATCAGACCACTATCCTTATAAGACTGTAAGAAGAGCAGGTTTTTCTGAATTTCACTGAATTGAAAACTAGATTTGATAAGCAACTGTTCAAAGGAATTTCCATCAAAAGTAAGTCCTTGTTCCTGAGTCCACTTTTGAAAATAGGCTCGCAACTCTTGCTCTTTAGGTTCAAGAGCCTCAAACACAGTTGCATCTCTCTTGAGCAATTTGACCAAACGTCTCTTGCTGTCTAACTTGCCTTCAGCAAAGATTACTAATTTACTTGAGGGTACAGGATTTTCCAGATAGTCTTCAAAGGCCTTGAGCTCATCATCAGTTAGATAGCGTTTTTTAGCAGTTGTAATATCCACAAAGTGATCTAGGATCACAATTTTTTCATCCGCAAAGAAAGGAAGACTGACCAGCTCAAGTTCCAAGCTATTGTAGTCTACTTCTTTCATGTCAAAAAAAGCAAAATTCAAATCTGCAGGATCGTATCCGATTTGCTTTAGAACCTGAGTTTTCATGATGTCGTACTGTCCTTGATCAGCCCCTGTAAACAAGGTCAAACTAGGAAGGTTCGCTAAGGATAGCTTTCGACTTTCTTCTATGGCTAGCATTTATTCTCCTTTCTTTTTAATTTAGCTTCTGTTTAATCCATATAATTCAATTTTCCGCGGAAATCCTCTAGGCTTTGGTATCCTTTTTCCGCCATAATTTCTTTGAGTTCCCTTGTAATACGCTCAAAAGCACCTACACCTTCTTTATGAAGAGTAGTTCCTACTTGTACCATGCTGGCACCACATAGGATATGTTCAAAGGCATCACGCCCTGTGAGCACTCCACCAGTTCCGATGATTTGAATTTGAGGATTTAAGCGTTGATAAAAGGCATGGACGTTGGCAAGGGCAGTTGGTTTAATGTATTCTCCACCAATTCCACCAAAGCCATTCTTTGGACGAATCACGACAGACTCATCTTCTATATAAAGTCCATTTCCAATAGAGTTGACACAGTTGACGAATTTGAGTGGATATTTATTAAAAATAGCTGCCGCTTGATCAAAATGTACAATATCAAAATAAGGTGGAAGCTTAATTCCAAGAGGTTTTGTAAAATACTCAAAAACTTCTGACAAGATACGGTCTGTTGTTTCAAAATCATAGGCAATCTGAGGCTTACCTAGAACATTTGGGCATGAGAGATTGAGTTCAGTTAAACCACGGAAATCACTTTCTTGCACTTTTTTTAAGATGGTATGAGTTTCCTCTGGAGACATTCCAACTAAAGATAAAAAGAAGGTACGATTTGGTTCCTTTTCTTGCAATTCCAAAAGGTAGTTCAAGTAATAGTCTAAACCATTATTTGGCAACCCCATAGAGTTAATAGAACCAAGTGGAACATCTTGATAGCGTGGTTCAGGATTTCCCTGACGAAATTTCAAGGTTGCTGTTTTAGTGACAAAGGTTCCAGCTGCTGAATTTTTGACACCTTCCAATTCCTCAATTGTCATACAAGCAACACCTGCTGCATTCATCAAGCAATTATCAAACTCAAAACCAGCAATCTGTGTTTTTGTTGATACCATGATTCTATTCCTCCAAAATCCATTATTTCTTTATTATTATACCATACTTTGGCAGGAGCCTTTTAATAAAACTAACCCTATAAAAAGGTTTCTAATTCAACTAATAAAACTAGCTTATTCAAATTGAAAGAATTTTTTTAGAAAATTTATGTTTTTCTTTTACACTGAAAAATTTTTTTCTGCTATAATGTCTCATGTAATAAAATATGACAACAAAAAAGGAGAACGATATGACATCTGCTAAAGAATATATCCAAAGCGTGTTTGAAACTGTAAAAGCTCGTAACGGGCATGAGGCTGAATTTCTCCAGGCGGTTGAAGAATTCTTCAGCACTTTGGAGCCTGTCTTTGAAAAACACCCTGAGTATATTGAAGAAAATATCTTGGCACGTATCACTGAGCCTGAGCGCGTAATTTCTTTCCGTGTTCCTTGGGTTGACCGTGATGGAAAAGTTCAAGTTAACCGTGGTTACCGTGTTCAATTTAACTCAGCTGTTGGACCATATAAAGGCGGACTTCGTTTCCACCCAACTGTAAACCAAGGGATCTTGAAATTCCTCGGATTCGAACAGATCTTTAAAAACGTTTTGACTGGACTTCCAATCGGTGGAGGTAAAGGTGGATCAGACTTTGATCCTAAAGGCAAAACTGATGCTGAAGTGATGCGCTTCTGCCAAAGCTTCATGACTGAATTGCAAAAATACATCGGACCATCTCTTGACGTACCTGCTGGTGATATCGGTGTAGGTGGACGTGAGATTGGTTACCTTTACGGACAATACAAACGTCTCAACCAATTTGATGCTGGTGTCTTGACTGGTAAACCTCTTGGATTTGGTGGTAGCTTGATTCGTCCAGAAGCAACTGGTTATGGATTGGTTTACTACACTGAAGAAATGCTTAAAGCAAACGGCAACAGCTTTGCAGGTAAGAAAGTTGTTATTTCTGGTTCTGGTAACGTTGCTCAGTTTGCCCTTCAAAAAGCAACTGAACTTGGTGCAACTGTTATCTCAGTTTCTGACTCAAATGGTTATGTCATCGATGAAAATGGTATCGACTTTGACCTTCTGACAGACGTTAAAGAAAAACGCCGTGCTCGCTTGACTGAGTACGCTGCAGAAAAACCAACTGCTACCTACTACGAAGGTTCTGTATGGACTTACACTGGAAACTACGATATCGCTCTTCCATGTGCGACTCAAAACGAAATCAACGGTGAAGCTGCTAAACGCTTGATTGCTCAAGGTGTTATCTGTGTGTCTGAAGGTGCTAACATGCCTAGCGACCTTGAAGCTATCAAAGTCTACAAAGAAAATGGAATCCTTTACGGACCTGCTAAAGCTGCTAATGCTGGTGGTGTAGCTGTATCAGCGCTTGAAATGAGCCAAAACAGCCTTCGCCTTTCATGGACACGTGAAGAAGTTGACGGTCGCTTGAAAGACATCATGACAAACATCTTCAACACTGCAAAAACAACTGCAGAAACATACGGTCTTGGTACTGACTACCTTGCAGGTGCAAATATTGCAGCCTTTGAAAACGTAGCAAATGCTATGATTGCTCAAGGGATTGTTTAATTTCAAGTAACTACTTAACTCCTCACTCCTGTGAGGAGTTTTTTCTTATACAATAAAAAAGACCTATCCGAATAGATAGATCTTTATTTTCTTATAATTTACCTGCTACCGTATCCAACAATTCTTGGATTTGCTTGGTTGCTTCCTCCTGCCATGGCCATGTCTGGTTTACCACCACCACGTCCATCGACGATTGGAGCTAATTCTTTAATCACATTACCTGCATGCACTTCTTTTGTCTTGCTGGCTACAAGGACATTGACCTTGTCACCAATGGCTGCGATAAGAACAAGCACATCAGAGTAGTCTTTTTGTTTCCAGTTATCCGCAAAGGTACGAAGGGCACCTGCATCTGATACTGAAACTTGGCTGGCAATGTAACGGTGACCGTTTGCTTCTTGAACATTCTTGAAGATATCGCCTGCGGCTGCAGCTGCAGCTTTTTCCTTCAATTCTGCATTTTCTTTTTGCAATTGACGGAGTTGCTCTTGAAGTCCTTCCACCTTATGAGGGACTTCCTTGAGTTGAGGGGCTTTCAAGGTTGCTGCGACTGCTTTCAGAGCATCTTCTTGTTCACGGTAAGCTTCAAAGGCTTCCTTACCAGTCACTGCCAAGATACGACGAGTTCCTGATCCGATTCCTTCTTCTTTGACAATCTTGAAGAGTCCGATTTCAGAAGTATTGCCTACGTGGGTACCACCACAGAGCTCCACTGAGTAGTCTCCGATAGTGACAACGCGGACTTCCTTACCGTATTTCTCACCAAAGAGGGCCATAGCTCCCATTTCTTTAGCGGTGTCAATGTCTGTCTCAACAGTTTTGACTGCAATAGCTTCCCAAATCTTCTCATTGACTTGTTGCTCAATAGCACGCAACTCTTCTGGAGTCACAGCTTGGGGAAGTGAGTAAAGTCAAAGCGAAGGAATTCTACTTCATTAAGCGAACCTGCTTGAGTTGCGTGGCTTCCAAGAATGTTGTGAAGGGCTGCATGGAGCAAGTGAGTCGCCGTGTGATTCTTCATGACACGGTGACGACGATTGCTATCGATGGTCAAAGTGTATTCTTGGTTCAAAGCAAGTGGTGCAAGAACTTCAACAGTATGGAGTGGTTGACCATTTGGTGCCTTTTGAACGTCTGTCACAGTCGCTACGACGTTTCCTGCAGCATCCAAGATTTGACCATGGTCCGCAACCTGTCCACCCATTTCAGCGTAGAATGGAGTTTCTGCAAAGATCAGTGATGCAGTTCCTTCTGAAACAGCTTCTACTTCGGCATTATCAGCTACGATAGCCACCAACTTAGAAGGCAATTGACTAGCATTGTAGTTGAAGACACTCTCAACTGTAATGTTTTGAAGGGTTTCATTTTGCATACCCATAGATCCGCCTTTAACAGCTGACGCACGCGCACGTTCTTGCTGCTCTTTCATGGCTGCTTCAAAACCTTCACGGTCGACTGTCATACCAGCTTCTTCAGCGATTTCTTCTGTCAATTCAACTGGGAATCCGTAAGTGTCGTAGAGTTTGAAAACATCTTGCCCAGCGATAACGTTTTGACCTGTCGCTTTCAAGTCAGCTACGATGCCTTGGGCAAAGTGTTGACCTGAGTGAAGGGTACGAGCAAATGACTCTTCCTCGCTCTTCACGATTTTCTCGATAAAGTCACGTTTTTCAAGGACTTCTGGGTAGTAGCTTTCCATGATTCTTCCAACAGTTGGAACGAGTTTGTAAAGGAAAGGCTCGTTGATACCCAATTTGACCATGCATAGAGGCACGGCGGAGAAGACGACGGAGGACATAACCACGACCTTCATTTCCTGGAAGGGCACCATCACCGATGGCAAATGAAAGAGAACGGATGTGGTCAGCGATGACCTTGAAGCTCATGTTGTCGCCATCTTGGTCGTAGACCTTACCAGACAATTTCTCCACTTCACGGATGATTGGCATGAAGAGGTCTGTTTCAAAGTTTGTCTTAGCCCCTTGGATAACAGCCACCAAACGCTCCAAACCAGCGCCCGTATCAATGTTCTTGTGTGGCAATTCCTTGTACTCGCTACGAGGAACAGCAGGATCTGCGTTAAATTGTGACAAAACAATGTTCCAGATTTCGATGTAACGGTCGTTTTCGATATCTTCTGCAAGCAAGCGAAGACCAATATTTTCTGGGTCAAAGGCTTCTCCACGGTCGAAGAAGATCTCAGTATCAGGTCCAGAAGGTCCCGCACCGATTTCCCAGAAGTTGTCTTCGATTGGGATCAAGTGGCTTGGATCCACTCCTACTTCAATCCAGCGGTTGTAAGAATCTGTATCATCTGGATAGTAGGTCATGTAGAGTTTGTCTTTAGGGAAGTCAAACCACTCAGGACTTGTCAAGAGTTCATAAGCCCAAGTGATGGCTTCGTCACGGAAGTAATCTCCAATGGAGAAGTTCCCTAACATTTCAAACATGGTATGGTGACGAGCAGTCTTCCCTACGTTTTCGATATCGTTGGTACGGATAGCCTTTTGCGCATTGGTAATCCGTGGGTTTTCAGGAATGATAGTTCCATCAAAGTATTTCTTAAGGGTTGCAACCCCTGAATTAATCCACAATAGGGTTGGATCGTTTACTGGAACCAAACTAGCTGATGGTTCTACTGAGTGGCCTTTGCTTTCCCAAAAGTCGAGCCACATTTGGCGGACTTGTGCACTAGATAATTGTTTCATAAAAATCTCCTTTTTTAATCTGATTGGCTTTCTAGCATCTCTACATAATCGATAGCGACGCAGAGAGAAATAACTAGGTCTGCATAAGATTCGTCGTAGACTGTTACGGAATAGGTAGAGGTTAAATGGAAGAGTTCCTTGGCAATCTCCGCAATCACTTGATCACGATCATCTAGGAGTTTAAAATTCAAATCCCAAATATTTCCTTCGATACGAAGACCAAGGTTGTCAAATTCATACTTATCTCTAAAGAAAGTCAACTTCTTTCGGATATAGAAACTATCTCCATTACTGAGTTGAATCTCAAAGCGTGGCATGAAGGTAAGAATTTCTTTACTAATTCCACTAACCTGTTCACCAGAATTATCATAGATGGTAAAGGTCTTTGGAATCTTAAAAAATGAACCTTCAACCTGATAGGCGACATTGCCCATTTCATCCTTGATATCAAAGCGTTCACCACCTAGGCGAAATTTTTGTTTGACAAGAAATCTTCTCATAAGCACCTCCAAAAATAAAAGACAAATCCATATCACGAAGGGCGAAAAACCGCGGTACCACCTTCATTCAATGAACTTGTCATTCTTGATTCTTATGCAATTGTTACAATCGAGTAGCATGATTTTCTATCTTAGATGGCTCGCAGCACCGCCAATTCTCTGGGCTAAGATGATTGAAAATCAATTCTCAACTCTAGTATTATACCGTTTTTTTTAGTTTGAGTCAACCGGGAAAGCAGGCACATGCAATCTCATTATATCTATCATCAGCAAATATGTTATTGATAAAGTATATTATTGACGAAGTAAATCAAGCATTTCATTATTGAGTGTTTGATAACAAGAGAAATAGTTATCATCAATCTCAAATATATCTTGTAAAATAAAGCGCAAAGTATCTATTGTCTGTTGCAATTTCTTTGAATTGACTAGTTTACTATCAATCTCTGACAAGCCATGTGCCACCTTATTTCTCTCACCATTTAAGCTATTTATTAACTTTATGGACTTAAGTAATTCAGGAGAAACTTGATAATAAGATAGAATATTTTCATATGACAAGAGATTTAAGGTTGACTGAAGTGAATAGATTCTTTCCTTCTCATCTTTTATACCCTTGGCTTTCTTAAATTCTATGTCAATGAAATCTAAGATAGCTTCAAAATCCTTGTATTCTTCATTTAACTTTGGAAAAGTTCCGTCATATTTGATCAATTCTGGATAATCTTTCTTTATCTTTTCCTCGATGATAAATTCAACATAAGACTTTGATTTGATTAAGACATCAGCAACCTGCCCTCTCTCTTTCAAAACTTCAATCATTAAAAAGTAATTAAGAGCTTTTTTCTCAACCTCTGTAAGTGAATATCCCTGAATATCTTTTAAAATCGCTTGGGTTTTAAATACTTTTACAAAATCATTTAATAGTTCTCTTAAACGAGCTAATTTCTTTTTAGAAAGTAATTTATTGTATTCTTTTCTAGTAACTAATTCTTCCGCAGCAAGATAATCATAAGAAGAGATTAAATTTCTTAAGTGGCGCTTGATAAGAGACTGGTTAAATTTTTCAGCTTCATCTTTGATTGTACGATCTTCGTAATCCTTTTGGTTATCCTCGTTCTCGTCAAAAAGCTTCTGTTCATCTTCCCTTGACAGTGGTACATACTTTCTGTTTGCAGATTTGTTAGGAGTTGCAACCTGTATGGCCTGCGTATTATAATCATTAATTCGATTTAAGGCAAATAAAGCAGAAATAATCTGAGGTGTCCCTGAGGATAGATTTAAGATTAATTGATGATCTGTTCCAGAATATTTTTCAATAATCTGTCCCATCACTTCATACATTTTATCAAACAGATAGACTTCATCATTTTTCAATATGATTGATTCAATAACCACTTTAGGATGATAACCCTCTATTGAACATAATGCTTTCTCAACAAGATCTTTTTTTACTAACATTTCTTCACTATAAACCAAAACAATTTGTTCAGGTCTGTATGTTCGAGCAATATGTAATAAAGCTGCATCTCGATTATTGCTTATCGGATCTGTCGTTCCAACTGCTGAAATTAAAATTTCCAAGATATTCTACCTCTCATTATTTCAGTAATTCTAATAATTCCTTATTTAAGTCCTTGTAAAAATTAAAATCTTTCTCAGTGAGTTGATATTGTTCCTTGACTAGTCCTTTTAAGGTTTTTAGAACAGGACCTAACTCTTTTAAGTCTTCAGCTTTTATAGAATCTAATCTATGGGCTACTTTATTTCGTGTTTTGTTCATTTTTAAAATCGGTTCGATGTTGTCAGACAGTGTCCGATTTTTTGTTTGAAGAATCTTTTTATAATCATGAATCCCAAGGTAATTTTTCTCTGATTCATTCATGTAATTATCCAGAAATCCTGGATAACGATTCTCAATATAGTCTTCTAAGATAAACTCTGTAAGGTTTTTAATTCTAATCAGACCTTCACTAAAATTACCACGTTCTTTTTGTAAATCAATAGTCAAATAAGCATTTAGTACTTTTTTCTGTTCTTCACTCCATTTTTTCTTTTGGAGGAGTTGAGGTACATCTTGCCTATCTAATGAATCCACAATATCTTGTAATTTTTTGCGACAGTCTTTCAAACCAGGGAAGTCAGGCAATTGGTTTGCTATCTCTAAACTAGCTTTATAATCATATTTCTTAATAAAATCACGTAAAGTTTTTTTCATTAAGCCTTGTTTAAACTTGTCTGAAGTATCTTCAATAGTTCGATCGACATAGTCCTGCTTATTATCCATATTTGTATCAATTAATACATCAATATCTTCCGAATCATCATGCCCAACTCCAGCGTTCGATTTATTTTCAGGACTTGGAACTTGTACTGCCTTGACATTGATTTCACTTAGTCTATTAAGAACAAACAAAGCTGATTTTATTTGAGGAGTTCCACTTGAAAGATTAAGAATAAATTCGTCGTCTTTTGTATAATACTCTCGTATAATAGCATCAAATTGTTCAAACATGGTATCAAAAATATGTACTTCATTGTTTAAAATGATTGGCTCATGGTATACAATCTCTGGGACGTATTTACTATCAATAGAACGAATTACTTTCTCAACATCATCTTTCTTACGAATCAGTTCCTCAGAAAAAACAATAATAATCTTATCTGGACGGTATTTTCTCGCAATATGTACTAAGCCTCCATCGTGAAAATTTCGGATTGGATCCGTATTCCCCACTGCTGAAATCAAAACCTTCATTTAGTAATCTCCTTAATCATAAAGTTCGCCTTGCCCATCTCATAGAAAGACTCATCATTCATGATCAATTTTCTAGGTCCTTGTGTTGTTTTAACTCTTTCCATTGGAGCTTTTGTTAGTTTCAAGACTCCCTTTTCAACCATTCTAGTGGTTTTGCTATTCTGATAACGTTCTTGTAAAATACCGTTTGCTTGTTTAAAAATTGTTTTTGTCCAAGCTCCACTTCCAGCACCCAAGTAGATAGGATATTGAAGATTTGGCTGAATTTTATTTTCAGGAAAATCTGATAAGAAAAAGTTTTTATATGCTTTGTAAAAGGCTTGCGCTCTCTTTCCTAATTCCTCTATGAGGATTCCAGCTTCCTTAGTAGTTGTAGTAATGGTGAAATTGATTTTAGTTGAGGGCACGATTGCTTCCCTATATAAAGGAATAGACTTGGCACGAGGAGGCTTGGCTTTATGATCCCATTTTTGAACTAAAATAAGACGGTCATTGCTAAATGGTTTGCTATCACTAACACGAATAGCATTAAACAAGTCATCATAATCCTGACCTTTTTTTGCTCCCCAAGGAATCAAAGATTTGTTTTCCTTTTCATCCTGCACAACATTTTTATTATTCCAGTCGGGATTGGTATTCATCAAAATAGTCCGAATTGCTCCCTTTAATGAACTTCCAGGAATATAGGGATTACCAAAAGAATCTCTTATAAACTTTGATACTTGATTTAATGCGCCTCCTCTTAAATAGTTATTATTTGTTTCTAACTTAGTTTCTATAATTCTATAGCCACCAAAATTACGGTCAGAAATACGGTTATCCTCTAAAAAGGAAATCAAGCGATTATTTCTAGGGCTTGGCTTTGTCTCTTGCAAAAAACGCTCAAACTTTTGATCGTAACCTTTCTCCACCATGCGATTATAAAACTTACCCATATCAGGGAAATAAAAGTACCCATTTTCATAGATAAATTCTCGAGAAGTATATTTTTCACCATTCCCAATATGGATAGGAGCCATAGCTAGGAGGCTGAATTGAAAGGTTCTATATTCTGTTTTCATCTTTCTCCCTCCATCTTGAAAAATAATGGTTTAGCATAGTTTAATACTTCATGTGGGAAATCAAGAGGTCTTACATCCACAATCTGTCCTGTATAGGTTTCAGAGAAAGTAGATCCAGAAGCAAACTTATATAAATCCTGCTTACGGTAATTTTCCTTAGTTTCTGTACTAAAAGCAAAACCGCTTGATTTACTTAGTAAATAGGAACCAGTTTCCATAGCATATTCAAGTTCCTTTTCGACTGGTAGAGAAGTTGTCAAAGTCATGACAGGTCCTTGATGGGCCTTGGTGAGGCGATTTTTGAAGCTATCTGGTAAATCTGATATAGTCAAATCAAATTGTCCATAACCACTGGAACGTTTGCCACCAATTCCTGTATACTGCAAGCTTGTCATAAGTTCATTTAATAGCTCAGACTCTTTAGCAATCACGTAAAGACAAGACTCATCTCTAAATCTAACGGTAGACACTTGGAAAAGATTTCCATCTACATGAGGTTGGTTTTTAGTGACGATATTTGTTACTGCATGGTCTGCGTCTTTAAAAAGCGTCCCATTTACATAAGAATCAAATTTATCCAAAGGGATAAACTGAAGTTTCTTTGCCATTTTCGCTTGACGTCTTACTTCTTTAACATCTGTTGTTAAGTCCGGCTGTTCAAACTTTGGAAATCCTATCGGTTTCGGTAAAAATGGACCTGACTGATAAGGAAAGGCATCAGTCAAAACAAAATCATCTTGACCCGCTATTGACACGAATTCCTCCATTTTCCCCATTTTTTTTGCTTCTAAGACCAGAGCTGAAAACAAGCGGTCAGCTGCAAAAGTCATTTTAGAACTATCCAGACTACCTGCTCCGAAGTGAGCAGTATGGAAGTTCATAATATACATCTTATAGGTCATACTAGACCTCCGTAGTTAAAAGTTCATTCAATCTACTAACATCATAGTTTCCGAAAACTGTATTTGCTTTAATATTCTCAAAAGCAACCTTACCATATCCACGAGAGCCTGAACCACCTAAATAATCAAGTTCCAACAGTTTTAATCCATCAAGAATCACTTTGAAGTCTTCTTCTACTTGAGCTTGACTCTTGTCTGTCACCTCATAGATCAACTCAAATCCAAAGACACTGTCTCGGATGGCACGTTCAATTTGTCTTGGATTTGCTTCAGCAGTGATACGGTCAATAGTATTTTCAAACTTAACTTCAGTATAACCTTTGACAGCTCGTGAATCTAAATCTTTTTTGTTAGTTAAAAAGGCATCTCTAAAAATGAGTCTTCCAACTTTATAGTCTTTGTCTGAACTATTCCCAAAGAGACGACTAATAATTTCCCCATCGTCTCCTGGTTTTTCTGCTAATGTAGTATTATATACTTTTGCCAGAAGGGTACGCATTTTCCCTTTGATACTAGATCCTGGAATAATAGGTAAGTTTGTTATTGGATCTTTAATCACAGGTGAGTCTGTAGCACCAATCGCTGCAAAAGCATTGCTGGTCCCAATATGAAGTCCTGTCTCTAGACGGATTTGTGCTGTTACTTGAATTTTTGCAAATGCCATTAATCGTTTCCTCCATAAAATTTAAAATAAGCTACTAGCGCTTCCATATAGCGACAAAAACGTTGGAGACTTTCCCTACTATTAATTTCTTTTAAAATTGGTAGAATCTCACCTTTTTGAACTAAGTCCAGTACCGCCTCTTCACGTCCTGATTGATAGACGAATTGGACCTTCAAATAGGCAATCCTATCCTTCAATTCTTCGTACTCACGGACCTTACTTTCATCAAAGAGGGTACTCGTTAAACTCAATAAGTTTCGTAGTTTACTCATGGATAGAACATCTGAATTTCTATTTTTAAAATTACGTTTATCAGTTACTAAATTTTTAATGGTTTTCTCTGCCTTATCTACGTAATTATCATCTGTTAAAATTGCCATCTATGAATCCTTTCTAATCTCATAAATATATAGAAGTAAAGCTATCTCTGCTTCCTTACGTTCATTATCGCTACCTGTATACCAAGAAAAGAATAAATCTTTAAACTCTTTAAACTCTTCTTTTTTATCCTTAGAAGTTTGATCTTCTAAGCGGGTCAAATAATAAGCTAATCGAGCAATATTCATACGATCGTAGTTGCGAAGGAGCTCAATAAGTCTATATACAAAACTCTTTCCGCGCTCATCTTGAATATTAAAGTAGTAACGAATGCTCTTCAGTTTCCCATTATAGACATTGTCAATAAATTGGTCGAACTTCAAGGTATAATTTCTTTCAGAATCGACATTGCCAAAAGATTGGTCCAACTTCAAGGTATTACCTGCTTTAAAGGGAAATACTATCCTTGTCGTTATCTTTGGCTGCTCCTTCTAGCTTACCAGTCTCTTCAGCCATGAGGCTAACTGGGGTTTTATCTGGAAAGAGACCAATCCCTGCTGATAGGGTTAATTTACCATTTGTCCACTTGATAAAGTTTTGTCGGAGACAAATAGTAAACTCAATAATATCCTGCCAAGAACCGATAGCAAATACATCATCTCCACCGGCATAGATAATCGATAGTTTTTTTTCTTTGGCAAACTGGTTGATATAGACCTTAAAGAAGAGACTCATACTTCTAGAGAAGGTCGCTGAACGTGCTAGAGTATTATACTTACCACCATCTTGATAAGAGAACCCAGCCATAAAGGCAGCTCCTAGGTCATCCACATCTAGTCGAACGACTGCCAGACGCTTGATTCCTTGTCCAGTTTTACTATCCTGAGATAGTTGGGCATACTGGTCAATCTCAGCATATTTGTAATCTCCGACAAAGACATGGGTTGCTTTTAGGATATCTGTCCTATAGCTATTCTTGACATAAACACGGTCCCACTCTTCTTTAGCAAGGTCGGCTTTGGAAATACCTCTAATATAGGCTCCCGGACCTATCGGCAGGCCTTTTTCTTTTGTGACAATATAGTAGTCTTCTTGTATTTCCTTGGCAAAGCGATACATTCCTGCACAGATATGGCAGACCTCTTGGTCATTAGACTTGGTAAGTTTTTCGACTGAGTGGCAAATCTCGCATTCTTTCTGGGAACTTTTTCCTCCTTGGTTGAGTTCAAGGAGAGTTTTGGCATCATAACGAGAAATTTTCTTTTGGGAAATCATCCGACTAGTTGTTTGATAAACTTTTCGATAGTCGGCCAGTGTCGTTGTCATATCATTGGCAGAAAACGGACTCCAACCAAATGCTACGTATAAGCCTGTCTGGAAATGCTTGACCAAAAACTGATTGAATTCTGCTTCAAAGTTAGCCAAGGTTTCTCTAGTTTTTCGGTGTTTGGAAGGATAAAGTAGGCGTGCCCTCCACCGACGTAGAGAAGATTAGCCCTCGTAAGCTCTAACTTCTCCAGTAAGCTGTCAGCTATATGTTCCCCCATAAAATCTAGATACAAGGAACGTGCTTTTAGTTGCTTGGCAGCTCCAGCTGTTGCGATATTGTAGATAAAATCCTGAATCCCTGACAAGTCAAAACTTGCTAATAAAAAGGCCTTCTCGCTATAAAAAGCTTCTAAATCTTGTCCCAGTACCTTGTCATAATCACGGCAATTCTTGTTTGCTAAATAGTCTTCTATGGCTAGGGCAAAGCCAGCTGTTAGACGACTGTAGGTTGCTAGAGAAATATCCGATAATTCCTTGGTACTTGTCGAAACAGGGACATAAGAAAGAGTAGATTCAAGGAGATTCAAAAGGGTATCTATCTCAGATTGGCTAAAGTCCAATCTCTCAAACTCTTTTTCTAAGGTCGCTACTATCAAGTCATAATCTGACCGGTCAGACGGCTCACTCGATCCCTTAGCATAGTTTGGTTCCCCGTCAAGCTCTAATAGTCTTGCATCGAGATAACGCTGACTAGGGCTATCTGAAAATACATTGAAGATATCCGATTGTTTGCTTAGGAAATCTTCTTTACCTCCATGAGTATCTGCTGCTCCTTTTAGGCCTGAAGCAATCTTTGCAGCAGCTGACGTGATATAGACCAAACTATCAGGAGCCAAGTCCGTCGGCAAATCACTAGAAGTCGCCTTGGCTATCTGCTGGGCTATTTTTTCATTGTCCGAAAAGCGTCTAAACCATTCGGACCCAATGGTACCTAGGTCTTTCTGATCATACCTGGAACCTTGAATCACCTTGCCGATAGCGTGCAAAAGCGATCCATAAACTAAATCAATCTTTTCTTTCTTCAAGTTCTAAACCTCCCATCCCTAGGCTAGTTTTCATACCTAGACCTGAGTATTCCCCAAATTTTAGAAGCATATTAGCATATGCTTTCAAGGTATTTGGACCTGTAATCTTAAAGGTCAACCTTCCCCTGAATCCAGGGATTTTTTTTTGCCATGGACTTTAAAATAGCTGGACTCCAATCGATAGCTGGTAATTCTACTGTGCTTGACCAAGTAGTCCAGAGTTTCCTCTTCGATGTCCTGACGATTCTCGACCAGACGTGCATACTTCATCATCAAACTCTGAAAGATGAGACGCATGGTCGGAAAGAGCACATACTCTCCCTGGGAGCGAAATCCTGTTGGAGTTTGAAAATGAATGGTGTAGAGTGACCGATCTTGGTTTTCATTAAAAAACTCAAAGAGTTGCTCCGAACTGAGATCTTGCATGGACACAGACTCTACCATGAGAGTCGGTAAATCATGAAGCTCTACTTTCTTGAGCTCCAATAGAACAGGCAGGATCTGCTTGACAGCCTCATCCGTCAGGAGATGAAGGGACCATAGGGTCTTGTCCTTTTGATGGATGATTTTTAGTGAATAGGGGTTGGTCTCCTGTTCATGTAGCCAAGTCACATAGTCTGGTTCTAGCTTTTCCATGAGAAAACCTTGGAATTTTGTCGATAGGTCGCTCGGTGATTGGTCAATCCGCTTAAATGATAGTTCGATGCGTTTCATATGCCTCCTTTATTGATACAATTGCGCTTTTGCTTTGTCATGAGCGCTTTTTTCTTTTACTTTTGGAATCCTTTGCCCTTATGAAACTGTCCCCTCTCGAGGTAGATAGGTAGCTATACAACGAAGAAGTAATGGACATCAATTTGAAACTGGCTAAATTGTTTCCGGCCCCTATCGAGGAAGATAGGTAACTATACTGACGATAACTACGGGCTTGCATTTTATGCCTGCGGGTTTCCGGCCCCTCGCGAGGTAGATAGGTATTTATACAAACATCGACGTAAATGGGCAAGCTATCGAGAAAACTTTTGTTTCCGGCCCCTCTCGAGGTAGATAGGTAGCTATACAGTTGCTATGTTTTTAAATGAGATACTGAGAGAAAAACTTGTTTCCGTCCCCTATCGAGGTTGATAGGGATATATACCTAATTGATGAGCTTTACCCTGAAGGTATTGAGGAAATCTTTCCGGCCCCTAGCGAGGTTGATGGGTAACTATACAGGCAGTGATCCAGATTGAAAACGAGCAAGCATCATCGTTTCCGTCCCCTCTCGAGGAAGATAGGTAGCTATACAGTGGCTTAACACGAATATTGACGTTAAGTATAAGATGTTTCCGTCCCCTCGCGAGGTAGATAGGTAGCTATACTATGTACACACTTCTTGTGTTTGGACTAGGAATTTCAGTTTCCGTCCCCTCTCGAGGTAGATAGGTATCTATACTGAGGAACCAATTAAACCGGTGGTTCCAGAGGCTGATCAGTTTCCGGCCCCTCTCGAGGTAGATAGATATCTATACGAAAACGCTCCTAAACTATCCAAACAGTTGAGCAAAAAGTTTCCGGCCCCTCTCGAGGTAGATAGGTATCTATACAAATGAGATGATGGATAAACACATCCAGCCTGTGTTTCCGGCCCCTCTCGAGGTAGATAGGTATCTATACAGAGATTATCCACTATTACGTGGACGGTGGCGTAAGTTTCCGGCCCCTCGCGAGGTAGATAGGTAGCTATACTGACGACTTGGAATTTGAAAGAGTTTATGAGCCAGCGTTTCCGGCCCCTCTCGAGGTAGATAGGTATCTATACACTCTCTAGGAGTGCAAGGTACGTTTGACGCTGAGTTTCCGGCCCCTCTCGAGGTAGATAGGTATCTATACAAACACCTTGAAGTTTTAACAAACATTCAATCAAAAGTTTCCGGCCCCTCTCGAGGTAGATAGGGAGCTATAAGGGCTAAGGGAGTTAACGAAAAGGGATTGTCAAATATCGTTTCCGTCCCCTCGCGAGGTAGATAGGTATCTATACACAGTCAAAAGTCGATGGAATGGTTTGATGAAGTTCAGGTTTCCGGCCCCTCTCGAGGTAGATAGGTATCTATACGGAAACTCGCTGAAATTGCTGACAAGCGGTTGTCTGTTTCCGGCCCCTCGCGAGGTAGATAGGTTGCTATACTTCAAAGACCCTAAAACAGACGACGGAACAAAACGGTTTCCGGCCCCTCTCGAGGTAGATAGGTATCTATACGAAACTCATAATGTCAATGGAAGCTATACATGCAAGTTTCCGTCCCCTCTCGAGGTAGATAGGTATCTATACAAGAAAGAAGGATCTCAAAATGAAAAAAACTATTGTTTCCGGCCCCTCTCGAGGTAGATAGGGAGCTATACGCATCTATGCTAGAGAACTTAACACGTGGATGATTGAATAGGTTTCCGGCCCCTCTCGAGGTAGATAGGGATCTATACATTGACTTGTACGTTACTTACTTAGACTTATTTTGATATAGTTTCCGGCCCCTCGCGAGGTAGATAGGTATCTATACAAGTCCATTTACAATGCTCACAAGAAAGAGCGCGAAAGGTTTCCGGCCCCTATCGAGGTAGATAGGTATCTATACGTTGATGTGGACGGAGTTTTTGCCAAAGCTTGTGACCGGTTTCCGTCCTCTCTCGAGGTAGATAGGTATCTATACTTTGGCTGGGTGTTTGATTGTGAAGGGATTGAAGTTAAGGGTTTCCGGCCCCTCTCGAGGTAGATAGGGAGCTATACAGGGTAAAAAAGGCTCTCAAGAAGAGCAAATCTTCAAGTTTCCGGCCCCTCTCGAGGTAGATAGGGAGCTATACAAAGAAGATTGGCTTAGGTTACTTGAAAAGGCGATAGTTTCCGACCCCTCCCGAGGTAGATAGGGAGCTATACGCTTGTGAAACACAATGTGACGATACCAGCTTTTCTTTTCCGGCCCCTCTCGAGGGAGATAGGTGGATATACTCGCCAAAGCTGATAACAAACATATCAAAAACGCTTTGTTTCCGACCCCTCGCGAGGTAAATAGGTTTCTATACTTGAATCTGCAGTTAAGCAGATGAATGATGCGTGGAAAGGGTTTCCGGCCCCTCTCGAGGTAGATAGGTAACTATACGAACCAACTATCAAAACAAAAGATACAAGTGCGTTTAAGTTTCCGGCCCCTCCCGAGGTTGATAGGTAGCTATACGTGTCCTTGATGCAGGGAAACATCTCAAAGGCTCGTCGTTTCCGGCCCCTCTCGAGGTAGATAGGTAGCTATACCAGACAAGGAAATCCTTGCTATAACTGATGATATGTTTCCGGCCCCTCGCGAGGTTGATGGGGAGATATACCAAATATTGACGTTAAGTACAAGATCAATAAAGAGAAAGCGTTTCCGGCCCCTCTCGAGGTAGATAGGTATCTATACAGCGCCAAATTTTAATATGAACGAAGACGATCTTCCGGGTTTCCGTCCCCTCTCGAGGTAGATAGGTATCTATACAACGTTACTCGTATTGACTCTTGGCGTGATGCAAAGTTTCCGTCCCCTCTCGAGGTAGATAGGTAGCTATACTTAAAGTAGCAACTATTTACAAAGCTGCTCGTAAGCAACAGTTTCCGGCCCCTCGCGAGGTAGATAGGGAACTATACCTCATATCTTGTATGTAACACTATAACAAGCACTAGATATAACCTATTTAAAACTACTACTAGTATATCATACTTTGTAAGAGTTTTCATTTCTAAATACCAAATAAATCACATATTTTTTTCCTCCTAAATGAATAAAGGATACTATTTTATCATTAAAATTGCTTTTGTCAAGCCCAAATATAAATTTTTTAAAACAAAAAACGAACCAGCTTAACTGATTCGTTTTATTTATACTCCTACTTCCGATACATCTTAAATTGTAGGAAGAGGTCGCTGTAGATTCCTGTCCATTTATGGTCAAATTTTTCATAAACTTCGAGGTGTTTCATAGTATCTGCATCTGGATAGAAGGACTTGTCCTCTTTTGTCTCCTCAGGGAGCATTTCCTTAGCAGCATTGTTTGGTGTTGAATAGCCGACATACTCCGCATTTTTCAGAGCATTTTCAGGATTCAACATAAAGTTGATGAAGGCATAGGCCGCATCTTGGTTCTTGACAGTTTTTGGGATAACCATATTGTCAAACCAGAGGTTACTTGCTTCTGTCGGCACAACATATTTGAGGTTAGAATTCTTTTCCAACATCTGGCTGGCTTCCCCAGAGAAGGTAATACCGATGGCAGCGTTATTCTGAATCATGTAACCCTTCATCTCATCCGCAACAATAGCCTTGATATTTGGAGTCAGCTTATAGAGCTTATCTACCGTTTGTGACAGTTGCTCTGGGTCTTTTGAGTTGAGGCTATAGCCTAGTGAGTTAAGACCTAAACCAAGCACTTCACGCGCCCCATCAAAGAGCATGATCGAATCCTTGTATTCTGGTTTCCAGAGGTCATCCCAATGTTCAGGTGCTTCTTCTACCATATTTTCATTGTAGACAATTCCCAATGTTCCCCAGAAGTATGGGATAGAATATTCATTATTGGGGTCAAAGGACTGGTTGAGAAACTCAGAACCGATATTCTCAATTCCCTCAATCTTGCTATAATCTAGCGGAACCAAGAGGTCTTCATCCTTCATTTTGTTAATCATATACTCACTTGGGATGGCAATATCATAGGTTGTTCCACCCTGCTTGATTTTGGTGTACATGGCCTCGTTAGAGTCAAAGGTTTCGTACTGGACTTGAATCCCAGTTTCTTCTGTAAATTTCTCTAGAAGTTGAGGATCGATATAGTCTCCCCAGTTGTAGATGACCAATTTTTGACTATCACGGCTATTGATCTTGCTGTCAAGATGATAGGAGATTCCCCACAAGACGAGGATAATCGCTAAAATTCCTGCTAAAAATGAATAGAGTCGTTTCATGCTTGCTCCTCCTTCTCTCGTGAAATGAAGTAATATCCGACAACCAGAATAATACTAAAGAGAAAGACCAAGGCTGAAAGAGCATTGATTTCTAGAGAAATTCCCTTACGAGCTCGAGAGTAAATCTCGACTGAGAGGGTTGAAAAACCATTTCCTGTCACAAAGAAGGTTACGGCAAAGTCATCTAATGAATAGGTGAAAGCCATGAAATAACCTGCAATGATAGACGGTGTCAGATATGGCAACATAATTTCCTTGAACATTTGGAACTGACTAGCTCCAAGGTCATAGGCCGCATGAATCATATCTCCATTCATCTCTTTCAATCGTGGCAAGACCATGAGTACTACGATAGGAATGGAAAAGGCCACGTGACTGGATAGAACAGTCAGAAAACCAAGTGAAACTTGAGTTGGGTAAAGAGAATCAAGAAGCTGGCACCAATCATAACGTCGGGTGCAACCATCAAAATATTATTAAGCGATAGAAAAGCTTCTTGGTATTTTTTACGTGATTGGTAGATGTAAATGGCACCAAAGGTACCAATGACAGTCGCAATCAAGGCTGATAAAAAGGCAAGTAAAAAAGTTTGAACCAGGATCAGCATGAGTCTTCCATCGCTAAACATAGTATGGAAATGAGCTAAACTAAAACCTGTAAAACTATTCATATCGTCCCCAGCATTGAAGGCATAACCAATCAAGTAGAAGATTGGCAGATAGAGGACGACAAAGACAAAGGTTAGGTAAAGATTCGATAATTTTTTCATCGTTCTCTCCTTTCCTTAGTCACCCACATAGTGACGAACATAGTCAGGATAAGAACAACACCGATAGTTGACCCCATACCGTAGTTATCATTAGTCAGGAAGTTCTGCTCGATGGCAGTCCCCAAGGTAATCACTCGGTTCCCCCCCCAATCAAACGGGTCAACATGAAGAGACTCAAACTTGGGATAAAGACAGATTGGACACCACTTCGTACTCCGTTCATTGACAGAGGGAAGATGACATGGCGGAAGGTTTCCCACTTGGTCGCACCGAGGTCATAGCTGGCATTAATGAGATTGTTATCCATATCATCCAAGACATTGAAGATGGGCAAAATCATAAATGGAAGCTCGATATAGCTTGCTACAAAGATAAATGAGAAATCTGTAAATAGCAACTGCTGAGAACCAATTCCGATAAATTCGAGGAATTGATTAATAGAACCATTTTGACCAAAAATCCCGATAAAGGCATAGGCCTTAAGGAGAAGGTTGATCCAGGTAGGCAAAATGATTAGCATGAGCCATAGTTGACGGTGTTTGAGACGAGTCAAAAAGAGGGCTGTTGGATAACTGATAAGAAGAGTCACTAGAGTCACAATCCCAGCATAGAGAACAGAGTTGAAGCTCATTTTGAGATAGGTCAAATTTTGTGACGCAAAATAGGATTTATAGTTTTCTAAACTGAACTGGCCTTCGATGTTGAAAAAGGATTGTCCAAAAATCAAGACCAGGGTGCCAATACAAAGAGTGCAATCCAAAGCATGTAGGGCACTACAAAGAGTTTAGAGGTTGTTTTCTTCATCTCTTTCCTCCTCAATAGCGTTAATCAAACCTGCTTCATGTTCTTCGATTTCTACATATTCTTCGATACGAGCATCGAACTCTTCTTCTGTTTCATTGAGACGCATGATGTGGATGTCTTCTGGTTCAAAGTCCAGACCGATTTCCTCACCAACGATGGCCTTACGAGTTGAGTGGATCATCCATTCATTACCAAGTTCGTCATAGGCGATAATCTCATAGTGAACCCCACGGAAGAGCTGCGTATCGACCTTCACTTGAAGTTTTCCTTCTTCTGGCAGAGTAATGCGCAAGTCCTCTGGACGAATGACGACTTCGACCGGTTCATTTGGCTTCATCCCACCGTCGACCGCTTCAAATCGTTTGCCGTTGAACTCGACCAAGTAGTCTTCAATCATAGTTCCTGGCAAGATATTTGACTCACCGATGAAGGTTGCAACAAAGTGATTAATGGGCTCATCATAGATATCAACTGGTGTCCCAGACTGAACAATCTCACCGTCATTCATGACAAAAATCCAGTCACTCATGGCCAAGGCTTCTTCCTGATCGTGAGTAACAAAGACAAAGGTGATGCCCAAGCGTTGTTGCAGTTCACGTAGTTCGTACTGCATGTCTGTTCGCAACTTCAAGTCAAGGGCTGACAAGGGCTCATCCAAAAGTACCACACGTGGCTGGTTGATAATCGCACGCGCAATAGCTACACGCTGACGTTGTCCTCCAGATAACCTACGGATAGAACGTTTTTCATAGCCTTCAAGCTGTACCATCTTGAGAACTTCTAAGACACGTTTTTCGATTTCTTTTTTATCGACCTTGCGTAATCGCAATGGAAAGGCAACATTTTCAAAGACATTCATGTGCGGGAACAAGGCATAAGATTGAAAGACCGTGTGAACATCGCGCTTATTGGTCGGGATGTCATTGATACGAACACCGTCTAGCAAAATATCACCCGTCGTTGCGTCTAGCAAACCTGCAATGATATTTAGGATGGTTGATTTTCCTGAACCAGAAGCTCCTAACAGTGTATAAAATTTTCCTTCTTCCAACTCAAAGTTAATATCCTTGAGAACCTTAGTGTCACTATCTTCAAAAACTTTAGAAACGTTTCTGAATTCGATAATTGGTTTTTTCAATTCCTCTAAATTCCTTTTTCTTCGTAAATTAACAGATTGGGACCTTGTAAAATGCTAGCAATGACTGTAAGGAATTGACCCAAACCATATCTAGCGATAAAATCCCAATCTTTGTATAATGTGTAATAATAATGTTATTCGTGCTCACCCAAGATACGAACTTCTCGCTCTAAGGTAACACCTGAATGTTCTTTAACTTTGTCAATAACAGACTCAATTAAGTCTTCATAGTCTCTTGCTGTCCCATCAGCCACGTTTATCATAAAGCCTGCATGCTTTTCTGAGACTTCGACACCACCGATACGGTAGCCCTTCAAACCAGCTTCTGAAATCAATTGACCTGCAAATGCCCAACTGGACGTTTAAAGACAGAGCCACAAGATGGATATTCCAAAGGTTGTTTGAGTTCACGCAAGTGGGTCAAGCGATCCATTTCTTGATTAATCGTCTCATAATTTCCAGGAGAAAGTGCAAATTTAGCAGATAAGACAACTGCTCCAGAATCTTGGATAGCTGAATGACGGTAACCAAAGGCTAAGTCCTTTGATGATAAAGTCTCGATTTCCCCATCCTTGGTCAATACTTTGCAAGACTGCAAAATATGAGCAATCTCACCACCATAGGCACCAGCGTTCATAAAGACAGCTCCACCGACACTCCCTGGAATGCCGCAAGCAAACTCAAATCCTGTCAAACTATGGCGTAGAGCGATTCGAGTGGTCTCAATCAAGTTAGCTCCCGCTTCTGCTTCAATGGTGTAACCATCGACTGTGACATTATTCAATTTGTCACACATGATTACAAAACCACGAACGCCACCTTCACGAACGATAATATTACTTGCATTTCCAAGAACCATCCATGGGATATTTTCTTGATTAGCAAATTTAACAACACGAGCCATCTCGTAGCGATTACGAGGAAAAACTAAGTAATCTGCCTTACCTCCAACTTTGGTATAGGTATAAGTTTTCAATGGCTCATCGAATCGAATGTCAATTCCTTCTAGGTTTTCTTTTAATTTATCTAGTACTGTCATATCTCTCATCCTTTTATAAAATCCATTCTATTATACCATTTTTAGCGATTTTTTTCGATGATTTGATGAGCTTTTTTATAGATACAAATGAAAAAGAGGCTAGGCCTCTTTTCATTTATTGTTCTTTATAAAAAATTGACTTTGTAAAGTATACAAATAGGATAACTTCCACGGCGAGTATTCCTTCCACTATTAGTGGATTTGAAATCCAACCAACCTGTGAAAGACTCGGAGCAAAATCAAATAAGGCATGTAGACCATAAGCAGCTACTAGATAAATCCAAGTTTTTTGACGGACTGCTTGATAAACCCAGAAAGAGAGACCAATTTGCATAACAAGAGCAAGTATGCGTTCAACACCGAGTAAATAAACCTGCCAAGCAGATAGAGATTGGACTGTTTCGAGTGTAGTTTTGGGAAGGAGATTTGCTACATCGGGATTTGGAGACTCTAATAATGAAATGAGGATCAAAAGACTAATCAAACTTCCCATTCCGAGGTAGAGCAACTCCAAACCTCCATGCCCCAACCCATAAGCTAAGGCATCTGAATCTTCTAAGCTTCTCTTCTTCTCTAACCATTTAAAGAAGACAAGGCGAGCCGTTTCTTCAAAGATAGCTGCCATAGCAATTCCATAAAGGGCATATAAAAAAGGGTGTTCCTGCATGAGAGAAATGGTTCCGTCTTTTTGTGGATGAAGCACCAAAAGGTGAACAATCTTCTCTAAGACTTGAGAGGAGACAAAGAATGCAACTGCCCCAAGTCCTAAAACTGAAAGGTTAATCTTGTACTTCTTTTTTGAGAACCAAATGGCAGCTATGAGAATTACAAATAAAGCTATCATTGTGATTATTACATGAATTTTCATACTTTTCTCCTTTTATTCAGCCTGATCGATATCTTTTTTCATCTCATCAACATTGAACTTAGCAAAGAGGTACTGACGGTCCTGGACAGGGAAACGTTGATCCAACTGATCGACAGCTCCAACCTCTACGATTCCTTCCTTGATGACAAAGTCCATGACGTGACCACCAAAGGTTCGGTCATCTGAGATAAAGTGCAAATGATAGCCTGCGACACTGACACCATGGAAAATTTCAGGTGTCCAGAATCCAACGATAGTCCCAGAGACATTTTCGCAACTATATTCAGGCTGATGAGTCGCAACCTCAGCAAATTTCGTTTCGCTTGTCGATTTTGGAATCATGCGAACATGCATGTGTTTAAAATCACCATGAATCTTAATCGAACGGAAAAGGTTTTCTCCATCATAGTAGGATTCAATTCGTTTTTCTAGTTCCTTATCAGTCATTTCAAAACGCTGGCGGAAAATAACTTCTGCCTGGTGAGGTACAACTGCTGCATAGGGAATCAGCGCGTCTGGTGAAACTTCAACGATTTCAGGCTTCTCTCCTGACCCCTTAGCTTGATAGGCTTTACCATCCAAGACAATCAATTCTCCATCAATAGAGTCCAAGGTTCCTAGTCCTAAATCTCCATGTTCAAGTAACTCACCTACGGTCATGGTCCCACCGTATAGGCCTGCCATCAAGGCACCCAAGGTATTGTATTGGAATAATTTAACTGGTTCTTGCACCTTTATCATCTCACTCTTCTTTGAAAATTTTACTTACTAAGTATATCACATTTCTTCTTAGAATTGAACGCTAGACTGCCGTTTAAAACTCAATGAAAATCAAAGAGCAAACTAGGAAACTAGCCGCAGGTTGCTCAAAACACTGCTTTGAAGTTGTGGATAGAACTGACGTAGTCAGCTCAAAACACTGTTTTGAGGTTGTAGATGGAACTGACGTAGTCAGTATCCTACACAAACGGCAAGGCAACGCTGACACGGTTTGAAGAGATTTTCGAAGAGTATAACATTGCCAAACGTCTAAAAAAAGGGTACAATGTAACAAAATCAAGAGAGGTCTGGAATGAAGCAAGAAAGCAAGTACGAACAAGTTGTTCACTATCTAAAAGCAGAGATAGAATCAGGAAAACTTCAAACAGGAAGTCGTCTACCTTCTATCCGTAAACTCAGTCAAGACTTCCACTGCAGTAAAGATACGGTGCAGCGTGCACTTTTGGAGCTCCGATACGAGAAATACATATACTCCAGACCTCAAAGTGGCTATTATGTTTTAGAACAACAAGCTAGCCACGAAGACCTCGTTATCTCGGTCAATGACGAACATGCTGCTGCCTATGATGATTTTCGTCTTTGTGTCAATGAAAGCTTGATCGGTCGAGAAAATTATCTCTACAACTACTATGAACACCAAGAGGGTCTAGAAGAATTACGAAAGTCTGTTCAGACATTACTTTTTGATCAAGCGATTTATAGTAAGGCAGACCAGTTAGTCATGACGTCTGGAACCCAGCAAGCACTGTTTATTCTTTCTCAGATTGATTTTCCAGGTCAAGCTCAGGAAATACTGATTGAACAACCGACCTATCATCGGATGAATCAACTACTACTAGCTCAAAACATTCCCTATCAAACCATTGAACGTCGGGTGGACGGTATTGACCTAAACGAACTTGAGAAACAGTTTAAGAGTGGAAAGATTAAGTTTTTCTATACCATTCCTCGTTTCCACTATCCTCTCGGACATTCTTATTCTGAAGATGAGAAACGTGCTATCCTTGACTTAGCAGATAAATACCAGATCTATATCGTTGAAGATGACTATCTAGGTGACTTGGATCCTAAAATGGGACAAACCTTTCATTATCTGGACCAGCATGATTTGGTCATTTATATCAAATCTTTTTCTACGAGTCTATTTCCTGCCCTCCGGATAACTGCACTTCTTCTTCCAAATGCTATCAAGGATGCTTTTGTAACTTATAAAAATATTCTGGACTATGATAACAACCTTATCATGCAAAAAGCCTTATCTCTTTATATCGATAGTCAACTTTTTGAGAAAAACAGACTAGCAAGATTAGCACTTCAGGAAAAAAGTCAGGAACACATCCAACAACTCTTAAATAACTATCCCATTTCCATGCCTATCTATCCTCTCCATGATGGAGTCTTACTTGATCTTAGAGACTATCCTAAGATTGCAAGTCTCAAACACAGTCCTTTAAATCTCGACTTTTTCGAATCATCCTACATAGGGACTTGTCCCTATCACTTTGCTAAGGTTTCCTTGGAAAATATTGAAGCAACACTAAAATACTTAAAAACAGAGCTGGACTAAAGTTCAACTCTGTTATTTTTTATTGCTCTACTTCTGTTAGCTTGGCAGCTTTCAAGATATGTTTGATAAGTACCGTCATCTTTCAGTTTTTGAATAACCTTATCAACTACTTCCTTCAAATCTGAGTTGCCTTTCTTGATAGCAACTGCATTTTCTTCGCCTTCTTTCATAGTTAAGCTTACTGTTGCGACAGCCAAGTCAGCATTTTTTGTTGCATAGCTGAGGGCTACTGGCTCATCCATATGAACAGCATCAACCTTACCTGATTGAAGTTCATTAACAGCTTCACCCATATTTGTCAATGAAGTCAACTGCGCTTTAGGAAGTTGCTCTTTGACCATAGATTCAGGGACAGTTCCTTTTTGAGCTGCAATATTTGCACTTGCTAGAGAATCTAAATCTTTGTATTTTTCAAGATCAGTTTTTCTGATTAGGAAGCTAATCTTGTTTTCATAGTAAGGAATTGAGAAATCAAAGACTTCTTTTCTTTCTTCAGTTGCACTGATTCCCGCAATGGCCAAATCTGCTTTCCCTGTTTGAAGACTGGTCAAGACATTATCAAAACTCATGCTGGAAACTTCCAATTTCACTCCAAGTTCATCAGCAATAGCTTGTGCCATATCAATATCAGCACCTACGACTTGGTTCTTGCCATCCACAAGTGCTTGAAACTCAAATGGTGCATAGTCTGGGCTAGTTGCGACCACTAATTTACCTTTTTGTTTGATTGCCTCTACTGCAGACTGTGAACTTGAGCTAGATGACTGGCAAGCTACTAAAAAGAAACTTGCAAGAAAACTACATAAGACAAATATCCATTTTTTTAACTTCATAAATAAACAACCTCTCTGTCTATTTTGTATAATTATAACTTATTTAAAAAAATAATTGTCAATATTTTCTTGCGTTTTCCATTAAATATATTTATAAAAAAATACAAATTCAATAATCGGTTTATCTATCTATTGGGAAACAATTTTCAAAAAAATCATTTATCATATCTCGATGTTGCTGGTTTACAATTGTGATATTTTGCATATCCCTGTGATCAAACAACCCTAATTCTAAAGTTTCGTCACTCGTAAAAACATTTGTAGAGATTGAAGTTTCAGATGTAACTAAATACAACACTGTAATAACTTGTGCCTCATCACCACTTGGATAACTATCTGAATATTTTGTATAAACATTTAAGAGTTTTTTCACTGTCACTTTCACTCCAGTTTCTTCATAAAACTCTCGCACTAATGCTTCGACAGCCGATTCACCTAATTCAATAGCACCACCTGGTAAACCCCAAGTTCCTTTGTCTGCTCGTTTTTGTAATAATATTTTTCCTGATTGACTTAAAATTCCACAAGTAAAATTTAAAATAATTTTATCTTTTCCAACTTTTTTTCTTATACTCTGTATATAGTTCATTATTCACCCCTGGCAAAGAAAACTATCGATACAATGAAAGCTTACTATATTAAAAAGTAAGCTTTCACAATAATTATTATCTTCTAAATATTTTACAATTCGACAATCTTACCTGTTTCAAAGTAAACAACCCATTCACAGATATTTTTTGCATAGTCACCGATGCGCTCCAAGTATGAAATCACTTGGAAGTAATCGCGACCTGTGACAATAGCATCTGGGTTCTTTCTAATTTCTTCAGTTGCCAAATCACGAATATTTTCGAAATAATGGTTGATTTTTTCATCCATGGTTGCAACTTCGTAGGCCTTATCCACTGATCCGTTTAGATAAAGTTCGAGGGTTGTTTCTACGAAATCTTTCACATCACGTCCCATTTTTTTGATTTCTTCTTCGACAGCTGGGATACGTTGTTCCCCCTTCATACGAATGGTTGCTTCAGCAATGGATACTGCATGGTCACCCATACGTTCCAAGTCTGAAACAGCCTTAAGTACTGTCAAAACTGTACGCAAGTCTTGTGAAACAGGCTGTTGAAGGGCAATGATTTCAAATGATTTCTTTTCAAGTTTCACTTCGTATTCATTGACTTCTGCGTCTTCTTCGATGACTTCTTTTGCCAAGTCACGGTCATGTGTCACAAAAGCACGTACAGTACGATTGATTTGGGAAAGAACTTCTTGTCCCATGGCGTAGAATTGGTTATGCAATTTGTCTAAATCTTCTTCAAATTGAGATCGTAACATCTTTTTCTCCTTATCCAAATTTACCTGAAATGTAATCTTCTGTTTCCTTATGTTGTGGGTAGAGGAACATTTCCTTGGTATCGTTAAATTCAATCAAATCTCCATTAAGGAAAAAGCCTGTTTTGTCAGAGATTCGAGATGCTTGCTGCATGGAACGAGTAACCAATAGCATGGTGTACTTGTCCTTGAGACTATATAGGGTTTCTTCGATTTTTCCAGCCGAGATAGGGTCTAAGGCTGAGGTCGGCTCATCCAAGAGGATAATCTTTGGACTAGTCGCCAATACACGAGCTACACAGACACGTTGTTGTTGTCCACCTGATAGACCAATAGCTGAATCATGCAAGCGATCCTTGACCTCATCCCAGATTGATGCACGCTGTAAAGCTTTCTCCACAGCTTCGTCCAAGACTTGCTTGTCTTTCTCTCTATTAATTCTTAGTCCATAAACAACATTTTCGTAGATAGACATTGGGAATGGATTGGGTTGTTGGAAAACCATTCCGATTTCCTTACGTAATTCAACCGTGTCGGTACGCGGACTATAGATATTGTGCCCATTATAAACCACTGATCCAGTTGTCGTCACTTCAGGATTAAGGTCACCCATTCGGTTAATAGCCTTGAGTAGGGTTGACTTCCCTGAGCCTGATGGTCCGATAAGAGCTGTGATTTCCTTGGGTTGGAAAGATAAGGAAACACTATTCAAAGCCTTCTTTTTATTGTAATAAACAGACAGGTCTGAAACCTGCAAAATCGGTTCTGTCATACTGTTTCCTTTCTAACCAAAGTGTCCAGTTACATAGTCGTTAGTAGACTGTAGCTTAGCATTTTGGAAAAATATTAGCAGTTTTATCATACTCAATCAAATCACCCAAGTAGAAGAAACCTGTATAGTCGCTTGCACGCGCAGCTTGTTGCATACTGTGAGTTACAATAATGATGGTAAAGTCCTTCTTCAACTCCAGCATAGTTTCCTCAAGTTGAGCTGTCGCAATCGGATCCAAGGCTGACGCCGGCTCATCCATCAAGAGAATGTCTGGTTTTACAGAGATAGCACGCGCGATACAGAGACGTTGCTGCTGACCACCTGAAAGCGTCAAGGCTGACTTATGAAGGTCATCTTTGACCTGGTCCCAGAGGGCAGCCTGACGAAGAGAGGTTTCTACAATTTCATCAAGAACTTTCTTGTCCTTAACTCCTGCACGTTCATGTGCAAAGGTGATGTTGCGATAGATTGATTTAGCAAATGGATTTGGACGTTGGAACACCATTCCGATATGTTTACGCATTTCATAAACATTGATTTCAGGACGGTTAACGTCAATTCCTTGATAGAGAATTTGTCCTGTCACCTTAGCAATATCAATGGTATCATTCATACGGTTGAGACTGCGTAGATAAGTTGATTTCCCAGATCCTGATGGACCAATCAAGGCCGTAATTTTATTTTTTTCGAATTGCATATCCACGCCCTTGATGGATTCATTCTTACCGTAGTAAACATGTAAATCCTTAGTAGAGAGGGCCACTTTTTCTTCTGGAAAAGTAATGATATGCCTTTCATCCCAATTATATTTCGACATGGCTTCTCCTTAGGCTGCGGTTAATTTCTTATGTAGATAGCTTCCGAGTTTACGTGCTCCAAAGTTAAAGATTAAGATAAAGATGAGGAGCACCGCTGCAGAACCTGCTGAAACTAAAGTTCCATCAGGAATAGTTCCTTCACTGTTGACTTTCCAGATATGAACAGCCAAGGTTTCTGCTTGACGGAAGATTGAGATTGGACTACTTACGCTGAGAACATTCCAGTTAGACCAGTCAAGAGCTGGTGCAGATTGACCTGCTGTGTAGATAAGGGCTGCAGCTTCACCAAAGATACGACCTGATGCAAGCACGATCCCCGTTACAATTCCAGGAAGAGCTTCAGGAATAACGACATGAAGGACAGTTTCCCAACGAGAAAGTCCCAGCGCCAAACCAGCTTCACGTTGCGTATGGTGAACGTGCTTCAAACTATCTTCAACATTACGAGTCATCTGTGGAAGATTAAAGACTGTTAAAGCCAAGGCACCTGAAATAATGGAAAATCCATACTCGAACTGGACTACAAAGATGAGGTAACCAAAGAGACCTACAACAACGGATGGTAGAGAAGACAAGATTTCAATACAGGTACGGACAAAATTTGTAACACGACCTTTTTTAGCATACTCTGCTAGGAAAATTCCAGCTCCCATTGATAGAGGTATTGAGATAAATAAGGTAATCACCAAAGGAAAAAGGAATTATAGAGCTGAATCCCAATACCACCACCTGCTTGATAGGAGGATGATTTTCCTGTCAAGAAAGACCAAGAAACATGAGGTAAGCCTCGAACCAAGATATAAAGAATCAAGGAAGCTAGAATGGTCACAATGATTCCTGCGATGGTGTAGAGGACAGCTGTTGCAAGTTTATCTAATTTCTTAGCGTGCATAGTTTTTCTTTCCTCTCTCTTTTGTAATCAGTTTAATGACACTGTTAAAGGCCAAGCTCATCAAAAGCAATACTAAGGCCAGTGACCAAAGAACATTATTATCAACAGTTCCCATAACGGTATTACCAATTCCCATGGTCAATACAGATGTTAAAGTCGCTGCTGGTGTCGTCAATGAAGTTGGAACAACTGCTGAGTTACCAACAACCATCTGAATAGCCAGGGCTTCACCAAAGGCACGCGCCATTCCGAAGACTACTGCCGTAAAAATACCTGAACGAGCAGCCTTCAAGGTTACACGCCAGATGGTTTGCCAACGAGTCGCTCCCATGGCTAAACTTGCTTCACGGTAGTGACGAGGAACCGCACGTAGGCTATCTGTTGTCATGAAGGTTACAGTCGGCAAAATCATAACAAAGAGAACGAAAATTCCTGATAAAATACCGAAACCTGTTCCACCAAAGACAGTACGTACAAATGGTACCACGACCTGCAAACCGATAAATCCATAAACTACTGAAGGAATCCCAACTAAGAGTTCAATAGCAGGTTGCAAAATCTTAGCTCCTTTTGGAGACACCTCTGTCATAAAGACTGCTGCACCAATGGCAAATGGTGTTGCAATCAGAGCTGACAGGATGGTAACAATAAAGGAACCTAAAATCATTGGAAGGGCACCAAATTGTTTACCTGACGGATTCCAAGTTGCACCAAAAAGAAAATCAAAGATATTCACACCATTGACAAAGAAGGTCGACAAACCTTTTTGAGCCACGAAAATCAAAATCATAGCAACAATGATAACAATCAAAGATAGGCAGGCAAAGGTTAGCCCTTTTCCTAATTTCTCAAGACGAGAGTTTTTTGAAGGAGAGAGCAATTTTTTAGATAATTCTTCTTGTTTCATTATTGACTCCCTTCTATCGCTGTCACAGTACCTGCAGCATCTTTTTCGACCTTCATTTCCTTAACAGAAATATAGCCCATTCCTTTAACGATTCCATTCTGGGCTTCATCTGAAAGGACAAAGTTTAGGAATTCGGCAACCAATTCATTTGGCTCACCAAGTGTATACATATGTTCATAAGACCACAAAGGCCAATTATTCGTGGTTACATTCTCAGAAATTGGTTCATAGCCGTTAATTTTGATAGTCCCAACAGAATCATCAACATAAGCAAAGGCAAGGTAGGAAATCGCTCCAGGGGTTTGAGAAACAATGGACTTCACCATACCGTTAGAATCCTGCTCCTGACTTGAACCGCTGACTGACCATTCATAATCACACTGTCAAAAGTCGCACGAGAACCTGAGCTCGCAGCACGGTTGATAATAGAAATAGCTAAATCTTTACCGCCGACTTCCTTCCAGTTGGTAATTTCTCCTGTAAAAATTTTGCGAAGTTGTTCTGTCGTAAGATTATCAACATCTACTTCTTTATTGATGATAACAGCTATCCCAGCAACAGCTACCTTGTGGTCAACTAAGGCAGATGCATCGATACCATCTTTCTCTTCCGCAAAAACATCCGAGTTACCGACGTCTACCGCTCCAGACTGGACTTGAGACAGACCTGTACCTGAACCACCGCCTTGAACATTGACTGTTTTACTAACGTTTGCGGACGCAAATTCATCTGCTGCCGCCTCAACTAAAGGTTGAAGGGCAGTAGAACCGACAGCCGTCATAGACTCCCCACGATCAATCCAACTTGCACATCCTGCTAGCGAACCAGCAAGTAAAAGAGTTGCAAGAGAGATGGTGAGTTTTTTAAATTTTTTCACTATTTGTCTCCTTGAAAATAATGATGAATAGCTTGAATTTTCGCCCTTATTTTCTATTGTTTTCAGGGAAAATCCATACCTCCACTATAACATAGAATACAGTTTTTGACTAGTTTTTCACCTGAAACCTTAAGCCCTTGGGAAAATAATTCTTCAAGGTATTTCCGGTTACTTTTGCAAAACCTAGACCATTTCCACCAACCAAAACTTGGTACCAACCATTTGGAAGAGTTTCAGCTAATTGGACCGTTTCACCAGCCACATATTTGACAAAGTCTTCTTGATGAATTTCGATTCCTTGCTTGACTTGGCTTGGTTTTAAAGCTAAGCCAAGAGCAAAACTTGGTTCAAAACGTTTTTTCTTAAAAGTTCCAAGATGAAGACCATTGCGAGCTATCTTGAGTTTTCCTATATCGGGTAGGACTTCTGGCAAGAGATAAAGCTGGTCTCCAAAAACTTGTAAGACACCGGTCAGTTTTTCTTTAAGATGTTTTTTCTCAAAATCCTGCCATAAGGAAATCTGTTCACGAGATAGGTTGGATTTAGAAGGTTTGAACTTCCCAGCCTTGTTTTGGCCTTTAAACTGAAGATGGGCCACGAACTGACCTTCTCCCTTAAAGTGATGAGGGTACATTCTAGCTGTTTCAGGTAAATCAATTCCAGGTACCATTCCATTGATGTGTTGGATTGGAATCAATTCAAAATGATAGCTATCCAGTAACCATTGGACGATTTCTTCGTTTTCTTCTGGCGCCCAGGTACAGGTTGAATAGACTAGTCGACCACCATCAGCCAGCATGGTAACAGCATCTGCTAAAATCTCACGTTGTAAACTAGCGCACTGACTAGGATAATCGACACTCCAATAATCCATAGCGTCAGGTTGTTTACGAAACATCCCTTCGCCTGAGCAAGGTGCATCTAAAACGATCAGGTCAAAATAGCCTTTAAAAACCTTGGCTAAACGGTCTGCAGATTCATTGGTCACAACGACATTAGTCGCACCAAAGCGTTCCATATTTTCAACCAAAACCTTTGACCGTTTGCTTGAAATCTCATTTGAAACAAGAAGACCGTCTCCTGCAAGGTAGGAGGCCAGTTGAGTGGATTTCCCACCGGGAGCCGCTGCCAAGTCTAAGACCTTCATACCTGGCTTTGGCTGGGCTACTTGAGCGACCATTTGTGCGGCAGGTTCTTGTGAATAGACCAAGCCAGTTACATGTTCTGGTGATTTCCCTGAAACCTTCCCATAGTAGCCCCAGGGTGTATTAGGAATAGGGTCAGAGAAAGTGCCTTGGGCTTCTTTTAAGGGATTGCTGCGAAAGGCTGAGATGGCCTCATCATCAAAGAGGCAAGAAAAGCTCTTGCCTCATCTCCCAATATTGTTTCGTATTTTTTTACAAATCCATCTGGAAATTGCATGTAGATTTATTTCCTTTCATAGATATAGGATTGAATCTCATCTTTCATCTCGACTGGCACCATCATAACGGCCTGCCGTGTTTGAAAATCGACTTCCTCACCAGCAATCGTAAAAACCTTATAACCCAAGCTTTCACCTAGAATACTTGCAGCTGCATAGTCCCAAGGTTGTAAATAAGTGATATAGGTTAAAAGTCGACCTGAAAGCACCTTGGCAAAACTAATAGCGGCACTGCCATAAACTCGTGTACCAAGTGCAACGTTTCCCAAATCTGCTAAGCCCCATTCGTTAGTCGCTAACATTCCAGAATTACCAGCTACCAAAAATTCTCTCAAGGGTTTCTTTTTAAATGGTGGTAAAGGTTCATCATTGCGACAAGGTGGAAAGTCTCCTCCACCATGGTAACAATCACCCTTCATAACATCATAGATAATACCAAACTTACCAACACCTTCCTCAAAATAGGCTAGCATAACGGCAAAATCTTCACCTTGTGCTACGAAGTTGTTGGTTCCATCAATAGGATCAATAATCCATACAGAACCTTGTCCTACTGCTGCACGCATGCAGCCTTCTTCTGCACAAAATAGATCATCTGGATAGCGAGAACGGATTTTTTTAATAAGTAAGTCTTGAACTTCTTTATCTAACTTAGTTACCAAATCTGTAGGGGAAGACTTTCTCTCAACATGGAGATCTTCTTTCATATGCTGGAGAATGTATTTCCCAGCTTCCCTGACAATTTCTTTGGCAAATGTAAATTTATTTTCCAAGTGAAATCTTCCCTTCTCCTTTTTCTTTGGCCAACTGGACTGCACGGTAGAAAGAGTATCCACTAACTGATTCAAACTCACGTCCCAAACGTTTTTCTTCGCTCTTGCTAGGCACAACTGACTTGAATACCTTGTAGGAATCTAATAGTTTCTTAGCATCTACCTGTGTCTCATAGGCAGCTTCAACATCATTAAAAAAAGAAAGCACTGAAGCAAGTTCTTCAGTGCTCCACGACAAATCTAGTGGGTAACTATACTGTTTATTCATCTAATTAATACCAGCTCTTAATGTAGCTTCTTTCAATTCTTGCTTACGATAACTACGAGGAAGAAATGCACGAATCTCATCTTCATTAAAGCCAATCTGCATACGTTTATCATCAATGATGATTGGACGACGCAAAAGACTAGGATATTGCTCAATTAAATTAAGCAACTCTGTCACCGAGATACTTTCCACATCGATATTTAACTTTTGGAAAATTTTTGAACGAGTTGAAATAATGTCATCGGTACCGTTTTCGGTCAAGGAAAGAATGTGTTGCAATTCTTTTCTTGATAAAGGACTGGTCATAATGTTGTGCTCTTGGAAAGGCACTTTATGATTATCAAGCCAGGCCTTTGCCTTACGACATGATGTACAACTCGGTGATAAAAATAGTGTAATCATGCTATTCTCTTCTTTGCATACTTTTCTAACTCTATTATACAAAAAAATAAAGCGCTTGACTAGTTATTTCCGTAAAAAAACCTACTTTTTTTAAAGAAAAAAATAGGTTTTTCGTACAATTTTTAAAAACATTTTTTTATGCATTTATGATATTTTTTTGGTAATTTTTTTCCAACTTAGTAGATAAATAAAGCCAAAAAGCAGTTCATACAAGCAGAAAAATAGGAGAAAAGCATGCAGGAAAAAATCCTCTGGTAGAATAAGAATGACTGGATCTTTAGCGGGATCAAAAAGCCAGGTATCATCACCTACAAATAGAATCTGATGAAACAAGGTAAAGAATTGTTCAAACCCAATGAAGACGCCAACTAAACCAAGAACCAAAGGTAAAGACAGCATAATCAAGAGACCTCTGCGATATAGAGACAGAAAACCTTTCTGAATGACTTGCTTCCAAAAAAGGTAGAAAATCGGTAGAGTTACGATTGCTACTCCTTGCGCTAGGTGAAAGAGTCCCTTTACAACCACAAAGTGGTGAATTCCAGAGGCAGACGAAGGAAAATCTGGCATTGCTAATACTTGATTCAATGGATTGGTCAAATAATCCATCAACACATTAAAGTTATGTTGGATGGTCTGAGATTGGACATGAACACGACTTGTTAGATTTAACCAAGAAATCTCCAGAGGGTAAACCAACCAAGACAGGTAGATGGTCAATAAAATAGCAAGCGAGAGGAGAAAGAGAAGACTTCCTACAAAAGTAAATTTAGTTTTCATCGAAATTCCACTCCGCTAGACTTGAGAGGACATGGGTTGGGGCGATTGGTAAATCCGCCACTTCTTCAGGTTTTGTAAATCCTGTCGTCACCAAAAGGCTAGGAATCCCATTGTCAATACCAGCGCGAATATCAGTCAGGTAATTATCCCCCACCATGACAATTTCTTGGCGTTCAAGTCCTAGGTGTTCAACAGCCTTATCCATAATAATCGCGTTTGGTTTTCCAATATAAACTGGTTTTACACGAGTTGCTGCTTCAAGAAGAGTAATCAGTGAACCAGCACCAGGTAAAAGTCCACGTTCTGTTGGAATATTTAAATCTGGATTGGTGCCGATAAAATGAGCACCTTTATGGATAGCTAGGGTTGCAGTAGCAAATTTTTCATAGTCAACTTTCCAGTCCAAACCTACAACCACATAGGCTGGATTTTCTTTATCTTCAACATAACCAGCTGCTTGAATAGCTTCCTTGAGCCCTGCTTCTCCAATCACATAAACGGTCTTTTCAAGTCCCAGGTCATTCATGTAATCAATGGTCGCTAAGGTTGCAGTATAGATTGTCGATACAGGTGTGTCAATATTAAACTGATTTGCCAACATCTCTTGAACACTTTCAGGAGTACGAGTAGTGTTGTTTGTTACAAAAAGATAAGGAATGTCCCTTTTCTGCAGCTCATGTACAAAAGCTTCTCCCGCTGGAATTCTATCTTTTCCTTTATAAATTGTACCGTCTAAATCAATTAAATAGCCTTTATAAGTCATATATTACTTTCTAATCTGTGTTAATTTCTTGCCAAATTATCTTTGCCTGAGCATTGATATCGCCATCACTTGTGACTTGGTGATTGCTTTCTAGTTGATTCAATTCGTAACTAGAAGTAATCATACCACCTGGTCTAACTTCCTTGACATACTTAAGGTTGATTTTTTTAGGGATATGATTGGTTAGGAAATCTGCCCCCATGACCTCAAATCCAGTCTAGGTATTTGCTGTTATTGACGTGGCCATTCATATCCAAGTCATAAAAACGAACATGGTAATCTTTGCTAATCGCTTCTTCCAGCTCTGCGTATTTTGGCCCGCGAAGGAGTTTCTTAGAAAACTCAGATTGATAAGGTGCGACTATTTCAGGTTCTACAGGATGAACCTTCCGACTATCACGATCCATAAGGACAAAGGTAGCTACCATGCGAATGATTTCTTGACCATCTTCATCATAAATAGTAAATCGGCGGTAGCAAAATAGACGATTGTAAGTCAAGGCTTCCGTTTCAATTGTGATTTCCTCAGCAAAACGAGGAAGTCTAATCACATCGATATCATAATCAGTGATAATCCAAACTAGATTATACTGTTCTAAAACATCCTTATCACTTACTCCCAGCTCAATTGACTGCATCCCTGATACCTGAAGGGACAACAAAATAACGTCTGGTAGTTTGATATGGCCATTCATATCAGCCATATCAAAAGGAATTTTCATCTTCATTTGATAAGTTAAGCCCATAATTCTACTCCAATATAAATCGTTCTGCTACTGTATCTCCTAAAAAGAGACCTTTTTTTGTCATTCTTATTTGTTGACCTTCTACTTGTAAAAGACCTTGATGACATAAATCTCTTACAACTTGACCATATACATTTTCAAAAGATGTGCCAAATTTTTCTTCGAATCTTGCTTTGAAACTCCTGTCTTCTTGCGAAGTCCAAGAAACATCTCTTCTTCCATTTGTTCCCTTAGACTCAGGTGTTCCTCATTGATGCGAGCATTGCCTTCTTCTACTGCCTTTAGATAATGGCGGATAGGCCCATGGTTTTTATAGCGAACACCGTTTACATAGCCAGACGCACCTGCACCTATACCATAATACTCAGCATTGTCCCAGTACATAAGATTATGACGACTTTCAAATCCTGGTTTAGAAAAATTAGAAATCTCGTAATGCTCAAAACCAGCACGCTCTAATTCAGCAATGATATATTCGAACATTTCAGCTTCTACTTCTTCTTTAGGAAGTGGTAACTTCCCACGACGCATACGATTCATAAAGACTGTATGGTTTTCCAAAATCAAGCTATAGAGACTCATGTGGGGAATATCAAGAGCGATGGCCTTGGCAACATTGTCCTTGACCTGGTCCATAGTCTGACCAGGAAGAGCGTAGATCAAGTCAATGGAAATATTATCAAATCCTGCTAACTTGAGACGATCAATATTTTCATTGATATCTTTCTCCAAATGACTACGACCAATTTTTTTCAGCATTTTGTCATCAAAGGTTTGGACACCCAATGAAACACGGTTGACTGCTGAATTTTTCAAAACTGCAATCTTATCCTCATCCAAATCACCAGGATTAGCCTCAATGGTTAATTCTTCTAAGACTGACAAATCTAAGTTTTTAGTCAATCCATCCAGAAGCACCTCTAACTGTGGCGCAGACAAGGCTGTCGGTGTCCCTCCCCCAATATAGAGAGTACGCAACTTCTGAATGTCATAAGAATGAAATTCTTGCAGTAGATGCTCTAGATAGCTGTCTACTGGTTGATTTTTAATAAAGACCTTAGAAAAGTCACAATAATAACAGATTTGTGTGCAAAATGGAATGTGCACATAAGCTGATGTTGGTTTCTTCTGCATAGTATTTATTATACCACAAAGACTTCCCTCAATAAAAAAATCACCATCTCCGACTCTTAGGGAATCAAAAATGGTGATTTCTATTTTAATCTTCTTCGATTTCGATGATGATTTCTTGACCGTCTTCTGGGTCTTCAACAACTACTTTTTCTTCCAATTGTTCCTTGAGACTGTTCAAGGTCTCTTTTGAAGCTTCAGTAGCTTGTTGAGCTAAAGATTTAGATTTTTCAAGAACTGAATCCAAGGTAATTTCGCCTGATTCTACTTGTTCTTTTGTCTTTAGAACAAAACCTCTGGTTTGTTCTTTGACTTCTGTCAATTTTTCAAGAGCTTGTTCCTTAGCATATTCTGGATCTTCTCTCAGATCTTCAATAAAGTCTTGTGCCTGACTAGTAACACGTTTCCCTTTTTCACTTGTTAGAAACAAGGCAACAGCCACACCTGAAACAGTTCCTAAAAGGATTGATGATAATTTACCCATGAGTTATCTCCTTTTTATTTTTTAAAAAATTTACTTGCAATACGAACGGCAGATAAGCCTGCACTAGTCTTTAATGTTTTTGAACCTGCAGATGATGCTTTTTTACTCAAGACACGAGCCTGATCATTTAAATCAGAAACAGAAACAGAAAGGTCTGCAACTGCTGTAAAGAGTGGATCAATGGTTGCAACTTTGATATTGATATCATCAGCAAGAACATTGACCTTGGCAAGAAGTTCGTTTGTGTGATGTAGAGTAACATTTACATCTGAAGTTAGCGTTTTAACAGTATTTTCTGTTTCATCAATTACACGTCCAACTTTTTGAAGGGTAATAATCAAATAAACAATAAATACAATCAAGGCAATAGCCACAATAATATAAGCAAATTCTAACATTTTAATTCTCCTTTTTTACATTATAAAATGGTGCTTTTTTCCGATTTTGATAAACGATAATATAAATACCAAGTCCAATTAATAGAACAGACAACCACTGAGATACTCGAAGTCCAAAGAACATGAGACTATCTGTACGCATGCCCTCAATAATCATACGTCCAAAACCATACCAAATTAAGTAAATGGCTGTGATATGACCACGACGAATGACATTTAATCGGCGTCTAAAAATAACAATTAAACTAAAACCAATAAGGTTCCAAATAGATTCGTACAGGAAGGTTGGTTGTCGATATGAGCCATCAATATACATCTGAATCTTAATGAAACTAGGCAAGTAGTCAAGACTCTCTACAACTGCACCGTAAGCTTCTTGGTTAAAGAAGTTCCCCCAACGTCCTAGACTCTGAGCAATCATAACGCTCGGAGCTGCAATATCCAAGAAATCCCAGGTATTGATTAATTTACGGTCTGCGAAAATATAAAGTACAATCGCTCCAGTAATTAGACCGCCGTAAATCGCAAGACCACCATTCCATATAGCAAAGATTTCTCCAATATGTTGACTATAATAGTCAAACTTAAAGATGACATAGTAGAGTCTTGCACCAATAATGGACAGAGGAAAGGCTACTAGGATAAAGTCAATAATATCATCAGATAAAATTTTCTTTTTGGGTGCTTCTCTCATTGCAAGAAGAACTGCTAGCATTAATCCAGATACAATGCAGATAGCATACCAGCGAACAGCAAAGGGACCTATTTGAAAAGCAACTGGATCAATCATTTGCACCTCGTTCTTTTCGATTAATTTCGTCAATCTTTCTTCAAAGAGACGTGTCGCATCAAAGCCCATTTCCTTAGAACGATAGTTCATGGCAGCAGCTTCGATGACCACAGAAATATTGCGACCTGTTTTTACAGGAATCCGAATACGCGGAATAGAAACACCTGAAATTTCCAACTCTTCAGCATTGTTCCCCAAGCGGTCAAAGGTCTTATGTGTATCGTAATTTTCCAAATAAACAGCTAGCTGAACTTGTGAAGAATCCTTAACTGCACTAGCACCGTATAGACTCATGACATCAATGATCCCTACTCCACGAATTTCAATCAGATGTTTCAAAATTTCAGCAGGTTCACCCCAGAGAGTCATTTCATCCTTAGAATAGATATCTACTCGATCGTCTGCCACCAAGCGGTGACCACGTTTAACTAGTTCTAAACCTGTCTCACTCTTACCAATTCCACTATCACCTTGAATGAGAACACCCATACCATAGATATCCATTAGGACACCGTGTACACTAGTACGTTCTGCTAGACGAGAATCAAGATAACTAGACAGTTCTCCAGAAAGACGACTTGTAGCTGTGCGACTTGTTAAAATTGCGATCTTACATTCTCTAGCTGCCTTCAACATTTCCTCTGGAACTACCAAACCACGGGCAACAATGACCGCAGGTGTCTCCGGTTGAAACATTTTTTTCAAGACATCGTAACGATTTTGAGATGGCATAGAGACTAGGTAAGACCATTCCTTCATCCCCAACAATTGAATACGCTCTGGGGTATAGTAATCAAAATAGCCTGTCATTTCAAGACCAGGTCGCGTTATATCTGCAGTATTAATTTCCTTTTCAAGTAATTCAGGCTCCCCATAGACAATGTCTAATCTAAGCTTCTCAATAACTTCTTTTACTGAAACCGACATTTATTTCTCCTTAAATCGAGTTCTCTTACTATTATATCAGATTGTAGCTGGAAGTTTCCTTTTTTTGCAAGATTTACAGTATTTATTTAAAGTTGCCTAAAAAATGATTTAGCATGTGAGTCTTCTCGTACTTTCTCAAATCAGTTGAGACAAATCTACTGCAAATCGATCAACATCTATTCCCAAATTCCTTCCTGATTTTTCTATGTGAATTCTCGGAAGTTCATTTTTTAGTATTCTGTTTGCATCAGCCATATCTTGTGGATAAGTATAGAACTGTTGTCCTTGTGGAAACTGATTTTGAACTTGCCATTTTTCAAATTCCTGCAGAAAAGTCTTATGAGATGGCATACTAACCTCTTCAAACATGGAATCATCAAAATATTTCACCAAGCGGTAAAGACCATGAACTTCATCAGCGAAGCATTTATCTAGCTTTTCAAAGGGATAACCCCGTCTCTGATAAGCTAGGCATAAGTTTTGTAAGTTTTGGCTTATCCCAGCTGCGTCTTTTCTTGCCAAGTTTATAAAGTAACGAACAGAAAATTCTTCCATACCTGTTCGTTTTTTCTTGTCTAGAAACTGTTTTGCCAATATGATAGACTCTGATAATCTGTCTTCATCCTGATAATAAAGAGCGTACAAAAGATTGATGACATTTTGGGGATAATAGGTTCCTTTCAGTAAAGGCAAGTCTTTTGGTATATAAGATGAAATGACTGAAAAATCGTTACATGCAAAAGAAGTAAATAAACCTCTCAAAATACCATCAGTATAGATTGTTCCACTTGCAAGCAAACCTCCTCTAATCAATTCTTCTCTTCCTGTTTGCCACAGAGCATTATTTAATTGTTTGTAATCTCCGTCTAAAAAAGCTATATAGTATGCAAAATACTTGATATCATCTAGCAATAAGCTACTGTACAACTTTGTCCTTAAAACATTATCGGACAATACTTTCGAATCCTTCAAATACTTTTGAAAAATACTCTGATTAGTCTCTTCAAATTCCTGCCAGTTTATAGGAGTTGAATAATAACCCCAATCCTTAAAACGTTCTTCGCGCATCTTTTGATATTCTTTTATATACTCTTTCATAAGTTCATCCTATCTCTAAATAATGTGCAAAAAAAGACTAGACAAGTCTAGCCTTTCATTTCAATTAGAATTTTTTACGTTTACGAGCTGCTTCTGATTTACGTTTACGTTTTACAGAAGGTTTTTCATAGAATTCACGTTTGCGTGTTTCTTGAAGAGTACCAGCTTTAGTAACCGCACGTTTGAAACGACGAAGTGCATCGTCAAGAGATTCATTCTTACGTACTACTGTTTTAGACATTTTTTTCACTCCCTTCAAGTTCAAGATCTATTCTATTTTACATGGATAAGAGCTATTTGTCAAGACTAAAATGCTTTATTCCATGAATTTTCACTATTAATTTCAAACTTGCTTTTATCACTTTTTTATAAAAAATAATTAATTAAGTAGGGAGATTTATATACACTCATTAAATTGAAAAGAGAGCCTTTCGGCTCTCTTTAAGATAGTGTAGATTTTCTAAAAATTATTATTTAGTAAATTTACGTTTCATAACAACTGTTCCTGACATGATTACCACACCAGCCAATACAAGTACTAGACTTGTAGCCTCACCAGTAGATGGAAGACTTGGTCGCTCTTCTGTAGTAGTTGTTGTATCTGCAGGTTTTGGAGCTTCGGTCGTTGTTGTAGTTGTAGTTGGGGCTTCAGTCGTTGTTGGAGCTTCAGTTGTTGTTGGAGCTTCAGTCGTTGTTGGAGCTTCAGTCATTGTTGGAGCTTCAGTCGTTGTTGGAGCTTCTGTTGTTGTTGGAGCTTCTGTTGTTGTTGGAGCTTCAGTTGTTGTTGGAGCTTCAGTCGTTGTTGGAGCTTCTGTTGTTGTTGGAGTTTCTGTTGTTGTTGGAGCTTCAGTCGTTGTTGGAGCTTCAGTCGTTGTTGGAGCTTCAGTCGTTGTTGGAGCTTCAGTCGTTGTTGGAGCTTCTGTTGTTGAAGCCTCTGTTGTTGTTGGAGCTTCTGTTGTTGTTGGAGCTTCTGTCGTTGTTGGAGCTTCTGTCGTTGTTGGAGCTTCTGTTGTTGTTGGAGCTTCTGTTGTTGGAACTTCAGTCGTTGTTGGAGCTTCTGTTGTTGTTGGAGCTTCTGTCGTTGTTGGAGCTTCTGTTGTTGGAACTTCAGTCGTTGTTGGAGCTTCTGTTGTTGGAACTTCAGTCGTTGTTGGAGCTTCTGTTGTTGGAACTTCAGTCGTTGTTGGAGCTTCTGTTGTTGGAACTTCAGTCGTTGTTGGAGCTTCTGTTGTTGAAGCCTCTGTTGTTGTCGTTTGTTCTTTTGAATTCACAATAGTCTTTGTAACTGACTGGTCTTCTCCAAAGTCCGTAACATCTACTTCTGTATCTTCAGAATCAATAACATAACCTTTTGGTGCTTCTGTTTCCGTCAGGATATATTTGTCTTTTAGAAGACCTTTTACAGTGATTATCCCGTCAGCATCAGTTACATATTCACCAATGACTTGATTATTTGCTGGGCGAACTACTTTAAATTTCGCACCTGGTAATGGTTGATTTGCTTCATCAACTTTTTTAATGTTAATTGTAAAGACATAACCAATACCAGAACCACCTGCTACTTGAACGACAGTGGATTGCTCAACATGTTTAACAGCCTTTCCTTTGCCTTTTAACACAGCATCATTATTTAATACCTCTCCGTCTGCCGGTGAATAATTTGTTTGAACTTTATATTCAATTCGATATTGATCTGACTCTGTGATGTCACCAAGTTGTACGACAAATGATTGTCCATCTCCGCTGACGGTAACAGTATGTTGATCAGTTACATCAGTTGTATCTGTAAATTCCCAAAGACCTTTAACATAGTCAAATTTACCTTTGATAATACGAATACTATCTTTAATATAAGATGCATTCGAAAACTTCAATGTGTCTTCTACTGTAGCATCTTGAAGACTTTCTTTAGTACGATTGATTGAAATGGTGTAAGAGAGTGTCTTTTGATCTTCACTACTTACCCATCCTGTTTTAGAAAATAATTCAGGGTTTCCATCTCCAACACCAGTAAAGTTAACATTTCCAACTACTTGTGTTTTCCCATTAATCGTTACCTCGACAGGGATTTCTCCTTCTTCAGGGTGTTTTTGGAAATCTACTCGAGTATAGACAAAGAAAGAACCTTTAGTATCAGAGTGTTTTTCAACATAATCAGTATAGGTTAAGACGATATGTTTTTTTGTTTCATCAATCTGACCATTTGCGATAACTTCATTTGTTTTCTCATCACGAATTTCAAAGTTTTGGGATTCTATATATAGAAAATCTGATAAATCAACTGTAGTTGTATCGCCAGCTTTAACATTTTTATTTTTTAAATCATAATTTGCATTAAGTCTAAACGTAACCCATTGCTTCAAATCACCATCAAGACTATCTCCTGATTTATTTGTAATACTTAGTGAGGTAATAGTATCAACAGTCTTACTATTAGACGTAGTAGCCGATGTTTCAGCAGCAGCATTTGTTAAGCTTAGTGAAACAAATACAGTTAATATACAAATAATGAAAAAAAGATAAACGATAGTTTTTTTCTTATTCATTTTCATTTCTCCTTTAATTTATTAGTTTATTAAAAACTAGTACAGTATACCAATATTTACATCCTATGTCTACTTTTTATAACTCAAATAAACAAAAAAATTTATCAAGATTACTTTTTAGATATTAAATATGTTTTTTTATGTCATATAATCGTATAAATTTATTTTTAAGAATAGTTTTTTTAATTTCGATATCGAAAAATATATATGCATTATTAGTATATAAAGAGTAAAAAAAGAGAGAGCAATGCTCTCTCCTCTCTAAAGAAACTTATCTAATATTATTTAGTAAATTTACGTTTCATAACAACTGTTCCTGACATAATTACCACACCAGCTAATACAAGTACTAGGCTTGTAGCCTCACCAGTATTTGGAAGTCCTGGTTTGTTTTCAGTTGTTGTTGGAGTCTCAGTCGTTTTTGGAGCCTCAGTTGTTTTTGGAGCTTCAGTCGTTGGGGCTTCAGTTGTTGTTGGAGCCTCTGTTGTTGTTGGAGCTTCTGTTGTTGTTGGAGCTTCTGTTGTTGTTGGAGCTTCAGTTGTTGTTGGAGCTTCAGTCGTTGTTGGAGCTTCAGTCGTTGTTGGAGCTTCAGTTGTTGTTGGAGCTTCAGTCGTTGTTGGAGCTTCAGTTGTTGTTGGAGCTTCTGTTGTTGTTGGAGCTTCAGTTGTTGTTGGAGCCTCTGTTGTTGTTGGAGCTTCAGTTGTTGTTGGAGCCTCTGTTGTTGTTGGAGCTTCAGTTGTTGTTGGAGCCTCTGTTGTTGTTGGAGCCTCTGTTGTTGTTGGAGCTTCAGTTGTTGTTGGAGCTTCAGTTGTTGTTGGAGCTTCAGTTGTTGTTGGAGCTTCAGTCGTTGTTGGAGCTTCAGTTGTTGTTGGAGCTTCAGTTGTTGTTGGAGCTTCAGTCGTTGTTGGAGCTTCAGTTGTTGTTGGAGCTTCAGTTGTTGTTGGAGCTTCAGTTGTTGTTGGAGCTTCAGTTGTTGTTGGAGCTTCAGTCGTTGTTGGAGCCTCTGTTGTTGTTGGGGCTTCAGTTGTTGTTGGAGCTTCAGTTGTTGTTGGGGCTTCAGTTGTTGTTGGAGCTTCAGTTGTTGTTGGAGCCTCTGTTGTTGTTGGAGCTTCAGTTGTTGTTGGAGCTTCAGTTGTTGTTGGAGCTTCAGTTGTTGTTGGAGCTTCAGTTGTTGTTGGGGCTTCAGTTGTTGTTGGAGCTTCAGTTGTTGTTGGAGCCTCTGTTGTTGTTGGAGCTTCAGTTGTTGTTGGAGCTTCAGTTGTTGTTGGAGCCTCTGTTGTTGTAGTGTAAGTGTTTGTGAACTTACGAGTTGAATCTGCTTCTTTAACAGTTGCAACTAGTTTACCTTCACCATTATCTACAACTTTAACATGAACTGTGTAGCTTTCTTTAGAGTATGTAACTCCTTCTGCTGTACCAGCTTTTTCTGTAATTGTATATTCGTGGTCTCCAGCTTCAGTATAGAGAACTGAGAAGACTACTTCATCTGTTGCTGCTTCAACACCATTAACTGTCTTACCGTTTGATGATGTTGCAATGACTTTTCCACCTTCGCTCAATTCAAACTCAAATTGTTCTTTAGCAAGTTCTTTACCAACTAATTCTTTAGTTGCTTTGAATGTAGCACGAGCAGGTGATGGCTCATATGTATTTGTTAAAGTAGGTGTTTGAGTTGTAACCTCAGCTTTAAGTGTTCCACCTTCAGCTTTGACAACAACTGTTACTTCGTATGAGTTTTCATCAAATGTGATACCAGGAACTTTTGTTTCAGTATTTTCTTTGATGACATAGTTGTAAGTACCAGGACCTTTAGCTTTCAAACCTTCAAATGTGATGCTTCCATCTGCTTTGTTTGTTGTTGAAGCAATTGGAGTAGTCAAGTTGTTTGCATTGTACAAATCAAACTTGAACTCACCATCTTTCAAGGCTACTGGACGATTTCCAGCAATTACTTTCTTAGCAGTAATTGAGAAATCTGCTGCGATTGGTTCGTCTTGAAGGTTAATCTTAGAACCTTCGGCTCCAAGAACTACCTTATATTCTTTTTCATCAAGAGTATATCCAGTAGGAGCTGTTTTCTCTTTGATGATGAATGTCTTACCGACATATTTCTGATCAAACTCATCAGAGATTGCCACACCTTTTTCATTTGTAGTCAATTCTGTAGAGATAGTCCCATCTTCTGACTTAACTGTGTAAACCGCACCTGCAACTGGAACCAATGTGAAAGCATTTGTCTTGTTGATCTTAATCTTGAAGGCTGTAGAAGCTTCGATTTGTCCTTTTACAAGAGATACACGTTCAGCTTTGAATTCTAAATTTGTGCGATTACTGCGGAAAGGAAGTGCAGTTCCATCTGCTGTAGTCAACTGGATAACGTTTTGAACTTTTCTACCATCACCTGGTGTTGTGGTATGGTATTCTACCCAGTATGATTTAGATCCATCTGCAAAGATAAGCTTGAACTGAGTATAGTTCTCATTCCAAGCTACAGTATAGTCAGTACCTTCTACCATCTTCTTAGCATCATCCGGAACTTGAGAACTACCATCGTTCAATGTAGCAGAAGAATAAACTACCAATGATTCTGGGATATACTGGATGGGAGCAAACTCAGATGTATTTGGAAGGAAGTCATTCAAAACTAGGTTTTTACCATAGTCTTGTCTTCCAGTATTGACACGGATTCTCCATGGAGAGTATACGTCTCCTTTACCTACTGAACCAATTGCAGCTAACTTTGCTGAAGTCCATTCTTTACTTACTACATCGTTACCAACCTTAGCAAAGTTTTCGAAACCTTCTTGCTTGCTGTCAACTGTCTTAGATGTAAAGGTATGTGTGATTGCTTTACCAACACCTTTGTTTTCGAAAGTGATTGGTGTTGCTGTTTGGTCACTCTTGAACAAGAAAGAAATTGCATAATTTCCTTTTACGCCCTTAACGACATCCCCGCCTGTTTTAGCTTGGAACTCATCAAGGTTCTTCAAAGTTACACGTGCCTTACCACCTTGGTTATCACCATTGGCAGTAACAACTACTGTACCGATATTTACTTTTGTTTCCTTATCGAACAATTCAGTCTTTCCATTGTAGACGGTTACCGGTGTAGGAATATCTACATCAAAGTAATCGCCATTGGCCAATTTACCATCATATTGCTTGAGGTCAAATTGAACAAAGAACTGATTTGAACGATTGGTAATAATCTGATAAGTACCGTCACTATTCGGTTCCAATTTGGAATCCGACATATTGAGGACACTGATATCAGTTACTACACCCGTTAATTCTTTCCCATCTGCATAAGCGACATTGGTCGATAAGAACAATGCGCTCAAGAAGGTCAGAACTGATACAAAAAATATTATAAACGGCTTTTTCTTTATCTTTTTCACCATTAAATATTTCCTTCTTTCCCTATTTTTTTAAAATATATTGAATTATTAAATAATCCAAGATAATAGTACTAAATTTCAACTTAAAAGTCAATGCAATCAAGGCTCAGAAGCACATATTTTTTTAATAAATTACAAATATAATTATTTTATTTCTTTAAAAATTATAAGTTTTTAAGTCATAATATACGTTTTTTTATTATAATTTCATTTTTTTCATATACATAAATTTTCATAAAGTTACAAAAACCATTCGAAAATTTTCGAATGGTTTCCATTTTTATGAGAACTATTTCTTTAATAAACTAAGTGCTTCAGCATCCGCAATAATAGTTACATCTGGATGGTGTTGCAAACTACTTGCTGGAAGACTTTCAGTAACTGGACCTTCAACAGTTCCAGCGATAGCTTCTGCCTTAGATTCACCATAAGCAAAGAGAAGAATAGATTTTGCATCTAGAATATTTTTAATTCCCATTGAAATAGCTTGTGTTGGTACATCTTCAATCTTATCAAAGAAGCGAGCATTTGCTTCAATAGTTGACTGATCAAGATCTACAAGATGAGTTTGACTATCAAATGGTGTGCCTGGTTCATTAAAGCCAATATGACCATTGCGACCAATTCCTAAGATTTGTAGGTCAACTGGATGGTCAGCAAGAATTTGGTTATAGCGTTCTACTTCTTCTTCTGCATTATCTTTCACACCACGCGGTAAAAAGCTTTCTTTGAATGGCTTTTTATTGAATAGATTTTCTTGCATAAAGTAACGATAAGATTGAGGATTATCCCCATCAAGTCCTACATATTCGTCCAAGTTAACACTTGTAAGATTTGAAAAATCAAGGTCACTCTTAACGATTTCTCCATAAAACTCAAGCGGACTGCTACCTGTCGCAAGTCCTAATGTTTGAGCACCGTTTGCTAGCTTTTCTTTTAAAATTTCAAAAGCTACTTTTCCACCTTCTTCAGGATTTTTTACTTGAATAACTTTCATAATTGTTCCTCCATTAATGTTTAATAATTTTATAAAGGATCCATGATCCCTTTCTTTGACTAGCTACGAGCTCAAACCCTACTGATAACAAGAATCGTCTAAATGCTTCTTCGCTTTGAACCTGTGGTAAAAAGTAAGACAACTTGTTATATTCACAAGCCAGTAGGAGCATCCCGTCTGATTTGAGTATTCTTCGAAGTTCCATAAAAGAAGCCTCTAGGTCCCGCCAATGAAAATGAGTTTGAAAGGCTGTGATTAAATCAACACTTTCATCAGAAAAGCCTGTCTCCCTAACGTCTCTTCGTTCAAAATTTAGATTAGTCATCTCTACCTGTTTGGCTTGAGCTATTGCAGTATCTGAAATATCGATTCCAGTTATGGTACTTTGCGGAAAAGTTTCTTTCAGTAGGATAGTTGAACGACCATTCCCAACTCCTACATCTAAAATTGCAGGGTAAGATGTTCTATCCAGATGACGAATTGCCCATACAAACATGGGGAGATAGGCTCGATTCCACAATTTCATCATTCGTTTTCCTAGAAAGCCCGAAGGATTCTTTGATTGCTGAATTAAGCGACTAAACAGAAACATTAAAAGTAAAAAACAAATAAAACCGATTATATAAATCAAAATTCGAGCCTCCCCGTATAGCTATATTATACCACTTTAGCAGGATAGTGAACATTTGAAGTAAAAAGCCACTCACTCCAAAGAGCAAGCGGTTCTTGTCATTTTACTTTTCAAGCAGGCTGAGTGCTTCTGCATCTGCAATAATCGTTACATCTGGATGGTTTTGCAAGCTACTTGCAGGAAGGTTTTCAGTTACAGGACCTTCAACAGTTCCAGCTATGGCTTCTGCCTTAGATTCACCATAAGCAAAGAGAAGAATAGATTTTGCATCTAGAATATTTTTGATTCCCATTGAGATAGCTTGTGTTGGTACATCTTCAATCTTATCAAAGAAGCGAGCATTTGCTTCAATAGTAGACTGATCAAGATCTACAAGGTGTGTTTGACTATCAAATGGAGTTCCTGGCTCATTAAATCCAATATGTCCATTTCGGCCAATTCCCAAGATTTGTAAATCTACTGGATGATCTGCAAGAATTTGGTTATAGCGTTCTACTTCCTCTTCTGCATTATCTTTTACACCACGCGGTAAAAAGCTTTCTTTGAATGGCTTTTTATTGAATAGATTTTCTTGCATAAAGTAACGATAAGATTGAGGGTTCTCTCCATCAAGTCCTACATATTCGTCCAAGTTAACACTTGTAAGATTTGAAAAATCAAGGTCACTCTTAACGATTTCTCCATAAAATTCAAGCGGACTGCTACCTGTCGCAAGTCCTAATGTTTGAGCACCGTTTGCTAACTTTTCTTTTAAAATTTCAAAAGCTACTTTTCCACCTTCTTCAGGATTTTTTACTTGAATAACTTTCATAATTGTTCCTCCATATTTCTTTATTTCATTATATGGTATAGACCAATTTTTGTCAAGTGTAAACGGTTTAATATTTTAAATTTTATTGGATAATGTTAAGTAAAAAAAGAAGATTAAACTAGTCTTCTCTTTTTAAACTGTCAGAGTGAATTAGTCTTCTCTTTTCTTTCTTAACAAAGCATAACCTGTAGTAGTTAAACCTACAAGTGCTAAATATGTCAAGAATGATTGTTCAACTGAAGCAGTATTCGGCAATGATTATTAATAAATAGTTCATCCAAACATGATAAAAAGGCCTTGCTCTTACGAGTAAAGCCTCTTCATTTTAGAGCTAAAATTGTTATGTCAACACCAAAATATTGATGTTATCTCAATCTTAGTCTTCACGTCTTTTTGGTTTTGCAATTAAACCAAGTCCTACTAGACCAAGCACTGCACCTAGAGCAACTACTCCAGCTTTAGATTGTTCACCAGTATTTGGCAACTCACGACCCTTAGGTTTTTCTGGAGTTGGTGGCGTTACTGGTGGTGTTGGTGGTGTTGGTGGTGTCGGAGGTGTCGGTGGTGTCGGAGGTGTCGGTGGTGTTGGTGGTGTCGGTGGTGTTGGTGGTGTCGGTGGTGTTGGTGGTGTCGGTGGTGTTGGTGGTGTCGGTGGTGTTGGTGGTGTCGGTGGTGTTGGTGGTGTCGGTGGTGTTGGTGGTGTCGGTGGTGTTGGTGGTGTTGGTGGTGTCGGTGGTGTTGGTGGTGTCGGTGGTGTTGGTGGTGTCGGTGGTGTTGGTGGTGTCGGTGGTGTTACCTTGTTATTAAACTCAGTATCTTCCGGCATTTGTGAAGTAAGAGTTAATACTTTACCGTCCTTGGTCACAGTAACTCCAACTGTAGCAACCATCTTGTCATACTCAACTCCAGCTTCTGTACCTTGTACTTCTTCTACGTGATAAATATATGTACCTTCTTCACCACGCTTGAATTCAAGAGCTGAGAACTTGATCTTACCTTCAGAATCATTGCTTACAGTTTCAATCACATTTCCATCCTTGTCTTTCAGTACAAAAGTAAACTCGCCAGCCTTAAGTGCACGACCTTCCAATTTCTTAGTGAAGTTGAATTCAACTTTAACTGGAATATTTACAACACGTTTTTCAGTTGGTTTTTCTGGTTTTTCAACTGATTTCTTAGTTGGATCGTATTGGTGAACGATTTGAGACGCTGTATTTTCAATATCTACACCTTCCTTAGCGCTATCCTTGATTCGTGCAAGAATATCAAACTTGTAGTAACGTCCAAATGCTAATTTAGCAGTGTCGATTACTTGTGTATTCTCTGCATCTCCAAGTGACTTAGTCAAATCAGCTTTAGATGTAGCAGTAATAACACCATCCACAATCGAGATATCAAACTTAGCTGTTACATCTTCACCAGTTACTGAATCGTAAGCTTTAATATCAGCTACATTAACATCCAAGTTTTCACTGTCATATTTATCTGTAATTCCAACAGATTGAATATTGTGAGCTTCTGTAAATTTAGTTGTATCCAACCATACTTGGTAAACAACCTTATCACCTTTATGGAGTGTTTGAGTATTGATATTTTGTGTTTCGTTGTTATCAACTTTATCCGCATATGGATCTTTGTTGGTATCAGCTACTTTATCAGTCAACTCTTTATCATCATCCAGAAGTTTAGTTCCAGTAATATCAAATTTCTCTTCGTTGAGAATGTATTTCTCTGGGTTAAACTCAGGAGTTTCTGGAGGTGTCACAGTGTTATTAAACTCTTTGTCTGGAGCGTCAGTCACTTTCTTAACAAGGACTTTAGCTGTACCATCGTATTTAACTTCAACTGTGATCTCAGCTTTCATGGTATCGTAAGTGACTGTAGCGTCAGAACCTTTAACTTCTTCAATTGTGTACTTGTAAGTGCCTTCTTGACCTTTCTTGTACTCAATGGCTTTGAACTTAACGTTTCCGTCTTTGTCATTCTGAACTGTTTCGATTTCAGTACCTTTAGAGTCTTTCAGTACGAAGCTGAACTCACCGGCTTTCAATTCACGGCCTTCCAGTTTCTTAGTGAAGTTGAAGTCCACTGAGATTGGTACTGAGTTAACACGTTTTTCAGTTGGTTTTTCTGGTTTTTCAACTTTCTTCGTAGTTGGGTTGTAGTAGTTTACAATTTGAGCTGCGGTATTTTCGATATCTACTCCACCTTCAACGTCTGTTTTAACAGTGGCTGGAATATCGAATTTATAGTAACGTTCAAATGCAAATTGAGTTGTGTCAATGATTTGAGTATTTTCTGCATCACCCAATGACTTCGTGAAGCCAGCTTTAAGTGTTGCAGTCATCACACCATTTTCAACCTTGATGTCGAACTTGTCTGTCACATCAGCACCAGTTACTGAATCGTAAGCCTTGATAGCTGAAGCATCTACATCAACCTTAGTTTCATCGAAGTCATCAGTGATACTTACTGATTGGATATTATCCTTGTTGTTAGCGTCGAACTTAGTTGTATCAAGCCATACTTGGTAAACCAATTTAGCGCCAGGTTTAACAGTCTTAGTATTCAAGTTTTCTGCTTCGTTGTTGTTAGTCTTATCTGCGTATGGATCTTTATTGGTATCTCCGTACTTGTCTGCCAACTCAGAATCATCATCGAGAAGCTTGTTGTCAGTAATTGAGTATTTCTCTTCAGTTACAACGTATTTCTCTGGTTGGAACTTAGGCTCTTCTGGTGGAGTTACACGGTTATTGAATTCTTTATCAGCGATGTCCCCAAGTTTAGCTACTAAAGCTTTAGCTGTACCATTGTGTGAAACTGTGATGGTTACAGTTGCTTTCATTGTGTCGTATGTCACTGTCGCATCTGTTCCCTTAACTTCTTCAATTGTGTACTTGTAAGTGCCTTCTTGGCCTTTCTTGTACTCAATTGCTTTGAACTTAACGTTTCCGTCCTTGTCGTTCTGAACAGTTTCGATTGCTGTTCCATCTTCTGCCTTCAATACGAAGCTGAATTCACCAGCCTTCAATTCACGGCCTTCCAGTTTCTTAGTGAAGTTGAAGTCCACTGAGATTGGTACTGAGTTGACACGTTTTTCAGTTGGTTTTTCTGGTTTCTCAACCTTCTTCGTAGTTGGGTTGTAGTAGTTCACTACTTGCGCTGCTGTATTTTCGATGTCTACGCCACCTTTAACGTCTGTTTTAACAGTGGCTGGGATATCGAATTTATAGTAGCGTCCAAATGCGAACTTAGTGGTGTCGATGATTTGAGTATTTTCTGCATCTCCAAGTGACTTAGTGAAGCCAGCTTTAAGAGTTGCAGTCATCACACCATTTTCAACCTTGATGTCGAACTTGTTAGTTACATCGTCACCAGTTACTGAATCATAAGCCTTGATAGCTGATGCATCGACATTAACCTTCGTTTCATCGAAGTCATCAGTGATTCCTACTGATTGAACGTTTTCTTTGTTAGTTGATGAGAATTTAGTTGTATCCAACCATACTTGGTAAACCAATTTAGCGCCTGGTTTCACAGTCTTAGTATTCAAGTTTTCTGCTTCGTTGTTTGAAGTTCCATCTACATATGGATTTGTATTTGTTTCACCATATTTATCAGTCAACTCTGCATCATCATCAAGAAGTTTGTTATCAGTAATTGAGAACTTAGCTGTATCCAATACATACTTCTCTGGGTTAAACTCAGGAGTTTCTGGAGGAGTCACAGTGTTATTGAACTCTTTATCTGGAGCGTCTGTCACTTTCTTAACAAGGACTTTAGCTGTACCATCGTATTTAACTTCAACTGTGATCTCAGCTTTCATGGTATCGTAAGTGACTGTAGCGTCAGAACCTTTAACTTCTTCTACAGTGTACTTATGAGTTCCAACTTCGGCTTTAGTGAATTCGAGCTTAGCGAATTTCACCTTACCATCTTTGTCGTTCTGAACTGTTTCGATTTCAGTACCTTTAGAGTCTTTCAATACGAAGCTGAATTCGCCAGCTTTCAACTCACGGCCTTCGAGTTTCTTAGTGAAGTTGAATTCGACTTCAATTGGAACTGAGTTCACACGTTTTTCAGTTGGTTTTTCTGGTTTTTCAACTTTCTTCGTAGTTGGGTTGTAGTAGTTTATAATTTGTGCTGCTGTATTTTCGATGTCTACACCACCTTTAACGTCTGTTTTAACAGTGGCTGGGATATCGAATTTATAGTAGCGACCAAAGGCGAATTTAGTTGTGTCGATGATTTGTGTACCATCTGCGTCTCCAAGTGACTTCGTGAAGCCAGCTTTAAGAGTTGCGGTCATAACACCATTTTCAACCTTAATATCGAACTTGTTAGTTACATCTGCTCCACTTATTGAGTCATAAGCCTTGATAGCTGAAGCGTCTACATCAACCTTCGTTTCATCGAAGTCATCAGAAATACTTACTGATTGGATGTTATCCTTGTTAGCTGCGTCGAACTTAGTTGTATCAAGCCATACTTGATAGTAAAGTTTGACCACGTTTAACAGTCTTGGTATTGATGTTTTGAGCTTCGTTGTTGTTAGCTTGATCTACATATGGATTTGTATTTGTTTCTCCATATTTATCAGTCAACTCTGCATCATCATCAAGAAGCTTGTTATCAGTGATTGAGAATTTCTCTTCATTCAAGACATATTTCTCTGGTTGGAACTTAGGTTCTTCTGGTGGAGTTACAGTGTTGTTGAACTCTGTATCTGGAGCGTCAGTCACATTTGCAACGATTGCTTTAGCAGTACCATCATGAGATACGCTCACAGATACTGTAGCAACCATGTCATCGTATGTAACTGTTGAATCAGTACCTGCAACCTCTGAAACAGTATAAGTGTAGGTCTTGCCAAGATCATCTTTACCAAACTTAAGTGTCTTAAAGGTAATCTTACCATCTTTATCATTCTTAACAGTTTCAACTGCAACATTGTCTTTCTTAAGAACAAAACTAAATTCACCCGTTGCTAGGGCACGGCCTTCCAACTTCTTAGTGAACTTGAGATCAACTGTAACTGGTACAGAGTTGACACGTTTCTGAGTTGGTTTTTCAGGTGTTTCTACTGATTTGCTTACTGGGTTGTAGACATGAACGATTTGGTTGGCCTTATTTTCAATATCAGCTCCTGCCTTAACATCTGCTTTGACAGTAGCTGGGATATCGAATTTATAGTAGCGACCAAATTCAAATTTAGTTGTGTCGATAACTTGAGTATTATCCGCATCACCTAAAGACTTGTTCATAGAAGCTTTAGAAGTTGCTGTAATAACACCATTTTCAACTTTAATGTCAAACTTAGCAGTTACATCTTGGCCAGTTACACTGTCATATGCCTTAATATCAGCAGCATTAACTGTCACTTTTTCAGCGTCATAAGTATCAGAGATACCAACAGATTGGATGTTATTCTTATCTGAGAAGTTTCTAGTATCTAACCATACTTGGTAAACTAATTTCTCACCACGTTCAACGGTCTTAGTATTAATATTTTCTGCTTCGTTGTTCGTAGTTATATCAGCGTAAGGATCAGCATTTGTATCTGCGTACTCGTCTGTCAACTCATGATCGTCGTCAACGAGTTTTGTACCAGTGATGTCATACTTTTCTTTATTCAGTACAAATTTTTCTGGTTGGAATTCAGGTGTTTCTGGAGGAGTAATCTTGTTGTTGAACTCTTTATCCTCTGTACCATCAGTAACGTTACCGTTCGCATCTACCCCACCTGTTGATGATAGGTTGGTTACAGTTGTAAGAGTATGACCGTTCTTAGCAACCTTAACTGTAATAGTTGCCTTCATCGTATCGTAAGTCATACCAACTTCTTTCGTTGTTGGAATAACTTCTTCTACAGTATAGGTATGTGTGCCAATTTTCGTATTGTCAAATGACAATTCAGTAAATGTCACTGTACCATCTTTTTGTTGGCAACAGTTTCAACTTCTTGACCTCTTGAATCTTTAAGAACAAAGTTGAATTCTCCGTCTTTAAGTTCACGTCCAGCCAATTTCTTCGTGAAGTCAAATTTAACTTTTACTGGTGCTACTACATAGTTGTTGAAGATCTTATCATCAGCATTTGTGCTAAATCCACCTTCAGAACTGTATTTAACAGTTGCTTGTAAGTCACCTTTAGAATTCTCAGTTACAGTAACTGTCATGGTAACAGTCATTGAATCGTAGTCAACGTCTGTATCAGAACCCTTTTGTTCAGTAATCTTGTATTTATAAGTACCAGCTTTGTTAAAAGTAAGCTTGCTGAATGTAGCTTTTCCATCCTTGTTGGTAACAGTTTCTTCGTGCTTATCAGGAGTACTTTTCTCTTCTGTTAATTTGAAAGTAAACTCGCCGTCTGTCAAGACACGTCCGTCCAATTGTTTTTCAACTTCAGGAATTACTTCAACTGGCTCTTGTTTGACATAGTAGTAAATTGGTTGTTTATACGGTGTCAAAGAGTTAAGCAAGTCAACGTTTGTACCGATACCACCAACTCCTCGAATCAATTGTTCGTTTGGAGAAAGGTGACCAATGTTATCTCCCAGGAATGGAACGAATACAGTCTTCTTAGGCGTGTAACCAGCAGCTTTTTGGAAATCAAATGTGACTTCTTTACCGTTTGGATAATTTACACCTTTTGAATCAGTGAAAGAAATAGTATAAAGTGGTGATTTCTTAACTACCAAATCTTCGGTATTTACTTTTCCTGGTTTAATCGGTTGGTTTCTGCAAGCAACATGTAACCGTCAGTACTTAGTGAACCATCTGAACGTTTGCTTTGTTGTTTTGGATCAAGAAGATAAACACGAACAACTACAGATCCGTCTTCGTCTACAATTTCTTTAATCCGTTTAATTCCTGCACGCTCAGCATCCATGAATTTCATACCAACTTTGTAAGGACGACTTACATAACCAGATGTTGAATCTGGGTCAGCTTTTTGATACAATTTGTAGCCATCAAATTGACGCTCACCAGATGCTGTGAAATTTTGCCCTTCCATAGCTTTAGTTGTGTATCTAGCTAAATCAACTTCACTACCATTTGGCTCATAATCTTGCACTGTTGCATCAGATTTACTAGCATTGAAAGTAGGGTTGTTTTTATCAACTACTCTGTAGTAAGTTGTTTTCTCAACAAATCGTGGAATTTTACTGTTAGTATCAGTAATGGAACGACCGTTATAAGCTGGTTCTACAACGTTAATAATATCTGTTGATGTACGAGCAGCATAAACAGCATCGTATAATTTTTGTTCTTCAGTAGTGAGGTTATGTCCTGGAGCTACCAAAGCTTGAATACTTGCTCCAACTTCGTATCCATATTGTAAGAATGGTTGAGCAGGTTCAGCCTTACTAGCAGGTGTCCCTTTATCGTAATCAACTTGATACGTTAACTCTCCTCTAGATGCAGTAGCTGTCGTAGTGAATTTTTGAATTCCACTTGTCGCTGTAATTGTTCTAGCTTCTACTACATTACCAGTGTTTTTATCAATTAATTCAACAACTGTATCTGTAGAATCATCAAATCTCTTATACGCACGAGAGTAGTAATTTGTATTATAACGTTGGTTAAAGCGAGTAAGATCTACGATACTGTAAGTATACCAATCTCCCTCTTTAGCAGAGTAGCCAGCTGGTACAGTTTGAGAACGAACAGTTGCACCGTTAGGATCTTTAATTTCTGGAGTTACTTTTTCCCCATCTTTTAAGTAAGTGCTTACGGCTACAGGCTTAGAGTTGTGATCTCCAGAAACTGCATCTTCAGTTGTAGCACGACGATTACGAACTTTAGGTTTATCACCTTCTGAAACAGCTGGCTTAGTTTCTTCAGCTTTTTCAACCGGCTTAGCATTTTCCTTATTAGCAACCTCAGTCTCAGTTGAAGCAGGTTTTACTTCTTCTGCTTTTTCTGAAGAAACTGGTTCAGATTTAGCTTCTTCTGTTTTAGCCTCAGAAGCTGCTTTTCCTTCTTCAACCTTGTTTGTCTCAGCAAGCACAGTTGTTGCAGCATTTTCTACAACATTCTGTTCCTTTTTAGAGGAATCCTCGCTGACACTATCCTTTTTCACCAACTCTGTTTTTTCTTCAGAACTTGGTTGCGTAGGAAGTTCAGAAGCTTTTACCGCACCACCATTTGCTAACATAAAGCTAAGGGTTGTTCCCAAAAATACGGATGCAACACCTACCTTATATTTCCGCAAAGAGAAGCGTTGTTGTTCTTTTCTTATCATTTGGATAAGTTCTCCTTTTTTATATTTTTACTATTAGTCAGAAACAATTTGATGTTTTAATATTTTTTTGGTTATTAAATACACATTTTTTCCAACTTGTTTAGCATCTTCATCTTATCATAAGAATTTAAATAGTTCAAAGAATTATGTGCTTAAGAAAACGTTTTTCTTTATTGGTTTTTAGGTTTTTTTAAAAAAACAAAAAAATATTCATTATATATATTTATATGCATAGGGATTTAGTTCCCATTATTTATGGTTTTTTTAGTCAACTCTCTCATTATTTATTATAATTTTTATTACTTAGCATTTCATTTTGATTACATTTTTAATGATTGTGAAAATATTATCATTTTCATAAAATAAAAAATGATTCCCTTACGAGAATCATTTTTTTATTTAGATAGCTTCTGTGACAAAACTTCTGCTTTCTAATACTTTTAGCATGGCATCTGCTGTATCCAAAGCTGTAAAGAGAGGAACCCCATGTTCAATTGCTGAACGTCTGATTTGCTCACCATCTTCATCAGCTGTCCGTTTGGTACCAACTGTGTTGATGATAGCTTGAATTTTTCCTTTGCGGACATAGCTTGGGATATCGTGTTCATCATCACCAATCTTACCAACGAGTTGTGCCTGTAATCCATGACTTGCAAAGAACTCCGCTGTTCCAGCAGTTGCAAGAATTCCGTAACCAATATTTTGGAAACGACGCGCTAAATCTAAAGCTTCTTCTTTTGCATCATCAGCGATGGTAAAGACAACATTCCCAAAGGTTGGCAAGTGAAGGTATGAAGCTTCAAAAGCTTTATAGAGCGCTTTTTCAAGAGTGGTATCAGAACCCATGACTTCCCCAGTCGATTTCATTTCGGGACCAAGCAAGCTGTCTACTTTCGCTAGCTTGGTAAAGGAGAAGACTGGCGCCTTGATATGAACTCGTGTACTTTCAGGGTAAAGTCCATCTTGGTAACCAAGTTCTTCGAGACTTTGACCAAGAATCAACTTAGTCGCTACCTGTGCCATAGGGATATTGGTTACTTTGATAGGAATGGTACGGTACGGCTAGCACGAGGGTTTACTTCAATGACGTATACTTTCTCATCCTTGATAACAAACTGAATGTTCATCATACCAAGACAGTTGAGGCCAATTGCCAGACGCTTAGTATAATCTGCAATCGTGTCTTGCACCTTTTGAGACAAGGTTTGTGGAGGGTAAACAGCCATGGAGTCACCTGAGTGGACACCAGCACGTTCGATATGTTCCATGATACCTGGAATGAGAACATTTTGTCCGTCTGAGATGGCATCAACTTCACATTCTTGTCCAACGATATAAGAGTCGACAAGAACTGGATGGTCTGGACTTGCCTTAACTGCAGTACGCATGTAAGAACGAAGGTCTTCTTCGTTCTCTACGATTTCCATAGCACGTCCACCCAAGACATAAGAAGGACGAACAAGAACTGGGAAACCAATCTTACGAGCTGCAAGCACCGCTTCTTCTTCATTGGTTGCTGTTTGTCCAGGAGGTTGTGGAATATCCAAGTCTTTGAGGGCTTGCTCAAAAAGGTCACGGTCCTCTGCACGGTCAAGGTCAGCAACCTGCGTACCAAGAATAGTCACACCTGCTTTTGCTAATGGCTCAGCAAGGTTGATAGCTGTTTGACCACCAAACTGAACGATAACACCTTTTGGTTGCTCTAAATCGATAACATTCATAACATCTTCGAATGTCAATGGTTCAAAGTAGAGTTTATCAGATACAGAGAAGTCTGTTGAAACTGTCTCTGGGTTTGAGTTCATGATGATAGCTTCATAGCCAGCGGCTTGAATAGCCTTAACAGAGTGAACTGTTGCGTAGTCAAACTCCACACCTTGACCGATACGGATTGGACCTGAACCTAGGACAAGGACAGATTCCTTATCAGACTTGATAGATTCATTTTCCCAACCATAGGTTGAATAGAAGTACGGAGTTTCTGATTCAAACTCTGCTGCACAAGTATCCACCATCTTGTAAACTGGGACAATCTTGTTTTCCAAACGTAGTTGGCGCACTTGGTCAGCTGTAGTATTCCAGAGTTCAGCAATCTTACGATCTGAGAAACCATTGAGTTTTGCTGTTTTTAAGACGTCTACATCTTGTGGATGTGAACCTAATTCTTGCTCAATTTCAAAGATATGCAAGAGTTTATCAAGATAGAAGATATCAATCTTAGTCAAATCTGCAATCTCTTCTGGTGTATAACCACGACGAATAGCTTCTGAAACATAGAAGAGACGGTCATCTTGAGCTTTGACAACTTTTTCAATCAAGGCATCATCTGAGACTTCTGCAAGTTCAGGCATTTCATTGTGGTGAACTCCAATTTCAAGCGAGCGACAAGCCTTAAGAAGTGATTCCTCGATGTTACGACCGATGGCCATAACTTCTCCAGTTGCCTTCATCTGGGTACCGAGACGACGTTCACCTTTTTCAAACTTGTCAAATGGGAAACGAGGAATCTTAGCAACAACATAGTCAAGCGCTGGTTCAAACATAGCATAGGTTGATCCCGTAACTGGGTTAATAACCTCATCCAAGGTCAATCCTACTGCAATCTTAGCAGCCAATTTAGCGATTGGGTAACCTGTCGCCTTAGAAGCAAGGGCAGAAGAACGAGATACACGAGGGTTTACTTCGATGACATAGTACTTAAGCTATTTGGATCAAGAGCCAACTGAACGTTACATCCACCTTCAATCTTGAGAGCGCGGATAATGCTCAAGCTGGCGTCACGAAGCATTTGGTTTTCATAGTCTGACATGGTTTGCGCTGGGGCAAATACGATGGAGTCCCCTGTGTGAATCCCAACTGGGTCGAAGTTTTCCATGTTACACACAACAAGGGCATTGTCAGCTGAGTCGCGCATCACTTCGTACTCAATTTCCTTGAAACCGGCAATGGAACGCTCAATCAAACACTGGGTAACAGGTGACAACTTCAAACCATTTTCAGCGATTTCACGCAGTTCTTCCTCGTTGGCACACATACCACCACCGGTTCCACCAAGAGTGAAGGCTGGACGGACAATGACTGGGTAGCCAATAGTTGCTGCAAAAGCAACAGCTTCTTCAACCGTATTTACAATTTCAGATTCTGGAATCGGCTGTTTCAGCTCTTCCATCAATTGTTTAAAGAGATCACGGTCCTCTGCTTGGTCAATGGCAGACAATTTAGTACCGAGAAGTTCTACTCCCAATTCATCAAGAATACCGTTTTTAGATAATTCCATGGCCATGTTAAGCCCTGTTTGCCCCCCAAGAGTTGGAAGCAAAGCATCTGGACGTTCCTTACGGAGAATACGAGTCACAAACTCAAGTGTGATTGGCTCGATGTAAACCTTGTCTGCAATTTCCTTATCAGTCATGATGGTTGCAGGGTTTGAGTTCACCAAGACAACCTCGTAGCCTTCTTCTTTCAAAGACAAGCAGGCCTGAGTTCCAGCATAGTCAAACTCAGCAGCCTGACCAATAATAATTGGACCAGAACCAATCACCATAATTTTTTGAATATCAGTACGTTTAGGCATAGTTTATGATACAAAGCCCGTCAAGAACACAGTGAAAATAGGAAACTTGGTGCAGACGCCTTCAGCGTCAAATCAATGTTTATCTTTTTCACACAGTTCTTAGGGCGTGTTCACTTTCCGCGAACAATGTATCTTCTCCTTTCTATTCGGCAACTCTCTGATTGCCATTAAATAAATTCTCCGACGATTTTTTAGCGAAACGATCATTTTCGGTAAAAAATCTAGTGCAGGGAGTTTTTAGTTCGCCATATAGCGACTAAAAGAAACGACCTGTCTTTCTATTCGGCAACTCTCTGATTACCATTAAATAAGATACAAAGGACGAGAAGAAAGCGACTGAATTTTAGGAAACCATAGAAGGATTTCTATTCTTGTTGGTTTATCTAAATTCCGAGCTTTCCGTCCGTGTTCAGTTACGTAAATTCTCCGACGATTTTTCACTCGTCTTTAGTTTGCTTGTTTGAAAGCTTCCATCATCTCGATGAATTCATCAAATAGATAACTTGCATCATGTGGTCCAGGAGCTGCGTCTGGGTGGAATTGCACAGAGAAACCTGGTTGGTATCTGTGACGTACACCTTCAACTGACTTATCATTGATTTCTTCGTGGGTAATAATCAAGTGATCTGGTAAATCTTCACGACTAACGGCATAACCATGGTTTTGACTAGTAAAGTCCACTCGTCCTGTAGCAATTTCACGTACTGCGTGGTTAAGCCACGGTGACCAAACTTCATTTTATAGGTCTTAGCACCATTTGCCATGGCAAAGAGCTGGTGACCCATACAGATACCAAAGATTGGAATTTTCCCGAGAATACCACGGATCATCTCAAGAGCTTCTGGTACATCTTCTGGATTTCCAGGACCATTTGACAACATAACTCCGTCAGGGTTTAAATGCAAGATTTCCTCAGCCGTAGTTGTGTATGGAACTACAGTCACGTTACAATCACGTTTAGATAGCTCTCGTAAAATAGAGTGCTTAAGGCCGAAGTCTACTAAAACAACGCTCAAGCCAACTCCTGGAGCCGGATAAGCAGTCTTTGTAGAAACTTGTCTGATATTATCAGTCGGTAAGACAGTTGCTTGAAGTTGATCTGCAATGTGATCCATACTATCGCCAGCATGTGTTAGAGTCGCTCTCATGGTACCATGTTTACGAATAATCTTTGTAAGAGCTCGAGTGTCAATGCCTGAAATTCCAGGAATTTTCTTAGCCTTCAAGAATTCGTCCAGCGTCATTTGGTTACGCCAGTTGCTAGCTCTACGAGCCTCTTCGAAAACCACAACTCCCTTACAAGTAGGACTGATAGACTCGTAGTCGTCACGGTTAACTCCATAATTCCCTACTAGTGGATATGTGAAGGTCAAGATTTGTCCATTATAAGATTGGTCTGTAATGGATTCTTGATATCCTGTCATTCCAGTGTTAAAGACTATTTCCCCCTGTTACATCAATATCTGCACCGAAGGCCTTACCTTCAAAAACTGTGCCATCTTCTAAAACTAGAAGTCTTTTTGTCATATTTTCACCTCTCGTGGACGCTCACTGGCGTCTTTTAACGTTTTGTGTCTTATTTGGCTTTTCTACTTGCCAATACGGATTCTAAGATTGCCATTCGAACAAAGACTCCATTGGTCATTTGTTGGACAATGCGTGATTTTGGTGCTTCAACAAGATGATCGGCAATTTCCACATCCCGATTCACAGGAGCCGGATGCATAATGATTGCTTCTTCTTTTAAGCGATTATAGCGTTCTTGGTTCAAGCCATGTTGAGCGTGATACTCTTCTTTGAGAAGACTGCTCCACTTTCGTGGCGTTCATGTTGAACTCGAAGCAACATCAGAACATCCACCTGGTCAACAATCTCGTCAATAGTTACAAACTGACCATAATCTGCAAACTCTTGACTTCTCCATTCCTCAGGTCCTGCAAAGTAAAGTTCAGCACCTAAACGTTTCAAAATCTGCATATTGGACTTGGCAACACGTGAATGGTCCAAGTCACCAGCAATGGCAACCTTGAGCCCTTCAAAACGGCCAAATTCTTCGTAAATTGTCATCAAATCAAGCAGACTCTGACTTGGATGTTGCCCCGATCCGTCGCCTCCGTTGATAATCGATGTCGTAATGGTTGGGCTCGCAATCAATTCCCTGTAGTAATCAACCTCTGGGTGCCGAATAACACAGATATCTACACCAAGTGCAGACAAGGTCAAGATTGTATCATAGAGTGTCTCACCCTTGTTTACAGAGCTTGTATTCACATCAAAGTCAAGTCGTTCCAATCCCAGTTTAATCTCAGCAACCTCGAAGGATTTATGCGTTCTTGTCGAATTTTCAAAGAAAAGGTTGGAAACAATGGGATGGTCTTCGTAGGGCAACTGGGCTCCATTTTTAAACTCAATCCCTCGTTTAATCAATTTTATAACCTGATCTACAGTGAGATCTTCCATGGACACCACATGTTTGAGTGCTTGTTGATTTTCTGACATGGCTACTCCTTTAGCTTTTAAGCTTCTTCAGTAATCAAAACTCTATCTTGGCCATCAAGTTCTGTCATCTCAACGATGATTTCTTCAGAACGACTAGTTGGAATATTTTTCCCAACGTAATCCGGACGAATTGGCAATTCTCTGTGTCCACGGTCAACTAATACTGCAAGACTTACACGGGCAGGGCGACCATGTCCGACAATGTTATCGATAGCGGCACGAATTGTACGACCTGTGTAAAGAACATCATCCACTAAGATAACTTCGCGGTCTGTCACATCAACAGAAATCAAGGAAGTATCTTCACCACTTTTGACATCGTCACGGTAAGGTTTGGTATCTAATTCTACAACGGGAACAGAGATATTTTCCAATTGTTCCAAGCGCTCTTGGATTCGGTGGGCGATAAAGACACCACGTGTTTTAATTCCCGCTAAAATGATTTTATTCAAATCTTTGTTGCGTTCGATAATTTCATAAGTGATACGCGTAATTGCTCGCTTGACGGTTAATTCGTCTACAACTTCTTTTGTCTTCATGACAAACCTCCAAAAAGAAAAGTCTCCTTAGACAAGGAGACTTGAGAATGTATCATTAAGCGAGCCATGCTGGAAACAGCATAGACTTACCCTTCTACTTTATCGAGCTCCTTGCCTGCCTCACGGGACAGGTTTAAAGGAATATTTTATTGTTCTTACTATATCACAAAGCCCAGTTCAAAGCAAGTAAAAACATTCAATGTTTGACCTTATAATGAACTAAAATCATACAATTGTGGATAGTGTTCGCATTCTGGATTTTTCGGATGACAGATAGCACGACCAAAGTAAATCATGGCCTGATGCGCCGCCAACCACTTTTCTGGTGGCAAGACATCCATGACACGTTTTTCAACTTCTAATGGTGTAGCTGATTTTTTAACAATATCATGGTGTTTGCAAATGCGCTCCACATGGGTATCTACCGCAAAAGCTGGAATTCCAAAGCCCACACTCATGACTACATTAGCTGTTTTACGCCCAACTCCCGCCAAACTTTCTAATTCTTCTCTAGTCTGAGGAACTTGACCATCAAAATCTTCTAATAACTGTTGCGCACATTTTTTAAGAAATTTAGCCTTATTTCGATACAGACCTAAACGAGAAATATGTTTTGCAATGTCACTCTCACTTGCGTCTGCCATGGCTTGTGGTGTAGGGAAGGCTTCAAAAAGAGCTGGAGTCGCCTTGTTTACTGCTGCATCTGTCGTCTGAGCAGACAACATAACTGCAACTAAGAGTTCAAAATGATTGCGAAAATCTAGACTAGGTTTTGCATCTGGAAAAAGAGCTATGATTTCCTCAATGACATGACGGGCACGTTTCTTGGATAAAACCATCTATTCGTCTCCATCAAACAGCCCTTGTAAACCTGCAAAAGGACTATTTTCTTCTTTTTGACTGCTTGTTGAGCTTGATATTCTTCCTCAGTCATGATTTGCCAGTCATTTCCAGAAACAAATCCCTGACCAGCTTCTTCTTCTGCTGTTAAGACCTTGATTGGAATGTTTAGCAAGATATTATCCGAAACACTTTCAGCCAGGTCGATTTCACCATTTTCGATAGGTAAAACCAAGTCATCATCTAAAACTTCTTGATCCAGTTGATTGGTAGCACCTTCCATAAAGACTTCTGTCACTGGATAAGACTCTGCTAACTCAACAGGTTCCATACTACGACTAGAAGCAAGTACGATGGTATAAGACAGTTGGTAATCTAGGAAATACATACGGTCTTCATACTGAACCTTCCCAACTGCGACAATATCTTTTACGTCTAAAATTTCTTGGTTACGCTCACGTAAGTCAGCTGACAAGTCTAGAGTTTGCTCAAAATACAAACCCTCAGGCTGCTTACGAACTTCTTGAATATTTAATTTCATACTTCCTCCATAAAGATTTACTCACTTGATTATACCATGAAAGGAGGTCAAGTAAAGCCTCTAAACTTTTAAAACATCTTTCTGTATTTTTTGATATATTTATTATGACAAATATATTTTTTGTGCTATACTATAGGCATCAATAGATGAGCAAAGGAGGACGCTCATATGGAAGACAAAGCTCTTTTAACAGAAGCCTATCAGCTCGTTTCAGAATTAAACCAAACAATACAAAGTTGTAAACAGGGATTACCAGATGATCTACGCTTACAGCAAAATATAGACGAAATTCTCAGAGCGCTTAAAAAAGCTGAGAAAGTAGACAACGCCATCTTAATTGAACTGGAATCTTTTTACCAACGGACTAGTCTTTTGATTGGACTTGGTTCACTGAAATTAAATGACCAAGCCCGCACTGCTTGGCGAAACTATGACAAGTTCCACTACGATCAAGTTAAGCACGTTTTGACACTCTATGGACCTGTTTTTGGTTTTTAAGAATAGAGGGTTTTCTGGCTTAATCTTGACAAATTTTCTCAAAAAGAGTATGATGATTGCAACAATACTCGGAGGTAAGGGAGACATGAACAACTAAGTCTATCAAATAAAGAACCTTTATTTAGTAGATCTTGTTTCTGTCTCTTTTTTGTGTGCTCTTTTTTCTGCTTGATTTTCAGCCCTTTTAAAAGAGTTTTTTTGACATAGACGATTAGCTCTACTAGGTAAAGTAGAGCTTTTTGTTATGCAATATGAACATTCTAGAAAGGGCAATAATATGATAAAAATCAATCATCTGACCATTACACAAAACAAAGATTTAAGAGACCTTGTTTCCGATTTAAACATTAACATCCAAGACGGAGAAAAAGTCGCTATTATAGGCGAAGAAGGAAATGGCAAATCAACCTTACTTAAAACTTTAATGGGAGAAACTTTACCTGATTTCACTATCAGGGGAGACATCCAGTCTGACCATCAGTCACTGGCCTACATTCCTCAAAAACTCCCTGAGGAGCTGAAAAAGAGAAGTCTACATGACTACTTCTTTTTGGATTCTGCTGATTTAGACTACAGCATTCTTTATCGTTTGGCTGAGGAGTTGCACTTTGATAGCGACCGTTTTGCTAGCGACCAAGAAATTGGTAGTCTCTCGGGTGGTGAAGCTTTGAAAATTCAGCTCATCCATGAATTTGCCAAACCCTTTGAGATTTTATTTTTAGATGAACCTTCAAATGACCTGGATATAGAGATGGTTGATTTGCTAAAAAAACAGATTCAAAAGATGGGGCAAACCGTTATTTTCATTTCTCATGATGAAGATTTTCTCTCTCAAACGGCAGACACTATTATCCACTTGCGACTGATCAAGCATCGAAAGGAAGCGGAAACGCTAGTAGAGCATTTAGACTATGATAGCTATAGTGAGCAGAGAAAGGCTAGTTTTGTCAGACAAAGCCAGCAAGCTGCCAACGACCAGAGAGCCTATGACAAAACCATGGAAAAACATCGCCGAGTTAAGCAAAATGTAGAAACTGCACTTCGAGCTACCAAAGACAGTACTGCTGGTCGCCTATTGGCTAAAAAGATGAAAAATGTTCTTTCTCAAGAAAAACGCTACGAAAAAGCAGCTCAGTCCATGACCCAAAAGCCACTTGAAGAGGAACAAATCCAACTTTTCTTTTCAGATATAGAGCCATTAGCGGCTTCAAAAGTCTTAGTTCGACTAGAAAATGAGACTTTATCCATTGGCGAGCGAATGTTGGCTCAAGGGCTACAATTAACTGTCCGTGGTCAAGATAAAATCGGCATTATCGGTCCCAATGGCGTTGGCAAATCCACTCTTTTAGCAAAGTTACATCAACTACTAAGCGGCAAAAGAGAGATTTCGCTTGGATTTATGCCACAAGATTACCAAGAAACACTACAATTGGATCTATCCCCAGTAGAATTTCTCAACCAAACTGGACACAAAGAGGAAATACAGAAAATCCAATCTCACTTAGCCAGTCTTAATTTCAGCTATCCAGAGATGCACCACCAAATCCACTCCTTATCTGGAGGTCAACAAGGTAAACTCCTTCTTTTGAATTTAGTTCTGCGAAAACCAAACTTTCTCCTTCTGGATGAACCCACACGAAATTTTTCTCCAACTTCTCAACCAGAAATCAGAAAACTCTTTGCCACTTATCCTGGTGGTCTCGTCACTGTTTCGCATGATCGACGTTTCTTAAAAGAAGTCTGTACCAGTATTTATAGTTTGACAGAGCATGGTTTAAAAGTAGTTGATTTACAAGATCTTTAACTTTTGGAAATAAAACATCCAGAGAAAGTTCTCTGGATGTTTTTTTACATTTGTTTCAAACGCTCAATCCGTTCTGAAATAGGTGGATGCGTATAAAATAGTTTTTTCAAGAAACCTGGTTTTTGAGGATCCTTGATATAAAGGGCACTACTAGCATCATCCACATGATGTGTCATTGGTTGACTATTTTCTAGTTTAAGGAGGGCATTGATCATCCCCTGAGGGTTGCGTGTTAATTCCACACTTGAAGCATCCGCTAAGAATTCTCGTTGGCGAGAGATAGCTAACTGCACCAAAGTTGCTGCAAGAGGCGCTAGAACGATGGCTAGGAGAGATAGGACCAATAAATAATCTCAAGTCCTCCACCATCACGGTCATTACTTCTACGACTACGACTAGCTCCACCCCACCACATCATACGACCAGCCATACTCGATAAAAGGGTGATGGCACTGGCAAGAGCAACAGCAATGGTAGAGATTCGAATATCTAAGTTGCGAATGTGACTAACTTCATGCCCGATTACAGCTTCTAACTCCTCACGATTCATGATCTCTAAAAGTCCTGACGTAGCAGCAACAGCAGCATTTTGAGGATTCGAACCTGTGGCGAAGGCATTCAAACCCGGGTCATCAATTACATAAACTCGTGGCATAGGAATCTGCGCCACCATTGCCATATCCTCGACAACATGATAGAGAACAGGTTCTTCATTCCTATCAACTTCACGCGCACCATTCATGCTCATGACAATCTCTGTAGATTGAAAAATCATGGTCAAGGCATAGATGAAACCGATAATCATAGCTACGGTCACACCCCAGATACCTGAGTTCATGAACAGAAAACCAACCGCATAACCAACTATGGCTAGCAAAAGAAAGAAGACAATTAAAAGAATCCAAGTTTTACGTTTATTACTAGCAATTTGTTTGTACAGCATCTTAGTCACCTAAACCATTAAAATCAACTCTAGGTACAACCTTTCTTCTTCTGGAGTTTGAAGGAAATCCGCTGCCTTGAAGCCAAATATAGCTGCAACCAGATTACTTGGGAAAGTTTCTAATTTAACATTGTAGTTGCTAACGACACTATTATAGAGCTGACGTGAATAAGAAATTTTATTTTCTGTGTTAGTCAGTTCTTCTTGTAAGTGAGCAAAATTGCTACTAGCCTTCAAGTCAGGATAATTCTCTGCAACTGCAAAGATGCCTGATACCTGACGAGTTAGTGCATCACTAGCTTTCATGGCTTCTGCAGGTGTAGTTGCTGCAGCTACTTGTCTACGGAGTTCAGTCACCTTTTCTAGAATAGAACTTTCGTATTTAGCGTAACCTTTTACTGTTTCAATTAAGTTTGGTAAGAGATCATTTCGACGCTTCAACTGAACATCAATCTGACTCCAAGCTTCCTTGGTCTGCATACGATTTTTTACCAATTTATTATAGCAGTCAATCACCAAGAAAATAATTAGAGCAAGAACTCCAAAAAACATCCATTGCATCATAAAGCTCCTTTCTGCTTTTAGATTAGTACAAGTATATCAAATTTCCATGTTTTTGTGGTAAAATAAGATGATATAAAAGAAGGAAACAACTATGAAACCAGAAACTTTTTACACACTACTTGCTGAACAGAATATTAATCTTACTGACCAGCAAAAAGCACAATTTGAGCGCTATTTTGAACTCTTAGTCGAGTGGAACCAAAAAATCAACCTGACTGCAATTACTGAAAAGGAAGAGGTTTACCTTAAACACTTTTATGATTCCATCGCTCCTATCCTACAAGGGTTGATTGAAAATCAGGAAATTAAGTTATTAGATATTGGCGCTGGTGCAGGATTCCCAAGTCTTCCTATGAAGATTCTCTACCCTCAGCTAGATGTGACCATCATTGATTCACTCAATAAGCGCATTAACTTTCTTCAGCTTTTAGCTGAGGAGCTTAATCTAGAAGGAGTTCATTTCTACCATGGGCGCGCAGAAGACTTTGCCCAAGACAAGAATTTCCGTGCCCAATTTGACATTGTGACAGCTCGTGCAGTTGCTCGCATGCAGGTCTTGTCTGAATTAACGATTCCTTATCTAAAGGTAGGTGGAAAACTTTTGGCGCTTAAGGCCAGTAATGCACCAGAGGAATTGACAGAAGCCAAGAATGCCCTCAACCTTCTCTTCAGCAAGGTCGAAGACAACCTTAGCTATACACTTCCAAATGGAGACCCTCGCTACATCACCATTGTTGAAAAGAAAAAGGAAACTCCAAACAAATATCCACGTAAGGCTGGTATGCCCAATAAACGCCCTCTTTAAGATATTTTAAAAAGATACCTACAAAATTAGCCTCGCGTCTTTATTTCTTGACTCGGGAAAAAATGATTTACAAAATCATGCCTCGCTCTCTTATTTCTAGGCTCGGGAAAAATTCGTTTACAAAACGAATTTTTTCTGCTATACTATCTTAAGCAAGGGTTTTTAATGTCATCCCGTGAGGTGACGAAGACGCAGATATACATAACATTCATTAAAATGTGGTCAATTTTTTTTTTAATGAAGTCGTACTCTGAGAGCCTATTGCTGTAAAATAATGGGCTCTTTTTTGATGCCCAAAAAGTGAGGTATTTATGAAACAAGAATCAACTGTTGATTTGTTACTCGACGTTGACCAACGTCCTTCTTTTGGTAAGGGAATCCTACTCAGTTTCCAGCACGTGTTTGCCATGTTTGGTGCAACCATCTTGGTACCATTGATTTTGGGAATGCCTGTATCCGTTGCCCTCTTTGCTTCAGGGGTTGGTACCCTCATCTATATGATTGCAACAGGTTTTAGAGTTCCTGTTTATCTTGGTTCTTCTTTCGCCTTTATTACAGCCATGTCACTTGCCATGAAAGAAATGGGGGGTGATGTATCTGCTGCTCAGACAGGGGTTATCCTAACTGGTTTTGTTTATGTCCTTGTTGCTGCAAGTGTTCGCTTCGCAGGTACAAAATGGATTGATAAACTCTTGCCTCCAATCATTATTGGTCCTATGATTATCGTTATCGGTCTTGGGCTTGCCGGTTCTGCCGTAACCAATGCTGGTCTTGTAGCTGACGGCAACTGGAAAAACGCTCTTGTAGCCGTTGTTACTTTCTTGATTGCTGCTTTTATCAATACAAAAGGAAAAGGTTTCCTTCGTATCATTCCTTTCCTCTTTGCAATTATTGGTGGATATCTCTTTGCCCTAGCACTTGGCTTAGTTGACTTCACTCCTGTTCTTCAAGCTAACTGGTTTGAAATTCCTGGTTTCTACCTACCATTTAATACAGGTGGTGCCTTCAAACAATACAATCTTTACTTTGGTCCGGAAACAATCGCAATCTTACCAATCGCTATCGTAACTATTTCTGAACATATCGGAGACCACACCGTTCTAGGTCAAATCTGTGGACGCCAATTCTTGAAAGATCCAGGTCTTCACCGTACCCTTCTTGGTGACGGTATCGCAACTTCTGTTTCTGCCTTCCTTGGTGGACCAGCAAATACAACTTACGGTGAAAATACTGGGGTTATCGGTATGACTCGCATCGCTTCTGTATCTGTTATCCGTAACGCTGCTTTTATCGCTATCGCCCTTAGCTTCCTTGGAAAATTCACTGCCTTGATTTCTACAATTCCAAACGCTGTACTTGGTGGAATGTCAATCCTTCTTTATGGGGTTATCGCCAGCAACGGTTTGAAAGTCTTGATCAAGGAACGTGTTGATTTTGGTCAAATGCGTAACCTTATCATCGCAAGTGCGATGTTGGTACTTGGACTTGGTGGAGCAATCCTTAAACTTGGTCCAGTTACACTTTCTGGTACTGCCCTTTCAGCCATGACAGGTATCATCCTAAACTTGATCTTGCCATACGAAAACAAAGATTAAACCAAAAAGCCACTCTATTCGAGTGGTTTTTTTGATACTTAAGATGCCCACGTAATCAAGAGGTACATAAGACTTGATCCAAACATATCTGCCAAGGCATGCATGAGGAAGAATGGGAGGAGATTCTTGACCACATACTTGTACAAGAAGTAATAAAGGAGACCATAAACAAGACCAATAACCAATGCCCAGAGTAATCCTTGATAGGTATGGAAAGAAATCCTGATTATTACGGAGTAAACTAGGACTAACCACTTATGTTTTTCTTTGACTGAAGTCAGTAAGCCCAAGAAGAAAAATTCTTCGTAAAAACCATTTAGAAGAGCATAACCAATGGCCATTGGCGTCAAGGCCATGAATTTTCTAATGATTTCCATGGGATCTATAAAAGGAATCAACTGAGGATTAAAATAATTGTACTCACCGCTAAGGGTTGTTACAATATCTCCAATTATTCCAACAACTGCAAAGATAAGTGGAACCCAAATCAAAACTGACCAAGTAAAGCGAATTGGAAGCTGTTTAAAATCATAGTTTCGAATCAGGAGGTAGAGCAAAGTAATCCCTAGCATAATCAGTTGAAAAGAAAAATTACTAGAATAGGCTGCCCCATCACTTGCTACATTTGTTGTAGTTTCCGCAACACTAGCAACAGCTGAAGGTGATAGACTCTCCATAAATTGTTGAGTAGAACGGATGATAAACTCTCCAAACATTAAAACAGTGACGATTAAGATATCAAACCATTTTAAGTATCTTAAAGGTTTAGCAGGATGAATACTTTGTATAAAATTCATATCTCCTCCGTTTAACTTATTCTTGTAACTTTATTATAAACTTTCAATCTTAAAATTATATAAATTAATGCAAAACATAAAAAAACAACCTCTTTATAAGGTTGTTCTGTCTTTAAATAGACTTATGTTTCTTTTCTAGCATTAAATCCTTTAAAGAAATAATAGTTACAGCCAACAAAATCATTGCCATACCAAGAAAATCTACAGGATAAAAAATATCTCCCATAATCATGAAAGCAAAAAACACCGCAGAGATTGGCTCAATCGAAGCCAAGAGACTCGACTTAACTGGTCCAACCATACTGACTCCCTTGAGAAAGGCTGTGTAGGCAAAAACCGTTCCAATAAGAATAATTCCAGCAAAGGCTAGAAAAATATCAAATGACATAGGAATTCTAGCGCCGATAATTCCAGTAAATGGAACTGCCACAAAACCAGAAATGGCCATTCCAACACCAATAACCAAAATGCTCCCCCACTTTTGAATTAGTTTAATGGGTAAAATGATATAAAGAGCATAGGTTAAAGCAGAGAACAAGCCCCAAAAGAGACCAGCCGGTGTCATTGAGAGCTGATCCAACTGTCCATGAGTTGCAATGAGAAAGGTCCCTCCTATAGCCAAATCATAGAAATAATTTCTGCTATAGTAGGTGCTACCTTATCCTTTATACAAGTAAATGCTAGAATACCAACAGGACAGACATACTGAAGCACTGTCGCTGTACCAGCATTTGTCTCCTGAATAGCCGATAAATAGGCCAATTGATTTAGAAAGAGACCAAATAATGAAAATAACAAGAGTGAAAAGAGACTTGATTTATCCCTTAAAAAAGCTAGAAATTGTTCCTTAGACTTTATATAGGACAATAGAACCAAGAGGAGACCTGCAACAATCAAACGGATATTGGTTAGAACTAGAGCTGAAATCCCATGAGCCATCAGGTACTGACCACTGGTTCCAGACAAGCCCCATGCAATACCCGCAATGACTGTAAAAAGAGTTCCTTTAAAGGCTTTTGACATACTTCCTCCCTAGTCTGCTTCACGAATTAGATCCATGACCTGATTACGGTCTAGTATCCACTGGCTACGCTCATCCTTTTCGTAGGTTCTATTAGACAAGAAAATAGCAGCTTCCTGCTTCTTACGATTCCACATGATAAAGGTACCAGTATAGCCTGTATGGTCTAGCCAATCTCCTTCAAGATTCCAGGCTAAGGAGCGTTCCTTATCGCTCAAATCTGAGAAATTCTGGCTCAAATCTGCAGCAAAATCATCCTGTAAATAATGCTCTAGGAAGATTTTTAAATCATGAACAGTTGAAAATAAACCTGCACTCCCTGCATGTTTCTCAAGCAAACGTGCCTTCGGATCATGCACTACTCCTGCTTTCTGACCACGAACAGTCGGCACAGCACAGGTTACAGGTCCAAACTGAGTTTCTCTCATCTTCCATGGATCCAAAACTTGCTCTTGTAAAATTTGGTCTAAGCTTTTTCCAAAATAGTTCTCCAGAATAAATCCTAGCAAGAGAAAGTGCACATCTGAATATAGAAAGGCTCGCTTCTCTCGTCGATTAAGATGAAACATAGCTTCTTTCAATTCTTCTGCATTCAACTGGTCACGATTGGGAATATAAGGGTCCAAGTCTGTGGCATGAGCGAGGAGTTGACGAATGGTGATATCTGGGTAATCAGAGTCAGGTAAAAATTCCGTCACTGACTTTTCTATATCTAATTCCCCTTGATGCCATAAAAAAGTTAAGACAGTTCCAACTCCGACAACTTTGCTCACACTTGCCAAATCATAGACTAAACCTTGACAAGTCTGCTCTCCAATTTCTGGATCTGCTTCTCCGAGATACCAATCAGACCATTCACCATCCCGATAATACGCAAAAGAGGCACCAGGATAAATCCCTGCCTCAATTTGTTGCTTTATTTTTTGGATAACTAATTCTCTCATACTTCTTCAAACCACAATTCGATATTGTTGGTATCCTTGGTTAGGAAAAACTTCTCAGACTTAGGAATAAAGTAACCTGCAGTTTCAAAACGTTGACGGAGACTAGCCAATTCAAGTTCTTTTACTTGGAATTTCAACATAGACAAGTCCCAAGTTACATTATTTTCAACGAGCAAATCACTACCTTGAGCTTGTTTAAAAGCTAGGCTAGTTTCGATTTCCTCTTTTTCAAGCAGGCTTGTCGTTTCTTCAGGCAAGTTAATCTCTACTGAAATATCAAACGCTGTCAAATATTGCACTTTCTCATCTTTTGGGAAAGTGACAGTTTCATCAAACTTTCTCAAATCTTTGATGTTATCTTCCGCATGGATTAGGACAAGGTCCCCTTCCGGTGAAAGGATTTCAAAAGCAAATCCCTTATTTCCTTTATAGAGTTGAGGAAGCTTTTCCATTCTAGCTAGTAAGGCTTCAATTTCGGATGGATTCGCTACTTTTACAATCAATCTAGCTAATTTTTTGATCCCTTCAACCTTACGGCTTCTCATACTTGGTGATTCTTCTAAAACCAATTTTTCAATGCCTGACTGGTCTCCTAGTGATAAGAAGGCAGACTCTTCAAGCAAGGGTTTCATTCCCAAGGTTTGGATATAAAACAATTCGTTTAATCTTCTATTATTTATCTTTAGCGTCGGGATCATACGCACAATTTGATTTACATTCATAAATTCCTCCAACACATTTTATTTTAAAGGATTTTATTTCATTTTACAAGTTATTCAACTAAAAACTTTAACTATATTAACCCCTTGAATAAGGAACCCCCTTCGCATAAACGAAGGGGGACTCGTTTTATTTTAGTAAAATTCTTTGTTAGTTCTTCCAAGAAAGTTCTGCTTGAAGACCATAGTGATCACTGACCTGCGGACTTGCTTGTCCATCAAAGACAACATGCAACTTTTCTACCTGGAGATCCTTAGTCGTAAAGACATAATCAATTCGAAGCGGTTCTGTATTACCCTTCCAACCATCAATTTCTGGAGGAACAGTGTAGCTTCCACTTCTCTCTTTTGCAACTTCATACGCATCCTGTAAGCCTAGCGGACTAGTTAGGATAGCTTGATATCCTTCCTGACCGGCAGGGTTGTTAAAATCTCCTGCTAGTAATAGAGGTTTTTTCAACTCTTTTAAAACTGCTTCAAATCTTGCCCATTCCTCTTGGAATCCTTTATCCCACCAAGAGAGATGTACACTCGCAACTGCAAGCTCTTTACCTTCTACTACTGTTTCTACTAGTGCAACTCGACGAGTATGGTAGTCCGTCGGGTCATCTACATCTGAAACCAAAATTTCACGCGCCTCAATCGGTGTTTTAGATAGAATTGAAACTCCCTCATGATAACGGTCATAGCCGATATGATTATAAGCCCATGTCCAATAATAGTCCAGTCCTTTTTCAGCCAACTTCTCTACCAAAAGACGCACATAGTGGTCTTGGTGAAGGGGTTCTGCTGAAGGTAACGGATTGTAAAGTAGCCCAGACTCTACTTGAGTTGATGTAATTTCTTGGTTGATTTCTTGAAAACAAATCAAATCATAACTGTTTTCAAGTATATCTTGAAACAAGAGCTGAAATTTTTCTTCAGGATCTTTTTCCATCCAACTATGAGTATTGAGTGTTAAAAACTTCATGCTTTTCTCCTATAAACAAGAGGTTGGAAAACAGCTTCCAACCCCTTAGTGTATTACAATTCTACTTTTGCAACTGCTGTTTTGGCTGCAAGAGAACCGGTTTGTTCTAATTTAACTGACTTGATGGCATCTCCATTTGTAAAGACTACTACTGTTGTAGTTTCACGCTCAGCAGCTTGAATAGCTCCGAGGTCAGCTTTGACCAAGAGATCACCAGCAGCTACTGTTTGACCTTCTGAAACCACCACTTCAAATGGTTTTCCTTCAAGACTTACAGTATCAAGACCAATGTGAACAAGAACTTCAAGACCTGCTTCAGTTACAAGACCAAGAGCATGTTTAGTAGGGAAGACACTTGATACAGTACCAGAAACTGGAGATACAATGTTTCCGTTTGCTGGTTCTACTGCAAATCCATCACCCATCATTTTTTGCGAGAAGACTGGATCTTTAACTTGTTCCAATTCAATAACTTGACCATCAGCAACTGAATAAACTTCTTCAGTTACACCTTTGTAGACAACAGTATCTTTTTGAGTTGCTGCCATTTGACTTGGAAGAGTTTCAGGAATTACCTCTCCAGAATCAAGGATATCTTGGATATCTGATTTCAAAACGTCAGCTTTAGGTCCGTAGATAGCTTGGACACCTTGTCCTTTCATGACAAGTCCCATAGCTCCTTCAGCTTTCCATTGTTCTTCTGTTCCAACTTTCTGCATCTTTTACAGTAACACGAAGACGAGTCATACATGCGTCGACATCAACGATGTTGGCACGTCCACCGAGAAGGTTGATGATGTTAACTGCTTGAGAAGCTTCTGCAACTTTAGTTTCACCAGCAGCTGAAGATTCAGATGAACCATCTGCATTTTCGTAGTTACCGTTACGTCCTGGAGTTGCATAGTTGAATTTCTTAATCATGAAGTTAGCGATGAAGTACATGATAAATCCAAAGAGTACTGTAACCCAGATAAAGTTAATGATATCCATACCAAGACCAGCGTTGATAGCTAGCGGAGTACGAGTCAAGAATTCGATTGAACCGAATGAGTGAACACGAAGGTTCACAATATCAGCCATTGCAAAGGCAGCACCTTGAACAAGAGCGTAAACAAGGTAAAGAGGTGTTGCGATGAACATGAACATGTACTCAATTGGTTCAGTTACCCCTGTCAAGAATGTTGCAAGAGCAGTTGCGATCATCATACCTTTGTATTGGTGTTTCTTATCTGGATCAACGTTACGGTAAATCGCAACAATGATACCCATCAAGATACCGAATGAACCGATCATTTGTCCAACTTTGAAACGAGCTGGATGTACTGTATCTAACAAGTGTTGGTATTGAGCCGCGTCAGTACCTTTAAGGTTGACAAGGTCTGTTACCCATGCAAGCCAAAGTGGATCTTGACCAAATACTTGAGTTCCTTTTGCTGCACCAGTTAAGACATCATAAGTACCACCAAGAGCTGTGTAGTTCATTGGGATAGTCAACATGTGGTGAAGTCCAAATGGCAAGAGCAAACGTTCCAAAGTACCATACAAGAACGGTGCTAGAACTGGAGCTGTTTCTTGTGAGTTAGCAATCCAAATACCAAAGTTGTTGATACCTGTTTGTACAACTGGCCAGAAAGCTGAAAGAAGAATTGCAGCGATTGCTGAGCGAAGAATAACTACAAATGGTACAAAACGTTTCCCGTTAAAGAATGAAAGGGCATCAGGAAGTTTACGGAAATTATAGTATTTGTTAAATGCAGTCGCTCCAACAAAACCTGAGATAATCCCTACAAATACCCCCATGTTAAGGGCTGGTGCCTCAAGTACACTAATGAAGTAATCAGCAACCTTGATAGATCCACCAAAGATTGTTGAAACCATAGCGTTAGGATCTTTCAACATATCCCCTGATACACCGAAGATTGTACCAGTGATACGGTTAATAAGGATAAATGCAAGACCTGCCGCAAAAGCACCACCAGCACGTTCTTTAGCCCAGCTTCCTCCAATAGCGAGGGCAAACAAAATATGAAGGTTACCGATAACTCCCCAACCAATTTGCTCTAGTACGCCACCAGTAATAACTAGGGGAGCAAGGTTTGGGTCAATCATTGCAAGTGACTTACCGATTGAGATCATCAATCCAGCCGCTGGCATAACAGCGATAACCACCATTAGAGCCTTACCGAATTTTTGCCAAAACTCGAAAGACAAGACATTTTTGAATGTATCTTTCATCATTCAAATCTCCTTATTTTTTATTTACGCAAACGTTTTACGAAAACGTTTGCAGTATTTCTGCTTTTTTTATTATATCACTTTTAAAAAAATTTTTTTGTAAAGGTTTTTTTAAAAAATTGAATTTTTTTAATACAAAGAGATTTTCAAAACTTTTTATATACTAGCTGTTTTTGAGTTTATTAGTGATTTCTGATATAATATTAGCTATGAAATCCTATAATACCTTGAATGATTATTATCGAAATTTATTTGGAGAAAAAACTTTCAAAGTTCCTATCGATGCTGGATTTGATTGTCCCAATCGTGATGGTACAGTAGCTCATGGAGGTTGTACTTTCTGTACGGTTTCTGGTTCTGGAGACGCTATCGTCGCCCCTGACGCTCCTATTCGTGAGCAATTTTATAAGGAAATTGACTTTATGCACTGTAAATGGCCAGATGTAAAAAAATATCTAGTCTATTTCCAAAACTTTACTAATACTCATGAAAAGCTCGAAGTCATTCGTGAACGCTATGAACAAGCTATTAATGAACCTGGTGTGGTTGGAATCAATATCGGTACACGACCAGATTGTCTGCCTGATGAGACTATCGAATACTTGGCAAAACTATCAGAGCGAATGCATGTTACTGTAGAGTTAGGTTTACAAACAACCTATGAAGAAACTTCTGAATTGATTAACCGTGCCCACTCCTATGAACTCTACGTGGAGACGGTCAAGCGCTTGAGAAAATATCCCAAGATTGAAATTGTATCTCATTTGATTAATGGTTTACCAGGTGAAACTCATGACATGATGGTGGAAAATGTTCGTCGGTGTGTGACTGATAATGATATTCAAGGGATTAAGCTTCACCTACTTCACCTCATGACCAATACTCGGATGCAGCGGGATTACCACGAAGGTCGTTTGCAGCTCATGAGTCAGGATGAATATGTCAAGGTTATCTGTGACCAACTAGAAATTATTCCCAAACATATTGTTATCCATCGCATAACAGGAGATGCACCTAGAGACATGCTGATTGGTCCTATGTGGAGTCTCAACAAATGGGAAGTTCTAAACAGCATCGAAGCTGAAATGAGACGTCGAGGTAGTGTCCAAGGATGCAAGGCTGTAAAACAGGAGTTTATGAATGAAAAGACCACTTGAAATGGCGCATGATTTTCTTGCCCAAGTCATCACAAAAGATGATGTTGTTGTAGATGCGACCATGGGAAATGGACATGATACGCTTTTCCTTGCCAAATTAGCTAAACAAGTCTACGCTTTTGATATACAAGAACAAGCTCTAGAAAAGACTAGTCAACGTCTCCAAGAAGCAGGTTTGTCCAATGCAGAATTAATCTTGCAGGGTCATGAGACTGTGGATCAATTTGTGACAGAAGTCAAGGCAGCTATCTTCAATCTAGGTTATCTGCCTTCTGCAGATAAAAGCATTATCACTCAACCTCAGACAACCCTTGAGGCACTAGAAAAACTCTGTCTGATGCTCGTTAAGGGCGGACGGATAGCCATCATGATATACTACGGGCATGAAGGTGGAGATATAGAACGAGATGCTGTCTTAGATTTTGTCAGTCAGTTGCCACAACAAGAATACACTGCTACGATCTATCGTACCCTCAACCAAATCAACAATCCACCGTTTTTAGTTATGATTGAAAAATTAGAAAGGTATCGCCATGGATAAACAATACCTACGAGATAAAATAGAAGGACTTCGCCACAAATTCGTTGAATCAACCCAACATGAACGTGCAGTTGGTATGTTAGATGAAGCTCATATGAGCAAAAAGATGCTAAAAATCAAGAAAAAAATGATTACACTTGAAATGGAGCGTTGTCAAAAGAAAATCGAGCACAAGGATTGCTCGAAGATTGATCAAAAAATCCAAGAACAAAAGGAACTTTTTGAAGCTTGTCGAAAACAAAAATAAGGAGGTAGAAGATGGATTTACTTTTTTATCTCTTGATATTTTTACTTGTTCTCATTGTTTCTAGTACGACCAATAAACTACTCACCTTTTTACCCATGCCCCTGATTCAAATATTGTTAGGGATTGGAATTGGACTTTGCTTGCCGAATAACCAGTATCACTTAGACACTGAGTTGTTTCTAGCTTTGGTAATCGGCCCGCTCCTCTTTCGCGAGGCTCAAGAAGCAGATATAACCTCTATCTTAAAACACTGGAGAATCGTTCTCTACTTGATTTTCCCAGTTATCTTTATATCAGCTCTGAGCATGGGGGGACTCGCTCATGTCCTTTGGGCTAGCCTACCATTAGCCGCCTGTGTAGCAGTTGGTGCTGCCTTAGGGCCTACAGACCTAGTTGCCTTCGCTTCCCTTTCTGAACGTTTTACTTTTCCAAAACGGGTTTCTAATATCTTAAAGGGGGAAGGTCTTCTTAATGATGCTTCTGGTCTAGTAGCCTTTCGTGTGGCTCTCATCGCTTGGACAACAGGAACCTTTTCAATCGCTCAAGCCGGAACTTCATTAGCTATTTCCATTGTTGGAGGTTTTGCAGTCGGCTTTATAACAGCCCTAATCAATCGCTTCCTCCATACCTTTTTACTTAGTGTCCGCGCAACAGATATCGCAAGTGAGCTCTTGCTAGAACTCAGTTTGCCCCTCTTGACATTTTTCATAGCTGAAGAAATTCATGTCTCAGGTATTATCGCCGTTGTAGTCGCTGGGATTTTGAAAGCCAGTCGTTTCAAAAAAATCAATCTGCTTGAAGCTCAGGTTGATACTGTTACCGAGACTGTTTGGCACACTGTAACCTTCATGCTCAATGGTTCTGTCTTTGTCATTCTTGGGATGGAACTGGAAATGATTGCTGAACCAATTCTGAAGAGTGCTTTTTATAACAATGTGCTCCTTCTCATCACTATATTCCTCTTGACCTTCCTACTCTTTGCCATCCGCTTTGTGATGATTTACGGCTTTTACGCTTTTCGGATTAAGAAACTTCATAAAAGCTTAGACAAGTATGTCAAAGATATGCTTCTCCTTACCTTTTCTGGCGTCAAGGGAACTGTATCCATTGCCACTATCCTTTTGATACCGTCTAATCTAGAACAAGAATATCCTCTTCTTCTCTTCCTCGTAGCTGGTGTAACACTTGTCAGTTTCCTTACAGGATTACTGGTACTTCCACACCTTTCCGAAGAGAAAGAACCATCTAAGGATCATCTCATGCACATCGCTATCTTAAATGATGTCGCCATGGAGTTAGAGAAGGATTTAGAGAACACAAAAAACAAGGTTCCACTCTATGCGGCTATTGACAATTATCATGGACGTATTGAAAATCTCATCCTCAGTCAGGAGAACAAGGAAATCCAGGAAGACTGGGAAGCTCTCAAACTACTGATTCTCAGTATTGAGAGCGATGGTTTGGAGCAAGCCTATGAAGAAGGCAAAATCGGCGAAAGAGGATATCGTGTCTACCAACGTTATCTGAAAAGCATGGAGAAAAATATTAAACGAAACTTTGTTTCTCGACTAACCTATTACTTCCTTGTTTCTATTCGGATTGTACGTTTTCTCCTACACGAGTTGCTCACATTTGGCAAAACCCTCCGTTCCTTGAAGAACAAAGAAACCCAAAGACTTCTTGCCATTGATTATGACCAGATTGCAGAACTCTACCTAGCTAATACTGAAATTATTATCGAGAGTTTGGAAAACCTCAAAGGGATTTATAAGAGTTCTCTGATCAGCTTCATGCAGGAATCTCGTCTTCGTGAAACCAGTCATATTACGAGTGGTGCCTTTGTGGAACGGGTTATCAATCGCATCAAACCCAATAACATTGATGAAATGCTTAGAGGATACTACCTTGAACGTAAGTGTATCTTTGAATACGAAGCTCAAAAACTCATCTCAGCTCAGTATGCTAAAAAGCTACGACAAAATGTCAATAATTTAGAAACTTATTCCCTAAAAGAATCTGCTAATACCTTACCTTATGATATGATGGAATTAGTTCGAAGAAATTAAAGTCTATACCAAACAAGAAAAACTGGAGGTTTGTGAAATGAAAAAGTTGTGGAAACAGCTGAACGATAGACCATTATTAAAAGCTTTTTTGCACTACTATCAAGCCTCCGATAGTGAGTTAACTAGCGTTGCTGTTGCCTACTATTGGTTAATTTCAATCTTCCCTTTACTCATGATAGTGGTCAATATCTTACCCTACTTTCAAATTCCCATCTCAAACTTTCTATTAACAATCAAGGAATTTTTACCAGATACAATCTATGAAGTTGTTGCAAAAATTGTCAGAGAAGTTCTGACTCAACCATCAACAGGTTTACTAAGTTTTGCTATCTTATCAGCTCTTTGGACTTTCTCCAAATCCATGAATTTTCTCCAGAAGGCCTTTAATAAAGCCTATGGAGTTGCAAAAAATAGAGGAATTATCTCACACCAGCTGATGAGTCTCTTGGTTAGCTTTGGCCTTCAAATTCTCTTTGCCCTTGCCTTATTCCTCAGTATGTTCGGCCATATGCTATTGGATTTGCTTAAAAACTACTGGAAATCTGAAAGCACTCTATTTTCTTATCTACAGGATTTTACAGGGCCGCTGATTTATGCCTTTCTTTGCAATCGTAATCATGCTCTATTATTTCCTACCAAATGTTAAAGTAAGTAAGATTCGCTACGTCATACCTGGTAGTCTCTTTGTACTAGTTACGACGATTGCTTTATTAAACATCTTTGCAGCTTATTTCAACAATTATGTCAATTATCTCGTTGACGTCAGATTTTTCAGTTCTATCGTCGTCGTTGTTATGATGTTCTGGTTCATTATCATTGCCAAGATATTAATTATCGGTGCTGTCATCAATGCCAGTGTTCAAAGCCTAAAAGACCCAGACTTTAAAGCAAATCAATAATTTTTTATCGATTAATACTCAATGAAAATCAAAGAGCAAACTAAGAAGCGAGCCGCAGGTTGCTCAAAACACCGTTTTGAGGTTGTGGATAGAACTGACGAAGGCAGCTCAAAATACTATTTTGAGGTTGCAGATGGAAGCTGACGTGGTTTGAAGAGATTTTCGAAGAGTATAAACAAATTAATCCCCCAGTCATTTGATACTGGGGGATTTTTGAATTTCCTACTTTATTGTCCACTCGTGAGGGCTTGCAATTCTGTTTTTAGATACTGAGCCAAATGTTGGTGAGCAAAAATAGTGGCATTTTTTTCTGCGGTAGGATTGTAGTTGGTGTTGGTATTTACATCATAGACATAAATGTCTCCACTCTCTGATTGAACCCATTCAATCGCCGCAACTTCAATCTGAGCATTTTTCAAGAAATTCTCATAAGCTTCTCTCCGGTCATCTGTTAGAGATTCTGTAATCTGGAATTTTTCAGACGTTTCTAGTTGCTCTGGTCTCTTGCCGATTTGGCAACCATCTGCTGGACACAGTTGGAATCCATCTGAAGAATCGATCGAAACAGTATAGAGAAACTTCTGATTGATAAACTCTGAACGACGGATACGTCCATCACTTGGTTTGATGTAAGCTTGTAACAAGGTAATCCCGTCCACTGATGGTTCAAAGAGGGGACTATTGACATAAGCTGCCAGTTCCTCTTCATTTTGGAAGAGTTGAACTCCTAATCCTTTTCCAGCTCGATTGTGCTTGGTAATCAAAGGATAAATGTTTAATTTTCTTGCTGCTTCAATAATGTTCTCTTGCCCTAAAACCGCAACTGTTGCGGGAGTCTCTATACCAGATTCGTTTAACTTCAAATATTGTTTGACTTTACTAATTTCAAGGTTGATAGCACCGGTACCATTCACAACCTTGCGTCCGTAGGCTTCTAACCAAGTAATCACCTGCTCTGTAAATTCTGGCGCATAGCGATGTCCTCTTGTGTGAGAAGAGGCAGACATACGATTGTAAAAGATACCTTGCGGAGGTGGGCTTTGCAAATCTAAAATCCCTCTAGACAAATCCCATAGTTCATAAGGGACTTCTAATTCTTCCAACCATTTCACTAAATGTTGAGTCCATTCTAGATTCTCATGAATCACATAAACTTTTGCTTCACTCATTTTTTATATCTCCTTAAGAAAAGCTGACTGATAATTGGCTTTCCTTTTCTTCTTCTAAAATATATCCTTCTGTTTTTTCGATAACGCTAACTGTTAAAATTTGACCCAAAACATTGATCATAGTACGGCCAGCATTGACAAAGAAATCAACTGCAAAAATCAAGGCTACTCCTTCAACTGGCAAGCCCAATTGAGGTGCTGCAGCTAGCAGAACTACGATAGCTCCTGATGGCACAGTTGCTGCAGTTTTTCCAATCAAAGTCAACAGTAAAACAGTAAACAAAAGACTTGATAATGATAGTTGGATACCGTAGGCATGGGCGATAAAGATTGTCGCAACTGAGAAATAAACTGCGGCTCCTTCTAAGTTAAAAGTATATCCTAAAGGAACAACTAAATCAATCGTGTGCTCATCATGCCCCTGTTTTTTCAAATCTTTAAGAAGTGATGGCAAGACAACACTAGAACTACCCGTAATAAAAGCCAAAGTCAAAAGACTCCAATTTTCACGAAAGGCTGATAAATACGGAACTTTAAAGAATACAGCAATCAAAGGAAATAAGGAGAACCAAAACAGCATAAGCCAAATAAGTTCCAATTACAAACTGACCAAGCCCAATCAACTTGTCGACACCAGTAGTTGCAACATCTTTTGCGATAAATCCAAAAATTCCAATTGGTGATAGTTTAACAATCACTGCTACAATCTTATAGATGGCTTCAATCCAGATTTGGAAACCTTCGATAATTTTCTGAGATTTATCAGCCTTAAGATTCCCAATACCGTAACCAAGAAAGATGGCAAAAACGATAATTGGTAAAAGGGCACCTTCTGAAAGAGATTTGACGATATTTGATGGAATAAAACCAAGCAAGAATTCGCTAAATTTTACATTGTTGGCAATCCCATCAAGATTTCCACCAGTTTGACCAATGTTCACTCCTTGTCCAAATCCTAAATAGTAACTAGCAAATACAAACAATAGGGTAATAGCAGTTGTCACTGCGAAAAAGTAAACCAGACTCTTGGTCAAGATTTTCCCAAATGATTTTTTTCCAATAACTCCAGCTACAGCAACAACAATCGTTGGGAAGATTAGCGGAATGATAACCATATTGATCAATTTAATAAAGGCCTGACCTAAAAATTGATAAAAGCCTGCAAATTGTGGCCAGATGACCGCAGCGATAACACCTAAGACCAAAGCCACCAATAATTGGATGCCAAGTGAGAGTTTTGACCATAACGTAACTAATTTCATAAGAAACTCCTTTGTTTTATTTGCTACTCATTCTACTACTATTCTTGCTTTCTGACTAATATATATTTTCTATGGTCATCATAAAAAAAGATTTATATTGAAGACTCAAACTATTACCTTTTTTGTATCCAACATACACTGAATTTGAATAAAGTATAAAAAATCAGTTTCTAAACAAAAATTTTAAGAAAAACACTGTTAAATCAAGGAATATGCTTTCCTATTATTCAAGTTTTATGATACAATATTGTTATGATTTTAATGAAACTCGCTTCCGTCTTGCTTTTGGTATTAACCTTGGCTTTAGCAATTATTCTGAGCAGATTCTTTAAGTTAAAGAAAAGGGGCATCAACTTTGCTGATCTGGCTTTTCCTTTTCTAATTTTTGAATATTATTTTATCAGTGCTAAGGTTTTTACACACAATCAACTTCCCGTTTTGGGGGCAGCCCTATCTTTACTGGCCATTATTCTAGCCTTTTTCTTCCTGAGCAAAAAACGGAGCTTTTATTATCCAAAATTCCTTAAATTCTTTTGGAGAGCTGGATTTCTACTCACATTGCTCATCTACATCATCATGATTGTTCAAATCTTTATGATGAAATAATACAAAGCATGCCAGCACCTCAACAGTTGGCGACAAGTTTTGCTACATGAGGTGCTTTTCTTATGATATTGAAAAAAGAGATTATTAAAAAAATAGGAGATAAAACAAGTGAAAAAAACGCTCTTGGCAAGTGCCATCACGCTTTCTTTTCTAGGATTCGCAACAAACTCAGCTTTAGCTGAAGAAAAGAACCTACAGACTACTTCAGCAGAAAAGACACAAGAAACGACCATTACAGAAAAAGTAGAAAAGAACACCCCTTCAACCAAGGAAACTGCTCCTTCTACTGAAACAAGTTCAAGTCTGCCTACAACATCTACTACTACAAATCCAAGTACAAGTTCAGACAAAAAAGAAGAGACCAAAGCTCCGGAAGTCAAAAAAGAGGGTTGGGTTTTTGAAGAAAACATCTGGCGCTTCTATGAAGCTAACAAAGCTGCTCTAAATTGGAAAAAAATCCACGGAAAATGGTACTATTTCGATAGAAACGGTTTCATGCTAAGCGACACTATCTATGATGGGTATATCCTAACTAGCAGTGGTGCTATGGTCGATAGTGGCTGGGGTAAAATTAAAGATAAATGGTATTATGCGAAACCATCTGGAAAAATTGCTAAACAAGAATGGAAGAAAATTGGTGGTGTATGGTACTACTTCGACAAAGATGGTATCATGCTCAGCAACACCATTTTTGATGATTATATCTTTACTAATAGTGGAGCTATGGCTGAGAGCACTTGGGTAAAACAAGATGGTAAATGGTATTATGCTCTATCTTCTGGTAAATTAAGTAAAAACAAGTGGGATAAAATTGATGGTACCTGGTACTACTTTAACAAAGATGCCACTATGGCAAGCAACCAATGGCAAGGAAACTACTACCTAAAAGCTAGTGGCGCCATAGCTGAAAAAGAATGGGTTTTCGATAAAAACTATAATAGTTGGTTTTATTTGAAATCTGGTGGTACTTATGCAGCGCGTGAATGGATTGGCTCCTACTACCTCAAGTCAGGTGGTTATATGGCTAAGAGCGAATGGATTGATGACAGCTACTACAATGCCCGTTACTATGTGGATGAAAATGGTGTCTATGTCACAGGAACTCGTAAAATCGATGGAAAAGCTCATCAGTTCCAAAGCAATGGAAAATGGATTGGCGAAGTTCCAGTAAGTCGTGGATTTGAAAAAGGAAAATATACGAATACTGTTTTCTTAGACCCAGGACACGGTGGTAAAGATCCTGGTGCCGTATACTATAACACTAATGAAAAAGACCTCACTATGCAAGTTTACAAGAAACTTCGCAAGGAACTTGAGGGACTTGGTTATACCGTTCTTTCTTCGAGAGATAGTGATGTCTATGTTGACTTTGTCACTGAACGTTCAAAAATGGTGAATAATACGAACTCAGACATCTTCATTAGTATCCACTTCAATGCTAGTGGTAGCCCTACTTCAAATACGGCTGGAATTCAGACTTATTCTTATGAAGCAGACTCTAGTTATCCTTCTAAAATTAATCCATACTGGCACAACCATCCTGACCGTATCAGCGAAAGCAATCGTCTTGCTGCTGATATTCATTCTTCACTATTAGCTGAAACTGGAGCTAAGGATGCAGGTCGTCTACGAAGTAGCTTTGCTGTCCTTCGAGAAACTGATAAACCAGCAGTTTTATTGGAGCTCGGTTATATTGATAATTTCAACGAAAACCAACAAATCCGTAGCGATGCTTACCAAAATAGATTGGTGGCAGGTATTGTCAAAGGAATTCAAAAATATTACGCAGGTAAGTAAAAAAGTCTCGAGAAATCTCGAGACTTTTTGTATTATGATTCTTTCTTGTTAGTTTCTGGAAAGAGAAAACCAATTCCTACACATGCTAGAACTCCAGCACCGATTACCAAACCACTTGAAAGTGGCAAGATATCAAGAATGGCATTGGCGATGATAAAGGCAATAATCAAGCTCATGAGACTGGCCTTATAATCTTTTTTAACCAAATTCTCAAGAGTAAAGAATAAGAATAAACCTACTGGGAAGAGTGCCCAGATGTTAACATCCAAACTTGGCCATCCAACTAAACCAAAAAACAAGACTGCTGCTGCAAGGACTAAAAATCCGATACCTACTACTTTTTTCATGATATAACCTCATTTTCTATTTTGTTAGGAAGCTTTATCTCCCCTTGACAATTACTACTATAACAGAAATAAAAATCGCAAACAATAGGTTTTGCCTATGTGGTAGACATCGCAGACTATGTGGTCAGAATTTTTAAGAAAGGAAAAAAAGCCTGTCCTGAGACAAGGCTTTATTTATTTTTAAGAACCAGCACTTTCGTAGGCATCCAATCCCCTGTCCCAAAGTTTGAGGGAAATAACAAAGAAAACAAGGGAAATCAGAATCAAACCACCAATATTAAAGAAGACATCCTTATCCTGCAAGAAATAGCTGGCAGGATAGTAGGCCGTAAAGGCGAAAGGTACAATAAAGCTAATTAACCAACGAAGGAGCGAATTGTAAATGGAAATCGGGTACTTGGCAAAATCATTAAACATATAGAAAATGTAAATCATGGCACCTGACTGCTTGGTCCAAAAAGCGATACTAGCTGTCGCAATTTTCAAGGAAGTATAAATCAAGGTCGCAAAAGGAATACAAACTAGAAAAATCAGGAATTTTGGAAGAGTCCAAGCAATGCTAGTAGCCGTTGTCGCTAGTAAGATTCCACCGACCAAAAGTTCACCCAAGGCATCAATCTGAAAGGTCTCGACGAGGATGTGAAAGAGAGGATTGATAGGACGGGTCAGATACTTGTCAAACTCTCCTTTTCGAACTAGTCGTTGACCTAAAGCCCAGAGATTGTCAAAAAAGAGATGATCTAATCCCTTTGGAATTAAGGAAAATCCATAGATAAAGGCAATCTCTTGAAAGGTCCAACCTTCTAGCGAGGGGATGTGTTGAAAGAGTACATTAAGAAACAAGAGGTTCAGGCCTTGAGTCAGAAAGACTCCCAAGACACCAACCACAAAATCCACCTTGTATTCCATGATTTGCTTGATGTATTGTCTGATAAAAATCAGATGCATGCGTTGATATTTTTTCATCCTAACCTCCCTGAATGGTGATAAATGACTGGACTCGTTTCCAAATCAACTGAGACAAGCCCACCATCACTATAAGCCAGAAGAACTGGAGCAAAAGCGCTTGAAGAATCTGACTGGCATCGTATTTCCCAACAATAATCATGACCGGAGTGTAAATTAAGGATGAGAAAGGCAAGAAGGACAGAATATCTGAAACGATTTTCGGAAAGAAAGCTAAGGGAATTAAACTTCCAGACATAAAGGCCACTATTGAAGTCTTGAGTAGATTGGAACCCCATAGATTTTTAAATACAAAGGCTGAAAATCCAAAGCAGATATTAAAGAAAAAGTTAATCAGATAAGCCAGAGTTAAGCTAAAGAGATAAAGGAAAGTTAATCCTAGCACTTCTACAATACCTTGCCCAGATAAGATTTTCATCAAAACAATGACACTTAAAAAAATGGCAGTCCAACAGAGATAAAAAAATCAACCACTTGGAGCCAAGCTCTGTAAAGAGATAAGAAGCCGCAAAATGCACTGGTCTCAGCAAGCGCATGATAATGGAGCCATCCTTGACCTCCTCCCCAATCATAAAGGAGCTATCAGACCTGGTCAAAAGATTGGTCACGAAACTCATAATGATGTAGAGGGTAATATCTGCCATACTAAAGCCCTGAATCAAGGACTCTTGCGAAGAATCAAAGACTGCCTTCCAGAGATAAAAGGCCACAAAAGCCCCCATGACATCGCCGATCCGATAAAGAATAAAGTTGACTCGATAGGTGATCAACTCCTGAATCCCTGCATTGATAAAGGGTTTATAACGTCTCCACAATTTGACCATCTTAGAGCTCCTTTCGATAGAAGCGACGAATAATATCTTCAATATCCGTATCTACCATCTTCAAATCACGGATTTCAAAATCAGATAAGGTTTGCTTGATAATATCAGCTGATTGGTAGCGGGAACTATCGAATTCAATATTGAGAGTATTTCCTTGTCTATCTATGGATATATCAGGCAAGCCCTCATAATGAGAGATGGGATGACTTTGACCTGGCGTCAGGTCAAAGGAAAGAGTCTTCATCTTGCCAAAGGTTTCCTTGAGCTGGCTAACCGTTCCATCAAAAATCTCTTGCCCCTTGTCAATCATAAAAATCCGATCACAGAGTTGCTCAATATCACCCAAATCATGAGTAGTCAAGAGAATAGTTGTCTCTTCCTCCTGATTGATCTGGGTGATAGCACGTCGAATATTATCCTTGACCGACACATCCAAACCAATTGTCGGTTCATCTAAAAAGAGAACTTTGGGATTGTGAAGCAAGGAAGCTGCAATATCCGCCCGCATTCGTTGACCTAGTGAAAGAGTCCGCACAGGATCCTTGATAAATTCCTTCAAATCCAAAACTTCATTCAAAAAGTCCATGCGTTTGTGGAAGAGCGAGTCTGGTACATCGTAAATTTCTTTTAAGACCGTATAAGTCTCTTGAAGTGCCAAATCCCACCATAGCTGGGTACGTTGTCCGAAAACGACTCCAATATCCTTGACATAATCTTGGCGATTATCCTGTGGAATCTTGCCGTTAATCCGACAATAGCCAGATGTGGGCTTCAAAATTCCTGTCAGCATTTTGATGGTGGTTGACTTCCCAGCACCATTTGCCCCGATAAATCCTAAAATCTGCCCTTTTGGAACTTCAAAAGTTAAATCCTTGACCGCTTCAAAGGTCTGCTTTTCAGGATGAATAAAGGAGCGCAAAGCTCCCTTTAACCCCGGTTCCTTAACAGTCTTCACAAAATTTTTCTGAAGATGTTCCACTTCTATCATTGCCATATTTATCTCCCTTTAGTAAGAAACAACATTGTATTTTTGAATACAAATATTCTAAAACCTTACTTTCTACACCTTCTTAATATTATTACAGAAGGATTTATACCAACCTATTATAATCTAATAAAAATAGGAATGCAAGCGTTTGCTTATAGATTATGAAATTAGATATTTCTCTCTTAAAATAATACTTTTGAATCAGAAATTCTGGTTTAATAGTTTCCTTAAAACACCAAAAAACCTGACTTCTTTTTCAACATAAGGAAAGAAAAAAAGGTGATGCTGCATCACCTTCCTCTACCAAGTTAAGTCTTCAATCATGCTTCTTACTTGTGAATCAAGAGTCTTATCCTTCTTGAGTTCTTCAACCAAAGTCTGAATCTGCCGGACTAGATTTGGATCATTGTCATTATAGCATCGATGAAGCATCCAGATGTTATGCACAGTTGGACTTTTTAGAACTGACTCCATCAATAATTCCTCATAGCCTTGATGATAAAATCGCTCCACAAAGTGAACCAACTCACCTGGAGCTCCAAAATCTACTTCTGGATGCTTGGAAATAAAGTCTAAGACGGGGTCAACCAAATCAAAGGGTTGAGGGTAAGCCTCCATGGCATCTACAATCTCGTCTGCCAACTCAAATTCTTGGTCTTCAGTAATTGCATCATGCAAAGCAACTAACATATCATCTTTAGTAAGCATCTGATTCTCCTTTTCAACTGTTCCATATCATTATTCGTTTTCGAACTTCTTCTTCACTCATCAAACCTTGTTCGTAAGTAGTTTTCCAACTCCTTTTGGGATAAATCACTAGGAAGTTCAAACACATACTCATATCCTTCATCACAAAAGGAAACCTTTAGATTGGACGGGAACCATTGACGAAGCCAGATGATATAGGAGGCATAATCTTGTAATCTATTTTTTGAATCAAAGTAATCAATCACAAAAACATTTTTCTTGCTAATCAGTGAACTTTCCAAAGTAAGCTGAGGACTTTGATAATCCCAAGAAAGCGAGTAAGCTTTTTCAGGATTCGTCCTTTCTCTGATCAAAATACCTGGGAATTTTTCTCTCAAAGCAGTACAAAAGGCTTGTAAATCTAGGAATATGGGGTCTTTACTCTCAATAAAGACAAAATCAGCAGTACTCATCAGTCTCTCTCCTTCTTTTTAAAACTGAAAACAGACCTTAACCATCAATGGCAAAATTCTCCAGACTCTCAAATGCCTGCCCCTGATAGTCAAAAGAAAAGATATGAATATCATCAAAAGTATGATCGCAGAAAGTAACGGTTTGTCTTTCTGGCTCGATGATGGGTTTACCCAATTTTTTTCAGTAGCTTCTTCATCTGTCAAATACCCATAAAAATTCTTGTAAATGAGGCAGTATAAAAGTAAGAATACGGTAAAGATTTTTATGGTAATTGGCTGCAAGCAACTGAGCTTCCATCTCAAAGTTTCCACTTGGTCTTTCTTCCCAAGCTACAAGAACATTATCTACTTCGTGAACGTAGGCTTGCAAGGACTGATCGAATATCATGGCTATTTTCCCTTCTATTCTATTTACAATAACCTCTCAATTATTTGCATCAGTTCAAAATAACTTTCTAAATCACAGTTACTCTGTTAAAAATTCTTCAATTCGAGAAACAAGTTCATTATTTTGATAATGATAGAGGTCATGTGGTGCATCCATATAGATGACCTGAACATTAGACTGGTCACTAGAAAATTTCTCTGCATACTGCTGCCATTCTGATTGGCTAAAGCTAGTACCATCACCGTTAGACACCAGTAATAAGGTGGGAATTTTCGGATTGATGCTAGAGGGAACTTTCTTGGCATTTTCCTTTGCCAAACGGGATTCATGAAGCATGGCTTGCGACATCAACTGCTTATTAGCTAGGAGTTTATATTGTTGTCGTTCACTTTCAGTCAGAGTTGGATTTTTTATATAAAAGGACTCAGGGAAATAGCGTAATAAGCCAATCTTGCTGCTCCAATAGGCCACGGTAAGCAAGGCCTGATTATCCTTTAAATCTTCATAACTTGCTGGTAATGCCCAATCCAGACCAACCAAGGCTTTCACTTCATCAGGATACTTTTCCTGCCAAGCCAGACTTTCAAGACTAGCGATTGAATGAGACAGAATGATAAAAGGACCTGTTACATTTGCTTGTGATAGAGCTTGACGTGTCTCAGACAAAACTTCCATCACATCTCTGGATTGATTACTATCCTCGCTATAACCATAGCCAGCCCGCTCCACAATGACTACCTTATATTTTTTTGATAAGGAATCTGTTAGATTCTTAAAGTCTAATATAGGTGAAGCAATTCCAGCACCTGATAGAACTACTATTGTCTCTGGACCATCCCCCTCAACGTAGACATTAATTTTGTGCCCATTAACGAGAACAGTTTTACCCATAGGAATTAGAGAGGCTTGTTCCTTTTCTAAGCTGACACGATGAAAGATAAATGTCCCTACTAAAAACAAGATAAGGAAACTAAGAAAGACAAGGGCTGATTTTTTCAGTTTTTTCATAGCATTATTGTACAAAAATTAGACTCTTTTAGCAACTTAGTATATAGTAGTCTTAAGTATATTCTCTATAAAAGCAACACAAAAAACCCACCTTCACAGGCGGGTTTCATTTTGTATGGTTCAGCTAGATTAAGCTTTACCTTCTGAACCGAATACGTCGATACGTTCTTCAACTTTAATATTCACTTAAAACTAATCCATACACTCACCTTTTTCATTAACTCTATAACCATCTATAGTAGTATTAACTGCGAGCTCTCCTGATGAATATGAATAGTACCATTTTTCTCCAACTTGATACCATCCGGTTGCCATCGAACCATTGTCATTTAAGTAATACCAAGCTCCATCGTCTTGAATCCATCCGGTTGCCATTGCCCCATCATCTTTTAAATAATACCAGACATCTTTGTCTTTAAGCCATCCGGTTGCCATAGTTCCATCATCGTTTAGATAATACCAATTGTCATTATCTTGAATCCAACCCGTTGCTAAAGAACTACTATTATTCAGATAATACCAAGCTCCATCATATTGATTCCAACCTGAATCGGATGAGTTCTCACTACCATTTAATACCTGAATTGCATCTATAATTTCTCTCAATTCAACTTTTTTTCTGTCTTTGATAACAGATTGAACTTGACTCTCAACAAACTCTTTTGCGTAATTTCTACTTCCCTCTTTTCTCTGGAACATATCTTTTAATAAATCTTCTAAACGTTCATTAAAAAACTCCTTCTTGAATTTTTATTAAATTCTTCCTGAGACAAAGAAATTATCATTACAAGATCAATAAATTCTTCTTTTTAATTGAGCAAACATTTCCACACGATCATCTTCTATAAATTGATCTGCAATTGCTTTTTGCTCCAATTCCTCCTATAATCGCACCTGCAATTGCACCTATTGGTCCTGCAATTTGCACCACCAACTGCACCTGCAAGCATACCACCACCAGCAACTGCTACGTTTTTTAAGAGTTGTTGTGAGGAAATTTTTCCTACTAGTGCATCTAACAAATCTGGTGTGATAATAACTGCAAACGATATCACAGGTGCAGCTCGTCTCGCAACTACTTCAGCCGTAACTTTTTTTCCAAAATATTTATAAATTTTTTTTGTAAATATTTTTGCAAATTGCTGTGACGCAACATAGATACTAGTTCCCATAGCTAGGGTTCGTAATCCTGCTTTACCAGCCGTTAGAGCCGCATCTATGGTTTCTGCACCCGACCATTTAGCCTGAGAAAAGACAATAACAAAGCTTATACCTACACCTGGTAATGAATTAATAGCTCCATCAATTGCATCAAATTTAATAGAGGTCAAATTACCTCCTTTAGCTATCAGTTTTGCTTCATTATAGGTAATATGACCTTTTCTGATGATATTTTTTGCCTCAGCTGGATTATTAACACCTTCAACTTTACCTTGTCTAATTTTTTCTTCAAATAACTCTACTGCTTTATCATATTGGTCTTTAGGAACTTCCAATTGCATTCCTTTGTATTTGTACATTCCACTTTCAGAATCGAAAGCCGAATTAACTGTTCCAGTTGCTCTTGCATAATATTTGGTCTGAATCTTTTGATTTCCGACTTGCCTATCTGCACCGTTTTTTGCATTGTTTTGACCAATTTGTTTGACATCTTGAAAAGGATATTTAATCCTATCAATTACATTATTAGCATATTCGGCAGCATGACCATGCCCAGATGGAGCACTAACCATTGCATTTATTTGAGCTTTATGCAATCTATCACCAACACTTAATAAAACCCAAGAAACAACTCCTATTTCACTTCCTCTTCTAAAGGTAGTTGAATTAACATTCTTTTTACCAATTTTTAATAACTGTGTGTTTAAATTTTCAACTTGTACATCATTTGTATAACCAGAGGCAATCAATTCATTCAATTCCCTAACAACATAGTTCAAACTATTCGAGACATTCAAACGTTTAATAATCCCATATGGATAGTAAAATACTAAATTATCATTTTCGTCAACTGATACTTTCCATAAATTTGAAAAAAAGGGAAAAAAACTGTACATTACATTCTTCTTGATCTTTTATTTGAACTTTTTTTCAAAAAATACCATACTGTGTCAGAAGTAAACCATACTCTTTTAAACTCTTCTTCTTTTAAACTTCTAACTGGAGAATAACCAAAAAAATTCAAATTCAGTATTACAAAAATTCATAGTAAAAAAATCTTTTTCTGAATCAATAAACCATTTTGCACGACCATAAGGAACAGCTTCTCCATAATAATCAAATGCATTCCTTGCAATTGTTCTAAATATTTGTCTTACTTTTTTTCCTCACTATGGTTATGTACGCCTTTTTATTTTTTTCTTTTTCCAGGAAAAAAATATTGAAAAAACTCACTATGTTGTCTTTCATATTTAACAAAGAACCTCTCTAGTATTAACTAAACACTATAAAAATATAATTACTTTTTCCAAAAATACCGGTTAAAATCATTTGTATAAATTATCAATATTTAGTTATAAATTAAATAAATTATAACAAAAAGTATAATATAAAGTCTATATGATTTATAATAATCATTTTATGTTTAAAAATAAAATTAATCCTCTGTTACTATACTTACGAAATCTATTAGAAACACAAAAAACCCACCCAAGGGGTAGGTTTCTGTTTTATATGGTTAAGCTAGATTAAGCTTTACCTTCTGAACCAAATACGTCGATACGTTCTTCAACTGATGCTTGGATAGCTTTTACACCGTCAGCCAAGAATTTACGTGGGTCGAAGAGTTTCTTCTTGTCGTATTCTGCTTCGTTTGCTTCGTAGTCACGAGCAAATTTACGAGTTGCGTTAGCGAATGCGATTTGGCATTCAGTGTTAACGTTAACTTTAGCAACACCAAGTTTGATAGCTGCTTGGATTTGGTCATCAGGAATACCTGATCCACCGTGCAATACGATTGGGAATCCTGGTACAGCTTCAGTCAATTTTTGCAAGTGGTCAAGGTGAAGACCTTTCCAGTTTGCAGGGTAAGGACCGTGGATGTTACCGATACCAGCTGCCAAGAAGTCGATACCAGTTGCAACCATTGCTTTAGCGTCTTCGATTGGAGCCAATTCACCATCACCGATGATTCCGTCTTCTTCACCACCGATAGTTCCAACTTCAGCTTCTACTGATACACCATTTGCGTGAGCAAATTCTACAACTTTACGAGCTTTTTCAAGGTTTTCTTCAACTGGAAGGTGTGAACCATCAAACATAACTGAAGTATAACCAACTTGAATACACTCAAGTGCATCTTCGTAGTGACCGTGGTCAAGGTGGATAGCTACTGGTACAGTGATACCCATTGATTCTACAAGGTTAGCGATCAAGTTGCGAGCAACTTTGTAACCACCCATGTATTTAGCAGCACCCATTGAAGTTTGGATCAAAACTGGAGCTTTTTTAGCTTCTGCTGCGCGCAAGATAGCTTGAGTCCACTCAAGGTTGTTTGTGTTAAATCCACCAACTGCATAACCGTTGTCACGAGCTGCTTGGACAAATTTTTCTGCTGAAACGATTGCCATTTTATCAGGCCTCCTGTATATTTTTATGGGATATCCCATTTACATTGTTCATTTTATCACTTTTTGACAAAAAAATCTAGTTTTTCCTGTAGTTTAGATTGAATTTCTTCTATCTAAAAATATGGAACTCTCCTCAAAGTCCTAATCTTACAGGTCTTTAGGTAGGTTCATATAAAAGGCTAAGTGGTCTTCATAGCGTTCAAATCGATAGTCAATTTCTTCGTTTTCCAATAAACTTTTGACTACGAAGAGTCCCAAACCTGCTCCCTTACTTTGTCGACTAGAAACCGTAAAGGATTGTTCAAACTTATCTTGCTCCTCAGGAGTACAGGCGTTCTCAATGAAGACCCAGGCATCTTCTGTCCCAATTTTTAGATAACCACCTTGAACAGAGTGTTTCACAGCATTACTGATAAGATTGGAAAGAATCAGCTTTAGTACCGAAGGATTTAGATAAGTTTGTTGGTCAGTGAGTTGATTTTCTACAGTGATTTTTCTCTCTTTGGCTAATAAATCATAATCCTTTAAGAGAAAATCTGTCATTTCAAGAAGGTTGATTTGTTCTTTCTTATCTCGCAACTCCTGCACTGAAGAAAGAGATAAGATTTGCTGAACGTGGTGAGTCAAATCATCCACGATACCCAAAGAAACTCCCAGATAATGGTCCCGATCCTTATAGCGTCCAATATTGGCTTTCATATTCTCCAGAAGAATCTTTAGACTAGCTAGGGGTGTTTTCAGTTCGTGGGAAGCACCTCGTAAAAACTCAACCTTCATCTTTTCCAGCTGGAGAATGGCCTCGTTTTTCTCATGCAAATCTGCAATTACAGTCAAGAGATGCTGATAAAGGCTGTTGATTTGTTCTTTAAGATCGCCAATTTCATCCTTAGAATCCACGCGCAACCTCACTTCTGCATCCAAATCCATCATCCGTCGAGTCACTCGTTTGATTTCCAAATAGGAGCAACAATGGTTCTAGCATAGATAAAGGCGATGAGGAGCGAAATGATGAAAGACGCTAATAAAGTATAAGGCAGAAATTGAAGACTGATGTCTTCTGCTTCTTTCTGCAAATCCATAGAACCTAAAAACTGCAAGGTCATGGTCTGACCATCCTTGGTTTGAACTTCTCTTTCCTCAATAACTAAAGAAGCCGTTTGTCGTTGTTTATCAATGGGAAGATTGTCCTTGACTTCTAACTTATCCTGAGTCATTTCACCCTTGATGTTTCCCTTTATATCGCTACTTTGAGAATAAAGTTCAAGGACTTCCTGGATAGTTTGACTGTCCTTTCCTTGGAGGGTTTGTGCAATTTCTGTAGCCTTGACCCCGATGCTTTCCTGACGGTGACTGAGATAGGTCGGAGGAAAGAGGAAATAGATGGCCAAATGTAAACAAATGACCAAGGTAGAAAATACCGAGAAGGTATAGATAAAAATTTTTTTAAATAAACCTGAACGTCTCATTTTCTCTCCAATTTATAACCAACATTGCGCACGGTAAGAATACAGTCTAAATCTAATTTTTTCCGTAGTTCCTTGATATAGACATCGATCACTCTGTCAAAAGGGACTTCATCAGTCGTCTTCCAAACAGCATCGATAATCTGCGACCGTGTTAAGGCTCGACCTTCATTTTTAACCAGATAGTCTAAAATTTCCAGTTCTTTTGCATTCACTGCGACCTCTTGACCAGCCACTTTGGCGCTATAGCTGTCAAAGTCTACCTCGGTGTCTCTATAGGTAAAAATACGACCAGTATCATAATAACGTTTAAAGATGGCATCCACTCGTACCTTTAATAAAGATAGGGAAAAAGGTTTTTCCAGGTAGCCATCTGCCAGAGAGGCAAAGGCACTCATCTTATACTCCTCATCCTGAAAAGCTGTCAACATCAAGACAGGAACTTGACTACTTTTACGGATTTCAGATAAAACCTCTAAACCATTGAGTTTAGGCATTTGAATATCCAAGAGAACCAGGGCAATTTGATGATTGGAAAATTGCTCTAAAGCTTCTTGACCATCTGCAGCCTGAATCGTTTCATAGCCACAATCCGTCAAATAGTCACTAATTCCCTCACGGATCATGTCTTCATCTTCTACAATTAGAATTTTCATATAAATCCTTTTCTATCAAAAATGCTACCTATATTATATCTCATTTGAATGAGAATAGGTAGCATGTTTTTTATTCACTATCTATCAAAAGTTCTTTTGGTTGTTTAAAGAGGAGATTGCTTGAAGCAAGTGCCATAACTAATACTACCAATACCAAGCCAAGTACAAAGATGATAGCAAAGTCAGAAGGTTGAATGGAAATATCCAAACTTGAAAGAGTCTTGCTAAAGCCGTCAACTTCTGCACCACCACCGAGATTGGAAGCTTGGGCTGCCTTACTAGCTTGCTTAGCCACATCTGATGTGACATTGGCTAGTACTGTATTTCCAATAGCACGAGCTGTATAATTAGCTAGGAAGTAAGCTGAAATGAGAGCTGGAATAGCAATCATAACTGCTTCTGTGATAAATTGACCTAGAATACTTGCTTGTTTAAGACCAATTGAAAGGAGAATTCCAACCTCTTTACGACGGGCGTTAATCCATAGTGTCAGTAAGAGAGCAAGTAGAAGAACAGAGAAGCTCAAGCTACCCCAGAAGAGAAGATTAGCCATCTTGTACATGCCTGAGATAGATTGCTCAAGGGCAGGATAGTTAGAGGAACTCTTAATCAAGCTATACATCTTCCAGTTGATGCCGTTGATAGAGCCTAATTCTTGCATGACACTATCTAGGTTCTTATCCCCAGCTACAAAGAAGGTAGCATCTCCATAAATAGCTGTATCTTCTGTATAACCATAGAGCTGGGCAGCTGTGTGAATATCTGTGATAGCTGTATTCTCATAAAGTTCTTGTGAGTAGGTCACAGCAGATTTGTTATGTCCATCAAAAAGTCCTTTGATCGTTACTTCTACTGTTTCCTTGGCTCCCTTTCATTATCTGCATCGTAGATATTGGAGTTGAGTTTGACTTTGTCGCCAACTTTCCAACCGTGTTTAGTAGCCAGGTCTTTGTGCATGAGAATCTGGTATTTGTCATCGTTTGTTAAATGCTCACCTTCAACCAGTTTGTAAGAGCCTGACACAAACTTGTCTTCTTTAGAAGAGTCATTAACCCCTGTTATCATCAAGCTACTTCCAAAACGTTGAGCACGATCTGGAGTTAAATTTTTCTTGGTTTCAGGCGTTTCAATCAGTTCATAGCCTGTCAAATCACCGATAGCATTAATCCGTTTGATGTAGGATTCAATAGCCTTATTCTCGGTAATTTTTTTGATATCTTCACCCTTGATATTCCCAGCACCACGTGGAGTTCCTTGATTGACCCTGCGGTTGATTTGCATGGAGAAACTATTGGTGATATTTTTAAAGGTTTCCTGAGAAGCCTTGGCTGTCGCTCCCTTGATAGACAAGCCGACCAAACTCAAACTAGCCATCAAGAGAATGATAAGAAAGATCACAATAGATTTGAAAAATTTTCTTGTGACATAGGCAAATGCGTTGTGTAACATAAGATTCCTTTCTAGATTTACTTCCGTTTTTAATATGTTTAAAAGTTTTAGTTACTATTTTTCCTTGTTTCAGTCAATTTCTTATTCTTCAATTCCAGTGTAATATCTGACGCCTGTGCTACTTCCTTACTGTGGGTCACAACGATCACACACTTGCCTGTTTTCTCAGCAAGAGATTTGAGCAGGTCAATAATATCTCCAGCTGTCTTAGGATCTAGGTTTCCTGTTGGTTCATCTGCTAAAATCACTGGTGCTTCCGATACAAGGCTACGAGCAATGGCAACACGTTGTTGCTGCCCTCCTGATAATTGGAGAACATTCCGCTTGATTTGACTTTCATCTAAACCAAGTTCAAGAAGCGTATCCTTGCTGGCCTTTTTATTGACCAAGCGGATATTTTCCAATGGAGAAAGATAATCAATCAAGTTATAGTTTTGGAAAACTAGCGAGATATGGTGCATTCGGTGATAAGAATATCCTTGTTCACGAATATCCTTGCCTTCGAATAGGATAGCACCTTCGACTGGGCTATCAAGTCCTGCTAATAGAGATAAGAGTGTTGACTTCCCAGCTCCTGATTCTCCGATAATACTATAAAACTTGCCTGGTTCAAAATCGTAATTGATTTTATATAATACTGCTTCTGCAGTGTTCTTGTAACGATAAGTAAGATCTTGTAATTGTAGTAAAGTCATGATTTCTCCTTCTTCTACTCAATGAAAATCAAAGAACAAACTAGGAAGCTAGCTGCAGGCTGTACTTGAGTACGGCAAGGCGAAGCTGACGTTGTTTGAATTTGATTTTCGAAGAGTATTAACTAATAGATGATAAAATTTCCTTAGGTGATTTTCTAAATAAAAAGATAAAACAAAGTGCAACTGACAAGCAGCTAATCACAAGGAGAAAGACATAAGATTCTCCAAATGAAAGAAGACTTGTTGAAAGATTCGTTGCTTTTGCTAGCGTATCTTGTAGGGCAGCTTGATCGCCACTTGCTAGTACAGTTTTTAAAAGATAGGAAGTAATGGCATTTCCTGCAAGAAATGCTGGTAAAATAGCTGCCAATGAAACCAGAATAACTTCCAGGCAGAATTGACTAAAGATTGCTCCTTTTCCCTTCCCTAGTGCCAATAAAATACCAACCTCGTAGACTCGCTCTCGTAACCAAAGGGACAAGACCAAGACCAGAGCTCCTACACCAGCAATCATAATACCATAGAGGAAAATTTGGAGGAAGGTTTGGAAGGTCGAAACGGAATCCTTGATTTGTTCAAACGCCTTATTTTCCTTCTCGACTTGGTAACCTTTAGTTTCCAGGGATAACTTTTCAACTTCTTGAATGATATTATCCATATCTTTTGGATTTTCTAAATAAAAACGAGCGGCGCTAACTTGAGCTTCCTTATTTCCAAGAAGAGTTTGGCTACTTTCGAAGTCTGTATAAACCGTGTTTTCACTAAAATCTGAGCTAAGACCAGTGAATTTTTCTTGCTTCTTACCTGAGAAAATACCTACGATTTCATAGTCTAGCCTTTGTCCACTATTTCCTTCTACTTGACCAGTATTTAAGCTAATCTTATCTCCTAGCTTTAGATTGTTTTTATTTGCTAAATCTTCATGGATTAAGATTTTTTTGCTATCTCCTTTTTCTAAATGCCTTCCTTCTTTAAGGGTAAAGGCAGAGCTAGTAAAGGAGACATCCTTAGAGGAATCTTCTAAAGCTATCAAACTGATGAGATTTTTTTCAGCCTCTGTCAAATCATCCCTTTGGATACTTTGTTCTCCAGTAACGACTTCTTTGTCAGTTAACTTGGCTATTGTTTCTAGCTCAGGTGAAATCTCCTCAAGACCTTTTATTTTTTTAAGGTCATCTAGTTGAGACAATTGAAAAGTCTGATCTGCTTCTATTCTTTTAATAGAAAAAGACGTATTCAATGAGCGATAGAGATTATTTTCTACTGTTTTGTTGGACTTCATAAGCGTCAAACAAGCTGATATTCCTGCCAATAAAACAAATAGAATCAAGAATAATATGAGACTTCTCAGTCGTTTTCTGCTGACGTAAGCCCAAGCTCTTTGAGTGGGATTCATATAGTACCTCCATATTTGTAAAACCATTATAATATTCAAATATGAAATGTTTATGAAATACCAAAAAAAGAGCAAAAATATTTTTGCTCTTTTTGATGAAAAATAAAAAGCTAGCCAAAGCTAGCTCTTTTCCTATGCGGAGAGAGGGACTTGAACCCTCACGACCTAAAGCGGTCACAGGATCCTTAGTCCTGCGCGTCTGCCAATTCCGCCATCCCCGCGTCGATTACTTTACTAGTATATCAACTTTGAAAAAAATTGTCAAGACTTTTTTCAGATTTTTTCATCTTGAAATGTATTATTCTGTAATTTCAAGCAAATTTTCATCAACCAATTTTGCACCAAGTGTATTCTTAAAATGTCCAAGTGCAAAGGCATGATTTTCAGGCCAAATGGATGCTACTGCTGGTTTCACAACTTCTATCTTATAATCAAGATTATAAGCATCAATGGCCGTATGCAAGACACAAATATCTGTAAGAACTCCCGTCAAAATGACTGTATCTACTCTACGCTCTCTGAGACGGATATCCAAATCTGTTCCAGAAAAAGCCGAATAGTGACGTTTGTCCATCCAGAAAACACGACTATCATCTGCATGTTCCTGATAAAAATCAGCTAACTTGCCATACAAATTTCGTCCACTAGTCCCAATAATATTATGAGGCGGGAATAGCTTGCTTTCAGGATGAAAGACATCATTTTCATCATGGGCATCGATTGTAAAAAAAATATAATCTCCACGTTCAAAAGCCTTTTGGGTCACCCCATATATATCATCAGATATTGCTTGAGCCGGAGCACCCGCAGTCAGTTTCCCATGATCTGCTACAAAATCTTCTGTATAGTCAATAGAAATTAAAGCCTTAGCCATTAATAGTCCCTCTTTTTCACTTCTTCAAAAATATCTGGAATTAGAACTTTGAGATAAGTTCCTTTCATACCAAGAGAACGACTTTCAATAATCCCTGCAGATTCAAGTTTACGAAGGGCATTAACAATTACTGAGCGTGTGATTCCGATACGATCTGCAATGACTGAAGCAGTTAATTGGCCTTCATTACCATCCAGTTCTGCTAGAATAGCCGATACAGCTCTAAGTTCAGAGTAAGAAAGAGTATTAACCGCCATAGTTACAGCCGTACGACGACGAATATTTTTCTCATCTTCTTCACGTTGGAAGTTCAAGAGTTGAATTCCCTACTACTGTACTAGCAATCTCAACCAGAATCAAATCCTCATCTTCAAACTTTTTATCATTACGCCAAATGATCAAGGAACCTAAGCGAATTCCTGAGACATGAATGGGAGCAATCGTTGTCAAACCATCTGGGAAATCTGAACGACTCTCAGTTGGAAAAATTGTCAAATCATGCTCTACTGGAAGATTGGCCTCCGTATCGTAGATCATGTTCGCACCTTGCACATAATCTTCTGGGAAAGTCTTTGATTGGAAGAATTGCTCTACTCGGTCATTATTAGTTTTGTAGCGCATAAAGTAGCCCAACAAACGACCCTTGCTATTCACAATACAAGCGTTACAGTCAATAATATCTGCTAATTGACGTGTAATGGCATTATAAGGAAGCTCATCTTGTAATTGCTCCTCCGAACGCTTTAACATTGATGTGATTTTTCTTGTTTTTTCTAATAAATGTGCCATTTTTTACCTCGCATATAATCGCTTTCATTATATCATAAAATTCTGACTACTTCAACAATTATCTGAAAATTGTTTATTGAATTGCAATTCAAGTGTATTCGAAAAATTTTTTTCCTATTTTTATTATTTTCTTATTGACAGTATTTTTATTTTTGATAAGATAATATTACAAGATAACAAATTTATAAATACAAACTTCTCGTATTACTTTTCATATGACTCTCGGTCTCCTTATATATAAAAGCGATCCACCTCAGTGAACCGCTTTTTTTGTTATTTATCTCCTTTGTTACGAATAACAAAGCCTGTTTTCTTCTCACTTGAAGTATTGCGTGGTTTTTTAGTATCCTTACGGTAACGCTTCTCTTTATCAAAGCGATCCTTTGAACGTCCGCCTTTACGATAGTCATCACGACGTCCATTGCCACGGCGGTCACGATCTCTACGGTCATCTCCATGACGGCCTCCTCGACCACCCTTGCCTTTACCACCAAATCCACCACCAGATGGTTTAAATGGTAATGGTTTCTCACGCGCAATTTCAACTTCTGGAAGACTATCTGGATCCTGAACCGTCAAGTTAAGGATGTACATGGCCAATTCTTCTGGGCTGAATTCTGCAGCCAATTTACGAGCGTCTTTTGCGAATTTGTCAAAGTTTCCACGAATGGCTTCGTCAGTAAAATCACGTTCAATTTTCTTAAGAGCTACTTGCTTCTTGGCTTGGAAGGCTTCTTCTGCACTTGCAGGTTTGAGACCTTTCATGCGTTTCTTAGTTAAGTTTTCAATGATTTGGAGATAACCCATCTCATTTGGTGCAACAAAAGTGATGGATTGACCTGACTTACCAGCACGACCTGTACGACCGATACGGTGAACATAACTCTCAGGATCTTGAGGAATATCATAGTTGTAAACATGAGTCACACCTGAGATATCTAAACCACGAGCAGCAACATCTGTTGCAACGAGGACATCAAGATTGCCATTTTTGAAATCACGAAGGACACGAAGACGTTTGTTTTGATCAAGGTCTCCATGAATACCTTCTGCACGGAAACCACGGATCTTCAGACCACGAGTCAATTCATCCACACGGCGTTTGGTACGACCAAATACAATCGCAAGTTCAGGTTGCTCCACGTCCATGAGACGAGTCATGGTGTCAAATTTTTCTTGTTCTTTAACTCGGATATAGTATTGGTCAACCAATTCTGTTGTCAACTCTTTAGCCGCAATCTTCACATGCTCAGGTTCTTTCATAAACTGAACCCCGATACGTTTGATAGCTTCTGGCATAGTTGCTGAAAAGAGTAAGGTTTGACGATTTTCTGGTACACGAGAGATGATTGCTTCGATGTCTTCAAGGAATCCCATGTTGAGCATTTCATCTGCTTCGTCAAGGATAAGAGTTTCAATGTCCTGTAGTTTCAAGGCCTTGCGTTTGATCAAGTCTAGAGACGACCAGGCGTTCCAACTACGATATGAGCTCCTGATTTAAGTGCCTTGATTTGTTTTTCGATACTTGAACCACCATAAACAGAACGGACTTTTACACCCTTGCTTCGACCAAAGCGGAAAAGTTCTTCCTGACTTTGTACAGCTAGTTCACGGGTTGGTGCAATGACCAAAGCTTGAATGGTTCCTTCTTCTGTACGAATTTTTTCAAGGGTTGGCAAGCCAAAGGCTGCAGTTTTCCCTGTACCGGTTTGAGCTTGTCCGATAACATCTTTCCCTTCAAGAGCCAAAGGAATGGTTTGCTCTTGGATAGGACTTGCTTCTACAAATCCTGCTTTTTCGATTTCTGCTAACAAATCCGCAGAAAGATTAAATTCATTAAATTTCACGTTATTCTTCTTTCTAAAGATGGTGCGAAGCCATCCTATAGCGCTTAGTTTATACTTTTCTTGTCATGACGTACTTTCATAACTTTTATGAAAGACCGTGTTGCTTCTTTTCCACTAAAGAAAAGTACTGCTTTTTTGCAACTTATCTAGTATAACACAAGAGAAGTTCAAAAGATAGTCTAACCACCTGATTAAATCATGTAAACGATTTTTTTCTATCTTTTTGAAGTCGATTTATCAAAGCATTCTCGAGACTATTTTGTTTGGATATTTTTTTCCCGTAGCAGAT